>TARA_R110002072_G_scaffold302710_2_pt1 | contig 548514 bp, 368 predicted proteins | sample TARA_R110002072 | Tara Oceans TARA_R110002072 (sample SAMEA4397118) | marine metagenome | biome: Polar Biome; feature: [SRF] surface water layer (ENVO:00010504); material: water (ENVO:00002006), including particulate matter (ENVO:01000060) such as... | depth 5 m | reverse complement strand
CTCAAATCCATCTACCCAAAGATTTTGCTCTGACGAAGCACTAGGCTCCACGAAGAACGGAGTCCCCCACTTGATCGCCTCTTCAGCATCCGGCGCGACGCTTTTGAGGATCGTATACAGCTGGTGCAGATGGGGCCGTCCGTCGGGCGGGGCCGCCTGAATGTACTCGGTGATCGTCGTCGGACGTTTGTTGGCCATTTCTTGTTCTTCAGGTTCTGGTGCCGTCGTTTCGCGGCTAACCGAAAATTTCCATCACCGGTTGACCTTTGCCGTCTTCAGTGACGTAGAACGGGCGGCCTTCGATGTCGTAGGCCGTTTTCGGGCTGATGCCCATCGCGGTCATGATCGTTGCGTGAAGGTCAGTGACTGAAACGGGATTTTCGACGGCGATCAGAGGTCGCTCGTCGGCGGTTTTGCCGTAGAGGAATCCTTTCTTCACGCCGCCGCCGAACATCACCACGCTGGTTCCGCCGGTGAAGTGACGATGCAGTCCGTAGTGCTTGGCCTCGGTAATCTCGTCAACTTTGAAGGTAGCCTGGTCGTTGGCGTTGGAGCCAGGCTTGCCTTCGATCAGTGCGTCGCGACTGAATTCGGAAGCGATAATTACCAGCGTTCGATCGAGCAGTCCGCTGGCTTCCAGATCGAGGACCAGTTGAGCGATCGGTCGATCCATTTCGCGGTGCATTCTGGCCACCGTGTCGTGGCCGCTGTTGTGAGTATCCCAGTGCAGAAACGGGACGTATTCAGTGGTGACTTCGACAAACCGGGCGCCGGATTCGACGAGCCTCCTGGCGAGCAGGCAGCCTCGACCAAAGCGACTGGTATCGTAAATTTCACGGCTCTCTTTGGGTTCGAGTTCGATGTCAAACGCTTCACGATCTTTCGAGCTGAGCAGGCGGTACGCGTTTTCCAGGGAGCGGACCATCGATTCCTGCTGGTAGTCGCTGGCTCGATCTTTCAGCGGGCCGGTTTTAACGAGTTCCTTGAACAGTTTGTGCCGGTTGGAAAATCGTCCGGCAGTCATACCCTTTGGCGGCTGCACCGACTGCGATGCCTGCTCAGGGAAGGGTAGATTCATCGGTCCGAATTCGCTGCCGAAGAAGCCCGCCGTTGTGAAGGCTTTCAGTTCTTCCTTCTCGCCGACGCCTTCCAGTCGTTGTCCGATGTTGATGAACGGCGGGATGACAGGGTTCTTCGGTCCGAGAACTTTGGCCATCCACGCTCCAAGATGCGGGCAGGCGACGGTCTGAGGCGGCACATAACCGGTATGCCAGTGGTACTGGTGCCGCGAGTGCAGAATGCTGCCCAGGTCCGGCTGCACGGCTGAGCGAATCAGGGTTGCGCGGTCCATCACCTGGCCGATATTCTCAAGACCTTCGCAGATCTTGATGTTGTCGACAGCGGTGTCGATCGCCGGAAAGGTACTCAGCATGCTGCTGACTTTGAGCCCCTTCTCAAACGGCGAATAGGTTTTTGGATCGAAGGTTTCCGGAGCCGCCATGCCTCCGCCCATCCAGATCAGGATGCACGAATCTGCGGTCGCTTCAGGCTGCTCGAAACCGTGCTCAGCAGCTGACAGCGTGCGAGGCTCACCAGCCAGCAGTGATGCGGCACCAGCGGCAGCGAGTTGTTTGACAAAGTCTCGCCGGACAATGTGTTCCGGTGTGGTAGGATCATGTTCGAGATTCATGGTTGTCTTTCAGCGATTTCGTTTATCGAATCAACAGAAATCATACTTGTTCCTGCGCTCTGCGCGGGCACATTCCGTCGGACGCTCGGTGTCCTCTTGTTTTTCACCTGAAGGCTGACTTCAAGGCCGCGAAGCGTCGAAACGTCTCTTCCAACGCGGAGCATTGGAACGACGGCGATTACTCGTCTTTGTCTTTATCTTCTTTATCGAGTACTACTATCGGATCAGTAGAAACTCAGGAGTCATGCACAAAGCCCAAAGCACATCTTCAATATTTTCCTGAGTGACTTTCTCACCAAACAATTCCTGAACCATCTGAGACTCTTTCGGCAGAGGATCGCGCGTCAATGTTGCTGCGAAGAGGTACCTGACCAGCGCATCCGCGTCGGACCATTGCCTGTCGACGAGAAGCTGCCCTCCTTTTGCCAGAGCTTCCGCAACGCTCTGATTGTTGGAAAGGTCGATCGCTTCCAGAGTTGTCAGTTCGTTGGGGCGTGAGGAAACGATCTGATCACGGTTCGGGCGACCGAGGCTGCGCATCAGGAAATCACTTTTCAGCAGCGACGCTCGGACCATCAGTGCTGAGCCTCGAGATGCCTGCACAAGAAGTCTGGGCGCGACCGGATCAATGGCTTTCTTCCAGGGCTCGATGGGTGGCACAACCGTTACTGGCTGCCAGTTCAATTCCTGCAATGTCCAACGCCGCACCGGAGCCTTTTCCGGAAACTTCGACGCGAACTGCCAGGAACTGTCTGACTTGATGGTGAGCGATTCTCCGTCTGCGAAATTGATCTTCGCTGCGAAGAACAGACCTGCGAGATTCGGTGCGTTGCCGGCGTTCTTCCCCAGAATGACGATCGTGTTTTCACCCTGTTTTAATGCAGTTGTGATTGTCGCCGCACCGAGCTGTGTCCAGTCGTTGCCTCTAGCCAGCTCGTTCGAATTCACATGCAGGGCGAATTCGTTGTCGCAGGTAACAATCGCTCCTGCCGACTGAACAGGCTTGTCGATTTTAAACGTCGTGGAGAACGCGAGCTGCTCGCCGGCTGCCGGGACGCCTCCGTTGGAAGAGTCTCCCCAGATCCATTCTGCCGAAATTTTTGTCGCTGCGACTTCGGCAGGATCGACTTTACCTCGCGAGACTGGAGCGTCAAAGGTGGTCGGTGCCGAGTCGGTCAGTTGCCACAACGAATCGACAAACTGCTCAGCGGTCATCCGTTTGGCCCGCGGACCGGCGAAGACGTATCCGGAAATATCGGCGTCCTGCGAGAGTGTTTCCGCTTCGGACTGATAGGTCTGAGAATTGGCGATCAGTGCAAGTACAGATTTCAAATCGTAAGCGTTGTCCTGAAGATGGGTTGCCAGGTAGTCAAGCAGGTCTTCGTTCCACGGTTCGGTCTGCATGGCATCGAGCGGGTGAACGATGCCCCGGCCCATCAACTGAGCCCACATCCGGTTCACGATCGTTCGTGTGAAGCGTCCATTTTCGGCATGCGTCATCAAGTTGGCGAGTTGCGAAAGACGTTCCGCTGGCGGAGCAGCTGTGTCAACCTGTCCGAGTTCCGGAAACAGCCACGAGGCTTTCGCGGTCTCCCCCGTTGGCTTGTCGCAGCGAAAAATGTCGAGCGGTCGGCTGGAGTAAATGGCCGCCAGCCCGTACGCCTCGCTGAGTTTCCAGCGGTCGATAAAACTGTCGTGGCACGAGGCGCACTTCATGTTGATACCGAGAAACGACTGAGCCACGCTTTGAGCAAACTGAATTTCAATCGTCTGTCCTGCGCTGACTTCGCCTCGCCACTTGATCCCGTCGATGTAGCCGCGACTTGCCGGCGTCGGTGGGGCAATCAACTCTCTCGCCATTTGATCGTAAGGTTTGTTATTGATCAGTGACTCGTACAGCCAGCCGCTGACCTGCTGACGTCCTCCGGTGATGAACCCGGTTCCTCCGTAGTCATTGCGGAGGAGATCGTTCCAGAAGGTGAGCCAGTGCTCGGTGTAGCGAAGCTCGTCCGCGAGCAAAGCACCGATCATCTTCGCCCGTTTGTTCGGCGCACGATCCGCGAGAAACTCGTCCAGCTCCTTCGGCGTGGGCAACAGACCGACCAGATCGAGGTGGGCTCGTCGCAGGAACGCGGCATCGCTGATGGCTGCCGGACGCGGCTGCGAGTTTTTCGCGAAGTAAGCATCGACGATTCGGTCAACCGGGTTAGCTCGGCCTTTGACGACGGGCGGCAGCTCGGGGCGACGGGGACGCAACGGCGGCTCGTACAGATCCGCCGCGAACGTAAATCCATCGTCCCACTTCATGCCGTCGGCGATCCAGGCTTTCAACAGGACGACCTGCTCGCCCGGAACTCGAGGTTTGCCTTTCGGAGGCATCTGAACATCAGGATCGGTCGACGAGACCAGTTCGAGAAAGTGCGACTCGTCCGGTTTGCCCGGAACGGCCATCATGTCTTCCAGAAACAGCTCGCGAGTGTTCAGAGAAAAGCCGCCCTTGGCGTTCTCGGCACCGTGACATTCGACACAGTGCCGCTTCAGAATCGGGGCGATCTGATGCGAAAAGTCGAGCGGCTTCTGCTGAGCATGCGAGTCGGCTACGAGCGAAAAACCGACTGCAATAATGATGATTCTCTTGATCATTCTGACGTTTGAACGCAGAGATCGCAGAGGATGAAAGACGCAGAGGCAAGGGAGAACGCTCCTTTTTTCTCTGCGAGGCCTCAGTCGCTTCTGCGTTCCTTTCTCTTCGAAAACAAAATCAGCGGCGAACGGCCTCAGCCGGAACTTCGAACTTTTCACCAGTATGGCGAGACCGGCCAATGCGTCAAATCGTTAATTCCCGTCGAGGAAACCGGCGGATCCGCGACCGGTTTGATGCCGAACCGCGTGACACTATCATGCCGCGACTTCTGATCACAGTTGCCTCGGAAACGCCCCTATGAAAACTGACGAACTCCGCGAAAAGTACCTCGCTTTCTTCGAATCCAAAGGCTGCGTTCGCCGCCCCAGCGACGTCCTCGTCCCGCAAGGCGATAAGACGGTGTTGTTCACACCGGCCGGGATGAACCAGTTCAAGAACGAATTCATGGGCATTGGCCCGCTGGATTTCACGCGGGCGACGACCTGCCAGAAGTGCATCCGGACAGGCGACATCGGCAACGTCGGGGTCACGGCATACCACCATACGTTCTTCGAAATGCTCGGCAACTTTTCGTTTGGCGACTATTTCAAGAAGGAAGCTATCCACTGGGCCTGGGAATTCCTGACCGACCCGAAATGGCTGGGGCTGGCTCCCGAACGACTTTCGATCACCGTCTACCTGGACGACGACGAAGCCTACAAAATCTGGAATGAAGAAGTCGGAGTCCCGGCCGAACGGATCACGCGAGAGGACGAGGGCGAAAACTTCTGGCCAGCGAGTGCTCCGTCGCAAGGGCCGGACGGTGTCTGCGGACCGTGTTCCGAGATTTACTACACCCCCGACGACGGCAACAAAGTCGAGATCTGGAATCTGGTATTCACGCAGTTCAACCGAGTCGGCGATCCGCCCGACAATCTGAATCCGCTACCGAACAAGAATATCGACACCGGGATGGGGCTTGAGCGAACCGCCGCCGTTCTGCAGGGAGTCGTCAGCAACTTCGAAATCGACACACTGCGTCCGCTGTGCGAAGCCGCCGGCAAAGTTGTCGGCGTCAAATACGAATTCAAAGGCAAAGAGGGGCGAGCGATTCGCCGCATTGTCGACCACGTTCGCGCCGCCGTGTTCGCCATTCACGAAGGTGTCGCACCGGGCAGCAACGGAGCGTCGTACATCATTCGTCTGTTACTCAGGCGAGCCTGCCTGGAAGGATACCTCCTTGGCAAACGCGAACCGTTTCTGAATGAGTTCGCTCCGGCCGTCATCAACGTCATGAAGGTTCCTTATCCGGACCTGGTTCACACACTGCGAAGCGTCGTCGACACGATTTATGAGGAAGAGTCTGCCTTCCTGGGGACGATCGAGCGAGGCTTGTCGAAGTTCAACAAGCTGGTCGAAAAGGCTGGCAAAGGCGGAGTTCTGGCGGGGCATGCGGTCTTCGATCTCCACCAGACCGACGGCTTCGTACTCGACCTGACGACGGCTCTCGCCGAGGATCGGGGCCTGACGATTGACATGGACGGATACCGTGTCGCCGAAGAAGAACACCGGCAGAAAAGCGGCACGGGTAGCTGGGGAGTCATGGCCGCCGGGCCGCTCGACGCTATCCGCCAGAAAAATGGCGACACAGAATTTCTCGCGTATGAAGCCACGAGTGCTGAAGCAACGGTCGTCGGAATCGTGGTCGAAGGTGTTGCCGTCGAGTCTGCGAAAGACGGCGAGTCGCTGATCGATGTCGTGCTGGACCGTTCGCCGTTTTATGGCGAGTCCGGCGGGCAGGTCGGCGATACCGGCTGGGTATCGGGCGGCGGAGCTGATTTTGAAGTTCTGGACGCTCAAAAGCACGCTGGCCTGGTCGTGCACCGTGGCAAACTGAACGCGGGCACGCTCAAAGTGGGGCAATCAGTCACCGCAGAAGTCACGCTTGACCGACGAGCCGGCATTCAGCGAGCACACTCGGCCACTCACCTGCTTCATCACGCGCTGCACACCGTTCTGGGTGATCACGCCGTACAGCGAGGCTCGAAAGTTGAAGACGACATTCTCCGTTTTGACTTTTCACACGGAGCGGCTGTTACGTCTGAAGAGCTGCTGAAGATTGAAGACATCATCAACGACCGAATCTCCGAAGGAGCGGCGGTCGAGATCAACTTCATGTCGAAAGAAGAAGCTCAAGCTGGCGGCGCGATGGCACTGTTTGGCGAGAAATATCCCGATCGGGTTCGCGTCGTCACGATGGGCGACTACAGCAAGGAACTCTGCGGCGGCACACACCTCAAGAATACCGGACAGGTTGGTCTGTGCCGGATTGTCAGCGAGGAAAACGTCGCGGCTGGAGTCCGCAGAATTGTCGCCACGACCGGTCGTGAAGCGCTGAAGCGAGTTCGAGAGACAGACTCGCTGGTTAAGGAAATCACCGTTTCTCTGAAGACTCAGCCGCAGGAACTTCTGCGTCGAATTCAGCAGTTGCAGGACGAAATTCGCGACGCTCGCAAAGAACTTTCGAAGCAGGCTTCGCAGTCAATCAGCGGAGCGGTCGACGATCTCGTCGCCAATGCGGAAGTCGTCGACGGTGTGAAGATTATCACTCACCTGGCAACGGGTCTGGACCGCGACGGCCTGCGGGAGTTTGCTGACAAGCTGCGAGGCAAAGCCGGATCTGCGGCTGTGCTGCTCGGCATGGAAGTCGATGGAAAAGTAGCGTTGCTGGCTGCCGTGACCAAAGACGTCATCGCCAAAGGCGCCAGGGCTGGCGACTGCGTCCGCGAAGCTGCCAAAGCAGTTGGCGGTGGCGGAGGTGGGCGCCCCGACCTCGCCGAAGCTGGAGGCAAGAATCCGGACAAACTTCCAGAAGCACTGAAGGCAGGAGCCGAAGTCTTCCGGAAGGCACTCGGCGGATAATTATCTTTGGCCGCGTATTTACGCAGATGGCCGCAGATGGTTTTGAAATCTGCGTTTATCGGTGCCGATCTGCGGCCTTATTTTTGTCGGCGTAACTGAGCAGGACGAACCCTGCAGTCGGAGTGAGGCCAGAGATGACTTCAGGAAAATCGGTTGCACTCATCACTGGCGGGGCGAGAGGGATCGGGCTGGGGATTGCGAAGTCGCTGGCCGCTGACGGGTACTCGCTGGCGTTGAACGGAGTCCGCCCGGAAGACCAGGTCGAGGATGTGCTTGCCACATTTCGCGACGCCGGAACTGAGGTCGTCTATTGCCAGGGAGACGTTGGTTCGGCTGAAGATCGCAAAGTAATCATCGACAGGATTCGCAGCGAGTTCGGTCGACTGGACGTGCTGATCAACAATGCCGGAATCACGTCTCCCGGTCGGAAAGATCTGCTTGAAGCCGACGAAGAGAGTTTCGACCGGGTTGTCGCCGTCAACTTGAAGGGACCGTACTTCCTGACGCAGCTCGCGGCACGGTTTATGATCGAACTGCGTGAGGCCGGGGTTGAAGCCGAGCCTTGCGTTGTCAACATCTCGTCGATTTCGGCGGAGTTTGTCTCGACGAACCGCGGCGACTATTGCCTGACAAAAGCCGCGACCGGCATGGCGACAAAGCTGTGGGCCACTCGCCTGGCTGAATTCGGCATTCGGGTTTATGAAATTCAGCCGGGCATCATCCGGTCGGACATGACGTCTGGAGTGACGGAAAAATACGACCGCCTGCTTGAAGACGGCCTGGCTCTCGAACAACGCTGGGGCGAACCGGAAGACATCGGCCGTGCCATCGCGACGCTCGTCCGAGGCGACATTCCCTACGCGACGGGACAAGTTCTGTACCTCGACGGCGGCCTGCGAATTCCGAGGCTGTAATCGCTTGTTGATTTCGCGTGCCACTGGCTCTGCCAGTGTTTTACGAATTGGCTCAGTGGGAACTTATGCACTGGCAAAGCCAGTGGCACACGGCCAGACCTCAAAATGGTACGCCGGAGCAGAGCTCGACATGCTCTGCGAAAACCGAAGCGTCGGGTGCGAAAACAGCTTTGTGGTCGACTCGAAAGACGACCACAAAGCTGATAGTTACTGGCGGCAGCATTGAAGTTACGGAAGTTCGACCGTCTTCAGGTGCATGGCTCCGTTTTCGGACTGAATCAGGACGACGGCGGTAGTGTCGTTCAGTTTGTCGAGCTGCACGACGCCTTGCAGCGACGCGATCGTGTCGTACGTTTGTCCGGCCGTGTCGGCAACTCTTGAGCTGATGCCTTCGCGAGTGGCGATGTCCTCGGTGCTGATTTTCATGACGCCGCGAGCGCTGTTGGCCAGCAGCAGAAAATCCTTGCCGCCTTTTTCGTAGACGATCATATCGAGTGGTCGGTTGCGATTGCCGAGTTCAGCGACCGTGGTGCCGACCGTTTTCTCACCAGCCTTCAGGCTCGACAGCGGAAACTTGACGAGCGGCGTGCAGACATAACCGGCCAGCAGAGTTGGTTCGCCGTTAATGTTGAACGGGACGAACGTACGAATCGCCGATCCATCTTCAACGCGACCGTGTGCGCCGTGAAAAATTTCGATTCGCGAGCCTTGATCCGCTTCGGCAAACGGGAAAGCGATTTCGCGAACCGTCGAACCCGTGCGGCCTTCACTTCCGGCGGTGAGTCCTGAGACGATGACCCTCCCGTCAACGTAGGCGAGGTCAGTGATGGTGTCGTCCCGCGAGTTTCTCGGCCCGCGTCGAGACGGGATCGCTTTGTCCTCGGGGGCGTTGGGCAGGTCGACTTTCGAAAACGGGACTTTGCTCAACGAGACTTCGCTGAACGCGCCTTTGGCGTCAACTCTGACAAGCGCTGGCGTGGCGTCCGAGCCGCTGCCTTTTGTGACGGCCAGGAACGTCTGCCCTGACGATGGATTCACGGCGAGGTCGTTGACCGTTACATCTTTTGCAGAGACGTTGAGTGCCTTTGCTACCTGATCGGCAACACCTGCGACATCCAGAGTGACTCCAGCTGCCTTGCCTTTGGCGTCGCCGGTGTCGATCGCAAAGACGGCGGCTCCTTTCTGGTCCCCGACGAAAATGATTCCGTCCGGTCCGAACGCCAGCGTGCCTGCCGACTTCAGGTCAGGAGTTCCCTCTTTCAACTGCCAGAGGTTCGCGGCATTTCCAACCGACGACACGGTCAGTGCCGTCAGTAAAGCGACGGTGGTAAGCAGATGCTTCTTCATGCTCGTATTCTCCAAAAAGATTAGGGGCAACTCGGCAGAGTTGATCGGTAACGTCCATACAGAGTTCTGCCAAACTGGTACGATTTTCCACACAACGCGTGTCAATTGAGCAGGTCAGGCTCTGCCTGACGAAAGTTATTGGCGGGAGATGCCAACCACGAAAGACACGAAATTGGCGAAAACTGATCAAAGACACGTTTCCTGGTGGAATGCAGGCCTCGATGCATTTCATCAATGCCTATTCGGATAATTGGTGTTTTCGCGGTTGCTCAATATGAGCTGCTCGGATGAAGAAACTTCGTCAGTTGGAACCTGACCTACGGTTTTTCAGCAGCGACTGGAGCACAGATTGCGAGACTCGTCCTCCGGCTGCAAGCGTCACGCGGCGAGTCAGCTCGCCCGTGATTTCAAAGGTGATCGTCAGCCGGTCTCTGGGGAGCACTTCTTCCATGCGGTCCGCCCATTCGATGAAGCAGACACCGTAGCCGGACATGTACTCGTCCGCTCCGAGTTCCAGGAACTCGTCGATGTCGCCCAGCCGGTAAGTGTCAAAGTGGTAGACCGGCAACCGCCCTTCATATTCGTGAATCAGGACGAAGGTCGGGCTGTTGACGGCTTCGCGCGGAATGTCGAGCCCCTCGGCGGCGGCCTGGACGAACCGGGTTTTTCCCGCGCCAAGGTTCCCTGCCAGCGCGACGACAAGCCCCGGCAACGCGGCTTCTCCCAGTGCTCGGCCAAGCTGCTGTGTCTCGGCTTCGCTGGAAAGGTCGAAGGTGATTTCTGGTGGAATTTCAGTGGGCATGATGTGCGAAGGATATCGTTCGAGTTGACACATGCCACTTTGGACAAAGCGACCGGCAGGCTGTCGGTCGTTTTCGGTGGCAGATCACAGAGCGATCTCCCAGGATTCAGGGGACCATTTCACACCGATGGAGTCACTCATGCCCAACATGCAGACAACTTTTCAGGAATCTTCGAACGCGAAGATCGACAGACGCCGGTTCCTGAGTTCTGCCGCCGGTGCAGCAGCGTTTGCCGGCTGTGGATTTCTCGATGAGCTTCCGAAGGCTGTCGCTGCTCCAAAGCCTGCCCGGTCATTTGAGATCGCGTCGATCGATCGCGTCACGGTCAAAGTGCCGTTTCGAGAGATTCCTGACCGCGCGATGTCGCGAGAAATTCCACACTGGATGTACTCAGAGATTTGCTCGGTCAAGCTGAAGTCCGGGCACGTCGGGCACGGCGAGACGCTGCTCTACTACACGTACGGCGCGACTGAGGACGCCGACGTCGCGCGGGCGGTCGGCAAAAACGCTGTCGAGATCATGTGGGACGACGAGTTGGGTGCCGGGTTGCAGATGGCTCTGTTCGATGCCGTCGGTAAGGCGTGCGAAGTCCCCGTTCATGCGCTGTTGGGAACTCAACTGACGGACAAGACACCGCTGGCCTGGTGGAATATCGACACCTCGCCGAAAGACATGGCTGCCGAGTGTGCCGAGGCGTACCGGCAGGGCTACCGAGCTTACAAAACGAAAGGCCGACCGTGGTTCGACGTCTGGTCCATGTGCGAAGAAACAGCGAAGGTTGTCCCGGAAGATTTTCACGTTGCCCTCGATTTTAACGACACGCTGCTCACCGCCGAGCAAGGCATTCCTATTCTCAAAGAGCTGGCCGAGTTTCCACAGATCACTATCTGGGAAACGCCGATCTTTCAGGATGACATCGCCGGCAACCAGGCAATCCGCAAAGCGACGCGAGTGCCCGTGGCCATGCACTACGGGAATCCGGATCCGATCGTTGCTCTCAAGGAAGAGGTTTGCGACGGCTTCGTGATCGGAGGTGGTGCCAGTCGAATCCGTAACCGGGGAACCGTCGCCGCAATGGCCGACAAACCATTCTGGTTGCAGATCGTCGGGACGGGAATTACCGCCACCTGGTCGAAACATTTCGGAGCCGTCCTCAGTCACGCGAATTGGCCGGCTGTCAATTGTCACCAGCTTTACCAGCATCAGCTTCTGACCGAGTCGATCAAAGTCGAAAACGGCATGTCAACAATTCCTGCCGGTCCGGGACTTGGCTGCGAAATCGACTGGGACGCAGTCGAGAAATACAAAGTCCGCAAGCCGGCCCGTCGTCCCGAGCCTCCGCGACTGATCGAGACAACCTGGCCCGATGGCCGCAGGATGTACATCGCCAATAACGGCAAAGTGAACTTCATGTTGACGATCGGGCAACAGGGAAGGATGCCCTATTTCGAGCACGGAGTCTTCACGCAACTGCTGCCCGACAATGGCTCCGCTCGCTGGAAAGAGCTTTACGCGTCCGCTCGAAAAGGCCCGGTCCTGATTCCTGCCTGATGCCGCTTCCGTGAGACCAGCGGCCGAAAACTGCCCGGTGAGCAGTGCCCACTCTGCGTGATTCGTTTGCAGACATTTGCAGAATGCGTTCCGAAAACTCGTTTGGATATTACTTCATGATTCGCACACTCTGTTTAACACTCACTGTTCTTGTCGCCTCGTCGTCGGCTTTCGCACAAAAGAACAGGGATGATAAGAAACCTGCAAAGAAGCCGCCGGCGCCGTTTCGCTGGGTGAATCCGCTGCCGAAGAGCGGCCTGCCGGCAGGAGTGAAGCATGGCACGTTCAAGAGTCCGTCGATGAAAATCGACGTTGGGTACTGCATCTATCTGCCACCGAGTTATGACGCGACGGCGACGACCGGTAAGAGATTCCCCGTCGTCTACTACCTGCACGGTGGACGGCCCGGCGGCGAAACGAAAGCCGTCAAGCTGACGACATACATCGACAAGGCCATGCAAAGCGTCGACGTCCCGGACATGATTTACGTGTTTGTGAATGGCGGAAAAGTCAGCCACTACAACACTCCACAATTTGATTCGATGGGCGAGGATGTCTTCGTCAAAGAGCTGATTCCGCACATCGACTCGACCTGGCGCACGATCGCCAAACGTGAAAGTCGCGGTCTGGAAGGGTTCTCGCAGGGTGGACGCGGCACGACTCGGATCATGTTCCGCCACCCGGATCTGTTCAGCTCGTGCGCACCGGGAGGGGCAGGGCACTCGACAGAGAAGTCCATCTCAGAAAACAACGGTCGCGAGAACGACAACCTGGTCTTCGCCGAGGGCTACAACACCTGGGATCTGGCGCGCGAGTACGCAAAGAATCCCTCGCCGCCGTTGAAGATTCTGGTTCACGTCGGAACCAAAGGCTTCAACTATCAGAACAATCTTGAATACATGGAGTTTCTCACGTCGCTGAAGATTCCGTACGAGCGACTGATCGTTGAAGACGCCCCTCACAGCGCATCGGTGATCTACGAAAAACGCGGTCTGGAGCTGATGAAATTTCACGCGGCAAATTTCGGACTTAATTCAAAGTAGATTTTCAGAGTTTCAACGAGAGAAGGCAGAGCCAGTACGGAAGGGCGGCCTCTGTTTTCTCTGAAGTCTCCTGTTCAATCCTTTTATCGGTTCCACCAGGAAATACGAAAACGATCGGTTGATGAGATGGTGAAGGGTCACGACCCCGCGACGTTTGGTACGGCTCCGAATGCAGACCAGACAGCCGCAGCTTTTGTTCGTCTGACGGAAGTCATCGCGAAGTTGAGGTCGCCGGAAGGTTGTCCGTGGGATCGGCAGCAGACTCTGGCGACGATCAAGCCGTACACCCTCGAAGAAACGTACGAACTGCTCGAAGCGATCGACTCGGACGACAATGTCGCAATTTGCGAAGAACTCGGCGACGTGTTGTTGCAGGTTGTGCTGGATGCTCAGATCGCCAGGGACGAGCAGCGGTTTGACATCGTATCCGTGATTAATGGCATCGCGAAGAAAATGGTCGAGCGGCATCCGCATGTTTTTGGAGACGCCGTCGCGTCCTCCGCAGAGGATGTCTCGAAGCACTGGGACAAGGCTAAGCGGAAAGAAAAGAGCGAGCGAAAGTCGGTTCTTGATGGGATCCCGGTCGAACTGCCGAGTCTTGCCAAAGCGGCACGCATCACAAAGAAGGCCGCCCGTGTTGGTTATGATTTTCCTCATCGAGCGATGCTGTTCGACAAGCTGAAGGAGGAAGTCGCGGAGCTGGCATACGAGCTGTTTGACGATGGCCAGGTTCCTGACATGGCGGCCAGCGTCGACGGCCCTCGAACCGAAGATGAGCCCGTCGACGATGCAGCGCGACAGGAGCGGATCGAGGGGGAACTGGGCGACGTTCTTTTCGTCATTGCCAATATTGCACGCCGGTGGCAGGTCAATCCTGAAGAGGCCCTCCGAAAAAGTAATGCCAAGTTCGAGCGACGGTTTCGGTACATCGAGACTCGCTTGCGCGAGCAGGGCCTGGACATCCGGAATGTGTCGATCCAGCAGATGGAACAGCTTTACCAGGAGGGTAAACAACTGGAGCGCGGGCCGACGGACGAGGCCACCTGACTCCCGCCTGAATCGCTCTTTCTCCAGATCCGGACTGGAGTTAGACTCGGCCCACTTTGCCGGCAGGTACTGCGCGTACTGGTTCGGACAAACAGCTCGCTCGTGGATTCGAGCGGTTAAAAATGGGCACAGCCCGTTAGTATCGAAAGGATTCGAACATGGCCTTTGAGGCTCTGCGGTTCATTCATGCAGCCGGCGTGCTGGCCGATCACCAGGTTCGAGACATCGGCCCGTGCGACGACGACGTTCGGTCAGAACTGATCGACGCGACGTTACGTTCGTTCGAGCGGATCGTCGAAGCGTGCGTCGAGAACGAGGTCGACTTCCTTCTTCTTGTTGGCGACACATTCGATGAATCGGATCGCAGTCTCCGTGCCCGCGTAGCGATCCGGGAAGGTTTCGAATGCCTTAACGAGGCAGACGTTGACGTGTTCGTCGTGCCTGGCACAAGAGATTCGCAACATGCCTGGGCGTCATTCAAGAATCTGCCCGACAATGTCAGCCTCTTTGTCCCGGAAGTCGACGAGCCGACCGCCATCATGCGAAACGGCAACGTGCTGGCAACACTGCAGGCGTGTCTTGGTCGTTCTACCAGCAACGCGACCCCGAAGGACGAATCGAATTCAATGGGGCAGTCGCGGATTGGTCCGTTCCGCATTGGGATCATCCCGCCGTTCGCTTCTTCCGGCGTCAAGCCAGATGAGTCAGTCGTCGAAACCTGGCTGGCGACTCATCGCGTCGACTATCTCGCTGTGCCCCTTCCGTTTTCGCGGACGACGGTCACTCGAATGGAACAGCTTGCTCACGGGCCCGGTCCGGCAACATCAATGAGACGTGAGGATACGGGACTGGCCGGATGTTCTCTGGTGACGGTCGAGGCACGAGCCAGCATCGCGACAGAGACGGTCGTCACGTCGCCACTCCGTCGTGAAACAATCAACATCACCATCGGTGAGACAGCGACCTGGGATCAGCTGATGTCGGCGATGCGGGGGTACGTCGAATCGTTGCCGGAACTCGATCGGGCATCCGTGCTGATCCTCAACTGGGTGCTGACCGGGAGCGGCGCACTTCACAAGTCTTTGCAGGACGCCGATGCTGAAAAAGAGTTATTCGAACTGCTCGAAGCCGACACATCGCTGGCGGATGGACAGCACATGATTCACAACCTGACGCTGCGGGGCGAACTATCAACTGCGGACGTGGCTTCCGACAAAGCTGACGCCGCAGGTCACGACGATGAGTTCGCAGACCATGAAGACGACAATCCTTTGTTGACGAGTTTCCTGGGACGTATCGATCGGGAACATTCCATAGCGGGCAGCGTTGTTCGAAGATTGAAGGCAGCCAGCGACGATTCGTCATCGTCATGGTTGAACCGGCTGGAAACACTGGCAGGGCGAGTCTCTCAGAACGCAGTCGCCGAGCGAAGTCGAGCCTGCGGAATCGAGTGGTTCGCCCCGGCTGCGGAAAGAGACACGAACTCCGACGAACTTTAGCACAGTCTTTCATAAGACGGGCAGGCCGGGGCGCGACCCGGCAATTTAACACCTCAAGCTGGGGCAAGACCCAGCCTGCTTGACTGATGTATTTATTTGTGCCGGGTTCGCCCGGTCGGATTGGAAACGCCGGCTGCTGACTCACGAATGAGGAATTCCTGAGCACAATCAGAATTGGCGGTACCGGGTTTCAGGAGGAAACCGGATGAAACTTGAACGGATTCATATTGAACGATTCGGTGCATGGCAAAATCTGGATTTGCCAGTCGACTCCGAAGGGATCAGCGTTTACTACGGCCCGAACGAAGCCGGCAAGTCAACGCTCATGCGATTTGTCCGCGGCGTGCTGTACGGTTTCCGACGAGGTGAGTCTGTTCGTCCGGCAAATGACGACGGTACTCGACCGTGGGGCGGAACGTTGCAGGTTCGTCATGATCACGAGTCATGGATGATTCGTCGTGCCGGGCAGGGAAACTCGCGGGGCCTTGTTACCTCATGGCCGGTCGAATCCGACGGGAGTTCCCGTTCGGACGAGCCTTCGCACGATGGATCAGAACTCGTCGAGAATCTGGTGTCCGGCGTCAGCGAGTCTGTCTACGAAAACATTTTTGCCATCGGCCTGTACGAACTGCAGGAACTGGCAACGCTTGAGTCGAAAGAAGTCGCCGAGCATATCTATTCCCTGTCGCTTGGGCTGGATGGTCAACAACTGCTGCAGCTGATCGAGGATGTCCGACAGGAATGCCACGAGCTGCTCAACGTCGAAACCGGCAAAGGAAAACTCGCAGAACTGCACGAACGAGTCGAGAAGATCGAGGTGCAGCTTGAGCAAATGACTGGACAGCGGCGAAAGCACGCTCAGCTTTGCGAAGAGCAGGAACGCTGGGAAGAGTCGATTGTCGAGTTCAAACAGCGGCAGCAGGGGCTGGAACACCAACTGCACGGTCATGAGTACATGGAGCAGGTCCATGAACCGTGGAAGAAGGTCCGAGTGCTCCAGAAGAAGCTGGATCAACTGCCGAATCTGCCGGACTTTCCTGCCAACGGGCTGACCGATCTGCAGAACATCGAGCAGGAACTGGCTTCCGTACGCGGTCGACGCAACGCGCTGCTGACAGAAGCCCGGCAACTGGTCGAGCAGAGAAATGAAATTTCGATCGACCCATTGTTTCATCGTTACGGGCCGGCGTTGCAGGCGTTTGTCGATCAGCGGGACTGGATTGCCGAAGTCCAGGAGTTTGTCGACGAGACCGACGAAAAGAGCGACCAGCTTCGCGATAAGTTGACCGAACGTCTGGAAGAAATCGGACCTGACTGGACCGAAGAACGGCTGCGAGCAGTCGATACCTCACACCTGACAGGCAACTGCCTGACGACTCGCGCGAAAGAGTTTCGTGAACTGAGCGGTCGCAGTCAGCAGTTGCGCGATCGTTATCGAAAGCTGTCGAAGAAGTTTCATCGGAGGCAGGAGAAACTGACGGAAGCTCGCGAAAGTTTCCCCGGCGTCACGATCGCCCAGGTGATCCAGCAGACAAAGATTGAACTGACGCGACTGGAAGATCTCAGCCGTCTGAGAATTCGCGAGTCTGAGTTGACGCAAAGGCGGATCGGACTGGCAAATCAACGGAACCGTCTGCAACTTCATTCGGCATTGCCGCAGTGGGTCAATGCCGTGTTTATTGCATTGGGAGTTGCAGGGTTGGCTCTGGGCCTGATTGGAATTCTGACCGGCATCATGTCGAACGGATTTGCGGGGCTGACTTATGCGCTGCTCGGTGCGTTCTGTGTGGGGACACCTTTCGCGCTGAAGCGTCATTTCGAAGGCGAGTTCGAACGAAAGAAACTCCTGCTCGAAGACGAAATTCGCGAGCAGGAACTTCGTATCAGAGAAACACGAGAAGCAATTTCGTGCATCGCTCCGTCGGTTGCAAAACTGCGGCGGCCTGCCCAAACCAACGCGGAGTTGGCAGGAAATTCCAGACAGTCTCATCCGCATTCTCTTGCTCAGACACAGGCTGCCGGTCTGGTCGCGTCGAAGCGGCCTGCAGACGAAACGGCATCTGACCAGACTGAATGGCAGGAAGATGAAGACCAGTTTGTTACGGTCCCCGCAGGAACCGAGAGCATCGCCGATATGATGGCTCGTGTTTCGGCCGCCAATCTGGCGAACAGTAGCGACTCGCCGGTGCCCGTTTCGTCGACCCCGGTGAGCCGGGTTTCGCCCGTGTCTGATGAGCCTGCGATCAAAGATTCGGCAGCGGTCGAGGATGAAGCACGACCGTCGTGGTTGTCTGAAGCTGACTTGCTGCGACAGTGTCTGGAACGTCTGCGGGAACTTGAATTGCTGGAGCGGATCGAAGAATGGGTCGCAAAGACTCGACCGGAACTTGTCGAAATGCGGCATCGGCTACGGGATGTTCAGCGAGACTATGGCACTGCTCGACAGGATTGGTGCACCCATCTGATCGAGCAGGGGCTCGAAGAAACCGTCGACATTGACAGCGCGATCTGGCAGCGGGATCAGGTGGGGCGAGCGGCAATGATCCTTCAACGAGCCGACGCTCTGGATGAAGACACGCAGTTGTCTCGCCGGATGCTGGAGCGATTCCGCAAACGCGTCGAAGAGTTCGGGCACCGTCTGCAGCAGTGGAAAGTCGACTATTCTGATCCTGTTCCCGTGCTCGACCATTGGGCTCAGATTCTGACGCGGGTTGCGGAACTGAATCAGCAGCGTCGTCAGTGCAAGCGAGAAGCTCGGCAGCGACGGCTTGAGGCTTCGAAGTTCCGCGACCGGATTCGTCGGCTGGAGTCGCAGCGGGACGCGATTCTTGTCCGAGGTGGAGCCGTTTCGCGGGAAGAGTTTCAGGACCGAGCTTCACTGCTGGAGCGACGTTTCGAACTGGAAGAACTGCTTGATCGAGCACAGCAGGAATTGACAACCGTAGCGTCCGGTGAGTCAACGATGGCCATCGTTGAAAGCGATCTCGAAAACTACGACCCCGAGCACAACGCCAGGTGCATCGAGACAATTCGAAGTGAACTCGATGACCTGGAAATTGACATCGAAGACGCATTCGAGAATCTTGGACGCTTCAAACGCGAAATCGAACTGATCGAAAACGACCAGACCGGAGCTGAACTTCGATTCGAACGCGAGCAACTGCTTTCAGAACTCACCTCACAGGCTGAAGAGTGGTTCGCTCTTGCCTGGTCAGTGAACTCGCTCGAAGAATTGCGAGTCGAATTTGAACAGAGCCATCAGCCGCCAATTCTCGCGCGGGCCAAGGAGTATCTCAGTCGGCTTAGCGGAGAACGCTACGACAATATCTGGACTCCAATGGGCGAGCGAACGTTGTGCGTCGACGATGCGGACGGTAACACGCTCAGAATCGAGCACCTCAGTGGCGGAACTCGGGAACAGCTCTTCCTGGCAATTCGGTTTGCCATGATCGAACACTTCTCCAATGAGGGCGTCGAACTGCCCATCGTGCTGGACGATATTCTGGTCAACTTTGACGAGCAGCGAACTCGCGCAGCAATCGAAGAACTGCTTCGGCAGACCAGCGACAACCAGCAGATTCTGTTCTTCACGTGTCATCAGCATCTGGCGGAAATGTTCCGTCAGCGAGGTGTCAGCACCGTCATGCTTCCCGACCGTCGGGCACTCAGCGACGAGTTGAAGGCCGGGTAAGAAGCTTCATGACGACGACAGAAACAGCCTCTGACGATGCTCGCAACAATGACGCGACCGGGCAGCGTCAGGAACTTGTCCTGCTGGGAACGGGGACGAGCAGCGGCGTTCCAATGATTGGTTGCGACTGCGATGTCTGTCGATCTGCGAACCCTCGCAACAAGCGAATGCGGACGGGAGTCGCGGTGCATACTCCCGGCGGGACGATTCTCATTGATACGTCGCCCGAGTTACGGCTGCAGCTCATCCGCGAGCAGATTCCGGTTGCCCATGCCGTGATCTTTACTCACGGGCACGTCGACCATCTTTTCGGTCTGGACGACACTCGGCTGTTCCCGCATCGGCTGGGGTATCCGCTACCGATTTATATGGAAGAGGCGACGGAAATCACGATGCGAAGCGCGTTCGGCTACGCATTTAAAAAGCGACCACCAGAAGCAAAGGGCTGGTCGATCCCTCAGTTCGATGTACATCGAATCGGCGAAGAATCCTTCGAGCTGCTCGGCCAGACGATTCAGCCAGTGCGCCTTCTGCATGGCCGCATGCCAGTGCTCGGCTTCCGGCTTAACAATGTCGCGTTCTGCACGGACGTTAGCACGATTCCCGAGGACAGCTGGGCGAAACTGGCAGGTCTCGACGATTTGATTCTTGACGCCTTGCGGGATAAACCGCACCCAACGCATTTTTCCATCGACCAGGCTCTGGAAGTTGTCGATCGATTGAAGCCGAAGCGAACCTGGCTGACTCACATCTCGCACTCGCTTGAGCATGAAGCAACCAACGCACGACTGCCCGCCAGCGTGCAGCTGGCTTACGATGGGCTTCGCATTCCGTTCTGATGCCTGACGAAACCAGACAGGGCGACTCGCACCTCTGCGCGTCGCCCTGTTTGATTTTGTCGGTCCGATGTGCGAAGCGAGAGTTCGCCTCCCGTTAGTAGTAAACAAGATCGACGATGCGGCCTGGAATCAGGCGGACTCGCTGAGTCCCCAAGCTTCCGAGATTCTCCTCGACCGTCTTTTCGAACACACGCCCGTATCGCTTTTCGAAGACAGTTTGCTCACGAACGAGTTCAAACTTGACGTCGTAGACGTTTGGCACGGTCGTCAGGAGCGGATCGGATTCAAAGTGCCAGACGTTGTCATCGCCTCGGAACCCTTCCAGAGGTTTGAAGTAGTTGTACATATCTCGAGCGGTGACTTTGATTTTGACATCCGAAGCCAGACCGGCTCGAAGTGTGTCGATTACCTCGACGTCGAGCATGCCGATGCGAGGATGCTTGTCCCAGTCGATCATCCGTGTCGGACGCATGTAGGTTCTGCCCAGCGTTCCCGGCGGCCGCGCTCCAGTGTCTGTGTAGCCGTAAACAGTCGAAATCTGAGACGGCGGATTAATCGGCCCGGCCGGGACCGGTTGCGGTGGCGCCGGGACGTAGGGGGGGACTCCTTGAGGAACCTGCTGAATCGGCAGGGCAGGTCCAGCATAAGCCGGCATTGGCTGTGCAGGTCCGTACTGAGGAGCCGCGTATTGCGGAGCCATCTGCGGTCCTGCTGTCTGCGGAGCAAACCCTGGCTGCATGCCGGCTTGCGGTGCCGCCTGAAACGGTTGCTGACCTGGATTCAGTGGAACGATCTGCTGAGGAGCATTTACTCCAGCTCCCACCTGGCCATTAAAGACGCCAGGGTCAGCCGGAACTGCTGGCTGGCTTGGATCGGTCGCCTGGGCCACCTGATACTGTTGTAACTGGATCCCGTTTGGATAGCCGACCTGGCCAGGTGCGGCCTGCATGGGCAACGCCTGAGCCGGTGCTGTCTGGTAAGGAACGGTCTGCATGGCCGCGGCGCTGTGCGTTGATGAGAGAGCACTCGGGTGAACCCAACGCGGTGCCGGAGCGGCGATAGCGATAACCGGAACGGTGCCAGGCGGACGAGCCCACTTTGGAACCGGGTCAGGTGGTCCTGCCGGAGCGGCTGGTACCGCAGCCTGTGTAGAAACTGGAACAAAGCCCTGTACTGGCGCGACGGGTGCTCCGTACGCGGCCCAGTATCCAGCGGGCGCCCGGTGAGCGAATCCACCAGATGATCCACCAGATGAACCGCCGCTGGAACCTCTTGAGAAACCCCCGGACGAGCCGCCCGAGGAACCACCCGAACTGCCGGAATGACTAAGGCCGATCGCGAAGCCACCGGACGAGCCACCGCTGGAGCCTCCGGATGAACCTCCACTGGAGCCCCCGCTTGATCCACCCAGGACACCGAACAGGTCGAGCGCGTGGCTCGGCGTGGCGTCGAACCCGACAATCGCAGCGGCTACTGTCGCAGCTGCGGCGAGTTTTCTTCTGTTGAACAAGGCCATTCTGACGATACTCCCCTGAGACTATTCCGCTGAATCGATAAACAGTCCGCTGACAGGCACCTGCAATTTCAGCCCGCGCAAGTCGAAACTGTGTGAATCTCTGATCGAACCTAGCATGAGCCCTGACGATCGAGACCGGATGCCTTTCCGCTGTTTCAGTTTTCTCACAGACAAAACGCCACAGGATGCGATTCTCAGAAGATCAGGTCTCTCATGACACGCCCGCACGAACCATCTAAACCGAACGAGCGATACCGGTACTCTTGCGGCAGACACGTTCTGATTTGAGGCGTCGCGTCGCTGTTGTTCAAGAAGCGGCTACGTTGCCATACTCTGCTGCAAATGTCGCTGGTAATGTTGCCAGTCTTCTTCAGAATGCGTGGAGAAAGCATGGTTTTCCTGATCGCCACGTGTTTTGGCTCTGCACTGCTTGTATCAATCGTGGCGACACGGATCGTCCAGCAACTGGCACCAAAGCTGGGGCTGATTGATCAGCCGGCTGCCCGAAAGGTACACGTGACGCCAACTCCGCTTGGAGGTGGAATCGGGATCTGGCTGGGCGTTGTTCTACCTCTGGCTGCAGCTCATTTGACGGTCTGGCTGATTGCTCGACAGGATCTGCCACCCAAATGGTTGCCTGAAGAATTCTGGCCGTATCTTGACGGAATGCTCAATCAGGCCGGACAGCTTTGGAGCATCGTGGCTGGCGGAACAGTTTTATCAGTCATGGGGCTGATCGACGATCGGAAGAATCTTCCGTGGCAACCTCGCCTGGTGATTCAGATTCTGGTGGCCTGTGCACTCGCAGCAAGCGGTGTCCGCGCAACCGTTTTTGCTCCCTGGCCCTGGCTGGGATTTATGATCGCGGTTGGCTGGATGCTGGTCCTGATTAACTCGATCAACTTCCTGGACAACATGGACGGACTCACCGGCGGAATTGGGCTGATCGCGTCGTTGATGTTTGCAGTCATTATGTTGACTGCGTTGAGCGAGCCGCGATGGTTTGTCGCCGCGGTGTTGCTGATTCTGGCAGGCTCGTTAACTGGATTTCTCTGGTGGAACTGGTCGCCCGCCAGCATCTTCATGGGCGACACGGGGAGCTACTTCGTCGGCCTGATGCTTGCGTCGATGACGATTGTCGGCACATTTTACGAAGAGTCACCAGCAATCGGACGCCACGTAATGCTGGCTCCTCTGTGCGTGCTGGCCGTGCCGCTTTACGACTTCACCAGCGTGATGCTGATCCGACTGCGCGAAGGAAGAAGCCCATTCAGCCCGGACAAGAGCCACTTCTCACACCGACTGGTCGAACTGGGGCTTCAGCCGAGAAACGCGGTACTCACCGTTCACCTGGCAACGCTGACGACGGGCCTGGGAGGCATCCTGCTCTACAAGGTGCCGGACTGGTCGTCGTCGGCGATCGTTCTGGGGTTGATCGCGTGTGTGCTGTTTATCGTGGCGATTCTGGAAACCGCCGGGCGAGCCAAACGAGAAGAAGAAACGAAATGAGCATCCTCAGTGACGAGGATGCTCACGAGCGGTACTCGGCACTTTCGTCGTAGTCCGCAGGGTGCGACAAGATGCACCATTTTGGGCGATAGCCATTCTGGGGCGTCAGGACGCACCCCTACGGCAACTGAAACAGATTTAGACGGCGACCGTGTCGGCCACGGCAGGCTCAGTTTTTGCCTCGCGGGCATGAGTCAGCAGGAAATCGTTGATTCGAACTTCTCCGTCAACTGGCTCAAGGAACGATTCGAAGAGCTGAACGATAACGCCCTGAAAGCGGTCTCGACAGACGGAATAGAAGTTGTGCTTACCGTCGCGGCGAACTGTCAGAATTCCGGCTTGCTTGAGCAGCGCCAGATGATGGCTGACGGCCGGCTGGCTCTGATCCAGACGCTGACAGAATTCCGTAACGTTGAGTTCAGCTTCATTCAGCAGGTAGAAAATGATTCGCAGACGGTTGGCGTCCGAAAGCATTTTGCAGAGATGAGCCAACTCGGCACGAAACTCGGTGGTGGATTCCAGTTCAAAATTGGCGGATTCTGGTGTCGTATCAGCATGATCGAGCGTAGCAATCATAACTCGCTCCAATTTGGCACGTGTTGAAGAGATGCTCCCGCAGGTTCTGAACGAACGTTGCAGCCTCGGCAGCGATGGGACGGAAGGTATCCGTCGCATCAAAATACAGACAGGCGTTTTGTCGTTAATCTTTCCGGTTTTTGCGTCGCCAGTGAGGGCGAGGTCACATAAATCTCGCACATTTTCAATGGTTCGCGGTTCGTGAGGCCAGAAGATGATTCGTTACAGTGACGGAGCGGCTGATATTTACAGCAGCGTTCAGAGATTTGAGCGACCTACTCGTGCAGATCGTCCACGGTGATCGAACCATTGTGCAGCGCTGACGCGACAAGGACGCCATTGACTCCAGCGGAGCGGAGTGTTGAGAGATCGTTTGATGACCGGATCCCCCCACCGGTGATCAGCTTCAGCTTCGGGGCGAAGTCTCTCAGCGACTGACAGAGCTCTAAAGTCGCTGGCCCCGAACTAACGCCGACTGCGGCCAGATCGAGGACAATCAACTCGCGGATTCCGCACTCAATCGCGGCGCATCCAATCTCAACGGGATCGTCGCTGACCATATCGTCGAACCTGCGAATTGGACGTCCGGATTTCAGGTCAAGGCTGAAGATCACTCGGTCCCTGCCGACCTTCTGAAGCATCATCTCAAGGGAAGCCAGCAGCGGCCAGGTCTCGAGACCCACGACGGCTTTCGAAGCTCCGGCCATCAGCATCACGTCGACGTCAAGGACATTCCGCATCCCAGCGTCGATCAATAGCTCGAAGCCGTCGGCCTTCAGCTCTTCGTAGATTTCGACATTGGGCTCGGTATTCAGGATGGCATCCAGGTCGGCGACATAAAGAGTCGACAGCCCAAACGTATTCCGAAAGGCGTTCGCGACAGCCAGCGGCTCGAAAGAATCAGTGAGGCAACTTTCAACCGGACGGTACTGATCGCGCTGTCCGGCCACACCGCGCACGACCTTCGCATCTCGAATATCGAGGACGGGAATAATTCGCATGGACTACTTCCATGATCTGATGTGAGTCGTCATTTGTCGCTCAGCTTTTCACAAGATTCCATGAAGCTGAGTGCTGAGCGGTTCTGGCGGATTGTGAGCATCGATTTCAGAGAGGTAGCGAGTCAAAATTGCCCGAGCTTCATCAGGACATCTCATTCGTAAATAGCTCATGTTGATCACGCTTTGGTCGGCGCAAAAGAAACGACCACCGATCGCTTGTAATCAGCGACAGATGGTCGGATTTGATTGATCGCAGGTTCGTCCGACGAGTACGGAACTCCACAGCGACGAATCCATGTCAGAACGTGACAGGTTCGATCGAAAAGTCACCCGCGACAGTCGAACTCAGATGACGCCGCCGTGCGTTCGGTATGGCGTTGCCAGGTCTGGTAGTTCCAGGCCCCAGACGCGTTCCCAGATGCCATTGATATGACGATAGCCTTCCGACACGTAGATAAGCTGTCGGGTCCGGGTGTCCGCAGATGACGAGTAAATTGGAACAACACAGCCAATCTGTACGGCACAGAGCGCTGTCAGGATGGTCGTAAGGACGATCTTCCGCATGGAAAACTCCTCCATGAGTCGGCGGCTGCATCCGGCAGTTGCGAATCCTTCACAACTGTTTTCAGCTTACATTCCTGGTGTTGACGGCGGGTTGCTGTCGAACGGTGGCGGTGTGGCTGATCCAGACGAGTTTGGTTGGATTGACTGAGATGAACTGTGTTGGTCGGGGAACTTTTCCGACGAAGTCGGTGGCGAAGAAAACGGCGGTGAGGTGGTCGATGGATTTGCAGCGTTCTGATCGGCGGCAGCCTCTGATGCTCGCTTTTCAGCTTCCCGCCGTTCCAGAAGACGGACCTTCTCCTCCATCTCTTTGCCAGGTTTAAACGTCACGACATATTTTTCAGCAACATCGACCCGTTCGCCAGTTCTCGGATTGCGGGCTTTGCGAGCCGCTCGCTTCTTCACCTCGAACACGCCGAAGTTCCGAAGCTCAATCCGATGCTCGCGCACAAGTGTGTCGATAATTGCATCGAAGGTTTGTTGGACAATTTCTTTCGTCTTCAGTTGGGTCATCCCAATCTGTTCCGAAATTGCCTTCACAATATCTTTTTTCGTCACAACTGAGTCTCCGCCCAGCGGTGCCGCAGGACATCCCATCCGAGATCGGATACGAGCCGGAACTGTAAACCCGAATTGAACTTAGTGTCAACCGGCGGGCTGTTGAAACAGCTCCGGCTGACCGTAAATTCGAGCCTTCCAGGATGTCCTGAAGTCACTATCGGCATTAACACGACTATGAAATCAGAAGAATCGTCAAAATCCGCAAAGTTTACCCGAAGTTCGGTTTCAGCGGCGTCTGAACCACGAATAGTCACAAATTGACACGAGCAAGTAAACGTTTCTACGGGACTCGGCGTGTCAATTTGTGTTCATTCGGGGTTCTGTCTGGCAAACCGTCAGGTCTGCCTTACTCGTAGGGGATATCCACAGAAGTTCCAGAACTCAGCAGGCAGCTCGGTCAAGTAAACCACCGTCACCACAAAATACGGAAGTTGTTTACAGGAAACGACTACTGACTGTCGACTCTTCCAGCAGGATTCGCCGAAGTTTTCTCCAGCCTCACTATCCCGGCCGGTTAATGGCGGCCAGGTTGTCTCAACCTGCTGCTTTGATTGATTCAACAAACAGTTATGTCGCGTCCGTCATGTCGTCGCCGTTGTAGTGTTCGTAGAAGAGACGTCCGATCTCTTCACTGATCCTTGCCAGATATTGAAGCTGGAATTGTGCCCGGCTGATGTCACTGGCGTCTCGTGGAGCGGCCAGCGGGTATCGCGAGATCAGTTCCTTGCTGTAGGTCTGCTCGCCGTCGCCGAATTCGTCGAGTTCGTAAACGCTGACGACACCTTCCGAGCGCCCTCGGTAAAGTTCGTGACTGTTTTCTTCGTAGAGCGTGAAGCTCGTCAGGTCGATGTAAACGACGTGGGTTGCTCCGACCGCCTTGCCGATTTCGTCCGGCTCATCCCAGTCGGGGTGTTCGTCGATCCATTCCTGCACGAGGTCTGGTGTGATGACTTTGATCTTGTGATTGTGGAGTCGTCGCGCGACGGCCACAGCGATGTCTCGATCGACGTGGGCAAAACTGTAAAGCACTTCTTTTGGAGCGAAGCAGGCCACCGCGACAACAATACCAGGATTTGTCAGCGATTCGCTGGTCATGGCGTCGTAGTCGGGCTCGATCGACGGCGGGCCACCGATGAGATAACCCAGCAGAACGATGTAGTTGCACCCGCTCGTCGCACTAATCAGAGCAACCAGTAAGCAGGTAGTCAGTAGCCGTTTCATAGGTCACCTTTGTCGAACCTTGTTTGAAGAGTCGGTTTGCTCGGAGTCATCACCGGGCAGGTACGAATTAACAAGGTCGCAGACGTGTGTATTCAGTATTTAGAGACGTTTGCTTTTTGTCGCATTTTCATGGTTTTTGTGCAGGAGCTGGAGTGCCGAAAGGCATTTGTTTCCGTGGTGCCGATCCTGCAGGGCACTGAAGACTGATTCCGAAAGTGTTCTAGAATTCGTCGGTTGTCTGGTAGTCGTGGAACTGTCGAGCAATCTGGCGAGTCAGTGTGTCGATAAACTGCCGCTGGAATGCGTGTGGTGACATCTCGTGAATAGAGACCGGACGGAACCGCGGGTGGTCCATCGAGAACCCGCTGCGGAAAGCTTCGTACGCGGTCCGTTTGCCGCCGATCATCGTTGTTTCGTGAACGCGGATTGTGCCTTGGGCGTGCCCCTTCAGCATGTCTTTGCTGTTTTCTTCGAAGAATCGAACAGTCTGAACGTCGACTACCGCGATGAAGTCCGCATCGAAGTCGCGAGCCAGTTCTTTGACGTCGTCAAACTCACCGCCGTTATCGTCAAGCCACCGCGACACCTTATCCGGAGAAACGACGTTGACGCCTTTCTGCTTCAGCCGTCGCAGCAGACCATCGGTCAGGTCGTATTCAAAAGTCGGAGCTTCGTTGAGAATCAAATGCGGGCTTCGGCAGACGACCAGCAGCGACTTTTCACCTTCGGTCAGGTCGACTCCGGTCTGTGTTTTGAATGAGGCATCAACCTTCGGATTACCAAACAGCATCTTCCCACCCATGACGAGCAACGAGCAGCCGCCGACGCTGAACGGAATTAAAACCGCAGCAGTCAGGAGCAGCGCACAGCGCAGCCGCGAGGCGAATTTGAACGGCGAAGCGTTCATAAACAGGTTGCTCAATTGTGGGGATGAATAAGGAGCCAGCGAATGGTTGAGCCGGAAATTGACCGGAGATTCGCCAGAGTGTTGTACCGATGTGAAGTCGATTCAGAAGGGCTGGACTGGGTGACCAGTCCGGAAGGGGCGAGTGTGATATCCGCATCGAAGAATCGCCGCAAGATGAGTTGCCATCGGTGATTTCGACGACTTGTTTCGGTCGCGCCGGCGGCAGTCAGGAGGCAGGGACGAGCCCCGGCTTACAGATATTGCTGGGACTCGTCCCAGCCTGCGGATCGCCGGAACTATTTCAGGAAGGATCGTCGCCGACGTTCAGGCCGATCATTCGCATCAGTTCCAGAGCGTTGCTTTTCTCGACGACGCCGGGTCGCATTCGATAGTCGAAGTACATCGTTCCGTTGATGAGGTGGTCTTCGAAATGAACGTTGATGGCGTGGCCTTCGAATGAGTCCACGATTTCGGTCAACGCCAGATCGTGAGTTGTCACGATGCCAACCGCCTTATCCTCAACCAATTGGCGGATAATTCCTTCCGCTCCGACGCGGCGGTCGTGCGAGTTTGTTCCCTGCAGAATTTCGTCCAGCAGAAAGAGCAGCGGTGGTGACTTCCCCGCCCGCTCGACTACCGACTTGATTCGTGAAATCACCGAGTAAAACAGTGACGCTCCCTGCTGGAGGGAATCGTTGGCTCGCATTGCCGAACCGACGACGAATGGTGAAATTCGCAGTCGCTTTGCTCGAACCGGAGCGCCGCACAGTGCCAGCACCGCATTGATGCCAACTGTCCGAAGCAGCGTACTTTTTCCGGACATATTCGAACCGCTGATCATCAGCAACCGCTGTTGAGAGTCGATGCGAATGTCATTTCGGATGCACTTTTCGGCTTCGATTAATGGATGTCCGAGCTCTTCTGCATCGTAAATCGGGCCTTCGGATTCGTCGACGACTTCGGGAAACGGATCCTTCGGATGCTCGAACGTGTATCGGGCCAGCGAGCTGAGCGCTTCAATCTCGCCGACGGCGTCGAGCCATTCGGGGATGTGTGGACCGATGTGTTTCCGCCAGGTCTCGACTCGATGCACGACATGGATCGGCACTCCCAGCAGGAAGGCGATCGGTCCGAAGAACTGATTCTGAAGGCAGTTATTCAGCGACTGAATGACATTGCGAAGTTTCAGAATCTGCCACGACGGAGGGTGCCCTTCTGTTTGCAGACTGCTCAGCAGACCATTCAGCGTCGGCGTTGAGAATTCCTGTTTTTCGATCAGCTCGAGAACCTGACTGAGGATGGCAAGTCCCGACCCGGCCTCATCCGCTTCGCCAATGATCTGGCGAATTTCACGGATCATCGTCGCGAAGAACAGAATCTCCAGCAGCACGATGATCAGAAACGGGGCGAGGCCGTATCCGGCTGACCAGGCAATGACTGCCGCAACGGCCAGCACGCCCAGAACACAGGCCATGATTCGTCGCCAGCGAGGCACCGGCCTGGCCTCGGCTGCAACCCATTCACGCAGCTGGTTCTGATCAAGATCGTCGTGAACTTCGGCGTCGAGCAGGGCCAGTGATTCGTGAAAATCAATCTTCGCAGAGAGTTCCACGATCGCCTGCTGCCGCTTCTTGACGGTCTTCGCGTCAGCTCCGTTGGTCAGCCAGTTGGCCAGTGTGTCTTCGCCGAGCCTGGTGCGGGCTCCGCAAATAAGTTCAAACAGTGAACTCTCGCCGAACAGATCGAGGTCCGACGAACATGAATGATCGGCGTCGCGATAACGCAGGCCAGTCATTCCTTCGCCCTGCCAGCGATCGTCGAGGCGGTTCAAACTTCGTTCGTAGTAGGCGACGGCTCGCTTCGTCTGGTGGAGCCGCTTGACCGCTCGGCTGTGAAAGACAATCAGAGCAACAAAAACGCCGACTGGAACCAGCAGCCAGATTGGGTGCAACGAGCCATCGAACAGCGAAAACCAGCCCAGCACCAGAGCGACCACAAACACCAGGCCGCGAGTTGTCGCGAAACGCGCATCGGTGGCTTCCAGCTCCTTCTGGTCCGCGAGGTGTCCGTCGCGACGGTCCTCGTAGACCTTCTTCGGGTCGGTATGGCCAGATTTAGCAGTTTCCGTTTTCATATCGCGAGCCGGTCCTGAGATGCGGGTCGGAACTGTATCGGTGCCCGAATGCTCTGGCAAAGCAGAGCAGAATAGCCACATTGCGTAGCTCGGACCCTTTCGATTCTACTACCGAGGCATAAGTCCCCGGAATTTTAAGGGACTTTGCCTGTCGGGCTTCGGGTTACTTTCGAACAGCCATTCAAAATCATTCTTCATTACAGACAAATCAATCGACTGTTCAGAATCATGCAGACCATACTTGTCACCGGCGGTGCTGGTTTTCTCGGTAGTCATCTTTGCGAGCGGTTGCTTGACCGAGGCGACGAGGTCATTTGCGTCGACAACTTTTTCACCGGAAGCAAGCGAAACGTCGCTCACCTGATCGCCCATCCGCGGTTCGAGCTGATCCGCCACGACATCGTTCATCCGCTGACGGTCGAGGTCTCGCAGATTTACAACCTGGCGTGTCCGGCTTCGCCTGTCGCCTATCAGTACAACCCGATCAAGACGATCAAGACGTCGAGTGTTGGCGTGGTCAACATGCTGGGGCTGGCTAAACGCTGCCGAGCCCGTTTTCTTCAGGCATCAACGTCCGAAGTTTACGGCGATCCGCAGGTTCATCCTCAGACCGAAGATTACTGGGGACACGTCAACCCGCTTGGTCCGAGAAGCTGCTACGACGAAGGCAAGCGAATCGCAGAATCGCTTTGTATGAACTACACGCTCGCGCACGGTGTCGAAACGCGGCTGATTCGAATTTTCAATACATATGGTCCGAGGATGGACCCGAACGATGGCCGCGTGATTTCAAACTTCATCACTCAGGCACTACGAGGCGATCCGCTGACAGTCTACGGCGACGGTTCCCAGACTCGATCCTTCTGCTACCGAGATGACCTGATCGAGGGAATGATTCGGTTGATGAATCATCCAGACAACGAACTGGGCCCGGTCAATATCGGCAACCCTAACGAAAAAACCATGCTGGAACTGGCCGAGGCCGTTCTCGCGGCAACAGGCTCTTCGTCAAAAGTCGAACATCGAGAACTGCCGAAAGACGATCCGACTCGTCGCTGCCCGAACATTGATAAGGCGAAAGAAAATCTCGACTGGCAACCAAAGATCGATCTCGCGACAGGACTTGAGCGAACGGTCGAGTATTACCGAAACTTGCTTGCCGAACAGGCTGGGTAACAGGTTAACTGGGTAGGTGGGGCGAGACCCGGCGTGAGAGGCCATTGCTGGGACGCGTCCCAGTCTACGGTACTGAAAAGACAATCTAATTGATCGGTCAAACGGTCGACTCAGACGGAGCTGGGTGATGAGTAAGATTCTGGTAACCGGAGCCGCGGGCTTCATCGGGTTTCACCTGACGCAACGACTGCTGGCTCGTGGTGACGAAGTCGTCGGCCTCGACAACCTCAACGATTATTACCGGGTTCAGTTGAAGCATGATCGCCTGTCACAACTTGTCGGGCAGGAAAAGTTTCGGTTCATTGAAATGGACATCGCCGACCGCGAACGGATGCCGGGCGTTTTCAAGTCTGAGCGGTTCGACGTTGTGATTAATCTCGCCGCGCAGGCAGGGGTTCGGTATTCGCTCGAAAATCCGCACGCGTACATTGATGCCAACGTTGTCGGGTTCACGAACGTGCTGGAAGGATGCCGCCATAACGGAGTGAAGCATCTCGTCTACGCGTCGTCGAGTTCCGTCTACGGTGGAAATACTTCGATGCCGTTTTCGATTCACCACAACGTCGACCATCCAATCAGCCTTTACGCAGCGACGAAAAAAGCCAACGAACTGATGGCTCATACCTACAGCCATCTCTACGGCCTGCCGACAACCGGGCTGAGATTCTTCACCGTCTACGGACCGTGGGGGCGTCCCGATATGGCGCTGTTTCTGTTTACGGAAGCGATCGTCTCAGGTAAGCCGATCAACGTTTTCAACAACGGAAAAATGCGGCGAGACTTCACCTACGTCGCCGACATCGTCGAAGGCATCATGCGGGTTGCGGATAATACGGCTGCCGGAAATCCCGACTGGTCATCGTCGATGCCGGACCCGGCAACGAGCGCTTCGCCGTACCGTGTTTATAACATCGGCAACAATCAGCCCGTCGAGTTGATGCACCTGATCGAGGTGCTCGAAGACTGCCTGGGCAGGAAGGCCGAAAAGAACTTCATGGGAATGCAGCCTGGCGACGTGCCGGCAACGTTTGCCGACGTCGATGACCTGATTCGTGATGTCGACTTCAAACCCGCGACCTCAATCGAAACGGGCGTCGCCAGTTTCGTAGAGTGGTACCGTGAATATCACAACGTATGATGCGGCCTTCGTTGCCAGTACTCAGAAAGAGACAACATGACCGCTTCATATTCCGACTACTCGAAGATGATCGACCATTCGCTGCTTCCTCCGATGCTGACGGAAGCGGAACTGGAAGCTGGCTGCCAGCTCGCCGTTGCGTACGACGTCGCCAGCGTGTGCATCCTTCCGTACTTCATGAAACGCTGCACCGAATTGCTCAGCGGAAGCACGGTTAAACCGAGTACGACGATCGGCTTCCCTCACGGAGCGATCCAAACGAAGTTCAAAGTTGCCGAGTCCGAGCAAGCCATCGCCGATGGCTGCGAAGAACTCGACATGGTCGTCAACATCAGCCAGGTGAAGTCGGGCAACTGGAGCTACGTTTCTGACGACATCAAAGCGGTCGTCGATGTCGCTCACGCGGCTGGTCAGAAGGTCAAAGTGATCTTCGAAAACTGCTACCTGAACGACGACGAGAAAATCCAGCTCTGCAGAATCTGCACAGACGTGGGAGCCGACTGGGTCAAAACTTCGACCGGCTTCGGCACTGGTGGCGCGACGATGGAAGACCTGAAACTGATGGTCGAAAACACGCCGGACCATGTCCAGGTGAAAGCGGCTGGCGGAGTGCGGGACTTCGAGAAACTGAAACTCGTCCGCGATCTGGGCGTCACTCGCTGTGGAGCGAGCGCGACGAAAGTCATGCTCGACGAATGCCGCAAGCAGCTTGGTCTGCCGCCGATCGAAGTGTCCGGCGGCACGCTGAGCAGCGGCTACTGAGCGAATCACTTGAGCCCATTGAGCCCTTTTTCTGCCCGCCGTAGGGTGCGTCGAGACACACCCTGCTGACCTGGTGCGTCAAGAATTCGTGCGGTGGACGCCGCCCGCAACTGCTTGAAGGTTGGCATGCATCTGGTGGGCCGTGTCCACCCTGCCAAACGATTCTGCGACTACGATAGAACCGAGAAGTAGCACGCCACGGCGAAGTCCATCGTCTCGCAGGTCAGCTTCAGCTCGATGTCTTCATACAGGCAGTAATTGCGAACCTGAAGCAGCAGGTCGCGAGGGTGGCATGCTCTAAGTTCTCGACCTGCTTTTGTGTAGTGATTTTTGATCAAGTGGTCGACGGCCTTCTGCTCATACGCGATGTCCACCTTTCGACACATGATCCGGAACAGTTCGTGAAACTGCACCGGCGTCGGGTTGGGAACCTGGACCTTGTACGGAATTCGTCGAAGGAACGCGTCGTCAACAAGGTCTTTCGGTTCGAGGTTTGTCGAAAAAATCACGAGTTGATCAAACGGGACTCGCACTTTCTTGCCGCTTGGAAGGTTCAGCAGGTCATAGCGTTTTTCAAGCGGGACGATCCAGCGGTTGAGCAACTCGTCAACGGGCATTCGTTGCCGACCAAAGTCGTCGATCAGCAGAACTCCGCCGTTGCTTTTCAGTTGGAGCGGCGCCTCGCAGATGTGAGTGTTCGGGTCTTCGCAGACCTCCAGCTCAGACATGGTCAACTCACCGCCGGCGATAACTGTCGGGCGATAGATCTTCACCCAGCGATGGTCGACTTCAGTCGAACTTTCCGGTTCCCCGACGGTAGCACTCGGTGGAGCTACTTCGTGAATCGCCGGGTCGTAGATACGAATGATCTGCCCGTCGATTCCCAGCGCGCGAGGAATCCACATCGTTGTTCCGAAGGATTTCGCGATTCTCTCAGCAATGCTCGTCTTGCCGTTGCCCGGTTCACCGAAGAGGAACAGACCTCGACCGGAGTTGATCGCCGGCCCCAACATCTTCAGCAGATCGTCTTCAAGCAGAAGATCAGAAAATGCGTGCTTCAAATCTGCCGCTCGAATGACCTGATCGGCGACACTCTGCTGTTCCATCGCGGCCAGATACTGAGGAAGTGTCACCGGAGCGGACCCAAAGTAGGTGCACTCGCGAGACAGATCTTTCGCCAGTGCCATTCCTTTCTGGGTGATGATGTAGGTGTAGTCGGCAGCGATGGCATCGCCCTTCAAGGCGATCAGCTGTTCCTTTCGAAGCGTGTTCAGAACCCCCTCAACCATTGGGAATCCGAGACGAATATGCGCCGCAATATTCCTCCCGGTTACCGCACCACGAGCGGCGAGAAGTTTCAGAATCAGGCGACCGGTCATGTCAACGGAGATGCCGGCTTCCTTCAGTGATCCTGGTGTCTTTGGGTAGAACAGCCGCTGCTGTTTTGGCCGGCTTGTCGGAACAGCGTGTCGAATCGGAGCCGGTGTGAAAAATTGGACGGCCTCTGGTACTGATGATTCGACCGGCTGGACCAGTCGGGAATCAGTGACCGGTTGACGATCTGGTGTCGGTTGATGTTGAGCTGCTTGACGGGTGGGCTGCTGAGGCTGTGGTTCGTTCTCGACAGGAGCGACATGCCGAGGAGGCTGTACAGGAGCGGCATCCACCGCAGCTGCCTGGTGGCGCGCGGGCGAGTTATCCAGGCTGGACCAAAGGTCGTCCAGAAATTCGCTCATGGATTGCGTTGATGAGGGCATCGCCTTTTCCAGTACCAGCCAGAAATTGCTCCCAGAAATTGACGCCCGTTGTTCGCTGTAAACTTGAAGATTCGACGGTGCGATTCAAGCAGGGAGTCCCGCTTCTCAGCTTCATTCTGGAGACTAGGCCAGAAAATGTGCCGGAACGACGTGTCTCTTACCAAATGCGAATCTCGCAGCAGATGTCGCACGCGACAATTCTGCACGTCCGGGATGTAACGATTACGCATTTGCCAGTGGTGATTGCAGCTGGAGAAAGTTCTGACTCGACGCCACTTATCACCATCAACGTCGTGGGACGGACTCAGTCCGGATCCCAAACGGACTTCCCTCGCAATCGTTAACCGCCGACTCACACGACGATCACTTACTTCGGTTCGGGCGGCTCGTCTGTGCAATTGCACAGAAAGGTCGCCCGCCGTTGAAAGCGATTTTTCGCGAACTGCCCAGTGTCCATCGGTCCTGGACTTTGCCGATTGAAATCGGGAAAGCGTTTCGGAAACGGCTTAGGATGCTTCCATCCACTCGTCGAATTCCTCCATGAATCGCGGGGCCAGAGTCAGGCCCGTTCCGTTCTTTTCGAGGAAGACGACTCCGTCGACGTCGGCGAGCGGCTGGACGATTTTCGACAGTTCCGCGTCTGGAAATTCGTCCGCGATCTTTTCAATGGGGACTCGCCCCTGAGCTCGCATCAGCAAGCCGATGACTCGCGAGCAGGCCTGGACGTCCATCTGTTTGAGACGGTCCGCCTTGCGGTGCAGCATCAGAGCCAGGCCGAGCATTCTGGGCGCGGTCAGGTAGAGCAGGGCGATCACTTTAACGAAGCCGTGGGCGACTCCCGGATCGAACAACAGTACCCATCCGTTACCGGTTGCTCGGGAAAAGTTCAGGGTGACCGTACCCGCCTCGCTTTCGCCAGCGAATCGGTACTCCTCTTCGAACTCAGAGCCCCGCAGAAACTGCCACGCGAAAATGACAGCCAGAAAGAAGCAGGACCAGTATCCAACCGCGTCGTTCGACAGGTCAAACAGCGGGCGAAAGCCGACCCACAGCGTTACCCAGATGATCCAGTAGGTCAGCCAGGCCACGATCAGCGACACCGGCACAAGCACGACCGATCCGATCCGGCAGTACCGGATCGACCGTTTGATGTACTCAGCGAACCAGCGACCGAGCTTTTTCTTTGCCACAGAACGATTCCAGAATCAATGGACAGTCAAATCAATGGGCAGTCAGGTGTCGACGAGCTGGTCGACGCTCGTTGGCGATTGTCCCTGAACGAGCGATGTCAGGCCATGCGAGTCTGGTAGGCTGAGAATTTGCGGGAAAATTCCGGAAAGCCGTAAGGTGGGCTCAAGTCTCGTTTCACCAGTTGACCAGTCGCAGCATCACTCCGGAAGCAATCCATTCGTAGACTACCGGTTTTGACGTGTTTGGGAGCGTTTTTCAGGCTGGCTGCTCAGCGACGTACTCCGACTACTCGTTCTATTCCGGAAAATCGGCATATTTTCACAAGTTGGCAGGGCTGGATGTTCGATAGTTGTCAAAGCTGGCGGTTCCCATCTGGTTTGCCGCTTTGTGACCAACGTCAAGGATGACGACACCGGACTCAGTCCAGGATGGTATCGATGAAACGGATTTCACTTTATGCGGCTTTGTGCATGGTCGCTCTCACATCGACCGGTTGCGAAATCACCGGGGGTGCCCTGATCACGGCGTTGAACTTCTCCAAGTTCTGGGGAACGACTCCTTTGATCCCGGTCAGCCCTTACTACAGCCAGTTGATCGAGGATACCTACCACGAAGAAGAACGATACGGCAAAGTTCCAATCCTTGACCAGGTGGAAGGCGACAACGCCCCGTTGTTCTGCCTCGACCCGCCGACTCCTGACGAAGTCGTGCGAGCTTTGCCATCGAGTGTTCGAGGAGCTGGCGGATTTGCCTTCATCGCTGAAACGAACATGAACAATGTTCGAATCGTTGTTGAGCCGATCGTTGACCGAGTCGATGAATGTCGTTTCTATCCGCTGGTCGGGCCGGCTCGACTGCACCACTGTCACTACAAGTGCACGGTCTACTTTGACAAAACGATCCGGTCAGACTGGCCGATCCCGATGACACACACTGATCAGAGCGAAGAGGTTGTCTACATCGACCACGACCATCTGATTCGATGCACTGGTGCAGAAGGCAGCTAGCAACTGCTACTGCGGCAGGACGAAGAACGATCAATTCAAACAGACCTGGCTCAGGAGAGTCAGGTCTGTTTTCGTTTTTCGATCGTCTTTCCACCGGCAGACAGCCATCGTTCAGGACTGTTCGACAACGGAATTCAGATAAGGCCGCCAGCGGCTCTCCTGGACACCGTCGTTTTAAGATTGATCAACGTATTGCTGCGTGATGCCTGTCTTACTGATTGTTCGTCGCTGGTTTCAGTTTGAAGTTGCGGTACCAGACTTCGGCTCCGTGATCGGTCAGCATTATCCGTCCAAAGCGATTCCGGCTGAACCCTTCGGCGTCGGAGAACTTGCTGCCGGCAACGCGTTGATCCCACTCGTCGTCGCCGACCTTTGCGGACGCGATCAGCTCGCCGTTCAACCAGTGCTCGATGTAGTTTCCGTGAACGACGATGCGGCTGGAGTTGAATTCACCCATCGGCTTCAACGTTTTCTTTTCGTTCGGTTCGTACAACGCGTAGATCGAGCCGGTACTGCCTTTGCTTGACGGCGTGCCGTTTTTGAATTTCGGGTCGTCGAGAATCTGGTACTCAAGGCCGAGCGTCTTTTTGCCGTACTGGCGAACTCGATACTTCAGCCCGCTGTTGCCTCGTTCGGCAATTTTCCACTCAAATGACAGGTCGAAATCTCCGTACTCGTCGCGTGTGACAATGTGGCCAGAACGTTTCTTTGCACGATCAAGGTGAATCATTCCGTCGACGACTTCCCAGCCGCTGGTGATCTGCTTTCCGTCCTGCGTCATCCAGTTGTCGAGCGATTTTCCGTCAAACAACGGCGGTAATTCGTCCGGATTCTGTTTCACTCGATGTCGCGCAAACGATTCCTGCAACCACGCGTTGACCGGTGAAGTGTCCGTCGCGGAATGGTACGGCTCGTCGTGTGCTGGCAGTTCGGATCGATGCCGGCGAATGATCTCCTGGTGATCTTTTGAATCCGCGAGGTTTGTGAAGCCATACGGGTCTGTCTGGAGATCGTAGAGTTCTTCCGAGCCGTCTTCGTACCGCATGAATCGGAAACGCTTGGAACGGATTGAATGATTTGCCCACCCGTAGGTCGTACCGGTCGAGTACCGCCAGTCAGCGTCTGGATCGTCCAGCAACGGAACCAGGCTGTTGCCTTCGTTGGCATCGCGGGCGGGCAAATCACAGAGATCGAGCAGCGTCGGGTAAAGATCGATCAGGCCAACTGGTTGTTTACATTCGACGGGTTCGCCGTTCTCCACTGACTTCCGGCCAGGCCGGACGACGATCATCGGAACTCGCGTGGATTCTTCCCAGAGACTGTGCTTGGACACTCGGTGCTTCTCACCGAGGTGATAACCATGATCGCTGAACAGGACGATGATCGTGTTTTCAGCCGCCGCACTCTTTTCGAGGGTCGTCAGAACCCGCCCGACCTGATGATCGACAAACGCGATGCACGCCAGGTAAGCCTGCACGCATTTTCGTAGTTGCTCGTTCTTGTTTTTGCGCAGCCAGTCGAGCTGAGGGTACCGCGGCAGCTCGTGCAGCAGACGCGAGATTTCTGGAACGTCGTCCAGGTCGTCGGTGCGAACTTCCGGTAGTACAATTTCGTCGATGGGGAAAAGGTCGAACCATTTTTGCGGGACATAGAACGGAACGTGTGGACGAACAAAGCCGACCGCCAGGAAAAACGGATCGTTGTGCTTTTGCTGGAGTACCTCTTCTGCCCACGATGCGACCATGTGGTCGGGCATTTTGGTGTCGACATCAGGAAACGGCGCCCAGTCGGTCTGTGTCCCGGTGAATGGAATCGTCAGGTCTGGTGAATAGTTAAACCGGACCGTACTGTCGCCCGGCTTCGGACCTGCGCCACCAAAGCTGCCGCCATAGTTCTGAAATGCATCCTTCATCGGGTAGCCGTGTGTGATCTTGCCGACGCCGAATGTTCGATAGCCGTGCTGCGAGAAATATTCGGGAAGCAGGTGTCCTTTGAAATTCTTCAAGTCGCTCTGCAAACCTGGTTTTGCAGGCTGCTGATAGACACCCGTTGAATGCGGATACCTGCCCGACAGCAACGACGCTCGCGACGGGCCGCAGATCGGAGCCTGACAATGAGCGTTCGTAAACAGTGTGCCGCGTAGAGCCAGGGCATCGATGTTCGGAGTCTTCGCATTCGGGTGCGTCTTCAAACAGCCGACCCAATCGTTGAGATCGTCAATTGCGATGAACAACACATTCGGTCGTTCTGCTGAGAGAGACAGGCGTGGCGGGACGCCAGCAACCAGTGCAATCACAAACAGGCAAACGTTTCTCGTTGTACTCCGCATGTTCTCTCCTGAAGAATGGGCAACCAGCGACCATTTAATAGAGGAATGAGTCTATCGGCAGTTGCCTGTTCGGGCACCTTGTCCAGCGTGAATCAGCGATACTCAGCACTCTGATGATGACGACGTTTGAGCTTATTTCTGGAGCTTGGAATGCTGCTCGATTGCCAGGTCACTCGCTCTCCCACAATGATGCTGCCTTCCTGAGATATTGGCAGGAGCCTTTGACGCGTCCTACAACCATGATTTCACTACAGCCGCGAAGACGGAGCGTGATCGGTGGCAACTGATGACTGACAATCTGGCCTCAGTAGAACCCTGCAATTCTTTCAGCACACTGGAGCGTCAGCACGTAGAGACTCGTCCTGACCGTCCGACCGTTTTCGCTTCCATTCTGCTGGGTGGAGCCAGGACCGGTGCGTTGATCCACGAACTGCGTCGCATTAATGAGCTGGCCAATCGCGGCTACCGGTGTCATATCTTCTGGGCCTTCGAACGCAGTTACGACGTTAAAATTGACCCACGCATCAAGCAGCACTGGTTGTTCCATTGCGGACGATTTGCCGGGCCAATGCACTATTTTGGCAACGTGATCGGTCGCACGATTGAAAACCGCTCGGGCAAGCTGATGTCCTGCATCGGTCGCTCCAGGGCGCAGGAAATGGTCCGACGATACGCACCCGGACTCGTTCGTTACGAACTGAGTCGCACGGTTGCGGGAATCAGCCGAGGGCTTTCCCGAGACAAACCGTTGATCAGTGAGTTCACCCGGAAACTGCAGCGTGCTGGCGTCACGCACGTGCTGCCAATGCTGGGGATTCTTGCGCCGTTCGCAAAAGCTGCACGGGACAACGGAGCCGACATCAAGTACGCCGTTACGCTGCAAGGGTACGAGCTGTACGTGAATCTCGGCGACGATGCCTACCGCCAGGCGGCTTTGAAGTGCATCCGGGACGCTATCCTTTCTTCTGATTACGCTCCCGTCACTTTCACACGCTGGTACGCCGAGCGAATTGAACGTGAAGTTGGAATTCCCGCTGACGACTTTTCGCTGATCCATGCCGGAGTCCACACCGAGGGACCGATGGCCGCCGACAAAGCCTGGCAGCTCGTTCAAACAGAACTGTCGATTGACGCCGACATCCCGATCATCACGTATCTGGGGAGACAGGATTCGGAGAAAGGGATCGACCTTCTGCTTTATGCCGCTCGACTGTTGCGTCAACGCGGGCTCAAATTTCAGCTGGTGATCTGCGGCCCCGAGACATTCGGTAATTACCGCAAGACGTGCGAGGACATTGCGGGGCACCTCGAAATTTCTGCCCTGTTTACGGGATTCGTCTCGTCGGAAGTCAGGCAGGCTGTCATGCAGTGCAGCCGTTGCGTGGTCTATCCATCGATCCACGGCGAACCGTTCGGCATGGTTCCCGTCGAAGCGATGGCGGTTGGGACTCCGGCTGTCGTCCCCGACGATGGCGGCGTCGCGGAACTCGTCCATCGAGGGGCACTGCAGGGCGGACTGAACTTCCGGTGCTGGGACTCGGGTGACCTTGCCACTCAGCTGGAAAAACTGTTGACCGACGAAGTACTCCACTCAGAGCTGGCAGGCAATGCCCGGGAAGTCGCGTCGCACTATTCAATCAGCAAGGAAGTCGACCGCACCCTTAATCACCTCGGCCTCCAGCCATCTGCGCCGCGTCCCGAATTGCAACCGCAGGGGGCGGCTTAACAGATCATGAATCCGGGGCGAGCGAGCCAGGCCGTTTGCTTTGGCAAATCAATTGGCCAGGAGTTTTCCCATACTGACCCGCTCTTCCGTCTGGTAACCGAGCGATTCGTAAAACGCCACGACGGCTGCATTGTCAGCACGTACCTGAAGGTTTAGCTTTGGACAGCCTCGTTGCGCAAGCACGTGCTCTGCATGACGGACCAGCTTCGTGCCAATGCCGCAACGTTGACGGTCCGATGAAACGGCCAACGAGTACAGCCACCCTCGATGTCCGTCGTACCCGGCGAGCACTGTCCCGACGATTGTGTCTCCATCCGCATCGACAAAGAACAGTCCATCTTTTGAAGCGACCTTACGATCAATCGACTCGCTCGGATCGTTGTGCCCGGTTGACCCCGGAAATATTTCATTCCAAAGCGCCACAACCTGGCCACGATCGGCCGACTCATAGTTGCGAATGGTCATCCAGCCCTCAGCCCGTCTCAGGTATTCTGTAAAACGGCCACCATCAGTTAAGACACTTACTTCCATTCATCCAGAGTCATGTACTCGATCTTTGACCATGGAATAACTTTGACGTAATTCCCGGTCCACGTGGGTTGCTTTGTCTTGTCGACGTACACGACAACGAATGACTCGAAGCACTCGACCTGGCAACCTCCAAATTTCTGGTGCGAAACGCGGGTTGGACTTTCCCGGACGTGCACGTCTCCAGAAACCGTGCCGACATGCAGAGGCTGATTCGAACGCTCGTCCATCGAAATCATCGCGTGTAAGACTGCCGCGACGACGATGAATGTTCCGAGGAGACATACCGTGCGGACATCCCACGGTGGTCGTGAATCAGTTGTCGGTGTTGCCTCCGGTATCTCAGCCACGATTCTACTCCCATCATGCGAAACCGGTTTCCTGACAAGAACCCGTCAACTCCGCAGGTTCATAGCAAGACAGTCTGATCCAGAGAAAATGCGCGTCAAGCCGTACTGCAATTCGAGCGGCAGTGGTGCCAGTTCAAGTTGCTCCCGCGCGGAAATTGATCTTTCTCTGAAACCGGCATCGGGCTAGAACCCCGCTGCTCGATGTTCTGTTGGGCACTCGAAACGGTCACTTCTCCATGAAAACGACAGTCCTCACCTGATTCACACCTTGCTGATCACACCTCTCGGCGTTCGATTCCCTTCTTTTCCAAACCCAAACACTTCAATCAGGTATCCGCTTGTCTGCGTCGGTGCACGTTCCCGTCATGTTGCGCGAGGTTTTGCAGGAGCTTGACCTCAAACCGGGGCTGACCGTCGTTGATGGAACCGTCGGAGCGGGCGGGCACAGTCAGAAGATTTCGGAGCAGATTGGTGAAACGGGAATTCTGATCGGGCTGGATCGTGATTCGATGATGCTGAACTTTGCGGCGGAGCGAGTCTCTGGAGCGGGTCGGCACCTCATACAAAGCAGCTATTCGGAAATCAAAAACGTACTCAACGAACTGAGCATCGACACTGTCGATCGTATCCTGCTGGACCTGGGCCTTTCGTCCGACCAGTTGGCGGATCGGCAGCGAGGATTTGGATACTCCGTCGACGCTCCACTTGATATGCGGTTTGACAATCGATCAGGAAAGTCCGTTGCGGAATACCTCGACAACGTCGACCAGACAGAGCTGACAGAGATACTCACAACGTACGGCGAAGAAAAATTCAGCGAAGCCATTGCTCAGAAAATTGTTGAGCGGCGGCGCAAACAACCTATTCGAACAACCAGAGATTTGACTGAAACTGTGGAGGAAGCCATCCCTGCCAGATTCCGGCAGCAGTCTCGGAAAGACCCGTCAACTCGAGTCTTTCAGGCATTGCGGATCGCTGTCAATCAGGAGTTGGCACTTCTCGAACAGGCTCTGCAGACGGAGCTTTACGAGGCGCTGGCTCCAGGTGGCAGGTTATCGGTCATTACGTTTCACTCGTTGGAAGACAGGCTCGTCAAGAACGCGTTTCGTGATGACAACCGGTGGAAAGTGCTGGCGAAAAAGCCGACGGCACCGACTCCGGCTGAGGTTCGCATGAACCCCAGATCGCGCAGCGCCAAACTTCGAACGGCGGCAAAGCTATGACAGACAAATACGAAAACGAAGACGAAGAATACGACGACGAAGAAGCAACTTCGGAATCGGAAGAGGAATACGAGGACGAAGCCGAGGATGCAGAAGCCTCGGACGAGTCTGAGGAAGTCTCTGAAGGCGAAGAGTCCGTCGAGTCGTGGGGCTATGAAGAGAAGAAGTCTCGCTTCAGCAAAGAAATGCTGGCTGGCTTCGCCGCGATCGGTGTGCTCGTCGCAATCTTCGGCATCGTCGTCTACAAAAAGATGCCGGGTTCTGGTGACTCGAATGAAGTCGCTGTAGCTCCGGATGCCAGTCTGGGTAACCCGGAATCAAGCCTCGGAACACCGGAAGATTCAGGGACTTCGCCCGAAGATGATCTGAACGATCCGTTTCGCGCCGGTGCTGAAAACGGGATCGCGGCAAGTAACCCTGGCTCGCAGTTTGAACCCGGCGGCGCTGAAGCGTCGAATACTGCACCGGGGGGCGGCGAGTTCGTCGCTTTGAGTCCGGCCAACGATGGCTCGACAACATTCGAGCCAGGTGGCATGTTGTCGTCGACTGTAGCTCGGTCTCCGAGTGAAGGCTCCAGTGGACAGGGCATCTCATCCGACCCATTCGGCAGTGGAGGGACGCTCGGCAATGACGAACCATTCGCCAGTAACGCTGCAACGACCGATCTGTTTTCCGGGCAGTCGGAACCCGGACTCGGCTCGAACGAAGAACCACCATTTGGCGGCTCGACGGTTGGCACGTCGACGGCCACTGACGCATTCGGTCAACCTCTGGCGAGCAACGAATTCAGCTCAGGCCAGCCCGACTCGACGAAGGTTTTTCCTGGCAGTGGACGAAACGATTTTGCGGACTCAACGCGTCGCGACCCGTTTGGCGGGCCGGACCTGGCGGGCAGTCCATCAACTGATTCAGGCTCAACAGTGTTTGGCACAAACGAAGGAAACGGCAGCGGTCCATTCTCGCAGGATAAACAGGTCGCGAAGAACGAGCCGAACATCGATCGTTCTCTCAATAGTAGTTTGTCTGGAAATTCTGGCTCAGCGTTTCCGTCGGAAACTTCGGGCAACGCAAGTGAGTTCAGTTCGTCGACCGGCAGCGAGCCGTTCGGCACGACAGTCGACAACTCTGGTTCCTTGACGAACGACTCTTTGACGACCGCCCCATTTGGCTCCAGCGTCGAAAGCGTAAGTTCACAACCGACTGGACTGTTTGATCGAGGGCCGGAAACGTCGCTCAGCGGCGGCGGCTTGAACGAGCCATCGCCGACAGATTTGTCGGCCAGTTCAGGTTTTGGCAATGACACGCTGCCCGACAATGAACTTGGTACCCCTCAGCCATCGACGGCGGAGAGCGAGTTCGGCTCACTGAACAGTGGCTCCGCAATAGATTCATCGGCCCCGTTCGGTAGTGGTGAGCCTTTTGGAACTTCCAGCAACGAGTTGGCCGAGAGTCCTCTCGGAAACTCAGGTACGACTTCGCCGTCGATGAGCAATGACCCATTTGGAAGCCCAGCCAGCACGGCGTCGAATGATCTCTTCCCTGATTCAACCAGTCGTCCTTCATCGGGCCTTCCTTCAACAGGCTTCGATTCTGGAAATGAGTTGGAATCCGAATCGAGCGAGCCGGTGGACCTCTTTCCGGATACGAATTCGCTGCCGCTCGATACAGCTTCCAGCGACCCGTTTCAGCCACCGTTGACGTCGTCGCCCGCCAGCAGTTCTCCGGGGGCATCGTCCTCGATTTCGAGTGATCCTTCTGGTAACCAGCCGCTACGTTCGGGAAGCTCAACCCGCAATCAAACATTCGCCAGCGAGCCAGCCAACTCGGGCACTTATACCGTGCAGGAAGGTGACTCTTACTGGAACATCTCGAAGAAGGTCTACGGGACGGCGAAGTACTTCCAGGTGCTCGCCGACCATAACCGAAAGACCATTGCCGACCCGGAGAAGATGAAAACGGGAGCTGTCATTCAGACTCCTGACGCTGCGGTTCTGCAGGCACGCCTGAAGACGGTGCCGCGTCCGTCACCGACCGCGTTGTCTGGTCGCATCGAGACTTCCGGTCGAGCAGACCGTTCTGGTTCTGCGGGATCGGCAAGCTCGGCCAGCGAGTCTGTCGTCGTCAGCCGTCGCGAAACAAAGTCGAGCGAGCCGTCGGGCATCCTGTTTAACGAGCAGGGTTACCCAATGTTCAAAATCGGAGAAACCGACACTCTGACGTCGATCGCGTCAGATCATTTGGGGCGAGCGTCGCGCTGGCAGCAGATTTACAACATGAACCGAGATCAGTTGCAAAGCCCGGACAAGCTGCAAATCGGCATGCTCCTCAAACTTCCTGCCGACGCCAGCCGCGTCCCACTGATCGACCGGACATCGTCGCTCCGATAACAGAAACACTGTCCCATTCTTCGCTTAGAACGAGTCCTGCGAAAACACTCGCAAAGTTCGTACTCGTACGATGCGTCTTGACGACGCACCGCCAGAGGAAATAGCAAAGAACCTGGTGCGTCGAGACGCACCCTATGGGAAAAGTCAGTGTTTCACCGTCGCTCGATCGAGCCGTTTGGCAAAAAAACTAATGCCCGCGCCAACGCCTGATCGCAACGACAAAGTTTCGGCCTGAGTCATGTTCTTCCGATTCGGAAGTGCGCTCATTCTTGTCGTGGTGACGTCGCTGCTTGGCATCTTTGTCGAGAAGCAGAATCTGACGCTGCGCCGCGAGATCAGCCGTCAGCATTACCGCATGGATGTTCTGCAGGAAGAACATGCTCGTCTGCGGCTGCGTTCTCAACAGCTGGCCGCCGTCGAACGATTGTTCGCCACGATCGAAGATGAAGAGTCCGGGCTCATTCCCGCATTGCCGGGCTCGAACACTTTTCTGCCCGATTCGGAAGCTGCATCGGAAACGGCATCACATGCCGAGTCCTCAAGTGAGGAGCGTTTCTCGAACGGCGCGTTTAACGATGGTTCCAGCGACCAGCTTGACCCGACTTCCGACCACCGTCCTGTCAAGTCCGACGCGTCTGACCTGACGACACGCCGAGTCCCGCTGCTCTTCTGGCAGAAGCCGGTCGGTGACCCGCGGCTCCAACGAGGTTCGAAATGACCTCACGATCCGGCACAACAAGCAACCGCGGTCGAGTTCGATTCGTGTCGACCTTGATGATCGGTCTGTGGGTAATCGTGGTCGGGCGGCTGTTCATCGTGCAGTGGGAGCAGGCCGACGAACTTGCAAACTACGCCACCAGACAACAGCTTACTGAAGTATCGGTCTCCGCTCGACCGGCCGATATTGTCGATCGCAGCGGACGACTACTCGCCACGACGATCGTTTCGCAAAGCCTGTTCGTCAATCCGCAACGCCTTGACGTCAGTGATGAATTCATTGCCGACCTGGCGAATTCGCTTTCGATCAACTCAGCGAGTCTCGGGGATCGGATTAAAGAACATGCTGACAAACAGTTTCTCTGGGTGAAGCGGAGAGTCAGTGACGACGAAGTGGCTGCCGTTCAGCAGTTGGAATGGCCGGACAGTGCGTACGGATTCCGAGACGAATTTCTTCGACAGTATCCTCAGGGGCACGTCGCTTCGCACGTGCTCGGCTATCGAAACATCGACGGAGCCGGGCAGGGGGGCGTCGAGCAGAGCCTTAACTACCTGATCGAAGGCATCCCCGGAAAACGCAGGCTGGTTCGCGACGCGCTGGGACGTATCGTCGAAGTTTCCTTCGACCCTGACAGCGAACCGAAACGCTTCGACGCTGTGCAACTGACGCTCGATCTGACCGTCCAGATGTTCGCGGAAAAAGCACTCGACGAGATCGTCGACGAATGGAAGCCGACCGGTGCCTGCGCGATCGTCATGGAACCGAAAAGCGGCGACGTGCTGGCAATGGCTTCCCGACCAACGTACTCGTTGAGTGATATGTCGCACGTGCCGAGCAACGCCTGGCGCAACCAGGCCATCAGCATCGTTTACGAACCGGGCTCCACCTTCAAGCCGTTCATCGTCGCCGAAGCCTTGCAGAAAAACGTGATCAAACGAGACGAGATGTTTGATTGCGAAAACGGCGAATACAGGATGGGACCGCGCTTGCTGCACGACCACCATCGCTACGGCAAACTGTCTGTCACCGACGTGCTGGTTAAGTCGAGCAACATCGGCATGGCGAAGATTGGCGAACGTCTGAGGAATCGAGGTCTTTACGACGCGACGATCAAATTCGGTTTCGGCCGTCCGACCGGGATTGATTTGCCGGGCGAGTTGTCCGGCATCCTGCGGCCGCTGAAAGAATGGAATGGTTATTCGACAGGCTCAATTCCGATGGGACACGAACTGGCCGTCACGCCGCTGCAACTGATCACCGCCCAGGCAGCACTCGCCAACGGCGGACGACTGATCACTCCGCGAATTCTCAAAGGCGTGCAGGGCGAACGCTCAGACTCCGCACGAGCGTTTCAGGTTTCGCTCGAAGACCCATCACTGGCGGAACCGGCCACGATTATTCGTCCGACTGTTTCGAGTGAGGTCGCTCGATGGGTCATCGAAGAACCAATGACCCAGGTTGTCTCGCGCGGCACGGGATCGCGAGCGAAGATTCCGGGCTATTCGGTTTTTGGGAAAACCGGGACGGCCCAAAAGATGGACCCGAAAACCGGCAGCTACTCTGAAACCCTTCACTGCAGCTCTTTCATCTGTGGAGCACCGGCACACAACCCGCGAGTTATCGTGCTGGTCGTCGTCGACGAGCCTCAGTCTGGCTCGACGCACTACGGAGGCACCATCGCCGCTCCCGCTGCCGCAAAGATCCTGAGCCGATCGCTGATGTACCTGCGAGTGCCGCCGGATCAGGAAACCCGCACGGCCGCTCGGTAAATGGCTGCTGGTTCGGCACGACCGGACTGCTGTCGCCGGTAACGTTGCCTCAACGCAACAGGTCCCTCGGCACGTTGCCGTCCGGCATCATGATTTCTGATATTGCTGGCAGAGCCTCAGGTCGATGAAAACATTTCGTCGCGATTGTAACTGACGCTGGCTCAACAGGTTACAGTCAGGGTTTCCTGCGCACCTTCGACGAACCGTAAAGTTTGGCATTCAGTCTGCTTTACGGTCTGCTGTCTCGATCACCGAGACCGGAGCTACCAGCTCTGCAAACCATCGAAGGAAACGCCATGTTGATTCTCGCCACGAAACTTCTGAATGATGAAGCCGGCTTTCTGCTTTCCGCCGAGCTGATTCTGATTTCGACGGTGCTGGTTCTGGGCATGGTGGTGGGGCTTTCAGAAGTTTCGCATGCCATCAACAACGAACTGTTCGACGTGGCGACCGCCTTCGACAACGTCAACCAGAGCTACCGCTACGACGGCATGTTTGACGATCACGGCAGCTCACATGGCAGCCGTTACGGCGACTACAGCTACGACATCAGTTGCCGTGGGTATTAAACGCCAGGTGGACTGATCAACAATCGGAAACGCTGCCACCGTCTCAAGTGAGATCGGTCGTTGCGTGCTCAGCGGGCCATTTTCTGTTTCTGGAGCATCGGCATGATGCGGAGTCTCTTTTCACTACTCTGGACGGACCAGGTCGGTTCGACGCTGTCAGCCGAAATGGCACTGGTGACTTCGGTCACGGTTGGTGCCCTGTTCATGGGCATGGCCGACTTCAGTGCGACGGTGAATCGCGAGTTCCAGAGCTCAGCTCGTGAAGTCGGCCTGGCCGGAATCGAAGCTTCCGCTCAGGAAGAGGAACGAGAAGACGACGTTGTCAGCAGGAAGAAATCAGAAGTTGAAAAGACCGAAGAAGAAAAAGCAGAAGACGAGATGAAACGGAATCAGTGGCGGTTCCGCCGAGCTGAAGACCGCGAAACACCGGGAAATCGTGACTGAAAACGGCATCGAAGAAACTCGCCGGAAGTTTGTTTCCCACTCTGACGCTGCCTGTTGGACATTCGCCGCTCCGCCCACAATACTTCGCCGCTCACACGCCGACGGACACACTTTTGTGACGTCGGCGTTGTCGTTTCCCACACCTGTTCTGGCGAAGCTGCGATCGCGATATGGACCGTCTTGCTCACCTCAACCCCGCCCAGCGCGACGCGGCGAGCACTCTTTCGGGACCGCTGCTGGTTCTCGCGGGCGCTGGCACCGGTAAGACTCGCGTTATCACACACCGCATGGTCGAGTTGATCAAAAGCGGCATCGCCCCCGAACGAATTCTCTCGGTCACGTTCACGAATAAAGCCGCGAAGGAGATGGCCGAACGAACTCAGGAACTGCTCGGCAAACGCCAGAAGCAGAAACCAATGATATCGACGTTCCATTCTTACTGCGTGAAGGTTCTGCGTCAGGAAATCGAGGCGCTCGGCTATCCTAAAACGTTCACCATCTACGACCGCGGTGACCAGGAATCAGCGGCCCGCAAAGCGTTGCGAGACGTTCGTATTCCCGATTCCAGCATGAAGCCCGGCGACCTGCTGAACGTCATCAGTCGCTGGAAGATGCACAGCATCGCTCCCGACGACGCGGCTGACCACACCGAGAACGATCTCGAATTCCTCGCCGCTGTCGCGTACCGGAAGTATCAGAACAATCTTCAGGCGTGCGGAGCTGTCGACTTTGACGACCTGCTGTTGCTGACCAATCGGTTGTTCGAAGAACACCCGGCAGTACTGGATCGACAGCAGCAACGTTTCGACCACGTGCAGATCGACGAGTACCAGGACACCAATGGTTCGCAGTTTGACCTGATCGAGGCGCTCGTCCGCAAGCACAACAACATCTGCGTTGTCGGCGACGATGATCAATCCATTTATGGCTGGCGAGGCGCCGAAGTCACTCACATTCTGAACTTCAACCAGTATTTTAAAGGCGCGAAGGTCGTCCGGCTCGAAGAGAACTATCGTTGCACGGACCGTATTCTGGATCTCGCCAACCGGCTGGTTAAGCACAACAAAGGCCGGCACGATAAAGAACTTCGAGCCAACAAAAAGTCGGTCTCTGATGTTCGCTTCCGGGAGTTCGACGACGAGCAGGTTGAAGCCGAATACATCGCTCGCGAAATTCAGTTCATGATCAATAAGAAGGATGTCCCGCCTCAGGACATCTGCATTCTCTTCCGTACGAACGAGCAGCCTCGCGTCTTTGAGTCAGAACTCCGCCGCCACGAAATCCGTTACGTGATGATGGGCAGCCAGTCCTTCTTCGATAAACGCGAAATCCGAGACATCCTGGCGTATCTCAAGGTGCTCGAAAATCCGCGCGACGAGAACTCGCTGCTGAGAATCATCAACGTTCCCGCCCGGGGCATTGGCGATTCAACCATTGAGAAAGTTCTGAAGCGAGCGGTCCGCGAAGGGGTTCCCATCTGGGACGCCGCCCCCGCAGCACACGCGGACGGCGAGATCACTGACAAGGCGGTCAAAGCCATGAACCGCTTTTCTTTGCTGCTCGACACTTATCGAAAGAAGTTGCAGGCTTCGCCGAAAGACCTGCCCACGATCCTCGAAAACCTGCTCCACGAAATCGACTACGACAGCGAAATTCGGAAGCAGTACAAGAACGAGGACATGCAGGTGGCGAAGACGGAAATCGTCGACCAGATGGTCGATTCGCTACGGGAATACGTTGCCCGATCTGACCAGCCATCGCTGCAGGGATATCTCGAAGAAACGCTGCTGAACGGCCCGGATATGAGCGACGACAAAGAAAAAATGATGAATGAGCAGGCCGTCAAACTGATGACCCTGCACAGTGCCAAAGGACTGGAATTTCCTCGTGTCTACATGGTCGGTATGGAAGAAGGGTTGCTGCCTCACAAGCGGGCCGTTGAAGAAGAAGGTTCGGCCATTGATGAAGAGCGTCGGCTTTGTTACGTCGGGATCACTCGAGCCAAGGACCATCTCACCCTGACTCGAGCCGCCGCTCGCAAGAAGTGGGGTAAAAAACGCCTGTCGATCCCCTCGCGATTCATCCGCGAGATGCGCGGTAAAGACGAGTAACGCGTCCCTGCTCCGGCCAGCGAATTGTGGTCCGGCCAGCAAATTCGGCAAGGCCCGGCAAATTCACCTCTCCCCCTTTTGAGGGAGAGGGAATTCGATTGCCGTTGCGTGTCGCGGGATCACCACTTCATGCAGAGGTTTGTGCGTTAAAGTTCTTAACAGGCTGATACGCCGCTCAGAACGCTCCGATTCGCTCTCCGCCGCCGATGGTGATCAGCGCTTTAAAGACTTCAGGGTCTATGTTCTCTGAAATAAATCGGACTGACCCGTCGGCGAGTCCAGCATTCATACCGCCGGGGAATGGACTTCCGATTCCGTCCGGGCCGTTGATATAGGGCTCTTCGGTAAGACTGCGAAGTGTCGATCGTCCGCCTTGAGCCCACGGTCCGAAATCGTCGGAGGCTTCCGTGATCGCGATGGTGTTTGACGTTCCGTCTGTGATGTCCGCAAGGCGAGTCTTCCGGTTGTAGCCAAAAACTCCGGCACCAGGATCGTTGACCTTCAGGTTGGCGGCGTCTTTACCGATTCCGGCCATACCGACGTAGTGAGTGGCTCCTTCGCGAGCGTTGGCTTCAGCCGGGTTTGTCAGCACCTGAAGATTGAAGCCTGTCCAGTCGGCGTTGGCTTCGCTCTTCCAGCCGCTCTTCTGGTCGATCTGCTGGTAGAGGGCGGCCTGTTCGATGAATGGGAGAACCGAAACGAGCCAGCTCAATCGGTCGTTAACTTCTTCTGCCGACTCCACAACGGTGCCTGTCGGGAATTGCCGATACACATCGTGATGATTGTGCATGGCCAGGAGCAGTTGCTTCAGGTTGTTTTTCGATTGAGTTCGACGCGCGGCCATGCGTGCCTGCTGAACGGCGGGCAGCAGCAACGCGACCATCACTCCGACTGACCCAACGCTGCCGATTCCACCGACATCGCCCCCAAACGGAAGCGACGGTAAGGAACCTCGTGAAGTCCAGCGGAATCCCTTTTCCGTCGACTCGCTGACCAGCACGTTGGGGAAGAGCGGACGAACAACGAGCTCTGACGGAGGGACATCGGCCAGCCCGACGGGCAATTCCAGATCCGGCGGAAACATTCCTGAGTTTCGCAGGCCGGCCTGAGCACCTGAGAAGAGCAGCGGGGCATAGCCCATCAACGCCCGATAGATTCGCCTTGGATTGCTGACCGTGACTGAGGTGAACTCTTTCGGCATGGCATCCAGTGCGACCTGAAGTTCTGCTGACGGCACGAAGCGATCGAGCTTTCCGTCAATGCGAAGCAGCGCAGCTTCGACTGTTTGAGGCATCAGCCCGACGATCACCCAGTTTTTGTCGACGACCAGTCCGCCGAACTCAACGCCTTCGACTTCGAAAGAAATAATCTGCCGACCAGACTTTTCGCTGCGAACGACGGAGAACTCACCGTCAGCGGCCGCTTCAGCCATCAGTAGTACGTGGTCGAGCGTGCGCTTCATTTTTTCTGCATCTTTGACTTCAGTGACGATGGCAACACCGCCGAAGCCGAAGAAGTCCTGACTGCTGTCCATGTAAAATGTTGTGACATTTCCCAGAGTGTCGAACAGATCTGTCTTTGGATCGAAACCGATAATCTGAGGAGCGGCCTGGATGCCCTGCTCGATCTGCTGGGCTATCTCCGGTGGTCCCAGTTTTGCCGCGTCGCGAACCATCGTCAGCAGGTCATCGTAAAACTTCGACAGGCTGAAGCTGCCAGCCGCGAAGGTGGTTGTGTCCGCGGGCAGTGGTGGAAGACGGTCGAAGGTGATTGTTTCATGATCGCCCAGCGCCAGTAGCCCTCGTTTGGGGCCGTCAACCTGCAGGACGGTTTCGCTCCAAAGAGCTTTGCCTTTGTACCCACTTTGTGAAACAGCGGCTCCGACGTTGTCGAGGCCGACGACTTTCGCAATATCGTTAACGGTAAAAGGCTGGCCATCTGGACGTTGCATCGGAACCGGGACGGGCATCGGTCCGAAGGTGTCTCGAAGTTTTCCGAGGTCAAACCACGACAGACCTGTCATCTCGAAGTTGACAGACTCTGGTCCGAACTCTTTCCACAGAGGATTCGCGGTGATGTTCGCGGACTCGCCACTGGCCACAGCGACGGCAAGCGGCAAAGAGTTCATCCCGGCGGTAACCACCAGATGCTCGCCTTCAACCCACCAGCCGACTTCGATGCCGGGCGAATCTGGAATGATGAACGTGCTGATCTGTCGCCCGTCGATCTCCTGAGAATCGACTTTGATGTGTCCGTTTCGCTGTAGTAATTGGCCGAGCGGTTCTGCAAACTGACCAGCCTGTGGGAAGACGGCAACCGAATACGGCATTGGCATCGGTGGACCATTCGGGCCGGGGGCAGCCAGAGCAACGGACAACCGGACTCCGTGATCCTTCACATGCTTGAATGCCTGGCCGGCAGGGCCGTCAAGAATTCCGCCAGCAGGGCCGGCCTGGCTGGCGAGTCCGCTAAAAGCCTTTTCGAGCATCGGGACCAGGCCGGATTCGTACAGGGCTTCGTGAGCGGCGGTCTCAGAAAACGCCTGAGCATGAGCCTTCGTCCCATCCCACCGAACAAACAGCAGCGAGTCTTTCGGAATGAGTTGATCGGGAGATTGAGTAACCCGGTTCTGCGCCCGACTGGGGGACAACGCAAACGCTGCAAACAGGCAACTCCCCAGGAGAGTACCCCACATCAGCCGTGACATCTTTGGCGACATTGTTAGCTCCATAGTTTCAGAATGTTCGAAGTTCATCTGAACGCCGACTGCGGAAGTATGTCACAGCCGCGATGATTCGCAATCCCCGGCGGCGGGTCGCTGGTCGATTTATTTCATGAAGCTTCGCGAAACGGTGGAAACGGACTTGAGCTGAAGTCCGTGGTTTCAATTCCTCAAACGATCTGTATTGTGACAGCGAGATCCCGGATGCAGACTGTCCATTCACACGGTTGACCACACGGTTGAAATTCTTCGAAGCCTGGAATTGGAGACCGCCCCATGCACAGTCACCAGCTGACCGAAGTTTATGCCGCGCGAGACGAAATCGACGCGGCGCTGGTCCAGTCGATGCTCGCGGAATCCAACATTGGAGCGCGCGTGGTCGGTGGCCAGATTATGGGAGCTATTGGCGAAGTCCCGGCCGGTCTGCCATCGGCGCCTCGGATCTGGGTTTCGGATCAGGACGCCAACGCCGCCGTTGCCCTCATTCGAGAGATGGAAGAAAAACGCCGCGAGTCATGGCTTCGGAGCAAGCCGTCCGAAGATTCGAATGAACAACCGGGGGAAACGTCATCTGGAAAACTGATTGCGACGGCAGTCGCGTCTGGTGCGTTTCCTGGTGCGATGGTCGAGAAGAACTCAGACGAACCGGTGGAAGACACCGGTGAAGTCTGGGAATGCTCAAACTGCCAGGAAGAAGTGACGGTTGATTTCGAAATCTGCTGGAACTGCCAACTGCCACGTTTCAGCGACGGATCGAACATTGAAGACCCGAAACGCGTCGACTGATCAGTCAAGCGGTTGAGGCGTGGCTTTGTGAAAGTCCGTCACTTCCTGATAACGATTGGCGATTTCGATCAGCCGGTTTTCGTTGAACGCTCGACCAGCCAGTTGCATCCCGGTCGGCAGGCCACCTTCGCCCAGGCCGTTTGGTATCGACAGAGCGGGAATTCCGGTCGCCGCGCCGGCGCCTCCGAGATCGGTAATCTGAGACGAATAAAATCCGCGGCGATGTTCGCTCCACGGACGATCGTTTGGGTATGCCGTTGTGGCAAGCGTCGGCGTGACGACTGCGTCGAACGGTTTCAGGAAATTGTCAATCGCTCGCTGCATCTTTGATCGAATTCTCATCGCATTGATGTAATCTTTCGCCGGGATGACCATTGACGAGTGAATGCCCCAGTGGTCTTCCTCAGCGGTCATTTCCCAGATGTCGCCGGTCGTGATCAACCCTTCGAACGCGGCGGCCGATTCGCAGTTGATCAGCGTCGACGCGACAGCCACCCACGGACAGCCCGGCAACGCGACTTCTTCAATATCGCAGAAGTTTCGCAGCACGTTCAGCGAGGCTTCGTAGTTCGACCGAACTTCCGGTTGCACATTTCTCGCAGCATCTTTCAGCGTTGCGAGCTTGTAACGCGTCGAAGATTGCAGCTTGTCTGAATTTTTCCCGGACGAGTATTCATAAGGGCGATCGACGCATGATTCGTCGGTTGGATCCGGGCCGGCGATCGCGTTCAGGACGATCCCGCAGTCGTCGGCGGTTCGGCACATCGGGCCGAGTTTGTCGACCGTCCAGGCTAGAGCCATTGCCCCGTGCCGGCTGACTCGGCCGTACGTCGGACGCAGTCCGCTGATCCCGCAGAACGCGGCGGGAGTCATGATTGAACCCCAGGTTTCCGAGCCAATGGCAAACGGAACAAGTCCGCCACCAGCCGCTGCCCCAGGGCCCGACGACGATCCACCTGCCCAGCGAGACGTGTCCCAGGGATTCAGTCCCGGCCCGGTGAACGACGCGTTCGCCTGGCGATAGCCCAACCCGCCGGCGATTTCGACCATCGCCAGCTTACCGATCAGCACAGCACCGGCCTTTCGTAGTCCTGCAACGACTGTCGAATCGGCATCGATCATCCGATCACGAAACGGAGCGGCCCCCCAGGACGTTGGAATTCCCTTTGTCGCCAGCAGATCTTTTACACCGTACGGGATGCCGTGGAGCAGTCCTCGATCACGGCTCGACTTCAATTCATGGTCGGCCTGCGTCGCCTGTTGAATCGCCAGTTCCTCGGTCACTGTTACGACGGCATTCAGCTTTGCTCCGACCGTCTTGAGTCGCTCCAGAAAAAAAACGGCCAGTTCCACGCAGGAGAAATCTCCAGCGCGAAGATGCTTCGCCAGTTCTCGCACGGAAGCAAAAGCAGCGGTTTGGGGAATTTCGGGCACAGTTTTAACTCACTGGTTTACAGACACGTCGACGATCGTTCGACCCTGAATCTGACAGAGCATCGGCGAAGATGGCAAGCGAAACGCCGGCATACCATCAGCAGATTACTTACCGCGATGTCGAGCAGATCAGGCTTTGCCTGACGAAGATTTTGTGCCAGACACTGCCGACGACGAATTCCAGATTCCGTCAGGCCGAGCCTGACGTACGGAAACCTGTCGCTGTTCCGTAGTTCCATCAACGTGATTCCATCAAGCTGTCTCAGTTGTTCTGCGCTGTCTTCTCTGCAATCTTCTGGTCTGGATGTTGTGCCGTCGGATGGTCGCATCAGGCACAAAGAAAACTCTCAGTTTTGAATCGAACGAGGCGTCCACCATGCGTTGCTGCATCCTGTTGATCGTCGTCCTGACTGTTGCCGCAAATCCAGCAGCGACCTGCACAGCCGCCGACGAAGTTCAGACCGACCTGTTGATCGTCGGGGGGACCGAGTCTGGTTGGGCGGCGGCTTTGCGAGCGGCTCGGCTGGGCGTGCGGTCGGTCACGATCGTCCACGATGGTGAGTGGCTGGGCGGTCAGTTTACCGAGCAGGCACTGGCTTGTGTCGACGAGAACAAAGGTGTCGGCCAGGTCGGCTGGGGAGTGGATTGGCACCCGATGAAGCGGTCGTTTCATCGGAGCGGGCTGTTCAAAGAACTGATGGACCGCATCGAAGCCTTCAACGAGCAGAAGTATGGCTCATCAATGCCGGGCCGCCCGTATCATGGGCCGTCGACGTTTCGACCGGCCGAAGCGGAAGCCATCTTTCGAGCAATGCTGCAACCGCACCTCGACTCCGGGCAGGTCAGGTTTATCAGCAATCGATATCCGGTGCGGGCCGACGTCGTGGGGGCGAACATCGCCGGGGAGTTTCCAACGCTCAAGGGGTTGTGGTTTGCAGCCGTCGGCGAGAAAGAAGCCGATCTGCATATTCGCGCGAAGCTGACGATCGACGCTTCCGACTGGGGCGAGGCGATTCAGGTTTCCGGGGCCGCGTTCGAGTGCGGCGCGGATCCAAAGTCCCGCTACAACGAGCCGAGCGCGTCTGACGACCCGGCGGCCAATCCGCTCAACGAAATGAATCCGATTACCTGGGCCATGATCGTTGAAGAATCCGACGGCGAAACTCCGATCGCAAAGCCAGCCCGGTATGATGATCGAAACTTCGTTCGGACGTCTCGGCTCAGTCTGGCAGCGATGCAGGGGCTTGTGTGGGATCGCCCGGTTCGACTCGGCAGCATTCCGCACTGGCCGGATGACGGGAAAGCTTCTCCGCGGCAGTTGTCGGTTTATACGGTTCGCAGAATCGTTGACGGTTACACGAGCAACGATCGAAAGACGAGCATCCTGCTGAACTACATGCTGGGGCAGGATTACCCACTGGAGCGATTGCCGAAGCACGTGGTGGCCGATTTGGAGGCCACCGGGAAAGGAGCGTCGGAAAAAAACATCGTGCTGATGACTCGCGAGCAACGCCAGATTATCTACGACGATGCGAAGCGGCATTCGCTCAGCGTGCTGTACCATCTGCAGAATTTTGTCGATGAACGAGCGAGCCAGCACGCAAACAGCTTTCGTCGATTTCACCTCAGCGACGAATTCGGAACTACCGACAAGCTGCCGCCCAAACCGTACATCCGCGAAGGACTTCGGCTCAAAGCGATGTACATGATGCGCGAGCAGGACGGACGCAATCGAGACGGTGCGACGAAGACGGCAGCTCGCGAAAGAATGTCCCGAGTGATGTATCCGGACGGCGTGGCGTGCTGGCAGTTTCATTACGACTTTCACCGAACCGGTCGCGCATACTTGAAAGGCGAAGGGAACGCCGGTCCGTGGATCGACTTCGAAAAGCCCGGTCGGCACACGCATCACGTCAGCGATCGATCGGTGTTTCCGCTTCGCAGCCTGATTCCGGAACAGATGGATGGCCTGCTGGGTGCTCAGAAAAACGTCGGGTACAGCAGTATCGTCTGCGCAGCGATCCGGCTGCATGATCAGTGCATCGCGATCGGAGAAGCAGCCGGCGTGGCTGCCGCCGTCGCTCTTCGTCACGATATCCAGCCTCGCGTGATTCCGTATGAACGAAGTCGGTTGGAAGAAGTACGGCACGGTCTGTGTGGTGAAACTGAGGATTCAACGCCGCTTCAGCTTTGGCCATTCCGCGATCTGCCAGCCGATCATGCGGCGTTTGTCTCAATCAACCGACTGGCTGCGCGTGGAATGCTTCCTCAGGAGCCGACCGATGTCGACTTCCGACCGGACTCCCCGGCCACTGCCGAATGGCGGGCTGAAGTCCTCACGGCCAGCCGAGCAAACATCGCCGTCGACCAGCTTCCTGTTTTATCGGCAAGCGAGATGACTCGTGGTGAGTTCTGCATCGCCTGGTGGAACGCGGTCAAGGATTTGCCGCTGATTCCGTACGAGCGGTTAAGTCACGACGATGCTGACAACGATGGAATCCTTGATCGTGATGACCCCACACCATTTACTCCCGCGGGGCCCGTCGTCTGGCAAGTCGAGCCACGAGCAGTCGTTCCACCGAGTGTCGATCAGGACGGACTTCCGGACGAACTTGCCGATGCAAACGTCGCCAACGAAAACGCGATACGTCGTTTCAACTTTACGGGCAAAGGATCGAAGGCTGTGCCGGGTTTCCAGAACGACAACGGGTTGTCGTTTGATTCGAAACGCGGCTTCGGCTGGACTGCTGACATCAGCCAGAACTACCGCCGCCGTTCGGTCTACGCGGAAGCAATTCGAGACTCGTTCCTGTTTACTCGCGACTTTGCCAGGTGGGAGTGTCGGGTGCCTAACGGAAAATTTCTGGTCACCGTCTGCAACGGCGATTCCGGCCACGAACAAACAGGGCACCAGGTTTCGCTCGAAGGCAAGGCCGCCGTGAAGAATGTCCCGACCGTTGCCGGACACTTTGTGGAGACGACTGTCACTGTCGAAGTCTCCGACGGGCGACTGACGATGGAGCTGGGGCCGCAACTGGCAGGCTCCAACACGTGCGTGAACTGGCTGAGGATTGTCCCGCTTGACTGAACCGCCGTCTCACGATGAGTGGCAATCGAGAATCGGTGAGATGTGTTTAAAGTGCCGGGCTTCTCGACCGTATCCCAGCTTCAGCTTTCAGGAACGTCAAATAAACCAGCAGGATGGAGAACGCTATGGCGGGGGGAGTAACCCGAAACTGCTATGACCTGACGCAGACTTACCGTTGGAATTACGACAATGCTCCGGAACCGGTCGAAACTGAAGTGCCACCGTTTGGCGGAGACTGGACCTTCTGCGGTTTGAAGGTGGCTTCGCCTCTGGGGATTCCGGCCGGGCCGCTGCTGAACGGCAAATGGGTGCTTTACTACGCATCGCTGGGCTTCGACGTGCTGACTTATAAAACGGTCAGGAGTTCGCAGCGGGACTGCTACCCGCTGCCGAACCTCGTTCCAGTCGAGACTGGTCAACTGACGGGTAGCGAGAAGCGACTTGCCGAGTCCCGCTCACCGAGCGGAAGCTGGGCTGTCAGCTTCGGGATGCCGTCCGCTGATCCGGAAATCTGGAGGCAGGATGTCGAAGAAACCCGCAGACGCCTGCCGCCTGAGAAACTGTTGTCCGTCTCTGTCGTCGGGACTGTTCAGCCTGGTTGGACGATCGACGACCTGGCTGCTGATTACGCCACTTGTGCGAAGTGGGCGGTCGATGCCGGAGCGGACACGATCGAGACAAACTTTTCCTGTCCGAACGTCGAAACCTGCGACGGTCAGCTTTATCAGAATCCAGCCGAGGCAGCGAAGGTCGCCGATGCCGTGCGGCAGGCAATCGGTAATCGACCGTTGATTCTGAAAATCGGACACATGACAACGTCCGCCGATGCCGAAGAACTTCTTAAGGCCGTCGGGCCATTTGCAACGGCCATCGCCATGACGAATAGCGTGGCCACAACCGTCGAAAGCAAAGACGGAACCTTGCTGTTTGATGGTCAGCAGCGAGGCATCTGCGGCGAGGCCACGTTCGATGCGTCGTTGCAGCAGACGCAGTTGTTTTCCGATCTGATCAGCAAACGTCGCGACGACGTGCGTATCATCAGTGTCGGTGGAGTTTCATCGGTCGAGCATGTCCGAAGTTGTCTTGAGGCTGGGGCTGAAGGCGTTCACATTGCAACTGCTGTGATGCTTGACCCAACAGTGGCTCTGAAGATTCGCAGAGGCTGGGAATTCTGAGCGAACACGGATTTCGAAACTGCCGGGTCGGCACTGTCCACCGATCACTCGTAGCGGGCTGGTTGACTGGTGGGCGGTGTCCACCCTGCTTATGAGGTTGGTGATGTGGCACTCTGAAATGAGCAACACTTGTCTGAGTCGTCGGCAGTGGATGCGGAGAAGTTCGCGTTCACTTCTGGCTGCCTCAACAGTGACTGCTGTGTCCTGGGCCGGGGGGGCAGCGTGCTTTGGTCAGGACGTTGAGGACTCGTCGTCGTCGGATCAGTCCGAGTCGTCAAAGCGGTCAGTGTTCAGGTTCCGTGACGAAGCTGGGAACGAGACATCTATCAACGGTCGCGTGCTGGTTCGCGCGAGCGACGGTTTGCTGGTCGAAGATCCAGCTCGGCGACTATGGACCATTACCTCGACGCAGCTTGATGAGGAAACGGTTACCGACCAGCCATTTGCGTTTTTCGATTTCGAACAACTGGGGAGTCGTCTTGTCGAAGAAGGTCGAGCGGCTGGAATCGAGGCAGACTTTCACGTTCACACGACTGACAATTACGTGATCGCTGCTTCAACGCCCGAGGCTTATTCCGAATGGACCAGTCAGCTTTTAGAGCGGATGCAGATTGCGTTTCAGAGTTACTGGAAGAACCGCCGGTTTGAACTGACTCCACTGGATTCGCCTCTGCCGGTGCTCATTCTTTCGAACCAGTCACAGTTTGCGAAGATGGCCGAATTCGATCGGACGCCAGCTTCGGCGAACGGGCAGGGGTATTACCTCGTCACTGCGAACCGGATCGTCCTGTTCGATCTGACGGCTCAGGATGGAGATTCACCAGCGACGACGATTGCCGAAGTACAACGACGAACGCAGCAAATTCCAGCCAGTGTGGCGACAGTCGTTCACGAAGCGACGCACCAGATCGCGTTCAATCGGGGAATGCATCGTCGCTACGCGGACAACCCGGTGTGGCTGACCGAGGGCATGGCGATGTACTTCGAAGCTCCCGACCTCAACAGCCGTCGAGGCTGGAGCGGTATCGGCAAAGTAAACGCGGCGCGGCTGTTTCGCTTTCGAGAGTTTCTCAAAACGAAACGCGAACCCGACTCGATCGAAACTCTGGTCAGCGACAACAGTCGATTTGCAGATGCAGATTCCGCGATCGATGCGTACGCCGAGGCGTGGGCGTTGACTTACTTTCTGATCCGAACACGCATCCGCGACTACTCGCAGTACCTTCGACAGATCTCTCAAAAGCAGCCTCTTCGCTGGAGCAAACCCGATGAACGCCTCGCGGAGTTTGAATCAGCCTTCGGCAGCGACCTCGCGTCACTGAACCGCGAGTTCCTCAGCTTCATGAGTCGTCTGCGGTAGCCGTGTTCGAGGATCGCTTTGACAGCAAAGCGACAACCTGGCAACACCGGCTCCAGACACTGACGCGTTGAAAAGTACCCCACGGAGCTGCGCAAATTCTGGCCAGCTCATTTTCATGCAAATTGAAAAGGTCACAACTTCTACGAAAGCTGCAACTTCGGGCGCCGACGGCCTCACGAGAGTATCTCAAGGACCGGCTGGCCAGTGACTAACTGGTGAGGCCGTTCGGTCTGGTCGTGCAGGACTGTGTCGGGCGGGATGCCCAACAGGTGGTACAGCGTGGCGGCGAAATCGGCCTGAGTGCGAGGTGACTCGGCGGGATAGGCGGCGGAGTTGTCGGAAGCCCCGTAGATTGTTCCGGGGCGGATACCGGCTCCTGCCAACGCGAGGGAGTACACCCAGGGCCAATGGTCTCGACCGGCGTTCTTATTGATCGTTGGGGTGCGACCGAACTCGGCGTTTACGACGACCAGGGTTTCGTCGAGCAGGCCTCGCTCTTTCAGGTCGGTAAACAGACCATGAAGTGCTGCATCCAGCGTCGGGGCCAGTGACTCTTTCATCTTCTTGAAGTTGCCGCTGTGTGTGTCCCAGGATCCGCTGGGAGTGTGGCAATAGCTGACGTTGACCATCGGGACACCTGCTTCGATGAGCCGCCGAGCCAGCACGCAACGTTGGCCAAACTCTGTCCAGCCGTAAGTGTCCCGAAGCGATCGTGGTTCGTCGGCCAGGTCAAACGCCCGTCTCGTTGCCGGAGAACTGAGCAGCGAAAACGCTCGTTGATAGAACGTGTCGAGGTTCGCTGCCGATGCTGAGTTGTCGATGGATTGGCGCTGGCCATCGATTTCACGCAGCAGCGACTGACGGGAACCGACTCGGCTGGCCGTGAGTTCTGTTGATGGTTCGATCGCCTCGATTCGGACATCTTCTTTCAGCAGTTTCTGGTCAACAGCGAAGTGACCATGCCTCGCGCCGAGAAAGCCCGGCAACTGACCGTGCAGAGTTGTTCCATTGCTTCTTCGCATTAACGGTCCGAGCCGCACCCACGACGGTAGACTGCCCGTTGCAGGTCGCAGGTGATCAAGAACGGCTCCAAAGGCAGGGAAGTCGCTCGCGGCTGGCGGAAAGTCTGTTTGTGGAGTGCCGGGCGGATGTTTGTGTCCGGTGCCGGCGGGGAGACTTGCTGTCACGTGATTTGGATTATCGTGCGACATCGACCGGATGATGGCCATCTGCTCGGCGATCGTCGCCGAACGAGGTAGCAGTTCTGAAAACTGAACGCCGGGCAGACTGGTGGAGATCGCTCCGAACTCACCCTTCACAGCGGACGGTCCGTTTGGTTTTGGGTCAAACGTCTCCTGCTGCGGATGACCACCGTGCAGATAGAGCATGATCACGCCGCGAACTCTGCCAAAGCTCCCGCCAGCCGTGGCAGCATTTGCCCGACGACGCAATAGCTCGGGAAGCGTCAGTCCGATGCCGAATGCGCTTCCCGCCCGCAGGGCCGAACGCCTCGTGATTGCAGAAATACTTTGGAAACCTGAGCAGCCGTCTGCCGTTGGAACGCTGGTTGCCGAGTTGTCTGGAAACGTCATCCGAATCCCCATTTTTAACGAGAGATCAGAAGCGTCAGTCTGCCAGCAATTGCGACATGAGTAAAGGTGACCGAGTGACGGCGATCAGTTCAGGCCGACACTGACGACTCGGTCGAGCCCGATCGAAACGCCCTGGACAAACAGTCTGTCCTGCGCTCCGTCTGCCGCGACGATTGCTCTCCCGCTGAGAACCTGGCCGTCTCTTGTCACCGCCTGCACGTTCTTGCCTTCGACATCTTTCAGCGACAGGACGTTTTTGACCTTACTGGCGTCAATTTCGGAGGACTGAACGTCTCCCGAATTATCGACGGTTTCAAAGATCAGAAACTCTTTGCCGTCACGGTTCACGACGCCTCGAACGGTGCCGAGTTCCGTTGCTCCGCTACCAATGTCGGCGGCAACCAGCTCACCGACATACGACTGAGAACTGTTCACAGAAACGACACGACTGATCGGCACGTCCACGCCGTTGATACCGACAAACGTCTCACCGCCAGCCAGGAACGCTCGGTCCACGACGCCGACTGTCGAATCATCAAGTGTCACCGTCTGCCCGATGTAAGATGCACCGACCGAAAGCTTCTGCCCGAAATCAGTCTCACTTTTCTCCAGCGACGTCGCGACTTTTTTGAGTGTGTCGCTCAGCTCGATGTTCGACGTCAGGCCCTGCATTGTGGCGAGCTGGTTCAGAATCTCGGCGTTGTCGACCGGTTCAGTCGGATCCTGATTCTGCAACTGAGCGATCAGCAACGTCAGAAAGTCGTCAGCTGTCAGCGAGTTGAAACCTGTCTTGCCAGGTTCCACGGTGTTAGCAGCGGCGGCTCCGATTCCAGAAGAAATGGCACTCATGTCAGACTCTTTCTGATTCCGATTTCGTGACGAATCTGTTGGCTGTGAAATTGCTTACTCAGCCAGACGGAGGCGTCATAACTTGATGTCGAGTTGTTTTTGAGCGTCGCTGTCGGATGCTGCTTCCGGAGCTGGACGTCCATGCTCGTGTTGCTCGCGTCGTTGATTCTGCTCGCGCCGCTGGTTCTGCTCACGCTGCTGGTTCTGCTGATCGCGAGCCTGCTGATTCGAAGACTGTCGTTCCTGTCGAGACTGCTGTTCGCCCTGTTGAGACTGTCCATGTTCCTGCCGGCCTGCTTCCGTTCGAGTTTCGGTGAGCACGACTTCGATGCGATCAACGCTCGTGCCTGACTGGTTCAGCGATCGTTGAAGATCAGGCAGCGTGTCCATCACCGCGACGCGAGCCGCTGCCGAATCGACTTCGAGTCGCGCGACGATACCGTTGTCTGTCCGTGAAACATCCACCAGCATGGTGCCAAGTTCACGAGGGTTCAGGCGAACTCGAATATGGCTGTCGCCACTGGTCGCTTCCTGAATTGCTGACACAGCATCCTGAATTTCCATCGGGACAGCCGGCTCACGAACAGCGCCTGACGATGGAGATCCGTTCGGCGCAGCCGATGCCGAAGATGTCGTCGTGCCCTGGCTGTTTGAAACGACGACTCCATCGGTGGCTGGCGCTTCGAGCGGAGCCGACGAAAGCGACACGCTGCCGACATCTGTCGCGGGTACCGGCGAGGTGACAACAGCGTCTGCCGGTGCATCGTTCACTGGCCCCGATTGGCTCGTCACAGCCGCGGCTGTCTGCTTTGTCGAAGAGTCTGAAGTGACGCCCACGTTGCTGACAGGCTGAGTCTCAGGGGAGTTACCCATTGACGCTTCAACTGAGACTCTGTCACGTACAGCCGGCCGGGCGTTTCCTTCTGCCCGGTCGATCACTTGGGCTTCTGGTGTTCTGGCAGTGTCCTGCTCACCAGAATGTCCGGGCGATGGCGGTGCTGAATTTTGCACTGCAACCTGCTCTGCGACTACGGGACGATCAGGATTTGCTGGCGGGACGTCGACTCTGCCGATGCTGCTTTCAGGCTCGCCAGTTTCGACTGATGGCGTAGTGGCACGTTCGTTCGGTCGTTCATTCAGCGGCTCGATCGACGCTGTATCAATACCGAAGGGGCTCACTGCTTCTGCCGACGTTTCTGCGATCTGGGAAGGTTGACGGAGGCTTGTTTCAGACGAACGGGACTCGATCAGCGATGACTCGCTGGTTTCTGAACCGTCGGCGGCTCCGCTGGTATCAGTCCGTTTTTCAACCACCTTGCCGGTCGGCGCAGAAGGCAGGGCAGAAACTGTCGCAACTTCCGCTCCTTGTGAATCATCACGCCGCTCGGTCCTGGTCTGAGTGCCGCGATTTGTCACCGCATCGTGCATCTCAATCTGTTGAGAAACCGGTTGCTCGTTGCCGGTACTTTCTCGCGATGAAGCTGTGGTTCCATCGTCGCTGATTTCCGTGCGGGCCGCAGCATCAGAACTCTCGATCGTTTGACCGCTTTCAACGCTCGTCGATTCGGCGTCGGGTTTCACTGTTTGTGAGATACGCGCTGTTTCAATCACGTTCTGCTCGACCACAACCTGCTGAGCGACCGGAGCCGCCTGCACCTCTCCAGTGCCTGGTACACGAAGGCTGGGTTGATGGCTTGCCGAATCCGCATCATCCGCAGAAGCTCGAGTAACAGCGTTTCGTATGCTCGGCGATTGGTTGTCTGAGTGATGAACCTCGGCAATCGAAGATTTTTCTGCGTGCTGCTTTAAACCGGAAGCGAGCGACGGAAGCACCAGCGGTCGCTCCTCGCCATCCGCTCCTGTGATCGGTGGGGCATCGTCTGCTGGCACGTGCGAAGCTGTTTCCGGCTGTTCCGCGTTCGTTGACGGAACCTCGGTCGTCGATCCTGAACGCACAATAGATGGTTCAGAAACCGCCTGAATCCCTTTGAAAGGTCCTTCATTAAGGTTGGTCGCAGAAACTGGAACGTGCTGATTCGCTGCGGCGTTCGTAACTGGCGGCTCTGCTGGCAAACTCAAAATGGTTTCCGGACGCAGCGACGGAAGCGTGGGGATGGCCAGCAAATCTTCTGCAGCATCTGGCGAACTGACCTCAGTCGCTGGCGAATGATCGGCGCCAGCGACAATCAGTGAAGGGTCTGTGGCGGTAAAGCGAGAGTCGATCGACACAGACGCATTGTCAGCGACCAGCGCGTCGTTGAGAAGCGGGCTAAGTTCGCCTTCACCGTTCAGCGATTCCAGATTCGCCGCCAGGATGGCCTGCAACGCGTCGTCATCAGTCCGGCCGCTTTGCGTGTCGGTCGGAGTCAGTTCAACCGAAAACTGGCTGACCGAAACATCGTCCAGCGGAAGTCGATTCAGTGACGGAAGTGTTCCGAAATTCGTATCGTCAGTCGCGAAGAAACTGGGGACTGCGAGGTCAGCTGCCGGATTTGACGTCTCGTTGACGACAGCTTCATTCTGAGTTGAACGGGCCGTTGCTTGATTCGCCGTTGAATGGTCCGCCGGATCAATTCGGCGAATCTGTTTCGAAGATTCCCGGAGCACTGGTTGCGGTTGCAATTCCTCATTCTGTCCGCCGCCTTTGGAATCAGTCTCAATCGTTGCATTCGGTCGTGGCGGGCCATTGCTGGTCGAACGCGCCGAGTCGCGAGCACTTGCGGGCTGCTGAATCCTGCCACGGCCCGAAGCTTCTGGCGACGCAGTCCTCTGCTGGCCTCCGTTCTCCTGCCGCTGTGAAACCGTTGAGGTCACAGGTTCAGCCGGTACCTTGCTGGACGTGCCTGCTGGTCGTCTTTCTCCTGCGGATGGAGCTGGCTGATCAGACGAGCGATCGCGCAGCGCCTTCTCAAACGACTCCCTGTTCAGCAGATTGTCAGAGAGACTCTTATCAGGAACCGACGGAGCATCCGCCGCGTTGCGGCTGGTGGATGTTTTCGCGGTAAAAAACTCAGGAATCATTTCGCCGTTCCCTTTTTCACTTCCTCAGTTTCTCCGCGAGTAATTGCCTGAAAGATCTGCTGCCCTCGCTCAATCTGGTCGCGATCGCCCTCAGCAAACGCCGCGAGAAATTTGGCGATCGTCTTCTCCGGCATTCCTTCCATCAGCAGAATGTTCTCTTCCAGAGTCAGCTTTAAAAGCTGTGCAACCGCCATTTCTGTGTCTGATGCCAGCAGCACGGCGATCGATTTCTGGATTCCGTCGGCCGCCTTTTTGGCCTGCCGATCTTTCTGTTCCTTGTCGAAACGTTCGCGATTAGCGATCAGGTCGTCCTGCTCGGTCAGAACTTTCCTTCGCTGATCAGCCAGCAGACCGTTGAATATGGCAGACTCATTCTCGCGTTCTTCCAGATGCAGAATCGCGATGGCGCGAGTTCTGGCAACGTCTTCGACGCTGACGACCGGAGCCTCTTTCGCCAGTTCCTGTTCTTCGGTCAGCGCGGCGGGATCTGAGAGGATGACGCGGATTTCTCGAATGGCATCTGGATTAAGTCGGCCCTGAGACCACAGCAGACCACCAGCCAGACCTTCAGCCAGGAGTGCCAGTACGGCCACCGAGGAAATCGCTGTGAATGCGAGTTTTGCCATGATTCCGCTTCCTTGCGGCAACCTGATTACGAAATCCGTTTACCAGTTCCAGTTAGCCGATTGCCACTGCTCGCTGAGTTCGATCTCTGTTCGCTTTTGCTCAAGCGACGTTTCTTCTTCAACGTGTTTTTCGCGAAGTCGTTCCAGAGCTTTCACTTCCTGATCGGCTTTCACCAGAACGATTCGCATCTGCTCAACGACCTGTTTCGCCTGAACCAGTTGCTCAGCGACGACCATCAGTTGAATTTCCAGCTGCCCGGTGAAGTAACGTCGCCTTGCTGCCGCTTCGACGTTGACAACTTCCGACCGTGCGAAGCCTGCCAGTTCAGACAATTGTTGATTCTTCTGCCGATTGATTCCTGCCTGATGTTCGATCAGTGTCTGCTCGTCACTGATCGCCGATGCCAGCGCATTCCTGGCATCCAGCCGCTGATGCCTGCGGTATTCCAGAACTTTGTCGAGTCGAAACGGTTTCATACGTCAGCGTTCGCCTTCGAGTTGAGGAACTCGCTACCTCATTTGAGGAGTTGACTGTGGCACTACCCGTTGAGAATTCTGCAGCAGCTGGATGGCCGCTTGAGTCAACGCCGTTAATGCCTGTTGAGTTTGTTCGAGTGTTGAATTCTCCAGCCGATCCTGAGTGAGGAACTCACGAATTGGTTCTGACAGTTGCAGAGCTGTGTCGACCAGAGGGTTTGTTCCGGCCCGATAGGCGCCGATCGAGACCAGATCCTGCGACTCTTTCCACGCCGCCAGGATTCGCCGCAACAAGGCTGCTGATTCAGTTTGCTCCGAAGTGACCACGTCGTTCATGGAGCGGCTGATGCTGGCCAGTGAGTCGATAGCCGGCCAATGATTTTCGTGAGCCAGCTTTCGGGAAAGGACCAGGTGCCCGTCCAGGATTCCTCGCACCGTGTCAGAAACTGGTTCGTTCGTGTCATCGCCTTCGACAAGGACGGTGTAAAAACCGGTGATACTTCCTTTATCGGTAAGTCCGCTCCGCTCAAGCAGCTTTGGAAGGATTGAAAAAACGCTGGGAGGGTAACCCCTCGTCGCAGGAGGCTCTCCCGCAGCCAGACCGATTTCACGCTGAGCCATTGCAAAGCGAGTCACGCTGTCCATCATCAGCAGAACATGGTTGCCGGCTGCCCGGAAATAGTCAGCGATCGCCGTGCCCAGCCAGGCGGCGCGGATTCGCATCAGGGCCGGTTCGTCACTGGTGGCCACAACAACAACGCTGCGACGCAGCCCTTCTTCACCGAGTTCCTTTTCGACAAACTCGCGGACCTCGCGGCCCCGTTCGCCGACAAGCACAACCACATTGACGTCAGCTGAACTTCCGCGAGCCATCTGCCCCAGCAGAACGCTCTTGCCGACGCCGCTGCCGGCGAAAATACCAAGCCTTTGGCCGAGTCCACAGGTCGTCAGTCCGTCGATGACCCGCAGCCCAGTCGCCAATGGCTGATCGATCCGCGGTCGATTCAACGCGGAAACAGGTTCTCCATAAAGTCCGGTTCGTTGAGTCAGAATCGCTGGTGCTTTGCCATCGACGAACTGCCCCCGAGCGTTGATCACTCGCCCGAGCAGTGCGCTGCCGACTCGGACTGACGGCACAGAACAGGTCATCTCAACCTTGTTGCCACGCCGGATGCCGCGCAGATCTCCGAACGGAAGGACCAGCGTCTCGTCATCAGTGAACCCGACGACTTCCGCTTCGATACTCTGCTCGCCTTCCCGATGAATTCGACATCTTGCACCCAGCGGCGCCGGGAAATCATGAACGGCGGCGGCCAGACCAGCGATCCGGCTGGTACTTCCAACAATTCGCGGCGCAAGCATTTGTCGAATGTGCTGAGAACGCCGCATGATTTCTCTGGTCCTGCTGAACTGCGTTTTAGTTGACGCCGACTGAAACAAAATCCGCATCGATTCGATTTTCAGCATCGGGAACGGCGTTGAGCCCGATGCTGCCTGCGACCGTCTTATTCCTGAATGCCTTCGAGCAGTTCGTCCGAAATCCGCGTCAGCAATGTCTCGATCTGAGCGTCAATTTCACCGTGCTCCGTCACCACGATGCAGCCGCCCGGAGAAACCTTATCGTCTCCCAGCAGTTTGACTTCGATTCCTCGCGCGCTTTCACGGACGGCAACTCGAACACGGTCGCCGAGCGCTTCGAGATCGCGAGGATTCAATCGCAGCTCCAGCGATGTTTTTCCCACGGCAAGCTGCACGGCTTCCTGGACAACTCGTATCATCGCTTCGGGAGTCGCTTCGAAAGTACGACGAATCAGCTTTTCCGCAATGCCCGTTGACAGGTCGACCAGTTCGCGCTCCCACTCCGCCTGGCACTGGCTTCTCGCCGTGACGATCTCATCGAGAAGCTGCGACACCGCTGGCAGCACTGTGCTCAGACGCTGTTCGACCATTTCGTCGGCGAGTTGCTGGCTGCGTTGAGCGATCTCGGTTTCGGCCTGTTTCAGACCGTTTCGATACCCTTCGCTATGCCCGTCTGCCTGCGCCTTTCTGCGGATTTCTTCCGCCTGTTTTGTTGCGTTTTGAATCAGCTCTCGACATTCGACGCTGATCTGAGCTTTGTACGTGTCGCAGCGACTCTGAATATCTTCGAAGTTGAACGCAACGTTCGACGGCATTTCAGAGGCCGTGTGCCGTTTCATGATGCGAGGCGAGGTGGACATCCAGGTCAGACAAGTCAGAGTAAAACGAGATTGAGGCCAGACGACGCTGTCTCTGTGAATGTGGTGTTGATTTATCAGGAAACGAACTGGTCGCCGTCGCCGCTGGAAACGGTGATCGTCCCGGCTTCTTCCAGGCGTCGGACTGTGTCGACGATTTGCTGTTGAACACTTTCAACGTCACTGACTCGAACGGGGCCGAGGTATCCCATTTCTTCTTCGAGATTCTCTGCCGCTCGTTTCGAAAGATTACCGAGAATTTTGCCTTTAACTTCTGGCGACGCACCCTTGAGTGCCATGGCCCACTGACTGTTGTCAACTTCTTTGAGCAAGGCCTGAATACTCTTGTCGTCCAGCTTGGTGATGTCGTCAAAGACGAACATCAGCCGCTGAATTTCTTCGACAAGATCTTCCGAATCCTGCCCCATTGTATCGAGGATGTTTTTGCTGGTTGCGCGATCGGCAACGTTCAGGATCTGCGCAACCAGCGGCACTCCACCGACCTGATCTGACTGCTGCCCGAACAGCGACGCCATGCGGGTTTTCAGACTGGCTTCGACCATTTCGACAAACTCGGGCGATGTCTGCTCCATGCTGGCGACTCGGCGAATCACGTCGAGCTGCTTATCCGGAGGCAGGTCTTTCAGGATGTCTGCGGCGAGTCCTGTTGGAAGATTGGACATGATCAGAGCGATCGTTTGAGGCTGCTCTTCACGGATGAAGTTCAGAACGTCTTCAGCCTTGAACTTATGTAGAAATCCGAAGGGCACAGTCTTCAGCGAGTCTTTGATGTTCTTAATAATATCGTTGGCTTCTTCTTCGCCGATCGATTGCGAAAGCAGTTCGCCAGCCAGATCGAGACTTCCACGTTCAATCACCGTCCGAGAGTCAATCGCTTCGCGGAACGTGTTAATTGCTTCTTCCTGCTCCGCTTTCGTGACGTCGTCAGTACGCGCAATTTCCATACTCACCAGCTCCATCAAGTGCTTGGGTAGATGATTCATCACCCGAGCAGCCTTGGGCTTGTCGAGACTCAGCAGGACGATTGCAGCTTTCTTCAGGTCGTTCATCGACGCATTTCGTTTGAGTCAGTTTTTCTAGATGTTTCTCGATGGAAAAAGATCATGCGTTCTGCAGCCATTTTGAAATGATCGCTGCCGCCGCAGCCGGATCATTCTCGACCGTTGATTCGAGGGTCTCACGATTTGACAGACGCCGTTGCTCGGCATCTGCAACAACGACTTCCTTTTCAACGGACGCCGCCGCAAAGTCTGCAGCAACAGTTGTCACTGTGTTGGACAGTTTGTCGAGTGCTGCTGTCGACGGCGCAGACTCCGAAACTGGCATGCTCTTTTTCAGAAGCATCAAAGCCCACGCGCCAAAAAGCGTCAGTGCAATACTGCTGCCCCATGTCGACAGGAAGTCTTTGAGCATGTCGGTAAACGGCAGGTCCATTGACGGTGCATCGGGTTCGATTCGTCGATGCGTAGTGACGACGACGGACCCGTCTGGTGAATTTGGCGGGATCAGCTTTTTGACGATGTCTTCCACGTTTTTTGTGAACGTCGTTTTTTTTGTCTCGAACGCCGCCTGAAAGTCTGCCTTCTCCTGATCCGTCGAGCCTTGAGGGAGCCCATCACGGATAACGAGCTGTTCGATGTGACCTTCCGGGATCGACACGGCGACCTGCAACGAGGTTTCGTTGAGCGGCGTTCCCTGAGTGTCGGTGACGGTCATTGATGGAGCGGAAAAGGTTTTGGTGCTCTGGTTTTTGTCCGTCGTTGACGTCTGTTTTGAATTCGTCGAAGCCAGGCTGCGAGGCTGATTGGACGCCGTTCCTGGAACTCCAGCTGCCGGCCCTTCGTTGCTGGTTGACTCTTCCGTATCCTGAATCGTCGTCAGTTCGACGCCCTTGTCGATCTGTTGAGTGCGTTCGCGAGTGGCCAGGACATTGTCAAAACCAACATGCACAGCAACGACGGAATTGGGAGCGATCTCGTTGAGGGCATCCTGAATTCGCATTTGATGAAACTGAACCCGGCTGCGTTTCAGCTCTTCCAGTTTGTTATCAAACGGGTCGTCTGGATCGTTGCCTGCCCATGACTGTCCGGTAGAGCGATCGATAACGACCACGTTGTCGCGTTCCAGATCCGGCACCATTGTCGCTACAGAATTTCGCAGTGATTCAACCAGCCTGCGAGGAAGCTCACGACCGCCGTCAGGGGTGACGTGAACAGAAGCTTTAACCCCACCTGTTCTGCTCCACCGCGACTTGGTGTCCGGTCGCGACCAGATCACCTGAGCGTCCCTGATACCGTCGATCGCTCGAAGGTTGTTACGAATTTTTCTGGAAAGTTGGACATCCATCAGAGCAGCAAACTGGCTCTGCGGAGTGAACGGGTTGACCTCTTTGAGAGCTGCTTCCAGTTCGTCGTACGCGTGTGGCGAGCTGATTCCGGCAGACATCAACGCGCCGTTGTACTCGTCCACTTTCGATGACGGGACAAGAATGCGCCCACCGACGGTGTGGAAATCGTTGAAGCCACGATCCAGCAATGCCTGTTCGGCCTGCGCGCGGACTTCGCTGTCGAAAGCAGCTCCGTACTGCAAAGGCGTCGTGCCGCCGTCGTCACCGCCGAAGATCAGAATCCCGAATGGTACCATGACCATCAGACCGAGCGCCACCAGCGTCATCTTCTGATGAGGCTGCATGTCGCCAAACAGGTCGTTGAACTGAACGCGGATTTTGTTGATGAATTCGACCATTGATCACGCTGATTGAGGAAATGAAATGCAGGCTGGAACGAAGAATTCGGGCGTCTACATCTGCATGTTTTTGAGTTCTTTCCAGGCGTCGACAACTTTTCGCTGAACCTGCAGCATCAGCTTCGTGGCCAGTTCTGCTTCGCGCATGGCGATGACAGATTCCGCGAGTGTGATGTCACTGCCAGCCAGGTTGTCTCCGATAGTTGTTTGGGCCGCATGTTCCAGTCCGGCGACCTCGCTCATTGAGTTGAGCATCAGTTTCTGAAACGACGGACCGCTGACTTCGCCGGTCGAACTGGACGACAGAGTCTTCATCAGAAACAGTGGGTCAGACATGCCCAGTGGCGTTCCGAGTCCGTTGATCTGTGACATGTGAAGGCTCTGTGGGAAGTTGAAAATTGAATTACTGGAGCAACCGCAGGGTTTGTTCGGCCATCTGACGGGTCATCTGAATGGCCGAGGTGTTCGCTTCGTATGCTCGACTGGCAAGAATCGCGTCGGCGAATTCGTTCATCAGGTTGATCTCTGGAAAGGCGACCATGCCGGTTTCTGGATCGGCATCCGGATGCCCGGGATCATGTACCAGACGCGGGCCGGTCGTCTGATCGACGTGAACTCGAAAACTGACTTCGCTCGGTCCTTTTTTGCCGTGCGTACTTTCCGAAAAGAATTCGACGTACCGGCGCTGAAACGGTTCGACTTCGCCGTTCGCATTCCGCGTTGTCTGCGCGTTGGCAATATTGCCCGCGATGACGTTCATCCGTTCGCGCTGGGCGACGAGCGCGCTGCGACTGATGTCGAGGGTACGAAGCATGTCACGGACCTCCTTGTCCGGGCCGGCTGTCGATGTCTTAACAGGGCAGATTAAATGGGAATGAGTCGATGATCCGAATGCCGAGTCGATGGCAACCGATTCATGCCTGTCCCGAAATCACCGATTCGAGAAGGTTGTATTGGGAAGTCATCATCTGCATGGCATAGCTTTGCATCATTAAAGTCCGAGTCATCTCCATGACTTCGTGCTCGATGTTGCGTTTGCCGTTGTCCTGCAGACCGAGTGAGTGGGAGGGGAGTTGCTGAGAGCGGAAGAGTTCGTCGGTAAACAGGTCGTCAACGACCGGTTCCCGCGTCATCAAAGTGGATGGGAATTCGACGGGGAGAAGTGAAGATGTGCTTTGAGAAGTGTGCCGAGAGGGGGATTTGAGCTGGCGGACGGCCTTTTTCATTGCTTCCTGAAAGGCTTCGACCGGTAGATCCTGAGTCTTGTAATCGGGCGTGTCAATTTTGGCAATATTGGCTGTGAGCACCTGCTGCCGCCGTTCGTTGAACTGCGCGACCTGCTTGAGCAAAGGCACCGTCGGTGGCTGAATGAATGAATTGATCATGTCCGAAGACTCCCGGCGGAATCATTGTTTCCGCGACTCGAAATTCCATGACTAGCGACTGGCATCAAGAAACCGCGGGCGAGGTGCGTTGCCGTGACCGACGCCTGGTAAACCATGAGGCGACTCGCCGATTTCCTTCAGACGTCCCTGCGTTTCATCGCGTCGCTGCGCAAGTACGGCTGTCCCTTGTTTTTCGAGAGCCATTGATTCGGCCAGCAACGATTCTGCGTCATCGATCGCCGACTGACACCTGGACCGGACGTCCGCAGCCAGCTGGTTCCGGATTGATTTCCAGAAATTCACGATTCCACCGAACGAGCGACCAAGTTCTGCCAGGTGTTCCAGAACCCGCTGCTTCTGCGCGATCAGTTGCAGAAGTTCGGTGAAATTGCCGTCGTCAATCAGGCTGGCCTGCTGGCGTGAAAGTTCCAGCATCGCGCGACAGAACTCTCGCCGCCGCTGGAGCACGTCAAGCAGATCTGGCTGCTGTGTTGGATCAAGCTGTTCGGTCGCACTTGTCATGACTGTGTTTTGTGTTCCGTGGGTAATCGGTTGAATGTTCCGTGCTGGCCCGGTTGGCCGATTTCTCCGTAGGTGATCCGTCATGAGGCGTCGGAGAGCTGTGGGTACTGCCGGTCGTGAACCTGGCGAGCCCACTCGATCCATTCGCGCCATTGTTTTCGTGTTTGTCCGGTTGACGGTGAACCGAAGGCTTCATCGGGAAGTCGACCAAGAACCACTCGCGCCTGTTCGAGCTGTCTTCTGGCTTCGTCGGGTTTTTCCAGCCGCGCATAGCAGCGGGACATCTGGATATAAGCCGGCAATACCGAAACGTGATCGGCAAAACGGCTGGTAACCGTACGGAATCCGGCCAGTGCGTCGGCGTAGCGTTCCTGTTCGAACTGAGTTTCGGGAATCGCCATGAAAGTCGTCCGGTACATTTCCTGTCCGTAGTCGTCGAGCATTCCTGTGACCATCAACGCCTGCAAGGTTTGCTGCAAAGCTCGATACTCGTCACCGGCCCGATTCAGGGTGCGGGAAAGTTCCAGGAACAGTTCCTTCCGAGCGTTCACCGGCATGGAGTCTGACAGTTTTTCCCGAATCTCACCTGCTGATGACTGGAGCGATTTCGCCAGTAAATAGCGTGCGGGAATTCGTTCTTCGGTGTCCGGGTAACGTCCGAGATATTCTTCGAGATGCCGGATCGCTTCCTTCCATTGAGCATACGCCTTCTGTCGTTGCACCAGTTGCTCTTTCGTCATTTCGGCGTCGTTAGCGGGGACAGACCTGCGAAACGCGTTGGGGGCTCGACGAGCCTGCAGTTGGCCCAACGCGAACTTCGCAAGTCGCCATTCGTTGGCGTCAGGTTCCAGCTCGTCCGATGTCAGCATCGCTCTCCAGATTCGCTCGGCATCGTCCGGTCGATTTCGTTCAAGCTGACAAAGGCCGAGGCGATAGGTCGCTTCAAACACAGATGGATCTGTCGGAGAATTCAGCTCGACACTGCGGAAAGCCTCGAACGCTTCACTCAACCGGTTAAGGTTCATGAGCATCCGACCGCGAAAAACGTAGGCTTTTGGCACGCCTTGAGCGGGTTTGGATCGAATGAACTCATTGACCTGAGCCAGCGATTCTTTAAAGGCATAACCGCGAGCGAAATCTTCGGCACTCGTCCACACGGTTTCTGGATACGTCGCTTTCGTCCGCGTTGCGTCCGCCAGCGCGGCATAAGATTTCCCACTCTCGACCCATAGTTTCCGAGACTCGGGCAACAGTTCCTGCTTCACTTTGAATGTTGCCATGTCCACTTTCGTCTGGACAGCGAGAGCCCATTGCCGACTGGTTTGAGCTGACAGTTCCAGGGCTCGAACACGCTCGATCAGTGGAGACATGACTCGGGTCAGAGCTAACGCCCGCTCGAATTTTTTCTTCTCAACCCAGTCGCTCCAGGCGAGGAGAATGTTGTCTCTGAACTGGTTGATGGTCAGCCAGCGATTCCGAAAATCCTGAGGCCGCACAACGGCCCGCAAGACCTGACGATAAGCCGCGATGGCTTCCTCATCCCGGCCAGCAGCTCGCAGCAGACTGGCCATTCGAAGCTGCGAAGCCAGCCACTCATCAGTCTCGGCAAACTTGCGAGCCGTCTGCTGATAATAATTGATCGCCGACTCGGCGGTTCCCATCCGCTCAGCAGACAAGGCATTGAGAAACGACGCCTGGCTCGCGTACAGCGTGTGGTTGTTGTCAGCGATCAGCGGTTTCAGCAGCGTTTGTGCTTCAGAGTATTTTTGGTTGGCTTCAGTGACCGAGCCGTTCTTTGACAGGGTTTCAGCCTGTGACATCGCAATTCTGGCCAGCGAGATGATGCGTTCATGCTCGACGCTCGTCGCGGAAGCGACGTTCGAAAGTGTTTCTGTCGCCTCGTCGGTTTTGCCCTGTTTTTCCAGGATGTCTGTTCTCAGCAGCGCCGCATGAGCCGCTTGTTCCTCAGTCATGCTTCCGCGAGCTGGCAGTTGATCACTCAGCGTCAATGCGTCGGCAAGGCTCTGTTCCGTCTGCAGATCGAGATAATTCTCCATCAGCAGAATCGAGGCTTCGATACTGCCTTTCGGATACGCGGTCAGCGACTCTTCGAGGATCTCGCGAGCTCTGGTTGGAAGGCTGACGGTTTGCAGAGCAACGCCCAGAGCCCACATCATTTCGCCGCGTCGCTCGTCCGGCATCGCGCGCGGTGCCGCGAAGTCAAAGTGCTCAATCGCCGTCAGATAGCGTTCCTGCTGCTCTTTTCCAGTGAACTCACGACCGTCGTAGAACGAAGCCAGTCCGCGGATGTAATGCTGTCCGGCTGGGAAATCAGGGTCGACGTACTTCAGCTCGTCCAGCTCTTCGACAATTTCCATCGCCTGGCGAATCTGCCAGTTTGTTTCGCGTTTGTCGATCAGTTCGAGAGCTTTCGCCAGCTTATCAGCTGGCGTTTCCGGGTCGCCCGAAAGTACAAAGAACGCACCGCCACCTCCCACCACAGCCAGCAGGGCTACGATGAGGATGAGCTTCTTGTTCGATCCGCCAGGGGCCGGTTCTGCTGTGGCCTCGGCTTCATTGGCAAGTTCATCAGCCACGGAAACTTCTCGCGCAGAACGCGTCGACGCCCCATTTGTCGAGGCGCATCAGTATTCTGTGAGGTGCGAATTGAAGGGGAAAAAGGCGACCGGAGATGGCCTGAGGAAGTGAGGCTGCCGTCTTGCTGACGCGTCTGGATACGTCGCCGGTCAAAACTTGAGCCGAATCTGGAAAGTGGGTCGACTTCTTAATTGTGTTTCGTGATTTCTGTCAACAGGGGTTCCCGCTACGAGTGGTTTTCCTCCAGACTCCACTGAACGGTCACGAGCAGATTCATCGATCGAAGAATTACTTTTTCAGGAGTCCGCAATGAAATCTCTGCGAGTTGCCACATGCCAGTTTTCGGTCGAGCCGAAGATCGCTCACAACCGCAAAGAAATACTACGGCTGATGGAGCGGGCTCATGCCGGGAATGCCGACGTTGCTCACTTTTCGGAGTGTGCGTTGTCCGGGTATGCGGGAGTCGAATTTCCCGATATTGATTCGCTGGACTGGACATCGCTCAAAGCCGCAACGCGTGATATTCAGCAGCGGGCGAAAGAGTTGAAGCTGTGGGTGCTGCTCGGCTCAACTCATCAACTGTCCGGAGGAAACAAACCACACAACTCTGTTTACGTAATCAACGACCGAGGGCGCATCGTGAATCGCTATGACAAGCGATTCTGCACAGGGACTGACGGTCGAACACCGACGCTCGACCTGAAGCACTACTCGCCCGGTAATCGCAACTGCGTCTTCCGGGTCAAAGGTATCACCTGCGGAGTTCTGATTTGTTACGACTATCGATTCCCCGAGTTGTACCGCGATCTCAAACGCGAGCAGGTTCAGATCGTCTTTCAATCATTTCACAACGCCCGACAGACCGTCGTCGACGACGCCAGTTACAACATCTGGAAGACAATCGTACCGTCGACGATGTCGTGCCGCGCGGCCGAAAACCATTTCTGGATCAGCGCGAACAACAGCACAACGCGCCCATCACGCTGGGGCAGTTTCGCCGTTCAGCCGGATGGTCAAATTACCAGCCAGCTTCCGGTACATCGATCCGGGATCCTGATCACCGAGATGGGAATGCGGAACGATTTTTTCGATGCTCCGGGGCCGTGGCGAGACGCGGCTATGAACGGCCAGTTGCACAGCGGCTGTCCTGTCGACGACCCCCGATCAGCCGATATTTCGTGCCTTTAACCTCGTTCAGTTATGCGTCGAAAAACTCGATGAGTCGACACCTTCTGACCATCGGCGCGATCGCCAGGGAAAATTCGCTCACCAGGGCGACTTCCGATGCGGAATACTCGCGAGCTTCAACCGTCTGTACGACCAGCACGCCTTGAAGTTGCCCTTCGTCGATCAACGCAAGTCCGTGAAAGCTGTTGTACTTTTCCTCCCCCGCTTCCGGGAAATATTTGAATCGCGGATGCTGAGACGCCGCAGCGACGGAAACAGTATGCATCTGCTCGGCCACCAGACCAGCCAGCCCTTCACTGGTTTTCATTCGAAGATGGCCGACGCTCGACTGATTCAGTCCCATCGTTGCTGCGAGGCAAAGATGTTCTCGATCTTTCTCAAGGATATAAATCGAACAGACATCCAGTTCCAGATCGTTGGCAACGCGTCGCACCATCTCGGTCAAGGCCTGAGACGGCGGGTCAAACTGTTCGGCAATGCGATCGAGTTCGTCGGCAGAGAAACCTTCTCCCGTTGTCGTCTCTCCGATCGATTCCAGAGTCATCATGCCTTTGCCTTTCGTGCTTTTTCTAACGCGTCGTTTGGTTCATGGATGCTGCCGCAGCATTCCAGATGCTGATCAGACAACCTTTCGTGCTTCGATCAGTCCAGCTTGCGTAACGTCTGCATTGTCGTCTTCCGGATCGAGCAGTTCGTGTTTCAGCAGTTTTTTATGAATCGTGTTCCGGTTAACGCCGAGCCGTTCGGCTGTCCGGGTCTGTACCTGTCCGCACTCGAAGTATGCTTTCTCGACAAGCGCCTTTTCGACACTTGACATCACGCGATGAAACAACTGACCGGTGTCATCGTTCGCCAGTTCGCGCTGAACAAGCAAATCCACCATCCGCTCGAACGAATCGACCTTCGTTAACTCGTCCACATTTAAAACCGTATCCACGACGGTCCGAGCCCGTTCGGCAGAGACGACGGCTTCGACACGGACGCCAGCATCGTCGTCGCATTCCGGGTTTACCGCTGATTGAGATTGTCCACTTATCGGAAGAAGTTCCCGTTCGGAAGCGGGCTCGTTCGAGCTTGCCGCTTTCGTTTCTGTCGAGCGAGCTTCCACTGGCAGAATCTGAACGATGACTCGTTTCATTTGTCCGTTCACAATCTGAAATCTGTAGTCGAGTTAGTCTGCCGAAACTCCATGCCAGTTGGCTAAGCAATCTCTGGGCCATTCGTCGGTGACCTTCCGGGAAATTCAACCAGAACAACAAACTCTTTCACTGGACGACGACCGACGGCTCATCAGGCCCGTTCAGTCAGTGGTCGAGATTTTCGATGTTCTAAGACCCCGTGAGATGTGCCACGTTTGGCTGCGTGCACAGTGTCGCGGCAATTTCGCTCGTAACCGAAGCACGAGAACGTTCCTAAGCGACCAGCATCCAGTCTCGAAAGGGCCGTCTGCTCGGAAAACACCAATGCTTCCAGATTTTTCGAGAGCGTCTCAAAGCCCTACCAGAAATCTCAGTGCGGCAGCAATGGCGACCAGACCGACAATTGCCGCTGCCGCTTTGCCGAGTTGCTTCCAGGAGACTTCGTTTGTCGTGAGCTTTTCGGGCGTAATTAACCGTTCAAGACGGCGAGAACCCGTTTGATGGCATCGCTTCAGTGTGTCGATGATCTGAGGCCCGACGATCTCTGAAAGTATCTCGGCAAGAATTCCCTGCACGCTGCGAGCATTGATTGGACGATCGTCCGGATCTTTGCTCAGCAGACTCTGGATTAACTCGTCGAGCACTTGCGGACATTCGGGAACCCGGTCACGAGCGGATGGTGGCTTGGCACTTAAATGCTGATCAAAGATCCTGGCGAAGTTTGTGCCCTCGTACGGAGGCTTGCCCGTCACCAGTTCAAAAAGCAGACAACCAACTGCGTAAAGATCTGCCTGATAAGAGATCGACCGGTCGCCGCGAATCTGCTCAGGAGCCATGTAGAGGTACGAGCCGACCGTCAATCCCTGATCGGTAATCTCCGTCGCGCCGGTGTCCAGCGCGATGCCGAAATCGCCGAGTTTGATCAGCCCTGTCCTGTTGAGATAGATGTTCGACGGTTTCAGATCACGATGGACGATGCCGTGGTTGTGGATGTACTGCAAAGCCGAACACAACTGCCAGCCGCACTCGAGCGCTTCTTCAATACGCAGTTTTCCACGCTTACTGAGCAAATCTTTCAGTGTTCCACCTCGGACGATTTCCATGCTGTAAAACAGGCGGTCGCCGTCGATCCCGTGGTCGTAACACGCGACAACGTTGGGATGAGTGAGCTTGTGCAGCACCTCAATTTCCCGCTCGAAGCGGCGGCGAATGGTTTCGTCCTGAGAGACTGCCGGCTGCAGAATCTTCAGAGCCACCTCTCGACGATTGGCACGGTCGACGGCGCGGCGGATTGTTCCCACGGTGCCGACACCGAGCGTCTCGCCGAGCTGAAAGGATTTGAGAGTTCTGTGGGTCATGGCGTTACTGATCGTAGTTTCGAACAAATGCGGCGGAAATTTCAGGCAGTGCTGCGGCGTTCGTCGAGAAAGCAGGCACTTATGCTGACGTTCTCAGCACGCATGCTGCAAGTCGTGAGCCATTCGTAACTCGAATGATGCCGTTTTTCTGCTTTGTGAGCAGTGTCGAAGCAGTTAACCGTCGGTGATGTTGCTTGTTTAGGCACGCGAATTGCGAAACGTGTTTTCCGTCGACAATTACTCATCGCATTCAGGATGACCGCGATGCCTATGGGCTGTGACAGGCTCCAGAAAAACAAACACACCCGAATCACGAAATCGAAAGGTTCAACACAGATGATCAGTTTATCGAGTATACGACCTGGCGGAACCAGACTATGGAGCATCGCTCTGGCGTTGCTCACCGTCTCAGCAGTCACGTTTGCCCCGACTACGGTCGCCCTCGCTCAGGGCGACACCGCACCAACTGAAGAGGTCTCCGCAGAAGCTCCGGTCGAAGACGCTGCACCGACTGAGGAAGAAGCTCCTGCTGAAGAGGAGGCCGCCCCAACTCTCGAAAGTCTAGCTGCTGCAGTGGCCGAAAACGGTGAGAACTCAAATATTCTCTGGACCTGCCTGGCAGCATTCCTGGTGTTCTTCATGCAGGCCGGCTTCGCCATGGTTGAAGCCGGTTTCACGCGAGCCAAAAACGCGTGCAACATTCTGATGAAGAATCTGATGGACTTCTCGATTGGCTCGCTGGCCTTCTGGGCACTCGGCTTCGGCATCATGTTCGGAGTCACCGACGGCTTCATCGGAACCAACCTGTTCTTCTTCGATGCGACCAGTGAATCAGCCGCCGCTGCCGAATTCTCTTCTGTCGGTTTCGGTTGGGCGTTCCTGATTTTCCAGACGGTGTTTGCAGCAACAGCCGCCACCATCGTCAGCGGTGCCATGGCTGAGCGAACCAGATTTGTCGGCTACCTGGCTTACTCGATCGGAATCTGCGTCATTGTTTACCCGATCTTCGGCAGCTGGTGCTGGAACGGCCTTGTCGGTGGTACCGGAGCTGGCTGGTTGGAAGGCATGGGCTTCCTGGATTTTGCTGGTTCGACCGTCGTTCACTCGATCGGTGGCTGGGCCGCTCTAGCCGGTGCCATCGTCATCGGAGCCCGCAAAGGTAAGTACAGCAAAGAAGGCAAGCCACAGCCAATCCCCGGACACAACATCCCGATGGCTGGTCTTGGCGTCTTCATCCTCTGGCTCGGCTGGTTCGGGTTTAACCCAGGCAGCACGACTGCTGTCGGAGCTGACATGGCTTACATTGCCGTTACGACAAACCTCTCGGCCTGTGCCGGAGCCGTCGCCGCAATGATCATGTCCTGGATTCTGTTCAAAAAGCCGGACACCAGCTTCGCTCTGAACGGTGCTCTCGCCGGACTCGTCGCGATCACGGCTGGCTGCGACATCATGTCTCCAACCATGGCGGCCGTGACAGGTGCGATCGGTGGAGTTCTCGTCGTCTTCTCGTGCCTGTTCGTCGAAAAGATCGGTATTGACGATCCAGTTGGCGCCGTTTCGGTACATGGTGTTTGCGGAGCGTGGGGAACGCTGGCTATCGGCATCCTGTCCAGTGAAGCCAGCATGAGTCAGCTCGGCGTTCAGGCGATCGGTGTTGGAGCAGGATTCGCCTGGGCCTTCCCGGTCAGCTTCATCCTCTTCTCCGTGATCAAAGCCACGATTGGCCTGCGAGCTTCTGAAGAAGAAGAAACGGTCGGACTGGATATCAGCGAGCACGGCATGGCCGCTTATGGTGGCAACTCAATGCTGCCTGAGCCAACTCCCGCTACGGCTCCAACCGCGACTGTCTAACAGCAGGTTCGGTTTCGGTTCACGCGTTGTCAGGCAGCCTCGGAATTATTCCGGGGCTGCCTTTTTGTTGGATTATCCGCGAGCTGCTTCACTCGACGAATTGGGAACTCTTTGAGCCTCATTTACAAAGATGTCCATTCTTCAGGAAAGCGTCCAGCGAAGTCGGTGCGTCAGGACGCCCTCTGCGAATCAGGGCAGGTGACGAGTTCACTGGATCGTCTGGTGACGATGGAGCACCGCGTGGATCAACGCCTCGCCGTAGAAACGCCAGAGGAGTTCGTCGGGCTGAGTGGCGGCGTTGCCGGGGAGTTCGAAGGTGATGGTGGGAATGCCGAGGGTGACACCGGCATAGCTTCCCAGGGAGCCGGGGCGGCTGCCCAGTTTCTTGACAGGGAGCGGACAGAAGTTGCTCATCGCGGTGGCCAGTTCGGTTGCCGGACCGTCGTAGTCGACACACTGCAACGGCTCGTGCAGCGTGACGATGTGACTCGGGAGGGTGTCGTTGATGACCTGGTAGATGGCGAGAGCTTCCGGCTCCGACAGAGCGTTCAGACCGTAGCGGCTGGAGTTCTGGCGGTTCTCAGCCGGGAAGTTTCGGTTCAGGTCAACGCCTCGCGCGTTGTAACGCTGCCGGCTTTCGACGCCGTCGGGATTAACTGCCGGCAGCAGCACAAGGGTCACTCCAGCCAGTAGATCGGAATTCTCGGCGACGTGCTCCGCGAGGCGGTTCAACAGGGGAGTGCCCGCCGCTTCGTTTCCGTGAATCGACGCCATCATCAGCACGACATACTCGCCGTCGCCGATCCTGCGGCAAACGATCGGTCGGCCTTCAACGGAATGGCCAACGACTGTCTCGATTAACGAAACCCCTGGAGCGATCGGTTTTGAATTGTCGACGACAGGTCTGGCTGGTTCGCTCTCGTCTGGCGAAATATCAGTTGGGTGGCCCGTCCGGAACGGAGGGATTCCGGAGTGGGAGGATGTTTTACCATCCGTGTCCGATTTTGATTGGACGGTTGAACGAGCACTGCTGACTGAGGATGAAGCTTCTTGTGCCTTTGGCACCCACCCACGAGTCGGTGGGCCACTCATCGTGAAAAGAAAGGCGGCGACGGCACTCAAAGAAACACTTACAGTTAGCAGAGCTACTGATCCCGGACGACCTTCCGTAACCTGATGCCTCACGAATTGTCGATCGCTCACTGCTTCGCCCGCTTATAGAAAGGCAGGTTGACAACTTTTGCCGAGTGGCATTTTCCGCGGATGTCGATCTCGACCTCGGTTCCGATTTCCGAAACCGCTGCGTCGATGTAACCCATCGCGATGGCTTTCTGAAGCGTTGGTGAGAATGTTCCCGACGTCACTTCACCGACTGACTGATCGCCTGAGAGAATTCCAGCCCCTTCACGGGCGATGCGTTTTCCTTCAAGTTTCAGGCCGACTCGAACTTTCCCGGTGGGTGAAGCGGAAATCTTTTTCAAGGCGTCGCTGCCAATGAAGTCGGCGGCGTCCAGTTTGACCGCAAAACTTAGCCCGGCGGTCAGCGGGTCGGTGTTTTCGTTCAACTCGTGTCCGTACAGAGGCATGGCCGCTTCCAGCCGCAGCGTGTCGCGACAGCCAAGTCCGCAGGCTTGAACGCCGAGTTGCTCACCCGCTTCGAGAAGCTGATTCCAGAGTTGCGTTCCGAGTTCGGACGGCACGATCAACTCGAATCCGTCTTCGCCCGTGTAACCCGTTCGACTGACCAGAGCGTCCATTCCCGCGACCGTCATCGGCGATACCGAGTAGTAACGGTGTCCCGCTGCGTCATTCGCGCCAAGAGCTGCCAGAATCTCGACGGCCTTCGGCCCCTGCACGGCAATCATCGCATGAGAGAAAGTCTGATCTTCAAAGTCGACAGCAAACTTCGAGATGTGCTGGTCGATCCAGTCGACGATTTTTGTCCGGTTCGACGCATTGACCACCAGCATGTAGCAGTCTGGCAGCCGATAGACGAGCACATCGTCGAGCACTCCGCCGTTTTCGTTACACACCAGCGAGTAACGCACCTGACCAGTCTTGAGCTTCGACACGTCGTTGGTCAGCAAATAATCAAGGAACGCACAAGCGTCGTCGCCGGAGAATCGCAGTCTCCCCATGTGAGAAATATCGAACAGGCCCGCCGCGTTCCGCACGAGGTTGTGCTCTTCGACGATCGTCGAATACTGGACCGGCATGTGCCAGCCGCCGAACTCAACCATCCGTCCACCGTTGGCTGCGTGCCAATCGTGAAATGGCGTTTGAAGCAATTCCGTGTCGCTCATCGAGATCTCCTGTCTGGTAGGGCCAGTTGGGATCATAGCAGCGACATTCGGATCGTGTGAGCGGGCGAGGGGCTCAACACGACAAAGAGATTGCCTGTTGCTGACAGAGTGGTCGGCTTCAGACAAACAGTTCAGAAATCCTGACTTTCCAACCGGGAAGAAGCAGCTCGGCTGTCAATTTTTCTTCAGAACTCAGCACGCGGATTTCTGAAACGCCCCGGTACTCTGTAACGTGAGCCTGTGCCGGGTCAACAACCCAGACGATCTGCGAACCTGCTTCCAGCCAGCTCAAAGCTTTGTGTTCGGTGTCTGAAAAGCGGTCATTAGGCGAGACGACTTCAGCAACGATGTCCGGAGCGCCCGGCCAGTAACCGTCGACAGGTCCGACTTCATCGAGCCTGGCCTGGCTCACGAAAGCAACGTCCGGTGCCCGGACTGTGTCAGGATTCTGCTGAATCAGAAAACCAGTTTCCGCAGCATAGACGGCTCCGAGTTTGTGGTCTCGGACATGTGGGCCGATCAGGCACAGTAGTGCTGCGGCGATCTTTCCGTGTTTATTCCCGGCAGGTGACATGGCCCGAACTTCTCCCTCGACCAATTCGTATCGCAAACCGTCGTTCGAAAGCTTCAGCAGGTCAGCCGCCGTCACGACTTCACCCGGTGCTGCTGAGGCCTCGGACTCGTGCGTCGTTGATTCAGGTGTGACGGAGGTTGACATTCGAAACCCTTGAGTTTGCTGACTTCGTCTGGGCGCAACCGTTCGGTCAAAACAGGATGAGAAGATGAGAAACAGTGTGAAGCTGGCGGTGTTCTTTGGTCAAGCTGATTAAAGAACTGTTTTACGAGTCGATATCTATTTCGGCAGGTTGAACGGCGATTCGACTTCAGTCGATCGGCTTTCCGTCGAAGCCTTTTGGTTTGCCTTCTCCCGGCTTTTCTTCGAACCGCAACGAGGCTGAATTCATACAGTAACGAAGTCCCGTCGGCTGAGGACCGTCTTCGAAAACGTGTCCCAGGTGCGCGTCGCAGCGTTTGCAGAGGACTTCGGTGCGAACACTGAAGAAAGAACGATCTTCTTCCTCACGAACAACTTCGCCAGCGACTGGCTTGAAGAAGCTCGGCCAGCCGGTGCCCGATTTGTATTTCGTACCTGACGAAAAAAGCAGTTCATCGCAGCAACGGCAGCGGTACAAGCCTTCTTTTTTGTTGTCCCAGTACGCGTTAGTGAACGATCGCTCGGTCCCTTTCTGCCGAGTGACATAGAACTGTTCTTCGGTCAGGATCGCTTTCCACTCGGCATCGGTTTTTGGTTTCCACGGCTCACTGGATTCTTCAGATCTGGCCAGTTCTGCTTCGCCTGGGGGGCCTTCGTCCAGAACATCTGACGCAACGGCTGGCGCCGTCGAGGCAACCTGATCTTGCTCAGAAGGAACGGAACTGTTCACATTCCGCTGACTGTCGGCGCAGCCCGAAATAACAAGAAGCAGACTTAACAGCGAAACGAGCTTAACCATCGAAACATCCTCACACGCAGATTTCTAAAGTGGATCAGAGATGGCTTGTCGTTGCAGCTCGCCATCGCCGTGACACATTCTAAGAACTACGACAAACTTTCTCATGTGGATAGACGGGCCTGGAGTTTCTGATCACTGATCCGGCATTCGAAGTCTGGCTCGAAAGCAGAATCGAAAGCAACTGTTTCTGAATATCTGAATAAACGACACGGCGAATGGAGTCCCGCGGAAGTGCAACTGCTTGATCACATTTACCAGTCCAGGCGACGGCTGCCCGAAATCAAAGCGGACGTCAGCCGGATCTATTCCAGCCTGCTCGCCGAATCCGAGACAATCAGAGAAGCCAATTTCCGGGCGATACGCAGCCAGGATCTGGAGCTCCTCTTCGCAAAGTATGACGAGACGTTTTTCGATGGGCTTCTCTACGAAACGATTCAGAGATCCGGGGCACCGATTTCGTTTCGCATTTCCAAGAGGATGACAAAAGTCGGCGGCACGACAACAAAGTATCGAACGGCGCGAGGTCCTGGGCCTCGATCGTCGTACGAAATCGCGATCTCATCAACGCTGCTCTTTTCGACGTTTTATGACATCGATCGACCGGTCAACGTCACGGGGGTCGAATGTCGAGACCGCATCGAGTGTCTCCAGCGAATCTTCGAGCACGAACTCATTCATCTGACCGAGATGCTGATCTGGGATGATTCGAGTTGCTCGCGGCAACGGTTTCAGTCGCTGGCATTTCGTTTTTTTTCACACACAGAGGCGACGCACCAGTTGATCACTCCTGGTGAAAGAGCCAGCGAGAAATTCGGAATTCGCACTGGCGACAAGGTGCGTTTCCGAGTTGACGGGGCCAGCTATGAAGGTTTCGTCAACCGGATTACTAAACGAGCCACCGTTCTGGTCGAAGACGACAGCAGTCCACTTTACTCCGACGGAAAACGCTACGCGAAATACTACGTGCCAATTTCGCAGCTGGAACCTGCGGGTTAGCAGCGTGCTGTTTTGAGTAATGCAAAGCCTGTTAGCTCGCCCGGAATCGGCACCGTCGGACAGCCCCCGCCTGCGTTTTCCGGCATGACAGGTGATGCGGTTTGCATATTCGGATGTGGATTTCCAGCGAGCACCGTCGCCGACGCCATGATCCGGATTCATTGCCTCGCGATATGGTATCTTTGCCGGTTGCGACATTTCGCGGCGCCGACGCCATGCTGACTCGGTACAACCGTTGTAATCCGATTCGTGCGAGCTTTATGGCAAGCGTCTAATGAAACTTTGCGTTTGGCTTGAAATTATCCTGCGTCTGGCAGCGCCAGCGAACTTCGTCTGGGATACCTCCATGTTTGCCCTGGAACTAACCGCTGATTCGGTCGCCGTTGTTGGTTTGCTCGATAGTCTTTCCGGACTGTCGACGCTGCTGATCGTCGGCCTGTTCGCGATGCACCTGTTCGCGTTTTTTGTCCTGTGGATCTGGTGGCGGCGGGATCTGCGGGCCATTGCTTCCTCACTGGACGAGTTCACTCGCGGAATACGCCAGCGCAGCCTGATGGACAGCAGTGCTCATCTTTCTGAACAGGTCGACGCCTTCCTCGCCGACGTTAAGGAGTCGCTGGAAGGCAGTGGCAATTCGCAGGACAGGCACCTGCTTTATCATCGGATGGCGATTCTCGACGAGAAGCGACGGTACCTCAGTTCGATGTTTTTCGAGACGAGCTACAACATCTGCCGGACTATGATCGAGGCTTACCCTCTGCTTGGCGTGCTGGGAACAATTCTCGCTATCGGAGCCGCTTTGCAAACCGGCGACGGCGCCAGCGCGTCAGCATCGGTCGGAGTTATTGTCAGTCGATTCGGAGACGCCATCTGGTCGACTTTTGCAGGGCTGACCGCAGCTGTTCTGCTGATGTTTCTGAACAGTGCGCTGGAGCCTCGATTTCAGAGGCTCGCTGAAAACCGCACCAACGTTCGCAAGACCGTCGCTCACGCGAAACGTGAACTGGCGATCGGAACCAGCAACGTTCCAGCGGGGACTGCGTCGTGAAATCCCGTCGCCTGACATTTCAGCTGACGCCGTTGCTCGATCTGTTGCTGATCGTGATCTTCGCACAGTTTCTCGACGTGCGCGACACGACAACCGAACGGGAACAGTCGGCAACGACTCAATTATCAGCCGCTCAGGAGGAACTGGCCGGTACGCAGGATCAACTGACAAGGATTCTGGCTGAGAAAAACGAAGCCGAAGCCGATCGTGAATTCCTTCGTCAGTCTCTGCAGGAGTTGAAGGATGCGACGTCGGGCTTGGAAATTGAACGCCGGTCGCTCGAAGAATCACTGAAGCGAGCTCACGAGCAGCGCGACACGATCGCCAACCTGGTCGCCGCTTTGTTCGATCTTCCGGACGAAACGATCAACGAGCTGATCCGAACCCGCACGCCGGAAAACGTTCGCCTGACTCCCGAACAGGTGAAACGCCTGCGAGAGGAATTCAAATCGTTTTCGAAGCAGAACCCCGGCGAGTCCGTCCGGCACCTGCTCACCTTCGAAGAGATGCGCAAGCGGTGCGACATCTGGGAACTCTACATCAACGACACCGGCAAAACGGTGTTTTCCGGCAGCGGCCAGTCTCACACCTTCCGAGCGGAAACGGCCGAAGAGTTCTCCGACGAACTTTACGAGCGATATAAGACTCTGCCGCAACCCAAAAGTCTGGTGATCATCCTGCTCTCCTATGGTGACGTTAAAGCGTCGGTCTTCGAAGCAGCGATTGATGGTCTGCCGGTTGTCGCCGAGCGAATGCGAACCGACCAGAGTGGACGCTCGCGTTTCGAGTATGCAGTCCTCGGTTTCAACCCGACGCCGCCCGTCGTGCCAACCGTGAACTAAGTCAGGCTCTGGCTGATGACGTCCCCGTCCCGGGTAATACCCTGCAGCCTGCTGTTCATCGTCGATTCAAGTCTCAACACTTTGAGCTGGTTCAAATCGCGAAGTGTTCTTCGGCAAGCGTCACTCGCTTCAACGCTTCCTCGTCAATTGAAACGCTGAGCCCCGGTCCTGTCAGCGCCGGAGCGATTCCTCGCCGTCCCCAGGTCAGGTTTTCGTGAGTCAGCCGTTCCTTGACCAGGAACGAATCGTAGCTGCCTTCGAGGTATCGAATATCGCTCACGCTGGTCGCGAAGTGCCGACCGGCGGCGCTCAGAATACCTGTCTCGCCAACCTGGCAACCAAGCTGGTAACCAAGTCCCGCCTGATGAGCCGTCGCGGCGATTTTCAACGAGTTCAGAAAGCCGCCGCACTTCGAGATCCGAATGTTGAACAGGTCACAGGTGCCGTCCTCGATGGCGCGACGACCGTCTTCGACACTGCACAGTGACTCGTCGAGCATGATCGGTGCCGACAGATTTGAGCGAAGTGCTGCCAGGCCGGCGACCTCTTCGTGCAGGACCGGCTGCTCGATTGACGTGATGTTGAATTTTGTCAGCGGCGCGAACTTCGCTTCCAGGTTTGCACAGGTCCACGCTTCGTTGGCATCAATGCGAAGATCCATCGCCGCCCCGACCAGGCTCCGGATCCGCTGCAGCGAAACTTCGTCGTTGACGCCTTCGACTCCGACCTTCACCTTCGTCTGATGAAAACCGTGAAGCCGGATCAGGAACGATTTAATACGCTGCTTGACTGGCGAGCTGGACGTGATGACGGCGCTGTACTGCACCTTGTCCTGCTGGTTCCGAACGCCCGCCGCCGGACCGAATTTCGACGTGATTTCTGAAAACGGAATTCCTTCCGCTCGGCAGACCGCATCGAGAATGCTGAGTTCAACAGCGCACCGAATCGAGTTCCCGAAACAGTTTCTCGGGTCTGTCTGTGGCCGAGTGAGGCTGAATTCTTCACACAACGCGATCGCGGATTCAACGTTTGAGATTTCAGCGTCCAACTGCCTGGTCAACGGCGTTGCGCGAAGCAGTTCGAATGCTGAATCAATCGTTTCGCCGGTCACGTATTCGCGAGGAAGTCCCTCGCCCCAGCCCTGGGTACCGTCGCTCAGGACGCAACGCACGATGACAGAATCCGTCATGCGGCGAGTGTGTGACGCATGTTGAATTTTTGTCTTCAGAGGAATCTGAACGTGGGATGCAATGAGTTTGGCTATTCGCACCGGTGTCGCCCGTCAGGGTTCGAGAGTCGCGGGAAGAAATCAGAAAGGGACTCTAGTTGTCTGGCATTCTGATAACCATCACTCAGCGCAGACGTTCGCGACAGCATTAAGCGATCAGCCAGTGTCAAAGAGGCTGGCAGTAACCCGGATTCGATCGCGCGGCAGGGGGATGGCTGTGAAGCAGGTGGCAAAGAGAGTTTTTGAACGCGATGTCTGGCTCGCCGCTGTTGCCTGTTGGGCGGTGGCTATACAATCCTCAGGCTCGCGGAGACGATGAAATTCGTCTCACGAATTCCTTGATCTTCAGGTTCGGAATACTGCTCATGGTTACCGGCTCGACTGGTTCGTACACCGTTCTCGCTCGACGATTCCGCCCGCAGGGTTTTGCGGACGTTGTCGGGCAGGAGCACGTCGCTCAGGCACTGCGGAATGCAATTCTGGCCAACCGTGTGGCTCATGCTTACCTCTTTACGGGGGCTCGTGGAGTTGGCAAAACGTCGACGGCCAGGATCCTGGCCAAAGCCTTGAACTGTCCGAAGTCGGTTGACGGAAATCCCTGCAACGACTGCGAAATCTGCGACGGAATTGCCGCCGGCAACGATGTCGACGTCCTGGAAATCGACGGTGCATCAAACCGCGGCATTGATGACATTCGGCAGCTTCGAGCGAACGTCAACGTCAAGTCGATGAGAACCCGGTACAAACTTTACATCATCGACGAAGTCCACATGCTGACGAAGGAAGCGTTCAACGCGCTTTTGAAAACGCTGGAAGAGCCGCCACCGAACGTCAAATTCGTTTTCTGCACGACTGAGCCGAACAAGGTTCCCGACACCATTCTTTCGCGGTGTCAGCGCTTCGATTTTGGCACGATCGAGACGTCGAATATCAAAATTCGGCTCGCCCATATTGCTCAGTCGGAAGGTGTCGACGTTGACGACGAGGCTCTTGAACTGGTGGCTCGACGAGCTGCTGGTTCCATGCGCGACAGTCAGTCAATTTTCGATCAGCTCCTCGCTTTTGGTGAAGAACACATTTCCGCGGTCGACGTGCATCGCCTGCTGGGAACGGCGAGCGACGACCGGCTGATTGATATCGGGCAGGCTCTGGTAGAACGAGATAAGGCAAAGGCGATCGACTCATTCCACACGGCCCTGGATGGCGGTGTTCAGTTGGGAGAACTCACGGACCAGTTGCTGTTTTACCTGCGGGATCTGATGATTCTGGCATCGGAAGCGGCAAGCGTTGGGCTGCTGTCAGTGGCTCCGGTCAGCCAGGAATTGTTGCAGAAACAGGCAACTGCCTGGGGTTTGCAAAGCATCGTCGCCGCCATGCAGGTTCTGGCCGACGCGAAGGCGAGAATGCAGCGAGTGACTTATGGTCGAGCTCTGGCTGAGCTGGCTCTCGTGCGAATTGCAATGCTCGAAGAACTGGCGGACATCGGCGAACTGATTGACAGGTTGCGAAGCAGCGAGCCAGTTTCGACGACACCAGGGGCTGCTCAGCCGGCTGCCGAAAAAAAAAATGAGTTAGCGCCGCAACATTCTGCTGCAGCGAATCCGATCGCTGGAGTCGCAGCTGAGCCAGCAGTCAGCCGTGAAGCTCCAACAAAAGAAGCGACCAGTTCAGCAGAGTCGCCCGTCAGAATCGTCTCTGCGTCGAGTCTGCCCACCAGCTCGGATGGCAACTCGGCCAGCATGATGTCTGAGAGCGATGCTGTGGTTGACGCTGGTGAGCCGACTACCGAGGTCAGACTCGCAGTTGCTGGACCTGAGCAACCTCGTGAAATCGAAGAACCAAGTGCCGCTGAACGTGGCCGGGAAGAAATCACCAGCGACGGCAAGACTTCGGGATCTCTGACGACGGCCACAACAACGGCGCTGGCCGTTGATCATGAAACGGAAGTTTTCCAACAGACACCAGAGCCGGAGGAAGTGTCAGAGGCTGTGGTTCGTGACGTTTCCGGACCAAAGATGCAGTTTTTACCGGACAATTCGACGGAGATCTGGGCTCATGTCGTGTCGGAAATCAACGACATGTTGAAGAGTCACGTAAAAGCGGTGTCGCGTACAGCAATTGTTGCGCCAAACAAACTGGAACTCACGCTCCCCTCGAAGTACCATTTCGGCAAGTCGTATCTTGAGAAACCGGAAGCTCAGAGTCGGCTGCAGGAAATTGTTGCTCAGCTCACAGGAGTTGAGCCTCGAATCACGGTCGTCTTGAGTGAAGTTGAAGCGGCGGACGCTCCGTCGGCATCTGCCGAGCCAGCAAATCGCCAGCAGAAGCGAGTCTTCAAACCGGAAGAAGACGAGCTTGTTTGTTCAGTGGTTGAGGTGTTCGATGCTCAGGTCGTTCGGATCAATCCGATATCCGGCGGAGCAGCGGACAGCGAGTAAGAATTGTCACGAAGTCGCATGCTGACGTCGGCCTGGCTGACGGTCTTTGGTTTCGTCGAGTCGAAATGTGGCAGCCCCGCTGCCGAATGTAAGCAAAAAGGATTATCTGACATGCTCAAGGGACTTGGCGACATTGCTTCGCTCATGAAGCAGGCCAAAGAAATGCAGGGCCGCGTGAGTGAAATTCAGGAACGTCTGGCTCTGATGAGAATTCAAGGCTCTGCTGGTGGCGGCATGGTCAAGTTCGAAGTCAACGGGAAGCAGGATGTTCTTAGTTGCACTGTCGATCCAGCGCTCTACGAAAGCGGTGACCGCGAAATGCTCGAAGAATTGACAGTTTCTGCGATGAACGACGCTCTGCACAAATCAAAACAGGCGGCCGCCGAAGCCATGCAGGAACTCACCGGCGGGCTGAGCATTCCCGGCATGGAGGGAATGATGTCAAAGTTAGGCTTGGGCCCTGGTTAGGCAGTAGGTCATCGTTGTCGGCGGCAGGCGATAATTCACGATTCGCACACGCTGAGTTAAGCTCAATTTATATCGGAAAGGAAATAATGGCTCGACGGAGTTCTGAGTCACATCCATTCGGTCCGGCGGTTGCCAATCTGGTCGACCAGTTTTCCAATTTACCCGGTATCGGAAACCGAACGGCGGAGCGACTGGCTCACCACATTCTGGCGTGTCATGAAACGGAAGCGTTGGCATTGGCCGACGCGATTCGAGAAGTAAAGACGTCGATCAGGGCCTGCGATGAGTGTTTCAATTTGACCGAAACAGACATTTGCCGCATCTGTTCGTCGCGGCAGCGGAACAAGCAGGTCATCTGCATCGTCGAACAACCTCGGGACGTGATCGCGTTGGAAGCGTCCGGAATGTACGAAGGTGTTTATCATGTTTTGCGAGGGAGAATTTCGCCACTTGAGGGAATCGGCCCGGAGGACTTGACGATTGATGCGCTCGTGCGGCGTGTGCGGCGCAACGGAGTACAGGAATTGATCATGGCAACGAACCCGACGCTCGAAGGGGATGGAACGGCCCTGTTCATTTCCAATCTTCTTGCTTCTGATCCTGTTGCAATCACGCGGCTTGCTCGGGGGATAGCCTCCGGGAGTGTGCTAGAATTTGCAAACAAGGAAATGCTGGCTGACGCCATGCGTGGTCGGCAGTCATTCTGATTCTTGACCTTCGTTCCATCGGATTGGCGAGTTGCAGGGCCATCTTTGACCCTGCAACCGAGTATTGAATTAGATTGTTGAAGGCAGACAGGACGACTGCCGCGTGGCTCATGGATTGAGTGGAATTCTTTGTCGTCGTGAATGGCGTCTGCCGAAGTTCGACGGCGTTGGTGGGTACAAGCCGACTGACTCTGACGAAATTGTCGTTCAAACAGGAAGAATTGTTTTCTCGCTGAAAGCTGCCGGTACTATCTACCGGATAGCGTCAATTCAAATTGGCGAGCGAAGGTATTCAGGACCCGCGTTAATGCAACTGAACTTCTCTCAGCAGATGAAGATGAGCCAGCAGATGAAGCTGGCTCCTCGCATGATCCAATCGATGGAGATTCTGCAGCTCCCTTATATGGCTCTGCAGGAACGCATCGAGCAGGAGCTTGAAGATAACGTCACACTGATCGCTGACGGCACGAAGAAAGAAACGTCCGAAACCGAGCGTGATCTCGAAATTGAACGTGCTCGCGAAGAGGCCACCGAGAAGCAGACCGAACAAAAAGAACTGCTCGTTGATAGCGAACACGGTAACGACGACGACTTTGAACGCCTCTCGGAAATGGCCAAAGACTGGTCTGACGACGATTTTGCCTTCGAGTCGCGTCCATCAGCAAATCGTATTTCAGACGCGATGGACCGGCATTCGGACATGATTTCGAATGTCGAGACGACTCCCCAGACACTGCACGATTATCTGTTGGAGCAGTTTCACTTTTTTGAGTTGTCTGCTGAGCTGCGAGCGTTTGGTGAGTATCTGATTCAGAATCTGGATCACCACGGTCGCCTGCAGAGCACATTGCCTGAGATTGTTCAGGTTTACGGCGGATCGATTTCTCACGATCAGGCGCTGGACGTTCTGGAGCACATCCAGCATCTTGACCCGCCAGGTGTCGGAGCCAGAGATCTCAAAGAATGTCTTCTGCTTCAGCTGACCCCCGAGATGATGTACCACGATATTCTCGCCGTGCTGATTGGCGATTATCTTGATGATCTGGGCAATAATCGCTTGCCGTTAATTGCTCGAAAAACTGGCTACTCGATCGACCTGATCAAAGATGCGATGGAAGAAATGCGGCACCTTGATCCGTTCCCTGGACGGAAGTTCGAGGTGCGTCAGGTTCAGAATGTGACGCCCGATCTCGAAGTCGTGCAGGAAGACGATGGTAAGTGGGTTGTGAAGGTCATCGACGAGTACGTTCCAGATCTGAAGATCAGTCGTAAGTACCGAAACATGCTTCGCAACGGTGTCGATGAGGCAACCAAAGAATATATCAAGAAGAAAATCGATTCCGCCAAATGGCTGATTGAATCTATCGAGCAACGGTACAGCACGCTTCGAAAAGTGGCCCAAGCCATCGTCGACCACCAGACCGCGTTTCTGGAAAGCGGCCCGGAGTTCATCAATCCTCTAAAGATGCAGCAGGTCGCTGATCAGGTTGGCGTTCACGTGACGACCGTTTCGCGAGCAGTCGACGATAAGTGGGTCCAGACGCCGCGAGGGCTCTTTCCGCTGAAACGATTCTTTGGTGGTGGAACGAAAACCTCGACAGGTGAAGACGTTGCCTGGGGCATCATCCGGATCAAGCTTCAGGAAATCGTAGACAACGAAGACAAAGACAAGCCGTACAGCGACGACGCTCTTGTCACAGAAATGGCAAAGCTTGGCTATGAACTGGCTCGCCGAACGGTGACGAAGTACCGCAAGAAGATGAATATCCCGTCTTCTCGCCAGCGGCGTCAGTATTAACCCTGCCTTTGAGTCCCGTTCAACTGGCTGATTGTCGACGGCAGACGCCGGTCTTCTGATCCAAATCGGTCGTCTTTCTCACCCGAATCGTCGACATCTTCGCCATGATTCTGACACTGATTGGATACCGCGCTACGGGCAAATCCACGCTCGCAAAACCACTGGCCGAGCGGCTTGGATGGTCGTGGGTTGATGCCGACGTCGAACTGGAACGTCGTGCTGGTCGAACGATTCGCCAGATCTTTGATACTGATGGCGAGTCGGAATTTCGCCGCCTCGAACGTGAAACGCTGGTCGATCTTTTGAGTCAGGAGCGGCTTGTCATTGCGGCCGGCGGCGGAGCTGTTTTGAATCCCGACACTCGTCAGGACTTCAGGAACGCCGGACCGGTCGTCTGGTTGAAAGCTTCAGTCGACACGATCGAGCGGCGGCTTTACGGAGACGAAACGACTGCCGAGCGGCGTCCCAACTTGACATCGGCGGGCGGGCGTGACGAAATCGAACGGCTGTTGAGTCAGCGCGAACCGATTTACTCCGACACGGCAACACTGACGATTCAGACAGACGAACCTTTTCCCGGCCAGACAGAAATCCCGACCGTTGACTACTTGGTCGACCATGTCGTTGTTGCTTTGCGGGAACGTCTGGGCGACGCCTTGCGGACCGCTACGGAACAATCAGCCGATGATGAGTTCTCGGAGGACTCGACGTGCCTTTAACCGCGTTCGGCCTTCCGATGTGGGTTTGCCTGGGATACCTGTTTGTCCTGGGGACCGTGGTCGGCAGTTTTCTTAATGTCTGTATTTATCGGATTCCGACGAAGGAACGATTCTGGGAATCTCTCTACGCTGTGATCTATCCAAAGTCACGCTGCCCGCGCTGCCGCACTGCGATTCCGCCCTGGGCGAACGTGCCGATTCTCGGATGGCTGATGTTGCGAGGCCGTTGCTTTCATTGTAAAGGTCGAATCTCACCTCGGTATCCAATGATCGAGTTCCTTAACGGCGCGTTGTGGGCTCTCGTCTACTGGATGGAAGTGCCGGCTGGATTTGGTGTTTCGATCATCGACAGTGCAGCCAACGGACCATTTGGGCCGACAGGCGATCCGACAAGCTGGTGGCTCTCGCCCGTTGCCGTAATTCACTGGCGATATTTCTATCACATGGTGCTGGTCGAAGCGCTGCTTGTGGCGAGCTTCATCGATCTGGATCTTTGGATTATTCCTGACGGCTGCACGCTGCCGGCAATGGCTGTCGGACTGGTCGGCGGCGCCACAATTGGCCATCTCTATCTGACGCCCGTCTGGCATCAGAATATGAGGTTCGCTCGCGAGCTGAAATTCTGGCTGGACCGCTCTTCATCGGGATTGTCCGACTGGATTTTCATCAATGGGGCACTGCCCGACTGGATCGGTCAGTCACCACATCTTCACGGGCTGGCGGTGAGCCTTGCCGGATTTCTGATCGCAGGCGGAGTCGTCTGGCTCGTTCGGATCATTGGCCATTGGGCATTAGGCCGTGAGGCGATGGGTTTCGGAGATGTCGTGCTGATGGCGATGGTCGGCAGTTTTCTTGGCTGGCAGGCTGGCGTCATCATCTTCTTCATGGCTCCGATGTTTGCGCTGATGGTTGTCGGCCTGACCTTCATTTTTCGCCGACAGCGCGAGTTGCCGTTTGGGCCGTATCTCAGTCTGGCGACTCTGGTTGTCATTCTGTTCTGGAAGCAGATCTGGACGAGTGTCGAACCTGTCTTCGGCTCGGGGCCGCTGCTGATTCTGAGTGCCCTCATCATGACAGTTGCCTTTGGGATCGTCATGCGGCTGATTCGTCTTCTGTTTGAGTTTCTGGGCATCTCGTCCGACGATGACGATGGTCTTGACGACTGGAATTCGGGCGACCATCTGTTCTACTACGGCAGCGAGTCCGTCGATCCTCACCTGGGCCGCTGGCGAAATCACGACTGGCCGGGGACAGACGCGTCGCATGGCTGGTCGCAGTACGACACCTGGCGGAACGGACCGCCGGGTATTGGGAATGGACGCTGGTAGTCGGAGAGCCTGCACGTTGACGCTCCATTCGATAAAGTTCCGCAGTCAGATCAACGTCCGTGTTAAATGGGTCAGACTGGAACTTCATGACGTCAAGCGAGCAGTACCTCAAGCCGGAAGTCATCCAGACGGTTGCCCGGCTTGACCTGCGCGCCCGGTTCATCGTCGAGGGATTCTTGACGGGGCTGCATACCAGCCCGTTTCAGGGCTTCAGTGTCGAGTTCAGCGAACATCGTCGTTACACACAGGGCGACGATCCGAAAGACATCGACTGGCTCGTGTATGCAAAAACTGACCGATACTACGTCAAGAAGTACCAGGCCGAGACCAACATCACGGGCTACCTGCTGATGGACTTGTCGGAAAGTATGGCCTACACGTATCGCCAGCAGCTTTCGAAGTTTGATTATTCGATCTGCCTGGCAGCGGCGCTCGGTTACCTGATGATTCACCAGCAGGATCCGGTTGGGCTGGTGACGTTCGACCAGAAGATTCGCAACAGTCTGCCCGCTCGAAGCAAGCGGACACAGCTCGGCAACATGCTGTCGTTGCTTTCCCAGGCGAAGCCGCAAGGCGAGACAGAGATTGCTCAGAATCTGCGTCGAGTGGCGGCTATGATCCGGCACCGCAGTCTGCTGATGATCTTTTCAGATCTGCTGACGGATTCGGAAGAGGTCATCAACTCGTTGCGGCTGCTGCGATACGCCGGTCACGACATCATTCTGTTTCACATTCTGGACGAGGCTGAAGTGACTTTCCCGTTTGACGGCATGGTTGATCTGGAAGACCCTGAAACCGGCGACGTGGAACGAAATATCGATGCGGCTGGGATGCGAGCTGACTACATCGAAACGATGAATGAGCTTCGCGAGACTTATCGGTCAGAGTGCCGCTCGCTGGGCTGCGATTACGTGCCGCTCGACACGAGCATGAATTTTGGAACAGCCTTGCTGGAGTATCTGTCGCAGCGAAAGGCTCGCTTTTAACGTAGCGAGTGTCATCCGAATACCTGACGGTATGACCTCGGAATTTACGGATACACGGAGTACTCATTTTTGTTCCGTGTTTCCTGCGTGTTCCGTGGTTCTTTAATTTTTGAAATGACGAAACATGTACGGATCCTGGACGACAACTTCGATCGATGGCAAAGATGCTGACATCTTCACTCCCGATTCCCCAAAGGCGGGTCGAGCCGTCATCCATCTGCATGGCCACGGGCTCACCACGCTGAAAGACAACGAAGTCTTCAGCAAAGAACTCAACGATTACGGACTGCGAACTGTTTGTCCACACGGGCAGCGGTCTTGGTGGCTGCCGGAGATCTGTTCTGAGTTTGACGAAGAGCTGACACCGTTCGACCATGTCCGAAACAACGTCGTCGCCTGGATTGGCGAGAACTGGGATGTCCAGACTCCGAGCATTGCCTTGACTGGAATCAGCATGGGCGGCCAGGGAGTGATTCAACTGGGGTACCGGTGCGGTCGTGATTTTCCCATCATCGCTGCGATTTCACCAGCGATTGATTTTCACGAATGGTGGGGGCAGGGGCTGCCGCTGGACGAGATGTTTGAGAGTCAGGAACTGGCTCGCCAGCAGACGGCAATCCTGCATCTTCAACCACTGAACTGGCCGAGGCACCAGCTCATCGTTTGCGATCCTGGTGACGCCGACTGGATCCACAGCTCCGAACGACTGGCCAGCAAACTCTACTCCAGTGGGATCCCTTTCGAGTCAGACTTCGAAACCAGCAACGGCGGTCACTCGTGGGGCTACTTCAACGTCATGGCTCCGCGAGTTGTGAAATTTGTGGCCGAAGCACTCGACAGTGAGTCCATGAGGATCGTCTAAAGCACTTTCAGGATTCGTTTTCAGTGCTCTGCAGGATGGCCACAATGGAAACTATGGCTATTCCAGGTGCCAGCTCCTGCCCGGAAACCATGAGAATGGTCTAAGTGTCGGTTTTATTGATCGAGCCAGACCAAATTGATTGGAAAGACTGAGATGCCTACCGACTACAAAGCAGTGATCTTCGACCTTGATGGCACGCTGCTCGACACACTGGCGGACATTGGTAATGCGGCAAACGATGTACTTGCCGAACGCGGGAGTCCGATTCACGACCTGGAAGCGTACCGGCATTTCATCGGCGACGGTGTCGCGACTTTGTTTCAGAGGATCCTTCCTCAAGGAGTGCCGACTCCTGAATTGATCACCAAGTGTGTTTCGGAATTCTCCGTTTCGTACGGTCGACGATGGAACGAGAACTCGCAGCTCTATCCGGGCATTACCGCGCTGCTCGACGATCTGGTGCGTCGAAATATTCCGATCGCGATTCTGTCAAACAAGCCACACGATTTTGTTGGAGTGTGCGTGTCAGAATTCCTGTCAGCGTGGCCCTTTGATCCCATTCTCGGTCAGCGGGAAGGTATTCCGCGAAAGCCTGATCCCGCGGGTGTCATCGAGGTCGCAGCGGCTCTCGGAGTGTCGCCCGAAGAGTGCATTTACGTTGGAGACTCGAGCGTCGACATGCTGACCGCCAGAAATTCAGGAGCGAAGGCTGTTGGAGTTGCCTGGGGCTTTCGCCCTGTCGACGAACTCGTCGAATACGGAGCCGACCAGATTCTTGATTCGCCGCAGCAACTGCTGGATTTGCTCAAGAACCCATGATGAGCCGCTATATTTATCACGGCTGTGATTTTTCAATTGGCATGAACAGGCTGTGTCAAAATAAAAGCCACGAAGAAGTGACGATGTTCTTCGCGGCCTCATGGAGTATGCGGATTCGCAGCTTGCAGAGTTTGCTACTTTTCGTCTGCTGCTTCCTTCGGGGAAGGCGGCTCGGTGGAGGCGGGTGATTTCTCTGTCGAAGGGGGGGCGGCAGGTTCAGGCAGTTCAGTAGGCGATTTGCTGCTGGAGATGCTTCCGAAGATTTCCTGCTCGATCTGGTCGATTTGGAAAGCGGCTGCCGGACCACCGACTTTGCGAGCATCGGCGATCGCCTGTCGGCCTTCTTCGACTCGATCGAGCCGATGCAGGAAGTCGGCGCGGGCAATCATAAACTGCATGGTCAACTGGTCGTTGTCTTTGAACTGAACGATGGCATCGTTGGCGATGGTCAGCGCATCTTTCTGGCGATCTGCCTGATTGAGAATTCGAAGAAGGGACATGAACAGGTTTGCCCGGTAATCGCTGTCGAGCGACTCACTTTTCAAGGCGGTTGTGGCGACTGCCAGAACCTCGTCGATTCTGTCGAAGTAGTTCAGCACGTTGATCTGAAACATCGTGATGACATAATCGCGACGTGGGTCATTGCCAAACTCTTTGGCGACTTTGGCGATGTCAGCGAGAATTGCGTCCGGGTTTTCCGTGTCGGGAATCTGCTTTTCGATGGCCTGTACGCGCACCATAAACTGGTGATTGGCGAGTCTTTCTTCGTACTGGCTGCGGAGTTCCGCGGTGTTGTCGGCGTCGAGTTTAATGATCTGTTCGACGACCGTTTCGTAAGCCGGAAACAGCAGATCCGGGGGCAGGTTGCTTAACGCGTCATCGAGTTTCTTTGCTTTTTCCGGGCCTTGCAGTTTCTCCGCGGCGGTAAGGGCGGTGTCCCGGTCGATGCGGGCCAGTCGAAATTCTTCAAGGTGAGGGTTGTACGCTGCGGCGCCTCCCGGTTGGTATCCGGTCTGGGCAAACGGACGCCCCAGCCTGTCGAACAGCATGATCGTTGGGAATCCCTGAAACTCGTACGTGTCGGCAAGTTCCTGATGCTGTGGGTCGATCGCTTCAGGCTGACCGAGTGGGCTCATGGGAAAGTCGGCTTCCACCAGGATGAACTGCTTCTTTGCATACTTGGCGAATTCCGGCTGACTGAAAACTTCCTGCCCAAGTCGAATGCACCAGGAGCACCAGTCGCTTCCGGTGAAGTTGACGAGGATATCCTTATTCTCTTTCTGGGCTTTCGCCTTAGCGACTTCGAAGCTGGTGATCCATTCTTCACGCCATGATTCATCGACTGGTGCTGGCTCCGGCAACTGAAGTGGGTCGAGGCCCGACGGACCGCCAGGACCGGGGATCTTCAGGTCGGCGAGACCTGGTGGCTGATCAGCCTTTGGTGGAGCGTTGCTGAAATCGGGTTCGTCCGAGAAAGCCGGCATGTCGTCTGTTGTGGCGGTCTGTTGATTGTCCGAACTTGAGGCAACACTGACTGGCGGTGCCGGAGCAACAGTTGTCGTTTCCTCGACGTTACTGGAATCACCGCAGCCTGCGAGTGCGAACATTGCCAGTGAGACTGCGCAAAGCATCGCGCGCGAAATGGAGCTGGAGGAGGATTTCATGAGCGATCTCTGTCAGGTGGGTGGGGCTTCGGCCAGAGCTTACGTTTCGGCGAAGCGAAGTAGGGGAAGGTTTCGTTTCAACGCATCATTAACGCTGATTGCGCCGAGCATCGTCGGTGGCTGGTTTCACAGTTCAGCAAATCCTGGCAGCGATTCAACGATTCAGCAATGCGACGATGCCTGCCGCGACAGCCACAACGGCGACGGTGCATAGAATCTTGACCCAGCTCCAGGGACGCTCGCCCTGAACCTCGCCCGTCGCGGCATTGACCATCACCTGGTACGCCTTGCCGTTATATCGGTACGCGAGCAACCAGACCGGCAGCAGTAGATGCTTGAAAGTAACTGCACTGTACTGAGTTTTACAGGAATGAACCCGCTGTTCGTCGCCGCCGATCCGACGTCGGGCTTCAGCATGGACTGCGGCTTCCATCTGGTCACGGGCCTGGCCGAAACCGGGTTCGAGTTCTAACTCGTAGGTTCTCGCGTAGAACCCTGCGAGAATCTGCTGAGTAAACGGCACACATTTTTCCAGCGGCCACGGCGCCAGTTTGTCCATAAGTTGTCGGGGAAGACTTTCGGCAGCAAGGACCAGAATGTCGTCAAAGAAACGGTCGAACGATCCCGACGCCGGCCACCATCGAGTACGTCGAACCCGCTTTTCTTCGTCGCCGTCTTTCACCGTTTCGTAGTAGTGCTCGCCGCGCTCGCCGGAGTACCTCGTGAAGGTCATTGAATCGAACGTCCAGAACGGTGTGTAGACGCCATTGAATTTTCCCTGGACTCCGCGCTGCTTGAACTCGTTCGGCGCGAACCAGCGGGATTCGACCCACGCTTTCAGATTATTTGAGGCGGCCTTCTTCTCGATCAGAAACGGAAGCACGCCGTCAACCGGGACGCGGTGCTCTGCATCGTGGACATGTTCAAGCTGAATCGGCGATGCGCAGAACGGGCACTCGGTACTGGTTAGTGATCCCTGAAACTGGACAGTGCCGCCGCACGAGTCGCAACTGATTTCACTCTGGCCAGCCTCGTTATGCCTATCCTTGTCGTGATGCTCGCGCATCCTGACGAGCATCGTGTGAAAGTCCTGCTCGGCAACGGTCGCATCTTCGGCAAACTCAAGTTGCTTCTCGAATCCGCAGTACGGGCATTTCAAATCCTGCTGCCCGATGTGGAACTCAAGGTCCGAGCCACAGCCTTCACAAGGAAAGACTCGCGCTTTGCCATTGTCAGCCTGGTCGCCGGGTTTTTCATCTGACATAAAGCTTGTCACTAAATCAGAACTGGCGTGAAAAAGAAAAGCCGCCCTCCCGCCGGAAGCGTGAAGAGGCGGCGAATGCGTGCTCGTGGTTAAACGAATCGAACGGTCGTGTTCACAACAGCGGTTACGTCGTGTCTTATCCGATTGGCGGCGGTGGTGGAGGCGGTGTCTGGGCGAAGGCGGCGGCGAGCTGAGGGACTTCGCGGGCGGCTTTCCAGCCGTCCATGCCGGCGGTCCAGACGAGCGTCGTCGGGCTGACCTGTCCGGAGCTGACGCCTTGAGCAATCTGTTGTGGAGTGAATGGCCCCTGGGTCTGACCATCGACCGCGACGTGAAACGTCTGTTGAGGTGGCGGCGGTGGAGGAGCTGCATGACCGGGCGCTGGTGCCATTCCGCCTCCGGCCATCGGGTTGCCGGCTCCGCCCATAAAGCGGTTAGCCATTGCGAAACCCATTCCCAAGCCCATGCCGTCGGATGCTCCGCCGCCACCTTCATTCTCCGCGGCGGCCTGCATGGCGTTGCCCATCTGGTAGGCCTGAAACTTGTTCATGTCGCCGATGACGCCCATGCTCGTTCGAGTGTCGAGTGCTTTCTCGACAGCCTCGGGCAACGACACGTTGACGATCATCATGTTTGTGACTTCGAGGCCGTACTCGTCGTCGATTCGCTCGTTGACGACAGCTTTCAGGCTGTCGCCCATTTCGGTGTAGCGAGCAGCCAGGTCCAACGCGGCAACCTTCTGCTCACCGAGCATGTCTGCGAAGGACGAGTTGATGATGCCACGCAGAAGCTCAGTGACTTCGTCAGCGTCGAATTCGCTGTCGGTTCCGACGAGTTCTTTCAGTAGGATCTTTGGATCGATGGCTTTCAGAGTGTACGTGCCGAAAGCTCGCAGGCGGATTGGGCCGAAGTCCGCGTCGCGCATCATGATCGGGTTCGGTGTACCCCACTTCAGATCTGTGATCTGCGATGTTCGAACGAAGTAGACTTCTGCTTTGAACGGGCTGTCGAAACCGTGCTTCCATCCCGCCAGCGTACTGAAGACTGGCAGGTTGTCGGTGCGAAGTTCGTAGTGGCCAGGCTCGAAGACATCGGCCAACTCGCCGCGATGAACAAAGACCGCCAGCTGACCTGGACGGACAATTAACTGTGCGCCGTTTTTGATCTGATTGTGATACCTCGGGAATCGCCAGACGAGTGTGTGCTGTGAGTCGTCGACCCACTCAATAATGTCAACAAGTTCGCCGCGAAGCTTATCGAACAGTCCCATCTGCGATTCTCCTGAGTGTTCTGTGGTTGGCCGGCCAGCCAGGGCATTTGAGGCGTTTAAATTGCGTGAGTTGAATGAAGCGGCCAATGAATCAATCGCCACTTTGGAAGGCTAGCACCTGGGTTGGCGGAACTCCAGAACGCCAGCGTCGACGCTCAACGAGCTTCCGCACAGATGGATCATTCGGGCCTTACGCGAGATCGTCGCAATGTGGGGATCCTGCCCAGGCGATTGTTGGATGCTCAGTCGTCCCTTGTTACCTGATGCCCGAAACCGTCCAGGCTCACGTATGCTGCTTCGACGGGTTCGTCGTTTTTTTCTGCAAAGTCAGTATATCCACTTGAGTTTGTCTATCTCGAAGTTAGTATCCGTCTCGCGTGGGTAACTCGCCCAATTGATCTTTCTCAATCTGATTGAAAGTGGGTTTTGAGCCCAGTAGGATGACTGGCTCTTTGTCGAATCCGGCACAGAGCTGTCTGAAAGTTGGACTCTAAATGTCGACACCTGACACCTTCATCCAGGGCGAAGTGAAGCGATCGATTGACGATCGTTTTCGAATCACACTTCCTCCGGAGATGGCTCAGGCTGTGACCGATGAATCCGGGCAGACCATCATTACGAAGGAGCGCTACGGGTGCTTGAGTCTCTGGCGAGCTGACGAATGGCGATCCCGGTTGGACCGAGGTGTCGGAGTAATTCGCAGCAAGATTGATGCGGGAGCGATGGAGCAGCGCTGGAGTGATGTCCAGCGATTGGGTCGTCTTCTTTCGACTCGGTCGCGAGAAGTGCAGATTGCTAATCGTTCGCGAATCCTGATTCCTGAAGGCTTTCGCGAATTCCTTGACGTCACTGCTGGCGGCGAGGTGATGATTGTTGGGGCCGGAATTTGCATCGAGATCTGGAATCCAGCAGCGTGGCTCGAAACCCTCCGTGAAGATATGCCGGAATTTGGAAGCATGTTCAAGGAGCTGGTCGTTTAAAGCAGTGAAGCGGGCTGAACGAGGGATCGTTTGCGATCAGCCAGGGGGCAACCGTCGCCAGGGAAGGCGGTTTTCTAATTTCTTTCGCCGGAATTGCTCGACGCAAGTTTCGATTGTCGAGTCGAGCCGCGAAGCAGTCACACTTTCAATCATCAACCGGCCACCTTTGCTGGCCCGCTCTGCCCATGGTGTTGAGGAATCACTCACTCGTGCCCTCGATCCCGACCGCCTCCTCACGTTGATCCGGCACCACCACCCACGGATTAACCAGGGAATACATCACCGGCAGGCGGGCCAGCTTTTTGTGCTACGTGTGTTCGGTCAGGCTTTAATCGTCGCTTGTTGCCAGGACGCAGGGAGCGGGGCATTTGCCACAAGGCTCTTGTGCCGTATGAAAACGTCCGATCCGGGATTGAGAACTACTCAGGTCCACGTTGCCGTATGCCCCGGAACTCATGCGGGCGCACTCAAGTTAGCGTTCGTGGTGGTATGATGGGTTGAGTTAAAATCGGTCGGAAACTGAAAACTCGTTGCTGCAACGAGTTTCAAAATGTTGTAAAGGATTAGTCTGGTGTTCTCGCGGACGTCAGGCAGGATAATCCTTCACGGTGTCCTTCGATCTGGGCTTGGCAAATACTCCGATGAATCTCCAGGCTTCGGTCCATTGGGTATGAGTTACGGAGTCGGATCCTGTGGTCCGAAAATCGGGGTCCACTTCACTCTGATATGCAGGCTGCTCGATCGGACCTTGCAGCGTTGAGGTCGACTGTTGTTAGTGAGTTAACGCTGTACCCCACGCTCGCAAAAGGCATGCGAACCCCATTTGATCTATGGCGGTATTACGGTCGCGGCGTATCGTCGTTTCCTCACCCATCCTCCCGATGCGTTTCGAGCAGTGGCTTGAGTTTCACCGCAAACAGAAGCCATCGCTGATGCGGGATATCCGCACTTATATGTCGCTACGTTTCGACTTCTCCGGCAGTGCATTGCCGGAGGCGACCATGTCTGGCGGTAAAAGCGTGATGGCCGGGCCAGTTGCCAGATTGTCCAATGACGTTGCATCTTACGAAGCATTGGCGGAATTGACGCCAGCGGAAGTTCGCGAGCGTGACTTGTTTCCGTACAAGCCGCTGGCTCATCCTTTGCAGACTGTTGCTCACATGGTTTTTCCGGAGTCGTGGATCAAAGTGCATCCAGAGCACCGGCGCATCGACGTCGATATGGATTTTCCAGACGCATACCTCTGCTCGAATTTCCGCCACCATTGTTTCTCACAACCCACAAGGAGCTCGGCGATGTTGCGAATTGACGTGAAGTCACGATCGACAACTACTACGAGATCTTTGACGGGTTACTAACGCCTGAGCAAATGGAAGGATTGAAGGAACTGTTGCGTCCGTCTCCGACGACCTCGTTTAATCATACCGACCACCGTGTCACAGAATTGCCATCGTGCGGTGTTGCCTGTTTTGATTGTCATGTTAATGGGCACACGAATGGCGCCTTCCAACTCGGACCGGACTCGCGGCCCAACATGGCTCGGCTGCGAACTGACACTCCGACGATGCGAGGCGATTTCAACCTAATGCAACTTTCATCCAAGCGGTCGATACGCAGCATGGATCATTTCTCGGAAGTTGAGGAGTACTTCGACGGTGATCCGGGAATGCAGCAGGCGATTGGTCCACGAGCAGCCAAGCGTGAAGTGACCAACTCGAATGGGCGACTTCAATGCGATTCTCGATTACCCGCCAGCACCGAAGCTTGATCCACTGATGCGTCTGGTTCCTGGAAAATCCACGGAAGCTGAACTGCGGGGCGAAGCTCTATTTCACGGGAAGGCACAATGTTCAAAGTGCCATTCCGGCCCGGCGTTCGTCGATGACTACATGCACGATTTGCAGGTTGAGCGGTTTTATGCAGGTCGCCCGGAAGGGCCAATTAAAACGTTCCCGCTACGCGGCGTCAAAGACTCCCCGCCGTATTTGCACGACGGTCGTTGCCCGACGCTGCACGATACCGTCGAGTTTTTCAATCTGGTCCTTCAGCTTAAATTGGCCGAGCAGGAAAAGGACGATCTGGTCGCCTGCATGCTGTGCCTCTGACGCATCGAACTGCGGGCTCTCAGGTACTCTGATTTCGACAGGAAAAGCCGCATTCGCAAGACTCGAACCAAAGCTCAAGTCCGACCTGCAGCCGATGTCGTTCCAGCAGCGAGACATCGTATGAGCGGTTCACGGTTGGACGAGGTCGTGCGCGTGGCGGTATCATGAGGACGCTCATTGTTCAGGAGTCGCCTCATGTCAGCTGTCTCGGAAAGCCGCTTCACGCTGGAAGAGTATCTCTCGCGAGAGCGCGTTGTCGAATACAAAAGCGAATTCTATCAGGGTGAGATCTTCGCCATGACCGGCGGTTCGCCCACGCGCAATCTCATAAGCTTCAATATTGCGTCGCGGTTGCGAGCCAGCTTGCGTGGGCCTGGTCCCAGACCATTCAGTAGCGATCAGCGGGGCAGGTACCGGCCAATGGCCTGTCACTTACCCGGTATCGCCGTCGTTTGTGGTGAGCGTCGGCTTGACGACAAGGGTCAGGACGCTATCACGAATCCGGTCGTCATTTTTGAAGTCTTTTCGAAATCGACCGAATGGTACGACCGGGGCAAGAACTTTGATCTGTACCGCGAACTTCAGTCGCTTCTGGAATATGTCCTGGTTTCACAGTCGGAAGCTCAGGTTGAGCGGTTCGTGCGACAGAATGATGGAGACTGGCTGCTCACTGTTTTGAAGGGGCCAGACGCAACTCTTAAATTTGCATCGTTTGAGGTTTCCCTGACGTTGTCTGAAATCTACGAGGACGTCGAATTTCAGCCGGAAGAAGTCGAGTAGCCGTCAAGGCGTTCGAGTTGGGTGTTAAGGTATGCGTGTAAACCGGGCGACACTTCTGCTGAATGCAGTTCTTATCGTGATGGCAGGCGGGATTTTTGTTTCCGGCCAATCGACATTCGCCAGTGACGAAAAAGCGACCGTTGTGAAGGCGACGTCGGCTAATGAGGCCGACACATACTCTCGTGACATTCAGCCTTTGCTGCAGAAGCTTTGTGCTGGTTGTCACGGCGTAAATAAGCCCAAAGGGCATTTGCAGATCGACATGCTGAGTCGTGAATTGGCAGCCGGCCATGATGCAGAATCCTGGCAGGATGTGCTGGATCGAGTGAATCTTGGTGAAATGCCGCCGCCGAAGGCGCCCCAGCCGACGCAGACAGAGCGACAGATTCTTGTCCGGTGGCTGACGGACGGTCTTCGTCAAGCGGCTGAGTCCCGAATGAACTCGAGCGGTCGAGTCGTCATGCGGCGACTGACTCGGTACGAATATCAGAACACGATGCGCGACCTGCTCGGCGTTGATTTGAACTATTCAGCCGAGCTTCCGCCGGAGCCGCTGTCGCCCGACGGTTTTCTGAACAACGGTGCGTCGCTTGAAATGTCTCCGTCGCAGATCGAAGTCTTTCTTCGTGCGGCACGTCTGGGACTGGCTGAAGCGATTGTTTCAGGTGATCCGCCAGCGGTTCATCGTTATCACAAAAAAGAAACCGACGTTGGTCGGTTGCCGAACAAACCAGTTGCCGGGCACGAGCCTGCGAATCCCGAATTCATTCTGGGGGTTGATACGTTTCCTCGGCGGGGAGAGTTCGAAATTCGCGTTCGGGCTGGAGCGGTCATCCCTGAAGGCCATGACTTTCCGCGACTTCGAGTTTCGCTCGGGTGTCTGCCGGGAATCATTCACGTGCCGCGAAAGGTCGTCGGTGAAGTTGACGTTCGAGCGTCCTCAGAAGAGCCGGAAGCGTTTTCTTTCCGAGGCCGTATCGAGGACTTTCCACAGCCCGGCGATGTTCCTTTTGGGAATGTCGACTTCGACGGGATGATGGTGCTGATTGATTTTCTGGATGCAGATGGCAAAGAGCTGCGGTATGCCGACCGAAGTTACGCCGTTCCGCCGGTCAAGAAGGCGCCTGTTAAAAAAGGAACGAAGTCAAATTCGACCGGAGCCGTTTACCCGGCGCCGCCTCCGTCACCCGAAAATCCACGGCTGGATATCGTCATCAAGTCCGTCGAGTTTGAATCGCCAGTAATCACCGCCTGGCCGCCAAAAAGTCACACGGACATTCTGTTTGCTGGAGATGCAAAGCCACAAACTCCTGCCGACGAGCTGATCTACGTGCAGGATGTACTTGGCCGATTCGCGTCGCGAGCGTTTCGGCGACCGGTCTCAGAAAGCGAGTTGGAAGCTACTGCCGAATTCTTCAGGACGATTCGTACTGAGTCGTCCAGTTTTGAAGAGGCGATGCGCGAGACGCTGGCGTTGGTAATGGTCTCACCACACTTTCTCTATATCGTCGAGACAAAGAGTGAATCTGACAATTCGATGCACGCAGGCAACCAGACGATAAGTGACTTCGAACTGGCGTCGCGTCTGTCCTACTTTTTGTGGAGTTCGATGCCGGATGAACGGCTGTTTGATCTCGGCAGAAACAAAGAACTGAGCAAACCGGGAGTCCTTGAGGGTGAAGTTCGTCGAATGCTGACCGACGAGCGTTCATCGGAGTTTATTGCAAGATTTGCTGACCAGTGGTTTGATCTTGGAGCACTCGATCGCGTCGCTGTGAATCCGGAGTTCTATCCGGAATTCGACAACACATTGAAGCCACAGATGGCTGAGCAGACTCGCAATTTTCTCGCGGAGCTGCTCCGCTCGAACGAGAGTTGTCTCGACCTGCTGGATTCAAACTGGACGATGTTGAACCGGTCGCTGGCCAGGCATTACGGAATGACTGGGCCGAGGTCTTCCGAATTCGAACGCGTCGCGCTTGTCGAACAAAGACAACGAGGAGGCTTACTGGGGCAGGGGGCATTTCTGTTGAGTAACTCCGACGGCGAGCAGGCTCATCCGATTAAGCGGGCCGTCTGGATTCTTGACCGGCTGCTGGATTCTCCTCCGGCTCCGCCGCCGCCAGACGTGCCGGAGCTGGATTCTGCGAGCCCGAACCTGGCGGGACTTTCGCTGAAGGAACAACTCGCCGCGCACCGAGACAAAGAGGCTTGCGGGGATTGCCACCGAGGTATCGATCCGTGGGGAATTCCGCTTGAGAATTTCAACGCAGTCGGACTGTGGCAGACAGAGTCCACGATTCGGCGAGCCGGCAAAGCCAAAGCGAAAGTAACGACGGGGGCTCCGGTCGATGCGTCAAGCGTTCTGCCCGATGGAACGAAAATAGTCGGGCTTGACGAGTTGAAGGTTTATCTTCGAGAGAACCGCCGCGATCTTTTTGCACGAGCTGTCGTACGTCGATTGGCCACCTATGCTTTGGGGCGTTCGCTTGATCTCGGCGATCGCAAAACGATTGATGAACTCACGACTGTTTTCATCGAATCGGATTTTCGTTTAAATCAATTGATCGTCTCACTTGTGAAGAGTGATTCATTTCTGACGAAATAGCATTTCTGCAGATAGCGGCCCCATGAAAAAATCCTGGCATCTTGATCGTCGTGCTGTGTTAAAAGGTGCGGGTGTCGCACTGACTTTGCCCCTTCTTGAAGGCATGGTCTGCGGCGCTGGTCCGAAGGCTGATGACCAGCCGAAACGGATCTGCTCGGTAATGTTTCCGTACGGAATTGCCGTGCCGAACGACGACGACCCGGAGCGTGACTGGGGATGGTTTCCTCGCGGCGAAGGTAAGGATTACCAGCTAACCAACGTACTGAAGCCACTTGAGCCGTTAATGGATCAGGTGTCGATCTTCGGCGGCTTGTCGCACCCGAACTGTCGAGCCATGAACGGGCACGACACCGGCGACACTTTTTTGACCGCGAACAACCTCGAGGCCGGTTCGTACCGCAACAGAATTTCGCTGGACCAGTTTGTCGCTCAACGATTGGGTGACGAGACTCGAATTCGATCATTGACGTTGTCGACTGATGGGGGCATCGGGCCGCGAACTCGTTCGACCACTCTCTCTTACACACCCAAAGGTCAGCCGATTCCTGCTTTGTCCGAACCGAAGCTGATTTTTCAGCGGCTTTTCGGGCAGGACGACGCGAGTCAGTCAGATCGTCGCCGACTGCAGAATTCGGCGAGCATCCTGGATCTTGTACGCGACCAGTCGAAGTCGTTGCGGAAGAATCTTGGAAAGCCGGACCAACGAAAGCTCGACGAGTTTGAAACGTCGGTCCGCGAAGTGGAAGAGCGAGTCGAGCGTTCTCAACGCTGGCTGTCGATACCGTTGCCAGATGTTGATCCATCCTCGATAGCGCTCGACGCAGACCCAGACGGGCCGAAGGACTACATCCGAGCCATCTATGATCTGATGTTCCTGGCGTTTCAGACGGACATGACTCGTGTCGCGACTTACCAGATCGGCAGCTACGGGCCGACGATCGCTCGCACGTTTCCGGCGTGCATTGGGTTGCCTGGTAACTGGCATGGCCTGGCTCACGGAGCCGGGAAAAAAGGTGGCGCCGAGCAGATGGGCAAGTTCGACCAGTTCCTCGCCCAGAATCTTTCTCGCTTCCTGACTCGACTTCAGGAAACACCCGAAGGTGATGGGGCTATGCTGGATCGAACGCTCGTGCTTTACGGCAGTAGTAATAGCCGGACTCACCTGAATCGGAATTATCCGTTGTTGCTGGCGGGTGGCGGGCAGCTTGGACTGAAGCACAACCACTATCTGAAGTTCGACGAGAAGACTCCGATGTCCAACCTTTTCGTCTCGATGATCCAGGCGGTCGGGCTGGAAGTCGACGCGTTTGCTGACAGCAAGGGGACGCTTGCCGGGCTGAGCTGAAGTCGTCTCCGATCTGCCTTCAGTCGTACGGTGAGTCTTGACGTACCTTAAGGGGATGCGAATTCGGTGATGCGACGAGACGCACTCTCCGATTCAGTCATCGTAAATAGAAAAACGCCGGCTTTGCTTAGTGCGAAGCCGGCGTCTTGAGTTTGTTCAGATGTTGTCAGTACGCGGCGGTCAGGCTTTCCAGGAAGCCTTTGAGCTGGCGACTGCGGACCGGGTGTTGCAGTTTGCGGACGGCTTTGGCCTCAATCTGGCGAACCCGTTCGCGAGTTACCTTGAAAATGCGACCAACTTCTTCCAGCGTGTAGGTGTAGCCGTCGCCCAGGCCGTATCGCAGCTTGATGATCTCTCGTTCGCGATAGGTCAGCGTTTTCAGAACATAGTCGATTTTGTCTTTGAGCATTTCCTGAGCGGCTGAACTGACCGGGCTGTCGGTTGACTGGTCTTCGATAAAGTCTCCGAAATAGCTGTCTTCGCTCTCACCAACTGGCCGGTCGAGGCTCACCGGATGTCGAGAGATATTCAGAACTCGACGAGCTTCTTCGACGGAGATATTCGCTGCTGCGGCCGTTTCTTCAACGGTCGGTTCGCGACCGAGTTCCTGGAGCAGTTCTTTGCTGACTCGTCGCAGAGCCGACATCGTTTCGATCATGTGAACCGGGATTCGGATCGTGCGTGCCTGGTCGGCGATGGCTCGCGTGATGGCTTGACGGATCCACCAGGTCGCGTATGTCGAGAACTTATAGCCACGGCGGTATTCGTATTTATCAACTGCCCGCATCAGGCCGCTGTTACCTTCCTGAATCAGGTCAAGGAAGCTTAGTCCACGGTTGCGATACTTCTTGGCGATCGACACGACCAGTCGCAGGTTACCGCCGGACAGATCCTGCATAGCGAGTTCATACTCGGAGAAGCGAGCCTTGATGCGCCGCACGCGTTCGCGCAATGCCTGTGGCGTTTCCAAGGTGATAAGCATCAAGTCACGCAGCTCGTTCTGGATGTTCTCTTTTTCAGATGCCGCCGCTGGCAGATTTCGGATGCGACCAAGTCGTCGCTCCAGGTCGGTCATTCGCTGACTGATCTGCTCGATACGTTTCATGATGGGAGCAAGACGTTGTGTGCGGATGCTCAACTCTTCGACCAGGATAACCATCTTACGCCGTCTTGCCTTCAGTTTTCGTTCGCGTTCGCGGCGTTCTTCGTTGGGGATCGAGTGGTCAAGGATCAGCGTTTCGGCTTCCTGGACGTAAGCCCGCCGCATGTTCTCAAGCGTGCGCAGGTTGTGCGGCATGCGAGCCATGATCTGCGTTTTTTCCAGCCCCTCGGTGACTGACACCTTGATGGTTCGGTCAAAGGGAAGGTCAGCCGTGTGAACCATCGAAAGTACGTCGATGGTTGACTTCATGGCGTAGTCGCTTTCCATCAATTCTCGACGGAACCGCTTGCGAGTGATTTCAATCTTCTTGGCGAGTGCAATTTCTTCTTCACGAGTCAGCAGCGGGATCTCGCCCATCTGTGTGAGATACATGCGGATCGGGTCTTCAATTTTACGACTGCCTTCTTCGGCCTCGAAGTCGATGCCGTCGATCGGCTTGATCTTCTGCTTCTTCTTTTTTTCGTACGTGGTCAATGATTCCTCGTCGGCCACGATCTCCATATTGAGGTCGTCGATGGCCATGAGGAGGTTGTCGAGTTTCTCCGGACTGACTGCTTCGTTCGGCAGATAGTTGAAAATCTGCGAGAACTTCAGGTGGCCCTGACGGGTGCCGGCGGTGATCAGTTCGTTGAGAGTTTCGTCGACTGTATGCACGAGCTATTCCTTTGAAAGAAGACTGTAGTGCAGCATCGTTTGATGGTTGCCCGCCAGATGACGCTGTTGAAACTGCGAACGGCTCTGCCGCTCCGCAACTTCGTCAGACAAATTCTGACCTACCGCTGGTTCATGACTCGCTTGCGATGAAACGCTGCCGCTTTCTGCAGCATGGAGAGTGCATCGGCGCCCTCGCCACTCATCGCCTGCTTCTGGAAATCTGCTTTGTGAGACAGCTCCTCTCGTCTCCACTTCAGAGCGCCCAGAACCTGATCAAGCAGGTTTGAAGCACCGCCATCCGTGTTCTCTCGGAGCTTGTGCTCGATTCCCTTCTCGCGAGCCTGATCCGCCAGCCAGACGGTCATTCCTTTCAGCTCGTTCCGCTCCATTTCCAAAGTCACACGCTCAAATGAAGGTACTTCACCCAGCTCGACCACGTCGTAGACAATCTGGAGTAACTCACGTAAGTGCGGATTCAGAAAATCATCAACTCCAATTTCCTGTCGAGTCTGCTCAGCCAGTTCCGGCTCCGTGAGCAGAATCTCCAGCAGCTCGCATTCCATCCGGTCGTTCTTCGAGAGCGGTCGCCGGTGAACTTCGATCCGCTCTTCCTGCACAATGGCAGGTTGTTCTTCCTGTGCCTCTCCAGCCAATTGGTTGGGTGTGACAGTTAATGTGGCGTGGGGGATGCTCGGATTCATTGGAGCATTCGCACGAGCCCGCTGTAGCTGATTTCGAATGGTCCCTTCTGTTAGCTGCAGACGTTGTGCCAACCGACCCAGAATGATGTCTTCGCGAGCCGTGCCTCTGAGGTCAGAAGCACGCGCCAGCAGGTTCAGCATTTCCGTAATGACCGTTTCTCGAGAGTTGACCGAGTCCAGTCCGTGTTTCTTGACTTCGTAGTTGAATCGAAATTCCCAGGCTTCCGGAGCTTTGTCGACGAGCGTATTGAAGGCCTCGGTTCCGTTTTTCTTAAGAAAATCGTCCGGGTCGGCGCCTTCTGGCAGAGTCAGAACTCGAAGGTCGACACTCTGTCCGATCAGCATTCCAACCGCTTTTGCCGCTGCGTTCTGGCCAGCGTCGTCGCCGTCGTAGACCATCACCACCTTCTGAGCGAATGCTTTAAGGCGGTTGCAGTGAAGTTCCGTCAGTGCTGTTCCCAAGGTGGCGACGACGTTTTTGACACCGAACTGGTGACACGCGACGCAATCGGCATAACCCTCGACAACGAGCACCGAGTTCGTATCACGAATTCCGTCGCGAGCGTTTGGTAGACCGTATAGAACACGACTCTTGTGAAAGACCGGTGATTCTTTGCTGTTAAAATATTTTCCGCCTCGCTCTTTGTGTCCGGGGATGAGGCGTCCCCCAAATGCAACAGTCCGTCGTCGTTCGTCGTGAATCGGAAACAGAACCCGATCAACGAAATAATCGGAATATCCAGGCCGGTCGTCCTGCTTCCGGATCAGTTGCGACTGATGAAGTGCCTCGATTGAGAACTGCGATTTTGCTTTTCGCTGGAGCCAGTCCCAGTCTTCCGGGTGGTATCCGAGGCGAAACTCTTCGACGGTTTGCTGGCTGTAACCGCGGCCAGCAATGTAGTCCCGAGCGTCTTTCGCTTCGCTGCTCTTCAGGAAGCATTCGTGAAACTGCATTTCCGCCCATTTCAAAACGGCGTGCAGTTCGTCTTTCTTCGCAAATTGTTCCGACTGGTGTTTTGACTGCTCCGGCATCTCCAGGTGAGCACGTTCGGCGAGAAACCGCATCGTTTCCGGAAAACTGAGTGCTTCACGCTTCATGATCCAGGTGAAGACGTCTCCGCCTGTGTCGCAAACCCAGCAGCGAAAGCTTTGTCGGTCAGGGTAGACCCTCATCGAGGGGTTGGTGTCGTCGTGAAACGGGCACAGGCATTTATATTCCGCTCCGCCCCGCTCGGGGATGAGCGTCGTGGATTCGCCAATGAGACTGACGATTTCGGTCCGGGATCGGACCAGTTCTTTGAAATCGCTGCTCAACTCCACAGCCTGCGACTCCTGATCCCGGATGGCCTCGAAACTGCAACGTCCGTCCCGGATGCCGAGTCAGGCTGACTCGACCGCAGTTCAAGAGGCATCCCATGCCTGAAAATGGAAACTTGAGTAGACCGGATGGGTTGACCTTCAGTGGGCAACGACCGGGAACGCTGACAGAACTGAACTTGTGAACCGCTTGACGATCGAGCGTTCGGCGTCGTGTGGTAACAGTTCTGCAGGTTCGGCAGCCTTCCTGGCTTAACGACTCCAAGGCTTCCTTTTAGCTGGGCCGAACATTGCAATTCTACACCGCGCCTCTGAATGATCAAGAATTCTTCTGCAAGGTTGCGCTGACTGGCGGCTCGATAAACTCATATCAGTAAATAACTTCAGAGTTTTCGAAATCGCGCAGGTCACCTCTGACCGGAAAAGTCGAGGCAGATTACGTCCGTGCCCCAACTCCTGCAACGATATCAGGCTATGACGAAAGTACTGATTAAACAGGACACTTAGTTAATGAACATGTGAGCCCAGGACTGAAACCAGTGACGTAAGAGGCTCATCGATCTTGTCGGCGGCGGTTCTGTTCGGTTATCAAAGGCCGCAATCCGGCGTGCCGGAAGATTTGGGAACTTGAGTTGTGGGATTACCGACTTAAGGCACGTTGTTTATCAAGAAAGGTGGCGCTGATTGCCTGTAATCAGTGTCGCGAAGCGACAAGAGAAATGTCAAAGTTTGCTTCCGGTGGCCTCTTGCGGCTGCGCCGTACAGGTTGCAAGCAACCGGTGCCACCCAGAACAACGACGGAGAGCGGAAGGCGACAAGGAGCAAGCATCATGATCGGGCAGGCAATTCATTACGCAAAAGGGGCTGGCGTTCCGTCGAAGTCACGGCTGTCCCGCTGGAGAGCGACGGCGCACCGCGTCTTGAAAGAGTCGCAGAAATTCGCGTCGTACAGCGACGAAGAGTTGCTGAACCATGCTCGCGACGCTCGCTGGCGTGCGAAGACGGGCGTCCCACTGAAGAGTCTGATGGTCGAAGTTTTTGCGATGGGCGTTGAAGCGTCGCGCCGCAAGCTCGGCATGGAGCACTACCCCGTTCAGATCATGGGCGGTATCGCGATTTTCGAAGGTGGCATCGCAGAGCTTCAGACAGGCGAAGGCAAAACGCTGACGGCAACACTGCCGACAATTCTTCGAGCGTTGCCTGGCAAAGGAGCACACGTCGTCACAGTCAACGACTATCTGGCCGAGCGTGACGCTGCCGAAATGGCTCCCGTTTACGAAGCCCTCGGCATGACCGTCGGCGGAATTCTCACGCCGATGGAATCAGACGAGCGGCGCGAGAGCTATGCCAAAGACATTACGTACGGGACGGCGAAGGAGTTCGGTTTCGACCTGCTGCGCGATCGGCTCCGTCAGGGAGTTGCGGCTGGTGGCGAGAAGCGCCGAACTTTGTTTTCTGACCAGACCGGTGGCGAGGCTCCGGTTCAGCGCGGCCATTACGCTGTGCTGATCGACGAAGCCGACAGCATTCTCATTGATGAAGCAAGAACGCCACTGATCATCGGCTTGACGATGCCCAATGACGCGGGAACGGTCAGCCTGTTTCGATGGTGCCACCGTGCCGTGTCGCATCTCGAAGCGAACGTCGATTTTGTTTACGAGCCCGAGCGACGGTCTGCCTACTTGACGGATCAGGGATGCCGAAAGGTTTTGTTGCTGGGCAAGCCTGCGCTGATCGATTCGATCGACACCGAGCGAATCTACAAACACGTCGAGCAGGCACTGACCGCGAAGTTCGCCTTTGTCCGAGACCGCGATTACGTCGTCGTCGACAATGAGATCAGCATCGTCGACGAAGGTACTGGTAGAATCATGGAAGGTCGAAAGTGGCAGGACGGGCTGCATCAGTCGATCGAGGCGAAAGAGCTTGTCCCCATCACGGCAGCATCGGGCGAAGCGGCTCGAGTTACAGTGCAGAATTTCTTTCGGCTGTACTCAAACATTGGTGGCATGACCGGAACCGCAGTGCAGTGTGCCAGCGAAATTCGCCGTGTTTACGGTCTTAAAGTCACGGCGATTCCGACTCACCGACCGTGCATTCGACGACTCAACAGGCCGCGAGTCTTCGCAACGATGGAAGCGAAGTGGCGAGCGGTCACCGACGAGATCGAGCAGCTCGTTAACAATGATCGAGCCGTTCTTGTCGGAACGCCGTCGGTCGACGCGTCGGAAGCGCTCGGGCGAATGCTCAAGGATAAAGGTATCAAGCACGAAATTCTGAACGCGCGGTATCTTGAACAGGAAGCGGAGATTGTTGGCAACGCGGGTGAACCTGGTCGAGTCATCGTCGCTACAAACATGGCCGGACGAGGAACCGACATCAAACTGTCTGACGCGTTGAAAAAGGCCGGCGGCTTACAGGTCATCGCCACGGAGATGCATTCTTCGAAACGAATCGATCGGCAGTTGATCGGTCGAGCAGCTCGACAGGGCGATCCGGGGGGGTATCAGTTTTTCCTTTCGCTTGAGGATGAACTGATGCGCTGCCACACGCCGGAGAAAATGGCAAAGAAAAAGAAACAGGCCAGCCCCAACGCGCATGGAGAACTTGGTGCAAGCTGGATTGGGTTTTTCACAAAGACTCAACGTCAGCTCGAAAAACTGCATTACAAGCAGCGCAAAGACATGATGAAACAGGACAAGCACCGTTCTGAGTCGTACCGCAGAATGGGACTCGATCCGTGCCTTGAGTTGACCGAGAACTAAGTCTCGCTGGTTACCTTCTTCATCGGAAAATGACGATGTTCACTGCCGAGCTTGACCAGACGATTGCGGCTGTGGCATCTGCTCCCGGAAGTGCTGGACGAGGGATCGTTCGAGTCAGCGGCGTTGACGCCGTCGCGCTGGTGGATCAGGTCTTTGTACCGAGCGAAACTGGTGGCGAACCAGCCAGCACGATTTCTTACCGCGCGGCGGGGGCTGTCACCGTTTCCGATTTTCCACCGGTACCAACGGACGCCTGGGTGTGGCCGACCGCTCGCAGTTATACCGGTCAGCCGATGGTTGAGCTTCATTTGCCGGGAAGTCCGCCGCTGCTCGAATGCGTGCTGGAAACACTGTTTGAACATGGTGTCCGTCCGGCACGAGCGGGCGAGTTTACTTTGCGAGCGTTCCTGGCCGGACGCATGGATCTGGCTCAGGCTGAAGCCGTGCTGGGAGTTATCGACGCGGACGATCACGAAGAGCTGACGACCGCTTTGAATCAACTTGCTGGTGGTTTGTCCGGGAGGCTTCTTCAGTTGCGAGGTGACCTGCTGGAACTGCTGGCCGATATGGAAGCCGGCCTGGATTTCGTTGAGGAAGACATCGAGTTTGTTTCGCGTGAGGAAGTCATGCGGCGGCTTCAGCACGGGATCGACGTTATTCGGCAACTCGAACAGCAGGCGGATGGCCGCATGCTGTCAGATGATCGGCTGCGAGTCGTGCTGGCTGGGCTCCCCAACGCGGGCAAGAGCACGCTGTTTAATGCTCTGTCAAAATCTGACGATGCGATCGTTTCGTCGGTTGCCGGGACGACTCGCGATTACCTTGCGGCGAAGATCAGTTGCGGCAATTTAACGATTGAACTTGTCGACACGGCCGGTCTGGATCAGTCGGAATCGGGAATCGACGACGAGGCGCAGAAACTCGGCGGCGGTCAGGTCGGAGATGCCGATCTGGTTTTGTGGTGCTCGGCGATCGATGCTGCCGACGACGACCGAGCGGCGGACCGGGAGGCTCTTGAGAAACTGAAGTCACGCCACGATCGAGTGGTTTTGATCGGGACTCGTGGAGATCTCAGAGACACTGCCGGCGACGGAACGGAACTCGATGCGCCGGTGGTAAGCGCGGTCAGTGGCGCGGGGCTGGACGAACTTCGCGAACTGGTTGCCGACAGTCTTTCACAACATTCACACGGAGAACGCCAGTTTGTTGGCTCGACTGCGGCGAGAAGTCGCGACAGCCTGCGTCGGGCCAGTGAGTCGCTGCAGCGAGCGTTTGATGCGGCTGACGGGCGACTCGGTGACGAACTGGTTGCGTTTGAAACTCGAGCGGGAATCGAGACGCTCGGCGAGATCGTCGGCACGATTTATACCGACGATCTCCTCGACCAGATCTTCAGCCGCTTCTGCATCGGAAAGTGATCGATTTCGTTGCGATTGAGGCGAGGTCAGTCGCGGACCTGGACGATGGCTTCGACTTCGACCGAGATGTTGCCTGGCAGCGAGCCCATGCCGATGGCGCTGCGGGCGGCTCGACCGGGATCGCCGAAGACTTCAACCATCAGGTCGCTGAATCCGTTCATGACTTTCGGATGATTCTGAAAGTCCGGGGCTGCGTTGACCATGCCCAGCACTTTGACGATCCGGACGACTCGGTCCAGGTCGCCGAGGTTTGCTTTCAACGTGGCGATCATTGCGAGGCCGACCTGTCGGGCGGCGGCGTATCCTTCTTCTTCAGAAACTTCAGAGCCAACTCGTCCTCGCAGCATTTCGCCATCTGCTTTCAGCGGGCCATGTCCTGAGACATAGCACATGTCGTGCACCCGGACGACGGGCGTGTAGTTGCCGCCAGGAGCCGGTGCTTCAGGAAGTTCGAGTCCGAGTTCTGCAATTCTCGCTTCAATACTCATGTGGTCAGTTTCCAGTTTAGCTCGATGGTTCAGGTCGCGATGTGAGCATGCCATCTGCAAGGATGTCGCGTCACAACCGCTGATGCGTTGTTGTATGGTGAGGGGAGAGCATGTCGAATTGAGTGTGCGAAATTCAAGCGGATCGCGGTCGTAGTTTTCGAGGCGGATCGGTGTGAGGAGCTTTTCTAAGAATCGAGTAATGAGCTGATTTGGCAACTGTTCGTTGGCAAGTGGTCGGACTGCGGGCACAATTGCCCGCAAAGCGTGTCGAGCAGGTCTGCCATTAACCGTGTCCTTAAGGGTATGGGCGAGTCTCATGACCGGCGAATTACCGATCAGTGAAATCAGGCAGTCGCAGGCTGCATTAAGAGATTCAGAGGCTTTATACCATTCGCTGGTTGATCAGCTTCCGATGTGTCTTTTGCGGAAGAGTCTTGACGGTCGGTTTACTTTTGCGAATCCTCAGTTCCTTGAGTTATCCGGGAAGACGGTCGACGCTGTCATTGGACAAACTGATTTTGATCTTTTCCCCGAAGAGCTGGCTCGCAAATACCAGGCAGACGATCAGAAAGTGATCAGCACAGGGGAAACTCTCGATACGGTCGAGCGTCATCTCGTTTCAGGCAGTCGTGGCGAACTTCAGTATGTTCAGATTCTGAAATCGCCCATTTTTGATTCCGCCGGTCGTGTGATCGGGACTCAGGTTCTGTTCTGGGATGTCACCGAAAAACACGTTGCGGAAACGTCGCTGCGGGAATCGACAGCGCTGAAGCGGGCGATTTTCGATTCGGCGCTCGACTGCATCGTTCTTGTTGATCAGGACGGCGTCATTCTGGATGTGAATCGGAGTACCGAACATGTCTTCGGATTCAGTCGTCAGGAACTCGTCGGTTTCAGCATAGACGACACTCTGGTGCCGCCTGTCTCGCCGAGCAGAACGCCGTCGAGTCGGGACTGGTTTGGCGACGATCGCGAAGATGGAGCGTTGTCTGGGAAGCGAATTGAAATTTCGGCACAGCACAAAGATGGGCGCGCGTTTGATGTCGAAATGGCGATGCAGCCGATTCCGTACGAAGGCCGGACAGTCCTCGCCATGTTTCTGCATGACATCACGGAAAGAAAACGGACGGAGAAAGAGATCGCTCAAAAGAATAAGGATCTTGAGACGTTGCTTTACGTGACGTCTCATGACCTCCGTGAACCGCTGCGGGCGATTCGAAGCTTTACACAATTATTGGTAGACCGGGCTGGCGACAAGCTGAATGATGTCGAGCAGGGATTTCTGAACCGCGTCGTCGACGGTGCCGATCGGTTGAACAGGCTGCTGGAAGATGTGCTGATGATGTCTCGTGCTCAGAGGGCGAACGAGGGAACTCAGCTTGTAGATTCGCGCATCGTGGTTCGAGACGTGATTCGTCAGTTCGATGTTCGGATCGCCGAAACTCAGGCGAATGTTCAGATTGTTGGCGTTTTACCAGAAATCCGTGTCGATCCACGGTGGCTGAGGCAGTCATTATTCAACCTGGTCGGTAACGCCCTGAAGTTTCGGAAGGGCGGCGAACCGCCTCAGGTCGAAATCGCGACGTACGAATCGGATTGTGAAAATGACTCGGTGACAGGGTTGGTTGTTCGAGACCGAGGTCCGGGAATTGAAGCGGAGCATTCGGAACGTGTGTTTCAATTGTTCCAGCGAGCGGTCGGACGTAAGGTGGAGGGCACCGGAGCCGGGTTGGCAATTGTTCGACAGATATCAACACGGTATGGTGGCAACGCTTGGTATGAGCCGCGCGAGGGCGGCGGGTCTCAATTCACAGTTACTTTCGAGCGGTAGGTTCGAACAAATTTTCGCTGTGTTGTGCAGGTGTGTAAGGGAAAGTTTCTGTTCGTCTGAATTAAGGAAATGCGAGCTGGTTCGTTGTTGAGCATTAGCGGGAATTGATCGTGGTGTTGCCGGTCGGGTGTCACAGCGCTGCGGTATTCATCCCTGGCAGTCGGAAGAATAATCCAGCAAGGGGCTAACCAGAGGTGGTCGGATCTCAACAGGTGGAGATTCTGCTCGTCGAGAATGATGATCAGGAGTCTCAGTGGCTGAGCAACGCGTTCGAGGAAACCGGACTGATCCATGTCGTCCGAGTGGTTCCCGATGTCGCGGCAGCACTGACCATATTGCGCGGTTCTGATCGGATTACGCCGTCGTTGATCATGCTGGACATTCAGCGAGGAACGAATGCCGGCGAATTTGGCCTTGCACAGTCGTTGGAAGCTCTAGCCGAACTCAAAGGTGACGGCAGTCTTCGGTCGATTCCTGTCGTTATTGTCACGTCGAATAATCTGCAGGCTGACGTGCTTAACGCTTACAGTTGCGGAGCCAGTTCTTTTGTCTGCAAGCCAGAATCCGAGGCTGAGCGACGGACGCTGATCTCACGATTTTCGCAGTACTGGGCTCAGGTTGCTGAGTTACCCTGGACGAATCCGGACCCGGCCCGATTGCCAGTTCGGTGCTTTGAAGAGCTGGCCGAAGCTTATCGAGCCAGTGGCGAACGCCCCATTGAAATTCTGATTGTCGATGACAGCGAGGACGACGTTATTTTGCTGAAGGAAGCCTTTGGTGACTGTCCAATGGTCGAATTCATTGGTGCGGTCGAAGATGGCGAACAGGCGTTGCAGTTCCTTCGCCGGGAAGGCGAGTTTGGCGATGCGAAACGCCCGGGCCTCGTTCTGATGGACATCAACATGCCTCGCAAGAACGGGTTCGAAGTTCTGACTGAAATGCGGTCGGACGTTTTTCTGTCGAATGTCCCCGTCGTGATGCTTACGACCAGCAAGCAGGAATCCGACATTCTAAGAGCGTACGAGGGCGGAGCCTGTTCGTTTATCGCGAAACCCGTCAGCTTTGACACGATGAAGTCGGTTGCCAGGCAGTTTGCTTTGTACTGGACGACTGTCGCAGACGTGCCGAAGGGTGAAGATTCAGATCTTCTGCCTGCTCCTTTGTAGGGCCGCTTGCTGACGTGGTTCTTTGATCGGTGCCGCCGGTCGTGCCCTGGCTGGTTGTGAGCGGTTTCGGGGTCTGCCATACTCCGCCGCTTTCGCCATTCACCCAGTCAGGGACGATGTTCATGCAGCAGCAGAGTATCCGCACGCATCAATTTGAGAACGGTTTGATGCTGATTGTGGAGGAGATGCCGGGGCTTCAGTCAGCGGCATTTTCGTTTCTTGTCCCGGCAGGAAGCATTTACGACGGAGCAGGAAAAAACGGCTCGTCCGCAATGCTCGCCGATTGGATTACCCGCGGAGCCGGCACTCGCGACAGTCGCGAACTGACAGCCACGCTCGATAATCTCGGCATTTCACATAGTCAGTCTGCTGGGTCTGAGAATATCACCTTCACGGCTGCCAGCGTGGCGGATCGAATCACGGATGGCCTGGAGATTTTCGCCGACGTCATCCTGCGGCCTCACCTCGCTGAAGAGCAGTTCGAACCGGTTAAGCTCGGGGCGGAGCAGAGTCTCATCGCGACCGAAGACGACCCTCAGCGTAAAGCGATGGTCGAGCTGCGGAAGCGAAGTTTCTCAGCACCTTGGGGACTATCGTCGGACGGTTCCCTCGAAGATTTACCCAACATTTCCGCCGCCGATGTTCGCGGGCATCACGAGCGATGTTTTCGTCCGAACGGTGCGATTCTGGGGGTTGCCGGTAACGTCGATGCGAAAGCCGTTATCGAAGCGGTCGGCAAGCACTTTGGCGAATGGAAGAAGAAGGGCGGGGCTGACGTTAAACCGGGTGACTGCGGTCCGAAACGTACTTTCATCGAGCACGAATCCGCGCAGACTCACATCGGCATTTCGTACGACAGCGTTTCGTTTCCGGATCCGGATTACTACGCCGCATGGGCGGCAGTCAGCGTGTTGAGCGGTGGCATGAGTGCCCGGCTCTTTACCGAAGTCCGCGAAAAACGCGGGCTCTGCTACTCGGTTTACGCCAGCCAGTCGTCGTTAAAGCACGAAGGCCGAGTTCTCTGCTACGCCGGAACGAGCAACGAGCGCGCTCAGGAAACTCTCGATGTCACGCTGCAGGAACTGAAGCGGCTGGGCGATGGCATCGACGAAAGTGAGCTTCAACGCTGCAAAGCACGAGCGAAAAGTTCGCTGGTTATGCAGCAGGAATCGAGTCGTGGTCGAGCTGGCTCGCTGGCTCGCAATTGGTTTTTCCTTGAGGAAACTCGAACGCTCGAAGACGTCCGACAGAAGATCGACGCGCTGACGGTCGATTCGATTCTGGAATATGTCAATCGCCGCCCGGCACAGGACTTCACCGTGCTGACGATCGGGCCGGCAGAACTCAAGGTCAACGACTGATTCATTCTGTTTGGTTTCGACGTTGTCGCAAAACCCCGCGAACCTGGTACCACTTCCGAAGACCGGAATTTTCATGCAGTTTCACCAGCACACACTCAGCAACGGTTTGACCATCGTCGCCGAAAGCAACTCGGACGTTCACAGCGTCGCGCTTGGATTCTTCGTCCGAACAGGCGCTCGCGACGAAACGCCGGAACTCAACGGGGTCAGCCACTTCCTGGAGCATATGGCTTTCAAAGGAACGGAGCGGTTCACAGCGGACGACGTGAATCGAATTTTCGACGAGGTCGGTGCCGAGTACAACGCGTCGACCAGCGAAGAAGTGACTCTGTTTTACGGAGCGATTCTGCCGGAGTATCTGCCGCAGACATTCGAGCTGCTGTCGAGCATTCTGTACCCGACTTTGCGGCAGGATGACTTTGAGATGGAGAAAAAAGTCATCCTCGAAGAGATCAGCATGTACCAGGATCAGCCGATGCACGTCGCGTATGAAGCCGGCATGCTGAAGCACTTTGAAGGACATCCGCTGGGAACTTCGATTCTGGGGACACTCGAAAGTGTCGGAGCACTCACTGCCGAGCAGATGCGGCAGTACCACGCCGATCATTACCGAGCCGGCAATATCACGCTGGCGATCGCCGGCAACTTTGAATTCGATCAGATCGTCGATCTGGCAAAGCAGCATTGCGACCACTGGCCGTCGGGAACGCTCGACCGTCCGATTCACGAGGCCATACCAAAGGGCGGAATCGCAATCGTCACGCAGGATTCGCGGAACCAGCAGAACATCATTCAGATGACGCCCGGCCCGGCCGCTCAGGACGAACTGCGGTTTGCGGCGGAGATTCTGTCGGTGATCGTCGGTGACGACGGTGGCAGCCGGATCTATTGGGAGCTTGTTGATCCAGGCCTGGTCGAATTCGCCGAGCTGGGCTATTACGACTACGACGGCAGCGGGTCGTACATGACCTGGCTGTCCTGTCAACCGGAAACGACCGCGGAAAACCTCGCCAGAATTCAAGCCATCTACGAAACGGTCAACAAAGAAGGCGTGACTGAAGTAGAGCTTGAACAGGCGAAGAACAAAGTCGCTTCTCGAGTCGTTCTGCGAAGTGAACGTCCGATGGGCCGTTTGTCATCGCTCGGCAGCAACTGGGTTTACCGCAAAGAGTACCAGTCCGTCGCCGATGATCTGGCAATTCTGCGAGGGCTGACGCTCGACGACATTCGAAAGTGCCTTGATGCTTATCCGCTTGGAGCATCCACGACGGCTGCCGTTGGGCCGTTAAAAGAATTGCAGCTCAGTTAGACAGTCTTAGCCAACATTCAATCCGAAGTGTCAAAATTTCAGCCATGTCCAGACAGCCTAACATTGTCTTTATCATCACCGACCAGCAGCGTTATGACACGATTGCGGCGCTGGGTTACGACTACATGGACACGCCAAACCTGGACCGACTGGTCAGAGAAGGCGTCCATTTCGAACAGTGTCATGTGACGGCCGCGTCGTGTGCGCCGGCCAGGGCAAGCCTCTTTAAAGGCTATTACCCGCACACGACGGGCATCCTGAAGAACGCCGATCTTTGGCGCAGGTCATGGATCGAACTTCTTAACGACGCTGGCTACCACTGCACGAACATCGGCAAGATGCACACATGGCCGTTCAACTCGTCGGTCGGCTTCCACGAGCGGTACGTCGTTGAGAACAAAGACCGCTACCTCGAAGGTCGGTATTACTTTGACGAGTGGGACAAGGCATTGCGTTTTCGCGGCCTTGTGAAGCAGCAGCGCGAGTTGTATCGCCAGTTGCCGGATTACAAAGAGTCACTCGGAGCGTTCGACTGGAAGCTGCCGGAAGACGCTCATCCGGATGTCTTTGTCGGAGACATGGCTACTCACTGGATCCGCAACTATCCGAAAAGCGAGCCGCTATTTCTGCAGATCGGTTTTCCGGGGCCGCACCCGCCGTACGACCCGACGCCCGAGTACGCTGCTCCGTACATGGCCAAAGAACTTCCTATTAAGGAAGTGACTCAGGCAGAACTTGACAGTCAGCCGCCGGCTTTCAAGGCGATGAGAATTCACAACGTCGAAGTCGATCACGACTCGGTCGTGCATCAGCTCAACCCGTCGGCCGAAGCCAGGCATCGACAGCGGGCTTACTACCTGGCAAATGTCACAATGATCGACAAGAAAGTCGGCGAGATTTGCGAAGCTCTGGAAGAGCAGGGTTACCTCGACGACACGGTCCTCATTTTTACGTCGGACCACGGCGACTGCATGACCGATCACGGCCACAGTCAGAAATGGACGATGTACGACGATATTACCCGAGTGCCTCTGATTGTGTGGTCGCCCGGCCGATTCGATGCAGGCAAGGTCGTCACGTCGCTTGTTCAGCAGATGGACCTGGGGCCGGCAATACTGGAACTCGCCGGCTGCGAAGTTCCGGAGACTCTCGAAGCGGAGTCACTGTTGCCGGGGCTGACGAGCGACGACTTCGCCGGACGCGATTATGTCTTCGCTGAACAGGCCAGAGATAACATTCTCACCGACGCCGAGTTCATGACGATGGTGCGGAACCACGAGTGGAAGCTCGTGCATTTTCTGGACGAGCCGCACGGTCAATTGTTCGACCTGAAGAATGATCCGGAAGAAGTGAAGAATCTCTGGAACGATTCTGCGCACGACGCAAAGAAGCAGGAGTTACTGGCTGTCCTTCGCGAATGGCGAATCCGCAGCCAGTATCAGACATCGTCATGGTGTGCCGAGTGGCGGTAGGTTGGCCGTTCAAAATTATTTCATTGAAACGGAGCGTTGCATGTCGTCGTCAGTCAGCGATCAACTCTTTGTTCACAAGCACACTCGAAAAGAATTTCGCGAACGCATGCAGTCGGGCGAGTTGAAAGCCTGCATCATTCCCGTAGCGGCGACAGAACAACACCTCGAACACCTCGCGATGGAGCATGACTGGCGGAGTGTCAATCACGTCGCCAGCCTGGTCGCCGAAAAATTGTCGCCTCAGGTCGTGATCGCTCAGTCGATGAACATCGGCATCAGCGAGCATCACATGCGGCACATCGGAACTCTGTCCGCGTTGCCGGGAAGCTGGCTGGGAGTTCTGTTCGACACGATCCGAAGCATGCACCACGCCGGGTTTACGAACATCCTTGTTCTGAACGGCCACGGCGGGAATATCGCTCCGTGCGAAGGCAACTGGGGGCAGTTTCAGCAGCGGCTGGAAATCAATCTGCAGTTTGAAAGTTATTGGTCGTTCCTGCCCGACACCGTGGCCGAAGCCAACCTGAAAACCAAACGCTGGCCCGGTCACGCTCAGGAATTTGAAACAGCCTTCGCGCTGGCGGCGTTCCCGGAAAACGTTCGGCATGATGCGATGCGAGATCAGCCAGACCAGGAGCCGATGGAAGCAACCGCCGCAGCCGGCGCGGCGATGATCGATGCCATTGTCGACGGCGTGGCCGATCACGTTCAGAAGATGATCGACGGAACGTCCGTTGCGGATATCCCGCCTTTCCATGAGTAGGCGACTCGTATGAATCTGCAGTGCTGACAGTCCGTTGAAAATGTATGCCACTGGGGCTGGCAGTGCTTTCTCGAAACCGTAGCGACAAGCACCGACGCGCTGGCAGTTGAGATTGCCGGCTTGGAATGTTGCGTTGTGGCAACGTCGGGTTGTTTTCACGCAACCTGACGCTGTGCGCGGAATTTGCTGGCACTGCGGCGGATCCCGTCGGATCGTGACAATCGCTCATGGCGTTTTGCTCGATGCGGTGTGCTCACGCGGAATTTGCTCGGTCGAGCATCACGTGGTCTATGTTTCTTCATCCTGGAGCTTCCAGGTTTTTCAGCGCGTGTGCGCTGTTGAAGGACGAGCATCAGGTCATGCCGAGGATTCTCCCGATCATGCGGATTCCGCCGGGCGTACGATCCAGACTGAAAACGCCGACTGCGTCGCTGTGTGCGATCGCTGGTCTCGTGATCGCATGGCCGAGTGGTCTTTTCCCCGGAAATATGATTCCAATTCCGGCGGCGGTTGCATCAATCGGCGACAGTGTCGTTACGAAACTTGTTTCAAAAGGCAGTCTTTACCTGCTCGAAACGGCAGGATTTTTCTTTCCGATGAACGACGGACGGCTACTGATCACTGAGTCGATGGTCATCGACATTTCAGTGGCCAGTGGCGGGCTGCGAATTCTGTTGGCCGTACTTGCTTTGGCGACCGCTGCAGCAGCATTGTCCAGTAAGCCGGTCTGGGAGCGGCTTCTTATCGTTGCCAGTGGTTTTCCCATCGCGATTGTGTGTGGAGTAATTCGAGTCAGCGCTGGATGTTTTCTTCACACCGGAGTGAGCGACTGGCTGGGTGGTCTACTGCTGTTTGAAGTGGCAGGTTGGCTGACTCTTTCTTTGGCGTGGGGGCTGTTGCAGGCCGAACGTGCTTTACTTTCGCGACTGCTGATAACTCCGCCCGCCAGAGAGGTTGTGCCTGTTTTCTGCGGAGTGGAGCAGTCTGCTGCTCGAATGAAACCGGCGGAAATCGTCGACGAGCAACGTCGAACTGTCGAATGCGAAACAGCACAAGTTCGACCTGATCGTGAGCGATCTCAACCGGCATCAACTCAGCCGTTCATGCGACAGGGCAAACTGCTGCACGGTTCCACTCCCTGAGACTACTGAATCAAACACCTGGGCAATCCTGCCTGTTTTTAAAATTCTGGATACCGCCATGCCGTCAACCGAAACCGGAAGCGTGTCGACAGACAATACTTCCCCGACCGCCGCAGCCTCGCGAGAACTTCAAACTCGTCGTTCCGCTCAGGCAGCCAGACCGAATCGTCCGCCTCAAAAGAATGGACAGCGTGGCAATCCTGTCTGGCGAGCGTTGCAGCTTGCCGAACCAATGACGCCTCAGGGGCTTCTGCTGGCCTGGAAGCGGCGATGGAAGCAGGCCGTGCTGATTGGTGTTCCGCTAGCTCTGCTTGCTGCGGCTGCGGCGTGGGTGGCGATTCCGGCTTATTACACCGCGTTCGCCCTGTTGAAAGTTGCGTCGACCGAGCCGCGGCTCGTGTTCAAGAAGGCCGAGTCAGAGCAAAGTTTCGAAACGTACCGTCAGACTCAGATGGCGATGATTCAAAGTCGTTTCGTTTTGAATGCTGCCTTGCGCCAGCCGGGTATCAGCGAGCTGGAGACCATCCGAACGAAGACCTACCCATTGGAGTGGCTTGAGGACAAGATCACTGTTGGCACTTACAACAGCCCGGAGATTCTCAAAATCTCATTGGAAGGCGACAACCCGGATGACATTACGAAGATCGTGAACGCAGTAAAGGATGCGTATCTCGACGAGGTTGTTCTAGCCGACCGAAAGCAGCGAATCACTCGGCTGAACGAACTGGAGCGAATTCACAGCGAGACCGAAGAGAAAGTTCGACAAAAGGAACAACGCGTTGAGTCACTGGCGAAAGAACTGGGAACAGGTGACTCGCAGGCACTTTCGATCAAGCATCAGATGGCTCTCGAGCAGATTTCCTTGCTGCGACGTGAGCACGCACGTGTTCGGTTTGAGCTGATGCGGGCGCAGATCAATGAGCAGTCGGTGGGAGTTTCCGGTGCTGACGTAAGTTCGTCCGTAGCGTCCGGGCTTACGCTGGGAGCTGGCGGAGCGTCTCCGGCACCTCAATCACAGGCTGCTGTCACCGCAAATCGAATGAATCAACTTCGGTCATTGATTGCACGTTTCGAATCGCAGGTCGTTAATCAGAATCATCCCACATTGCTGAAGTACCGCGATGAATTAAAGCAGCTACAGGCTTCGGCCGGTGAGGTCGATTCCAGCGGCAGTGAGGCGGTTCCAGGGTCGCGACTCGATATTCTCAAGCGTCAGGAAAAACTCCTGGCGGAAGAACTGGAGAAGTATTCCGACCTGGTCAAGAACATCGGCAGCTCGTCGTTCGAATTAGAACTGATGAAATCAGAGATTGCTCAGATTTCGAAGGTGTCTGATCAGGTGGGATCAGAAATGGAAGCGCACCGGATCGAGCTGAAATCTCCAACACGAATCACGCTGATGCAGGTCGCAGAGATTCCTCAGGTGCTTGACCTGGGCAAAAAGAAAAAACTGACCGGCGCTGCCGGCTTCGGAGCAATTGGCTTTGTTTTCCTCGCGATTTCGCTGATGGAGTTTCATTCGCGCCGCATCACCGATCCGCAGGACATTTCTCAGACGCTCGGCCTTGACCTGCTCGGAAGTCTGCCGGCGATGCCGAAGCCGCTGATCAAGTTCTGGGAGCAGCCTAAGGAATCCCGCATGGCGTTATGGAATAACGCGCTGATCGAAGCGGTCGACAGCACGCGGTCGATTCTTCTGCATGACCCGAATGCCGATCAGCGTCGAGTGCTGATGGTCGCCAGCGCGGCGGCTCAGGAAGGGAAGACGACATTTGCCTGCCAACTCGCGGGCAGTCTTGCACGAGCGGGTCGGAAAACGGTTCTGGTCGATTTCGACCTGCGGCGTCCCCGTGCTCATGAACTGTTGAATGTTCCGTTGGAACTCGGTTTGTCAGAACTGCTCTCAGAGAAGCTGGACGTGCAGACGGTGCTGCATTCAACCGCGGAGCCATCGTTGAGTGTGATCCCGGCGGGTCGAGTGAACGAGGCCGCGTTGCAGAGTATTGCTCGCGACGGAGCGGACTGGCTGTTTCAGGAACTGAAGAAAGATTTCGAATTTGTCATCGTCGACTCATCGCCGATTCTGTACGTCGCTGATGGCGCGTCTGTCGGTCGAAATGTTGATGGAGCGATTATGGTCGTGCGATCTCATGCCAGCCGACTGCCAGCCGTGGCCGTGGCCTGTGAACGTATTGAAATGCTCGGCATCGATCTGATCGGCGGCGTGATGGTCGGCGTTCAGTCCAACCTCAGTGGCTATGGATACTCGTACGATTACCACTACGGTGCAACATCGAGTTAGGCGATCTGTCAGGAAACAGCTCCTCACGACACGACTGTGTGACGGCACCGATCGACGACGCCGACATTGACGACGACCAGAACGACCAGTTTGATCAAGCACCAAATGTCTCATTCAACTTTTACAAATGCCATGACCGTGGATGTGGAAGATTACTTTCACGTCTCAGGCTTTGCCGACCAGGTTTCGCGATCCGACTGGGACGACATGCCCAGCCGTGTCGTTGTCAACACGCAGCGACTGCTGACGCTGATGGAGAAGCATCAGACTCGCGGTACGTTCTTCGTGCTGGGCTGGGTGGCCGAAAAGTTCCCGCAACTGGTCCGCGATATTCATCGAGCCGGGCACGAAGTTGGCTGTCACAGCTACTGGCATCAGCTTGTTTACGATCTATCGCCGGGCGAGTTTCGAGCGGATCTTGTCAGAGCACGAGACGTCCTGCAGGATCTGACTGGTGTCCCGGTCACGCTTTATCGAGCTCCCAGCTTCTCGATCACTGGGCGATCGTTGTGGGCTTTGGACGTACTCGCCGACGAAGGCTTCACGTGCGATTCGAGTATCTATCCGGTTTATCACGATCGTTACGGTATTCCGGAAGCCGATCTGACTCCGCATCGAATTTTCACGCCGTCCGGCGCGCTGGATGAATATCCTGGTGGAGTGGCTACTTTTGGAAAATTACGTCTGGCGGTTTCGGGGGGCGGATATTTCCGACTCTACCCGCGGCGATTTTCTGAGTTCTGCCTCAGGCGGATCAACATTCGATCCGCCAGCCCGTTCATGTTCTACATTCACCCGTGGGAGGTGGATCCGGATCAGCCCAGACTCTCGGGCTCGATGATGTCGCGTTTTCGACATTATCAGAATCTTCGAACCACCGAACACAAACTGAACTGGCTGTTGCCGCGATTTCGGTTCGATTCGATGAGCGCTTCCATCAGAAGCGTTGAAGGCGAGATGAGCGAATACTCACTGGCTGAAGGTCTTTATGGTCTCTGCAGTGAGCCGATCTCAAACCCCGAACACGTCGCCGAGCTGCAGCTTCAGAATTCCTGATTACGCTTGCAGCTTCGAAAAGGCGACATCTGTGACTCGGCCATCCTGCCTGATTCTGACACATCGCGTGCCGATGCCGCCCAACCGTGGCGACCGGATTCGGACATGCAACTTTCTGCGTCACATTGCGAAGCGTGCTGACGTCTGGCTTGGATGTCTCGCCGACGAACCGGTGTCTGACGAGACTCGCCAGTCTCTGCAGGAGATTTGTCATCGAGTTGCGGTTGTGCCGGTTGAGCCTCGAATGCGATGGCTCCGTGCCGGGATGTCGTTGCTGACTGGCAGAACGATTTCTGAAGGAGCGTTCGCATCGCCGCGTCTTAAACAGATCGTTGCCTCCTGGTCGGCTCAGACTTCGTTCGATTCGGCGCTGTGTTCCTCGTCGGCTCTCGCTCCGTATTTGCAGATTCCAAATCTCGAACAGACTCCACGACACGTCGACCTGATCGATGTCGACAGCGAAAAATGGCTCGACTACGCGAAAGCGTCCGGGCTGATCAAACGCGGCATCTTCCATCTGGAGGGACACCGACTGCGAAAACTGGAAAGCGGCATCGCGGACTGGGCGAGTGGCATCACCGTTGTCAGCGAGCCGGAAGCAGCACTCTATCGTGCGTTTCGTCCTGACGGTCCGGTCGAGCCGATTCCTAACGGCGTCGACGTAGATTTTTTCACGCCGGAAGCGGGAACACCGAATGCTGTCGTCCCGGCGGCGTCCTCGCAGAGCGGCTGCGTTTTTGTCGGGGCGCTCGACTACAAGCCGAACATTGATGGCATTATCTGGTTCGCCAGAAATGTCTGGCCGCAGATTCACCGTCAACATCCGGATCAGACGCTGAGCATCGTCGGCCGTGAGCCTGTTGCTGACGTTCAGAAACTTTCCGAGATTCCTGGCGTCGACGTGGTTGGAACGGTGCCGGACGTTCGTCCTTATCTTTCGCGGGCGGCTGTCGCAGTCGTGCCACTGCACATCGCGCGCGGCGTACAGAACAAAGTGCTTGAAGCCCTGGCCATGGCTAAGGCCGTTGTCGCTTCGCCGGATCCACTGGTTGGGTTACGAGTCGAAGACGGTGTGCAGATCTTCAAAGCTGTCGAGGCGGAGCAGTGGGTCGGTTGCGTTACTCGCTTGCTCGACGATGCACAGCTTCGTCACGACGTTGGTGTTGCCGGGCAGGCCTACGTGACGGCCCATCACCGCTGGGAACAGTGTCTTGAGCCGCTGATGAGATTTCTCCATCTGGAGAATCGAGAAACGTTGAGTGCGGCGTCTGCCTCTGACAAGCAGATCCTTTCAGGTCGAGAGATCAAATGAAGGGACTACTTTTCACTTACGGAATGACGGCTGCAGGGGCCTTGCTGGGGCTCTTTTGTCCGTTTTTTGGCTTCCTGGCGTATGTATCGTTCGCGATTCTGAAACCAGACGCGATGTGGCCGTGGTCCGTTCCGCCAGCTCGGTACAGTCTGGCCATTGCCGGTTGCATGCTGATCGGTTGGGCGTGCACGAAGCAGGCGACGTTCAAGCTTGGTCGAGCGATCGTACCGGTGATTCTGATCTCCGTGTTCGTCGGCTGGTCGTTCATTGGAGCGTTCTATCCGTACCATCAGGATCTGGCCTGGGAGTTCGTCGAGCGGATCGTAAAAATTGTGATCCCCATGATCATCGGGCTTACGCTGATCACGTCGGTGAAAGAGCTGAAGCAGCTCGCGTGGACGATTCTGACCGCTCAAGGTTACATGGCGTTTGAAATGAATTCGTACTACTTCAGCGGGTACAACCTGCTGAGGTGGGAAGGGTTCGGCGGCATGGACAACAACAGTGCCGCGATTGCTCTGGTGACCGGAATCGGCCTGGCATTCTTTCTTGGTGTCCATTCTGAAAAGTTGTGGCACAAAGGTGTCGCGTTTTTCTTCGCCGCTCTAATGGCCAATGCGATTCTGTTTTCGTTCAGCCGTGGCGGAATGCTCGGAATGATCGTTGCCGGTATGGGCGCGTTTATCGTGATTCCGAAGAGACCGCGGACGTACGCAATTCTGGGGATTGCCGTTATCGCTGCGGCAGTCATGGCTGGTCCGGAAGTGCGAGATCGCTTCATGACGACATTCGTCAAGAAGAAGACCGGAGAACGTGAAGCGTCGGCGCAAAGCCGCGTTGATCTCTGGAGCGACTGCATCGACGTCATGAAGAAGAATCCGGTGATGGGTTGCGGCCCTAATCAGTGGCCGATGATTGCGTCGACGTATGGCTGGCCACACGGCAAGGAAGCTCACAGCCTGTGGATGCAGACCGGAGCCGAACTCGGTCTCGTCGGCCTGGGGTTGTACCTGGGCTTCTATCTGACGGCCATCACGCTGATCTGGCAGCTCACCTGGAAACGCACGCATGTTTCGGACCCCTGGTTCAAGTACATCGCAAGGATGTCGTTCACTGGTTTGTGCGGCTTTGTTGTGTCGGCTCAGTTCGTGAGCCTCGAGTCACTCGAAATTCCCTATTACACCGCGCTGCTGGGGCTGGGCGTCCTCAAACTCAACAGCCGACCACGGTACCTGGCGGACCTCGAAGAGTTTGAAGAACGGCTGCTCGACGACGAACAGGATGACGGCGCCGAGTTCGATGCTGGCAGCAGCGAGTACGAAGACTTCGATGACGAGTTCTCAGCCTATCCCGAATTCATCCCTGCGAATGAAGACATTTCGAAATTCGAAGTCGTATCCGCAGCGCATCTCGATACTGATTCTGGCGGCGTCTGACGGTTCTTCCCGCAACCCGTCAATCATTGACTCAATTACTGACGACTTTTTCAGGTCAACGAAAATGCGATCACTCAGAAACTCACTGCGAAACCAGTTCTTCGACGTGTGGAGTAAAGCCTGCGCGACGGATGACAGTAAACGAGCAGTCGCGGGTTCGTTGGGAAACCTGCTCGCCTGGCGTCCGACCGATGTTAATGCTGAAGTGCTTGCTGAATCGCCTTACACCGAAATCGGTCGAACGCGGAATGAACGTCCAACCTGCGAGCGCGACGACATCATCCTGGTGAGTGCGAGGTTTCGCAGTGGTTCTACGCTTCTCTGGAATCTGTTCCGGAACATACCCGGCTTTGTTTCGTACTACGAACCGTTCAATGAACGGCGCTGGTTTGACCCGAATGTTCGTGGTGCGCGAGTCGACTCGACGCATCGGAAAGTGGCGGACTACTGGACCGAATACGACGGGATGGCTGATCTGGGTGAGGTGTTCGACGAAGCCTGGAACGAGAAAGAACTTTACATGGGCGAGGAAGCCTGGAACCCTCGCATGAAGTCGTACATGGAGCAGTTGGTAGAACGAGCAGACGGGCGCCCGGTCTTGCAGTTCAACCGGATGGATTTCCGCCTGCCGTGGGCTCGCCGCACGTTTCCGAACGCCAGAATCGTGCATCTTTACCGACACCCTCGCGATCAATGGGCGTCCAACCTGCAGAACATTGAACGCTTTGCACCCGACGGGAAGATAGCAGATTTTGCAGCGGTCGACGGCTTCTATCTGCTCAACTGGGCTCGCGACTTGAAGTACCATTTCCCGTTTCTGGATGAGCAATCAATCGAGCACCCTTACCAGTTGCACTATTTCCTGTGGAAGCTGTCCTACATCTACGGGCGAAGCTGGTCGGACGTGTCGCTGGGTTTCGAAGAGCTGACAACAAACCCAGAGCGTGCGTTATTCCAATTGTTCGAGGTGTGTGAAATCGACGAGTCGCACATTGAAAGTCTGTTGCCGCTGATTGAGCCGCCGCCGTTTGGCAAATGGAAGAAGTACGCCGCCGACGCCTGGTTCAAGCGTCACGAAGAGTACTGCGAAGAGGTGCTTGCCGGTTTCTTTGCCATACGGTCGCCGGAAGTTCGCGACACGGCGAAGAATCGTCAGAGTGGCGATCTCAGCAGTTGTGCTCGGTAGATCGATCGGTCTTCAGTCGAAAGCGGTTCACTGTCCAGGAACTGATCAGAGTCTTATGAGCGTTTCAGAAATGCACGAACAACCAGCGGTGGGGAATCGCGAACCCGGTTCAATGATGGGCCGGGCGATTGCCATTGTTATGCGCAGCTGGTTTGCGTCGGCACAAGGTCGCTTCGCGCTGGCAGCCTGCTGCATGACTTTTCTAACGTACCTGCTGCTCTCTGAAGATCCGTGGTGGTTGTTTCGGTCCTTCCCGAAAGAAACCGTCAGAACGCTGAAACACGGAGTCGTCGACAAGGTCTACCACTTTGTTGCGTACTTTGGCACGACCTGCATTCTGATGTGGTATGCCGTGTCGGGCACTCGACGAACGATGTCTCTGCTCGCGGCTGCGGTGACCGTTCACGCCGTCGTGACAGAATTTCTTCAGCAGTTCGTGCCTCGGCGAACGACCGACATGGATGATCTCTTCGCAAATCTTGCCGGGATCGCTGCGGGGGTTTGTGTCGGGATTCAGCTTCGACGAATGCTGACCGGAAGCGGAACAATCGCTGCTGTGGCAGATTTTAAACGCGAAGCCTGGACAGCTCCCGAGCCGGGTGTGTCCACTCGCCGAGCGGTGAAGCAGGTTGTGTCCAGGGCAGTGCAGGTTGCAAAGCCTCGCCCAACGATGACGAACACGCGACCGGAAGTCGTTTCTGCAGATCGAACGAGTTTCGGACGTCTTCAACTTTCTTCCGATCAGATCGCGGAAGTTCAGCCGCGGCAACTGAACTATCGGTTGCTGGGGATCGTTACCGGCGTCGTTGGGCTGATGCTGGTTTCGACGTACGCCGTTCATGGATGGCAGGTGCGACGTGTCGCCGGCTCGTCGTTGCAGAACGCTCGACAGGCAAAGGAAGCTGGCGACGTTGGCGTCGCGTTGAATTTTTTCGAGCAGTACTGCAGCTCATCGCCCAATGACGTTAACGCTTTGGCCGAGTTTGCGATTCTCAGTGACGACGCACGAACTCGTCCCAATGGTGGGAAGGGAGTCTTCATGCTCTTCGAACGTGTGCTGAGAAAAGATCAGACACGTGACGACATTCGGCGTCGGCTGGTTGTGACGGCGATCGAACTGGGCCGTTATTCCGACGCGCTTTCACACGTGAAGGTGTTGCAGCAGACTTATCCTAAAGAGGGGCTGTTCGATTTTCAGGCGGGCGTGTGTCAGGAAAAACTGGGCAATCACATCGCGGCGGCTGAAGCGTTTCAGGCAGCGATTGACGATTCTCCAGAGATGATCGAACCGTGGGAACGTCTGGCCTGGCTGAAGCATTCGAAGTCTGCAAAGACCGAAGAAGCTGAGCAATTGATGCTGCGGCTCGTGCAGGTCAATTCGCAGGAGCCGGCGGCCTGGATTGCTCGAGCGAAGTTTCGAGTCCGCACAAAGCAGCCGGAAGAGGCCGGGCTGGACATTGACCGCGCTTTGAAAATTGCTCCCAACGAATTTCAGGTATTGTACGCGGCTGGCGAAGTCGGCATTGCGAGGGCCAGGCAGGCTCGCGCGGATGACAGACTTCCCAAAGCTCGTCGGATTGCAATTGAAACTGAAACTCTGCTTGCCCGCGAAGACCAATCGAAAGCAGACCAGAGAAGGCTCGATCTTCAGCGGGTCATTCTGGCCGCTGAGTTCGGAGACGTAAAAAAAGCGTTTGCGCTGGCGGCAACTTTGCTCGAAGATTCAGCGGCTGAGGACCGGATCGAGATTCATCAGTTGATGGCGGAAATCGCGATCGGTCATGAGCATTTTAATCAAGCTCGCGATTCACTCGATCAGTTGCCACGAACTGAAATCACTGACGGGCAACGGCTGCGACTGGAAGCGGGTGTTGCCATGTCGGATCAACGGTGGCGTGCCGCGGCAGATTCTCTTGAAGAAGCACGCAGAATTCTGGCCGAGTCGCCGGAGCAGTTGCAGAAGGTTGATCTGAAACTGGCCGAATGCTTTGGCAGGATCGGCCAGGTTGAAGATCGATTGGTTGCGTACCGTCGCGTGCTGAAATATTCGCCGCAGTCGGTCGAGGCCCGTCGAGGTCTGGCTTCAACGCTGGCGACGGCAAAGCGATATCCCGAAGCTCTGGCCGAGTACCGGCAACTGGTTCACATTCCAGCCGTGCGGCTGGAACTCGTCAGGCACCTCATTGACTACAACGCGACGGTTCCGGAAGTCGCACGCGACTGGAAGGAAGTGACTGAACTCTTAAGTGCGGCGCGGACGGACGGCGGTTCGTTGCTCGATGTAACGATGCTTTCTGCTGAAATGCTGATTCTGAAACGCGAATTCGACGACGCTCGTCGTCTGGTCGCGCAGATTCACGATGATTTCCCAGGCGACAGTGACGTACTCGCTTTGCAGATTCAGATCGCGGAGCTGTCCGGAGATCCTCAGGAAGCATCTCGATTGAAGGGTGAGACGCTGGCTTCAAACGGGCAGGTCGAAGACGCTGAACGTCAACTTCGTAACACGCTGCTTGAATCTGAGGAGAACGGCGAAGCGGCCATTTCACTGATGAAGCTTTATCTTCGAAACGATCGAGCAGAGCAGGCCGTGGAAGTTTTCCGGCAGCATGCTCCGCGGATGACCACGCTTCAGTTGTCGCGGACGTACGAAGCGTTCGGAGACTTGCAGCGAGCCATCGGCGTCCTACAGCAGTACGTCGATCAACAGTCGGATGATACGGCAGCCGTACAACAACTTGCCGACCTTTATCTGCGAAACGGACGGCAGGAACTGGCGGAGCCTCTGTTCGAAAGAATGCTGTCGTTCGAGTCGAACGCGACTGATGAGAGTGTTCGATCTGCGCGGAGAAGTCTCGCGATCATCCTTGCACAGAAGCAGAACTATCAGGACTTTCAAAGAGCGACGGCACTGATGGATCAGAATGCTGCCGGAAAGCTGACCATTGAAACTCGCGATATAAGAGCGATGGCCACGGTGCTGCGGCACTCGCCCAGACCCGCGGACCATCTGATGGCCATCGAGCTGCTGGAGAAAATTGACGACCGGCGGCAGATGAACCACCACGATCACTGGCAACTCGGAAAGTTGTATCTTCAGGTCGGACTGCCAGAGCAGGCAGGACCGCAGTTTGATCGGGCAGCGCGGGATGGGTTCTCTGATCCGGCATTCCTGGGCGATCTGATTCTGCACCAGATTCAAACGGGAGCGCTGCTGGAAGCTCGAGAACAGATCGAGCATCTTCCAACGACGGTGTCGCCTGCAGATGTGGTTCGATGGCGAAGTCGATACCTGATGGCGATTGGGCAGGCACCGGTCGCTGTTCAGGAACTCGACGCTTTTATTGACTCGTCGACGAATTCAGGGATGAAGACTGACCGCTTGCTGCTTGGTGCCGCAACCTGTCGCGCGGCGTTGCTTCTCGGCGCGTCTGTGAATGAAGCGGCCCTCAGTCAGGCCGTCGACCGCTACCTGCGAGCAGCCGTTGAGGAAGACTCAAAGCACGTTGGCGATCTCGTGCAGTGGTTGCTGGAGAGACGCCGTGATGTCGAAGCATTCGAATTGCTGAGCGTCGTCTGGCAGCAACTGCCGACGGATACGGCAGCCCGTCTTTCACTCGACATGCTTCGGGCCGGTGCCAACCGCAGGCGGCTGGCACTTGTGGAGCAGCACATGGTGGAGCACATTCACGAACGTCCGGCCTCGCTGGATTCAAAGCGGTGTCTTGCAGATGTCTGGTCACTTGGTGAGAAATATTCGGAAGCAGAAGAGCTGTATCGTGAGATTCTTCGCGTCGATAGTCGATACGTGCCCGCTTTGAATTCACTCGCCTGGAACCTGGCGATGCGCGGCAGGTTGCTCGATGAAGCCATGACGTTTGCCGAGCGTGCGATTGCCCAGGCCGGTCCAGTTCCTCAACTTCTTGACACTCGCGGATGTGTAAAGCTGGCTCAGTCTCGTCTGCGAGCGGCAACCGACGATCTGACAGCAGCCGCAGAAGGCGAAAATTCACCGACAACATTGCTGCATCTGGCCTTCGTTCAGGGGGAAACCGGCAACCCGGATCAGGCAAGGCAAACGCTGGCTTACGCGGTTGAAACCGGGCTTCGTCCCGAGCGACTGCACCCGCTGGATCGAGGCATGCTTGAGCGGCTGAACGCTCAGCTTCAGAGCGGGAAACTGGTTGCCCGGAAGACGTCTGTCGATCTTTGAGTCGCGTCGCCGCGAAATTTCGCCAGGGCCGTACGCATGACTCCGGTTGTCGGGCGGGTTAAAGTCGACGCTTGATTTGAGCGTTACCTGATCCGCCTCGATGGAGTATTGCCATGCGATTGATGTTGTGCCTTGTTGCTGGTCTGGCTGTGGTTGTTGCGGCTTCGTCGTTGGCGAATGCGGGAGCCGCAGACGGTCGACTGGACGTTTACTTTATTGATGTCGAAGGCGGAGCGGCGACGCTTTTTGTGACTCCTGAAGGCGAGTCGCTGCTGATTGATTCCGGGTATCCCGGCTACGACTTTCGGGATCGCGACCGCATCGTCGACGTCGCAATGAATCATGCGAAGATCAAGCAGATCGACCATGCTCTCGTTTCACACTGGCACCTCGATCATTACGGAAACCACGCGGCGCTGACCGAGAAGATCAAAATCGGCACGTTCTGGGATCGAGGAATTCCTGACTCGCTTCAGGAAGACGCGAAGTTTGAAGAACGGATCGTGGCGTACCGTGCCGCGTCTCAAAACCAGTCAAAGGCGATTCAGGCCGGCGACAGCCTTCCGATCAAGGCGGGCAGCACTCCGCTGTCGATGAAAGTCGTGACGGCCAGCCGGGACGTGATTGAGAACACTGGCGATGCAAATCCATTTGCAAAGCTTCATGAGCCAATGCCTGAAGACAAGTCGGACAACGCGGCCAGTGTCAGTCTGTTGACAACCTTTGGCAACTTCAAGTTCCTCTGCTGCGGAGACCTGACCTGGAATATCGAGGCCAAACTTGTCACACCAAACAATCCGCTCGGTCATGTTGATGTTTTCATGGTGACACATCACGGCCTGCCAACGAGTAACAATCCGGCGCTGGTCATGGCGATCGATCCCGTCGTGGCGATCATGTGCAACGGTCCGACGAAGGGGGGGCACGAACAGACTCAGCAGACACTTTGCAAAGTGAAATCTCTGAAGCATCTCTATCAGCTTCATCAGAACGTCAACCTGGCTGCTGACCAGCAGGCTCCGGGCGAGTTTATCGCCAACGTCGGAAAACTTGGCGAGTGCGACGGTGTCTTCGTGAAAATGTCGGTCGCGCCCAACGGTTCAAGTTACACGGTTCAGATCGGGGCAGACGGCAAAGCTCGCGAGTACATGACTCGAAACTGACCGCCTGTTGGAATTGACAGGCTAGAGCTGCCCGACTTCCTGCCAGCGCCAAGGGGCTGTGATTTTTCTGCATGCTGGAGCAACCTCGAAGCGTCAGCGAGTGGGTTATCGGCAATCACTCGCTGGCGCTTTGTGCCGGTAACGGGGACTCATGTCGAATACCGAGCCTATTTTTTGAGCGGGCCGGTGTCGACACATTCGAAGTCTCGACCGTTCACTCGTTTCAGTGTGGCGAGTTCGTCGTTCTGCCAGCGAGAGTCCGGGACGCCGGAAATGAACCAGTTGCTGCCGTTATCGGCAAGCAGCATTCCGTATTTCTTCAAAGCGGTCAGGACCACTTTGGCGCTTGGCGGAAAGTTTGAGATGTCATAGTCGGCCCGAAGCCTCATTCGCAGTCCCATTGGCGGCAGAGTGGGATCGGTGTGTCGACTCGCGAAGTGACGTGCCGGGTGAATGTAGGCTCGCTGAGTTCGCTCAACAGTGAACCGCAGCGCGTGTCGAATTTCTCCCTTCATGACCTCGTCGTAGCGGACCAGTCCGGGGAAGATGGGCAGCCCCGCTGCATCTGCCGATGTCCACCCGTCGGGGCGCAGCTTGTCTGAGCTGAGATCAAAGATGGCTCCTGAACCGGCTCGCCATCCGAAGATCGGATCGGGAATCGCCTGAAAGAGTTCGTAGAGCAGTTTCTTCTTTGGATCGATCATAATGATGTGTCGGTCGCTTTCGTACGACGCGTCCGGGCCGCCTTCAATCGGGACACCATTGGGAATCGGGTACGGTCCCGGATCACTCTCGTCGTCATATTCGAATTCGACGGCGACCTTCGGTTGGTCAGAGGCAACCACGACGTAGGGAATGCCGATCGGCGAGCCTCGCCACATTGTTCCGAAATCGGGATGAAGATGGTCGGACAGACCAATCGACCGCACCCAGGTGCTCGACATTCGGTGTACCGGCAGGTCAGAGATGTCCCGGTTCCAGTCGTTACTGGCGGTGAAGATTTCGACGTTCCCGAGGTCTGTTTTCAGAACAGGGACCGACCTGTCTGGTTTAGATGTTGCTGACTTTCGGCTTGAGTTTCGCGACTTTCCGTGTTCGTTTGCCGGTTCATTCGCCGACAACGCGAACCCGTTTCGTACTTCGGTCGGTTGCCGAGTCATGCTCAGCGATGAAACATCGTGGGGAGTAGAAGCAGAATTGTCTGGTGACACAGGGACGGCACGAACTGAATGTTCGGCGGAAGCTGACGTCAAAACCGAAGACTCCGATTTTCCGAATGAGTCGGCGATTGTGCCCAGAAAAAAGGATGTGACTGCCACCAGCAGGTACAGAGGCGGATGTTTGGATGGCTTCATGATCGATCGGTCCTCGATTGACGGCGTCGTTGGCTGAAACGCCGAATTTGTTCTGACATATCCTGGTATGCGTTGTGGATTCCTGTTGAGCGGTGGGGATGTGTTAAAAGATAGCTCCCGAGGACTACACGTCTGGAAGTTGAGACACGAACGTCCGCATTCCTTCTGATACTCTGCGACGAGCACGGGTTTGTCGCGTGAAAACGACAGCGAATCCCTGCTAGAGTAGCCTCTTCATTCCGCGTCGGATTATTCATACGCGTCGGTCGGGTCTTCTCAATCATTTCTTTGTTGTCGGAGCAGTCCAGGCTCGCGGCAGTTATTGCGTTTCGGAGAGTTCTTCATGCCAGTGAAAGTTCGGTGCGAATGCGGAGCGGGTATTTCAGCTCCCGATGCTGCTCGCGGAAAAGTCATCAAGTGCCGGAAATGTGGCCAGCCAGTTCGCGTCCCTAAAGGCAAAGCAAGCGGTGACGGTCAGACGCCCCGACGTAAGAAAGCGGCTGCTCCCCGCCCGTCAGTCGACGATGAGGATTTCTTTGCCGCGATCGACCTGGAACGTGGCGAGGATCTGGATGTACGCATCTGCCCGAAGTGTGCAACGGAAGTCGACGAAGAGGACATCGAGTGTCCTGCCTGTGGTGTGAATCTCGACACGGGGATGCTGAGTGCTAAACAGAAAAAGAAGCGGAAGAATAAAGGCCCCGACCCGGACGACTATCCCAAAGTCGTCTGGAAGGACTCGATGGCGTTCCTGAAAAAGAACATGTCGCTGGCCATTCGGTTGAGTCTGACATTCAGCGCGTATCTGACGCTGTTTCTGGCGACTCTTTACATGGCCACGGTGTATTGCATTCCCGAGGATCCGACGAACCCTGATACGCCGGTCAAAATTCCTGTGCTGGTCTTCTGGGGGTTTCTGTCGACGTTGAGCGGTGCCGCATCAATGGGCTGCTTCTGGCAACTGTTCACGCTGATTACCAAAGCAACAATGGAGGGCAGAGATTCGCTTGATCGATTCAACTTTGATTTCTTCGTCGGCGTCGCGTTGGGGATCAAGTTGCTGTTCTGGCCTCTCGCCTTGTTGTGGCCAATTCACGTGGCGACGATCAGCATTCTGGCGTTCTTTACGGAAGGTGTTATGGATGCGGCTACTGGCGACGAAGGCTCTCTCGCAGCGGCGATGTCGGTGCTCGCAGCGTCACTGGTCTGCATGATTGTGACCGGTGTGATGTACATTCTCCCGACGTGGACTTTGCCCGTTGCGCTCTCTCACATGTCGGCAAAGTTCACGTACAAGGCTTACATCCCGTATTACATGTTCCAGTACGGTTTTCGATCGATGAAGGGTGTTTGCGTCTGGTGGCTCGTGGCTCTTTGCGCCCTGTTACCCGCGCTGGCCATTCTGGTCCCGTCCGGAATCTTTGCAGAGTCGATTTTCAATGGCTTTGGAGATTTGCTCACCAAACTGATCGGTCTGTGCGGCATTGAGACGGAACCCGAAAAACGAGGGTTCATGTACGACATGATGGCTGCTGTCCTCGGGCTGCCGACGATGGCGTTGATCGTGTTTATCATTTCGCAGCTTGTTGCCTACCCGGCTGTTTTCATGATGCGGGCGACGGGGCTGTTTTCGTTCTACAACCAGCGGGAACTTGGACTGGGCGAGCGACGCAAAGATAATGTGCCCGCTGACTTCTGGGTGCGATATCTTGCTTACACGATCGACTATTTCCTGCTCGGCGTCTTTACAGGGATCAAGACGTTGATGACTCTCGGGATGATCGCCACGGTCGAATACCTTGAGATGGAGGGCATGGTCGCGACGCTCAATCAGGTGGACGCCTTGCTCAATATCCTGATTGTGGTGATGTATTACGTGTTCACTGAAGGGACGGCGATGCGAGGCACGCTTGGGAAAACGGCGCTGGGCCTTGTCGTGACGGACCTCGAAGGTAATTCACCGATCACGAAAGGTCAGGCGTTCAGCCGGCTCATCTTCCGTAACATCGGCGCTTCCGTGTTAAGTATTGGTCTGTTGATGTGCATCTGGGATCCTGAACAGCAAACCTGGCACGACAAGATCTCAAAGACGCGGGTCATGTGGGCGAAGATTGTGACCTGACAGCCTGTTTACACGGTCACAGGCACAGTCCGTCCGCATCTCGGAAAGATGTTGTTTGGGCCGGTTTCTCGGCTCGACATTACAGCCCGTACTCTTTGATCTTTCGATAGAGGGTGCGTTCGCCGATCGCGAGCAGGCGAGCGGCTTCGTGGCGGTTGCCGTTGGTCAGCTCAAGCGTTTTCACGATGTAATGACGTTCGATGTCAGCCATGGTGCGACCGATCAGGGCGTCGGCCCCGTCGCCCGTCGACAGCCCACCGGTCTGCAGGATTCCGCTGTCTTCCGAGTCGCCGCCGATGGCGGGAATGTCCTCGGGCAGGTCGTCAACGTCGAGAACGCCATCTGAATCCTGGACGAACATGCTTTCCATCACGTTCCGAAGCTGGCGGATATTTCCGGGCCAGTCGCACGCGGTGAGAGACTGTCGTGCGGCTCGTGATACCGTTGGCTTGTCTCGCTTGTAGCTTTCAGAAAGATCGTCCAGAAACCGGTCGATCAGCAGGGGGATGTCCATCTTCCGCTCGCGCATCGGCGGCAGCATGATCGACGTCACTTTCAGCCGATAATAGAGATCTTCGCGGAACTTGCCTTCTTTGATCAGCTCTTCGAGATCCGCGTTGGTGGCGGCAACGAGCCGAACGTTGATTTCCAGTTCTTCGTTTGAGCCGACCCTGGAAATCTTCCGGCTTTCCAGAACGCGCAGCAGTTTGATCTGAGTGTCGACCGGCATCTCGCCAACCTCGTCCAGAAACAGGGTGCCTCCGTTGGCGTATTCGAACTTCCCGATTCGCCGATCAACCGCTCCGGTGAACGAGCCCGGTTCGTGTCCGAAGAGTTCGCTTTCCAGAATGCTCTCTGGCAACGCGGAAATATTCAAAGGGACGAACGGTTTGTTTTTGCGATCGCTGTTCTGATGAAGAGCTCGGGCGACGAGTTCTTTGCCGGTGCCACTTTCTCCCAGAATCAGCACTGACGCTCCCGTCGGAGCAACCTGTCGCAGCCGATCGATGACTCGTTTCATCGCCGGGCTGTTGCCGATGACACCTTCAAAGCCAAACCGCTCGTCGAGTCTTCGCGACAGCTCCGCATTTTTTCGCAACAGACGAATTCGAGTTGATGCTCGCTCGACCGCTTGCCGCAGCTCGCTGATGTCGACCGGTTTGGTGAGGTACATCGATGCGCCAGCTTGACCAGCGGCCAGGGCTGACTGATAGGAAAAGTGGCCGGTCAGCAGAATGACTTCGGCATCGGGCAGTTCTTCCTTGGTTTTCTGCAGGATTCCCAGGCCGTCCACGTCGTCCATTTTCAGGTCGGTGATGACGACGTCGAATTCCTGGCTCTCGATCAGCTGCACGCCACGTTCGCCGGAATTTGCAATCACGCAGTCGTAGCCCACTCGTTCGAGGCTTTCCGCAACGGCCTGCGCGTGCGGCTCGTCGTCGTCCACAATGAGTACGTGGACCGGGACGGTGGGTAAATCGCTGGTGTCCTTCCTGGTGGCTGCCATTCGACTTTCGGTTGTCAATATCTGGAGGGTTGTAGGGGCAGGAGAAACGAAAGCATGCTTCGAGCGTGGAAGATTCTGACCGTGACAGTAGCATGTTCGGGTATACGACTTTGGATTTCCAGACAGTCCACAGCGTTTCTCAGCCGGCGAAGAATGCCTGGGAAACCTGACGTCTGGCTGGCTCGGACTGAAAGAACGGTAAAGGCAGGAAAACAATGAGCGATTCCGTCGTCAATATGTTCAGCGATACGGTCACAAAGCCGACTCCGGGCATGCTTGAAGCCATGATGACGGCGGAAGTCGGCGACGACATGGGGGGCGAGGATCCGACCGTTAACCGCCTTGAGAAAATGGTTGCCGAACTGCTGAATAAGGAAGCAGCCGTTTTTGCCTGTTCCGGCACGCAGTCCAATCAGATGGGAATACGGTCTCACTGCTTCCCTGGCGATGAACTGCTGATCGAAGAGCAGGGACACATTGCGAAATTCGAAGGCGGAGCGCCGGCTGCCATTAGCGGCATCACGACGCGAACGATCCGAGGTCGGTTCGGAATGCTCGATGTCGCCGATCTGGAAGGAAAGGTTTACGTCGACAACCAGCACCTCGCTGTGACGAAGCTGCTTTGCTGCGAAAATACGACGAATGGCGGCGGCGGTCGAGCGTGGCCGGTCGAGCAGCTTCAGCGAGTTTGCAGTTGGGCTCACGACGTCGGCCTGAAGACGCATCTTGACGGGGCGCGGCTTTTTAACGCGGTCACTACATCCAACGTGCATGTCCGAGAAATCTGTGACGGGTTCGACACGGTTTCCATCTGCTTCTCGAAGGGGCTGGGATGCCCGATGGGATCGATTCTTGTCGGTTCGGCGGAAGCGATTAAGCGGGCTCGTCGGATTCGAAAGATGATGGGCGGCGCGCTGCGTCAAGTGGGGATCATCGCCGGAGGCGCCATCTACGCTCTCGAAAACCACGTCGAGCGACTGGCGGACGACCATGCCAATGCCCGAACGTTTGCCGAAGCGATCGCGAAAATCGACGGAATCAACGTCGACCTGGCAGGCGTCGAGTCGAACCTCGTTTTCTTCGACGTGAATCGTGAAATCGGTGACGCCAGCCAGCTTTCAGCCGCACTCCGCGAGCGGGGTGTCCGGATTGGCGCGATGGGGCCTCAAACGCTGCGAGCCTGCACGCATCTGGACGTTGATGCTGTGGGAGTTCAGCGAGCTGCCGCCGCCGTTGCCGACTGCATAAAGACGGGAGTCCAGCAGTTTGCGGCCGCAAAGTTCGGTCCGTTCTTCCGGGCCTGACCAGGTCGCAGACTTGTTCCCGGCTGCCGTTCACACAAGGTCAGGAACGATTGATGTTTGGCTGTCAGCTACCGGGTCAGACGGTCAAGCAGGTCACGGAGACTGCGATTTTCGGGGGCGATTGCGATCGCGCGACGTATGACCGTGGCGGCATCTGCCACGTTTCCCTGTTGTTCGAGGACCAGCGCCGTTCCAATCAGTCCGGAGATGCAATTCGGGTCGATGGACAAAGCGTCTTCGAATTTTTTGGACGCATGCGCGTTCCTGCCCGAATCAATCAGCAGGAATCCCAGTTCTGCATGACGTTCGGGCGAGTCGGGTTGCAGATGAAGGGCTGCTTCAAACTCCTTCACGGCGGCAGGCAGATTCCCCTGAGCGATCCGTACGAGTCCAAGGTTCTTATGAACATCCGGCTGCTTCGGTTCCAGGGAAAGCGATTTCCCGTAGGCGGCAGCAGCATCGTCCAGCTGATTGAGTTCCCGGCACGCATTCCCCAGATTGAACCAGGACGGAACGCTGGATGAATTGATCCTTACAGCGCGCGCGAAGCAGTCACGTGCTTTTGTTGGCTCACCATTCAGACTGAATACGTTACCGAGTCCGTCCAGAGCCTTGACGTTTTGCGGAGCAACCCGCAGCGCCGCCTCAAAGTGTGTACGAGCGGCGGAAAGGTCGTTTCGCCGCAGTGCCGCGAATCCTGCCATGGATTGCGCTTCTGAATCACCCGGCAACTGTTCGATCGCCATTTGAGCCAGGCGATCACTGTCGTCGGTCTTTCCCGCCCAGCTCAGGACTTTGGCCAGATTCCGAAGCGCCACGGCATGCTTGACCGGATCGATCTGTGACTGAACCTGATTGGCAACGTCGTCGAATGATTGGTCGGTCCAAGCTGGCTGCGGTCTTGCAATTTTCGAATCAACGAGAGCATCGCAAAGCAATTTTGCTAGTAACCGATGTCCGGCAATCGTTGGGTGAACGTGATCGAGAAACCAGTCGCTTCCCGGAATTCCATGCTCGGAAACTTCGACCATTTGTTCGGAAAAGTCGACGAGTGGAAGTCGACGTCGGCCTGCTGTTTCTCGAACAATCTCCACAATCTGGTTGCGGGCACGCAGCGGGCAGACGTCTTCTTCCAGAGCGCGTTGGAATGCCCGTTTGGCTCCGTCCTCGTCACCGGTCGACAGCAGAATCCGACCGAGCAGATACCAGGCGGCTGCATACCGGGCGTCAATTTTCAACGCCTGCGTCACATGGTCGAGTGCGAGTTTCTCTTCGTGATTGTCAAAAGCCTGGGTGGCAGATTTCAAGTATTGGGTAAACGTTCGCAGCTGCTCACCGGTCAGTCCGTCGTCGTGTTCACTCTTGAAGGGTTCACAGTCCCTCAGACTTGAAGCGGGAGTGACGAGTATGACTTTGGCACCGGAAGCCTCAGCCATCCTGATGATCAGCTCAAGACTTTGCCGGAACTGAGCGGCCACCTCACGATACCAGACTTCATCCCGTCGATAAGCACCAGGGCCAATGGATCGGTCCAGAATGGCATCGACTTCGTCAGGCAAAGCTGTCGAGTCAGTGGTTCTCGTTCTGCTATTGGAGGTTGCTATCCGATGCGCCAAGGAGAACGTTCTCGAATGAGCCAGCCAACCACCGAGAGTTCGAACAGACTCGTGTGTCTGAATCAATGACGCATAGGTCAGGTCTTCGAGAAACTCATTATGACCGGTGTAAATGACAAAGACGTCCGGTTCGTAATTGACCAGCTCACGCAGCAGCAGGGCAATGCGAACGCTGCCGTAGCTGATGCCGCCAGCGTTGACGACTTCCCATTGACGATCGGGATCCAGCTTCGACAAGGCGGCTCGCAGGAAGCCGGAAAAAGAGGTCTGGTCATCGTACGGTCGCCCGTACGTTGTCGATCCACCCAGACAGAAAATGCGGCATCCGTCGGCAGGTTTCTTCGCGGAAAATGACTGCCGGTTGAACAGGGCGAGCCGATTATCGGCTGTCACCAGATTCGGATTTTCTGACGAAGTCGTCTGCGGGATGAATAATGGAAATCGACTACTGAATCCCGCAAACGGATCAGTTTCGCTGGCTACCGGTGCGATACCTGCCAGGAACAGCGCAGTCTCCATGATTGTGAAAAACAGAACACAGACGACCGAGCCGTAGCAGAGCTTCCGTTTCCGTGAGAGTGTCGGTCGAGGCGCCTGCTGCGTTGATTGACCAGGTTCGTGTGTTTTGCCGACCGGGTGGTTGCTCATACCTGGCTCCTGCCCCGGATCGTAAACAAGTCTGACGGACAGCCATGCAACCAGCGACTCGTGGAAAACCGGCAAAACTTAGTGCCGAAACTTCCCATTGGTCAGGCATCACGAATTACGGCAGATCTGCGATCTGACAAAGAAATTCATACAGGCGACCTGAACGAGGTCGCCTGTCGAATCTTCGGAGAAGAGGTCGGTTCTATCGTTCCCCCGAACCGGCATCTGCAGCTCCAGCAAGCTTATTTGATGCAGAAAGCTCAATCGGCAGATTCTCACTGCCGCCTTCTGGAATTGTGATTCTCGTCTGATACATGACGGAACCCGATCCCGTTTCCATAGCGTCTCCGGGTTCTGACTGGCTTGTTACCGCAGCCGTGTTTTCACCGGGGCGATAGATGCTGACTTCAAAAACGTATTCACCAGCTGCTGGTTCTGTTCCAGCAACAAACGTGAACTTTCCGTTTTCGATCGGCGCGCTAACGTTTGGACGGTTAGTTCCCTTAGTGTCATTGGACATGTCGGCTGTGCCTACCAGGCTTCCCGCAATGTTCGAATCCCCATCGACAGTTACTGTTCCGGAGACAGGCACGCGACTAAATCCTTCTCCGCCACACCCGGCCAGACTACAGACAGGGAGCAGGAATGACAGAAGTAGTCTTAACGCAAATTTCAGATTCATTTCAGTTTTCCAGCCAACAAAAAAGCAGTTATTTGATGAAAAGCACCGTTGCCACTGGTGTGGCAACGGTCTTGCACGAGATCTGACAATCAGACAATTCGGGAATACAGTTAGACCATTTTCATGGTTTCTGTGCAGGAGTCGGCACCCGGAATACTCATTCTTTCCTTGGTAACCATCCTGCAGAACATTGAAAACGAATTCTGAAAGTGCTCTAGAAGTCCCCAAGCGTGTTACCGTCGTCCTTGTGAGCCAGGCGGCGGTAGGTTGTCAGGTCAATGTTTTCACCAAGGAACAGAACGGCGCCGTCAGCAAGAACAAAGTGCGCGCCGCCAGCATGGTTCGAACTGAAGGTCATCTTGATATCCCACAGGTTATTGCATGCCTGAGCGGAGTCGACGTTGATACCGTTACCGGCAATGCCCAGCGCCGAACCACCACCGCGGTTTTCCATGGTCAGCTGGTTCGAGGCACCCGAGACATAAAGTGTGGCAGCCCCAGCCACCTGCTTGACGTTGCAGCGTCCGTTTTGAGTTTCCCAGGCTTTTTCGCCAACCATCAGGACGTTGGATTGACCATCGGTGATGTCTCGAAATTGTGTGCTGCTGTCGTTAAATAACAGGCCGGAGCAGTTCCGGGCGTCGTGAGTCAGTACTCGACCGTTTCCTTCGTTGTCGTCAGCGACTGCTGCATAGCTGGCGCGAGCGACGTCGTACACTGTGCCATTGAGAGCCCTGGCACGGTATTCACCGTTCTGTGTGATATTCAGGCCGGTGCTTGTCGGGCAGAGAAAGGCTGGCAATGGCTGTGCAATAACCGTCTGTACGGATGCAATATTCATTGCCTCGGCTGCAAACATTTCACCAATTTTAATCTCAGCGTACGCGCCTGCCTGATCCATGTACGGAAGAATGTAGGCGCTCCAGGCCCATTGCGCATTATTGCGTACGTTACTGCCTTTGTGCTGATAAGCGGTCCCGGAAATACTGGTACCAAGACCATAGTCATTGGTGAAGCCCATCGGCAGAACCGAAAACGTGTCAACGTAGTTGTGCATGGCGATCCCAATCTGCTTCAGATTGGCCTTGCATTGGCTGCGTCGTGCAGCCTCGCGAGCCTGCTGCACCGCCGGCAACAGTAGAGCCACAAGGATCGCGATGATCGCAATCACTACCAGCAGCTCAATAAGCGTGAAACCACGCTTCCGTCGTGAAAGTTTTGTCATTCAGTTGTTCTCCCCCAAAAATTTAAACATGCAAAAGTGAAAACGGATGCGGCGTCGTCCCTGAAAAATTCCGCACACCGTCGTAAAGCTGGAATCAGTGGATCTGGCCAGGTGCGAAAGAATCCACAGAATACGAGCGGCAAAAAGCACAAAACGACTGCAGAATCCATACCGGCGATTTGAAACAGGGTTCTGAGTCTCTTGAAGACCGCTCAATCAGCACTCAAGAACGGTCTTGTGTGGCTATTTCGCGGGGACGTGTATCAGAAGCGGGCGGGAAAAAGAAGCATCTGCCCGGGTACATACACGTCTGAAAACGCCGCTGCCATGCGGCGTTGGACGTGAGTCCTCATTTCTGACTTGATTCGATCCTTAAACAACACCAGCGTCAGGTTCAACCTCGCAGGCGAACGGTTGCGGAGCCGGGGTAGTAGTACTGCAGAATCTGCAGGGCAGTGCGCCCGGCAAGGGCGAGACCTCGGGAGCCCCACTGGCAGAACCCAACGCCGTGGCCGTGGCCAGCTCCGGAGAATCGAACTTCGGCGGCGTCGATTTCGGCGGTGAACCTTGGGCTGTCCAGAGTCCCGATCGGCAGTGAATGTCGCAGGTCTGTACCGGCGATTTTTTTTGTCCGGATGCCGTCACTGACCATGTAGAACGGGAGATCGCCTGCATCTCCGAAAGCGGATTGCAGCGACTTCAACTGACCGAATTCTTCATTCTGAGCAGCAAAGTATTCCTGCAGCGATTTTGACATTCGATTCAGCGGGAGGCTGCTGGTCCAGCGGTAACGGTCGGCCTCGCGGCACCAGTCGCATTCCACACTGGCAATGGCAGGCACGGCATCTTTGAAAACCGATCGTCCCAGCGTCGTCCGTCCGCCACAAACTGCGGTGTAATACGTGGTGAAAACTTTGCCTTCCCAGGTGCAGACAATGCCGGCCGTGCGAGCAGCAATTTCGCGGCTACCTTGAGTCTCACCGGCCAGTCGTCTTCCGGCATCATCGAGGTATTGATAACCGAGATACTTCTGGCTGCGTGACGTCGCGAAAACGTCGAACTGCGGGTGCCCCTTCATTTGAGAGAGCACGTAAGTTCTCGCGGCGATGGTCTGAGCTTCCCTGGCTTCATCTGGAAACGTCGCTGGCATTTCGCTGTTCACGACGCTGGCGAGATACTCTTCCAGCGGCAGCAGATTCACGGCAATCAGTCGGTTTCCGGGGCGGCGAAAAATCCGAACACTGCCTCGATACTGATTTCGACCGACCCAGATTGACGGAGATCTGGCCGTCACAATTTCGATCTGGCTGATCGGAAAAACTTCGTCACCGACTCGAATTCCGTTGCCTTCGACGGAAACGATTCTGTTCTTGACTGAGTCTGACTGAGCGAGAATCTTCGCGCTTCCGGGGGCGAGAATTCTGAACGGCCCGTCGATGGAAATCGTGAGATCAGTCAACGGTGACGGTGTCAGATTGACTCGAACGAAAGGGTTCCAGGTGTCAGGCGGTGCAGAGACCCCTGTTGCCGATGCCGCTTTTGACAAGGACTGGCCGCTGGAATCTTTTGAGAGCAGATGCCACGCACCGGCACTGAGCGGCACGACGGATACGGCAGCAGCCGCAATCACGCTGCGCCGTGAAACAAGTTTCTGCCCGATCGCCGATCGATTGACATCCATACCCACGTTCCGCCTGGCAGGAAGTGTTGAACGGTCAGTCGTTTCGAAGACTCAGGCCAATGTCGGCCAGTTTCGCACGGATCTCATTCAGTGATGTCACGCCGAAATTCTTGGACGACAACAGGTCGTCCGGTGACTTCGAAAGCAACTCGCCAATCGCCGAGATGTTCAGCCGTGACATGCACTTGCGTGCCCGAACTGAAAGATTGAGGTCGGAAATTGGTTGCTCCATCGCCGAGCGTTGCTCGGGCGACAGATCCTTCGGCGGTTCGGCCATGTCCGCTTTTCGGGTCGCAACATTACAGCCGATCGACAGACCGTTGGCCTCAAGTAGTTCCTGAATCTCCTTAAGAGATGTGTCACCAAAGTTGCGGCTGCTCATCAGTTCCTGCTCGGAGACTTCGGTCAGGTCGCCGAGCGTTCTCATACCGAGTCGATCCAGGCAGTTGCGGCTTCGGACGGAAAGTTCGAAGTCGGTGATTGGTCGAGTGAGCGTCTGCATGACTTTCTGCTCAGCCTTGACCGAATCTTCGTCGTAGTACATCCCTTCCGAGGCGTCGATGTCTTTGAGGTAAAGTCGTGCTCGTTCATTCGTCGGTTCGGCTTCCAGAACGCGCCGGAAACAGAATGCCGCCTGCTCAAGTCGATTGGCGTCTTCGTAAAGCAGTCCGAGATTCAGCAACGCCCCGATGTGCAACGGCGGCGACGACAACGCCTGCTCGTAAAGTCGGATGGCTTCATCGTCGTTGCCGTGCCGACAGTTTTCACCGGCCAGCCAGAACAGGGCTCGGGTGTGGTGCGGGTCCATGTCAACGGCCCGTTCGAAGTATTCGATGCCGCCGAGCGTGTCACCTTTATCGGCAAGAATGCAACCCATCTGAAAAGAATAGTCTGCTCGTGAAACGGCCTTGCCAGCGATTTTTTTCAGGACAGCTTCGGCTTCGTCGACCTGGCCGCTCAGCCGGATCGCGCCGACTCGTTGAAGCTCGCAGGATACCGCGTCATAGCCGAGTCCCGCTGACGTTGCGAAGTGCTCGGTCGCCTCTTCAAAACGATTCAGCGAGAGACTGACGAGTCCCAGCACAAACGACGCCACAGCGTTACTTGTTGTTTGAGACAGATAGTTGTGTGCCGCCTGGTGTTGACCGAGCAGGTACAGTGACGATCCGAGTTTCGCGTACGTCGTCTCGGATGCCTGGCCGTTCCCGTCAACAGTTCGTCGGAGTTCGTCGACCAACTGGCGGAAAGTCGTGGCCTGCTGCTTGTTCGTCGCCTTCTGAAGTACGGCGTAATGAGCTGGTCCAAAGTCGGAGTCATTGCTCAGCATGTCGCGAAGATCATCGATCTCCACCAGCGTAGTGGCAGGCGGCGTAGGTGTACTGTGCAGCACAGAACTCTCCTGGACGGAAGGCATTTCAGATCAGCGTTGGTGGACGATCGGTTTTTTCATGTTGGGAATTCGCGAAAACCAGCCGTCAGACGACGCGGGATGATAAGGACTGTCCGACCGATCGTACACATTCATAGCCAGATATCCGGGTTTCTCACGATATTCAGATAGCCATCCGAGACCGCAGTAGCGGCTGATTCTCCTGAATGGTTGAACGCAGCGAGCCTGTTATCCGACTTGTGCCGGAGTTACGCTGACGTTGCCAGCAAATTGGTCAGGTCTGCCACGGGTGGGGCGATTTCAGACGGCATCTTTCACACTCTAAAGTAATTCACGAGGCCAGCTCTTCAGGTACTGTCATGTTGCGTTTTGTTTTGATGGCCATTCTCGTGAGTTGTGGGTTTGTTGAGCCGACGCTGGCGACTGAACCGCAGGCTGTCGATTTTACTCGCCAGGTGTTGCCTTTGTTTGCCGACCGCTGCTTCGCCTGCCACGGTCCCGACGAGAAAACTCGCGAAGCGGGTTTGCGGCTGGACCTGAGAGCCTCGGTGTTCGAACGCGCTGCGGATTCGCCGCTGATCGTGCCGGGCAAGTCGAGCGAAAGCCTGCTGTTTGAAAGAGTCGCCTCTCACGACCCGGATCTGCAAATGCCTCCGCCGAGTGCGACGCGGCAGCTCGATCCGAAAGATGTCGATCTGATTCGCCGCTGGATCGATCAGGGAGCGAACTGGCAGGAACACTGGGCATTCACTCCTCCGGTTCGACCGGACCTGCCGGACGTCTCGGACGCCGACTGGCTTTGGAACGGGATCGACCGATTCATTCTTTCGCGACTCGACCGCGAGTCACTCGAACCGTCGATGGAGGCGAAACGCGAAACGCTGATTCGGCGAGTCACTCTGGCGCTGACCGGACTGCCGCCGACTCCGGAAGAGATCGATCACTTTCTTGATGACGAGTCTCCGGACTCGTACGAGCAACTCGTCGACCGTCTACTCGCGTCACATCGGTACGGTGAGCACATGGCGATGCCGTGGCTGGATGCCGCTCGCTACGCCGACACCGACGGCTACCAGAACGACCGCATTCGCCACATGTGGGTGTGGCGAGACTGGTTGATTCAGGCGTTGAACGACGGCAAGCCGTTCGACGAGTTCACGATCGACCAACTTGCTGGCGACATGTTGCCCAACGCGACGCTGCGCCAGCAGATTGCGACGGGGTTCTGCCGTAACCACCGGATTAATTCTGAGGGCGGGTCGATCCCCGAGGAATGGATCGTCGAGTACGTTGTCGACCGGGTCGACACACTTGGCACTGTCTGGATGGGCCTCACACTGGGCTGTGCCCGGTGTCACGATCACAAATACGATCCGGTGTCGCAGCGTGGTTACTACAAACTCTTCGCATATTTCAACAACGTGGCCGAGTGGGGCCTCGGACCCAACAACGGGAACAGCCCGCCGTTTATCAACGTACCGGATGACTGGCCGCTGCTGACTCAGACGAAGGATGAGAAAATCGAGCCGGCTCCGTACGAGCTGGTAACGTCGCAGGTGTCGGTCGTTCGTCCGAAGCCGGGTGGCGAGAAAACGGTGATGGTCATGGCCGAGCTGACAGAGCCTCGTCCCACCTGGCTGCTTCGGCGCGGGCAGTACAACATGCCGGATAGGTCTGAAGCGTTGACTCCGGGCCTGCCCGAAAGTTTGAACGTTACAGCTGCCGCACCTCGCGACCGCAAAGAGCTGGCTGAGTGGCTGGTCAGCTCGGAAAACCCGCTGACGGCACGAGTCATCGTCAACCGCCACTGGCAGCACTTCTTTGGGACGGGCCTGGTCAAAACGTCCGAGAACTTCGGAGTTCAGGGAGAGCCGCCCAGTCATCCCGAACTGCTCGACTGGCTCGCGCTGGAATTCGTTCGAACCGGATGGGACGTCAAGAAACTGCATCGACTGATCGTGACGAGTGCGACCTGGCGGCAGGATTCGACGGCGACTCGCGAACTGTCCGACCTTGATCCCGAGAATCGATTGCTGGCCCGCGGTCCTCGATTCCGATTTTCCGCGCACATGATCCGCGACCAGGCTTTGGCCGTAAGTGGACTGTTGCGGGAACGAATCGGCGGTCCATCGGTCAAACCGTACGCTCCGCCGGGAATCTGGAAATCAATTTCAAATAACAAATACGTGCAGGATCACGGTCCGAGTCTTTACCGCCGCAGCCTTTACACTTATTGGCGCCGCACCGTTCCTCCGCCAACGATGGCCACATTCAACGCGGCCGAGCGTGAAGTCTGTCTCGTCCGAAAAGACCGCACGAATACGCCGCTGCAAGCGCTCACGCTGATGAACAACGTCGCGTTTGTCGAAGCGGCAAGGTTTCTGGCCGAACGAATTATGCGGGAAGCCGACGCCGGTCCGACGGCACAGATCGAGCGAGGATTCCGCATCGTCACCGGACGACTTCCTCGACCGACAGAAGCCGAACCATTGCAGGCTGCGTACGACGAGTTCCTCAATTATTTCGAGACGAACCCGAAGGAAGCTCCAAAGCTGCTGGCCATCGGCGAGGCTCCGCGCGACGAAAAACTTCCGACCGCAGAACACGCGGCCCTGACAATGCTGACCAACATCCTGCTGAATCTCGACGAGGCGATTACGCTGGAATGATTCCTGGAGCCTGTTCCGGCCGGCTCACATTCAGAGGCTGAAATCGACACGAGACACCTTGCCATGAACAATCTTCCTGAAGACCGTCTGCAAGTTAACCGTCGGCACTTTTTCAGCCGGACGAGTACCGGTCTGGGAACGCTCGGTCTGGCGTCAATCGTGAATCCAGGATTGTTTGCCGACGAAGCTCCCCGTCGAAACACGATCGGTGGACTGACCGATCTGCCGCATTACCAGCCGAAGGTGAAACGGGTGATCTACCTGTTTCAGTCTGGCGGTCCGTCGCAGCTCGATCTGTACGACGAAAAGCCGGAACTCATGAAACGGTTCGGCGAGGAAGTGCCGAAGTCTGTTTACCCGGATGATCGTAAGACAACGATGACACTCGGGCAGACTCAGTTTGTGACCGCTCCCAGCCGCTTCGAATACCGGTCGCACGGCGAGTCCGGTTTGCGACTCAGCGAGTTGTTACCGCATCTGGGAAGCGTTGCCGACGACCTGTGCGTGATTCGGTCAATGTTTACCGAGACGATTAATCATGATCCGTCGATCACCTTTCAACTGACAGGTTCTCCGTTGCCAGGTCGCCCGAGCATGGGCGCGTGGATGAGTTACGGACTCGGTTCCGAAAACTCCGACCTGCCTGCGTTCGTCGCGATGACCTCCAGCGGGACGGCCAAGGCCGGGCAGCCGCTTTATGACCGACTCTGGGGAGCGGGGTTTCTGCCGGCAAAGTTTCAGGGAGTGAAACTTCGAGGGCAGGGGGATCCGGTTCTGGATCTCAACAACCCGGCGGGTGTCAGTCCAGACATGAGGCGGACGATGCTGGAAACGCTCGGTCGGTTGAATCGGCAGAAGCTCGAACAGACCGGCGACCCTCAGATCGAAGCTCGCATCGCGCAGTACGAGCTGGCTTATCGAATGCAGACGTCCGTCCCGGAACTGGCTGACCTGAGTTCTGAGCCGAAGTCAACGCTCGACCTTTACGGGCCGGACGCGAAGAAGCCTGGCAGCTATGGCTACAACTGTCTGTTGGCTCGGCGACTGGCGGAGCGAGGCGTGCGGTTTATCCAGCTCTTTCATCGGGGCTGGGACCAGCACGGAAACCTCCCAAAGCAGATCGCCTCACAGTGTCGAGACACCGATCAGCCAACGGCGGGATTGATCCGCGATTTGAAACAGCGAGGCATGTTCGACGACACGCTCATCATCTGGGGTGGTGAGTTCGGTCGAACGGTCTACTCACAGGGTGGCCTGACCAAAGTAAACTACGGTCGTGACCATCACCCGAGCTGCTTTTCGATGTGGATGGCCGGTGGCGGCGTGCGAGGCGGGATGTCCTGGGGGATGACGGACGACTACAGCGTCAACGTCACGGAAAATGGCGTCCACGTTCACGATCTGCAGGCAACGATTCTGCACCTGCTGGGCATCAATCACGAACGGCTGACCTTCCCCTTCCAGGGCCGGCACTTCCGGCTGACCGACGTCCACGGACACATCGTCAATGAGATCCTGAGCTGATTGGCTGCAGCACTATTTCCTCAGGAGCCTGTGCCCAGACGATTGACGATTCCTGAAGTCGGTGTCGGCAGGTGCTGCTGTATCCGCCGGGGGTGTAATACTCCGGCACGACACACCCCGATGCCGTTGAGGCAATCAGTATCGCCGCTGCAATAACCAGTCGCTGAATCACGCCCGCACCCCCGTGCCCATCGCCAACGCCCGACGCTCCAATCAACAGAATTATCGAACCGTCCGTGTTCGAAGGCTCAGCCAGAGCCGCGAGTCCTGTGCAGGTTACAAGGATTGGGCGGGGCGTTCCGCGAGGGATCCCGCAGGGACCTGGAGTGAATTCCTCCCGAACGTTTGCTTTCGCAGCAGAAGCGGAGGCAGATGCCTTATGAACGGCCCGAAGCTTCAAGTCATCGTTTCCAGACGGGATCGATCATCTGAGCGTTCAAGTGTTCCCAGGCGGCAACCAGTCTCTTCAGCTGTGCTGGTTGCTCGGTTGCCAGATTGATCGATTCGCTGATGTCGTTTTTCAGGTTGTAGAGTTGCCAGTCTGGACCGTCCTGCCCCCGGCCCGGATTGCGAAGCAGCTTCCAGTCGCCAGCTCGCAGCGCGGCCTTTGTCCCGACTCGCCAGAAGAGTTCGCCGTGTGGTGACTTGTCGGATGTTTCTGTGAGAAACGGAAGCAGATTGACGCCGTCGATCGGTCGGTTCTTCGGAACAGGAGACTCGGCGACAGCGGCTGCGGTTCCAAAAACATCGAGCGAGACGACCGGCTCGTGATACTCGACGCCGGGTTTCAGCCTGCCTGGCCACTTCAGAAGGAACGGCACTCGAATGCCTCCTTCGTAAACGCTTCCTTTTTCGCCTCGCAGCGGAGCGTTACTGGAAGTCAGTTCGCGAGTCGGCCCGCCGTTATCACTGATAAAAAAGACGAGTGTGTTTTCGTCGAGACCGTTTTTGCGGAGCGAGTTCAAAACGGAGCCGACGCTGTCGTCCATGTTGGCGAGCATCGCGGCAAAGATGCGGCGATGCACATCGTCGATCGATGAGAACTTTTTCATGTACGAGTCCGCTCCCTGCAACGGGCTGTGGACGGCGTTGTAGGCCAGGTAAAGAAAAAACGGACGGTCCTGGTTCCGGTCAATGAAGTCGACGGCTTCGCGAGTCAAGGCATCGGTGAGGTATTCGTGCTCGACGACCGGCTGGCTTCCTCGCAGGATGGGATTGTTGGCGTCGTAGGCGGGCTCGTCGTAACCCATGTGAGTTGAAAGGACCATTCGTCCATTGCGGGAAGTCCAGCGCCCGAATTCGCGAGTCGGCAATGTGCGACGGCGAAGCATCGTCGTTACGCCGTTGTACGGAGGCGGCACAAAATAATGCCCCTCGTGCATGAACCCGAAGAACTCATCGAATCCTCGACGGTACGGGTGATACTTCGCGGTGCCGCCCAGATGCCATTTGCCGACCAGACCTGTCGCGTAGCCGGCATCCTGCAGATGATCAGCGATCGTTTTCTGCGACGGTGGCAGGCCGGCATTCGGATCTTCGTTGTCGGAACCAATCGGGTTGAACTCGTAACCAAAGCGAGTCTGATATCGACCGGTCATTAAACCGGCTCGCGAGGCACTGCAGAACGGCGCCGTGACATAGCCGCTGGTAAATCGAATTCCGTCGGCGGCGATCGAGTCAATGTTTGGCGTCGGGATCTCATCGTTGCCCTGGCAGCCGAGTTCTCCGTACCCAAGATCATCCGCGAACAACAGAACAATATTCGGTCGTCGCGAAGGTTCGTCGGCGTTGCCGGCAGCAGGGACAGCGGCAGTAGCGACGACGATGTAAAGCATCGTCAAAAGAGCGGTCGGTCTGGTCAAAGAGGCTATCGAAAACGGACACATAGGGAGAGCCTTTGGGGGCTGAATCTGCCAAAGTCATTGCCTGCACATTGTGGCGGCTATTGTTCCGGGGCGCGGTGGGGTTCGAAGATGGCCTGGCGGGACTGCGCAGCGAGTTCTGCCACTCGGCAGGTTTCGCGATAAAGCCATTCCTGAGCGGGCATCTTCAGACCACTCGACCGACGTTTGGATGGGATTATATAGGTTCCATCAGGTTGCAGTCGTCGGCCTTTGAGATTGTCTTTGAAGTAGCATTCCATAATGGCCAGCAATCGGTCGCGCGACCGATCGTCTTCGACAGGGACGAGCAGTTCGACCCGGCGATCCAGACTGCGGCCCATCCAGTCGGCGCTGGAGATGAAAACGCGATCGTCGCCACCGTGGCGGAAATGCATGATACGGGCGTGTTCGAGCATTCGATCGACGACACTGACGACTTCGATATTCTCGCTGAGGCCAGGCACTCCGGGACGCAGGCAGCAGATGCCTCGGATATTCAACCGGACTTTCACGCCGGCCTGCGACGCTCGGTACAGCAACTCGATCATCTGCGGGTCAACCAGCGAATTCACCTTGAGCGTGATTCCCGACTTCTGGCGCTGATTCTTGTACTGAATCTCCGCTTCGATCATTTCGGCCAGCCGGTCGCGCAGAGTGATTGGTGCTGCGGAGAGGCTATGCATCGTCTGAGGCAGTGAGTAACCGGTCACCGAATTGAAGAACGAAATGGCATCGGCACCCAGGTCTTCGTTGCAGGTCAGAAGGCTTGCATCGCTGTAGAGCCTGGCCGTGGATTCGTTGTAGTTACCGGTTCCGAAGTGAAGGTACCGTTGGATTCCCTGCGGTTCCCGACGGACGACGATGCAGAGTTTGGCGTGGGTCTTCAGACCTTTGACACCGTAGAAAACCTGAACGCCGGCCTGCTCCAGTGCCCTGGCTCCTTCGATGTTGCGGGCCTCGTCGAATCTTGCTTTCAATTCGACAATGGCGGTGACGTGTTTGCCGTTTTCCGCTGCTCGAACCAGGGCGGCCAGAATCGGGCTGTTCCGGCTGGTGCGGTAGAGCGTCTGCTTGATCGCCAGGACGTCTGGATCTGCGGCCGCTTCCTCGACGAATCGAACCACTGGATCAAAACTGTCGTACGGGTGGTAAAGCAGGACGTCCTGCCTGGCAATTGTTTCGAAGATGCTTTCGGTGGGGTCAACCAGAGGCGATGCCAGCGGCGGCCAGTCTTCGTAGCGATTGCCTTCTCCCGAGCCGGCGTCTGCCACCTGGAAAAAATGCGACAGGTCAAGCGGTCCAGGGATGCGATACACGTCGCGCTGAGCCAGGCCCAAGCAGTCTGAGAGGAAGTTTGTCAGCTCCACAGAAGCACTGGCGGAAACTTCCAGCCGGGCAAAATCACTCTCTCGACGAGCGACCAGCAGTTGTTTCATCTCTTTCAGCAGGTCGCCCGCGAGGTCTTCACGGATTGCCATGTCGGCATTTCGAGTGGCGCGAAACGCGACGCATTCAAGGACCGTCTCTCTGGGAAAGAACTCCGCGATGAATTTTTCGACCAGCTCTTCGAGCAGCACAAACGAGTAAGTTCCCTCGGATGGAAGTGTCACGAATCGGATGGGGATTCTGCCAAACGGCAGAACGACATAGCGTGTTTCCAGGCCGTCTTCGTCTTTCGCAGGACGTTCGAGCCGGACACACATGCTGATCGTATTTCCGGTCAGCGTCGGAAAACTGTCCGGTGATTCGACAGCCAGCGGCGCCACGAGCGCCACGATCTCGTCGTTGAAGACCTGCCGCACGTATTGCGTCTGTTGTGCCGAAAGATCGTTCATTCGCAGTCGTCGGATACTGGCCTCAGGAAGTGCCGGTTCGAGTTGCTCAAGGTAGCAGTCGTACAACTCACGAGTCAGTTCGTGAGCCCGATCACTGATGGCGGCCAACTGCTGGTTGGGCGTCATGCCGGTCGCGTCTTTGGTCTTGCTTCCTCGTGCGTACAGCGTTTGCAGCCCGCCGACGCGCACCATGAAGAACTCATCAAGGTTCGACGCGGTGATGGCCAGGAACTTCAGGCGTTCCAGCAGCGGCAACGATATATTCTGCGCTTCTTCCAGGACTCGCTGATTGAATTCGAGCCAACTGAGCTCTCTGTTAAAAAAGCGAAGATCAGATTCGGACATGGCGTTTCATTGACTGGTTTCAAGGCACGTAGAACATGTGAAGTTGAATGCGATTACGCTCGCGACCCACGAATCAAGACGGAGAGCCCGTAGGTTTCTTCGAAGAGTTGCGCCGTTTCTTTCAAGGCGATCTGCTCAAGCGAAAGATCGTCAACACCTGGCACGGTAATGATCAGCCGATCTTTCTGGATGTCGCAGGTAAAGTCGCGAATTCGCTGACTGTAAGACCGGTCCAGGGCGTCGGCGACTCGCAGGATGGACGCCAGTTTTGAAACAACAACCCGATCCTGACGGGAAAGACCTGAGTAGCCAGAGTGCGTGGGTCTGGGGGCCGAGCGGCGATGATACCGTGCGACCAGAGCCACGATCTGAAGGTCAAGCCGGCTGAGTCCAAACAGCTCGCTGTTCTGAATGACGTACATCGAATGTTTGTGATAGCCCGATATGCCGATGAGCATTCCCACTTCGTGAAGCAGCGAAGCGAGTGTCAGCATGACTCGAGCGCGAGCGTCCAGATGGTGGTGCGGCAGCAGGGCATCAAACAGCTTTTCTGCCAGGGTCGCCACATGCTGCGCATGAGCTTTGTCGAGACCGTATCTGGTGCCGAGATCAATCGCGGAACTGATGACATGATCCCGAAAGTCGCCGCTCCAGATATCGTTGCTGGCCAGTTCCTTCAGCAGGCCGTCCCGCAGGTTCACGTCGGAGACTCGAATCTGATCGACGTTGAGTCGCTGCGCCACATCAATGATCGTGAGCAACGCTGGAACCAGAGTTTCGGCATCCGGAAACGTCAGGCGATAATCGTAAACAAGTTCGTCGACTGACATCGGCAGTATCTTGTCGACGAATTTCTGCAACGTCGTGATTGAGATGATGGCCAGTGAATCTTCAACGCGATCAGGAGCGAGTTCTTTCGCGGCGAATCGGAAGTCGCCTCCCAGGGCGATCAGTTCGGTCGTCAGGCCGTCGTCGGGATGGATCTGCTGCAGTGTCTGACTGACGAATCGGTCAATCTGGTTTTCCAGAAATTCGCGTTCTTTGCGGACAGGAGTTTTTAAAGACTCCATCATCTTACGCAGCCGCAGTGATCCCAGACTGCAGGTTTGTGAAAACGTGACCTGACCGTGTTCGACGACCAGGAACTCGGTGTTGCCACCACCAACTTCGACCACCAGCGACCTGGCCGAAGCCAGGTGCGAGTCGGCCTTCAAAGTTGACTGGACACCGAGGAATGTGATCCTCGCGACTTCGGACTGGTCCAGCACATCAACCTGAATCCTCGTGGCGATGTAAATGCGGTCCAGGAAAACGAGACGATTCGTTGCTTCACGTACCGCACTGGTGGCAATGCAGCGCAGCTGTTCATCGCTCGAAATCCCGTACGAGTCAAGCACGACGCGATAGCTGCACAGGATGCGGACGCAGTCTTCGATGGTCGAGCGACTGATCTTCTTTCCGGTGAAAGTTTCCTTGCCAATGGCCACGGCCTGAGACAACTTGTCGATCGTTCTCGTCGACCCGTCTGCCGTGATTTCGCCGATGGCCATCCGGATGGCACTGGTTCCAATGTCGATGACGGCGACCAGTCGAGGTGGTGACGATGGCGCATCGGTACCTGACGAGATAATTTCGGGCTGCGTTTGGCGGGTGCTCATGAGATGTGCAGAAACTCGAATATTGTCTGAGGGCTCGCCCACTTTTGAAACACTGACTGTCACTGATCGTAGCTTGCAGGTATCAGTGCCAGATTGAGTTTCTGGTTTCAGGTTGTGCCAATCAGGACGAGAGAGTTGTTTCAAAGGCTGCTGGACTCGCAAAAGTCTGTCTGCGCCGCGGTTTGCGTCAATGGCTGACTGTTAATATTTTGTTAAACCGTTTTCCTGGTTTCTATGCAGGAGCAGGCACCCGGAATAGCCATTGTTTCGTTGGTGGTCCCCATCCTGTAGAACCCTGTAAATAAATCCTGAAAGTGCTCTGTCAGCCCGGCATCCCGCTATTTGAGCGTGTGCCGAGCCCAGGCGGCGGCTCCCTGAACCGATGCATAATCGCCAAGACTTGCCACTTTAACCTGGAACGTGTCGCGGTAGCAGGCCATCGCTCGCTTTTGAGCTGCCGATGTGACCACCTCGGAATACAGTTCGGGCAGTGCTTCAACGAGGCCCCCGCCGAGCAGGATGACGTCCGGATTCAACAGGTTGACCAGTGATCCCGCCGCCGTTCCCAGGTGACGGGCGGCCGCTCGCACGATCTCTTCAATCGTTTTGTCCCCGGCCTGGATCGACCCTGCCAACGCTCCGCTCTTGATTTCGGCGACGTCTGTGCCGATGGATTTTTTCAGATGCGGAGCCTGGCCTCGGTAAGCTGCGGCGGCCGCGTGTGATGAAATTGTCAGCCGACTGGCTACCGCTTCGAGACAACCTCGACGCCCGCATCCGCATCGAGGTCCGTCCGGTACGACTCGCATGTGACCAACTTCGAAACAGGACAACCTCGATCCGCGGAAGATTTCACCGTCGATCACGCATCCGCCACCGATACCGGTGCCAGGAAACAGACCAACGACGCATCTTGCATTCTGGGCGGCTCCAAAACGCGACTCACCATAGACCCCTGCGTCGACGTCGTTCATCAGCACGGTGGGACAGCCGAATTCCTTTTCGAGAAACTTGCGAATCGGAACGTCTTTCCAGCCGAGATTCGGAGTGTCCAGCACGATGCCATCCACAACGTCCAATGGGCCGGGGACTCCGATTCCGATGCCTGCAATCTGGTCGGCGGATACGTCAGCGTCTTCGAGTGCCTTATTGATCAGCCCGAAAACCCGCTCGACGCCCGCTTCGGCGCCCTCATGACCTTTGGTCGGCTTGCGTTTTTTTCCGAGCAGTTCGAAGTCGTCGTCGTAAACGGCCGCCAGCATTTTGGTGCCGCCCAGGTCAAACCCAACCCAGAGTTTCTTCTTGCTTTCCTGCGGTGCTTCGGTCTTATCAGTGCTCATGACGTCTCCATTGCCAGCCGAGGGCGACAACAGCGGAATCCACATTGCAGGAACAGGCGTCGCACGGCTCAAGCGGAATGTCACTTGTCTGCCCGGCATTGAAAAGCGACATCCGGCAAATTGTTTTCGGGAATTGCGGATCCGGATGTCCACGACGCCGTCGCGGGCGACCGTTGCGACATCGGGCACATGCTTGAGGTATTCGCAGGCAAACCGGTTATACCGGTTGGTGAAGCTCTGTATGGAGCGACCGCTGCCGAATTCTGTTTTCCGGCCTGAACGTACAGGTTCGTGCCTGCAAACAGCTCAGCATGCCGAAACAACCAATGTCTGTGCACGTGTTGCACAAACTGAATTCCTGCCAGCCTCAGTCCAGCGTGTTTCTTACACTGACGCTTAAGACTTTGAGAACGACAACCGCCATTGAGGACAGAAATGCTACGCGTTAACCGGAAGTTCGCTGTCGGTGCCTTCACCGTTTTCATGCTGTTGCTGTCAGGTCAGGGGATCTCCAGTGTGTTGTCCAAGGGGCAACCGGCACGAGCACAGGCTGCTGCGGCAAGTCCCAGGGGAAGAGCGGTCGCGAGAGACCGCATCGTTAATGGTCCAGGTAAAGCAGCCAGGAATGTCGGTCGAGCTGGTCATGCAGGATTCGTACTCGATTTGCCCTGCGCTACTCCCAATTGAGACCGTCAGTTTCTCATCGCACATCTCGACATGCTGTTTCGGTTGGGCGGGATTGTCGGAGCGGGCAGTCAGATGAATCGGTACGTAGCGCTGACAGGCGTCGAAGCTCGTCTCTCTGGAAAAGACGACTGATGCGGTAATCTTTGCGAACCACCTGGCGTTGATTGGCTCTGCCGGATGCGAAGATCGATCCCTGTGCCGCCTGATGTTGCCTCGTCCCTGTTGAGTTTCCGATGCCCAACTCTGATTCTGCGGCGACTGTCAATACACCCTCCGAAAGAATTCAGCAGGCGTTTTCGCCGGACAATTTGACGGAACTTGGGCATCGTCTTGCCGACCTGCTGGGGCGGCACATGGAGTCTGTTCAGGCCAGCAATGGCAATGTGCTGAACTGGCACGAGCCGTCGGAAAACTGCCAGCTTGCAAGCGAATTTCTTGATCCGGCAAGTCCGTTTCAGAACGACGCTGAGCCGCTGGTTGGGCGGTTCGAGACGTTAGCAAAAGCGATGCTGGCACGCGGGCACAACCTGCACGATCCGCGGTACATCGGGCATCAGGTACCGGCATCTGTTCCGTTGGCTGGCATGTTCGACGCAATTGGTTCCGTGACCAATCAGGTGATGGCCGTTTATGAAATGGGACCGTGGGCGACGGCGGTTGAACGGTCGCTGGTGGATCGGGTCGGGCAATCAATCGGCTTTGAACCTGGTAAGTTCGCTGGCCTGGTCACACACGGCGGAACGCTGGGCAACATGACGGGGTTGCTGACGGCTCGGAACGTGGCACTGGGCGACGCCTGGGAAGCCGGATTGAACGCCGCAGAGGATGCACCGGTTCTGGTCGCCCAGGCCGATTCGCATTACAGCATCTCGCGAGCGGCTGGGATGATCGGAATCGGGACGAAGAATGTCTTGAAGATCCGCCTGGATCAGCGGCGGCGGATGGACCCAGCACACCTCGACGAGGCACTGGCAGGCCTCCGGAAGAAGGGAACATCGATCGTCGCCGTTTGTGCGTGTGCTTGTGCGACTCCGATCGGAGCGTTCGATCCACTGTTGGAAATTGCTGAAATCTGCCGCCGTCACGAGGTCTGGCTGCACGTCGATGCCGCTCACGGCGGAGCAGCTTGCCTGAGCGAAAAGTATCGACATCTGATCGCCGGGCTGGAGCAGGCGGATTCGGTCGTCGCCGACGCTCACAAGATGATGTTTGTGCCCGCGCTCTGCGCGTTCGTCTTCTACAAAAATCGCGATCATCGCTTCGAAGCGTTTCGGCAGGATGCCCCCTACCTGTTCGATCCGTCGTCGCCCGGTCTCGCTGAATACGACAGCGGCATGCTCACTCCCGAATGCACGAAGCGTGCGGCCTGCTACGGCCTGTGGGGAACCTGGTCGCTGTTTGGTCAGCAGCTGTTTTCAGACATGGTTGATCAGACGTTTGATCTTGGCCAGGTCTTTTACCAGAAGCTGCTCGAAGCATCAGATTTCGAACCCCTGCACGAACCACAATGCAACATTGTCGCGTTTCAGTATGTGCCCGATGAGTTGCGCGACGTTGCGCCGGAGCAGCTCAACAGGTTTCTGCTGAAGCTCCGCCACGACCTGATTCGATCCGGCGAGTTCTACATTGTGCAGGCGAACATCGACGGCAAGCAGGCATTACGAGTCACCATTATGAACCCGCTGACGACGGCTGAGCATCTCGATGGTCTGCTCGACGCGATTCGCCGAATGGGGCGAACGATTCTCGACGCTTGATCCGAATGACTCAGGTCAGTCTTGAACGCAGAGGACGCTGAGTTCTGGCAGAGGCACGGAGAGCGGGTTTGACTCTCCAGTTCCTCTGTGACTTATCCGTCAGTCAGTGATTCGGCAGCCAGAGCGATTGTTCCCAGCAGGCCGGCTTTCTCACCTAGAACGGACTTTTCAACCTGGACATTCTCCGTCGGGAACATTCCAACGTGCTTGCGAGCGGCTGTTCGAACCGGGTCGATCAGGATGTCTCCCATTTCGGCGACGCCGCCAGTCAGCACCACGAGGTCGGGATGAAGAATTGTCACGACGTTGGCCACTCCGATTCCCAGGTAACCCGCGCGGCGGCGAATTGACTGAGCAAGAATTTCGTCGCCCTCACGAGCAGCCTGAGCCATTTCACGTGGACTGACTTTTCCGATGTCGCCGTCGACCAGCTTGTGAAGTCCTGGGGCGAGACCGGCTTTCAGCAGTCGGACAGCTTCTCCGGTGAACGCCGGGCCGCTGACCAGTGTTTCCAGGCAGCCTCGCTGACCGCATCCGCAAAGCGGTCCGTCGGGCATGATCCGCTGATGTCCAAGTTCTCCGGCGGCACCGAGTGGGCCGAGTACGAGTTTTCCATCAATTGCGATGCCACCTCCGACGCCGGTACCCAGAGTCAGCATGGCCATCGAGTTGATACTCCTGCCGAGCCCATAGCGGAGTTCACCCAGCGTCGCCGCCCGAGCGTCATTCAACAGTTTGACGGGACAGCCAAGTTTCGCGGTGACAAGTTTTGCCACTTCGACGTCTCGCCATTTCGTCGGCATGTTTGGAAGAAATTTCGTGGTGCCGGCACTCAGATCGACCAGCCCTGGAACACCCAGACCGAAAGCGGCGGGGCGACTGCCAGCTTCCTCTGCCAGCGTAAGCACCTGCTCTGAGATTCGGGCAAGGACCGCTTCCGGACCTTCGTGCGAGTTCGTCGGAATCTTTGCTTCAGCGACGATTTTTCCATCGCACGTTGCCAGAGCAATCGAAACGGTCGTCCCACCAAGATCGGCACCGGCTACCAGTGTGGTCATGATTCAGAGTCTCCAGCGATGAGTGCCGTCGTCGTTGTTCGACGATTTTTACAGGGTATGACAAACGCGAGGCCGGCATGCCAATCTGTCAGTTGCTGATGAAGTTTCGCAGGAAGGTGTGACTTTGTCGGAGCGACGCCTTTCGCGAATCAAGCGTGCCTTCATACGCGCGGTCTTCCACTTCAACACAGACCGGCCCTGTGTAGCCAACGTCGGTCAGCACCGAGCAGAATTTACCCCAGTCGACCTCGCCCATCCCCGGAAGCTTCGGAACGTGATACTGCAACGGGTGAGCCATGATGCCGACCTGATCCAGCCGATCTTTGTCGACTCGGACATCTTTGGCGTGCACGTGAAAAAGTTTGTCCGAGAAGTTTTTCATGGGCTGCAGATAGTCCATGAACTGCCAGACCATGTGCGACGGATCGTAGTTCAGGCCAAAGCTGTTGCTCGAAATGTCGTTGAACATGCGAGCCCAGATCGCCGGCGTCGTCGCGAGATTCTTTCCGCCTGGCCATTCATCGGCGGTAAAACTCATCGGGCAGTTTTCGATGCCGACTCGAACGCCGTGGTCCTCGGCAAACTGAATCAGCGGCTTCCAGACTTCCAGAAACCTTGGCCAGTTGTCATCGACCGACTTCGTCCAGTCCCGACCAATGAACGTATTCATCTGGTTGATGCCGAGCAGTGCCGATGCCTGAATCACTTTTTTGATTTGAGCGATGCTGGCTTCCGATTCTTCGCGGTCCGGCGCCAGCGGATTTGGATAGTAGCCCAGTCCGCTGATTTCGACGCCAGCTTCGGAGGCGATGCCACTGACTTCGTCGGCCTGACTCTGGCCGAAATCAGCGACGTCGATGTGAGTAATTCCGGCGTAACGACGCTCGGCTTTGCTGACCGGCCAGCACATGACTTCGACGCAGGTGTACCCCGTGTCGGCGGCGCATTGCAGCACACTTTTCAGGTCAAGTTCCGGCAGGATGGCACTGACAAATCCGAGTTTCATCATCGTCGTCGTTCTCCGTAGTTATCACTGGGGTGACTGATCCAGCGCGAAGGAATTTCGATCCAGCGCTGTTCTTGATGGCTTTTCAGAATCGCTTCGCAGAGAACGATTTCTCGATGGCCGTCTGCGAAGGTTGGAAACGTTGGCGGCGCCGAGAAATCGCCCGCTTCGAGATATCCATAAAACGAGCGGAAGCACTGCTTGAAAGTGTCGGGAAAACCTTCGTTGTGGCCGCCTGGATAATTGATCGAGCTGCGTGCCCGGTCGCCGAGCAGTGCCGGATCACGGAGCAGACTTTCGTTCGGCGTGTCGCGATGACCGACCCAGAGTTCGTTCGGCGATTCGCTGTTCCAGGCCAGAGCCTGCTTTGATCCGGCCAGTTCGAAGCTGAGCCGATTCTTTCGTCCGGCTGCCACCTGACTGACCTGAACGCTGCCTCGTGCTCCGCCAGCAAATCGAAGCATGATGCTGCCGAAGTCTTCGGTCGTGACGTCAACCGGTTCGTTAGCTTCTGGCGTGGTGGTCTTGCCGCTGAAAGTTTCGACGCCACCAGTCGGACGTTTTCTTACCGGGAAGACGGTTAACAGGTCTGCACAAACCGCTTCCACTTCCAGGCCGGTGATGGCGTGAATCAGGTCGAGCCAGTGAGTGCCAATGTCCGCGACCGCTCGCAGTTCGCCTCCGTCTTCCGCGAGGACTCGCCAGTTGAAGTCGGTTTGATGGAACAACCAGTCCTGAAAATAGCTGCCTGTCACGTGGTAAACATCGCCGACGATTCCGTTGCGAACCCGGTCAGCTGCTTCAAGACACAACGGGTAATACCGAATGTTGTAGTTCACTCCGCAGACGAGGTTTGATGATTCGGCGAAACAAACCAGCTCAGCCGATTCTGCAGAATTCATAGCCAGCGGTTTCTCACACAGCACGTGTTTACCGGCGGAGATGCACGCCTTCGCCTGCTCAAAATGCAGCCGGTTGGGAGTTGCCAGGTGGACGCAGTCAACTTCCGGGACGCCCAGAATTTCATCCAGCGACGCGAAGCCCTTTGCGAGTCCAAGCTCGTCGGCGGAAGCCTTGGATTTTTCGATGGTCGATCCGAGGATCCCTACAACGTCGACACCGGCACGTCGCAATCCTTCGACATGAACCGGGCCGATGAATCCCGTGCCGGCAACCGCAGCTTTGAACTTCACAATGCCCTCGATGTTGAATCTCGATGTTGTATGTGGAGCAGTCTACGGATGTCTGACGGGTGTCGCTCTTTTTCTTAGCTCAAAGCGTCAGCGAATACCCCTTCATTGGTGAAGCGGAGATCGTATCGGATCGAGATTTGAGTCGCACGGCACCACCGATCGTTAACACCTGACTCGCGTTTTGATTGTTCAAATGAACGCGTTTCTGCAGCCGCAGAACCAGCACGATCACTCCATCTGGCCTGTATGAGGAGGCGTCTGCCGCATCGATGATTGCTGCTGCTGCCCGTCGCGCAAGCGAGTTCCGAACCGCCGATAGCAATACTCGGAGTGCGCGCATTCCTGATCGCCCAACCGTGTCCGCTGACTTTGCCGGTGCCTGACCTGGATTGCACGCTCGAATGTTGCCTGTACTGGTAAAGCCAGTGGCACGCGAGCCGCTGACAATTTTGAACAGAGAGCTGATTTTCATGTGCGGGATTCTGGGCATCATTGCACCTCGTGGCCGATCGATTTCCGTCGGTCGTGAGCGGGTTGTTGCAATGCGTGATCGAATGACCGCTCGCGGTCCCGACGATGCTGGCTTGCTGATTCGAGGCAACGTCGCGCTCGCTCATCGGCGACTGGCGATTCGAGATCTTTCTGCGGGGGCGCAACCGATCATTTCTGAAGACGCTCAGACCGCACTTGTCTACAACGGCGAGTTGTACAACGACAGTGAATTGCGTGCGGAGTTGCAGAACGCAGGAATGCGGTTTCAAACTCGTTGCGATGCCGAAACTCTGCTGGCTGCATGGCAGCAGTGGGGGATTGGCTGTCTGCCGAAACTGCGAGGCATGTTTGCTTTCGGAGTTTACGACTTTGCGAAGAACCGTCTGTTCCTGGTGCGAGATCGCTTCGGCGTGAAGCCGTTGTTCTTTGCAGAAGCAGCGGGTGAGCTGGTGTTTGCCAGCACCGTCGCGGCAGTGATCGGTCATCCACACATTGTCAAACAGCCGAACTGGTCGACCATCAGTCATTACCTGACAACGTTCCGCACGACGATGGGGCGCGAGACGATGTTTCGCGGAGTCCGTCAGCTTCGCCCTGCCGAGTATCTCGACTGGAATCTGCACACCGGCCAGCTGAAAATCGCTCGCTACTGGGATTTTCCAAAACGGACGACGAGCGACATTACTTTTGACGAAGCGGCCAACGAGCTGGAATCGCTGCTCGTTGACGCCACGAAAAGTCGGCTGGTCAGCGACGTTCCAGTTGGAATGTTTCTCAGCGGCGGAGTCGATTCCAGCGTGCTGGCGTCTCAGGTTGCGCAGTCGCACGATGGGCATCTGTTAGGTAGTTGCGGCGGCGGCGAGATTGCCGCCAGCGATACCGAACAGGACAACGACTTCTCGGCGGCCGCCAACTGTGCGCGACAGACTGGATTCGAATTCGACGAAGTCCGCGTTTCGTCAAACGACTATCTCGACTGCTGGAACCAGATGGTCGACGAAACGGGGTTGCCTTTGACAACTCCCAGCGATGTGATCATCCATCAACTCGCGCGGCGAATGAAGCAGGACGTCGGAGTCGTGCTGGGCGGCGAGGGAGCGGACGAACTGCTTTGTGGCTACGCGCTGCCTCACTGGTCCGTCGAAGATTTTCGACTGGCAAAACTATGCGAGGTCGGACGGTGGCCGGGGCAGCCGTCGAGCGAACGAGCCTTTCTGAAATCGCTGGAGGCAACCTATGGGCGGAGCCGGTTCAACAGCCTCGTTGATCATTACTTTGCCGCCAACAGCCTGATTCCGCTCGCCGTGAAACCTCAACTGTTGAACGAAGACGTCTGGAACGCGACTGGGTATGACGAGGCGATGGCGAGTTTTTATCAGAACGAGTTCTCTTCAATTTCCGATTCCCGCGAGGGGGATGTCGAGTCGCTGGTTCACTCGCAGTCGATCGTTCTTCACCGGCTGAATCTTGAAAGCCTGCTGGGAAGACTCGACACGGCGACAATGCAGGCGTCGCTGGAAGCACGAGTCCCCTACACCGATCACCGACTCGTCGAATTTGCGTTCGGCCTCCCGTCACATTTCCGAATCGACGTCGATCCGCTGGAAGCAACCCCGTACCTCGCCGCCGCCGAACTTGAACGTCGCCGAACTCTGCGACCCAAGCGTCTGCTGCGAGCCGTGGCTGCACGATCGTTGCCGCCGGAGCTGGCGCAACGCCGCAAAGCCAGTTTTCCCACTCCCGTCGCGACATGGTTATCAGAGCCCTGGGAGTCGTGGGCCAGAGGTCGCCTCTTAAACAGCCCCTTCGGCCAGCAGACTTTCCGCCGCGAGACGATGGCCGAACTGGCCGGGAACGTCACAACGGCCGGAATGTGGCTCTGGCCGATTCTGAATCTGCTTGCCTGGGGCGATTCCGTTTTCGCTTAGGAATGCGTCCGACTCACCGAGCTGTTGGTTGCCGCCTGGATTCTTATGGATTCTTTACGAAGCCGCAGAATCCTGCGTCGTCACGGATTGTGGGATCCAGTCCTGAAGAGCCTGGACGTGAGCAACCGGGTCTTTGGAGAGAGCCTCGACCGCCTGTACGACGGCGACGCAGCCAGGCAGGGTGGTGACACAGGGAACTCCATTGGCGACAGCGGCGGCTCGAATCTTGCCTTCGTCGGTGCGGGCACCTTTGCCGCTGGGTGTGTTGAAGACGTAGTGGATTTCGTCGTTTGCCATCAGGTCGAGCAGGTTTGGTCGGCCCTCTTTCAGCTTGCGGACGACTTCGACTTCAAGCCCCGCCGCTTTCAGAACTTCCGCAGTGCCCGACGTGGCGACGATCTTGAAACCCAGCTCGATCAGTTTGCGAGCTGGCTCGATCATTTCCTGCTTATGAGCCTTGGCCATCGAGATGAAGACGGTGCCTTCAGTTGGCAGCATGGTCCCCGCACCTAACTGGCTCTTGGCGAAGGCCATTGGGAATGACTTGTCGATCCCCATCACCTCGCCCGTCGACCGCATTTCCGGGCCGAGCACGATGTCGACGCCGAGGAACCGGTTGAAGGGGAAGACGCTTTCTTTGACGGATGTGTATTCCGGCCAGATTTCTTCCGTCACGCCCTGCTCGATCAGAGAAACTCCGACCATGACTTTCGCGGCGATCTTTGCCAGTGAGCGGCCAGTCGCCTTTGAAACAAACGGCGATGTCCGGCTGGCTCGGGGATTCACTTCGAGGACGTAGACCGTCGACTCATATCCTTCCTGCTTGACGGCAAACTGGATATTCATCAGACCGCGAACGTTGAGCGCTTTCGCCAGTCGGTGAGTGGCTTCGCGGATTCCATCGATGACCAGCTCGTTGAGTGAGTGAGGCGGCAGTGCACAGGCCGAGTCGCCTGAGTGGACGCCGGCTTCTTCGATGTGCTCCATGATTCCGCCGATGACGGTTGTTGTGCCGTCAGAAATGGCGTCAACATCGACCTCGATCGCGTCTTCCAGGAACTTGTCAATCAGAATCGGCTGGCCGGCTGAAACGTCGACTGCTTCAACCATGTAACGAGTCAAGGATTCAACGTCGTAGCAGATTTCCATCGCTCGACCGCCGAGAACATAACTCGGGCGAACCAGAACCGGGTAACCGATCCGGTCGGCAACCGTCCGTGCGCCTTCCAGATTCAGAGCAATTCCGTTTGGCGGCTGCATGAGATCAGCCTGTTGAAGGATCGCCTGAAAACGTTCCCGATCTTCGGCGGCGTCGATCATGTCCGGGCTGGTGCCAATGATCGGCACCCCGGCAGCTTCCAGGCCGCGTGCCAGATTCAGCGGTGTCTGACCACCAAACTGCACAATCACACCGTCTGGTTTCATGCGGTCGCAGATGTCGAGCACGTCTTCCGTTGTCAACGGTTCGAAGAACAGCAGGTCCGAGGTGTCGTAGTCGGTCGAAACAGTTTCTGGATTCGAGTTGACCATGATGCTTTCGTGGCCGAGTTCTTTCATTGCGAACGCGGCCTGGCAGCAGCAGTAGTCAAATTCGATGCCCTGGCCGATCCGGTTCGGGCCGCCTCCAAGAATCATGTACCGCTTTCGACCGTCTGTTCGAGGTTCCGGAGATTCATCTTCCTGCTCGTAGGTCGAATAGTAATACGGGGTGTAGGCTTCGAACTCGGCGGCACAGGTATCAACCTGTTTATAGGTCGACACGATGTCTCGCTGCTTTCGGCTGGCTCGAACAGTACCCTCGGTCGTGTTCCACCAGAACGCCAGCTGATGATCAGAAAAACCGGTCTGTTTGGCACGCCGGATCATCTCATCGCTGGCCGCATCCAGACCTCCGACGGCGATAATCTGTTCTTCGACGTCGATGATCCCACGGATCTGCCAGAGGAACCAACGGTCGATATTCGTCAGCTGAAAAATCTCGTCGACGGACATGCCCAGCTTCATGGCGTATCGGATGTAGAAAATCCGCTGGTCGTTCGGGATCGAAAGCTTCGTCGTAATGTCTTCCCGGGTTGGCTGCTTGTCGGTTCCCCAGCGATCCTTCTTGCCGCCACCGAGCCCGAAGTGTCCGATTTCCAGACCTCGCAGAGCCTTCTGAAGTGACTCTTTGAACGTCCGCCCGATCGCCATCGTCTCGCCGACCGACTTCATCTGGATGTTGAGCGTCGAGTCAGCTTCAGGAAATTTCTCGAAGGTCCAGCGAGGGATTTTCGTCACGACGTAGTCGATCGTCGGTTCGAAGCACGCCAGCGTTTCGCGGGTGATGTCGTTCGGTATTTCGTCGAGCGTGTAGCCGACAGCCAGCTTCGCCGCGATCTTCGCGATCGGAAAACCGGTTGCCTTGGACGCCAGCGCGCTGGAGCGGCTGACGCGAGGATTCATCTCGATCACGACCATCCGTCCGTCTTTCGGGTTGACGGCAAACTGGACGTTCGAGCCACCGGTTTCGACACCGATTTCTCTCATGCAGGCGATCGTGGCGTCCCGCATCCGCTGATACTCTTTGTCGGAAAGAGTTTGCGCGGGCGCGACGGTAATCGAGTCGCCGGTGTGGACTCCCATCGGGTCGAAGTTTTCGATCGCGCAAATGATGACGACGTTGTCAGCGCAGTCGCGCATGACCTCCATCTCGTACTCTTTCCACCCGATGATGGATTCTTCGAGGAGCACTTCACTGACCGGAGAAAGATCGAGTCCGGTTCTGACCTTGGCGTCGAACTCTTCCTTGTTATAGGCAATGCCGCCGCCGACGCCGCCGAGCGTGTAGCTGGCACGGATGATCGCCGGCAGGCCGATTTCTTTAATCGCTTCGCGAGCTTCCTCAAGAGTGTGGATCGTCGCACTTTTCGGGACATCCATCCCGATTTTCACCATCGCATCTTTGAAGGATTCCCGGCCTTCCGCCTTGGCGATCACTTCTTCTTTGGCACCAATCATCTCGACGCCAAGCTGGGCGAGAATTCCCCGTCGAGCCAGGTCCATTGCCGTGTTCAGACCGGTCTGCCCGCCGAGCGTTGGCAGGATGGCGTCTGGCTTTTCGATTTCCAGAATTTTCTTCACGTACTGCCAGGTGATCGGCTCGATATAGGTCCGGTCGGCCATGTCCGGGTCGGTCATGATCGTCGCGGGGTTCGAATTCACAAGGACAACTTCGTAACCCTCTTCCCTCAGCGATTTACACGCCTGGGCACCGGAATAATCGAACTCGCAGGCCTGTCCGATAACGATAGGGCCTGAACCGATGATGAGAATTTTCTTAATGTCGTCGCGGCGTGGCACGGCAATGGCATCCTGCTGGGCAGTTGTGTGGACGTCGAAATTGGCCTTTGCGCAAAGCGATCCCGTTTCAAATTATCTGGAATCGCGACAAACACTACGTCTCGGACCGGGTCCGGCCTGGCGAAGGATTCCCACCTGCTGCCCAGACTGCGAAATCGACACAAACCCTGCTCTGCAAGGCGGATAAGTGATCTCACAGGACGCTGACCAGTGCGTCTGCGCAAAGTGTCGACAACGTTAACAATCTCGGACGCAGATTCAAGCGGCAGGAGCCGCAGGTCAGGCTCCGACTGTCTGAGTCAACTGGTCAGATAAACCACGGAAGTCACGGAAAAACATGGAATGCAAGCGTGCCTCGTCCCGAGTTTTCGTGACAGCCGTAGTTCTTGTAATTTCGAAGGATTTTTCTCGCTGGACTTCGTCAGGCAGAGCCAGACCTACAACATGTGTAACTCCATCGATACTCTTCGCAAAACTGCCCACCGAACTTCTGTGTCGCGAATCATGACAGGTCGCCGCGACGCATTGCACGGAAGAATCTGAGAATGTCCACCGCCGCCACACCTGCCATTTCGGAAACGCAACGCCACTCGATCCTCATCTTTGGAGCGTCTGGAGATCTCACTGCTCGAAAGCTGATGCCGGCGCTGTTTACGCTCTGGTCGGAAGGTTTTCTGCCCGACGATTCGCCGATCTTCGGAGTCGCTCGTCGAGAAAAGACCGACGATGAGTTTCGGGCCGAGATGCAGACTGCCGTTTCGAAGCACGGAAGACTGGGCGAAATCTCTGACAGTAAATGGCAGGATTTTGCGAAGAGGCTGTTCTATCACCGCCTCGACCTGGACACCCTGGATGGCTATGTCGAACTGCATTCTCGCGTCGAGCAAACTGAAGCGGAAATCTTTGGCCCCGATGTTCAAGCCAGTCGCGTGGTTTATCTGGCGATCACTCCGTCGCTGTTTCTGCCATCGGTCGAGAACCTGTGCGCGGGCGGGTTCAAACCGGCTCATGACGAAACGCATCGTTTACGGGTTGTTGTTGAGAAACCGTTCGGTCGAGACCTGTCGTCTTCACAGGAACTGAGTTCCGGACTCAACCGACTGCTTGACGAATCACAGATTTACCGCATCGACCATTACCTCGGCAAAGAAACGGTGCAGAACATTCTGTTGTTCCGATTTGGAAACGCGATCTTTGAACCATTGCTGAATCGGAATCATGTCGACCATATTCAGATCACGATGTCTGAGGATCAAGGCATCGAATCCGGTCGCGGCGGCTACTACGACACGGCAGGAGCACTGCGCGACGTCCTTCAGAATCACGTTCTTCAGTTACTCTGCCTGGTCGCAATGGAACCGCCAGCGGTCTTCCTGGGTGATCAGATTCGCGATGAGAAAGTCAAAGTTCTGGAATCACTGCGACCGGGAAGCGACAACATCGACGAATGGGCCATCGCCGGTCAGTACGTTGGTGGCACGGTCAATGGGGACGCCGTCAATGGGTACCGGCAGGAAGATCGCGTTGCCCCGAATTCCCGCCGTGAGACCTTTGTCGGCATGGAAGTTTACGTCGATAACTGGCGCTGGGCTCACGTTCCGTTTTACCTGCGGACCGGCAAACGACTTCCCGCGCGAGTCACCGAAATCGCCATCGAGTTCAAACTGCCGCCCATGCACCCGTTCTCGACGGTTGAATGCGACGGCGACGATTGCGGACTCGTTGGGTCACGACCGAATTCACTGGTCTTCCGCATCCAGCCCGAAGAGTCCATCACGCTCTCGTGCTCGGTCAAACAGCCCGGCCACCAGTACAACATCGAGCGACAACGGCTGAAATATCAGTATCCGACCGGACTGGCCGAGGCCTACGAACGATTGCTGCTCGACGTGCTGCGAGGCGACTCGACCCTCTTCACCCGCAGTGACGAACTCGAAGCCGCATGGCGCTTTGTGCAGCCGGTCCTCGACCACTGGGAAACCGCCAGGCACCAGCCCGAGTTCTACCAGGTTGACACCTGGGGGCCTCAGGCCGCCACCAGCCTGCTCAGCAAGTCCGGTCGCGAATGGCGCGAACCATAATGGATCGCGCTCTCCCCCCGCCGAACAGTGTGAACTCTGGAGTAGAACTACCCAGCGGGGAAAGGAAGGGACTCTCCTTCAGCCGAATTGAGTGCCGAACAACATCAGGTACTGCTCGATATTTTTCGGTATCTGTTTTTTCGGTACTTGTCGGCGAGAAGCAATTTCAGTGTTGGAAGATTCAACAAATTCCGCACCGGCAGAGCCTGCGGTTCACGGAGGGCGATCACCTCTCCGTTTTTCAACGAGCTGTTAACTCGTCGCTCTTGCGCTGTCAGGTCGCGAGTACCCGAGCATGACCGTTGCAGCAAGCAGACCGGCGGCGCACCAGAATAATGTGGTCTCTCGCAACGACGGTTCCGAATTCGTTGCGGCGGCACTTTCACTTTCGTTTTCCAGTTGGTGGCTCGACGATTTGGTCGTGGCGAAGACTGGCCTTGGCAGCGCCCGCAGGGAGCCGCTCATGGCTGTCGTTATTCCCGCGCCTTCCTGGACTGCTGATTGAATCGTCGAGGTCAGTACCCAGCAGAGCAGAACAATGGCAACGCTTGTCAACAATGGCTCGGCGATCGGCTTTGAGTCCTGGCTGAGTGCTTGCTCGATGGCAGAGGAAGGGCGGCTGTGCTCTTTCTTGAGATCTTCCGTAGGAGTGCCCCGATGCTCGGACGTCTTGTGAAGCCACCAGCCGCACAACGCCGCTCCGGTCAGAAGAACTCCTCCGACGATGGCGTTTCCGGAAACGCCCAGCACCGTCGCCCCTCCCGTTCCGAGAATGGCCGTCGACAGAACAACCGACCGAGCGGTCGACGAGAAAACGACTCCGACAGCGCCTGCCAGAGCGAGGGATGCTCCCAGATAAAATACCGTGCCTCGCATGCCGTCTGCAAAAATCGATCGTGTTAACGAGTCCGGAACAGTGGATTGAGAAATCCCAAGAATCGCCAGTCCGATAAAAGTAACGGCCTGATAGATGACTGAACGCGGGACGGCAAACGAAGCCGGGGATGTATTGTCGGTCGATCTATTTTCGGGTTGAGAATTCTGAGTGGACGAACGCTCGGCGAGCGAGAGAAAGATCCCGCAAATCGCAGTCAGGATGCCGGCGAAGACGGTTATGCTCACTGAATCAAATCGCCTCGTCTTGGGAATGCCGAACGGAAACTGCTTCTGAACAGCTTCCGAAGAATCGTTTGGTGGCCAGCCAGGATGACTCACACGAAACAGGGTCTGATCGTTATCGTACGAGCAGAACTCGACCGTTGCACGTGGTGGTGGAAGTTGGTGGCCGACTGAAACCGCCAGTGGTACGGATGGGTACTTGTCCGTGGAAAAGTGCGACGATTCGAATCGGGCGACTGAGTAACTGAGAAACAAACTTCCAGGCACAGCCATGAGTGACGAATTTGAAACATCTGAGGCCAGCGAGCGCACAATGCGGGTGCCGCCGCTGTTTCTGCTGGGCGGGTTTCTGATTGTTGGGACGGCGGGCTCGGCGTTCTTCGTGCTTCCCAGTGAGTCTCCAACAACGGCGGTTACGTCGATGCTGGCGATTCCAGCTGGTGAACCCGTCGTCGGTCAGCCTGCGAATCCTGACGGGGAACACTCCGGTGAATCAGTGGTCGATGTCGTGGGGCCTGACGAAACACCGGTTGAACCCATCGACTCAGAGACCACTCGATTGAGCAAACTGATCGTCGGCGACTGGCAGCAGGATTTCTACGGCAAGCGGACTCTGACCGTGAAGGCCGACGGCACGGCAATCATGACCATTCTGCCGAGCGGTGTCTTTGCTTTCGGGTTTGGCCCCAAGATCGACCTGACGATGTTCTGGTCAGTAAAAGACGGCCATCTCGATTACGGAGTCAGCGGCGGAACTCCGGCTGACAAAGTGAAACTTGCCGCAAAAACGTGGGGCGATCACTGGGTCGAGAAGATCGTCACGCTCGACGAAAACAAACTCGACCTGCTCTCTGAAGATGGCTCCAGCCATTCAATCTGGGAACGAGCAAATCCGAACCGCTCGCCAGAAATTGAAAGTCAGTCGCCGTAGCGGCGGTCGAAATAAGGAATCAAGCCACAGAGTTCATCAAGGAAAAGAGGCGTTCCGTGGAAGAATTTCTCTGTGATCTCTGCGTCTGAATTTTCGTGACAGGCTACGCCCCTGGCTGTTCGTAGTGCTTGTCGGCGGGGACGGCTTCCATCAGCAGGTCGACAAGTTTTTCACTGTTGATGTCGGCGGCCTGGGCGGCGTAGTTCACGGCGATTCTGTGTCGTAGAGCCGGGCGGGCGATGGCCTGGATGTCGCCCGTCGTGGCGTGGCAGCGACCGTGCAGGATGGCTCGCGCTTTCGCGCAACTGACCAGCGTCAGGACGCCACGAGGACCGGCGCCCCAGCTCGCCCATTTGTTGACGACGTCCGGAGCTTCTTCACTGCCCGGTCGGCTGGCTCGGACGAGTGCCCAGGCGTAGCCGAGAACCTGGTCGCTGACCGGAACTTTGGTGACCAGCTTCTGAAACTCGACGATCTGGTCAGCAGAAATAACCGGGTCGATTTTGCCCATCTGGCCGGTGGTGACTCGACGAGCGACTTCCCACTCTTCAGCACCACTCGGATAGTCGACCTTGATGTAGAGCAGAAATCGGTCGAGCTGTGCTTCCGGCAGCGGGTATGTGCCTTCCTGTTCGAGCGGGTTCTGTGTTGCCAGCACGAAGAACGGATTTGGCAGAGAGTGCGACGTGCCGCCGGCGCTGATGTGCCGTTCCTGCATCGCTTCCAGCATGGCGGCCTGAGTCTTCGGCGGCGTCCGGTTGATTTCGTCAGCCAGGACCATGTTGGCGAACAGCGGACCGGGCAGGAATTTGTACTCGCGAGCCCGCGTTTCAAGGTTCTCCTGGATGATCTCCGTGCCGGTAATGTCGCTCGGCATGAGGTCCGGGGTGAACTGAATCCGTTTGAAAGACATCTGCAGAGCGTCGGCCAGCGAGCTGATCAGCAGCGTCTTGGCGAGTCCCGGTACGCCTTCCAGCAGCGAATGCCCGCGCGCCAGCATCGCGACCAGCACCTGCTCGATGGCTTCTTTCTGTCCGACGATGACTTTTGATAGTTCGTCGTTGAGTTTTTTAAAGACATCCGCGCAGTTTTCGACGGCGGCAATGTCATCCTGGCCTGGTTGGTCCGACATGGAAGTTTCTCGGGAAGGTGCAGATTCTGGGACTGTTCTGGCTGATCCGCAGGGAACGCCCGGCGGGAAGGCGAAAACCGTATCGAGTGAGACCGTGATTGAACAAGCATGTCTCGTGATTCAGTTTCTGGACACAACGTTGGCCCGGCTTGACAACAGGGGGCGATTCGCCGCTACCCTCCCGACCATGTCCGGAAATCCACAGAATGATGACTTGCCACAACCTGTATGGAAGGTCTGCGCGGGAATCGTCTGGTTGTGTGTTTTCGGATATTTCTTCTTCCGGATTGACCTGCCGAACAGTTCGCCGACGGTCAATCGGACCGACGTCTGGCTCGAACTGCCGGACCTGCTGTTTTACTCGGTCGTTCGTCACCCCGATGCTCCTGCGGGCGGCTGGGCCTACTTCCCGCAACGCCTGCCGATTCTGATGCTCGGCGGCTGGATGCTGGCTGGAGTCTGGGGACTCGGGCACCTGCTGCTGAGAATCCTCAGACTGCGAATGCACCTTCGGCGGCTGGAGAAGACGGTCTTCGCTTTCGGACTCGGCCTGTCAAGTGTTTCGTTACTTGTTCTGGGAGCTGGCCTGCTGGCTCAACGAGTTCCTGGAGCACTCTCGGGAGAAACACTGGGGATTGGCCTCTTCGTGTTCGCGCTGGTCGAGTTTTCCCTTCGCCGAACCTGGGATCGATCGGGGAATTTGTCGGCAGTTCTGGAGAAGGCCGCCGCGACGGGAAAGTCATCGTCGACGCGTGCTGATGCTGAGTTCTCACTGAGTCGGCTCGGTGCTGTTCTGCTGCGAGGTCAGATCCCGTTTGGAATTCTCACTCGCGGCCTTGCCGGTCTGACAATGGGACTTTTCGTTGCGGCGATGGCGCTCGGAGCGATGCTTCCGTCGATCGATTTCGATGTCAAGGAGTACCACCTTCAGGGGCCGAAAGAGTGGTTCATGAACGGGGCGATCGAGATGCTGCCTCACAATGTTTATACGAGCTTCCCGTTTCTGACCGAGATGTTCCATCTGCTTGGCATGGAGCTGTCCAGCGACTGGTACCTGGGCGCTCTGGCCGGCAAGCTCGTGTTGATGACGTTTGCGCCGCTGACCGCTCTTGCTGTCTTTGCTGCCGCTGATCGGTTGTTCGATCGCCGAGCCGCCTGGGCCGCGATGCTGATTCACCTGTCGACGCCGTGGACGTATCGAATTTCGATCATCGCGTACGCCGAAGGTGGCCTGACGTTTTTCCTGATGGCAGCCACACTGGCAGTCATTATCCGAGTGCAGGCTCAGCCGTCGGGGATGGCCTCGCCCGAAACTCAATCGTCGTCGTCGGGGGCCGGACAGCTCACGATGCTGATTGGACTGCTGGCTGGCAGCGCGATGGCCTGCAAGTATCCTGGCCTGTTGTCGGTTGTGTTTCCCGCCGTCGCCGTCTTGCTTCTGCTCGAATGGAAATCTCAGGAAGAGACGCCTCAGGCTCGACGCGTCGCGAAGATGCTCGCCGTTTTTGCAGCTGGAGTCTGCATTACGATCGGACCGTGGCTGCTGAAGAACCTATACGAAACCGGCAATCCTGTTTACCCGCTGATGAACAGCGTGTTCCACGGCATCGACTGGACGCCGACTCTGGAAGCGAACTGGAAACACGCTCACGGACCGCCGCATTATCAGCCGTTCGATCTGCTCGTGAAGTTTTACGATGTCACGCTGAAGAGCGACTGGCTCAGCCCGCTGATGTTTTCGCTGGCTCCTCTGGCGTTTCTGACGCGGTGGAATCGCCGTTTGATCGGTGGTCTGTGGCTGTATGTTGGTTTCCTGTTTCTCAGTTGGTGGACGCTGACTCACCGCCTGGACCGGTTCTGGATTCCACTTATCCCGATCGTGGCGCTGCTGGCCGGCGGCGGAGTCTGGTGGACGACGCACCAGCTCTGGCGATACGCAGCCGGAGCGTTCGTGGCTCTTTGCGTTCTCTTTAACCTGGGTTTTATCACGACAGTCAACTGCGGCCTGAATACCTGGCTGGGCGATCTCACTGAAGTTCGCGACGAATCGGAATTCACGTCCGAACCCGTCGCTTACCTGAATCGAATGCGGCTGCCGACGGATGCGAAAGTTCTGTTCGTGGGTGAAGCCCAGGTCTTCGATGTCCAGGTTCCACTGGTCTATAACACGGTCTTCGATATTTCGATCTTTGAACAGTGGTGTTCGGCCAACGAGCCCGGTGTTCCGATCGCCGATCAGAAAATGAAGTCGACTGACGAAATTCGAAAGCGGCTGAAGAGTGAAGGGATCACGCACATTCTGGTCAACTGGCAGGAAGTGCTCCGTTACAGAACGACGTATGGAATCTCCGAATTCCTTGCACCGTGGCGGTTCAGGCATTTGCAGAAGGAAGGCATCCTTCACCGCAACGTGACGTCACTCTCTGGTGCCCGACCGATGGATTCATTCAGCGATTCTGATCGAAAGGTCATTGAAGAATGGGCTCCAGAATTGATCATCCGTTACGAAGGTCAGCCCGCGTTTGTGACTTCGCAATTTTTTCTTGTGACCGATTCTGAAGATTAGAACGCAGAGTTCAGAGAGGACTTGCAGAGAAAGGGGAGAGTCTCCTTCGTTCTCTGCGCCTTTTTCTCTCTGCAACCTCTGCGTTCCGAAGAGCCGAATTTCAAAAGCTGATCATCGAGTACGTCAAATGCCGAGTGTCGAAAATACTCAACCCGATAACCTGCAACGATCAAAAAATCGTCGGCTGCGCGACATGCTGGCTGGAGAGCAGATCGTTCGGTCGTTCGCCCCGCACGATGTGTTTACGGCTCGGATTCTGGAAGAGGCTGGCATCGAACTGCTTTTCCTGGGGGGCTTTGGAGTTTCTGCCAGCGTGTTGGGAATCCCTGACGTTGGCCTGACTACGCTCACCGAAATGACCGAGGCTGTCCGAAGGATGGCCGATCGTTTGACAGTTCCGCTGATCGCTGACGGCGATACCGGGCACGGAGATCTGCATAACGTCGCTCGGACCGTGCGTGACTTCGAACGGGCTGGTGCGTCGGGGATGCTGCTGGAAGATCAGGTCGCTCCCAAACGGTGTGGACATTTCAGCGGCAAGCAGGTGATTCCAGCGGAAGAAATGCTCGATAAGCTGAAGGTGGCGCTCGACACTCGCAGCGATCCCGATTTTGTGATCATTGCCCGAACCGACGCGCGAGCCGTCGAAGGCCTCGACGCAGCCATCGAACGTGCCAACCAGTACGGCGATGCAGGAGCGGACGTGTGCTTTGTCGAGGCTCCGCAATCGGTCGACGAACTGGCACGCGTCGTGAGGGATGTTCCTTTTCAGCAACTCGCTAATATGCTGCCCGGCGGAGTCACTCCGATCCTGGCGGCCGACGAGTTGCAGCAGCTTGGTTTCCGAATCGTTGTCGACCCGGTGGGCACGCTTCTGGCGACAGGGTTTGTGATGAAGCTGCTCGCCACAGCGATGCTGAACGACGGGCGAGTCGATCAACTCTCGTCGCAGATGCTGAGTTTCGCCGAAGTCAAAAAGTTGCTGGGCCTGGACGAAATCTCAAATCTGAGGCACCGTTGAAAGTCTTTGTCGAGTAACGCAGTTCGAAACGGATACAACGTCTGATGAGGACGGTGCTGACGACAATTGGTCTGCTGCTGGCTTTGACTGCTTTTGGCACGGTCGGCTTTCGTATTACATCCGGCAGCGGGTGGGTGGAAAGCCTTTACCTGGCGGTTGTGACGTTGACGACCGTCGGGTCGCGCGACGCCGGCACCAACAACACGTCGATGCTGTTTGTTGTGTTTTATCTGGCAACGGGACTTGGAATTTCGACATTCAGCGTGTTTCAGCTCGGCAGTCGGGTTGTCAGTGCCGATTTTCGCGAAATGCTGGAGAGGCGACGGATGCAGAAAATAATCAGCGATCTGAATGGGCATTCCATCATTTGCGGGCAAGGGCGGATGGGATTGGAAATCTGCGAATACCTCGCCGAGCGAGGTCGATCGATTGTCGTCGTTGATCACGACGAGGAGCGAATCCAGCCTGTGTGTAAAGAGCACGGCTGGCCGTTCATCGTCGGTGACGCCACCGACGATGACGTCCTGAAGTTCGCCGGCATCGATCGAGCCGCCTCGCTGACGACCGTTCTCGCCACAGACGCCGACAACCTGTACGTCGTCCTTTCCGCGAGGATGCTGAATCCTCAGGTAAAGATCATCGCGCGAGCTGTGGACGAGAAGGCGGTTGAAAAACTCGAACGCGCCGGAGCGACGCGCGTCGTGAGTCCGTTCCGAACCGGAGCGGTCAAGATGGCTCGATTCATGCTGAATCCGAGCATTGAGGACTTCATTGAAATCGCCGACAGCCGCGGCAACGAACTTGAACTGGCCGACATTCAGATCTCACCGGAAAGCGCTTACGTCGGTCTCAAGCTGATGGAAACAGACTTCCGATCCCGAGGCGTCATGGTCATTGGTATCCGCCGGGCAAGCGGCGCACGCCTGATGCCTCCGCCCGGCGACGCCGTCATTCAGGCAGAAGACAGCCTCTTCGTCTTCGGCAACGCTGACGCCGTTAATGGAATCGTTGACCGCTCGGATGAGACGGTTTCCTGACCGCTCAGCCTTAGCTACACGCCGACCTGCATTCGTGATTTGTGCCTGAGCAGGGCGGCTTCGAGGAAGCTGCGGAAGACGGGATGTGGTTCCAATGGTTTGGATTTGAATTCCGGGTGGAACTGCACGGCCAGGAACCAGGGATGATCGGGGATTTCCACGATCTCAGCGAGCAGGCCGCTGGGGCTGGAGCCGGAAATCTGCATGCCGGCTTCGATGAACTGCTTCTTGTATTCCGGGTTGAATTCGTAGCGGTGGCGGTGTCGCTCGCTGATTTCAGCTTCGCCATACACTCTGGCTGCCAGCGAATCTTCCTGCAGCACGCACGGCTGCGCACCCAATCGCATCGTGCCGCCTTTATTCGTGACGGTTTTCTGATCTTCCAACAGACAGATGACTGGGTGATCGGTCGAGTCAGCGAACTCTGTGCTTTGTGCTCCTTCGAGGTCCAGCACGTTTCGAGCAAACTCGATCACGGCGCACTGCATGCCGAGGCAGATTCCGAAGAAGGGGAGCTCGCATTGACGGGCGTAACGGATGGCTTCGATTTTGCCTTCGATACCTCGCATGCCGAATCCGCCCGGAACCAGAATTCCATCGACGCCGGCCAGCAACGATTCCGGTCCCTGTTCGGCCAGGTCTTCGGCTTCGATCCGCTTCACGATGACTTTGGCAGCGTGCGAGAAACCGGCGTGGTCGAGCGATTCGTAAATCGATTTGTAAGCGTCGCGATGTTCAATGTATTTTCCGACGACGGCGATCGTGACTTCGTGGTCCGGGTTGCGGATTCGTTTCAGCAGTTCAAACCAGTCGTCCATGTCGAGATGGCCAGCGTTCAAGCCGAGCTTTTCGACGATCAACTGATCGAGGCCGTGTTCGACCAGTCCTTGCGGCACCTCGTAGATCGAGACCGTCTTGTCGACTTCTTCGATGACCGCTCGCTTTTCGACGTTGCAGAACATCGCGATCTTTTCGAGATTTTCCTGCCCCATCGGGCGTTCGCAGCGGACGACCAGAATGTCCGGCTGAATCCCGATCTCGCGAAGCTGACCGACGCTGTGCTGAGTCGGCTTGGTTTTCATTTCGCGAGCGGCTCGCAGGTACGGCACCAGCGTCAGGTGCATGAACAGGCAGTTCTCTTTGCCGATTTCGAGCGGGATTTGGCGGATGGCTTCCAGAAATGGCAGGCTTTCGATGTCGCCGACGGTGCCGCCGAGTTCTGTAATAACAATGTCGACGTCTGGCCCGGCTTCGCGCAGCACGCAGGCCTTGATTTCGTTCGTCACGTGCGGGATGACCTGCACGGTTTTGCCGAGGTACTCGCCGCGACGTTCCTTGTCGATGACCTTCTGATAAATCTGCCCCGACGTGTAATTCGAGCCGCGATCCAGGACGCTGTTGGTAAAGCGTTCGTAATGGCCCAGGTCGAGGTCGGTCTCAGAGCCATCGTCCAGCACATAGACTTCGCCGTGCTGATAGGGGCTCATCGTCCCGGGGTCGACGTTGAGGTACGGGTCCAGCTTCTGCATCTTGATCCGCAGGCCGCGACGTTCCAGCAGCATGGCGACCGAAGCCGCCGTCAGCCCTTTTCCAAGCGAACTGACCACACCACCGGTTACGAAAATATGCTTCGTCATGACACCCTCAAACGGCGAAGACCCGGTCCCGAACGGGGCACCGGGTCTCCGGATACGTTGATGTTTTACCGATCTGCGAGGGGAGCTTTTCGAGCAATTTCGACCGGTCAGGCCGCCTTCCTCCCCGCGACGAAGCGAGCATAATCTTCCGGAGTGTCGATTCCAACTGAACGATGCGGGACCTCGGCAATCTGGATCGTCGCCCCCAGCTCCAGAGCGCGAAGCTGCTCCAGTTTCTCCAGATCTTCAAGTGGCGATGTCGGCTGCTCGGCCAGATGCAGCAGAAAATTTCGCCGATACGCATAAATTCCCAGGTGCAGCTTCCACGGCGAGTTCCCGGCCAGCCGTTCGTCGCGGTCGCCGTCCCGCATAAATGGCACCGGACAGCGGCTGAAATAAAGAGCCCGGCCATCGGCCGCGCAGACCGCTTTCACGCAGCTGGGATCGTCGAGAATCCCCGCGTCCGTGATTGGGGCGCAAAGCGTCGCCATGTCGGCGTTTGGGTTGTCGATCAGCAACTGCGAGACTTTGTTGATCGAATCTGGATCGATGTCCGGCTCGTCGCCCTGGATATTTACGATGATGTCGGAATCGGGCAGGTGCTTGCGGACGACCTCGGCGATTCTGTCGGTGCCGCTGGGATGGTCGCCGGTCATCGCGACCTGAGCACCGAACCCCTTCACCGTCGCCGCAATCTGCAGGCTGTCTGTCGCGATGAGTAGATTCGGCTCGTCGCCGTTCAGCCCTGCGAGAATTGAAGCACAGCCGGCTGATTCCCAGGTGTGCTGAATAAGTGGCTTGCCGGTTTCAATAAGCAGCAGCTTGCCCGGCAACCGAGACGACTGCAGACGTGCCGGGATAATTCCAGTGACTTTCATCATGACCTCCCTGTCATATTTGTCCGGCGGAATTCTGACGGATCCCCAGCCAGCGTGTCAGCGTCAATCTTTCGTGAGCTTCCCGCTAAAGGAGAACCTGACGTGTGCCACTGGCTCTGCCAGTGCGGAACTGTTTGCGGGTGGCAGTTCCAAAAAGCACTGGCAAAGCCAGTGGCACACTTTGTTGCCAGATTTATTACCCGAACAGCTTCAGGCAGGGCGTGCCTTCGTTGAGCGTCGGGCGCTCCGGTCGGCCTTTGTATTTATAAACGACTTCCATGTGGTGCAGACCGAGCATGTGCAGGATCGTGGCGTGGAGATCGTGGACGTGCATGCGGTCCTCGATGGCGTGCAGGCCGAGTTCGTCGGTTTCGCCGATCGTTTGCCCGCCTTTGATGCCCGCTCCGGCCATCCACATGGTGAAGCCGGTGGCGTTGTGGTCTCGACCGTCGCCTTTTTCGCTCATCGGCGTTCGACCAAATTCGCCGCCCCAGACGACGAGTGTTGAATCCAGCAGGCCTCGTTGCTTGAGATCCTTCAGCAGACCGGCGACGGGTTTGTCACTTTCGCCGCAATTCGTCGTGTGGTTTTTCTCGATGGCCGAGTGAGCGTCCCACTTGCTGCCGGTTCCGTGGTAGAGCTGGACGAAGCGCACGCCTCGTTCGACCAGCCGCCGTGCCAGCAGGCAGTTTCGCCCGAAGGTGTTGGTTACCGCTCCGTCGGCGATTCCGTACATCTCCTGCGTCGTTGCCGTTTCCTGACTCAGGTCGACTGCTTCCGGAGCCGTCGCCTGCATTCGGAACGCCAGTTCGTAGCTCTTGATGCGAGCATCCAGCTCGGTCTGCTGAGGTCGCGTCTTCGCGTGCTGACGGTTCAGCTCGGTGAGAAAGTCCAGCTTTGCTTTCTGACGCTCCGGCGTGACGCCTTTGGGAGTCGTCAGGTTGGCGATGGGCTCGTTGCCTGAACGTAGCCTTGTTCCCTGATAAGCCGCAGGCATGAAACCGGAACCCCAGTTGCGAGGCCCGTTCACTGGATCCGAAGGCTTGTCGGGAATCACGACGAACGACGGCAGGTTCTGATTTTCCGTACCCAGGCCGTAGCTGACCCACGCTCCGAGCGACGGTCGCCCGGCAGTGAAGACTCCGGTGTTCATCTGGCAGACGCCGCCGGAGTGGTTGATGCCGTTCGTCCAGCAGCCTCGCAGCACCGCAATGTCGTCAGCGCAGGTTGCGGTGTGAGGCAGCCAGTCGGAAACCCACAAGCCGCTCTCGCCATGCTGCGCCCATTTTCGCTTCGGAGCGAGCAGTGGAGCGTTGTACTCGCCCATCGGCGTGATAACCGGCTTGAACGACGAGGGCAGCGGCTGTCCCGCCATCTTTGTCAGAAGCGGTTTTGGATCGAACAGATCCATGTGCGAAGGCCCACCTTCCATGAAGAGGAAGATTACATTCTTCGCATGTGGAAAACCGGTTGGTAGCCTCGGAGCCGCCGTCGAACTGGCTTTTCCTTCGGAGGCGAGCAGGCTCGATTCGCGGCTCAGCAGATCAGCCAGCGCCAGTCCCCCGAAACCGGCTCCGCTCCGCAGAAGCATGTCCCGCCGGCTGAGTGCCGGTTCGAAATGCGGAACGGAATTCATGCTGGCAAGTCTTGAAGTCGTTGGCGTGGTCACAGCTTTGTCCTCAACGGCAGATTCCCGGTTCAATGTTCCAGGTCAGGTATTCAGCATACCCAACATTGAACCTGGAACATGGAACCTGGAACAAACTTAGCCCTATTTTTCGTCGTCGGCACAAACCCAGCCGCCGAGCGTCGTTTCGTAGTCGCACAATTCGGTATCGCTGAAGTAAATGGCGATTTCGCGAGCGGCGGCATCCGGGCCATCGCTGCCATGAACGAGGTTCATCTGGCGGCTGACTCCGTAGTCACCTCGAATCGTGCCCAGCGGAGCTTCGCGGCCGTTGGTGGATCCGAGCATCGCTCGCACGACGGAGATTGCTTCGGGGCCTTCCAGAACCATTGCCACGACCGGGCCGGACGTGATGAATTCTTCGAGCAGCGGGTAGAACGGCCGTTCGAGGTGCTCTTCATAATGCCTTTGAGCGAGCTCCTTTGTGACGTTCAGCATTTTCAGGCCGACAGTCTTCAGGCCTTTGCGTTCGAAGCGGTTGTAAAGTTCTCCAACGAGTCGTCGTTGCACAGCGTCCGGCTTGAGCAGCACAAATGTTCGTTCCGTAGCCATTTTTGTCTTTCATCAGGTTAGTCGGGTTCAGCGATTCACGTTCCGAAGTTTTTATTTTAATCTGGAACATGGAACTGTCGAACGGGTGAAACATCGTCGGTTGCCACCCACGGGTTTTCGTCTGAAATTCAGCGAAGTGGCGGAGCGTATTCGAACATTCCTGGCCGTTGCAACGTGCGTGATGTTCGAGTTTCCAAGGATTCCCGACAGCTCTCCGTTTGAGTCCGAAGTGTCTCACGCTATGCTCTGCGGCTTGACCCACGTGGCTGCTTGCGGCCACTTGAGAATTCGGCGTCAAATCCAACCACCACCAGATTTTCAAAGAGGCGGCGAGTCGTGCAGCCATCCAATCCGCAACGCAGCGAATCTTTTATCCGACAGCCCCGGTTTCTGATCCTCACCGCGCTGGTCCTGCTGGCCGCTTTGTGTCGGATGGTGGATCACGGATTTGTGAATGTCGCCCCGATCGGCGCGATGGCTCTCTTTGGTGGAGCCTGCTTTCGTTCTCGAAAAGCCGCGTTTCTGGTTCCGGTGTCGGCTCTTTTGTTGAGCGACGTGCTGCTCAACCTGACTCGACACAGCAACCAGTGGTCGGAAGCCTGGAAGTTGACCGCGTTCACGTACCTGGCCTTCGTGCTGGTCGTGTCGCTGGGGATGCTTCTCCGCAACCGAACTCGCAGTGTGTTTGCGATCGCTGGCGGCTCGCTGGTCGGCTCGATCGTCTTCTTCGTCGTGTCGAACTTCGGCTGGTGGATGACGATGGGCTTCCACACTCCGGACTTCGCCGGCCTGACCCAGTGCTACGTTCAGGCGTTGCCCTTCTTCCGTAACACCATCGCCAGCGACCTGGCCTTCAACGCGGTCCTCTTCGGCTGCTTCGCTCTGGCCGAAAGCCGAGTCCTCGCACCTCGCCCAGCCGTCGCGGAAGCCGTGTAAGGACGTTCGGAAAGCGACGCGGCATACGTTTTGCGGACTGAACGAAGCGAGCGATGTTCCGGCAATCGCGAACAAGATCGCTGTAGGGTGCGTCTTGACTCGCCCTACAGCAGTCAGACCAGCCGCATTCGTGACTCAGAAGCTGCCCGAGCTATTGGATATCGACGATTCGACGTCGACGATGCGGGCGGTTGGTTTGGCCAGGTCGACCAGAACTGGCTGCGGAGTGTCGACTCGCGCCAGGTTTCCTGCGGCGTCGCGAGCGACGACTCGAACATAGAGCCTGGGCGGAATTCCCTGGCCGACGTTCCAGATGTACTGGCCGGTGTTCGGCAGCCAGTCCGAAATCTGCTGCCAGGGACCGTTCGGGTTTGCCGCGTACGACAGAGCGATCGGTCGGTCGGCCAGCTTCTGGTCGGCGGCTTTCCAGGTGATGAGGATGCGGTTGGCATCAGCTCCCGTACCCTGCTGAAGCGGGAACAGGTTGACGACCGGCGGCGACGAGTCGACCACGATCGAGAAATCCGGTCGTTCACCAGGTTGCGGAGGTGGTTCGGTTAACCCGGCTCCGCTGGTGGCTCGAATCGAAAATCCGTAGACGCCGTCGGATGGTACATCGACTTCAAACGGGCTGCGGTTATCTTCGTCGATTCCGTATCGGTACCACTTTTCGCCGTTGTTCTGGCTGACGAACAGGCCAATTTCGGCGACTCCGGACGGGCCGATGTCGTCGATTCGGTAATCAATGCTGAACTGTCGGCTCTTGACGATTCGATGCCCCGCCGGAGCCGGAAGTTCGTAGGCCGGGATTTGCGATGGATTGCCGGTTCCGGGGATCGACGAAACATTCTGCTGCTGCCATTGCGGAGTGCTGCCGTTCGGGCCGGGAATTCCTGACATGCCGGCTCCGGGGGAAGTGCCAGTCACTGGCGGGGCGGGGGCGGATGAGAGTGGGGCAGCAGGATTCGATGCGTAGCCGTTGCCTGTGTAAGGATTACCCTCGTAGCCGTGGCCCGGCCTCGGCGGGAGGGCTCCCAGCATTGGATTGGTGCCCGGAGTCGGAATCCCGGAAAGCAACGGGTTCTGCCCAGAGGCAATCGGGGCACTGAAGTCAGGAACTCCGACCGGTGGTGGAAGTGCTGGTCCCGGGGCCAGGCTTCCAATCGGGCTGATATCGACCTGGTACTGAGACTGAGCTTCGTTGCCGGCAGAATCTTTGACTCGACCACGAACGGCGACCAGGCCTCCTTGCGGAATCGCCCAGCTTGTCTGGCCGCTTGCTGACGGCTTGACCGGGATCTGTTGCCAGTCGGACATGCCGGTCTGTGTGAATTCGAGGACGATCGACGAGGTATCGACGCTGGTGTCGTCGATTGACCAGTTCATAGCGATGCGACCAGGCTCCGATTGCTTCAGGTCGATTTTCAGATTCGGCTTTGTTGTGTCAACAACGACGATCAGGCCGGGCTGAAAGACAGCTCCGCCCGGATGAAGCTGATTGTTTCGATCGACCGTCTGGACAGCAAACCAGTATTCACCGTCGCTCGCCGCCTGGAAATCGAACTTTCCAGTTTGAGGAGCAACCTTCTGAACGGCCTGCCAGTTCTGACCACGATTCTGCGAGACGTACAGCCGGACTTCGCTGGCTCCCAGTCGAGCGATCTCCTGAGGATCGTACTGGTAGGGAATTCTGAAGGCCTGGCGGCTGGTGAAGATGGGCTCGGGCAGGTTCGCAGCGGCTGGTGAAGACGGACCTGGCAGCAGAGGTTGTCCCTGCGCATTTGCTTCGCCGGTCATGATCAACAGGCCACAGGCCAGGGTAACCAGGCTCTTCATCTCCGCTCCTCCGCCGGAATCCAATACTGCGTATTCGCGAGCACGCTGACCAGATTGAAAAGGCGGACACCGATCTGGAATTGCGGTTGCGCAGCCAGCACTGGCTGTTTTCCCGACATCGAAATGGCCTTCAGAGCCGAGTTCCGAAACGAGTTCACCATCAACACGCAACGCGTGCGCAACGTCCCGAAAGTCCGCCGGAAATCCGGGTCTCCCTGTCGTATCGACCTGAGAAGTTATGCGGCTTGAAGAGAATCTTCGGATCAGTGGAGATAATCATTGATGAACCGCCGGTGTCTTCGCGCTGAACATCGGGATTTGTTCCTACAGCCGGCACGATTTATCACCAGGCTTTGAGCGTCTGCTGGGACTGCTTGTGTGCCGGCATTCCCTGCACCGATGAAGGTGTAGAGTGTGTGGAGACTCTCCGTAGACTCCCCGGCAACTGTTCCGTCTTCAGACACGATGGGACATTACGCCATCAACTGGCGAGTTGGCAGGTGGGAGCGGCCAGAGAATCCACCGCGTCGACCAACTGCCGGGAACCGGAAGTTGTCAGGGATCGTCGAACCCAACTTGTGGAAAGTTTTCGAATCGTTTTTGCACTCACAGGTGGTGATAGCAGGATGAACAGACTTCGGTGCTCACTCGCTCGCGGGAATCATGTTTTGAGAGCGTATCTCTCAGTACAGATTGTACTTAGAGGATGGGGCGAGGCGGTGATTCAGACGTTTCGAATTGTCACAATGCGAAGGTTGAACCAGATTTCGGATTTGGAGGCTTCAATGCGTCGAGAATGTTTCGGCGAAGTCTCCGCTCGTAGTTGGTTGTTTGCTCAAGTTGTTTTTTGCTCAGGGGTTACGTCGCGACGAATGGCGATGGTGCCGGCTTTGACAGTGTCGTCGAGATGGTATTCAGATAAGGCTTGCGCGGATTCAGCGCGAACGGCAACAGCATTTGCGCGAGCAGGGATGTTCGCACGTGAAAACGCAATGATTTCACGGCAGAGCTGAAGTGAGGGGCTGTTTTGATGGGTCGCGTCGCGGCCTCTCGCACCAAGAGAAATACAGAACCGAGAATTATTCGGGAGATCAGGCATGTTGTTGACATCGTGGGTCCGGAGTTTTCGTCAGTCGCTGCAGAACCGTCGACGGGGAAACCGTCGAGGTTTCGATTGGCAAACTCAATCGCTGCACGGTGACGCGGGGCGTCGCAGTCGGAATACCGAACAGTTGGAAGATCGAATGCTTCTGACAGCCTTCGTTGTCGACCAGCAGTTCGTCGATGCGAATTCCGGCACCATCAACATCACCAACAGCACGATCGATATCGACAGCGACGGGACGCCCGAGTTTGACTCGATCGTTTTCGACGATGCCCGGATTTCCGGTGTCGGTGGAGTTGGTATCAACGTCAACCTGTCAGATCTGGTGCTGAACCGAATCGTGTTTCAGGGAGTCCAGATTGGCGACCAGGCGACCGGCGACAATCAGACTAGTGGCATCAATATCACGTTGAACAATATCGATCTCGAAGCAATCGCTTTTGACGACACAATTGTCTTCAGTGCCTTCGGTGGCGGTCTCGACATTGACTTGACCGACGTCCGTATGGAACAGCTGGCGATCTTCAACTCAACGATTACCGGCGGATTGAATGCCGGCGTGACGATTGACGTGGCGAGCGTGTCGCGGAACGCGGTCATTGATGAGCTGGCGATTTCCGGTTCCACAATCGACGGCGTCGCGTTGACCGCAGTCGGCATCCAGAAGTCCATCATCGGCGCGTCTCAGGCAAACCCTGTTGTCATCACAGTCCCCGATCACGGTTTGCAGACTGGCGCAGAAGTTAAGATTACCGGCGTCTCCGGGCTCACTTCTGCCAATACTCGCGACACGATTACGGTTATCGACGAAAACACTTTTGAACTGGACAATACAGATGGTTCCGGAGATCCACCGTACGGTGGTGGAGGAACACTGACCACAACGACCGACCTCAACAATATTCGCATTGTTAGAAGCAATATTACCGGGTCAAGTGGACTTGATGGGCTGGCCATCTCGCTGACTGATGCTCGGGCTCCGGGGCTGACGATTCAGGACAACGAGTCGATCGACAGCATCGATCTCAGTCTGACTCGAACACCCATGGATGGGCTGCAGATCCGCGACAACGAGGCGATCAACGCCAATCGCCCCCAGGTTAACGCCGTTAACGTTGATCTGGAAAAGTCGACGCTGACTAACGTCATTATCGACGGAAACGTAATCGATCGAGGTGCCAGTGCGTCAGGCGGTGAAGGCGTTGTCTTCACGGCGGTTGACAGCAATGTCTACGGTAGCTTCTCGAATAACGTAGTTCAGAACACGTTGGGCGCTGGTTTGAAGTTTGTTGGGACGGCGTCCGATGAGTTTCAGGCTGAGAACCGTGGGCCGCTGGTTTTTGATTTCAGTTCAGTTTTCGCCGAAACATCGTTAACCGCAGCAATTTCGGATAGCGATACCACGATTCTGGTTGTCGACGGGCGGGCCTTCCAGGCTCAGCAAGTCGTGATTATTGAAAATGAGCAAGTCTTTATCGAGTCGGTCAGTGGCAACACATTGACGGTTCGTCGTGGTGAGCGCGGGACGCTCGCTTTGAGTCATGCCAGTGGAACTCGACTTCGTTCGGTAACGTCATCCGCCTCGGGGGTAGCACGCACGATTTCCGGAAATACGTTCTCAGCTAATGCTGGGGCGGGGATTTCAGCATCACTTGGTGAAGGCGCGGCTCTGAATGCTGATATTACAACGAATGTGTTTCTGAATAATCTGGGCGGCGGTATCGATGTCGCTGCAAATGACACTCGTGCGGCGAGCACGACCATTCAGCGAGGCGGCATCAGTCGAACGGCAACCACGCTCAATGTGAACGATGCCAGCCCGTTCTCGAATTTCAATGTGCCGTTTGATGTCCTGGTTGATGGCGAGCGGATGACCGTCACAGCTGTTGACGGGAACTCGTTGACTGTCAGTCGTGCTGTGCGGGGGACCGTGGCCAGTTTTCACGCTACAAACGCTACAGTCACTGCCGCTACTGGCGACGCATTGGACCTGAATATCGGCGACACCGCAGCCAGCCTGGGAAATCTTTTCGACGGCAATCAAGGCAACGCGATCAGCCTCCTGCTCAATGACAAAGCTGCGGGAACGTTCGATGTCGTAGGCAACACGATCATCAACACCGGGATCGGCAGCGGTGCACGGGCAACAGATGAAGACGGTATTCAGATCTCACTGACCGGGACGCAGATCAACGACGAAGCAACGGCCGTCCTGCGACGGTCCTTCATCAGCAACAATCTCATCGGAGTTGCCTCTGTCTCGACACTCCCTGCTGCTTTGCCGATTGGTACGTCGGTCTTTCAGGTCGTTGATGGGAGCGGTTTTTCTGCTTCGAATCAAATTCTGATTGATGGCGAAACGCTCACCGTCCAATCGGTCAACGGAAATATTGTCACGTTGACGTCGCCGACGACTGTTGGGCATCTTGCCGGTGCAGCTGTTCTGCGGACTGCCGGTGGCAATTCAGGCCGGGCAATAGACATCTTCTTCGACGAGCAGACCGCCATTGAAGATTTGCAGATTTCCGGCAACACGATTGCAAATAACCTGGATGACGGTGTCCGGATCACCCGTGAAGATGATGCCGTGACACGAACGGTTAATCCGTTCGGAGAGCAAACACGCGCGATCACGATTGCAGCCAACACTATCAGCAACAATGCACAGAATGCGACGACAGAACAGCTTCAGTCCGGCGGTAGCCAGCAGTACGGTGCAGGTATCGAGATTGTCGTCCGAAACGGTGACCTCGATCAGACGGACATCGAAATCCGCGACAACACCATCAGCCGGAATGCTCGAACCGGCGGCGGTGCTGATGCGTCGGCGACAAACGGAATTAACCTGCGAGCTGAGGCTGATGCTCAGTTGCTGGTTGATATGACAAATAACGTTGTCAATTTCAGTGAAGGTGACGGAGTTTCGCTTTCAACTCGCGAAAACTCATCCACCGATCAACGTGACATTGGCGGAACCTGGACGAAGAACGACTTTTCCAACAATGGTCAGAACGGAATCGATATTCTGGGGCGGTTTGGCATTTTCAATCTCCTTGTCGTCGGGATTGAAGGTGTTGACAGTGTTGATGGTCGAAGCCTCGGAAACTCAATCCGCCGTAATCAGTATAACGGAATTAATATACGTCGCGGTGGAAACGCATCGATCGTCAATAATGACTTCTTTATGAACGGCTTAAGTGAACCACGGGCCGTCAATGTTGGAGATACAACGCCGACCGTGTCGTTTGGATTTCTGACTGAAGAAAGTGCAATCAACGGTAGCGGTATTCATGTTGCTAATGGTGATAATCGGGGAGTAGGGGCTCAGCTTTCAGCTTTCAATCGGGACGTCAATCTCGACATTAAGGCAAACGTTTTTGAGGCCAATCGAGGGATGGGGATCGACATTAACTCCATCGCGAGCAGTGGCAACACCGTCAGTGCAACGATTCGTGACAATCTCATCACGGAGAATCGTAATGACGGTATCGAGATTTCGGGGCGTGTCGAGACAACGTTGCTCGGTAACTTTATTGACAGAAACGAGGGCCGCGGTGTCGATTTGATGAGCTTCGGGTTCGGGCTCGAAGTTCTGGTTCAGTCAAACTACAAAATTGGTAACGGGCAGATCGAAGGCCGGAATACGATTGTTGGTAATCGTCTGGAAGGCATTTACTACGTCAACACCGCTAATGTCCAGGACCAGAACCTTCTGAGCACGGATAACGGTTCGCGACTCAATAACGGTAATGTTCAAAGCTGGCCGGCAGCGATTCTGCAGATTGACTCAAATCAGGTCGATGCCAACGGCATTGACAGCGGAGCATCCGGTACAGGTATCGTTCTCTGGATTGGGACCAGTGGTGGTGAATCGTTTACAGAACGGGCTTACAATAATGCGACTGGTACGGCGACTGGTATAGGTTCTGTTGGTGGTGTCGCAGATCCGATCAATTTTGACTTTATCACCAATTCGACTTCTTCCCTGACTACATCTGACGGGCGAGTCAATAGTCGAACCAATGCACGAATCGTCAATAATACTTTTGATGGAAACTTTGGTGATGACTTTACTGTCGATACGTTTATATCCACAGTTAATCCTGGTACGTCAGCCAGCCTGTGGGATACAACTTCTGTTCCTCAGTATCGCCTGAACAGCTATGTGTCAGACCCGCTTTCTCGCCTGAATCTTCAGTTTGAAGGAAATCAGGGGGATGGTCTCGACGTTCGAAATGCGGCTCCTGTTTACACCAACGACGAGCCACTCTTTAAACGGCGAATTTCTTCAAGCCCTCCCCGAAGTCCTTCGGGGCCGTATCCTTCGGGAACGTCGGCGCGTGATGCTTCGCGGGTTCCTTCGCGTACTCGCAGTGGATCGATTCTGGTGCCGACTCAGGGAGCTGGCCCGAATGGTGCGCCCGAAGCCATTTATACGATCAGCAACGTGCAGCCAGTGGATGTTGGGAATGGAATCAGTAGTCTTCAGTTGACGCTGACTCCGACAACGGCTGCCCTGTCTGCTTATGGCGCAACTCTTCCTTCGATTTTCAACCGCGCAACTGTCGAAATTTATAATGTCTTCAGTGTTGATGGCTCGCCGCACTCGGCCAATGGTGTGTTCAGAGTGCAGAGTTTCAATGCTGGCTCACGAACGGTAATTCTTGAGAACACTGCGGGAGAAGATGGGCCTGCTTATTTGAGTGGCGGCACACTTATTATTAACGACGAGGTCACGGTAGGTGGCTTCCCACCGTTTCAGTATCCCGGAGAAGGGCCAACGACATTCCGAGTGGCTCAGGGGTTTGATACTTCCGGATCACTTGCACAAAATGAATTTGCAGACGGCGATAACTTCTTCGATGGCGGCAGCACCGGGGGGAGCCCGAATGGTCTTGTTGATTGGGGGATCTGGACTCCTAATGCAGCGTTGAACGGCGTTATCACTAATGTGACATCGGTTGGCAATACCGTCACAATTACGTCGCCGAATCACGGTCTGACGAACAATCGGTTGATTGAGCTGTCCGGTGTAAACGGTATTCCAAACATTAATGCAGTCTTCCTGGTGACGGTGACGGGACGCGACACGTTTACGATCAGTCGTTCACTTGATGGCGTTTACATTGACGGGGGCGAGTGGAAGACTCGTGATGAAAGTTTTCCGGATCCAAAGGCTCCGACTTTTCCGATCAGCAATATTATTGACGTGACTCCGGATCCGCGAACGTCAGCGGCTGGTGTGGTTACCCTTAACTTCAGTGAGCCAGTTACCAATCTGGATGTCGGTGACTTGTTTCTGACTCGCGACGGAGTTGGCGTTGATATCAGCGGAATTCTCGTTCAACAAGTGACGCAGACGCAGTACACCATCGATCTTTCGTTCGTGACGACTTTGGAAGGACAATACGAGTTAATAATTGATAACACGTTTCCTGAAGCGTCTTTTGTTCCGATTACGCCAGATCCACGAACTGAGTCTGCCGGAGTTGTGACGGTCAACTTTACGGAAGATGTGACCGGGGTCGATATTGGCGACTTTGTTCTCTCAGTTGATACTGGTGATAGTAACGGGTTTCAGGCAATCGACTTAAGTGAGAGAAGCGGGACGGGAAACAATCTTGCGGTGACACAGGTCAGCTCTTCGCAGTACACGATTGACCTTTCTGGTGTTACAGACGCGGTGGGTACTTATCGGCTGACGCTGCTCGCTCCCAAGTCGCAGGCGATTACTGCGATTGGTGGGCAGGGTGGGATTGGTACTCCGGTGGTGATTGAGTCGCTTCAGCATGGTTTGGCGACCGGCCAGACTGTGACTATCTCGGGAGCGACCGGGCCATCGAATGGTCTGAGCACGGTTGTCAATGGAACCTACCGGATCGTCGTGACGGACGCCGATAGTTTCATGCTCTTTGATGAGACGCTGACAACAGCCGTGGTTGCTGATGAGTCTAATTACAATACGACTTCCACTGGGTTTGGAAGATGGAGCTTTGATCCAGAGATTGTCGACCGGGTTGGTAAGGCCTATTCCGTTGACAAGTTCAACGTGACGGCGGAAGCAACGGAAGTCTGGGCGCGTTCGAATACTGCACCGACTGCAGACATCATTGACGTGTCTCCGGATCCACGAAACATGTCCGTTCCGTTTGTGATTATCCAGTTTAGCGAACGAGTCAATTCCGCGCAGTTTTCTCATACCGATCTTAGGTTGTCCCGAAATGTTGGTGCCGGTTTTGTGAACGTGCCTTTAGGGGTTGCCAATAATCCTGTGGCACTGGATGCTGATGCTAATGGTTTCGCGACCCGGTTCCAGGTGCCGAATCTTGGGGCAGTGACTTCAACGGATGGTGACTATCGTTTGACGCTGATCACGACCGACACAAGTCGGATTTCGGATCAGCAGGGGTCGTTTCTGAACTTTCCGGCGTCCGATGAGTGGACCCTTGTAACGACTGGACCTGCCCCTGTATTGACGACTGTGTTTCCGGATCCACGCCAGAATCCAGCCAGTATCATTCAGATTTCGTTTAACGAAGCTGTTGCCGGTGTGGATACTGCCAATGCGGCAAGTCACCTGACGTTGACTCGCGATATTGGTGACGGCAACGGTCCCCAGGTTGTACCGCTGGTGGACCCGTCATCAAACATGCCGGTCCCGATTACGGTGATTGACCCTTTGACCTACCAGGTTGACCTGACGCCAGTGACTGGACTTGCCGGGAATTCAATCGACGGGACTTACAGGCTGACGTTGAATCGTGGCAGTGGAATTGTTGCTGTATCGGACGGTGAGGCGCTCGCGGTTGACGCAACGGACTCCTGGGTTCAGGACAGTACCGTGCCGACAGTCGATATTCTCGATATCTCGCCGGACCCTCGCGTTGACGATGCGGGCGTGGTGACGGTGCGATTCAGTGAGCAGGTTTCCGGGTTAAATCGAAATAACGCAGCGGCAGATTTTACACTGACGATTGACCGTCGTGACGGTAATGGACCGCAGGCGATTAGTCTGACCGGGATCCGTGTTCGTCCTTTGAATCCGGTTCAGGCTGACGGAACCGCAATTCAGGATCCATTTACCGCATCCTCGGATATTTTTGCTGACACGTTCGTCATCGACCTTTCAGCTGTAACGGATGAGGCGGGTGATTATGTTCTTTCATTGATCGCCAGTGGTGGCGTTGCTGATCGTGCGTTGAATTCGCTGGTGATCACACCGGATGCCTCAGATTCATGGACACGAATTGCGAATCCGACGACCGATCGTGTTATCGACTTCAATTTCCCTGGAATTCCGGTACCACCTCTTCTGTTTCAGGCTGAAACACCGAATCCAGTTGTGAATGATGCTTTCGATTTGTTCTTCGTTGACGCGACGCCGCCACAGGTTGTCCCTGGATCTGTGAATGTGACTCCGGATCCAAGAAGTACTGCGGTGGGTATTCTGACGATTGATTTTACGGAGCCTGTTGTTGGGTTTAACCTTACGGATCTAGTGCTGACTCGTGATTCGGGATCCGGCCCTCAATCGGTTTCTCTGAATGGATTGACGCTGAATCAGATTACTCAGTCGCGTTACACGATTGACCTGAATCTCAAGACGGGGGCTCCTGGAGATTACGTGCTGGGTATTCAGGGCGCAGGCTCGTTGATTGAAGACCTTGCTGGAAATCCGATTCAGGCTTCATTCATAACGCTGGATTCATGGACGGTTGAAAATATCGGTCCTTCGGCGACGGTTTCCGTGACGCCAGATCCACGTACCACTCCGGCGAATGCGGTTCAGATTTCGTTTACAAAAGAAGTTGCAGTTGCTCAGGTTGGTGTTTCGGACTTCAAACTGGAACGTAACACTGGTAGCGGTTTTACCGAAATCATCCTGACTGGTGCTTCCATTTCTGCGGACAGCCCTTCAATGGGTTTCGATGATTCATTCACTCTGGATCTAAGTGCCGCCGGGTTGACCGACATGGAGGCAACTTATCGAGTGACGTTGGTTGCTGCAGATTCGGGAATTGTTGATCGAGCGGGTATTGAATTGTCTGCCGATGCTTTTGACGTTTGGGTGCTCGATAATACCAGCCCAACCGTTGACATCATCGATATTGCTCCAGACCCAAGGCAGTCGGAAGTTGGGACTGTTAATATCATCTTCAATGAAGGTGTGACCGGCGTTGATATTAACGACTTCGTGCTGCTGCGTGACACGGGTAGCGGCCTGATGCCGGTTAATATTTCTGGATTGACTGTTTCTCGGCAGACGGATCTCCGTTACACGATTGACTTGTCGGCGGTCACTACCGTTGATGAAGCGACTTACGAATTGAGACTTATTACGACTGACGGTGTGTCGCCAGTGACAGATCTGGCGGGTAACCCGTTGCTGGTTGATGGCGGATTGGGAGTGGCCGACACGGCAGCGCTCGACAGTTGGTTTCGAGGTGTGGATGTTGTTGATCCGACAGTGAGTATTTCTGCGGTAACGACACCGCGTGCGAATGCTGCTGGTGTCGTAACTTTCACGTTCTCAGAGGACGTGAGCGGTGTTGACATTGACGATGTTGAACTGACACTCGATACGGGTAGCGGTCCAATGCCGGTTGATATTTCCGGACTGACAGTCACTGCTGCACCTGGGTCTGCAACGCAGTACTTACTGGATCTCAGTAGTGTGACGGTTACTCAAGGGACTTATGTGCTGCGAGTAATCACGACGGATGGTGCGACGCCTGTTATAGATGCCGCTGGTAACCTCCTCGATTCGACGCTTGGTGGTGGGGTCGCTGACCAGATTTCATTCGTCGTTCAGACGATTGATCCATCGGCGGTGATTACACCTGTTTCCCCTGATCCGCGACTGAGGGATGCAGGTCTCGTGACCGTGACGTTCAGTCAGCCTGTTCAAGGGGTTGATATTTCTGACTTCTCGTTGACTCGTGATACGGGAATTGGTCCCCAGCCAGTTTCCCTTCAGAATGTCACGGTTATCCAGGATCCGTCCGGCCCTGGAGCTGATCAGTATGTAATCGACCTGACCAGCGTTACCGGAAGTGATGGGAATTATGTGCTGACGCTGAACGCTGAGGGGTCTGGGATTACTGCCATTGCGACCGGCGATCCAATGACCAGCGATGCGATTGAGAGTTGGTCTACGATTACGACGATTACCGTCAATACGACAAATGACACTGTTGATGTGGATCCTGGTGACGGCATTGTTGCTGATGCTGGCGGTAATGTTTCGCTTCGTGCGGCGATCATGGAAGCCAATGCTCTGGTGGGCAACGACAGGATCGTTGTTCCGGCAGGTGTCTATGCTCTTACGTTGCCAGGCGCTGGTGGGAATGTCTCTTCGGCTGGCGATCTCGATATTACTGAGACAACCGGGTCGTTGACGATTGTTGGTGCCGGTGCGGGGTTGACAATCATTGATGCTCGGTCGATTGAACGAGTGTTTCACATTCTTGGTGGAGCTACGCTTAATCTTGAGGGCGTTACGGTAACTGGTGGTTTGGTAACGGGGAGCGAAGACGGTGGTGGCATTCGAAACGACGGCGGTACGGTCTCGATCATCGATAGTGTAATTACAGGTAACGTTTCTCAGGACGACGCTGGCGGCATCAACAATACTGGAAACCTGACGCTGACCCGGGTGACGGTTTCAAACAACTCGGCAGCTCGAACCGGGGGCGGGATTCGTAATTCCGGTAACCTGACAATCAACGCAAGTACGATCGGGGGGACGAGTGATCCCGCGGATCCACTTGCTTCTGACCTGCGAAATAAATCCGTGCTGGCCGGGGGCGGCATCGTTAATCTCGGGACTGGTGTTCTGACAATTAACAATAGTACGATTGCCGGGAATGTCGCCACTTCCTCAGCTGCTCAAGGGGCGGGGCTGTACTCCATCGGTACGGCGAGTCTGACTAACGTCACAATCGCCGAGAACGAAGCTGGTGGGCAGGGGGGCGGTCTGGCGGTGGCCGGTGGGACAACCTCGTTGTTGAATACGCTGATTGGTGATAATAATTCCGTAACGACCACTGCCAACGACGTTTTCGAATCAACCAACAATGCAGTGTTGATTGTGACTCTTGGAAATAATCTGGTTGAAAATCGGACTGGGGCAACGGCTGCGTTTCCGGCTCCAGCAGTGGCGGGGCAGCCAAATGCTAACGGGGATTTGGTTGGCGTGTCCCCGCAGCTTGGGCGGCTGGCAGACAACGGTGGTCCGACTGAGACCGTTGCTGTGATGCCGGGTAGCCCTGCGATTGATGCTGCAGCCGACACGGTTGATACGACTGATCAGCGTGGTATTACTCGAGGGCTGGATAACTTCAGCGTTGCCAATGCAGGGCAGCTGGGAATTGATATTGGTGCGTACGAAACTGGCGGCTTCTTTGTGAACTCGCTGGCTGACACGATCGACGTGAATCCTGGTGATGGAATCGCTGCGGACCAGTTTGGCAACACAACTCTTCGTGCGGCGATCATGGAAGCGAACGCGTCGCCCGGGGACAGTACGATTATTCTTGCAGACGGGGTTCATGAACTCAGTCTGGTCGAACTCGACGAAACTGCACCGACGGCAGATATCGTTGATGTTTCGCCTGATCCACTGAGTGCAGAATCGACCGGACTCGATCCTGTTGATGAAATTACCGTTAACTTCTCCGAGCCAATTCAGGGATTGGATCTGACGAACGCAGCGACCAATTTTACGTTGACGCTCAACAATGGTACGACAACATCGGTAGTTCCTCTTACCGGGATCACAATTCGACAGGATTCTGACACGCAGTACGTGCTGGAAGGGTTGACGGCGCTGCTGGCTGCCGATGGCCTCTACACGCTGCAGCTCAACACCAGTCCCGTGACGCCGAATATTACGGACTTCGCGCTGGCTCCAAACGGTCTGGCGGCTGATCCGTCTGATCTGACTGGGATGATTGCAGCTGTGGAAACCTTTGTGCGAGGTGCCGACGTCTTTGCGCCGACGGCGATAATCAGTGACGTTACAACACCTCGCAGCACGAATCCAGGTCTTGTTACGGTCACGTTTGACGAGCCAGTTTTCGGTGTGGATCTGAGCTCAGATCCCGCAAATTTCACTCTTCAGTTCGACGATGGGATTCTGCCTCCACAGACAGTTTCTCTGGCGTCTGTTTCCGTTCAACAGGTCACTTCGAGTGTGTACACGCTCGATCTGAGCACAGTTATTGCCTTCAATAACCTGACAGATGTCGGGACTTACACGCTGACGTTTGACGGCACAGCGACAACGATCTTTGATTTTTCTGCAAATGCCTTTGCTGGTGCTCCATTGATCGAAGTGTGGACCGTCGCGGTTGACACTGTTGCTCCGAGTGCTGACATCGTGAACGTCAGCCCGAATCCACGGATCGGGTCTGTTGGTGTTGTGACGGTCAACTTCACAGAAGACGTGACAGGTGTTGATCTCACAGACGCCGAGACCGATTTCGATCTGTTCTTTGATGTGGATGGCCCAGGAGGAATTGCCCCTGTTCAGGTTTCGCTGGTTGACGCGATGAACAATGCGTTGGTCGTGACTCAGATTTCTGATTCTGAATACACGATTGATTTGACCGACGTTACGACAGCGGACGGTCAATATACACTGATTCTGACAACGGATGGCATGATTGTTGACGGTGTCGACAATCCGCTGGCTCCGACTGTGCGAGCGGGTGTCACTGCGGAAGAGATCTGGTTGACGGGTGACAGTCTTGAAACAACTGCCCGCGCGGGAGCATTTGGCGACCTCGATATTCGTGATGCCAGTCTCGGTGGCAAACTGACGATCATCGGCAGTGGTGCTGGAACGTCGATTATTGATGGCAATTCCATCGATCGAGTCTTCGACGTTCAAGCTGGTTCGCGTCTCGAACTTCAGAACCTCACTGTGACCGGCGGACAAGTCGTCGGTGATAAAGACGGTGCTGGTGTTCGAAGTGAAGGTCTGGTTATTCTCTCTGGAACAGAAATTACTGGAAACTCGGCAGGCGGAAACGGTGGTGCAGTTTATACGGCAAGTGCTGCATCGACGACAGCGCTCTCCACCAATGTGAGCTTAACGGCCACCACTGTTTCAGTTGCAAACGCAGCTGCACTCGGCACGACGGTTCCCGGGTTTGTGATTCTGGTTGGCAGTGAGCAGATGCTGGTGACGAATATTGCTGGTAATATTCTCACTGTCGTTCGTGGGGCGAACTCCTCAGCCCCAATCGCTCATACGGCGAATACCCCAGTTTCGTTGCTGCACTTGTCCATTTCTGGTTCCTCACTGACAAATAACTCCGCTGACTTTGGAGCAGGTGTCTTTGTCGATGACGGAACTGCGGCAATCGTCGGGAGCTCTCTGCAAAGCAATACGGCAGCAATTGATGGTGGAGCTGTTTATGTTGATCAGGCTGCGAGTGTTGATGTCGCCGGCAGTTCTGTTCGAAATAATTCAGCTGGTCGCGACGGCGGAGGATTCTACAACAACGCGACTGCCACTATTGTGATCACGGATGCGACAGTCACTGGAAACAGTGCTGTACGTGATGGTGGTGGCTTGTTTAATGAAATCGTTGCAACAGCGACTTTGTCTAACGCAAGGTTCTCTGCAAACTCCGCTACGAACGGGGGTGGCATTTATAATCAGGATGGCGTCGTCACGGTCAACGGTGGGTCGTTGATTGCCAATATGGCCACAGAGGATGGTGGTGGCGTCTTTACGTCTTCGAGTGCTACGACGACGCTTACGAATACGACTTTGTCAGGCAATACTGCTGTGCTTGATGGTGGTGGCGTTCGAAACGACGGTTCGATGACGGTGAATTCGGTGAACTTTGCAGGGAACGCAGCAGGGCGGGATGGTGGAGCGATTCACAATGATCGAACGCTGACCGTAACCCAGTCGATGTTTACCGGTAACACGGCTGTCGGGAGCGGTGGGGCACTGGATCTGAATTCGATCGGAGTGGTGTCGCTGACGTCGTCGACTCTCCGGGGTAATACGGCAACAGTGAACGGGGGGGCTATTTCGAATAACGGCGCGTCTCGACTGACGCTTTCAGAAATGACAGTCGATGGCAACCAGGCAACTGGCAATGGTGGTGGTCTCTTTCACAGTTCTTCCGTCGTCGCAACTGTTTCCATGACGACGATTTCGAACAACAGTGCTGCTAATGGCGGTGGTGTGAGCAGTGCAGGGCCGATCAATCTGACGAACGCGACTATCAGTAGCAATGTTGCTAGCGCTGATGGTGGCGGCTTGCACAACACATCAACGGCGACACTGCTGGGAGTTACCATTGCGAATAACATGGCGACTGGAAGTGGTGGGGGTATTTCAAGCAATAACGCTGGCGGAAATGCGTCTCTGAAAAACACACTTGTTGCTCGAAACACTGCCTCGACCAATGCAGACGTCAACGGGACCGCATTTCTAAATCAAGGTAACAATCTGATCGGCGACGCTGGTTCGGTGACGACTTTTGTCAACGGGGTAAGCGGTAACCTGGTCGGTGCGACAGGAACTGAGATTGACCCGCTGCTGAGTTCATTGAAAGACAACGGCGGAGCAACTCTGACGCATGCACTGCTGTTCGGGAGTCCCGCACGCGACAACGGTAACAATGTGGGGGTGCCTGCGTTCGATCAGCGAGGGTTTGATCGAAGGTTTGATGGCGATGGCGACGGAAATGTGACCGTCGATATCGGGGCATTCGAGTCGGGCCTTACCGTCAACAGTTTCCTGGATACTGTCGACGTCAACCCGGGGGAACGCTCCAGCGCTGACGATGCTGGCAACAGCACTCTTCGAGCTGCCATTATGGAAGCAAATGCCCTGCCTGGCGCTGACACGATTGTGCTTCTGCCGGGAACGTACCGATTGACAATTGCTGGGCAGGATGAGAATGATGCTCGAAGTGGTGACCTCGACATTACCGAGTCTCTGACGATCATTGGTGCAGGGGATGGTTCAACGATCATTGATGCTGCAGGGCTGGACCGAGCTTTCCATATTATCGCGGGGGCATCGCTGGACCTGAAAGGTGTCACGATTATCAACGGTAATGCGACGCTCGGGGGGGCTGTTTTGAATCAGGGCACGTTCTCGACGGAGAATGTCACGATTTCAGGCAGTTCGGCAGTGCTCGGTGGAGCCATTTATAACGACATCGTCGAAGATGAGCTGGTAGCCAACATCACTGCCGGAGCGGGGACACTGCGAGTTGAGGACGTCTCTGTGTTTCCTCGACAGGCGGGGTTCGTCATTCAGATCGGAACCGAGCAACTGCGAGTTGATTCCATCTCGGGTAATACATTTACGGTGACCCGAGGGGTCAATTCGACGACGGCGACGGCTCATACTGCCGGGGATGTCGTCACCGTTGTGGCGACTTCGGTTGTTTCGCTGGTCAATACGAGGGTTACTGGCAACTCAGCGTTGTTGAACGGTGGTGGCATTTTCAATAACGACACAGTCAATATTACGCTGAGTTCTGTGAACGGAAATACTGCCGGAGTTCGTGGCGGTGGTCTCTATAACACACAGACTGCCACTTTGGATCGAGCTACGTTTGACGGCAACAGGGCTGAGGTTCGAGGTGGGGCGATTTTCAATGAGGGGACGACTTTGTCGTCGCCATCGACGGTGTCTGTGAATGCGTCGACTCTATCGAATAACGTATCGGGAGCACGCGGTGGTGCCATTTTCAACTCGCAGACACTGACACTTTTGAACTCGACAATTTCGTCGAACGTCGCTGGTGGTGAAGGTGGTGGGATCTTCAACACTGGACCAGATGGAGCAAGTTCCGGGACAACCACGATTGTTAACTCGACGATTGCTGAAAACTCATCGGATATTTCGGCGGGGGGAATTTTCAATAACACCGGCAGTGTAGTTCTGCTGACGAATTCAATTGTTGCAGGCAATGAAGCTCAGGCATCGAATAATGATGTTCAGGGGGCGTTCAGTTCGGTTCGTACTAACTTTATTGGCGATGCAGGGACTTCGACCGGGTTAGTGAATGGCCAGAATGGGAATCTGGTTGGTACGACGCTAAGTCCCATCGATCCGGTCCTGGGAGTACTGGCCAGTAACGGTGGTCCGACGCAGACTCATGAACTGCTGATTGGAAGCCCTGCGATTGACGTGGGCGACAACTCTGGCGGGGAGACAGTGGACCAGCGTGGCGGTCGACGACCGACTGATCAGTCAGCTGATATTGGAGCCTTCGAAGTTCAGGCAAATAATCTTTCGATCGACAATGTGTCGATGAATGAGGGCTCGTCCGGTTCGACACTGTTTGTCTTCACGGTTCTGCTTGAGTCAGTAGCTGCTGATCCGGTAACGGTGTCCTATGGGACGGTGCAGAATACTGCTCAGCAGGGAAGTGACTTTATCGGAACCGCCGGGACGCTGGTATTTGCTCCAGGTGAACTCTCAAAAACAATCACCGTAGAAGTGAACGGCGATACGACAACGGAATCGACAGAGCAGTTTTTCGTGCAGCTGTTCAATCCGGTGAATGCTTTGCTGAGCAATGACCGCGGTACGGGAACGATTCTTAATGACGATGCAGTCGTGACCTTCGCAGACGTCAATATCGTCGAAGGCGATTCGGGGACCAGTACGGCAACATTCAATGTTGTACTGTCGAATCCGACGAGTGCAGACATCACGCTTGGCTATCAGACGTCGGCGGGCACTGCGACTGAAGGTTCGGCTGCACTGGGGGGAGATTACGTCGAAGCGAGCGGCACTCTGACTTTCCTGGCAGGTGAGACTTCGAAATCGTTTACCGTGACGATCAATGGTGATACGGATGTCGAGGCTTTTGAAACAATCTTTGCTGATTTGACATTGGTTTCGGGGTCCGTTCAGCTTCCGGATTCGCAGGCGATCGGCACGATTCAGAACGACGACATTGAGTTTGCGGATATCAGCAGCCCGTCGGTGACGGAATTGACTGGTTCAAACAACACTGTCAGCTTCACGATCGCGATGACTCAAGTTAACGCGTTCGATGTAACGGTCCAGGTGCAGACAGTTGATGGTACGGCGACAGCTGGTAATGACTATATTGCGTTGCCGCCGACGACGGTGACGATCCCTGCGGGAATGCTGTCCGTCACTCAGGATGTCACGATTATCGGTGATACTGACTTTGAAGGCGGTGCCACAGGTACTCCTGAGACGTTTAATCTTGAGTACGTTGCCAGCACGATCACACGTGATGGAGTGACGTCTTCCGGGACGCTTGGTAATGCAGGGACGGCGAGCATCACCGATGACGAGCTGCCTCCGACCGTCTGGGTGATTCGTGTGACCGGTGCGGGGACGCAAGGTGAGCTGCTTCGTGACGGAACTGACGACGGAGTATTCAATCCGTTGTTCGTTCGGAACTTTGCTCTGACGGCTAACGCCGAAACGGTGAACGGAGACCCTGGAACGCAGAATGACCGATTCATCGTCGACTTTGTAAATGGTAATCCGATTCCCGATGGCGGGTTGTTGATTGATGGTGGCGACGAAACTTCAGGGGACTCATTGGAGATCGTCGACAGCGATCTGGTGACACCATTTGTCTTTGACAGCGTTGTTTACACTTCGACCGGCGTGGATTCTGGGACTGTCCTGATTATGGATGGTGCCATTACGCCGCTGACTCGAACAATTACTTATGCGGAACTCGAACCAGTCCTTGATACGGTTGCTGCCGCCAATCGAACATTCACGATCAACTCTGTTGCCAACCCGGGTGATCATGTGATTGATGTTGCCAACGCTGGCGGTCGAACGATTATTTCTGACAATGGGACGAGTGCCTTTGAGAGTGTTGAGTTTGCTAATCCTACGACTTCGCTGACACTGAATGCGGGCGATGGTAACAACACAATCACCGTTGGGGCGTTGGATGCTGGCTTTGCGGCTTCCTTCACAATCAACGCCGAAGACGGTGACGACGATCTCGACGCAACGGCAACGAGCATCGCTCTTTCGATTGTCGGTGGTGGCGGTGGAGATACCCTTCTCGGGGGAACTCTGGATGACACGATCGACGGCGGACTCGGGAACGACAATATTGACGGTGGTGCCGGGAACGACTCCCTGGCGGGCGGAGCTGACGACGACACGGTGAGCGGTGGAGCCGGTACTGACTCGATCGATGGCGGAGCTGGTAATGACTCAGTTCTGGGTGGAGCTGACAACGACACGCTGATAGGTGGCGATGACGACGACACCATCCTGGGCGAAGACGGCAATGACAGCATCTTCGGTGGAAACGGGTCGGACAATCTGGATGGCGGAGCTGGCAACGACACAATCGTCGGTGAAGATGGCGGAGACAGCATCGTGGGCGGTTCTGGTCAGGACTCGCTCGACGGCGGCGGAGATGCTGACACGGTCGATGGCGGTGCAGATAACGACACCGTCCTCGGCGGAAGCGGCACGGACATCGTTGCAGGCGGTGACGGTGATGACTCGGTCGACGGTGGTGCCGACAACGACACTCTTTCGGGCGGCGGCGGGACTGACACGCTGGTTGGTGGTTCCGGAGATGACCAGGTGGCGGAAGTCGCGGTCGATGCTGAATCGATTATCCTGACCGATACGACCCTGACTGTCGGCGGACTGGCTGATTCAATCAGCGGAGTCGAAGAGTTCATTCTGACCGGTGGAGACCTGAGTTCTCTGATTGATGCGAGTGCTTACACGCTGGGTAATGTGACGCTCAATGGTGCCGGTGGCGATGACACTCTGATCGGCAGCAACGGTGATGACTTCATCAATGGCGGAGGCGGTAACGATACGTTGTCCGGTGGTCTGGGCAATGACTCAATGCTTGGTGGAGCCGGCAATGACGTGATCGACGGTGGGTCCGCCAATGACACGCTGGCCGGCAACTCTGGAAACGACACGCTCAACGGTGGTACCGGGCTGGACAGTATCGACGGGGGAGCCAACAACGACGTCATCGACGGTGGTGATGACAACGACACTGTGCTGGGGGGCTCCGGATCAGATTCAATCAATGGAGGTCTGGGGAATGACCGTCTGCTGGGCGAGTCTCAGGACGACACGATTAACGGAGACGATGGCGACGACACTCTGATTGGTGGTACGGGTGGAGACGTGCTTCGTGGTGGAGCCGGCATCGACAATCTGAATGGCCAAAGTGGCCGCGACGATCTGGATGGCGGAGCAGACGACGATACTGTCTTCGGCGGTGCCGGTCAGGATACCTTGACTGGTGGTCAGGGGATCGACAACCTGGACGGTCAGGGGTCGTCGTTTGATACCATTCGTCTTGTCGGGACAACAGCTGACGATGTCTTCACGCTGGATCGGTCCAACAATTTCAATCAGCTTCGTAAGACTTCAGGGACGACTTACGGAGTCAACTTCAAACGAACGGAAACAATCGAGATCAACACTCTCGACGGTAACGACACGATTACTGTCATCGGCGACCTGCTTGGGTCAGATGGCGATGCGACGTTTGTGATTAACTTCGGCAATGGTAACAACCTGCTGGACGCGTCGCTCAACACGGACCCCGGTAAGAAGTTTGTTGTTACGGCAGGAACAGGCAATGACACGTTGCGAGGCTCGGCCGGAGCTGACAATCTGAACGGTGGAGCGGGCGACGACTCGATCGATGGCGGAGCCGGAGAAGATACGCTGACCGGTGCTGCTGGTGCCGACATCCTCAACGGAGGTGCCGGAGCGGACCTGATCAGCGGCGGAACCGAGAACGATACGATTTCCGGCGGTTCGGAAGCTGATACGCTGAACGCGGGAACGGGAGACGATTCGGTTCGCGGCGGCGACGGCGATGACACGATTCTCGGTGAGGACGGCAACGATCTTCTTTACGGAGACGCCGGTAACGACAGCATTCTTGGTGGCCGCGATGATGACTCAATCGACGGCGGCGACAACGACGACACGATCTTCGGTGAGCGTGGCTTCGACGTCATTAAAGGTGGCAACGGAAATGACTCGCTGGTCGGTGGCCAACACAATGACACAATCGACGGTGGCAACGGTAACGACCTGGTAAATGGCAATTCTGAGGATGATTATCTACTAGGTGGAGCCGATAACGATACGCTGCTTGGCGGTTCCGAGCGAGATACCCTTTTTGGCGGAACGGGAGCAGACGACATTCGAGGTCAGGGATCGTCTGATACACTGGTCGGTGAGACCGGCGACGGCACCCAAGACCCGGGCGATACGTTTGACGAAGTAGCCGAAATTGACAACGCATTTGTTCTGGATACCGCGATTCTGGACAAGCTGAACTCGTTCTAAGGCGACTTAAGTCGACTGACGAATCAGAGACCTTCACAGAACCCCGATGCTGCCCCCTCATGGTGAGTATCGGGGTTTTGTTTGCGCGGTTGGTTTGATGATGTGAATCTGGCGTCTGTGTTGAACAATGCGACGGTCGCCGCAACATTGTCTCGCAGGCTGGTCGTCTTCATCCGTTCTCGTTTTAACTCGCATCAGTCTGAGGCAGCGTCTGCCGGCAGGGGCGCGTCGCGTGACATTCGTGCGGGCTTCGAACACGATGCCCCGTTCAACGTCACCTTTGCTGAAAGAGGTTTCGCGATGACGGAACGTCCGCTGAGCCACAATGTCGAACGTCAGATGCGTCTTTTCAAACGAGCGTGCGAGCTCATCCCCGGCGGAACGCATCTGATCAGTCGTCGACCGTCGCAGTTCGCGGCTGGCGTCTCGCCGGTTTACGCCGCATCGGCACGGGGAGCCCGCTTCACGGACATCGACGGTCACGAGTACATCGACTGGGTGAGCGGCATCGGTGCGATCATTCTTGGTTATGCCGATCCCGTTGTGGACGAGGCGGTCAAAGAACAGATCAGCGGCGGGACTATCTACTCGGTCAGCCACGAACTGGAAATTGAGCTTGCCGAGGAACTCGTTGCGGCAATTCCTTGCGCAGAAATGGTTCGCTACGCGAAAGGAGGCGGCGATTCCTGCGCGGTGGCGGTCAGGATTGCTCGAGGTACGACCGGTCGAGACAGGATTCTCTTCAGTGGCTACCACGGGTGGCACGACTGGTACATCGCCGCCAACCTGACGCCTGGTTCGCTGGATTCGCATCTGCTGCCGAACATCGACCCGACGGGAGTGCCGCGTTGTCTGGAAGGAACAGCGATCCCGTTTCCCTATGGTGACACGACGGCTCTGGGCGAGTTGCTGGATCAGCATCGTGGAGAAATCGCAGCCATTATGATGGAACCGCTGCGGTCGGACATGCCGCCGGAAGGTTACCTTGCCGACGTTCGCAGACTCGCCGACGAGCACAACGTGGTTCTGATCTTTGACGAGGTTTCCACCGGCTTTCGCATGTCGCCCGGAGGTGTTCAGTCGGTGCTTGGTGTCGAGCCCGACATGGCAGTCTTCGCCAAGTCCATTTCGAACGGTTACGCGATGGGAGCGGTCGTTGGGCGGCGTGACGTCATGGAGCCAGCCTCGCGCATGTTCGTTTCCAGCACCTACTGGAGCGACATGATTGGTCTTCGAGCCGCGCTGACGACTCTGCAGGAAATCCGTCGTCGCGATGTTCCGTCGTACCTCACGCAGCTCGGTCAGAAGATCAAGGTACGTCTTAACACCGTCGCCGATGAAACCGGATGCCCGGTCGTCGCGACAGGCATCGACGTTCACCCGCGACTCGACTTCGACGTTGAGGATTCGATCAGAAACAAAGTCGGCACGCTCTACACTCAGGAGATGGCCAAACGGGGCTGCCACGGTTACACCTCGTTCTATCTCAACTCGGCTCAGGGTGAGGCTGAAGTCGATCAGACGGTCGACGCCGCGCGGGCCGTCTTTGCATTCATCAAGGACGCCCTGGACACAAACACGGTCGACGGGAAACTGGAATGCCCGCCACGAGGCGACGCGTTCCGAAGGCTCGTCAGGTAGAGCCACGCTGATCCGACTTTTGAATCCAGAAGCAGTTCAGAAGAAACTCGATATGTCAGACCCTGGCCAGCTCGACACCACTCGCAAACTCAGTTACGACCGTGATGGGTTTCTCGTCGTGCGGAAATTTCTCTCGCCAGACGAGCTATCCGAACTTTCGGCAGAGCTGGCTCGTTATATCCGCGACGTTGTGCCTGCGCTGCCAGCCAGTGCTGCTTTCTTTGACGACCCGGCTCGGCCTGAGACGCTCAAGCAACTTCAGCACATGGGGGCTGATTCGTTTTTTGATGCTTACCGGTCGAATGCAAAGTGGGCAGGGCTGGCCGCTGAACTGATCGGTGAACCGAGCACAGCGCAGCAGCCGGAGTGGTTCAACAAGCCGCCGGGAACGAATCACCCGACGCCGCCTCATCAGGACAATTTTTACTTTTGCCTGAAGCCACCGAATGTCGCGACGCTATGGCTGGCTCTCGACCCGGTGGATGAAGAGAACGGTTGTCTGAGATACGTTCCGGGTTCTCATCAAAAGGGGATCCGGGATCACAATTCGACCAGGGTGCTCGGCTTCTCGCAGGGGATTTGTGACTACGGAGTGGAGGATGTGTCTCGCGAAATCCCGATCTGCCTCGCGCCAGGAGATCTTGTCGTGCATCATGGGGAGACGATTCATCGAGCGGATCCGAATCGTTCGGCGGATCGTCATCGCCGTTCGTTCGCGATGGTGTTTCGCGGTGAAAGCGTCGCGCGCGACGACGACGCGTATGCCCGTTACGAATCTTCATTGAAAACGCAGCACAGCCAGCTGGGGCTGGAGACCTGACATGCCGGTTCTTGAACTCACCGATCTCGACCGCAGAATCTGGGAAGACGAACTTGACGAGTTTGTCCCGCAGCGAATTTTTGACGCGCACACTCACGTCTGGCGTTGGGCTTTCAATACCGACCCGGAGAAAAATTCGAGCCCGTACCGAAACTTCGTCCGTCCCGAATTTGAAAACGCCAGCTATGCATTGCTCGACGAATGTGACGAACTGCTCATGCCGGGCCGTTCGGTCGAGCGACTTTCGTTTCCGTTTCCGTTCAACACGGGGACTGACTTCGAAGCATCGAACGAGTACATCGTGAATGAATTTCGGGACCACCCGAACTCCGGCACGCTGATGCTTGTGCATCCAGAGATGACGGCGGACTTTATCGAGGACACCGTGAGGAGCGGCGGGTTTCTCGGCCTGAAGCCTTACCGGTTTTATTCGGCGACGGGCGACGCGGTGAATTGCCGCATCACCGACTTTCTGCCCGAGCATCAGATCGCCGTCGCCGACCGGCTGGGATTGCTGATCATGATGCACCTTTCGAAGCCGGACGGAATCGCAGACCTTCAGAACCTTGACGACCTTGAGCGACTGACCGGTGAGTATCCGAATGCGAAGTGGATCCTGGCTCATTGCGCGAGGGCGTATTCCAACTGGCCGATCGAGCAGGCCGGCAAACGGCTTCGCGACATGCCGAACACCTGGTTCGATACGTCGTCTGTTTGTGAGTCGGATGCGATTGCCGCGTTGATTCGCTGCGTCGGCATTGGTCGAGTCATGTACGGCAGCGACGACGTGCCGGTCGGAATTCTGCGAGGCAAGTACATCTCGTTCGGCTACGGCTGGGCGTACCTCTCCGAGACGAATCACAGCGTGAACCTTTCTCATTGCGATGGGCGAATGACGTTCACTCGGTACGAGCAGTTGCGGGCAATGAAACGCGCTTCGGCTGCCGTTGGGCTTTCCAGAGCCGATATCGAAGCGATGTTCAGCCGCAATGCGGAGAAGCTGATTGCGACCGCGGCAACAGCTTGCTCGCCACGCATCCAATGATGATGTTGGCCAGAACGGACAGCGGGGCGATCCACTGAAAACTGATCGGGTCCGGACAACTGAGGGTCGTGATTCCTGTCGTTTCGTTGAGCGTCTTTTTCAGAACTGTGCCGAAAGTTTGTGGATCAATGTCAAACGAAAGGTGCAGGCCCAGGACGATGGGGCCGCTGAACGCGACGATCGCTGCGGTCAACGTGCCGAAGATCGCGCCGATCCACACTCCACGCGGGCTGGCGTACGGGACGAACAACGCAAAGAAAAACAAACAGAAGATCGGAGTCGTCAGTAGATTAGACGTCTTTCCCGTCACCGCGGTGATGTTGCCCGGGACGAGCCCCATGAACGAACTGATGCCAACGACGAAAGCTCCAATCCCGAATGCCAGCCAGCGAGCCAGGCGAACGTGGTCGGCTTCTGACTTTGGAGCGTGGCCGTGACGGTCCAGCACGTCGGACATCACCACAGCCGTGATCGAATTCACGCCCGAGTCGATACTCGACATGGCGGCCGCAAACATCGCAGCCACAACCATTCCGGTCACGCCTGGCGGCAGGTGGAAGGCGATAAAGTGAGGGAAGACTTTATCGGCGTTGCTTTTCAGGTGAATCGTTCCGGGAAGCTGCTCCGGATGAGCTGTGAAGTAACCGAGCAAAGCAAATCCGACACAGCTCAGAGTGATCGAGACAACGACAGAAACACACATTTGCGTGCCTAAAGCTCGTCGCGCCGCGCCGGCATCTTTCGTCGCCATGAACCGCTGAATCGATGTTTGATCGCCCGCCGACGTGCTGACATACCAGATCAGCACGCTGACGAATGTGCCGACGACGGTGACTCGTGTCGAAGGGTCTGTGCTGAAGAACGGCTGCGTATCCCACGTTGGATTCCATGTTGTGGGAAACCAGCCGAAGCCTCCCAGGTCGTGCGAAATCACGCCGACACACAACACCGCGCCGCCAAACAGCAGGACAGTCTGAATGAAGTCAGTGATGACGACGGCTTTCAGCCCGCCGAGCGACGTGTAGATGACCGCAACAAACCCGGTGACAATGGCGATCACGGGAATCTTATCCTCGCCCACGTCCAGCATGATCGTCAGTGCTTTGGCTGTCAGATAAATCAGCAGGGCCATCCAGACCAGACGCAGCACAATGAACATTCCAGCGCCCAGCATGCGGACGCTCAGACCAAGCTTTTCTTCCAGCAACTCATAGGCACTCGTCACTTTCTGCTTCATGAAGAGTGGCACGATGAAGTAGCCGACAATCGCAAAAACGAACGGCAACGTCAGCAGGCTCATCATAAAGACGGGCCCCTTGCCGAGAGCTTCGCCCGGCATTGACAGATACGAAATCGTGCTGAGCAGCGTCGCGAACAGCGAGACGCCCACAAGGATCGGGTTCATGCTGCCTGATCCGACGAAGTATTCCTGCGTCGATTTCTGGTTCCGGCTGCAGTACCAGCCCAGCCCGATCGTGCCTGATCCATAAATGGCAATGATGAGCCAGTCGATGACTTTAAGGCCGGCGCCTTGTTCGACGTTGGCTGCCGTTTCTGCCAGAGCAGCCATGTTTGACGCCGGCTTGTCATCGGCCAGACCGGTTGCGGCGGGAATCACGAAGAGCAGGAACGCAGTGGGATAAAGAAATCTCATGCGGATGGCGTCTCAATTCGAGGGATGAATGAGCCGCAGCCTACTCGACGTGAGATGCTTCGCAAAACGGGCCGACCAATCGTCGAGGAAAAAACTGAACCTGCCGGACGTCTGCCGGTTGAACGTCGAGGTTGACCAGAGCCGAACTGCGAATACCAACGCCTTTTGTGCCGGGTCATCTTTGGGGCCGTCGCAATGATTGACTCAGGCTTGAGCAAATCTGGCTGGGCTTCGGCAGTTTTTGTGGACTCATTTCCGATGCGGTGTAGCGGTGCAAATGGGAGATGTGAGGCCAGGTGTTCATAATGCGTTGACGGCCTGGATGCCGGAAACGGTCGAAATTCCGGTCGCAAACTGTCTGCTGAGTCTCGAAACGCCGCGATTCAGTTCAGATGACTGGCGTCTCACCGAGCGAATTCTGTGGGAAAACTCCACCCTGTGACTCCGGCAATCGGCATAATCCGCACAATTTGTCGTTCAACGGTTCAATCGGAAAGAGTTCGCCAGGCCGCATAACCGATACATCAGACATCTCCCGGTACTGCCGGTGCGTCACAGTGTCGCGCGGCGTTGGCCGGGCTTCCCGTCCGACGAGCTGGCCTCAGGAATCCAGATATGACTGGCCGTTTCGTTTCATTCTGTTCAACAGTTCTACTCCTTGCCGGAGCGGTTTCCGCCCAGGCTCAGGGACCTCAATTCTGGGGCGAACGCGGTTCGCACCCTTACGAGGTTCAAGGGCCGGCGTGGTATTCGCCGGGTGAGGTGCAGGGACCGACCAACGGTTGGCAACCTTACACGCCCCCGTATCAGCCGGGGCCTGCGAACTATTCGTGGGACAACGTGAGTGGCAACCCGGATAAAGGCTGGAACTACGAGAACACTCCGCTCGACGAGTTCTTCTCCGATGTGGCACGCAGTTCGTATTTCCGGCTGGAGTACCTCAACTATGCCTTCAAGAATCCTGAGGATCGGTTACTGGGCTCAGCAGTTCTGTCGCAGGTTGACCCTAGTGTTCCATTCCAGGTAACCGATACCGGCGGGCAGCTGGCTGGTGAAGCACGAGTCGCCACCACCGGTGACCTTCAGTACCCGGATGCGCAGGGGATTCGAGGGACCGTCGGTGTCGACCTGATCGGCGGAGCACTGGAAGCCAATATCTTCTACTTCAGTCAGGTTAAAGATCGAAGCTTCATCGACCGTCTCGGAGACCAGACGCAAAACAATCCGCTCAATCCACTCACGCCACCTCAGTTCATTGCGACCAGCACGCTGACTAACGGTCAGGTCGGCAACAACCTGCTCCTTTACGATGACTCGTTCACGGCGACGTCGGCGGCAGAACTTTGGGGATCTGAAGCTAACTATGTCTTCGACGCGTACCTGCCAGAGCCAATGTTTCAGTTGAGACCGATCATCGGTTTCCGGTACATCAACTTCAACGAAGAGCTGAATCAGGTCGGCGTGTTTGATCAACAGGATCAGCTGCTGGTTCCGCTCGTCAGCCGAATTTCGTCGTACACCGAAAACAGCGTCTACGCTCCTCAGATCGGTTTGCGAGGTGAACTGGTCAGTCGCTGGCTGACACTGGGTATCGAGCCCAAACTGGCGGCAGGTGTCAACGTTTACGAAACGTCGGTCGTCACGCAGTCGTTGAGGAGTCCTGAAGACCCGTTGACGACGACAACAGCTTCCGGTGAAAAGTTCATGCTCGTCGGCGAGCTGAACGCCTATGCCAGAATTCACATTCGACAGAACTTTTCAGTCTCGGTTGGTTATCAGGCGACATTTATCGATCAGGTTGCTCGACCGGCATCCAGCATCCTTTACAACGACAATGGAGCGAACGCCGATCCGGCGATTGTTACCAGACCGTCACTTGAACGATTCGACTTCGGTGGGATCAATGTGTCCGGCGAATTCAGGTTCTAGAGCTGACGAACCGTTCGAGCTGAAATCAACGATCTTCAGGCCGCCACGCCGACTGCATGGCGGCCTTTTTGTTTGACCGGTTGATTGCTTCGCAGAACGCTGCCTCACAGAATCCTGCGGTTGTCTCGCCAGTTGGTGACAGACGTGATTTTTGTGACGACGTGTGAATTCAATCTCAATAAGCTGGAGTTTTTCTTCAATGTCATCGTTTGACCTCGCTGCCGGTGGTGATCCGGATCTGATTTCCCGACCGCGTCGCAATCGTCGCACGTCGGCCATCCGCTCGATGTGCCGCGAGACGAAGCTGGAAGTCAGTCATCTCATTTACCCGATGTTTCTGCATGCCGACCGGAACGACGTCCCGCTCGCGTCGATGCCCGGCCAGACTCGCTGGTCGCTCGATGGCCTGGTCAAAGAAGTCAAACGCGTCTACGACCTCGGTGTCGACAAGGTCGTGATCTTTCCAAAGATTGACGAGTCTCTCAAAAGCCGTACGGGCGACGAAGCTTACAACCCGGACGGCTTGATTCCGGAAGCGATCCAGCGAATCAAGGATGCGTCACCGGAAACCTGCGTGGTGACCGACGTCGCCCTCGATCCATACAGCAGCGATGGTCACGACGGGATTGTTTCCGACGAGGGCGAAGTTCTGAATGACGAAACCGTCGCCGTTCTATGCGAACAGGCTTTGTCTCACGCGCGAGCGGGTGCGAACATCGTCGCGCCGAGTGACATGATGGACGGTCGAGTCGGCAGTATTCGCGCTGTTCTCGATCAGGAAGGTTTCTCACACACATCCATCATGTCTTACACGGCGAAGTACGCGTCGGCGTTTTACGGTCCGTTTCGCGGAGCTCTGGACTCAGCTCCGAAAGCTTCGAGTGACCGACTAATTCCCAAAGACAAATCAACGTACCAGATGGATCCGGCAAACGTTCGCGAAGCCTTACGGGAGCTGGAACTCGACGAAGGCGAAGGCGCCGATATCGTGATGGTCAAGCCGGCTGGAGCGTACCTCGACGTCATCAGAGCGTTGCGGGACGAGACCAACCTGCCCGTAGCCGCCTACCAGGTCAGCGGCGAGTACCTGATGATCAAGTCTGCCGCTGAGGCTGGCTGGCTGGACGAAAAGGCTGTTGTCCTGGAATCGCTGCTCGGCATTCGCCGAGCCGGCGCCGACATCATCCTGACCTACTTCGCCCCACAAGTCGCCGAGTGGCTGTAGGGCGGGTATTGCCCGCCACTGCTCAGCCTGCAAGCACTGACGAGCCCGATGGGCGGTGCCTGCCCTACGGTCGTCGAACTCGTTGGTAGGCGTTGCCCACTCCAGGCTCGTCGCTACGGTAAATCGCCCAGCGGCGAAATCGCACGTCGCACAGTCATTCGCATCTGATCGAGCGGACCTGGCTGGCCGGTAAACATTTCGAATTGTCGAGCCGCCTGGCGAACGAACATCTCGATGCCCGACACCGTTCGGCAACCTTTCGCGCGAGCGTCTTTGATCAGCAGAGTCGTCTCGGGATTGTAAACCGTGTCAAAGACGACCATGTCCTCAGTCAGCCAGTGTTCGGCGTACGGAGTGTCGTCCACGTTGGGGTGCATGCCGACGGGCGTGCAGTTGATGAGAACGTCCGGTTCGCCAGCTCCTCGGTTTTCCCAGCTGCAATGCTGGCATCCGATTTCGTCTGCCAGTGCGATTGCCCGTTTGTGAGTTCGTCCGGCAATCGTGACGATCGCTCCTGATCGAACCATGGCCAGTGCGACTGCTCGTGCGGCACCGCCGGCTCCGAGCAGCATCACCTTTCTGCCCATCAGATTTGCTTCGTCGAGATTCTCTTTGTCGAGGCCGATCAGGACTGACGTCAACGCCGCGTCGTAGTCCGTGTTCTCAGAATGCCAGTCGCCGACTTCGCTACGGATCAGCGTGTTGGCCGCCCCGATTGCCCTTACGGATTCCGACGAAACGTGCGAGTAATCAGCGGCGGCCTGTTTATGAGGAATGGTGACGCTGAAACCTTGCATGCCGATGCTGTCGAGATCGTCCAGCGACTTTGCCAGCGTGTCCTGCGGAATTCGCAACGGCAGATAAACGGCATCGATACCAGCGGCCTGAAGCGCGAAGTTGTGAACCAGCGGGCTCAGACTGTGGCCGATGGGATCTCCGATGACGCCAAAGATCTGAGTGTCCGGAGTGATGTCGTCATAGCGGAAAATGTCCCGCATTTCTTCAAACGAAAGTTGCCCCGGCGCGAGTTCTCGATCGCGGCTGAACGTTGCGTAGGTGATCGGTGATCCGAAACGCCCGCAGAGAATTCGGCTGAACAGCCCCATCTCACCCATGCAGAAAGCGATAGTCGGAATGCTGGACCTTTTAGAAATCTCAAGCATCTTCGCGCCGTCACCAGGCGAGTTGGCCAGGGTGACAATCTTGATGATATCCGGATCCTGCTTACACATCCTGGCGTGGATCTGCTCGATGTCCGCCGGTGTTTCTTCGAAGTTGTGGTAGCTGATGATCCGCTTCGTTTTGCCGTATCGAGGAATGGACTTCGCGATGTCTTCTTCGATATCGACGTAATCCACACCGGCGACGATGGCTGACCGTAGAATTGTCAGCCGCTGATCTTCAGTGCCTCGCCACCGTCCACCGTCTTCCCGACGTCGGCAGGTGATGATTACCGGAGTCGGGCGGTTGTCGATCAGGCGGCCCAGGTCAGGGATGCGGGACAACCAGTCAAGCCGCAACTCAACCAGCTTTGCGCCGCGTTCTGCAAGTGCGCGGTGCTCAAGGACAATCATCTTGTGCCGGGTTCGGCCAATGCTGACGCAAATCATGATGGCAATTGTTTTCCGAGCTGACTGGCGAAAGGACGAAGCGACAATGCCGCAGCACGGTTGCAGACAGAGCAACGGTGCAGGTCAAAAAACATACCCGCCAACAGCCGACATACCAATCGAGCAGTATCGTCCAGAGGCGGACACTCGGAGTTACTCACCGCGCTGCACGGGGATTTCAAAGCTTGTTGACGTTGCATCTGGCCACGCGATGTCCGCCAGTCGGGATACGAGTAATGACCTCGCGACATCTTTCGCCTGATCATCACTGATGTCCAGACTTTGTTCAGACGCCAGTTCCGAAATGGCCGTCGTCATGCCGGCCATGACTCGGCGAGCCGCTCGCTGATCGGTGACGACCGTCTTGATAAGCGTGCGAAGTTCCTGATCGCTTGCCATGACTACCTGCTTTCAGATTTCGAAATTCAGTTCCGAGATCAGTGAGCCGCAGCGTGTCCATGATCAGCAGCGTGTCCGTGGTCGACCGGCTCTTCGTCCTCGTGCTTAAAGCAGACCAGCGATCCGCAGGCACCACTCAGTTGAACTGAGCCGCACAGGAACATGATTGAAAACAGTGCCGTGACGTAAACAGTCTTTCCGACAAAGTTACTCAGGCTGAGGCCGAAAACGTGGTGAACTCCATCAACCGGCGGCGCGATCAGCCCCCAGATCAGGATCATCATCAGGCTGATAAAGGCCAGTCCGGTCCAGCCACCTTTAAGCAGCACTGCTCGGTATTTGACCCAGTTGACGGCCAGCAGCCAGAAGGCCACCCAGGCGACCAGCGGAGTCCACGGGAGAACCAGATGAAAGAGGCTCTCGACGACATTCCAGACGGCAATCACCAGTTCGAGCAGGCTGTTGAGCAGATTTTCCATTTACCTACGTCCCTGAACGCTTGGATCGATTCAGATCATTCATTTTTTGAACATTCCCGGCAGGCTGCCGGACAGGAACGCGGTTTATCACATTCCGACCAGGTGATCCAGCGAGCGAACCACCGACTGTTGCTCACGCTTGTAGCCAGGTGACTTTCCCGGTCAGGCCGTTCCAACGGGATCTTCCAGTCAGGCCCGCGACAATGCTTCAGACTGGTCGTTCTGGTCGGCCTCGCCTTGCAATCGCTTCGCGCGGTGGTTGCAATGGCAGAATCTCGCCGCGCCGGATTGGCGGCAGTTTCTCTGTTGTCGGTCTGTTCGAATCTTCGTTCTGGTTCCAGGTATGAATCGCGATTTAACAGCTCGAGTAATCAGTTGCTGGTTCGCTGCCACTCTGGCTGGAGTGTTCATTTCCGGCTGTGGAGATTCGGGCATTCCTCGACAGGCCGTTTATGGACGCATCACGGGAGCTGAGGGCCAATCCGGTCTTGTGAGTTTTGTTCCTCGTGAAAACACTCACGGACCAGCGGCACGAGCGTCACTGATTAACGGCGAGTATCAGTTCAGTAGAACTGACGGGCCGGTTCCGGGCGATTATACCGTGATCATTCAACTGGAAGTTTCTCAGGACATGGCTTCGGGAGTTGCCGTGTTTAAGGGAATCGAGATCCCGGAGAATTCCGGAGCTAAGATTCCGATGGAGTACAAAGCGGTGGCGTCGTTGCCGGTTTCCGTTCCGGACGGGGCGGATTCAACGCTGGAAGTTGACCTGAAACTGCCGGACACGTAAGCATCGCTCATCGCCGTCTCTCAAAGTAACCTGTGACGTGAACTGCTTCGCAGGCCGAGTATTCTGATCGCGACGGATTGTCACAAAGTATGCCTTCAGCAAATCGCAAACGTGGCTTCACACTGATTGAGCTACTGGTCGTTATCGCGATCATTGCGATTCTGATTGCGCTGCTGTTGCCCGCCGTGCAGCAGGCGCGGGAAGCGGCACGACGAAGTCAGTGCAAAAGCAATCTCAAGCAGTGGGGTATCGCGATTCACAACTACCACGATGCTCACAGTGCGATGCCAATGGGCAAAGTCGCGCTGCGGCACTGGACGTTTCGATCGATGCTGCTGCCGTTCGTTGATCAGGCTTCACTCTACGATCAACTCGATTTCGAGTTCGATCCGGAATGCTTTGCGTATTCGATGGTGACCATTCCGGACAATCCGCTGGATGATCTGATCCCACTCTACAGTTGCCCGAGCGATCCGAATTCCGGAAAAGTGTCTGTCAGTCCGCTCGGTCGGCACGCACCTGGAAGCTATGCCGGAGTCAGCGGCGACACGCCGACCTCGAAGAACGGCCTCTTCTACGTCGACAGCGTAACCCGGTTTCGCGACATCATTGACGGGCTTTCAAGCACTGTTGCGATGGGCGAACGCGGTATACCCGAAGCGCTGAACATCGGTTGGACCCTTTGCGGCAGCACACAGGATTCTTTCCTGGACATGCAGATCGGGCTGATTCCCGGCGATGCCAATGGGACTCACAACGACCACTTCTGGAGCTGGCACACCGGCGGGGCTCACTTTCTGCTTGCCGACGGATCCGTTCGCTTTGTCAGCGAAACAACGGACCACAGTATTCTGGTCGATCTTTCAACCAGAGCTGGCCAGGAAGTAATTGGCGGCGACTTCTGAGGAGTCTGACGGACTCGGCTCGATCATTGACTTTCGACGCTGGTTTCAATTGTCGAGGTCTGATCGGTAACGTTGACGATTCGGCAGTCGATGTTCACCGTCAGTCGTACACGGAACGGCTAGCTGTCATACTCCGTCGCACAGGCTCTGACGATTTTCCTGTTCCGGAGCCAGTCGACTTCGTGACATGAGGCCTGTCAGGGAGACTCCGACAGGCGAAGGCCACTCGAATCATTCACCAGAGCTGAGCAACATAATGGCCATGCTGATACTTTCTGTTTTTCTGGGAGTGCTTATTTGCGGGTGTGCGGCGTACCAGAATCATTGCACGGCTGGACTTCTGCGTTGCCTGAGTGATGCATCGCCGCCTGCGAATTCTGGTTGTTCGAACGAGTTTTCAACCAGCTCATTTCAGCCGCAAACGGTTGTGGTTCTCTGCCTGCGAGGTGCCGATCCGCAGCTCGTCGACTGCCTGACTGGACTACTTCGGCAGGACTATGAGAAATGGGAACTTCGGATCGTCGTCGACCATGCCAACGACCCAGCGTTTTCAGTAGTGGAAGACCTGCTGGCTCGAGAGTCACACTCAAACGTGACGGTCCGAATTCTCGAAAGTCGCTATCAGACATGCAGCCTGAAACTGAGTGCTCTCAGTCAGGAACTGGCTCTGCTTGACGATGAATGTGAGGCAGTCGTGCTGGTCGATGCGGACGTCATGACGTACCCCGGCTGGCTGCGGGATATGGTTGCTCCGTTACGCGATCCGAATGTTGGAGCAGCCACCGGACTTCGCTGGTTCCAGCCGCCTGGTCATTCCGAGGGGGCCAGCATGCGATATCTCTGGAATCTCGCAGCGATTGGCCAGATGCACCATTCCGGCATTGCCTGGGCCGGTTCGCTGGCGATGCGAACTGACTTCGTGAAATCAGCCGCCTTGTCCGATGAATGGTCGCGAATGGTTTTTGAAGACACTTCACTTTTGAATTCGCTGAACAAAGCCGGGTTGCGATTAAGTTTCGTGCCGAACGCCATCATGGTGAATACGGAAGCGATCGGGTGTGCTCAGCTTGTCAGGTTTGTGCAGCGTCAATTGCTGAATGCGAGGCTCTATCACCCGGACTGGAAGACAATTTTCAATCACGGAATTCTGTCGACGATCGGAACTGCCGGAGGTCTTCTGGCCATGCCTCTCGCACTGATGTCGCTGAACTGGGCGGCGGCGGGAATCCTCGCCACCGCTGGCGCCATTGCGATTGGATTTTCGGCGTATTTTGCGATTCGACTTGATCTTTCGATCCGTCGGATCCTGGAAGCTCGCAACGGTCAGCAGGAGAAATCGGCGCTGCTACGTTCGTCGACGCGACTGATTTTCGTCCAGGCACTCTATTGTGTTGCGCTGTTGTCAGCTCGCCGGCAAAGAACTGTTGACTGGCGAGGAATTCAGTACGACATCGACTCGACCGATGGTACCTGCAGAATTCAGATGAGAGAGTATCGTCCGATCGAGCTGGCACTTGATCCCGCTTCGTCGATCGTCTGACTGACGTCGCTTCTGAAGCTTCCGCCTACCGGCGCAGAGCCCAGATCGTGCCGGTTTTCTGGAAGGTTCTTTCGAACCAGGGACGTTCGACGGTGACGTCGTAGCCGCAGCTTTCCAGTCGTTGGACCAGTTTGCAGTGATCGTGCGACGGGTGCAGTTCGTGAAATTCCATGCAGACGCGCTCAATGCGAGCCATTAAATCGTCGGACGTCGAGTCGAGGATTTCGTATTCGCCACCTTCGCAATCGATTTTTAGCAGGTCGACTTTGTCGAACGCCGCCTCATCCAGAATTGAAGCGAGGTCGCGGCAGGGGTGAGAAGTTCGAACGGGCGGCAGCGGTTTGCGACGATGCAGCAGCCGAATGAAGAACTGTCCCCACGGAGCGGGCGTGAACTCAGCGTTGTGATTCACCCCGTTGAATTCCGGGTATTCGAGAATTTCCAGCGTGCTGTCGGGAGCACCGGCCGCGCAACGGATTGCCAGGACGTTGGAAAGGCCATTCTGTCGAACGTTCTCTGCGAGCGTGTCATACGCAGACGTCGGCTCGACGCAGCAGATCCGGCCCGAGCCGATTTGAGGTGACATCCAGAGTGCGAACAGGCCCATGTTGGCGCCGATGTCGAGGACGTTGAATCCATCCTGCCCGCGAAAATCAGGTCGGTCGTAAAACTGCTTGTGAAAGATTTCACGACTCAGAAACTTTGCGGACACCAATTGAGTGGCCTGGGTGCCTGTAAATGTCAGTCCGTTCGGGAGCGGAATTGAAAAAGCGGCTTCTTGTGGGGTGTCGGTAGGCATCACTGAATCCATTTCGATCGCTATCTGACTATCGACAAACGTCGGGCGGGGCAGAGCAGAACGGTCAAAGGAAATTGTCCGAAACAACTTCCAGTCTGCGATGCACCATGAATCGACTATCGGTTGGAACAGTGGAGCGACAATCTTGCAATTCTGTGCAGCCGCGAGATTCCGGGGCTGAAAGGCAATGCTGCCCAGACAACTCTCCAGAAACGCCTGTCATGATCTCCTCAGATTCGCCGCGATCCTGTCCCTTTGCCGGCAGGGGTATCTCGTCAGTCGGCTGTTTCCATGGAATTTGGAGTTGTAGCCGTTTTGGGCATTTGCAGCCGCAGCGTTGCAAATGGCAGCTTTGGATGTCCCGTCGCGATAGCGGTCTTCTGAGATTTGGAGGAACGAAAAAGCCGGGCAGACCGTCTGACCGAATAGCGTTGACCAGAACGATTGTGAGTCTTCCAAAACATCCTCGAATGTTATCGCAGGTTGACTTTCGATAAACCTCACTCCATTCTTCCTATTGTGTGAATCCGTCCTGGATTTACACCTCGTTATACGGCAGGAACAGCATTTAAAAATAGACCGAGGACGTCAGCAGGCGTGCATCCTAAGTCTGATAGAGAGTGATCAATGTGACTTCTGGCAGGAAGTCTGGATGGATTGCACAGATTATGACGGCACGATAGTTGCCATTGGATAAAAAGCTGATTGCTGATGGGGCGACAGTGCCTGGCGATCGAGCCAGTTGACTGTTGTCACGATTTCCGTGACCAGCGGAGTGTTGTGTACCGGGGCCGCGTTGTCCGAACTCAAAACTGATTTGTTTACACGAAAATTCAGGAAACCAGCTCATGAGTCTGCCGAACCGAAGCCTCTTTGACATTGAGACTCCAGCGCCCCGAGCGAGGGGCAATTTTGGCCTGGGGCGGTTTCTGTTTCGACGCAGCCGGGCTTCGCGTCGGCGAGGGATGAGCCGTCACACTGATCGCCAGGCTGTCGCTGCGGTGGGTGAGCGATCAGAGTGCCTTGAGAATCGGTTGATGCTGACCCAGTTTATTGTGGACACGAATCTAGATGTTGTGAACGGCTCTGATGGGCTGACGAGTCTGCGTGAAGCGATCACAGCAGCCAACAGTAATGCAGGTGCGGATACCATTGATTTTACAGGTACCTTTGGGGCGTTCGAGCCAATCGTACTGAGCCTCGGTGAGCTGACGATTACTGAAGGGCTGACGATCAACGGTTCAACGGCGTTCAGTCTTTCAGTGGAGGTCGATGGGGATGATCTTTCTCGCGTCTTCAACATTGATACGACGGATGCTGTGACTTTCATCGGGGTCGATGTCACCGGCGGGGCTGCAGTTGACGGGGCAGGCATCTTCAACAACGGCAGTGATCTGACTTATCAGTTCGGAATGATTTCGAATAACAATGCGACTGGAAGCGGCGGCGGAATCTTTAATGCGGCAGGAACGGTTTCGATCGAGCAGTCGAACATTAACGACAACACCGCTGTCCGAGCTGGCGGTGGAATCGAAGATCAGTCGAATGACGCCAACGCAATTACATTCACCAACGGCAATTTGAATGGCAACTCCGCTACAGGTGGTGTCGCCGGGCCGGGTAACGGTGGCGGCCTGCATGTGACCGGTTCGGGGAACGTGACGATCACAAATGTCAGCGTCACGGGTAACACAGCCGCCAGCGAAGGTGGCGGGCTGTGGAACGGCACTGGCACGATGACGATCAGCGATACGTCGGGGAACGTGCTGATCGACGGTAACACGGCCAGTGGTAATGACGCCAATAACGGCGGCGGCGGTATCTTCAATGCTGGCGGAACGGTGCTGATTCAGGACAACGACCCCACCAACACGATCACGATTTCCAACAACATCGCAGACGGAACATCAGGCAGTGGCGGCGGAATCCTGAACGACGCTGGCGGAACGCTGACGGTCACCGGAGCGACGATCTCCGGGAACGCGGCCAACCGTGCGGGCGGCGGGATCGAGAGCACGGCGGGAACGACCAACACACTCACCAGCGTCACGTTGATTGATAACGTTGCCGGCCGGGCGGGCTCGGCGTCGCCCGGCAACGGTGGTGGACTGCATATCACAGGTAACGGCAATGCTGACATCATGGGAGGGTCAGTGACCGGGAACTTCGCAGCCTCCGAAGGCGGTGGCTTGTGGAACGGTACCGGGACAATGACCATCGACGGGACGATGATCACCGGCAATGCCGCGGCGGGTAATGGCGCCGATCAGGGCGGCGGCGGCGTGTTCAATGCAGGCGGTACGCTCGACATCGACAACGCCACGATCAGCAACAACCTGGCCGCAGCGGCGATCACGTTCTCGCTGGATGGGAATCAGGTAGTGCCTCCGGTCTCGACCTCGGCTTCTGGCAGCGCGATTGCACAGCTCGATCCGGCGACCGGCACGTTCCGACTGGATCTGTTCGTGACAGGAATGGAACTGCCGACAAATCCGGGTGGTCTTCCAGATTTGACGATGGCCAACGTCCATCTGGGGGCTGCTGGAGTCAATGGCCCGGTGATTTTCGACCTGCTGGCCCTCGGTTCGTTCGTCCAGGAGGACAATGGACTTCGTTTGATACTGGACGGCGAAGTGTTTCCTGAGGACAGTCTGGCCGATCTTCTGGCTGGGAACACGTATGTCAACATCCAAAGCGACGACAATATGTCCGGTGAGATCCGCGGCCAGATTATTGTTCCGTCCACGATGGGCAGCGGCGGCGGTATTCTGAACGACCAGGGAACGCTCACCGTCGATAACTCGACCATTGATGGCAACATCGCCAGCCGAGCTGGCGGCGGTATCGAAACGAACGTCGGCACGACAACACTGACGAACGTGACTTTGAGTAACAACGTCGCCGGTCCCGACGGAGCGGCAACACCAGGCAACGGCGGCGGTTTGCACGTCACCGGAGCCGGCGGTGTGACGATTAATGGCGGAATGGTCACCGGAAACACAGCTGCTGCAGAAGGTGGTGGTTTGTGGAACTCAAGCACCGGCACGATGACGATTCAGGCCGGCGGTATGGGCGGGACGCTGATCGACAGCAACACGGCCAACGGTGACGGGGCCGTTCAGGGCGGCGGCGGCATCTTCAATGTGGGCGGCACACTGTCGATCACCGACGCAACGATCAGCAACAACGTCTCGACGGCAACGCAGGCCGGTAACGGCGGCGGCGGAATTCTGATCGAAGGCGGAGCGAACAACTCGATCACCGACACGACGATCAGCGGCAACACGGCCAACACGTCTGGAACGGCTGACGGCGGAGGAATTCTGCTGACTGGTGGTTCGACTCTGACGATCAGCGGCGGCACGATCAGCGGCAACAGTGCCAACCGGGCTGGTGGCGGCATCGAGAACAACGCTTCGACCGTCACTTTGACGGATGTCACGCTTGGCGGAGTGATGGTTGCTGACGGTAACAACGCCGGAGTCAATGGCGGCGGTCTGCATGTCAGCGGAGCGGGCACGACGAACGTCAATGGCGGCACGGTTCAGAACAACGTCGCTGGCCAGGAAGGTGGCGGTCTGTGGAACGCGACTGGCACGATGACGATCGACGGAACGACGATCAGTGGCAACTCGGCGAACGCCGGCAACAACGGTGGAAATGATCAGGGCGGCGGCGGTGTGTTCAACATCGGCGGAACGCTGGACATCGACAACGCCACGATCACTGGCAACTTCGCCACCGTGAATGCCGGTAACGGCGGTGGCGTGATGACTGTCGGCGGAACGGTCACGATCGACGATTCGACGATCAGCGGAAACAGCGTGGCCCGAGCTGGCGGCGGCATCGAAAACAACAACGGTATGCTGACGCTGACCGGTGTGATTGTTGGTGGCACGATGGTGTCAGACGGCAACAGTGCTGGAGTCAACGGCGGTGGTCTGCACGTCACGGGAAGCGGAACAACGAACGTCAACGGCGGTGCCTTCGAGCTAAACACGGCAGCCCAGGAAGGCGGCGGCTTGTGGAACGGTACCGGCACGATGACCATTGACGGAGTGGCTATTCTTCAGAACGTTGCCAGCGGTAATGGCGCGGACCAGGGCGGCGGCGGCGTGTTCAACGCCGGTGGCGAGGTCATCATCCAGAACGGTACGACGATTTCCAGGAACGTGGCCAACGGCACATCGGGCAGTGGTGGCGGGATCCTGAATGACGCTGGCGGCACACTGACTGTCTCTGACAGCACGATCGAACTGAACACTGCAAATCGAGCTGGCGGCGGGATCGAAGATAATTCTGGTCAATTCTCGGTTGTTGAGCTGACGAACGTCACTCTCGACGGCAACAGTGCCGGTGTTGATATCGGTGTGGTAGTGATGGCTGCTCCCGGAAATGGCGGCGGTCTGCATGTGACTGGTGCTGGAGTCGTCAATATCTTTGACGGTACGGTCAACAATAATGTGGCGGCAGCCGAAGGCGGCGGACTGTGGAACAACACCGGGCAGATGGACGTTGTCGGTACGACGATCAGTGGTAACACAGCATTCGGTACCGGTGTCGACGAAGGTGGTGGCGGTATCTTCAACAAAGGCGGGGATTTGGATGTTCAGTCGGCAACGCTCAGCGGCAACACTGCGACCAGCGGATTTGGTGCTGCAATCTTCAACGAAGGCGGAACGGTCGCCATCGGCATGACGACGCTTGACGGCGACGTTGCTGGCGGTGACCTGACCGACGACACGTTCGATATTTTCGAAACCAGCGTCACGATCATCAGTCAGGGAGGTTCTGACACGACGATCGTCTCCGGTGACGCCACCGATGATTCGTTCGTCGTCACGCCAGACACGGCTGGTCTGGGCGCCACAGTGACGGTTCAGAACGGCTCGGCCTTCACCATCAACACCGATTCGGAAACGCTGAATCTGCTCGGCGATATCGGCGACGATGATTTTACCGTCGATTTCGGCAACGCAGTGACGCTGGGTACGGTCACGAATCTCTCCATTGGTGGTGCAGGTGAAACTTCAGCCGACTCGCTGACACTCACAGGCACTGGCTCGTTTGTGGATGTCACGCAGACGACGACTACGGCAGTCGACGGAAGCTTCAGTCTTAACACTGATAAGATCGTGGTCGACTACAGCAGCATCGAAAGCATCATCAACAATCTGCTGGAAGGGCTGAGCCTGGCTCAGACTCCAGATCAGGTGATCGGTGCTGGAGCTGGCTCGGTAGATATTCTGATTGCGTCGAGCACGGACGATAGTGAGATTCCGGTTCTGACCGTCGGGGCACTGCCAGACTACGCTTCATTCGTTGATAACGGCAACGGGACCGGAGTTCTGACACTGAATCCGGCAACCGGCGATGCCTCGACGAATGCAGACATCACGGTCACGGCAACAATCGCCGGCCTGTCTGCTTCGGACACGTTCAACGTGGCTGTCGTCAGCCCGGCTCAGGCATTCCCGAATAACACGATTTTTGCCGTTAACTCAGCTGGTGGTGCCGTCGGCAACTTCTCGTCCGACAGCAACTTCAACACCGGTTCGACGTTCAGCACCGGGGCAGCGATTGATGTCAGCGATTCATCGATCCCCAGCGGTACACCCGCAGGAATCTTCAAGACGACACGTTTTGACTTCAACGGCGGCTCAGAACTTCAGTACGCCTTCCCGACCGGTGTCGGTAATTTCGAAGTGACTCTGTTCTTTGCCGAAATCTACTCGCCAGTGTTCCGTGCAGGTGGTCGAGTCTTCGACGTCAGCATTGAAGGTGTGCTGGAACTTGACGACTTCGATGTCTTCGCTCAGGCCGGAGCCGGCAACAAGGGGATCGCCCGAACCTTCCAGGTCGTCTCGGACGGCACGCTTAACATTGACTTCGGACACGTTGTCGAAAACCCAATGGTCATGGGAATTCAGATCGTTGATCTGAATCCGGTTGCCAACGCAGGGCCTCAGGTTGCATCGGTAGCTCCTGTGGTCAACCTGCTGTCAGGCAATTCGACCACGATCGACGTCAGTGCGACAGACCTGGAAGGTGATTCGATCGCGTTGTCGGTCACCGGTCTGCCAGAGTTCGCCTCGTTCGTGGACAATGGCAACGGAACAGGAACGATCACAGTTTCGTCGGCTGCGACTGACGAAGGCTTGTTTGGTGTCACGGTGCAGGCGACATCCGGCACACCAGCTTTGACCGACTCAGCCTCGTTCACGCTGAGTGTCGCACCGTTCGTTCCTCAGCCACTTCCACAGGAAGTGATCAACATCAACGCTGGCGGCCCGGCACTGCCCGGCGATCCTGGATTCGTGCGGGATGACAACTTCCAGAACGGAGTCGGGCTCGACTTCGGCACGGGAGCAACGATCGATACCAGCGATGCTTCGATTCCATCGGGAACTCCGGCACAGCTTTTCAATACGGTGACCTTCGATCGTGCTGGCGGAGCGGAACTTCAACTCGACATTCCGACTCAGCACACGGGGATTGCTTACGAAGTGACCTTGTACTTTGTCGAAATCTACGGGCCGACCGCTCGTACCGGTGCCCGCGTCTTTGATGTCAGCATTGATGGACAGCTTGTCCTGGACAACTTCGACGTCTTCGCCGCCGCCGGGGCGATCAATCGAGGGATCGCCAGAACCTTCCAGATTACGAGCGATGGAAATGTCGACATCGACTTCGGACACGTGACTGAGAACCCAGCACTCGCTGGTGTCTCGGTCCGTCAGATCGATCAGGTCTTCTCGTCAGCTCCGTAATGGGCAGCAAAGAGGCTCGGTAAAAGTTACCGCCACGCTGGCAGGAGCCTCAGGTGATTTGCAGAAGGGGGTGTCTTTCAAAAGACGCCCCCTTTTTTATTTGTGCGTGCCCCGGCCGAAAACGTGATACGGGCGAAAACGTGACACGAGGGCGAGCACGTTCCGATTCACGCGTCCTTCAATCGCTCGTCGCGCAGACGGAGCACGGCTTCTTTGGTGAAGTCCTGGCTGTCGAACACCAACTGCGTGACGCGTTTGCCTTTGCTTTTCCGTTTTGCCGACCGAATCGCCTTCGTCGCGTTGATGAAACGTGTGCGACCATCGCTACTGCGGATAATCAACAGTGTTTCCGGCATGCCCTTCGCCGTCCAGTATTCCTCGTAGTGCTTTTTCATCGGGAATTTTTCGATTCCACTCTTCAGCACTTTGAGGTGTGAGTCACCAGACTTCAGTTGAACGCGGTACGCGACTCCGGTCGCTTTGGCATTGTCATTGCGAAACTCGATCTCGCCGTCCACTCCTTCGTCGGGTTCCGACACAATCCGATAAATCTGCCCGACAGAGGCGACCAGACTCATAACCTCTCCCACCATCTGTTGTTCCATCGACGCGTTTGAAATCCGCTCGCTCGCATTTCGCTTTGCTTCATTAACGCTCTGCACGGCTCTGGCACTCATCTGTCGTTCGAGAGCATCCTTCAGATTCATCATCCCCGGCTCTTTGTCGGGAGGACAGAATCCACAGCGAAGCTTTGGCCAGCCATTTTCAATCGCATGGTCAACCTGCTCGCGGGGCGCCTCGCGTTTGCACTTCGGACAAAAGTAGTCGCGCAACCGTTGCAGTCCGTCGGCCTTTCGTTCCAGGTGCTCCCATGCGAATTTGTGGATTGTGGCCTGCACGTCTTGAGACATCTTCGCGTCGAAGTACAGTTCCAGCTCTCCGCGGTCGCCCTCTTCGACCAGCGTCAGCGCCGCCAGTCGGCCCTCGTGAGTCTTGAAATCCACGCCGCGTCGATACAGCCTCGGTTCCGAAGTGAACAACCCGCTGTAGTACAGGCGGACGACCAGCGTGCAGTAGATCTCTTCCAGCGGTCCGGTGAAGCGGAAGGTCACTGTTTTGCCGGGACGAGGCGGAGCTTCCTCTCGCGGGAGCAGCGCGTAGTACGGAAACACCAGCATCGTGCCTTCGTTGGTCTCCTGCTTCCACGCCAGTGCCCGGCGCAGGAACAATTCGACCAGTGCGGGCAGCAGTTGTTCCTCATCTTCGTGGCTCAGCCGGTCCGTCCCGTCGTCGTTCGGCAGCTTTCCGGGGGCGATCATCGACATCGGGATGTAGCCGAGCTGATTGTCGGCTTCGGCTGCCAGCTTCACGAGCGTGGACGCGTAGCTGTTGATCCAGCTCGGCTGCAGAACGACCAGCCTGCCATACGGCAGTTGATACAGCACGCCCTCGGTCCCCAGCAGGTTGGTCACGGCGAGCAGATCGTCTTCCGTAAACTTCAACTTTGGTGAGGTCTTTTTCACACGGGCCAGCAGTTGCTCAGGCGTTACGATCACGCCACCATCATCTGTCGCGTCATCGCGTAGCGAAAGAATTGCGTCCTTCAGAGGCGGAAAGGTCTCGGGCGTGCTCCGCCACTCGATGTTTTCCCAGGGCAACAGCTTCGCGATCAACTCACGCAGTTCTTTCACGCCGTTTTTTGTTTTGAGCTTTGCTTTGGTGATCAGTGGGCCGTGCATTCCTCGTTTTCGAGCCCATTGTTCGACCTCGCCGAGTGTCAACCGCAGGCCCTTCCGGTCGCAGCGAGCGGCCACCAGAACTCCCTGAACGATCTCTGCGGTGGCCACCTTGCTCAACGCACTCTGCCAGTAACTCACCGTATCAAACAGGTCCTTGTCCTGCGGATCAAAGACCAGCAAAGCCAGCGAGGTCTGCTCCATGAAAAGCTGATGAGTCAGTCGGTAATCCGGTTGCCCGGCCAGATCCCAGAGCCAGACTTCGTGTTCGACTTCGGAATCTTCCAGGTCGGATTTCGGCAGGTCCGACAGTCGCTGGATCTCCATTCCGTGAGTCGACTCGGTTTTTTTCCAGCGATCGTGCCACAGCCGCAGCGCCAGCCCGCTCTTACCCACGCCGGAATCGCCGAGCAGGACGACCTTGGCATTCTTGTAGCCGCGTTTCCGCGACGTCGCCGCCCGGTCGAGGATCGCCTGGGGAATATCCCAGACGCGGAGAGTATTGCCTTGCCAGTCGACGGAGGCGATGCGGCGGGCGTCAGGAGTGATGGCAACGCCGAGGACGTCGTTTGTGTGTCCGCGAAGGATGGCGAGGCACTGGCCGGTCTCCACGCCCCAGAGGCGAACGGTCCTGTCGCCCGACCCGGAAACGCAGAATCGACCGTCCGGTGTCACTGCTACGGCGTAGACATCACGACTGTGCCCTTCGAAGGCGGCGACGCGGTTGCCACTTTCGAGATCCCATTGCGCAACCACGCCATCTTCTGTGCCGGCGAAGGCAAAGCGACCGTTGGCTGTTACGCTGATCTGGCAAGCATCCGACACGTTTTCCTTGGCGATGATGAGTGAAGCGCGGCCTTTTCCGGACCAGACCACGAGGCCCTCATTGCGGCAGGCCCCGACGATCCGCGAGCCATCGGCGTCAGCGGCAAGACCGTAGCTTTCGGACCAGTTGAACGGCAATTGGCAGCTGGCGATGCATGTGTCGTCAGACGCGGCACTAGTATCGTTCCCCTGCCACCGCTGAAGCTTGCGGACATCCCAGCGTCGTAGAAACTCGTCCGTCCCGATGCTGTGGAGTTCCAACCGATCCTGTCCCTGAGTCTGACGCTGGCGTTCGCCATCTCCGCTGAAGGCCAGACTTCCAACATCCGTTTTGCGCGAATGAGCCTGTACGATCGTGATGATCGCGTTCGAATCTGGACAAGAATCCGTGTCACCTAGCTTCGGAGGAGCGGTCGCGGCCGACTGCGGGTCCAGCAACAGCATCCGGCCCAATCGATCGCCCGCCGCCGCCAACAAGCCATCCGCCGATACGGCCACTCCCCAGAACGCCGTACCATCTTCGGATTTCGCGAGGACCACGCCCGTGTCGACTTCAGCGCCCTGTTCCGACACCAGATCCCACTTCCGAACCGTCCCGTCTTCGCTGGTCGTGAGTGCAAAACGCCCATCCGCTGGCATCGCCACGCGCCAGACCCAGTTTTCATGCCCTTTAAACACCCGGACCCGCACGTCCTTTTCCGTGGCGGGTTCCGGCGTTGCTGCCTGGGCTTTGTTGCTCGATTTCTTCGTGACCATGGCCCATGACTCTTACTGAAAACCGGAAACGAACGACCGCCAACGAAAGACCGACTGAGCCACTACCGATCGCCGTAGACGGGTGGTTTCCAGTCTTTCGGCAGGCGGCCTTGAGGGCGGACGCCGTGGGCGGTGGCGGGAATCGGATGGTCTGACGGTTTCAGCAGTGGCAGATTGTCGGGCAGGTGTTTGATTCTGAAATCTTTGTACTGAATCGTCATGGCCGGGCCGACGTGGACCTGCACGGCGAGCACTCCTTCCAGTGCACGACCTTTCTCATCAAGGTCGATCAGGTCTGCGGTCATGTGACCATCGATCCAATGCTGATGGTGGTTTCCCTGAACCAGCACGCGGAAGTCGTGCCACTCGTCGGCGGGGAACTCTTTGACGGGCATCTCCTCAATCACCCACGGCTGACCGTCGGTGTCGACGATCACCTTTTCGCCGGTGTGCGACAGAATCCGTCGGCCCTTTTCCTCGTAGAGCATGCCGTTGTAGTTCGGGTTGCCGGCTACAACGTCGCACTGATAGCCGGTCACGACGTCCAGGCCGAGATCCGGTCGCGACGTGCCTCGGTACTGAATGCCGCTGTTGCCGCCAGCCGTCACTTTGACTTTGACTCGCAGATCGAAGTTGCGAATCGTCGAATGCGTCCACGTAATGAACCGGTTCATCTTGAGCGAACCGTCCGTCACGCCGGTCAGAGCACCGTTTTTGACCGACCAGTATTTCGAATCGCCCGTCCAGCCTCGCAGCGACTTCCCGTCGAAAACTCTTACGAAGCCGTCCTTGTCTGGACGAGTTCCGACTAACGCCGAGATCTCCGGATGGGGAACCGTCGACGCCGTAAACGGAGCTTTCATCGGGACCAGCGGCCCGCCCAGTTCGTTGACTTGCGCCGTGGTTCGTTCCCGCATCGCCGTCAAAGTGTCGGCATGACTCGGGTCATCGGCCAGGTTGACCAGTTCGTCGGGGTCGTTCTTGAGGTCGTGCAGAAACTCACGCCCTCCGTGATCCACGTAGCGGACGTACTTGAACCGTTCGTTGCGAACGCCTTCGAAGGCCGGAATCCGATTTCGAACGGCAAAGTGCTCATGGAAAGATTCCGTCCGCCAGTCCGCAGGCTTCTCGGCAGACACGATCGGTTGCAGGCTGTGTCCCTGGTAGCGTTCAGGAATTTTTGCTCCCGCCCAGTCAAGAAACGTCGCGGGAAGGTCCAGATTCAGGGCGATGGCGTCGCTGACTTTGCCCTTTTCGTCAGCCGGTACGCGAGGATCAGCAACGATCAAGGGCACTCGCAGCGACTCTTCGAAATGCGACCACTTTCCAGCGAGACCTCGATTGCCCATGTAATAACCGTTGTCCGCTGAGTAGACGATAATGGTGTTCTCGGCCAGGCCCGCTTCTTCCAGAGCCGCCATGAAGCGGCCAATCGCTCCGTCAATTCCGCTGACCATGCGGTAGTAGGCTCGGATGTTCGTCTGATATTTTTCGTCCGTGTTCCATCGCCAGAAGAATCGTTCGCGGTTGATGGTCGTCTTCAGAAAGTCTGGCAGCGCGTCGAAGATGGCCGGATCGTTCAAGCGAGGCGGCGCGATCTGCACATCGTCGTACATGCCGTCGACCGCTCGCGGCCAGGCAAAGTGACCAATCCCCGGACGTCGATCGCCGTCTTCCGCATGGCACGCGTTGAACCACATATTCAATGCAAACGGCTTGTCCTTTGGCTGCGATTTGACGAAGTCGATGCCTCGATCAACGATGACTTCTGTTTCATGCCGCAGGCTGCCGTCTGGCTGTTTTTTGTAAAACGGATTTCGACCGATCGCTTCGAACTGGTCGAAATGATCCGCCTGCCGATAGCCCTTTGGCATTTTCGCATGCCACTTTCCGAAGTAGCCGGTTCGGTAGCCATTTTCCCGCAGGATGTCGGAATACAGAGTCGCCACAGCATCCGGCCTGGCCTGTTCCCGATCCCCGACCATTCCGTAACTGCGACCGGTCATCCCCGTCAGGATTGTCGTGCGGCTGACCCAGCAGATCGAATGGCTTACGAATGCGTTGCTGAAACGAGTTCCCCGTTGAGCCAGCGCGTCGATGTTCGGCGTCTTGATCACATCGTTGCCGTAGCAACCCAGTGTGCTTGTGGTCTGATCATCGGCAAAGAAGAAAACGATGTTCGGCTTCGCGGCAAAGACATCCGTCGCCAGCCCAATGACCAGCAACGACAGAATGACAGGAATTCGATTCATGGTGTGATCAGCTTTCGAATACAGACCTTCGAGATATCCAAACAGGCAAACTAAGCAGAATCATAATCAGATTCACAATCCCGAGTCACAGCCTGGCGGGATTGCTCAGTGTCAAACAAGCAACATCAGGGCAAAGGTTCCCGGTCACCTGCCAGCAAGGGCCTGCTCACGCCAGCGCCGCACGCTCATGACATCAAATCGCTTGCCGACAAACTCAATTTGCCTCACCTGTTTCGTGCCGTTGCCTGTGACTTCTTTGAGATGGTCGCGTATCTCCATCCAGCGAATCTCACCTTTTGAGTTTCGGATGACAAGGATCACGGGGAAAGCCTGATCCATCCAGAAGCGCACCTGTCTCTGGTCAAAACTCTTAAAGATTTCTGCCCCGTCCGTCTTCCGAACGGTCAGGTACGAGTCCCCGGATTTCAGTTGCAGATGCACTTTCTGGCCAGTGGCTTCACCAGCGTCGTCGCGAAACGTGACGTCCATGTCGATGCCCTGATCGGCCTGTGTTATTTCCTGACAGAGCTGTGCGGCCAGCGCAACCGTTGAGGTGACTTCTCCGACAAGAACACGTTCCTTGCTGGTATTGTCGAGCACGATTCTGACCGAGTCCTGAAGATCCTGCACTCGCTGCTTGATGGCCGGATCGGCAAAGAGTTCTTCCAGCTCGTCCCACAGAGGAATCCGTTTTTCAGAATCGTCGCATTCGACGCAGGGGATGTCTTTCTTTCCCTCGTTCAGCTTCCGCATTGCGACCTGTCGATTCCCCACCGGCGTCCCGCAATGCGGACAGACGTAATGCCGCAGGCGGACGACGTCGTTGGCACCGTAAAGGAGGTGCTCGTGGACGTACTTGCTGAAGATGATCCGCTTGCCAACGGGGACGTCCTGACAAAAGTACACTTCCAGTTCGCCCTCGCCTTCGGCACGCCGAGTCAGCTTGACTCCAAGTTGTCGCCCCTCGTGCGTCGTGAAGTCGGCGGCGTATCGCCAGAGTTCGTCATGGTTGAACTCTTTCGTGTGATGCAGTTTGACGACCAGCGTGGCGTAGACTTCATCGAGGAATCCATTGAACTGGTAGCTGACCACCACAGCCGGTGCGCTGATCAATTCTGGGCGCTCCCGCCGGTAATAGCTGGGGAAGATCAGCAGGATCTCGCCAGACTCGGTCATGTGTCGGATACACAGACCTCGTTCGACGAGAATCTGATGCATGGCCAGCAGCACAAACTGTTCTTCATCGGGCGGGAGCCGCTCAATCGACGAATGATACGTGAGGTCTCCCCGCAATACTCGCTTTTCCGAAATGCAGCCACGGTCGTGTTCATCCTCCCTGATCGTCTGAATCACCGCCTGACCGTACGCATTGATCCGTTCCGGCTGAAGCAGCACCCAGCTTCCAAATTCAAGTTCCCAGACAACTCCCGGTCCCGCCAGCAGCCCGACCACCGCCTTCAGCTCCGCATCGGTGAAACGCTCATGTGAGCCGACGGCGCCAGGCGCGGGCCTGCCAGTGTGGACGTCCTCTCCGCTATCGCCCGAGGCTAGCGCCTGCGGCTCACGATTACTCATCCGCAGCGCCAGCACTTCGCGCAGCTCATTGAACCGCATCAGCACGCGGCCTTCGTCCTTCAGCTTGATGATCTCATCTTTCAGCCGTTTGAAGAGCACTGGCGAGCTTCGCCACGGAATGTTCTCCCACTTGATCCCGTCAATGATGGCCTGCCTGAGCTCCGCACACCCCTCATTCGCCTTAGCGCTGGTTTCGACATACGCCTCATAGCCACGTTCATCAACAAAATCGTCGATCTGCTTTCGAGCTACGCGCAGCCCGCCGGCATCGCAGCGCCCGGCGACCAGCAGCTTAGACATTTTGTCCTTGTCATCTTTGCCTTTGCCGGCCCGGCTGAGATCGCGGTCCCACTGCCCCAGCGTCTCGAAGACATCGTCCTTCTGCGGATCGAAGACCAGCGCTGCCACCTGTGTCTGATCCATGTAGAGCTGATGAATCAGCCGCTGATCGGCTTGCATCCCTGAGTCCCACTTGCCCACGCCTGTGGATCCACGCGAGTGGCTGTAGCGGAATTCTCCATAGCGCAGATTTCTGACGGCCGACTTGGTGGCGCGACACGCAACTGTCGTAAGCCGATTCCTCGCAATCGATAATTGCATCGAGACTGCCGTAGGTGCTTGATTGTCGTCAGGAATAATCACCAGTATACGGCAGAGCAATCGCCCGAGATTTTCCGTACGAAATAATGTCGTCATATGTGAAGAGCTTCGCTGGTCCCATCTGCTTCTCAATCTCGATCCGATCTTCGCGATGCGTCACCTCTTCCGTGCGTCCAATCACGACGATCATCTCTGGGCGAAATGCCTGAAATCCGTGTTCGGCCATAAACGCTTTTCGATGGGCCGCGTTATCGAAGTAATGCTCATACTTCCTGAGCTGCGCAACGGCCTTCGTGATCTCGCTTGAGACTCGGAGATATGGGTGCCTCGCCGTGATGCGAGCATTCGGCAACTTCAGGTCCAAAATGTCGAATCCCAGGCCACCAGGACGTTCCAGAATAAAGTCCGGAATCAGCTCTGAATTATCTTCATCTCGAAGGCAGATATGAGGGTGAGCCCGTGCGTATCCGAGTGATTCGAGGAATTCAGGGTGTTGATTCAAGAAACTTTGAATATGACGTTCCCTCGTCGAGTCTCGCGAAATCAGGTCCTCGAATGCTGCAATCGTCGTAATCGGCAGCATCGAAGTTGGACGAATCGCTTGAAGTGAGATTGGCTGGTGGCCATACCGTGTTGTAGGAGTCTGCACGGTTACAGTATCCCGGTACGTGTACTGCCCGAGATGTACTCTGCCGTCACGCGCGAACAATGCGACGCCCGGTAAGTCTCGCTCAGGTGAAACTACGGATGCGAGATCTAGGCAGGAATCGACGAACTTCACGTTACCACCCGCTTGGGCAAATATTGCCGGGCCAAAAAGTAGTGGGCTGCAACGATTAAGAACTTGGACACATAGTTCGGGAGGGTCAGTCAATATCCTTCGCTTCGTGAACCAGCAGTTGACAGCGGCAAGCGCGAACTCAAGTTCGGCGATTGAAATGTCCGGGTAATCGATCCCAAATCGTCGATCAATGGCGTAATCTTCGGCTTTGGAGATCTCGGTCCGTCTTGATCGAAGCATTCTTAGCAACTCACCGGCGGAGTCAAGTTCAGGGTGCATCGTGGATACCAAATAGACGATGAGTTCGCACATGCCATTGGCCAATTCTTCGTCAAGACGGCCATTCGGCGGTGGACCGGCGATTAATTCGTGCGGAAACACCAATTCACTTGGGACGCGATCACGATCTTGCGGCGAGATCGCCGCACGAAGCAGATCTGCGGTCTCAATCGTACGACTGGTTCCGGAAATTTCGTGCCAAAACGTCGACGATTCTTCAAAGAGTGAATCAAACGGATTCAACTCTTCGAATCGCAATGGCGACCCAACGCTCTCCCTTGCCAGTCGCCTAAGCTCCTTTGGATGACGTGATGATTTCTCAAGAACATCAACCGTATACGAGCCAGAATAAAGAAGCCCGATTAGGAGTGAGTCGGTATCACCGACGATGTCTGACGGAGAACGTGCGATTGATTCAGTCAGAGACGACAATGCCTGCGGAGTGGCGGTAAGCCCGTGGAGGCCAAGTTCCACTGATAGCTTCTTGCTCAAGGTGTGTTTTGTCAGTTGGTTTTCCATTCTCTGTCGCTCAGTTCTGCGTAGGTTCTGCGAATGTATGAATTGTGAATTATGCGAAGGGCAACTCAGGTCAGTCGAATTTGAATTCCGACGGATGAGTCGTCTTGTTTTTCAGTACGTCGTCGAGCCTGAGTGGAATGAATCGTCGGTTGTGGTTGAGTGGATCTTTGAAGCGGAAGGTGTGGCTCTCCAACTGCGGCCAGTCGGCCGCGAGCGCCTCAGCGGACAGGCAGAGCACCAGCACGCGGGAGTGCTCCAGTCCGTCCTCGATCTTCGCCGGGATGCTGTCGCCCGGCTGGATCTCCCACTCATCAAACCACACCCGCACCCCGTCCGACTTCAGCCGGTTCGCGATGTCTCGGACAGTGTCTTTGTCTTTCGAGCTATGACTGAGGAAGACGTCCCACTGGAATTCGGAATCGGCAGAAGCATTGCTCATAAGCGGGCCACGAAAAAGCACGAAGAGGCACACAAAAAGAAGGGGACCGACGGACAGTGTAGAGACTCGTCCCTGACTATTGCGACTTCTCGTGCCTTCTTGTGGCCATTCTTTGTTCGACTGGCGAGATTCGCAGAGTCCGGGTGGGCGAGGTTGAACGCCATCTCGAAGTTGAGTAAACCAACGGCTTGGCGCAGGTTGACGCAGTCAATCTGTCATCAGCCATTGAGGCCAAAGGCGTCGCGGAGTTCGGCGATGACGTTTTCGGGCATTGCGGAGACGTCTCCGATGGCTCGTGCGTTGATGACAGCTTCGGCGGTGGACTCAAGAACTTCCAGGCGATCGAACGCGTCAAGCACGCTGGAGCCGGTCACCAGCACTCCGTCGTTTTCAAGAATTGCTGCAGGCGACGCGGCGGAAATTGAGTCGGCGATGCTGCCGCCGTTCCGGTACTGAACTCCGTAAGGCACGCGTTCGACGTCGCGCAGAAAGACGTAGCTTTCGGGAATGGTCCGAGCGTCAAACGCAGTATCAGTCACACTGAACGCCGTCGCGTTGACCGGATGAGCAAATGCGATTGCTTGAACGTGCGGGTGCTTTCGGTAGATCGCCTGGTGAGCGAAGACGGCTCGGCTGGCCTTTTTACCGGCCTCGCGGCGGTCGCCGTCGACCAGAACCAGATCATCAACACTGAGTCGTTCGCGATCCTGCTGCGTCGGAGTGATCACAAACGAGTCGTCACTCAGTCGCGCGGAGAAACTGCCTTCCGTGCTGATCAGCAATCGCTGCCGGCATCCCCGTCGAATGAATTCGCAAAGTTGCCGCCGCAGTTCCATTTCTTCTGCCGTCGCATCTTTCGGTTTGTGTGATTTCAGAGCGACGCTGCGGCCGAGAGCCTGTTCAAGCTGTTGATCGGTCAGGTACCGAACCGCTCCGAGCTGACGGCCTTTGATGATTGTTTTGGCCGCGAACTCGAAAGCTTCGAACCGCTGAAACGCGTGAGGCAATGATTCTCCGCCGACGACGACTCCGTGATTTTCCAGAATGACGCTGTCGCAGCCGGTCGCAAAACTTTCGGCAATCTTACTTCCCAGCTGCTCGCTGCCTGGCAACGCGTAAGGTGCGAATCCAATCTGCCCGCAAACAGAATGAGCCTGGTGAAACAGCCGAGTGTCCGGCGTCGTTCCGCAAATGCTGAAAGCAACCAGCGCGACCGGATGGGCATGCACGATCGCCTGCAGGTCGGGGCGAGCCTTGTAGATTGCTTTGTGAAACGGAAACTCGGACGACGGTCGATGAGGGCCTTCGACCGAGCCGTCCGGCTTCACGCAGACAATGTCGTTGCGCGTGAGATTTCCTTTGTCGACTCGCGCGGGGGAAATCCAGATGTCTCCAGACTCTTCCCGAATCGAAAGATTGCCGCCGGAAGTTGTCGTCATGCGGTACCGGTAAATTCGGTCCATCGTCTGCATGATCTGGTCGCGCGGATGAGTCAATTGTCGGGTCATGTGATTGTTCCAGAGTGGGGTACAAAGTCTGACTCGGTCGCGTTATGCCGTCTCGTCAGCCTTCAGCACAAACCGTTCAAAGTCCGCCAGTTCGACCCGGCTTCCGACGACAAGCGGTGTGCGCTGATGAATACTCGTTGGCTGGATGTCCAGAATTCGTCGCTCACCGTCGATGGCCATGCCTCCCGCCTGTTCGGCGAGAAAAGCGATCGGGTTGGCTTCATAGAGCAGTCGTAGCTTGCCGTCGGGATTGGAATCGGTTGGCGGGTAAAGAAAGACTCCGCCTTTCAACAAGGTACGATGAAAGTCAGCGACCATCGATCCGATGTATCGCGACGCGTATTTGTGTCCGAGGATGCCGCTGCGCAGCCGATCGATGTACTCACCGTAGCGAGGCGGAAATGTGTCCCGGTAAGCCTCGTTGACTGAGTAGTACGGTCCCTGCGCAGGCATCCGCATGTTGGGATGGCTCAGAATATAGGCACCGAGCGACGGGTCGAGTGTGAATCCGTGAACTCCATTGCCAACGCTGTAAACCAGGATCGTCGACGATCCGTAGACAACATAGCCGGCAGCAACCTGTTTGTTTCCGGGTTGCAATACCCACTGGTCGGAATTGTCCAGCGACACACCGGTTGGTCGCCGCAGGATTGAAAACGTTGTTCCAACGCTCACGTTCACATCGATATTTGAGGAACCGTCCAGTGGGTCGAACACGACCGCGTAGTTCGCGTCGTTCGATCCCTTGTGAACGATCATCGGATTCTCATTTTCTTCCGATGCCAGAATGCCAACGCTGTCCCGCAGGCCGAGAAAATGAATCAGTACCTCGTTGGAGTAAACATCCAGCTTCTGCTGCCGCTCACCCTGCACGTTGATCTCGCCGTGCTCGCCGAGAATGTCAGAAAGTCCAGCGCGGCGAACTTTGTCCTGAATCATCTTCGTGGCCATCGTGATGCCCGACAGCAGCGACGAGAACACACCGGACGAGCCAGGAAAACGCTTCTGCTCTTCGAGAATGTGTTGCTGAGCAGTGAGGAAGGGGACGGCTGCGGGAGTGTCCGACATCGTTTTCCGGCTTTCAATTCTAAATGCTGGCTGAATTTCTTAACGCTGGCTGGACTTTTCCTGAAAGCTGGCAATCAGGCAGCCGCAAGATGATTTCTAACAGAAGCCGACGAACCGCCGAAAGGAGTCAGAGCGACTCTTTCGCCATTAATTCTCAGTCTTGTTCAAGGCTCACAATCCCGAAGCTGCGGAGTCATCAGCGTGGCTGCTACGATTCCCTGCCGCGAAGCTCACGTTCCGACCCGGCAGAATTACAGTCACTACTGCGCAAATTGTTGTCTTGAAGCGTCCAGCGTTTCGTTATTTCAAAACTGAACCGCATGAACGCTATTCTGAAAAACAAGTATTCTGTGAATGCCCCTCATGACCGAACCTGGATTTCTCCTGCGACTCTTGCTGCTGCTTCTCGTTATGGTTGGTCGAGTCAGTCAGGCTGACGACCGACCGAACATCGTTGTGTTCTACACCGACGACCACGGCTACGCGGACCTGTCCTGCCAGGACGTCTTCGACGATGTTCGTACCCCGAATGTTGACGCTCTGGCTGCCAGCGGCGTCAGAGCGCTGCATGGTTACAGCACGGCTCCACAGTGCGTCCCGTCGCGAGCCGGGCTGATGATCGGCAAGTTTCAGGCGAGGTTTGGCGTTGAGGCCAACGGTCGATCGCTCGACGGATTCGACAAGGAAACGACGATCGCTCAACGGCTTCAGACTGCCGGTTATGTGACCGCTCAGTTTGGGAAATGGCACCTCGGCCCTTCGCCAGAAATTACGAAACATGGCTTCCGGCATGTGTACGCTCAGAATTCTCAGGCGTTGTTTTCGGCCAACATCACGGCGGACGGCAAAGATCGACCAATGAGCCCTCTGAAACCGGAGATGTACCACGTCGATGGTTGCAGCCAGGCCGCAGCGTCATTGATCGACCGATACAAAGATCAGCCGTTGTTTCTGTACGTCGCTTATCGAGCCCCCCACGTTCCACTGGATGCGCCGCCGAAATATCTCAAACGATTTCCTGGAGAAATGCCCGAACGACGTCGGCAGGCACTGGCGATGTTGTCTGCTGTTGACGATGGCGTCGGGCTGGTCATGAAGACGCTGGAGGAAAATGGCCTCGCCGACAAAACCCTGATCTTCTACATCGGCGATAACGGAGCACCGCTGAAAATTCACAAAGAAGATGCTCCCGGCGGTGGACCAGGCTGGGACGGTTCGCTCAACGATCCATTGAACGGTGAGAAGGGAATGCTGACCGAAGGCGGCATGCACACTCCATTCGTTGTCTCATGGCCGGGGACGATTCCCGGCGGGCAGGAATATCCTCACCCGATCAGTGCGCTGGATGTTGCGGCGACGGCAACGGCGATCACCGGAATTGAAACCGGGCCAGGCGACCTGGACGGCGTCAACCTGATTCCGTTTCTTACTGGTCAGAACAAAGCCGCTCCGCATGATGCACTGATGTGGCGATGGGTGTCGCAGTCCGCCATCCGCGAAGGCAACTGGAAATTGCTCCTCGGTGGCGACCGGGAGTACCTCTTTGACCTGGATGCAGACCTCGAAGAAAAACACAACCTGCTGACAAAGCACCCCGAGATCGCCAGTCGTCTGCGGAAACGGCTGAGTGACTGGGCCGAGGAGTTGTCTCCACCGGGACTTGCGAAAGTTTTGCCAAATGGTGGAGCCTGGGGCTCGTACTTTGATTTCTACCTGGATGGCAAAAAAACACCACCGCTGCGTGACAGAATTACGCAGAAAACAGAAACAGCATCACCCGACGAAATGCCGAATGTTCCGTGGCTGCTCCGCTCCGGAAAAATGAAACTGACCGATGACGGCCTGCAGATCACTGCCGACCGAGCGGCAAAACGCCAAACTCCGTTTCTGGCCAGGAACGGAGTGAAACTTGAAGGCCCGGTCGAAGTCGAAACGACCGTCAAAGTTTCTGACAAAGGAGTCATTGTTTTCTCATGGCGAACTTCCGGGGACAAAGATTTTATTCAGGACAAACGCATTCAGGTTTCGGTCGATGCCTCGTCCGAATGGCAGACGGTCAGTGCGTCGCTGCTCGGCAGTGGCGCTATCATCCACATCCGGGTTCAGGTTCCGACCGGTGTGACAACATTCAAAAGCCTCCAACTCACTCCGGCAAACGGCAAAATGATCACTCTGTTGAAGTAGCATTTTCTGATGACTCTGTTTTCAAACGGTCGACCAGTCATGCTCAACGGAACGAGCGGTCGCGTGTCCGCTTGACGGACTCGTTCACGTCGCGACACTTTCGGAACAACCCCTGATTGAAACCCCAGTTCTCAGATCGAGGATATTAATGATGCGACTGCTTCTCATGACCGTAGCACTTGGCCTGCCTGCTTCTTCGGGGCTCTCGGCTGCTGACTGGACTCAGTGGCGAGGCCCCAATCACAACAATGTCGCTGACAAGGGACAAGTCGTTCCGACTTCCTGGAGTGACACTCAGAATGTCGCCTGGAAAGCCAGCGTGCCGGGGCGAGGTCATTCTTCGCCGATTGTCGTGGAGAATCTGGTCGTTCTGACCAGCGCCGACGAACAGGGGCAACAGCAGGGGGTCTTCGCGTTTGATCGAGCAAACGGAACGTTGAAGTGGGGTACTGCCATCAGCAAAGGCGGCTTCCCGAAACTTCATGCCAAGAATACGCATGCGTCCCCAACGGCATGCAGCGATGGGCAGCAGATCTACGCCACGTTTAATCACCACAATAAAGTAGAAGCCGTTGCGCTTGATATGGCCGGCAAGATCGTGTGGAAACAGGACGTCGGCAATTTCGTTCCGAATCAATATCAGTACGGCTACGCTGCGGCTCCGACACTTTATCAGGGAAAACTGATTATCTCGGGAGACAGTGATACCGTTGCGTGGGTCAAGGCGCTGGACGCGAAATCCGGACGCATCGTCTGGCAGCAGAATCGTCCTAAGAAACTGAACTGGTCATCGCCGATCGTCGCTAATGTTGCCGGCAAAGAGCAACTCCTGATCAGTGGCTGTGAGATGATCGCCTCGTACGATCCCACCACCGGCAAGCCACTCTGGAGTCAGGCGTGTCTGACAATGGCCACTTGCGGAACAGTCGTATGGGACGACGACACGGTTTACGCCAGCGGCGGATACCCGGACAAACAGACTGTCGCCGTGAAAGCTGACGGCTCGGGAAAAATTCGCTGGTCCAATGGCGTTAAGTGTTACGAGCAGTCGATGCTTTATCATGATGGGCACCTTTACGCGATCGACGACGGCGGTATCGCTTACTGCTGGCATGCCAAAACCGGTCGCGAGATGTGGAAGACTCGTCTGCGAGGGCCGATCTCCGCTTCGCCCGTTCTGGCAGGAGATACCATCTTTGCATTGAACGAACGAGGCACGACGTTCGTCTTCAAAGCCAACCCTCAACGTTTTGAACCGATTGCTCAAAATCAGCTCGGCGAAGAATCATTTGCGACACCAACCGTCGTTGATAATCGCATACTGCTGAGAGTTGCCACCGGAAGCGGTGCTGGCCGAAAGGAAATGCTGTACGCGATCGGCGCGAAGTGAGAGGGCGTCAGATGCAGTGCTGAAATCAGGTTGCCGCTACCAGCACGAAACGCCGGAGCATTTGTCGATTGGCATGAAGGCAGGTTGGAACGATTGAGGATTCCTCGTGTTGATATTTGATGTGAAATCTGGACGGTATGTCTGGACTCCTGGCTCTTCCGTAGCAGCGTCTTCGTAGTGAGTAACCGCTCTTTCATGATTTGGTATCGAATGTCCATGTCAGCTTCGCGTTACAGTTAACCGTTCTTCGAAAATCGAGCAATCATTGATTTGGATTTGACAATTCAACGAACATTGATGTAATCAGCTGGGTTGGAAAGCGTGTGTTGCGAATTGTGGCGTCTCAGGGCGGTCCAATTGCGGTTCAAAACACAACATGTTGTGAGCGAGAAACAAATTAGTCTTCACCAGCCAGGGAGTTTTTGACCGTGGCACGAACATGGACAGTCGTTTGTCTTGCGGTTTTGACCGCTGTAAACACGAGCGTTTCCCTGGCAGAGTCGGCTTCTGATGGGAGCCGGTTAAGCAAAGTGCTCAATCATGAAAACGCCGAACTCGGGGTTACGGCGAAGCCGGTCTCGCTGGTTGATGACACGGCTTACCTCCGCAGGGTGTCGGTGGACCTGATCGGTCGAATCCCCAACCACGGAGAAATAGAAGAGTACCTCGCCTGGCCTGCCGCCGAGCGTCGCTCAAAATTGATCGACCGGCTCATGGCAGATCCGCGATTTGTGGATCGCTGGACGACGTTTTTCGCGGATATGCTGCGGCTTCGGTCGAACTCACCAGGTGGTGCGGCAGCGCTGGCGTTTGTCCACAAGTCTGTTGAAGACGACATGCCATACGACGAACTCGCCCGGCGGTTTATCTCGGCCAATGGCAAAGCAGGAGCCGTTCCTGAAGTCGCCTATGTGCTTGGTGATGATGCTGACCCGATGGCGCTTGCCGGAGTGACCTCGCAGGTCTTTATGGGGATCCGGATTTCGTGTGCTCAGTGCCACGATCATCCGTTTGATAAATGGACCCGCGAAGACTTTTACGGATTTGCTGCGTTCTTCGGAAAAACCCGCCGCTACGAAAACCAGTTCACCAATACGGTCTACACTCAGGAGATGAAAACTTCGTCGGTCCTCTGGCCACCTGAAGGTGATGCCGAGGAGTCGGCCCGCAAGCCAGTACTGCCGAAGTTCCTGGTGGATTTGATCGACTCGAAGGCTCGACCGGATTTCATCGCTCGACTTGAATCAACCCGCAAGTCGGAGCAGGATTTGATCGAAGCCTCGCTGGCAGCTTCTTCGAAAGAGTCGTCGATTGACGATCTGCTGCTGGGCGCTGCCGACAAGGCGCTCGACCGGGCCAGGGGTAAGAAAAAGTCGTCATTCGACGTGGCTTCGGAAGCTCGCCGTGAGCGAGAGAGTATCGATCTGAAGGCTGACATGCGGTCGGAGAGTGAACTTCGATCGGACCTCGCCGAACTGATTGCCAATCCGCGAAATCGATTCTTCGCATGGAATTTCGTGAATCGAGTCTGGGCGGACCTGGTCGGACGAGGCATCGTCGAGCCGGTGGATGACTTCAGCGATGCGAATACGCCCAGTCATCCACAGACGCTCGACTTCCTGGCCGACGAGTTTGTTGCTGGCGGTTTTCAGTTCAAGCCACTCGTCAAGATGATCGTCACCAGCGAGCCTTACCAGCGCGGTCAGGCTGTCGGACTGGACGAAGCGGAACAGGAAGAATTGCGAGCCGCCTTCATGGCTGCACCCGCTCGACGCATGCTGGGCGAAGTGCTTTACGATTCAATTCTCACCGCCGGGCACCTGTTCGAATACAAGCATCCCAAGGGGGCCAACATGAAGACCGTCGCTGAGCGGATTCGTGTCGCCATGCCCCGTGAAGGAGAAGAGATTACTCCGCAGTCACTGGCTTCGGCTGGAAGTGGCACTGCCATGCAGGGGCAGATGAACGGAGCTATGGCGGCCAGAGGTGCTGGCTACAACCTTGAGTCCGGTATCGAAATCGATTTCGACAACATTCTGAAACAGGCAAAAGAGAAAGCGAACGAAGCGGTCGTTGTGGAGAAGATGGAAGTAATGTCTGCCGAGCAACTCGAGGCCGAGCGGATGCAGATGGAAGGCGGAAATCGGCGCCGTTTCCGCTACGTTTACAAGACGGTTGAGCGAACTTACGACGACAATCCTGTTTTCGGCTCAGCTTTCCGAATGGCGTCTCCAGCGGCTCCTCAGCACTTCGTCAGAATTTTCGGCCAGACCGACAGAACTCAGGTCGGCGTGCCACGAGATCACTCGCCAAGCATGCGTCAGGCATTGATGATGCTCAACGGGAAAATGACTCACGAAGCATCGCGGGTCGGGCCGTTCGAGCCGATGCACAAGTTGCTTGTTGGCAAGGCTCCCGATGTCGATCAGGCCGTGCGAATTGCCTACCTCGAAATCCTGACCCGCGAACCTGCCGCTGAAGAGGTCGAACTCGCAAAGTCGATCATTGATGAAGGTGGGACGACGCTCGAAGGAATGGCAGATCTGCGTTGGGTGTTGCTGAATTCGAACGAGTTCCGATACCTGCCGTAATCGTCATGAGTTTCGCTGCGACTTCTCGAAAACCAATTCACCGATCAATTTTCAATCAAACCCGGTTCCCACCGTGCCAAAGGATTCCGCTATGAATGGTTGCAAAGATTACCACGTTACCCGTCGAGCGATGATGGGGGCTTCGGCCGCGACGCTGATGGGCTTTTCGATTCGCGATCTGCTGGCAGCCAAAGGGAGGGATCACACTCCGACGGCAGAAAACGTCATCCTGTTCTGGAACGGTGGCGGAATGACTCATTTGGATACGTGGGATCCAAAACCGGGACGTCCAACTCAAGGTGAGTTTGAGCCGATCTCGACTTCGGCTGACGGCGTACAGATCAGCGAGATCTTCCCCGAGTTCGCTAAGCAAATGCACAACGTCGCTTTGATTCGATCTATTGCCGGCACGCAGGGAGCGCATGGCCGAGCGACCTACCAGCTTCAGACCAGCTACAACGAGACTCCAAACGTCATTCACCCTGGATTCGGGTCAGTGGTTGTTCACGAGAAGGAAACAATTGGCGACCTGCCGGCTTACGTTTCGATCAGCGGTCAGGCACCGCGGTCTTCGTATCTCGGACAATCCTGCTCGGCCTATTTCGTCGGCAGCCCTGGCGACAAAGACCCGTACCTCGCATTTCCGGAAGGCATCACTCAGACCCGAGGCAACAAACGTCTGGAAACGCTGGCGAAGTTCAACGGTCGATTCAGCGGCAAGACAACCAGTCGTGAGCTGGATGCGACAAAAACGTCGGTTAACGACGCCGTTCGTCTGATGCGAAGTCCGGCGCTTAAGGCGTTTGAGCTGGATCACATTCCTCTCAGTCAGTTCGAACGGTATGGCGATACGCCCTTCGGTCGAGGCTGCATGGTGGCCAAACAGCTCGTCGAAACCGGCGTTCGATTTGTGCAGGTCAACCGCGGCGGCTTTGACACCCACCGCGACAACTTCGAAGCAATGCGGAATCATGGCGAAGTCATGGACCCGGCTCTGGCATCGCTGATGCAGGATCTTGACGAGTCGGGTCAGCTCAAAAAGACGCTGGTTGTCATGCTCAGTGAATTCGGTCGAACGCCAAAGATCAACAAAGACGGTGGACGTGATCACTACCCTGGCGTCTTCAGTTGCTTCATGGCCGGTGGCGGAATCAAGGGTGGTCAGGTCATCGGATCGTCGGATGAAGATGGATACAAGCCGAAAGATCGACCAGTCCAGGTTCCGGACCTGCACGCAACGCTGTGTCATGCGTTGGGAATTAATCCGGAGAAGGAAGTGATGACTCCGCTGCAGCGGCCAATGAAACTGGTCGATGGCGGCAAGCCGGTTATGGAACTCTTCGGCTAACTCAATTCCTCGGTTGAATTCAGAGCCCGGTCTCCGCTGGAGCCCGGGCTTCTTTTACGAAACAGTTTGCGATTTTCCGTTATTTCAGAATCCTGGCAGCTATCGCCGAACCATTATTTTCTTGCCACAGAAGCATGGAGGCACAGAACTTTCAAGCGGAATGCTTCCACGTGCTTCCGTGCCTGTGTGGTTAGTTTTATGAGCTCATCGAAGTTGAGTATGCCCGCGCTTTGCTGGTTATCCTCCTGGATATTCATGACGGCGTAACGGTCGGCGTTCGTGTAAATTGACGAAGCTGACTGCCGGTCGTACCGTGGACGTTTCCCCGCGATTCTCCTTCCTGACTTTCCTGCCTCTATTCGGTCTGGTTTTGATTTATGAGTCGGATCAAGTTCTTCGCCCGTGGTTTATGTGTCACTCTGCTACTGGTCAGTTTTCAGCCGGTGATCGCTCAGGGCCCGCTTCGTGGCTCTATCATCGAAGACCGTGCTGCCCGGAAACTTGTTGAAGCCGGTGATGCCAGGCTCGAAGCAGACGAAGCCAGCAAGGCTGTTGAAATCTGGCAATCGGTCATCGAGCGTTATCCGACCAGTCGCGTTCGATTCGAAGCTCATATCCGGCTCGGCAATCACTACCTCGAAAGAGAACGCGCTTATGACAAAGCTCGCGTCCAGTTTGAGGAAGTCGCTTCTGAAGAAAACCGCGATCAGGATCAGCGTGCGGAAGCGACGTTGAAGATGGGCATGTGCTTTTACGAAGCTCGCAACTTTGGCAAGTGCTTTTCAGTGATGCGGGATGTGATCGAGCACTTTCCTGTCAGCAGGCAGGTCAATCAGGCTTACTACTACATCGGGCTCGGACACTTTCAACTCGGACACTACAGCCGAGCGATCGACGCACTTGAGAAAGTTGGCACGTCGATGGGCGAAAACGACAGCCAGCTTGAGAAGGTCGAAGCGGGTAAGCGGCTGTTCGTCAAAATTGAGGATGCGGACCTCGCTGCTCTGGAGTCGGGCGAACCGGTCATTGTTCAGTGTGAAGCCAGCAGTGGAGACGTTGAGCGGGTCAAGTGTTTTCCTGTGGGACGCAACGTTCGCATTGTTCTGGGCAGTGTCGTCACGGCCCTGGGCGTTCCTCAGAAAAACAATGGCCGTCTGGAAGTAAAGGGCGACGACACCGTCAAGGTCATTTACGTCGATGAACACACCGCTGATAAGCAGTTCAATCGCCAGGTCATTCATGAGGCAAAAGTTGTCGGCGACGGAGTTGTTTCCATTACCGACGGTGCCTTCGCCGAAACGTTACAGGGAGTCGTGCTGGGCAAGGCTGTCAACATTCAAACGAACGATCCCGATCGTGATCTGACCGACGGTTCTGATCAGATTGAAGTGACTGTCGAAGTTCATCGCGCAAAAACCGAAGACGAGATGGAGCAGGAAGCGGTGGCTTTGCTCGCGGCGGACTCCGACGTTGAACTCGACGAAAACGGACAACCAAAAATCGCTCGCTACCGGAAGGTCGACGAAGTCTCCGTCACGTTATCCGAAGTCGTGGTTAAGACCATTCGCCCTGTTGACGACGTTGCCCCGGCTGGGGATGGCGACGCGTCTGAAATCGTCGGCGCGTCTGAAAATGGCAATGTCGCCGCTCAGACGGCCGGTGGTGAGAACGGGGGCAGCGGCGATGTTCAGCCGACGGACGACGCGATTCACTCAGGGGTCTTTCGCTCGTCAGTTCCTCTGGTTCGAGCGGAAGAAGTGGTTGCAGGCGACGCGATTCTTCAAGCGATGCCCGGCGACCTGCTTCGAGTGAACTATCGTGACGAGAAGAACACCAGCGAAGATCTGATTCTTGTTAAGGGCGAAGCTCGCTGTATTGAGGGAAATCTGGGCGGTGTTCGCGTCACCAGAACGGAGATTTCTGATCGTGAACTTCGCGTCAGAACACGGCTCAAGACCGCTCACGCACTGACAAACATTGCGACCCGTTACAAAGAGTTTGGCCTGAAGCGAAACGCCGATGCCAAGTACGAATCGGCACTTGTCCTTTGCGAAGAGATCATGACCGAAGCCCGGCAACTGGGCGGCCGGTTACTGGAAGAAACCTACGTCCAACTGTGGAAAATCTACTTCGAAATGGATCGGCTGGAACTTGCCGCGGCAATGGCTCAGCGGTTGCAACGCGAGTTTCCCAACAGCGGATTTGTCGACGACGCGCTGCTGCAGCTGGCAGACGTTGCGGTATCGCAGGGAAATCTGAACCGGGCGATTGGTCTCTACAATCGCCTGGTGAATATGCAGACGAGCCAGCTCCGCGGTGAAGCCCAGTTTGGCGTGGCCGAGTGTTATGAAAAGATGGCGGAAGCCTCGACGGATGCGCGGGCTCAGCAGCTTTACGATCGATCTTTTCAAGAGTTCAAAAAGGTCTTCGACCAGTTTCCGGACAGCGGTCGAGTCGGAGAGGCAGTTGCCAGAATGGCAAATTATTATTATCGGCAGAAGGACTACGCTCGGGCGATTGACACGTTTGAAACGGTTCTGGCCAACCATCCCGACGCCAAATTTCTTGACGTGATTCTGTTCAACTATGGCCGCTGCCTTTATCGCATGGATCGTCGAGCTGACGCCAGACGCCGCTTCGACCAGCTGATCGGCGACTATCCGGAGAGTGCTCTGGCCGAGGACGCTCGCAAGATTTCAGAGGCTCTTGCTCGTGCGGGCTCTTGACGCCGCGTCTCTTCGCTCCGCAGTTACCTGCTCACCCCACACGTTCGAGTTGAATTCAGGACGATCGTCATGAAACTCTCACTGTTTGCTGCCTCGCTCGGTTTCTTTTTCGCCCTATCGGGGGCAGCGTTTGCTCAGAAGGCAGAACCGATTGACGATGTCAGTGTCGAGGCCAGCCGCCTGGAAGGCGAAGTTGGCAAGTACCGTGACATCTCGCCGGAAGCTGGTGAAGCTCTGCATAAGTTGACCTCGCTCTATTACCAGCACGGGCGAGTGTTTGGTCTGGTGCGAGCAGCCCACCGGTTTGTTGCGGCTCATTCGACGGACCCTCGGCATCCCGACGTCATGCTCAAGTTGATGGACGGTCTGGAAGCGCTGTCCCGTTACCAGGAATTTACCGTCATTGCCCGACAGTTTCTGACACGGTATCCGTCACGCCCTGAGTGTGCGAACGTCGAAGAACGGTTGGCATACTCATTGGAGAAGCTCGACGAAAAGCTGCCGGCGGCCCAGGCGTATCGGCTGCGCTGGCAGCGCGAGATGAAGCCGACGGGTCGCGAATTCGGTGTCAAAGCCTGTCTTCTGTTTTCCCAGACTGGAACTCCAGGCATCACTCAGGAAGCAGAACTTGCTGAGGAAATGTTCGACAAATTGCCGAAAGACGAATTCGCTCGACACATCGGCCAGCGATCTTACGACCAGTGGCGACGGATCAGGGAATGGGCGAAGGCAAACGTCGTTGGTAACAAGCTGCTGAAGTCGGGACTGTTGAAAGACGATGAAGAACGCCGTGAAGTTCTGCGGACGATGGCGGAGAACTACCGCTATCTTGGGCAGCACTCCAACGCCATTGATGTTCTCGCGCAGGCCCGAACGATTCGCGACGATCAGCACGCTTTGTACTACCACATTCAGGCCATGTACGACTCCGCAGCGCCTGCGGCTCAAATGGAACCGCTCGTCAAGGAGTATCTCAATGAGTACCCGGATCGCGAAGATCGTTACGAACGGATCGCGCTGCTCGGTCTGGCCTGGAATCGCGAAAAGAATTCCGAGAAGGCGTTAAAACTCTTCAAAGGTCTGTTGGCGGTTTCGCCGGCAACGCATTCCGGGGCGTCCCACTTCGTTCAGCTTAATGGTTCCGAACCGGATAATTTGAAAGAGTCAGAAGCGGCTCTGAGGTCTGCCATCGCCGCCTGCGAAAAAAACAGCCCGCAGCAGGTCTGGCGGCTTCGTTACGACCTCGGGTTTACGCTTTATCGAGATCGCATGAAGGATGTTCCGAAAGCAAAAGCCATCCTGCGCGAGATGCTGGCGAAGTCGCCGACGAACGACGGTCACACAACGAATGTGATCACCTGGTTGTTTACCACGGTTGAGTCCGAAGACGAGTTTCATTCCGATGTCGATCTGGTCCTGAAAACGCGACGCGATTATCCACTCTGGTCGAATCTGCGAAGCTACCCCGACGCGTGGATTAAGAGCTATCGGAAACACAAAATGCTGGCAGATCGAGCCAGTTATCTGGCAGCAAAGCTGGACCAGGCGGACGCTGATCCCGTCATGCAACTGGTGTCAAGTATTCGAAACAGAGCTTCCGATGCCCGCGAAGCACGTATTCGCGAACAGCTTGCGAAGCCTGAGTTCTTCAACTCGTTCAATGAAGAAACAAAACGCTCGGTGCTGTACGACCTCGGCTACTACTACCAGCATTATGCTCCGGGCACCGAACGTTCGACGGCGGCGAATTACTGGGCTCGTTTGTCGCAAATGTTTCCGGACGAGTTTGATTTCCGGTTCCGCTATCTACAGGTGGCTACAGATTACGGGCAGCCGGAAGTTGCCAAAGAAGCGGCGAAGCTGATGCTGTCGTTTGAGCCTGACCGCAGTTACCCGGATGTCTGGCGGCGAATCGCGATCGCGGCTGACAAGAATGAAGACGCTGATCTGGCACGCAAAGCTGTTGAGTATGCGAAGAAAACGCACGCAAAGTTTCTACCAGACTATCAATACTGGACGACGTTGGGGGACTCGCTACAGCGGCGAGCACTCGAAGACGAGGCGGTTGCCGTCTGGCGAACTGTCGTCGATGCCGGAGCCAGCCATTACGAAGCTCGCGAGTCTGCTTCACGACTTCTTCAGCGGATGGAAACTCCCGAAGAAAAAAGCGTTCTGGCGAAGAAGCTTTTCTCGCTGGATACGGACTACCACGGTCGATACGCCGGCTGGCTGGCGGACGCTCAACTTCGATCCGGTGATCTGGCGGGTTTTGCGAAAACGCTTCAGGAAACACACGCGCGTCGGCTGAATCGTCCGTTCCGAAACTGGGACATGGACATCTACAGCCTGCACTACATGCTCAACAACTTCAGAACTCATCAACAGGATTATCGTCTGAATAAAGATGAAGAGAATCCTCTGGATGCAATTCTGAAAGTCGCTACGGTCATTCGAGACGTTGATTACGACTGGCCGTCCTCGCAGGGGCAGCTGGTTCTGCTGGAAGCCGAATCGCCAGACGCACGGGCACCAATGGATCGGCATCTGGCGTGGCAGCGAGTGACTCGCACGGTGCATCCAGACTCGACCCGCTGGGACCATCTGATGCCATTTGCTCAGCAGGCCGTGCTGCGTAACGACTATGCCGTCGGAGCGACGTTGCTGACCGGGATGCTCGAAAACATCACCAGGGCGACGGACTCGCGAAAAGAAGCGGGGCGAGCCATGGTCGGGCAATGTTACACCCGGCTGGGGACGGTCGGATTAACGATCGACGAGAACTCGCCGATCGCGCCGCTGTTGCAGGCTGCGTTGTACTTGCGACTCGGCGATGAGCGGTTGGCAATGGAGACGTATCTCGCGAATTCGGCGCTGTTCGACAAGCACCGCGACGAAGTGCCGGTTGATCTGACAACCTTTGTCTGTGACAGCCTGATGACGGCCAGCGGCGATGAGAATCACAACAAAGTTGAAGACATTGTCCGCAGCTGGATTATCAAGAACAGCGAATCCAAAACCGTTGAAGAAGACCTCAAAGCGCAGATGCAGTTTCTCCTGGCGAAGAACTATTTCGGCAGCAAACGGTACGACGTCGCCCGCAGCGAGTATCAGACGGTCATCAATAGGTACTCCAATACTTCGTTCGCCGTCGAGGCAGAGTTCGGCATCGGCGAAACGTTTATGGCGCAGAAAGTTTACGACCAGGCAGAGAAGGTCTTTGAGAAGCTGGCTGGTAGTCAGGACGCCGAGATTATTGTGCGTGCCGAGTTTCTGCGGGGTATGCTCGCGCACCGCCGTGGCGACAACGACGAAGCTCGCGACATCTTCCGAACAGTGCTCGAACGAGTGCCAAATATCGAACTTGCCAACAAAGCGCTGTTCAATCTGTCGGAAGTCTACGGCGACGAAGAGCGTTACATGGATCAGCTTCAGTTGCTGATGACGGTCGGGCGGCTTGGTCGAGTCAGCAAGCGGCTGCATGCTCCCGGTATGCCGTTGTCGATCGTCGTCCAGGACAGCGATCTGGGGATCAGTCGTGGGCACAACCGAATTCCAGTGATCGTCAGAACAATTCCCGGTGGCGACGAAGAACTGGTTTATCTGACCAGCGGCGGCGCCGGCAAAGGATTGTTCCGGGCCGACATCGATACCGAACTTGGTCCTGTCAACAAGGGTGACAAAGTTCTGCAGCTAACGGGTAACGATGTGATTCGGTCGGACTATCCGGACGAATTCAAGTCGGAATTCAAAAGCGTTCCGCTGTCGGATGTGGAGATTCAGATTGCCTCGGATGCCCGGTTCGAAGTCGCATCGAGCAAAATTATCGACGAAGCCGAGGAGTCGTTCAGCGATCGTCTGGAGCGCGAAGCCCGGGAACGAGAACTCGGCGAAACCCGACAGTCGCAGCAGCGTCCGGCGAATCAGATTAAACCTGGAAATCCAATCTATCTTCGAGTCAAAGATGGAGACCGGGATCTTTCGGACGTGCAGGATACTGTCGTCGCCAAACTGGTTGCAGATTCCGGCGACCAGGTTCAGGTGACGTTGACGGAAACGGAACCGCACTCCGGCATTTTTGAAGGGGCGGCGAAAACGGGCGAACTGCCTGCGGGAGCGCTCGCTTCGGACACGGCCATCGACCACAGCCCGCTGATGGCCATTGACAAATCGCAGGAAACGTTCTGGCTGAGTGAGCCAGATGGTGCGACTCCGAAGCTGCTGACAGTCGACATGAAGAATCTGCAGACTGTGTCCAGGGTCAGAATTCACACTCCAAGTGCCGACGAAAACAAACCGGTGCGAGGGGAACTTCAGGCCAGCTACGATGGGGAATTCTGGTACCGAGTGGCGGCTCACCCATCGATTCCCGCAGCTCCGCGAATTGGTGATGCAGAGTATGGGCCGATGCAGTATCGCGTTTACCACGAGAACGGCACCAGGTTTACTTCCTGGCAACAGATTTTAAATCTTGCACAGGGCGAGCCACAGTCGCAGGGCGCCGTCACCGATGGGCAATTGATCTGGCAACGTCCCGATGACGAAGAGGGACGCTCAAAATACTACAGTGTTGTCTGGTTCGGGAAATTCGTGCAGCCGCGCGCGGGGGCCGTTCGATTTGCTGTTCGAGGTTACCGCACCGCAATTGCTGTCAATGGTCGTCTGGAGATGGAGCCTGGGGAAGGCAACCGAACAGCCGACGTCTGGCTCGACGCAGGGGTGCATGATCTGACAATCTTCGCTGCATCGTTCAGTAACACGACTGAAATGTCAGCCGTTCGGGTGCGAGCGGACCTTAACCGACAGCGGGTTGTGCTCAGTCCGTTCCTGACGGGTGACTTTGATCTTTCCGGGGCGAATGAGTCGCTGACGAATACTGCAGCTGATGCTGCTGGCGAGAAGGAGATAACTTCGAAGGATCAGGAATCGGAAGTAGTCCTTTCTGACAAGGTCTGGGAGTTTCGTTTCGCTCCGATCAACGTTCGATTCACCCGCTTTGTCATCAACGAATACCTCGGCGAAGCTGTCGCGGTGAACCATGTCGAAATTTCCGGCAGCGACGATTCGAAACCTTACATTCCGACTGAAACGGACGTGCTTGCTCTTTCCGACAATGACCAACTGGAAATTGCTGGTGGAGACGTCGTCAAAGCAACATACACCGACGAAGTGACTCAGGCGAATTCTGGCGGCAGTCGGTTAATTGCCGGGCAGCTTCAGGCAACTTACTTTAACGGAACCGTTGCTCCGATCGCCTACGACTTTGTCCGAGATCGAAACGGGGCGGTTACAGAAGTCAGTAAGCAACTCAAGCGTGTTGACCCCGGCGATCGGTTGATTGTGGAAATTACCGACTACGACCGGGACCAGAGCGTGACGCGCGACAAGTTGCAGTTTGAGGTTTCTGTCAATGATGGAGAGCCCGTCACGTTGACCGCCACGGAAACTGAAGAAAACTCGGGAGTATTTACGAAAGAAGTTGACACCGCCGCGAGAGCAGAGGGGGATCGGTTAGTCGTGGCCACTGGTGACCGGATCAACATCCGATACCTCGATGAACAGAATACGTTTCCGGGGCATTCAGTCCCTCGCGAGTCTGTTGTTTATGTCAGCCATCCAACGGAGTCCCGTGTTCGCATTCTCGAGTCTCGAGTGATTCCCGCTCCACAAGGTTCGGCAAGGCCGCCTCGGTATGTTTATCAGGTGCCAGATGGCGAATCTGAAGTGACGAATGTGGCATTCGAGGCGCCGCTGACGATCGAAGTCATTGATCCCGATGCCGCACGCGATAGTCGTAGCGAAGTCATTGCCAACGTCACAACAAGCGATGGGGCAACGGTTGATGTGCGGTGCGTTGTTTCTTCGGCCTTCCTGAATATCCCACGTGAAGAGGCTGAGGAGTACGCCCTGGAGGAAGGTCGATTTATTGGGCAGATCGCTTTGCAGCTTGGATCGAAGAGCAGTCCCGTGGTCGTTCCCGTAACCGCAGAGATGCCTCGAGGTTTGATCGGCGGAGGCAAAATCGAAGGTGATGATGAAGAAAGCGAGTCGTCTGCGTTCGACGATGGACTGGTGGTTGCCGTGCTTAATCTGTCTGGAAAAGACAGGATCACCGCCACGTATCACGATGAACGAACGCCGAAGGGAGCCATTGCCAGTCCGTCGGTGTTGGGGCGGCTTATCTCAAACGGCGAGTTGGCGTCGCTCGATCGTGACTATGACGAACCGGTCGAACGGCTGCATGTCGGAGAAAAGTTGTTTCTGATGGTGACGGACGCGGATCAGGATTCATCGGATGCACGGGACACTGTCAGGGTTCAGGTGACAACTGAATTCGGTGAGAAAGAGGAATTCGAGCTGATTGAAACACTCGCCCACAGTGGCGTTTTCAATGGATCGTTGATGCTTAAGTCGAACGAAGCTCCGAAGCCCGGCAACATCAATCTGGCGGAGCCAGCGATCGAGTGCTACTTCGGTGACACGATCACGGTGACCTATCTCGATCCAACGGCAAGTACCCCGGAAGGTCGACTGGAACGGAACACTCAGCTGCCGGTTGTCATTGGTACGGACGGTTTGATCTCAGCTTTCAGCAAGACTTTCAATAACGAAACGCTGGCCGTTGAAACGAAGTTTCACGTGGCGGAGAGCTACTTTGAGCTTTTCAAAAGTCACAAGAATCTTGGCCGCAAAGAAGAGGAAACGATCGATCTTGACGCTGGCCGTCGAGTACTTCGCGAAGTCATTGAGGACTTCCCGGATCCGAAGTATCAGCCGAGGATTCTGTACCTGCTTGGTCAGTTCGCGCAGGAACTCGGAGACACGGACGAAGCGACATCCGCATACGAGCAGATTGTTTCGCAGTTTCCGGAGCATCCGCTGGCTGCTGATGCTCAGTACAAGCTCGCCCAGACGTATGAAGAGTCCGGAGATTTTGACGAGGCTTTGGAAGCGTACGTGACTCTCGCCGCGACTTATCCCAGAAGTCCGTTGATCGCCAACGTCATGATTCGAATCAGTGACCATTTTTATAAAAACGAGGAATACCCGATCGCTGCTGAGGTGGGGAAGAAGTTTCTTGAGAAGTTCGAAGGTCACCAGTTCGCGTCTCGAATGGCATTTCGAGTTGGGCAGTGTTTTTACAAGGCGGAGAAATTCGGAACGGCGGGTGAGTCGTTTGACCTGTTCGCCAAAACGTTTCCTGACGACGAACTCGCAGCCGACAGCCTGTTCTGGTCGGGGGAGAGTTTCCGCATGGCCAACAACGATCGTGAAGCATTCCGTCGGTACAATCGCTGCCGCTGGGATTTTCCGGCGAGCGACGCCGCCAAATATGCACGCGGTCGCCTGGCGTTGCCTGAGATGCTGCGGCAGTTTGAAGCAGAAGCCAACTCTGTCGAGAACGACAACTGAATTCAGTTTTTTCGGTTGATTCTGCCTGCTTTAGTTTGCTTTTACACAACCCTGATTCGCCTGTTTTTGAGTTGCTCATGTCTACGATCGTTTATCTTACGCTACTGCTTGGTCAGGCACCCGATGCTGCTCTTTCGGAACCAGCATCAGAAGTCGTATCCGCAACTGACGAAGCGAGCGATGAATTGCCCGCCGTTAAAGATGCTGAATCAACGCCCGACAATGACACCATGAATGGTGACAGCGATAGCTCGACAGAGATTGAAGAGGGTTCTGGATTGATCGCCAGGCTTGATGAGATCTCTCAGTCCGGAGCGATTGGTTTTCTCAGAAAAGGTGGTCTGTTCATGTGGCCGATCCTGTTTCTTGGAATCCTGGCTGCCGGTGTAATGATCGAACGTTACCGCAGCCTGAAAATGCTGACATCGGATTCCGGTTCGATCCGTGCCGACGTGCAACAGCTTCTTCGTGAAGATCGCATCGAAGAAGCGATGCAACTTTGCGACAGCTCACAGGGACCAGTTCCAGCAATCCTGTCTGCTGGACTTCGCAAATTTCTGGTGCTGCGTCGTCTCAATTATGATCCCGCAAAGATCGAGGAGCAGGTCGTCAAAGCGATGGATGATTACGGAGTCCACGTTGTTGCTGCTCTCGAAAAACACCTTCCAGTTCTCGCAACAGTATCCAGCGTCGCTCCGATGCTGGGGTTCCTCGGGACGGTCGCCGGAATGGTTACTTCGTTCGAAGAGATCGTGGCGAGGATGGGCGAGACAAATATTGTCGAAGCCGCAGCAGGAGGGATCAGTGTGGCGTTGCTGACGACCGCTTTCGGATTGATCATCGGCATTCCCGCATTCATGGCCTTCAACTATTTCTCAAGCGTGATCAATCGATTTGTGCTGGAGATTGAAGAGTCAGCGACAGATTTGATTGAGTCGGTGACTCTGCAACTTGCTTTGCAGAGGAGCACCGAGCAGCCGGCATCGATGTAGTTGAAGCAGCGACAACTCGAACGGTTTATCCCCTTTCTTTTGGCAGAGTCTTTCGGAGCGTCTCGGTATGCCTGTTCTTCAATCGTTGATCGCGTTGGCAATTCTGATTTTCTCGCAGGCTGCATCCGCTGAGGCTGAGCCTGCCAGAGCGCTGCCGGACCTGACAAAAGTCGACGTCAGGAGTTCGCTCGACGATGAGCAGCAGCCGGTCCTGTACTGGGCTCCTGAGAAAGCTCGTCAGGAAGCGACTCCGTTGTTCGTCTTCCTTCATTCGTGGAGCGGTGATTATCGGCAGGACAATTCCAAGTGGCAGGCGGAAGCCGTAAAGCGAGGGTGGATCTATCTGCATCCAAACTTTCGAGGCGTGAACGAAACGCCCAGAGCCTGCGGTTCCCGATGGGCTCGTCAGGACATTCTGGATGCCATCGACTTTGCGACGAACGAATTCAATGTCGACCCGGTGAGAATCTATCTCGCAGGCACTTCGGGCGGTGGTCACATGGCGATGCTGATGGCCGGGCACCATCCGGATCGGTTTTCAGCTGTGTCGGCCTGGGTGGGAATCAGCGATCTCTCGGCGTGGTACGACTTTCACGTCAAAGACGGCAAGCCGCAAAAGTATGCACGAATGATTCTGTCGTCGCTTGGTGGTGCTCCGGGCAGCACGAATCTGATCGATGCGGATTACAAAGATCGATCGCCGATTCATCATCTGCATCGTGCCGTCGACGTTCCCATTCAGATTTGCGCCGGAATCAATGACGGGCATTCCGGCTCGGTGCCTGTTACGCATTCACTCAACGCGTTTAACGAGATTGCTCGCGCTCAGAATGCAGAAGTGATTCCGGGCTCGGTGGTGTCAGACCTCAGACATCGAAAAGCCATCGCAGAGTTCGCGCCGCTGGATGCCAGCATCGCGGCAGCGTTTGGACGCAAAATTGTTTTTCACCAATCGACACAGACTGCGACCGTGGTCATCTTTGATGGCGGGCACGAGGGGCTGACGTTACCGGCCTGTGACTGGCTGAGTCGACAGACACGAGCAGCCCGAGTGAGTCTGATCCAGGTCAGAGGTGATCGGTAAGATCCCTGTTCGACTGGCAATTTCCGTCGCGTACGAGTCAATCGTAATGTGCACGTAAGTGCCAACGACGAGCCGGTTTCGCTCAATGGGAATTGCATTGACACTTGCTCCAACGCATGAAGTTCTGTACCGTTCGCTTCTTCTCGTGGTGTCTGGGGGCCGGCATTTTTCGAGCGCTGAATTCCGCTTGTGTAGAGCGGCAACCGTAGGGCAGTTGATTTTCAGCGCGCGTCGTGGGTAATTCCAGGCACTCAACAACTTCTACAGCGAGGGCATCGCAATGAGTAGTGAGAGTACGAAGCTGGCGACATTGACTCCCCGGCAGAGGGACATTTTCGAGTTCCTCAAGGACAAGATTCTTAATCGAGGATATGGTCCGACGGTTCGAGAAATCGGAAATGAGTTTGGAATTCGCTCTCCAAATGGCGTGATGTGTCACTTGAAGGCACTGGAAAAGAAGGGACTGATTTCTCGCGAGTCTCACATGTCACGGGCGATTCAGCTTTCCGACAAACCGACACGGGCGACCAGTATTGCCATGCTCGGGCAGATTTCGTCTGGCAACCCACTGAAGTCTGCGAAGGAAGGCGAAGTTGTCGACTTCATGGATGTCTTTGGAACCGGCGATCATGCCTGCGTAAAGATCAGCGACGACTCCTTCTCGAAAGACGGCATCGAAAACGGCGATTTTGTCGTTGTTCGCAAGCAGGAAACGTGCCGTGATGGCGACAGTGTTCTGGCGCTGGTTAACGGTCGTGACGCCGTGATCCGCCGATACTTTTCCGATGCCAAAGGCGTTCGCCTTGAGCCTCTGACGTCCAGCCGAAAGGCTGTCCATTCGGCGAATGTGACGGTGCTGGGAATTGTCGTTGGAGTGGTTCGAAAGCTCTAGAGCATCTACTGGCTTCTGTGCAGGAGCAGTTCGGGAATTGGACTTCGATCGCAAAGGTGCCGTTCCCGTAGAACTCTGTAAGCCGATTCTGAAAATGTTCCAGTTAATCTGAGAGCAAATCTCGACCTGCAAGTACCGAGCAATGTCAGACTTCCGACACGAGTCTGACACTCTCGGTCTGTGGGGTGGGGACTTCGAATCGCGGTGCTGCCTGATCTGGTCGTCAAAAGAGCAGATTCAAAACGACAGAAGATGGCTGCTTCGTAACTGTTGCCGGGACGCAGTTCGGCACATGGCGTCAACCTGAAAATTCGCCTCTTGCGAGTCTTGATTTCAGTCGTGAAATGCCGCGTGATGGCTCGTGACGAGTCTCCGCGAGACGTTGATTACCACCGCCGCCCTAACATCCAGCAATAGGTCGTGAAGTTTAAGGCGGACGCTGCTACAAATCGCTCAGAAGATGTCGTCCCGAATGCCAACTCTCACATTTCGGACGGTTGAGTCCTGGCAGGATCGCCGCGGGGCAGAAGCGCGACAACACTAGAGCATCGTTACGGACCGTTGTCGCGCCCGGATTCTGTCACGATCGATGCAGTACGGTAAGGAAAGACCGAGCGATGAATACGAATCTACAAGCCGCTGGAGTTGAGTTGGATTTTTCGCGACTGGAATTGCCAGCCGACCTGGCTGATCGATACCAGGATGCCGTCGACAAAGCTGTCTCAGAAATGGTGGCAGTTGAGGCTGGCGAGAACGTCAACACCGACGAAGGGCGAATGGTCGGGCATTACTGGTTGAGGAATCCGGAACTGGCTCCGGGGGAACTCGGCGCCACGATTACAGCGACGCAGGACAGCATCAACGATTTCGCTCGTGATGTCTTCACAGGTCGATTCACCAGTATTCTGTGGATCGGGATTGGAGGCTCAGGTCTCGGCCCACAATTACTTTACGATTCGCTGCGCGTGCCTGGCGTCACTCCGAATATGTTTTTCTTCGACAACACGGATCCGTTCGGTTTTCAGCGAACGCTTGGTGATATCGAACAGGCTGGCGGCCTGGACCGAACGTTGACGGTTATTGTTTCGAAGTCAGGAGGCACCAAGGAAACGGCGAACGGCATGAAGTTTGCCAAAGCCGCCTATGAGAAAGCCGGACTGTCCTTTGAGGATCATGCGGCTGCTGTTACTCAGCCGGACAGCGCACTGGACAAACTGGCGGGGCCGGAAGCGGCCGGAGATCTAAAGACGGCCGGACCGCAGTGGCTCAAACGGTTCGCGATCTGGGACTGGGTCGGCGGTCGAACGTCTCTGTTTTCCGCCGTTGGACTGCTTCCAGCGGCGCTGCTTGGATTTGACTCGAAGGCGTTCCTGGCCGGCGCTCGCGAGATGGACGAAGCGACTCGTGTCGCGTCTCTGCAATCGAATCCGGCTTTGAAGCTGGCGACTGCCTGGTTTCACGTGGTCGAGCACCAATCACTTCGCAACATGGTCGTGCTTCCGTATTGTGACCGAATCTGCCTGATGTCGAAGTATCTTCAGCAGCTGGTGATGGAGTCTGTCGGCAAAAACGGTAAAGGGATTTCAGTCTTCGGCAACAAAGGTTCGACTGACCAGCACTCCTACGTTCAACAATTGCGGGACGGCTACAAAGACTTCTTTGCGATGTTTCTGCGAGTGCTGGATCCGGAAGTCGATGAAATGGAAGTCGAACCAGGAGTGACAGCTGGTGATTATCTGATGGCTTTTCAGGAAGGCACGGCGAAGGCACTTACTGAAACCGGTCGACCATCAATGAGGATCACCGTCGAGCGGTTCAACGAGCATACCCTCGGAGCGCTGATCGGTCTCTTCGAGCGGGCTGTCGGTTATTACGGTGCCATGCTGGGCATCAATTCGTACCATCAGCCGGGAGTCGAGGCTGGTAAGACTGCCGCAGGCGAATTGCTGGTCGCTCAACAGGCTGTGATGAAACATCTTCCGGTTGAGGCTGCTGAGCTTGTTCAGGATGACCAGCGAATGCGCGAGTTCGCTGGTCAGGTCAGAATGGAAGAAGGGCTCGACGCATTAACTGACGACTTTGTTGCCGATTTGCTCAAGCGTTTTGCCGCCTGCGGGCGACTCGCCAGGTAAGGTCAGGACCGACAAATCGTACTCGGGGCATCCTGGCAGGATTGATAATTTTGCCGAAGTGATTTCCGGGATTTCACTACAGCTCTACTCTGTTTGGTCAATTGAGAAACTCACATGACAGCAAGCGTCGATACACAGTCATCACCTGGTCAGGATGCCGTACCTGCAACCGAGGGCATCTCCCCGGAGGCTGCTCAGGCAGTTCTCGGAAGCCTGGATCGTGAAGTCGCGAGACATCTCGCGTTGACTCTTGGGCACGACGATTCGAAATTCGCCCCGGAATACCTGTATCGCGCACTGGCGACGGCGGTGCGAGATCGTCTGATTCGAGACTGGCGCGTAACGCACACACGCTTCGCAGCGAGTGATCAGAAAAAAGTTTACTACCTGTCGCTCGAATTTCTGATCGGTCGATCGTTGACGAACGCCGTCGCCAACCTTGACCTCGATCAGGATACTCAAGCCGCGTTGCATGATTACGGCGTTACACTCGAAGAACTCGCCGAACAGGAACACGACGCCGGCCTGGGCAACGGCGGGCTGGGACGGCTGGCCGCTTGCTTTCTGGATAGCTGCGCGAATCTGCAACTGCCTGTGGTTGGCTACGGCTTGCGGTATGAATACGGAATGTTTCACCAGCAGATCGAAAACGGCCAGCAGGTTGAAAATCCCGATCATTGGTTGAGAAACGGAAATCCGTGGGAGCTGGAACGCTCAGAAGACGCTCGGCGAGTCCACTTTTACGGACACACGGAACACTATCGTGATCAGGATGGCTTGCCGCGAGTGCGATGGGCGAATGGCAATGACGTCCTGGCAATTCCGTTTGACATGCCGGTTCCTGGTTACAGAAACGGTACGGTTAACTCACTGCGTCTGTGGAAAGCCTGCGCGACGGACGAGTTCGATCTGGAAGAGTTTAACGCAGGAAGTTATCCGGAAGCGGTGGCGGCCAAGAATCAGGCCGAACAGATCACGATGGTTCTCTACCCGAACGATGCCAGTGAAAATGGAAAAGAGCTTCGGTTGAAGCAGCAGTATTTTCTCGTCTCGGCGAGTTTGCAGGATGTCATCGCTCAATGGGTCGCAAAGCACGGCGAGGACTTTACCGGTTTCGGTAAAAGCAACTGCTTTCAGCTGAACGACACGCATCCTGCATGTGCCGTCCCGGAACTGATGCGTCTGCTGATGGATGAGCACGGATTGTCCTGGGGTGACAGCTGGAGCATTACAACTCAGTGCATGGCCTACACGAATCACACACTGTTGCCTGAAGCGCTGGAACGCTGGTCGGTTGGACTGTTCAGTCGCCTGTTGCCGCGATTGCTGGAGATCATTTATGAGATCAACTCGCGGTTCCTGGCTCATATTGCCGAACACTTTCCAAATGATCCAGGGATTCTTTCACGCATGTCGCTGATTGAAGACGGCGAGCACCCTCACATCCGCATGGCTTACCTGGCAATCGTTGGCAGTTTCTCGGTAAACGGAGTGGCGGGCCTGCACACCGAACTGCTCAAGCAGGGACTGTTCGGTGATTTCAACTCGCTGTGGCCAGAGAAGTTCAACAATAAAACAAACGGCGTCACGCAGCGGCGCTGGCTGGCTCACTGCAATCCGGGATTGCGGAATCTGCTCAATGAAACGATTGGCGATGGCTGGCAGAAAGACCTCAGTCGGATTTCTGAACTTGCTCCGTACGCCGAACAAAGTGCGTTCCGGGATAAGTGGCGAGAGGTAAAACAGTCTAACAAACGCCGATTGATTCAACTGGTTGACCGGGAAACCGGAGTGCAGTTCAGCGAGTCGGCAATGTTTGACGTTCAGGTAAAGCGAATTCACGAGTACAAGCGACAGCTCCTTAACGTGTTGCACGCGATTCATCTCTACGATCGCATTCTGGAAGGGAAGACCGAAGGCATGGTGCCTCGGTGTATCCTGATTGGTGGAAAAGCCGCACCAGGTTATCACGTCGCGAAGTTGATCGTTCATTTGATCAACAACGTATCGCAGGTCATCAACAAGGATGCGCGAGCAGACGAACTTCTCAAAGTCGTGTTCATCCCGAACTACCGGGTCTCGGCGATGGAAGTTATCTGTCCTGCCGCTGAGTTGTCCGAGCAGATTTCCACAGCCGGAAAAGAAGCGTCCGGCACGGGCAATATGAAATTCATGATGAACGGCGCTTTGACGATTGGGACACTCGACGGCGCCAATATCGAAATTCGCGAGCAGGCCGGTGATGAGAATTTCTTCCTGTTTGGATTAGATGCGGCCGAAGTCGCGGAGACTCGCAAGACCTATCAGCCGAACGAGATCATCGCGAACGATCCTGAGATCACACGAGTTATGCAGTTGCTGGAAGGTGGGATGTTTAACGAATCGCAGCCTGGCGTTTTCAGTATGCTGACTGCTGGACTGCGCAATCCGCATGATCCCTGGCTGACGATCGCTGATTTCCGCAGCTTCATCGACGCTCAGAAACAAGTGAACGACGTTTACCAGGATCAGGATCGCTGGAACACGATGAGCATCCTGAATACCGCAGCCAGCGGCTGGTTCTCCAGTGACCGTACGATTAGCCAGTACGCAGATGAGATCTGGAATGTGAAACCGCTCGGGCAGGCATGATTGGTCACGTACGGCACGTACCAGAAAACGGCGAGTTCAGCCAGGCGTCGGACAGGTTGAAATTTATCTGCCTGCTACTTTGAGGCGGCCAAATCCTCATCTGCTGCAGGTCTTAGTTTGCCAATGGGTGCAGCGTCAGCAGGTTGTGGCCTTCGCCGTATTGCCCGAGCTTGAAGATGTGTTCTCGATAGTGGAGCACGTCGAGTACGGTCAGCGTTTCGATCATTCGCAGCGTCAGCAACTGTTCGGTGATCCGGCCCGGATGTTGCAGGAGTTCGCCAAGTCTTCGTTCGCCTTCCTCTTCGACATTATCGCCGAACCTGTCCCATGCCATCAGTGCCGCTGCCGCGCCGGATTCGTTGTTAAGTATGGCTTTCCATGCGCTGCGTTTTGCGGCAGAGTCGGTTCCGTTCGTCGTCTGCCAGTAGCGGCGAAACGCTGCTCGCAGTGCAAACCGAGGGCTGAGCCGATCTCGCATTGACGGTCTGGCAGGTGTCGTGTGGAGGATTTCGGCCAGCATCGGCCTGGCAAACAAGTGCGTGCGGACTCCGTTCAGGTCGGCGTGAACAGCAATTGAGGCTGCTCGTAAGTGTTGTCGGGTGTTGAGTGCGTCTTTCGCAAGCCCGCGCTGCTCAGCGATGCGTTCCAGCAGGCCGTCTTCGAGAGCATGCTCAAGCCATCGCATCCCTGACAGGCATCGCCGCTTTTCAAACTCAATCTTTCGTTGAGTTGCCGGACCAAGTCGCAGAAAAGCGATGTCCGTGTCGGCGTCTGCTGTTCCGAGGAGCGATGAATCTTCACCGGGTAGTGCGATGCCCAACCATGCCGGGTCGAAAATCGCACGCAGCCGCACGCAACGCTCGGCAACCGGGCCACGTACGCGATTCACTTTTCGGACCGCGACGCGGAAGTCGGCCTGAGCAGCGTCGATGGGAGTCTTGCGCCGTTCCGGGTGCCGAATTTCCTGCACGGACAGGTAGATCCAGCCGATCAATTTTGTCAGCCAGCGGCCAAGGGCAATGAACAGAAACCACGGTGTAAGAAACATTCGCCCGCCAGCAATCCACGCTTCGTAGGCGGCGTAAAGATTGACAACCCGTTCACTGCGAGGTCTCAAATGCAGAGGCAGTGTCCCGAAAGTTCGTCGGATCAGCAGGCTGCGGTCACCGCGGATTCGGGCGACGACTTCTGGTCCGAAGTGCTCTTCAACCGTCTGGTCACGTTGTGGGTCGGGGTCGAGAAAATGCAGTGCGGTAAATGACGTCGTCACATAACCCGTATTCGCAATGGTTGGTTCGGCAATCGTACTGGCGTCAACCTGAAAATCAGGATCTGTGTTCAACCATTGTGTGAACAGGTTCTTCTGGGCATCGGAGCAGTATGGCAGTTCGTGGCTCGGAATCGCGCGACGGTTATAGTCAACCAGAAGTCGAGCAACGGAGTGGCTGACTGACTGAGCGATAAAATGGAACCAGAGGTAAGGACCGTTCAGCAGCGACTTCTGATTTTCGAGGTCGACCTGGGAGAGCTGCCGCGCGTCTTTTCTCGAAATGCGATCGGATGTCAGTATCAACTGGCTGAGCGCCGTGTTGCCGAGCAGCTGGTTGGTCGCGCGAGTGTCACTTTGAGTAAACATCGCGCCGTCGAGCCAGTCGTGGTAAAGCAGTTCCAGTCGGTTGATGAATGGCATTTGTGCGATGAACCGGTCGTCGTTGTCGACATCTTTCTGTGTGCGAAACATGGCATGACGAAGCCGGTCGCACAGAACTTCGATACGTTCAGCGTCGGTGCGATGGTCTTCCGTTGGCCAGTCCGCAGCCAGAACTCGTTCGTACAAAGCTGCGGCGTCGCGCTTGAGATACTTCGGACGGACCGAATCCATCAGGTGCAGAAACTGAGCCTGTACCGACTTGTCGTAAAACTCCGTGGCTTCCCTGGCAACTCGCTGCAGCCACCAGCCCAACCCAAGTACGAACAGACACACGCCTCCGAGAACCAGCACGGTGGTTCCCAGGAAGCGTTTCAGAAAAGCTCGAAGTGGCTCCAGTGCATCGATATCAACGATCGACAGCGTCGCTTCCGTCAGGATCAGAAACCCGCCGAACAGGAGCAGTCGGTAGGCTGGACGCGATGAGCTCTTAACGAGGATACCACCGACTCGATCAATGAATTGTGATGGGGTCACAGTGCCGTAGAGGTCAGCCAGCCAGAACCAGCCATCGTGAAATCTACGCAAGAATCGAGCGACATGACGCGACGTCGTTGAAACGACGTCGGCTTCGCTCATCTGACTCGCCTGAGCCGGGACGCATTGACTGATGATCGGAAGCCAGCGGAGCGGCGCGACTGAGAGGATGCGGATGATCCGAGCGAGCTGCATCATCATGGGCTCGCCGAGTGCCGGTTCGACCAGAGACGGTTCGAGCGATTCCATGCGGTCGAGTAGAGCTTCTGCCGGAATGTCCCTCGTACCTGATGTCGCGCGGCTGCTTTCTTCGAACTGGATTGAGCGGCGATTCAGAGTCTCCTGAAGTCCTGCGATGCGCGTACTGGCGACTGCGAGGCGGTCTTCAGCACTGGCTTCAGCAAACATTCTCGACCAGGCATCGCGCAGCATTTGTCGAAGTTCCTGGATATTACGAGCCGCTTCCCGTCGTTCCTGCTCGAAGATTTCCTGTTCACGCTGTGTCGGATGCAGAATGACATTGCAGTTCAAAACGTGACCATAACGACGAACAAGTCGATCGATGCCCCGCGCGATTAGCCCGAGTGCTCGAACAACTCGGACGACCGGTCGCAGAATTCGGACGTAACGAACGAACCTCGGCAGACGAGCGAATCGCACGACACGACCGGCGCGAACGACGTCTCCGGGATTTCCCAGGCCAGCGGTCAACAGACCGAATGGAATCGACGGAACAAAATCAACGAAGAAGTGCCGCATGAACCAGCGGCTGCGGCCTTTGACCAGTGACAGCTTCAGGCCAAACTCCAGTAGAAACACGACACACGCTGTGGCATCAACAATGGTGAACCAGAAGAGTGTTTCTGCAGACAGCGGGACCGTGAATTCGACCGCCATCAGGCCCAGGACCAGGCAGATGAGTACCAGCACCAGTCGTTCGAGCCGCCCCGTCCACAGACGCCCGAACTTTGTTTCCATCGCCCCCTGGAGCTGGCGTTCCTGTTCTTCCGCACGAAGTCGGCGGTGTCTCCATTTCAGGTGGCGTGTGGCGTCGTTGCGTCGCCGATCGACTTTTCTGAGATACCAGCCAGACAGCATGAGCATTGATCGAATCTGCTCAGCCGCAACGGCAGGAGCGAGGTCGTCGACCGTTGTGAGGATGTGATCGCACTGGTCGGCGATCAGTCGGGTCCAGCGGTCGAGCGTGCGGCTGTCTGGCTTTTCAGTTTCAAGGTGGGAAGCCAGTTCATCCCGCAGGTTGTCGCGAAGCTCTCTCAAAGGAGTCAGCGATGCGGGCTCCAGCAGTCCTCGGTTACGAATGTCGGCTTCAAGCTGTGCGGTACCCAGCAGGTCGTCGAACAGCGCATTCGGGTCTGCATTGCTTTTCCGCCGTTCGACGGTCGCTTTCCAGTCGGCAGCTGCTTCGGTAAATGCAGAACGCGCGAGTTCGCGACACTGCTCGACCTGTTCATCAAGGCCGTGCCGTTCACAGAGTCGTTGCCATTGAGAAACCGAAGCGAGGTAGCCGCCCAGGCTGAGCGTCTCGATATTGCCGTCTTCGGATTTCGCCGCGATGTCGATCGCTTCATTTTTCAGCCGATTGAGTTCTTCGCAGCGGGTGACCAGGTCTTCATCACCGAACCGATCAGCTTCAATCAGACGACGTTTCAGGTCAGCAATCGCGACTCGATCCTGCATCGACTGATGGGTATCAGCCTTCTCACGGTTCGGGGGTGATGGTGATCCTGATTCGTCGCCTTGAGCCATCTCAATGTCTGTCCCATCCTGCGGTTCGCGATCCGTGCGGCCTGTCGGAGTCAATGATAGGCGGACCCGGCTTGATCAACCACAGATCGTGACGAGGAGTCTGGATCGGGAGTGCGATCAGCGATACCGAACTTCGTCAGGCGAAGCCTGACCTGGGGAGACATGATCAGTTCGAAAAGTTGAACAGGATCAGAAGAGTGTCGGTTGGTTGCGCTGCACAAGGACGGCGAGTTTTCGGCCCGTCGTTGATAGCGGATAGTCGTCCAGCTGCGCTGCGGGCACCCACTGAAGGTTCTCATTCGGGATTGGAAAAGCACGTTCGGTTGAGGCGAGGAAGCACAGCAGACTGATCCGATAACGCGTGACGCTGTGCCGTAATTCCTTGAGGAATCGGTCAAGCTGGATGCTGGCTCCGGTTGTTTCGCTGACGGATGATTCAACTTGCGAAATCAGCCGCCGCGGAACGGTGCTGGTTGTTTTCAGGCCGGATGCTGGCACCAGTGATTCGGCATCACCGAGCGGGAATCGAACAAAATCCCAAAGTCCGGCCCAGCGTTGGCCTTCCGGGTAACGTCTCAAGAGGAATCGGTCTTCGTGCTGAATCGCGACGGAGACTTCAATGACCGGCGTGATTTCTGGTTTTTGTGCCGCCATCGGGATCGCGTGCTGGCGACCGGCGTTGGCCGCTCGGCAGTGCGGCAGCAAAGGGCACTCGGGGCAGTCCGGTTCGCTCGGTGTGCAGACTGTGGCTCCGAGATCCATTAACGACTGGTTGAACGGGCCGATGTTTTTTCGAGGAAGAAGGTGTTCAGCAAATGCCCATAGAACTTTCTGACCGTGAGTCGCTCGTGGGTTTTCTTCGAAACTCAACAGGCGGCTGTAAAGACGCAGGGTATTGGCCTCAACGATCGCGCCGGGGAGATCAAACGCGAACGACATGATCGCGCCGGCGGTGTAACGACCGATGCCGGGCAGAGCTGTCAGCTCGTCGGTTGTCTGAGGAAACACGCCGTCGCGCTGTTCGACCAGCAGCTTTGACGTTTTGTGAATATTGCGGGCGCGGCTGTAATAACCGAGCCCTTCCCAGTGCCGCAGCACCTCATCCTGTTCAGCCGCCGCGAGATCGTGAATTGTGGGAAAGCGGTTGATGAATCTTTCAAAGTAGGGGACGACGGTTGCGACCGTCGTCTGCTGGAGCATGATTTCGCTGATCCAGACTTTGTAAGGTTCACCAATATTCCGCCACGGAAGATCGCGAGCACGTTTTGCGTACCACGACTTCAGGCTGCGGCGAAACTGCGTAAGTTCCGCCGAGTCGTAAGGTTCGAATAGAGGCCTGCTGCTGTCTCGACGGTTCATCGTCGCCTTTGTCTCTTCGTGCAAGTTATGAAATTTATATGAGGGGGAGTCATGCTGATCTTGTGACGTCAACCGGCCTGTTCGATGTCTGCAAAAGCGACGCCAGCCAGACATTGTTGAATGGCCTTTATGGCCTGAGTGACCTTGCCGTCCGTCGCTGCCTGAAGCGCCTTGTCGAGCCAGCTGACCTGTCGCTGTGATATCGGAATAGCTGTTTGTGATTCTGGAACTTCCGGGATCAATGTCCTGACGATCTGAGCGATCAATTCCTCGACCCCGATTCGGGTTGTCGATGAAACCGGCAATGCGTCGTCCGGCAGCGACGTCGACCATTGCCCAGGTAGATCAGCTTTATGCGCGACGATAATCGTTGGCGGTTTGTTTTGCGGGTCGGGTGGCGACGTGAATTCAGTCAGCAGTTCGTGATCTTCGAAGGTCGGCGGTCGAGACATGTCGAGGAGCAGGCACACCAGGCTTGCCGACTCGACGGTCCGGCGGGCGCGTTGAATTCCGGCGTGTTCGAGTTCATCGTCCGTGGTGCGGATACCTGCCGTGTCAGCGAGTTGAAACGGCCAGCCCTCGAACGCCGTTCCGCCTGTAACGACGTCGCGAGTGGTGCCTGGTTGATCGAAAACGATTGACCGAGTGTAACCGAGCAGTTCGTTGATGAGCGTGCTTTTGCCAACGTTGGGACGACCGGCCAGAACGACTCGCCACGGCTGAGTCAGGTGGATCCCAAAGCTGGACCAGCTCAGCAGTTCGGTCAGTTGCCTGATCAGGGCCGTCTGATCGAGCGTAAGCAACTGCTCGAGCGTGGTACGTAACGTGCCTGACGACTGCTCGAGAAGAATCGCGGCTGTGCGAGCGGTGGTTGCCTTCGCCACTGCGTCAGCGAGTTCGCGGTCGAACGGCGATGTCAGCGCAGCCTGCTGAGTCTGCCAGTCAACAGTCGATGCTCCGGCGGAAGCCAACGATTCAAGAATTCGATTGACTGCGGCGCGACCTCCGTGGCACGACACTTCCACCGTTGACTCGTCGACTCGACAGACGACAACGTCTTCACTCGACTGGTCAGTGACCCAGTGCCCGTAGCAAAGTCGTCCGATCGGTTGTTGCGAAAGAAGTTTTCCGCTGACCGCAACGAAGCCGGCTTCAACGACCGATGCTGCTCGGCTCGACTCTGCTGGTGGGGAACTGTGAACGCGGACAACGGCAACGGCACCTCGCCCGTGCGGCGTCAGCAACGATGCTGTCAGTGGGGAGGCAATTGAGGAGCGGTGCATGTTATGGTTGAGTCGTAAGTGGCGATTGCCGAGACTGGAATTGGAGAATCGGAAGCTGCCGACAATGGCAGCGGCCAGGATTCTTTCAGGAACTCAGTTCGCTGGCCAGTACGGACGTCACAACGCGACCGATCGCTGGCGCCACACCGGCCACGGTTGCGAGTACATCGTCGCTGGACACGCTCTCCAAATCGCCGTCCGTCGCCACGTTGGAAACGACGGAAAATCCCAGCACTCGAATGCCGGCGTGCCGAGCGGCGATAACTTCCGGAACGGTCGACATCCCTACGACGTCGGCTCCGAGTGTCCGGACCATGCGGTACTCAGCTGGCGTTTCGTAAGTTGGACCGGACAGTGCCAGGTAGATTCCGCGGTGTGTCCGTAGACCTTCTCGATCTGCTGCTGTTTTCGCTTGGTGAGCAAGCTGTGGATCATAAGGGCAGCTCATGTCTGGAAAACGAGTCCCCAGACGTTCGTCGTTAGGGCCTCGTAGCGGGTTGCCCCACATCATGTTGATATGGTCGTCCAGGATCACGATGTCGCCGCAACTGAATTGCTGGTTTACCGCGCCGGCAGCGTTCGAGACAACCAGTGTCTGAATACCCAGTGCGATCATCAGTCGAACAGGATAAACAATCGTGTCAAAGTCGTGGCCCTCGTACCGGTGAAACCGGCCATCGACCAGACAAACCGGCAGGCCCGCCAGTTTTCCGAAGAGTAGGCGGCCTCGGTGTCCGGGGGCGGTCGTCCGAGGGTAATGGGGGATCACGTCTCCATCGAAAGCGACAACTTCATCCAGCGAATTACTCAGCGATGAGAGTCCTGACCCCAGAACGATGCCGGCGATCGGCGTGCCTGAGTAGAAATCGCGAATGTAGTCAACACTTTCGTCAAGGCTGGCGTGGATGTTGGTCATGCGTTGTCCGGACAGGGAAAGCTGGGGCACCACCACGAGCAGTCACTTTTTTACGGAATCAAACCGCGACGTAACTGTGGGCAGCCACTTCCATCAATTCGCGAATGGCGATGATTTGCAGTCACGTCCAATACCAGAAGAATCACTGATCGACAACCAGTCCCGCATGTGGAAAGTCACAGGCTCTGCTGGAGCGTTTTTTGAAGTGTTCGTTTTCGGCAGCTTCTGGTTTGATTGATTGACGGTAACTGATGATCGAAATCAGCAATGTGCGAAGAACATCGAGCCGCTGCGGAAGGGAATCGATTCGCCAACTGTTCTGACGTCCGTTCTTGATGCCGCGAGTGCTGAGTGTCGGGATGCTGGCCGACGGCTGCTCAGCTAGCTGGAAGGCCGTTGTCGCAGTTCCGAAAACTTCAGTTGCGATCGCTTTGCTGGCTGGTCGCCTGTCTTCTGCGTTCGTAACAGAGCGTCGGAAACTTTGTCGGAGTCGTTCTGAGGTCTTTCAATTCGCACTCGTCGAACTGACTTGAATGTGCCGGTGCCGTCAAAGCTGTCAGCCGGAAAACTTCCGAGGACCGACCGAACAACGCCTCGATTCCACACATCGGAAGGGGCCACCACCGTATCGACCGATGAAAATGCCAGTCGTACGCCAGCAAGAACGAATTCCCAGACGGGTTCGTCGGTCGCCGCGATGATCTCTCGCATCTGCGACTGCCCGAATTCGACCGATCGGTCGCTTTCAAAGGCGAACTCGTCGAGTTGATAGTTCAGGACGAGATGACCGATGAGCAGGTCGGACCATCGCTCGGATTTGCGCCGCAACCGGTCAACCTGCGACATCTTTGCAACGGGTACCTGCAGGGTGTTAGCCAGCAACGTGAGCGATCGGTTGCGAGCTTCGGTGTGACCCTTCAGCGTGTGTAGCGCGATTGGGCCTCCGATGGCCTCCTTTCGATGGAAATCAGCGGCCGTTAGAATTGCCGCCCAGACTCGTGTCAGGATTTCCGTAACGAAGACTTCCGTAATGATCGGTTCAGCAGATGCCCAGAGCTGAATATGTGCCTCTGGATGAGTCACGCTGGCTTCGCTGATGACTCGATCCAGACTTCTCAGCCAGTCCATCGTGCGACCACGGCAACATTTCCAGTAGTCATGCAGATGCTGGTCAGGGATCGCCGCCGTGCTTTCGATCAGGAACGCTGATCTTGCTGAAGCAAAGGCTGCGGTTTCGGCGATCTGTCGAAGGGTCAGTGACATCTCGGCTCCGTGGGGCGATTCTCTGACGATTGGCAGTCTGGATGATTGAGCGGTGAAACCAGCGATCGTGTCGGAGATCGTGGTCGGACAAAATCACCGCTTCGGCGGCCTGTCTGAGAATTTCGGTCTACAGATTCAGCAAAGCGGCAGAGAGTCTGCACGCACGACGCAAGTGGATGCAGAGTTAAGCAAACCCGGTGCCGAAACCTTCAACCGGTTAGCCTGTAACGATCTGGCAGGAACACCATTCGCTTAAGGACCCACGAGCGTTGATGAGTGTTGCGCTATCCGTTTCGCGATTGCATCGCGTTGCCGCCGGGCATCATTCGGCTGACCAGAGGGCTGGAAAACGTAAACCCTGAAATGTTAAGCACGGTGAGCACTCCAGCGTCGAGAGCGGCGTTTGCTTCTGGAGTTTCGGTCACACGATGGCGGGTAGAAATCGGACGCCCTTACTGAGTGGCTGACATCATCGAAATCTCATTCCCAAAATGTGACACCTGGCCTTCGGCTCCGGCTTCTTTTCCAAGGGCGGAAGACCGCAGAGACTTCGGGGCCGGAGTTCCAAAGCGAAGGTGGTCGATTAGCGTCAGGAATCGACCGACAGTCCAGATCGCTCAACGGTATCTTCTCAGCCGACCAGCGTGCACGGTTTCAGTGCTGGAATACAACGCCGGAAGGAACGAATTACCAGAGCATTTTTTAGAATTCGTTTTCAGCGTTCTGCAGGAGGCCGCGAAGGAAGCAATAGCTATTCCGGGGGGCCAGCTCCTGCGCAGAAACCATGAAAACGGTCTAATCAGAAAGTTGAGCCGAGATAAATACTGAGGCCATCATCGTGGCGGCCGTTTCGACTCGAAGAAGTCGTGGCCCAAGGCTCACAAGGCGGGCACCTTCTGACACTGCCTGCGTGATCTCTTCAACTGTGAATCCACCTTCGGGGCCGATAACGGCGATCATTTCCGGGGTTGAAGCGGCTTTCTTCGTCTTTGCACTGGAAACAGCTTCGGCGAGGCTTTCTTTAACGAGAGCCTCTGTAAACGACGCTCCGCCGGGGTGTGCGACCACCATGCTCTTACCGGCGCATTCCTTTTTGAGAAGACTCGGCCATTCGACGACTGGCGAGATTGTCATCAGCCTCGACCGCCCGCACTGTTTGCTCGCGGCAATAATGTTCTGCCTCAATGTGTCGAGTTTCGTCGATCGCGGGTCGACAACGGATCGTGCCGTTTTAATGGGGATAATACTCGCGACGCCGAGTTCGACTGCCTTCTCAATCAGCCAGCCAGCTCGCGAAACTTTTGGCAGCGGGATTGCGATGGAAATCCTGGGGCCGGATTCTTCAGGGACAGTTTCGATCTTGCTGACGTTAAGCGTCGCCGCATGTCGTGTGACAAAAGTCAGCTCGGCGTCTGCTTCTTTACCGGTTCCGTCAAAAAGGCGGACAGTGTCGCCCACCTGGTGTCGCGTCACGCGGATCATGTGGTGAAATTCAGGACCGCTGAAAGAGACCGTCCCGGAACGAAAATCATTCTCAACAAAAAAACGCGAAGTCATTACCAGGTACTCTTTATGATCAAATAATCAGGTTCGGGAATTCCTAGGAAATCTGCTGGTCGAACAACGCAACTGCGCGAATCGTTTCGACACTTTGTAGCGGACGCCTGTAAAGATAAAGCTGATCGTCAGGTGAACGACGCGCTCAACAGCTGGCCGGCCATGAGGATGGGGCGGGTGGTCGTTTTACTAATACACTGACCACGAAGAAATCGAATGGTAGAACCACACCCTCTGAGCCAGTCGCGACTGCCAGGCGACGACTGCAAGTATTTCATACGGCCCGAATTCACGAAGTTCTAGCATCACAGGCGCCAGTGGAAAAGGAAGATTCCAGGGGAATCACTGCTGAGTTGCGTCAGGAACCTCCGTCTGAAGCGTAAATGAAAATTCCGTTTACCAGCCAGGAGCAATCAGTCGACCCCTTGAATTTCATCGACCGATTGAATGTTTGAGAACGAAGCATTCGGTAATCTACATCCGCTGACTGCTGCTGCATGAATCGCCCGCTGGTCGTGTGCACCGGTGACGTTCTTCTCGCCACTTTTCGATCCTGCTGCAGTTCCAGGTGGTGTGACTGCTCAAATGTCATTTGAAATTTTCCGGAATCAGCTTTGGCGACCAGGATACTCCCGGGATTGCCTGGCACTTCGACCTCCAAATACCCAGGATGCCGCCCTTGATAGCGAGTTTCCGCTCGCGCATCTGGCGCTGAGAATGGGTGCGATCCCGGACGATTGAAACTGGATTGAAAATTGAAACTGGATTGAAATCAGAAGTTGTAGCCGGCTGAATTGCTCTGCAGCAGCGACTGAAAATTGGATATCGGAACATGGCTGCTGCTAATCAGTTTGCTGTTGAACATGGCTTTGCGGATGAATACCCGTTTGAGTCTCATTTCGCCGAGGTCAATGGTGAGAAGCTCCATTACATCGACGAAGGATCTGGCGAAACAATCCTTTGCGTTCATGGAAATCCAACGTGGTCCTTCGCGTGGAGAAACGTCGTTCGAAAACTGAGCGACCGGTACCGAGTCATCGCCATCGATCATCTCGGGTGCGGGTTGTCCAGCAGGCCGCCGGGACATCGTTACTCGCTGGCAGGACATATCGCCAATCTCCAGGCCCTGGTAACACAGCTTGATCTGAATCAGATCACTTTGTTCGCTCACGACTGGGGTGGTGCCATCGGGATGGGGGCAGCCGGCAGGATGCCGGAGCGGTTTTCGAGATTCGCACTTTTCAATACGGCAGCATTTCGTTCGAAACGGATTCCGCTTCGGATTGCCGTCTGCCGGATTCCGCTGTTCGGGACGTTTGCGTTACGAGGGCTCAATGCGTTCAGCAGAGCCGCGATCACGATGGCCGTCGAGAAGCATGATCGGATGACACCCGCCGTCAAACGAGGTTACCTCGCTCCGTACAATTCGTGGGCGAATCGTGCGGCAGTTAATGCCTTTGTGAAAGACATTCCGTTGCGTGCGTCGCATCCGTCGTGGTCGACGCTGGTCGACGTGGAAAACGGGCTGGAGCAGTTCAAAGAGCACCCCATGCTGCTGGTGTGGGGCGAGCGTGACTGGTGCTTTACGACGAAGTTTCTCGACGAGTTTGAAGAGCGATTCCCCAGAGCGGAAACGTTCCGAATTCCAGACGGAGGTCATTACATCTTTGAGGATTCGTACGAGATCTTCCTCCCTCGTGTGCAAGAGTTCCTCGGCCAGTCACCATTGCAGAGTAGCCACGATCTTGAGGTTTATTGACAAGTAGCCGTTTCATTCAGCGATATCAGCAGACGTCACCGGGAACGACGGATGCAGAATCGGAATGTGACCTCAATTATGAACAAGGGCCACGTTATGAATTATGTCTCCTGGACGATCTGTTGGCTGAGCGTCGTATTGACGTCGGTAGAAAACGCTGGCGCCGAATCGCACGTGGGTCGAGCGAACAATGGTGACGATCGCCAGGTTCCCGTGCAGATCCTGAACATCCCCGGTTCCGGCACTGACGAAGAAGCGATCGACTACGCCGCGCTGCCGGTTCTTCGCGGGCAGCACGCCATCGTCAATGTCGTCAAGCCGGGACCTGATGCCGAATCGCCAGACAAAATTGACATGCATCACCTGAGGCTCAACCTGCACAACTACCTGGTGCATCATGATGGGAAATTCTGGTGCATCTGGAGCGACGGTCCGAAGGTTGAAGACTGGCCAACTCAGGAAGTCAAATTCGCCACCAGCGATGACGGGCTGACGTGGAGCCCTGCTCAAAGTGTTACTGGCACGCCGAAAGAACCGCACGCATTTATTGCAAGAGGCCTGTGGATTCGAGACGGGCAACTGCTGGCTCTGGCCGCTCACTATCAGGGCAAAGGGGCGTTCGGTGCGCAGGAACAGAAGCAGCTTGAGCTTGTCGCTTACCGATTCGGCGATGCTGCACAGAAGTGGTCAAAGCTCGGTCGAGTTTACGACAACGCGATCAATAACTTTCCGCCTCAGAAATTGGAGACTGGCGACTGGATCGTCACTCGCCGGGATTCCCGGTTCAACGTCACCGTGCTGATTGGCGGCCAGAAATCGATTGACGACTGGCAGGCGTTTTCCGTCGTTGGCATCGGAGAGGTTAAGGGCTTTCGTCCTGACGAACCAATCTTCTGGCCACTGACGGGTGGGAAGCTGTTTGCATTGTTTCGTGACAACGGCGGATCGCAGCGGTTGTTTCACTCGGTGTCTTGTGACCAGGGGCGATCCTGGGATCAGCCCGTCCTGACAAACTTTCCAAATTCAAGCAGCAAACTGTTTTCGATGAAGACAAGCCGAGGCTACCGAGTCATCGTTCTGAACGCGAACCCGAAAGTCGGTCGCCGCGAAATCCACCTGGCAGTCAGTTCGGACGGCGAATCGTTTACTCGTCTCGCACGGCTTGGTGTTCCATCGCCACTTTCGATTCCGTCGTCTGTGTCACGAATCACGAAGAAGTTTGAGTCAGGCATCGCGAGCCTTCAGTACCCGCACGTCATCGAGCACGACGGACATCTCTTCATCGCAATGTCTCGTGGAAAAGTTCAGACGGAAATTTTTCGTGTCGACCTTGACGATGTCGACACCTTACTTGACGAGCCGCGTGCTGATTAGAGTGCACACGGTTGCTTCGGTGATGTCGCGATTTGCCAGCGAATCACTGACGCAACGGCTGATCTGCGAGTTTGTCCCGGAAGATTCTCAGTGCGAAGGCCGTTGAGATTCCGTCGTCGAATCGCTGCTTCCGGTTTACCCAGGGGGCAGAAAAATGGTCGACAGACGATTTCTGTCGTCATGGTCGGTGGCGCTTTCAGCAGATACGGCATCGCGTTCTGCACGGCCAGATCGGACTCGTCACCACATTCGGAGAGCGACATCGTTTTCAGTGTTGCCAGTCCTGTGGCACTACCGGGATCATTGGCCGTGCCTGTCCATGAATCATCCGCCTGTTGTTGTATTAAGAAAAAATTGATGGCTCGACTTCGAGTCGCTTCGACCGTCTTTTTCTCTGCGTGATCTTCTCATCACGAAGGCTGATTTTTCGTACGCGTTTTTCACCAGGAGCAAGTGTCAGTTACTCCTCGTGGAGCGTTGTACGCTCGCTGTCGTTGACAACGCTGCCAGTCAGAACGATCGGCTCATTAGGCAACTCCGTTGCCTGATGAACAGGTTGGCCAGGCTACACGGATCCGGTCAGGCCGATGCTTTACCGGTCACCAGAACCGCAAACGCAACGGTTACCCCGACTGGCCCGACCTCTGGCGAGACTGGGAAAACTCCAACCCATACTCGACGGTTACGACGCCGAAACGCGAATAAAATGCGGAAAAATCCAAGGATGCGACGCAGCGATCCCGGCAGGTCCAATGGTGCGTTAAGGCCTGCCCTGTGTCACTGAAGTTTGGCGTCGGCAGGTGTCCACGAAAAACGGGAGCAGCATATGCCGCCCCCGTTTTTTGTCGCGAATCAGTGTCTCACACATTTGCAGTCGCTGTCAGTCGTTCGCCGGTCCTCGACGAATTTTGATCACGTTCCGCAGTGTTGCGCTGCCTTCTGCTGCGTCAGTGGTCACGGCAGGCGCTCGTCCAGAACTCTTCATTCGAGGACCTGGCGCTGAAACAACAGCCGGATTAAAGTAGCCCTTCTGAGTTCTCGATTTCCAGTCGTAGAAGTTCTGCAGCGAGATTGCCAGTTGCAGCGAGTAATCCGTGCTGTAGGCCTTGCCGTCCGTAAATGGAACGCCGCATGGCAGATTGCGAAACCAGCGCATCCAGGCCTTCGATCCGGGTTTGATGTTCGACGTTGCCGACGAGAACTGCGGATTCATCTGTGCCAGCGCCGGGTACTCGGCCGTCGAATGGCAGGACATGCACGACGAGTTGTAGTAGTCCAGCGGGCCGTTCAATCGAGCTCCGAAGCCCAGGTGCTGAGGCGGCAGTTCGTCACTCGGATTGATGATGACTTCCTTGAGCTGATCGTTGAATGTCGTTTGTGGTGGAAAGGGCTGGCCGTCGGCGTTCATTTTGCGAGGCTCGTTCGTGACTGTCGGATCGTCGCCCCAGGCCAGGCCCACCGGTACCAGATTTTCCCACGGATTCTTGTGATTCAACGCTCCGTTATAACAGAAGTTGCCGAACAGCCAGCCAGTTGGTGCCCGGTCATCGCGAATCATCACGTCCATCTGAATCAGATTAACGTCCTGTACGGAGCGTTTGGTGTCATTGTCCGACTGTTCGGCGTACGCCTTCCATGTGATCGGATTCTGCAGGTAAGGCACAGCAGTCGGCGGAGCCTGTGTAAACAGAATCTTGAAAACGATGGTGCCCGGCGGGAATTTCGCAACCGTCGGGTCCGGTTGCATCTCGTTCTTCCAGACAGCTCCAATCGTGTAGGCCCCAACGGAGTTGTAAACGCCGACCGCGTAGGACTGGTATGAGTCCGTTTGCTGAGCAGCAAGCTGCAGTGGTTTGGCCGTTGCCTCTTTCGTCAGGCCGTGAATGGCTTCCCGACCGTTCTCTCCCCAGTGCTGCCACGGAACGTGGTACCACTTGCGAATAGGATTGTCCTGCCCCTGAAACTCGACTTCGATATTGCCCTCGAAGCAGTAGTCACGAACTGTCAGCAGGTACTTTTTCCAGGCGTCATTTTCCGGGCCGTAGGGCATCTTCATGATCTTTTTCAGACCGGCATCCCAAGGCTGCGGCTGAGCCGGAAAGTCCTGGCTCAGCCGAAACAGTGGCCCCTCGTACTCGTCCGGCGACGGAACGTAATCGCCGTTCGCGTCCGGAAATCGGTGACTGTACTGGTCTCGGGAATTTGCTGAAGGCTGCGGTTGCTGTGCAACGGCAATCTGGCTGTCAGGCTGGCTCGACAGTAAATATGCCGCAGTCCACATTAAGAGCATCGTCGTCGAAATTGTGACTCGTTTCATTGTCGTTCTCCTTCTGGACGTGACTCGAATCTGGTCGATCGGTGACTTCAGAGAGCTGCCGCACAGGTAGTTCCCAGGCACGTCGGCTCGTCCTTAACAGGGCGCAGGACGCCGTGTAATTTCGGGGCCGCCCTTCTGGCCTGCCGCATCGTGAGCGAAGTCAGGAATCGGAACAGAATATGCAACAGTTGATCTGTATAGTGAGGAAGGGTTCGGTGGTCAACTGTTCGCGTTGCGGCGCTGGCGGTTGCCCGGCTTCCAGACCACCTGGTTCTTCAGACTCTCGACGTACAACGCCCGGAGAATTGAGGGAAGTCCCAGGTTTACGCCGCCTCTTTGCAGTGGACGGCTGACTCAGGACGTGTTGCCGTCGCCGTCACAGTCTCCGCGGATGCGGCAACCACTCGCGGGTGGGGCGATCATGGGCACAGTTCGAAGTGCTTCATGTCGTGTTGACGAGCGACGTCGGTCACCAGGAACGCGTCCAGTTTTTCAACCCGGCACCCAACGCTTCTATCCACTTTTTCATCCAGGCAGCTGCTCCGTCAGCAAGTGAATACTCACCGATACTGGTGGGATCGGCGTTGGACTACTGATAGACCCGGACGTAGTCGATGAGGAATTGTTGCGGGAATTTTGTGGTTTCGTTGGGTGGTCCGACGAAATGACCACCGACCGACAGGTTCAGGAGAAGATGAAATTTCTGATCAAACGGAGCGGGGAACTCGCCGTTTTCACTGTGCCATTTGGTCTGCGTTTGCCAGGGAGTACCGTCGATTGACCAGACGATTTTCCCTTCTGTCCAGTCAACGGCAAAGGTGTGGAAGTCGTCGCTGAATGAGCCCGTTTTCAGTTTGAATGTGTCGCCGGAGTAAACATTCTTTGGCCAGCCCGCTCCGTAATGCAGTGTGCCGAGCACTTCGTTCGGAGTCTGCCCGCGGTATTCCATGATGTCGATCTCACCGCTGGAGGCCCACCCTCCGTATTTTTCATCGGTTGGCAGCATCCAGATGGCAGGCCAGATGCCCTGTCCGATGGGCATTTTTGCTCGGACCTCGACGCGACCGTACTTCCAGTCTCCTCGATGCTTCGTTCTGACTCGGCCTGACGAATACTCACGCACGGTTCCGCTGATACCTGCGTGATCGCGATGAGCCTCGATCACCAGATGACCATTCTCGACCCGGACATTCTTTGGTCGGTCCGTGAAAATCTGCAATTCCTGATTTCCGCCACCGAATGCGTTTTCCTGCACACCCCATCGGGAATAGTCCAGTGACTTACCGTCAAATTCATCGCTCCAGACAAGCTTCATCTTCTCTGGTGGGGCGACTGGTTTTTCCTGGGCCATCGTGACGATGGAACTTGTCAGGCACCACAAAGTGCAAATGGCCGAACAGCAAACTGAATTCAACGACATGTTGGTTTCCGGATGATTGGGTCGATCAGTAAGTCCAGGTCAGCCCGTCGTCGATGCGTGATTCCCCGCGCATCAGACGAGAGTCGGAACTTCATAGCCGGCGCGGTACTGGCGTTTCAGGAACTCGTTGGCCGCTGCCGAGTGCTCGCCGACGAAGACTTCTTTTTCGACGTCGACATGCAGCATCGGACTGAGTTTGATTTCCGAACTGGCGATGTCGATTCCGTGTGCTCCGAGATGTTTTTCGGTCTCACTCAGCAGGCTGCTCCAGATGCCGCGGTCGCCGTCGACTTCCTTTGCGGCTTCATGTGTGAACGTGCTGCCGGCTCGGAACGCGATGTTGGCGAGGTTGCACCACCCTGTCGAAAGGTGACCGACTTCGACGTCCGTATTCAGCGTGGACGAATCACGTGACCGCACGGCGTTGATGAAGTTTGCCTGGTGTAGATCGTTTCCGCCCTGGCCCTTGAAGGATCTGATTTTCCTGCCGTCTTTGTCAAAGGCTGCTCCGCTGCCCCGTTGACCTTCGAACCGACCGCCTTCGCAGTAGGCGATGTACCCGCTGCCGGGGCCAGGATGTTGGGCCGCACCTCTTTTGCCAGGAGCTTCGGTCAGATTACTCAGCCCGATGACGACCGGAATCGAGCCGGTATCGAAGTAGACGAAATGGACGTTCGGAGTATCGCCGGCATCGTTCCAGGCAACTCGTCCACCGCCGCCGCAGATGCGTTCTGGCAGCGAAACCTTGTCCTGAAAAACGTTGTTGCGGAGGTCGTCCAGAACGTGGACGCCCCAGTTGCCCATCTCGCCCGAGCCGGTGTTCCAGTCCCAGTGCCAGTCGTACTGAAGTTTGTTGCGGAAGATCGGCTTGTCCTGAGCGGGGCCGAGCCACAGATCGTAATTCACTTCGGATGCAATCTTCAGAGGTGTTGAGGTCTTGCCGATCGATCCTCGCACACCGTAGCGGTTGACTCGTGCTGAAATGATTTCGCCGAGACCTTTTTCCTCGTGCAGAAACTTTTTGATTTCAGCCTGCATCGGGTCAGAACGCTGCTGCGTACCGACCTGGCAGATCCGTTTGTGCTTCCGAGCGGCGGCGACCGTCTGCTGGCCTTCCCACTGGCTGTGCGACAGCGGCTTTTCGACATAGACATCTTTGCCGGCTTCCATAGCCCAGATCGCGGCCAGGCAGTGCCAATGGTTACATGTCGCGACGACGACGGCGTCAACTCCATCGTCGTCGATGAGATCGCGCAGGTCAGCGTAGCCCTTCGCGTTCGGGTATCGCTTTTTGGTCGCGGCGACACGGCCAGCATCGGGGTCGCACAGAGCGGTAATTTTCACCCCGTCGATTTTGTCGAACATCCTCATCAATTCGTTGGCTCGTCCGCCGCAACTGATGAATCCGAGATTGATTTCGTCGTTCGCGCTGGCGGCGAAGGAGCGGTGCGATGCGGTTGCGAGGAAAGCTCCGGCGGCGATCCCGGACTGAATGAACTGGCGGCGAGTTGATTGCGTCATGGAGCTATGTCCTGTTGAAAGTGAGTGACGTTTTCAAAGGGGCGAATTTCGAGTCGTGCATACTATCAGGATTTTTCTGAAATCGGCATCGTTCACGGAATCGATTGGCGACTTACTGTGAAAGCCGTTCTGGTGAAGTCTGCACGTGCAGCCAATGCGGAAGTACGGCCAATCCAGAAGCAGCATTGGCGAGACTCGACACACGCCAGCGCCAGTCTTCGCAGGCTGATGCAACAGGCATCGCGCTCCAGGTTCGGTGCGTTGGTGAAGCCAGGAACTGGTCGCGGAGCCTTAATCGGGTGACGAGAGTTGAGGGAGTCTCCAGTCCCAACGAACTGCAGCCAGTCGCATCGTCACAATGAAGGCGATGGTGGAGGGAACCGAGTACGACTGAGGCACCGATAGGGCGTTCAACAGGAAGAGGCACCAGCAACCGAGGAACGAACAGGTTGCGAAGAGCGGAGCCGTTCCAAACAGACTGGGCACGCGGTTGCAGACGACGTCGCCGATGACACCTCCGAAGGTGCCGGTCACGACTCCCAGAATCGAGCCGATGAACAGAGACGTTCCGGCGTCGACAGAGGCCGTCGCTCCCACGACCGAGAAGAGTCCCAGCCCAAGAGCGTCCGGCACGTGAAGGACTCGTTCAGCGGCGGCCGGAAGTTTCGGGACGACAGAGACTACGATTGCTACCAGAAAGACAATCACCGGGTAGTGATCTTCCTGAATCCAGAACAGCGGGTGCCTGTCCAGAAACAGATCCCGCAGAGTGCCGCCGCCAAACGCTACGATTAACGCCACGCTGGCGACACCGACAAAGTCCATATTGTGCCGACGAGCCAGTAACGCTCCGTACGTGCCGCCGGAAATGACGGCTAACAACTCAATGATCGAATACATCGGTACGAACCGTTCCCGAAACATCGCCCAGCACGACTGATTGCAGTGGTGACTTCAATCCTACGGGACAAAGGCACCATTCACCGGGAAGCCACCGGTTGTCGAATTATTCGGGATCTGGTGCGTTGTCGTCGCTCCATTGATCACGTTGTTGATGCTGCCTGACAGCGAGACTGTTCCACCGGTTTCGACAGCCTGGAAAATGATACCGCGGTCCATTGCCAGGCTCGGACTGTTAAACAGGAACTGGTTGTTTTCGATGGTGACTCGTGATTGATCGGCGATCGTTGGGAACAGCACGGCAGTGGCTGCTCCGCCATCGTCGGTAAGAAGGTTCGAGAAGATGCCGACGTCGCCTGCTTCCAGCAGAGTCAATGACATACCGACTCCCGTCTGACCGTTGAAGTCGAGCGTGTTCGACGCGATCGTCAGCAGAGACTGTCCGGCAGCCACAATGTTCGCGCCCGTTCCGCCTGCGCCGTCGAAGCGGAAGTCGTTGTTCTGCACGGCGACTGTCGACAGCGCCGTTGTTGATGCGCCGTTGAATCGAAGTCCGGTCGTTGATGAAGCAACACCGGTGAGTGTGTTGCTGTTAATCGCCACGGCGCTTGGTCCGTTCCAGTTGATGTCAAACGCGTCCGTGCCCGCGCTGTTAAGAGTCATCAGGTTACCGGACGCCACAACGGTGAGACTGGCTCCTTCGCCACCTGCTTGAGTCGAGAGGTTGAACAGGTCGCCCGCATCAGAAACCAGAGAGTTATTGGCAAAGGCATAACTGTAACTGTCAACCGTGTTGACTGTTCCGTTCAGCAGACCGATCGTGTTTCCGGTGTTGATGTTTGAACCGGAAATTTCCAGGCCCTTCGTGTTCTGAGTCACGAACATGGTGTTCGGCGACAGGGCACCGCCGGTCGTATTCGAGATATTGGCGGCGGCGACGGTAATGCTGGAACTGCCCACGTCAGACAGCACATGCTGGTTCTGGTCGAAGTCGACAAACTGCAGGAACACGGTTCCGGCATTTGACAACGTAACACCAGTTGTTGTGTTCTGAATCAGGCCGCCTGAACCAGCGGTTCGCGATCCGTCACCGAGTGCCGCGAACGTTCCTGCTGTGTCTGCAATGTTGACGGCGAACGGGCCGCCATCGGCGAAGATGCTTCTCAGTCGAACGTCGATCAGCGAGTCAGAAATGTTCGCAACTGCGCCCGAGTTTGTGGCTGCAATTGTTCCGTTGATAATCTGCAATGAAGACGCGTTGCTGGCGAGAAGTCCCGTCTGGCCATTTGCGGCGATGTTCACTTCGTTGAAGAAGACCTGACCTTCGACGACGTCGGTCGTGCCCGCATCGTCGACGGTGTCGTGAACGTGAATGCCCGGCCCCGCATTTCCGGAAACCGAAGTCAGCCCGTTGAAGATCACGGTTCCGGTGTTACCCGTGACTTCGATGCCGGTGCCCGTTCCGCCGGTCACGGTGACATCTTTAAGCTGGACATCGCCAGCGACGGTGGAAATCAGAACGCCCGATCCACTGTCCTGAACCGTCGCGTTTCTCAGATCGACGGTCGTGTCTGCCGACGTGTTTTCAATCAGCAGCGACCGGCCCATCGTGTTGGAAATCGCCCCGGCCAGCGTGACATCCGCCGTCGAGCCATCAAGATGGAACGACGCGCCAGTGGCATCACCGAGCGTCAGGCCGGTCAGCGTGGTTGGTCCAGCGACATTTTCCAGGAACAGGTTGTCCAGTCCGGAGCCACTGACTGTCAGGTCGGAGAGAGTCACATTGCTCATGCCCGATCCGATGATGCCATGTCCGGTTGCATTGGTGATGGACAGTCCAGCGACTCGCGAATTCGATGCCAGCGTGACCGCGTTACCCGCAACGGAGTCGATAATTGGTGTCCCCGTGCCGGCTGAGAAGTCTGGCACATCGATCAGCCCGAAGCCGTCGGCGACAATCTGCTGACCGGTTTTCTCGCCCAGCAGAAACTGTCCGTCGGCCAGAGTGATTGCCGAAGTCAGAGTCGTACCGGCCTGAACAAGCAGAATGTCGCTGGTCGAAGGCAGGTCTCCATCCGCAGAGATCTGAGCGACCGAATACCCGGCGGCAGTCGACGGGTTGACGGCCGTGATGCCGGTTTGAGTCTGGATGCGGCGCGAGACGATCACGTTGTAATTACGCTGCGAGAATCGACCGAGGTGCCGTTCACGGCGTCGAGCTGAAGGACGTTCGGCGGACAGGCTGCCAGGCAGAACCAGCGAGCCACCGAAGATCACGTTCGTTCCGAATTCATCGTCTTCCGTAAATTCGACCTGTGCCGTCATGACCTGGTTGATGTCGCCCTGCAACCGGACTTTGACTCCGTTGATGTCGTCAGTTTCGTCGCCCGAAAAGAAGTACCAGCCAGCGTAAGCCCGCACTTCGTGCTCGTGGGCAAAGTCGGTCGGAATCAGAAAGCCGAATTCAAAGTCAACACCCGGCATTGCTTCGCCGCGGTCCTTCACCTGGTCGAACAGAATTGAGGTGCCGCCCGCTCCGAATCGTGAATTCGTGTTGCGGACCGAAAAGTTTTTCGTGTCATCGCCGACGGGGATGTAGACGTTGCCGAAGACGTCCCAGTCGTCGCCCATCATCTCCAGACTGACACCGACCTGATTGAAATATTCCGTGCTGGTGTTGTCGCCGTCGTACCAGATGCTGGCTCCCACGACGTGGTCAAGTTCTTCGATCCACTGCCGATAGCCGAGTCCCAGGTTCGCTCCGATTTCTCCGTGGTTGTCGATGAACAGTCGCCAGTCTGAGTACAGAGCGGCGTTGTCCAGCGGGATCATCGGCATCAGCTCGACGTGAGTGATCGATGAATCACGACCAAACGTTTCAAACGCCAGGTGCCCGACACGAGCACGCCAGTTTGTGGCTCCGTTGTCAATCCGTTGCAGCGGCGGAGCGTCGTCAGAATCAAAGCCTCGCGTCCGATTTTCGTTCGCGTTGAACTCGTCGAACAGGTCCGAGCCGAACTGCCCGTAGGTGACGCTCGACATGCCGGACAGCACGCTCGCCAGCAACAGTGCTCGCAGCAGAACAAAGCTCAAGCGGCTTTGGTGGCTGGGAATCTGGCGGTGTCTGGTGTCTGAAACAGAGGCTGCCGCAGTCGCGCTGGAGAATTGGCGGAGCATCAGGACGGATCCTTCCGGCCTCAAAATTCAACGCGCACGAGCAAAGATTTCGCGCTGGTCGAATTGAGAGTACGAAGATGTGAAGTGGGATTAGCTGGTCGCGAAATGAGTTCTGGAGGGGGCTTCAATTCACAGGAACAAGGGCAGGGAATGCCCGGACGGGGTGTTGAGGAATCTCAAAATCGTCCCTGAGAACTGCAGCGCCGCGAAAGATAGCACAAAACCACCGACCACCGGCAAGTTCAGTTCAAGTCGCAGCCCGCCGCTGCCGACAGCCTGGCTTTCGGAAATTAAGTTTGCCGCAGATACACGCGGATAAACGCAGATATTGCTGGTGAAGAGACGCGGAATCTGAGTGATTCTTTGTCGAGCCTGATTGTGCAGAAACAAAAACAGGAAAAGAAGAAGCTTGAAAATACGAAAGCCTCAAAACTTCCTCCCCCGCAGTCTTTCGTCATCTTGAACATATGCGTCCATCTGCGAAAGTATGCGGCCAACTCACCGCCTGTACTCACCGCTGAGTCAAAGCAACCCGTTTCACCTGAACACGCGGCGTTCCGAAGTTGATCAGCAGGCACAGCGGCAGGCCGGTGGCTTTCAGGTAGTTCAGACATTGGGCCAGGTGGGCGTCGTCCAGGTTTTTTACGGCTTTCAACTCAATGATGACCTGCTCGTTGACCAGCAGGTCGACGAAAAATTCTCCAACGACCGTGCCGTCGTACAGGACGTTGATCGGGTACTGCTGGCGGAAATCGAGTTTGGCTTTGCGCAGTTCGTGAGCCATCGCGTTTTCGTAGACTTTTTCCAGGAAGCCCGGCCCCAGCGTGTTGGACATTTTGAATGCACAGCCGATGATCTTTTCAGTCAGAGGGTTCAGGTGGTCAAGGTCCATGATTTTTCCTCTGTTTTAATTGGCCGCAGATTTACGCGGATGGACGCAGATGTTTCTGATAGGGTGAACTGGAGATGGCGATTGAAAATTTTTGTGTCAACTTAAGGGACGTCTGAAAACCGGTCGCATCGAATTCCGTCTCGCCCTGAATATCTGCGTTTATCCGCGTAAATCTGCGGCCTGTTCCTCCTGACCTGTTGGCCGGCAGAAAACGACCCTACATCAGGAACCTGCGGATGTCGGCGAGTTCTTCGTCGCGGCGATGGTAGCCGGTGATTTCGATCAGGTGGGCGGCTTCGGCGAGGTCCATTTGAGGAGTGCGGCCCGGCCACGGGTATTCCGGGTTGGGGTTGGTCGGGAAAGGTGAGTCGAGATGGGTGGGGAGGCCGAAGAGGCGGACTCGGTAGAGGAGCGTGTCGATCAGGTGCAGACGCATGCCGCCTTCGTAGTTCTTTGCCGGATCGTTGCCGCCGCGAGTTGCCACGGCGAAGGCTTCGTTCAGCCGCTGCACGCTCATGCCCCACTCGCCAGCCAACGCGTGCAGCCAGGCACTCGGCAGCAAAGCACGTGGCATGTCGTCGCTGTTGTTGGACTGGCGGAGCGTGGTCAGTGCGGTGTCCAGGGCGGTGCGGGCCTGCGGCAGATGCTGGTCGGGCGAGTCCAGCACGGCTCGCAACAGCGACACGCGGCCCAGCGTCAGATGGTTCAACGACACGTCGAGCAGATTGCGTGACCCGCGCATCACGATATCGAGGGAGGTCTGGGCGCGGTGCTCGACGGCGGCGAGGTCTTCTGAAATCAGCCGCAACGCGCTAGCGTCCGGTTGCTGCGCCGGCGGATGTACGGAAAACCGTGGGCTAGCGCCCTGCGGCTGATGGGGCACGGCGCGCCACGCGGCACGCTCGGCGGGGGCGAGCGACAGGTCACAATACTTGTAGCCTGGCGTCGAGTAGAGCAGCGGGTAGCCGGGCTGCCTCTCGGCCTGCAGAGTCTCGGCCTCGGCGAACAGCGTGCGGCTGTCGTCCAGTTTACCCGCGTGGTGCAGCGCGTCGCCGTGCGTGGTGCGTTTGCTCATTCGCCCGAAGGCGTCTTTGCTGCGGTCGGCGTACGTGACGGACTGCGCCGCCGTCGACTCGGCGGCGGGAACGTCGCCGAGCGTGAGTTCCAGTTCGCTGAGGTTGCCGGCGGTGATCGATGCATACTCCCAGTTCTCATCTCGCTCATAGAGATCGATCGTGGCTCGCATTGGCTCGCGGGCCTCGGCGAGGCGGTTCAGCGCGCGGAGGCTGAAGGCGGCTTCGCTCAGCAGCCAGGCCTGGGCGGCGGGTGTCAGCTCGGACGCGAGTCGCGACCACGGCTCGACGAAGAAACAGGCCACCGCTGTGAGGTCCAGCCCCAGCAGCCCGAGTTTGTGTGTGCTGTAGCTGGCGTGCGATCCGGCGGTGCCGCGCAGGATGCGGTTGCAATACACATCCTCGCAGACTTCCTGGAAGCGTCCGGCCTGGCAGCCGTGGGCGACGGCCTGGTACAGCGGGAGCAGGCCGTCGCGACCCTCGGGCCAGTACGGCACGCTCGCGCACAGATGCTCGTACAGCCGCCGCTGCGCTGCCTGGAACGCGTTTCCTGATGAGCGCGTAGGCGCTAGCCTCGGGCATTGCCGCTCCGGAATCGACGTTCAGGCCCGCGCCTGGCGCCGTCGGCTCACTTAGCCTCCACGCGAAGTATTCGCGCAGCAGCGGGTGAGCGTCGAGGGAATGGTTGAGGGGCAAGGGCTGAGAGACGAGGGCAAAGGGCTGCGGCGGGCCGAGGTCGTGTCGGTACTCGCCTTCGTTCCAGACGGCTTTCGCGTCTTCTTCGCTGTAGCCGGTGACTTCGACCGGGTGCCACTCAGAGGTTTCGATCAGATTCAGGCCGCGCAGCCGGTTCACCGCGGCGGTCCACTGGCGTTTGCCGAGTCCCGCCAGCGGCTCGCTCAGACCGGGCAGCGGTTGTTCGCACAGAGCGGCCAGACAATCGGGCGTGGCCGGGCGGTCGAACAGGCCCAGCAGGCGCAGGATGGCGACTTCCACCTCGCGGTTTTCCTTCAGCAGCCAGTCTTCGTACGCGGCGAACACTCGGAACGCGTGGCCGCGGCCTTCTCGCACTTCGCTGGTTTCATGATCGGCTGCCTCAAACCTGAAACAGTCGCGCTGGGCAATGTCCGGCGGGTCGAACGCCAGCTTCAGAAATCGACCCGCCAGCGACAGCGTCAGAGCGTGGCCTTTCACCTCGCGGCTGGCCTGTTCGAGTTCGGAGTCTGGCCCTGTCACGCCGTGAGCCTTCAGCACGGCGGCTCCGGCTGCGTCGGTGAGATGGTCGAGCGGTCGGCGCGGCGTGGTCGAATCTTCGGTCGCGGCCAGGTCGGCGACCGGCTCCCGAGTCGTAACTACGCACAGCCCGCGACCGGACGTCTTCAGCCCGTCGAACAACGCGAGCAGGCCATCGTCCTGGAGTTCTCCCGTCTGAGGCCCGGGCGGATGCTGCAGCGGCTCCAGCCCGTCCAGAATCAGCAGCGTGCGGTGTTGCGAGGCCAGAGCCGCCAGTCTCGCCCCCTTGTCCCACGCCGGAGCCGGACTGTCAGCCAGTTCTGAGTCGCCGAAGAATTTAAGAGCTTCCGCCAGGAACGACGTGGCATCGCCCACGGAACGCGCAGCCGCACCGTCCGCCGAGTCCCGCGTGCCCTGACTGTAGAACGACCAGTCAAAATACCGCTCGACCCCGCCGTGCCCTTCGCGAGCCAGAAGCAAGTTCTTCCACCGCGACGCCACCGTCGTCTTTCCAGCCCCGCCAACCGCCACCAGAGACACAACTCTCGCCCGCTGCTGTTTCTCAGCCAGAGCGTCGTCCCACATCAGGTCCAGCTCCGCCAGCACGTCGTCGCGACCTTCAAACACGCCCGTATCATGCGACTTCGGCAGCCGGGAAGCCGCAGCAATCAACGGTTCGGGCAGGAGAGACTGTCCTTCCAGATAGAAGTCGCGAGGTTTGTCCTCGTTACGAGCCAGCCGCTGGAGAATGTACGTCACGGCCTGTTCAGGCGTGACATCATCAATGGGGATGAAACCTTCGAGATCGTGCAGACCAGGGATCTCGGCATCATCGGCCCGGAACAGCATGACCTGCTTCGAATTCCCTTCCTTGATGTGCGAGTAAATCGCCCGCCACTCCAGGCCGCACCACTCACGTTCGACGTACTCCCCGCACAGAACGACGACAATCAGGTCAGACTCCTTGCGGTACAGGTCTGGCAGATCGAACGTGAGATTTGCATCGGCGAACTCGGCCGTGTGATACCGGTCGTAGAGCACCGCATCCTGGTCAAATCTCTCTGCAAGCGCGTCGGCAACCTGTTTGACGTACTCACGCTGCCCGCGCGGGAAGGACAGCGCAACTCGAAATCGTCGGGGAGAATTCATAGCTGCAGGCTCATCACTGGTCCGACAATGCTTCAGCATCCACTGCGGCACAGCAGACGTTCAGACTGGAATTGAACATCTGTTGCGCCGTTTATCAAGCGCAGGATGGTCAGAACGTTCTGTCTCTACAACCTGCCGAAAACAACGGGCTCAAGGAGTCAGCTTTTGCCGGCTGCTTTGTACAACTTACCGGCGTGAAGGGAGTGTCACTCGGAGACTTTCGCCCATTGTTTTTCGAGGCGTACATCGGAGATGGGGATTGCGGTGCGGAGTTCCTGGGCGAACAGCGAGACCCGGTATTCTTCGAGCATCCAGCGGTAGTGCTCGAGTTCCGGGTCGTAGATGTCGCGTTCGCGATGTTCTTCCGCGCGGTACTCGTACAGGCCGACCAGGTCTTCGATCGCCTGTTGGGCACGGCTGTCTTTCTGGACGCCGCTTTTCGGCAGCTTCTGAAGTCGGACGGTCGCGGCTTCGAAGTAGCGAGGGTACTGCCTCACCCATCCCCAGGCGGCGTTCGTCAGGAAGCCGGGCTGAGTTAACGCGGCGATCTGTTTTTTGACATCGTCCGCCGCGTACTTCCAGTGCGGAGAACTTGTGGCGTTGATCGTCTTTCTGAGCGTCGCGTATCCGGACATGATCGCTCCAGCCAGCGCGATGACATCCTGAGTCGCGACGGGAATCAGGCTCTTCGCTTTTTTGAGTCGCTGCTGGAAGTCGGCTTCGGTTCGCGGGTACGGGCCTTTCTCGGGAAAGAGTGCTCGGTCGACGATGAGGTCGCCGAGGTTCTGCTGAAACGCCACGGCTCCACCCATCGCCGCACTCAGCATGACCCACTCGTTCATGCGCGGGATGTTGTCGACCTGATCTTTGACGAACCGCGCCAGAGCGATCGCGGCCAGACGCCGGATCCCCGCGCGAGTTTCCAGAGCCGATCGCGCCGGCAGGTCTCGCAGTCTCAACGAAACCGTTTCGCCGTCGTCAATCAGCGTTGGGTAACCCTTCAACGAAATCGAACCTCGCTGCACGGTGACCTGAGCGGGAAGTTCGCCGAAGTCCCACGCCTTCAGACCGTCGCGTTGCCAGCGGTCGTCGTCGATTTTTGAGAAGCTTGTCGATGCCTGGCTTCCGATCTGCTGCCGAATTGATTTCAAGTCGCGACCGGTGGCGAGTGACTCGCCATCCTCGTTCACAATCCGCACGTTCATCCGCAGGTGATTCGGAAGCCGCTCTTCCTGAAAGTCTGAAACGGCGACCGGTTCGCGAGCGATCTCAGTCAGCAGCCCCGCGACCGTCTGTTCAAAGTTGCCCTGTCCGAAGTCCAGTTTCGAAGCGACTTGTTTCGCGGTGTCGGCCGCCGGGACGAACTGACGACGCAGCGACTTCGGCAACGATTTAATCAGTGCCGCGACTTTCTCTTCGACAAGTCCGGGGACCAGCCAGCCGAGACGATTCTGATCAATCTGGTTGAACGCTTCCTGCGGCAGTTCGAGCGTGACGCCGTCTTCGGGCGAGCCTGGTTCCAGGTGATAGTCGATTGGTAACTGAAGCTGGCCGATTTTGACCGCGTCGGGAAATTCCTGTCCGGTGACTTCTTCCGTGCCCGTTCGTCGAAGATCGACCTTCTGCATGTTGAGCAGCCCGCGGCGATTCTTCTCCGCCTTGCGCAGCCAGCGTTTCAAGTGGTGCAGGTCGGCGACTTCTTTCGGAATTCGCTTGTCGTAAAACTCGAAACGTTCGTCGTCGTCAACGACCAGGTCGAAGCGTCGCGTCCGAGTCTGCAAGCCTTCCAGCTCTTCCATCAGTCGAGCGTTGTGTCGCAGAAACGGAAGATCGATTTCGAGATGGCCTTCGACGAGACCCTCGCGAATCATCATCTCGCGAGACAGCTCCGGATCGACTTTCGCGTACCGCGTGCGGCGGCGAGGAACGACTGGAATACCGAACAGTGTTACCTTTTCGAAGGCCATGGCCGAACCGGCCTGACTGTCCCATTCCGGATCGCTGTAAGTTTTCTTCATCAGGTGCCCGGCGATCGGCTCGATCCAGTCCGGGTTGATGCGGGCGACAGTGCGGACGTACCGCCTGGTCGTTTCAACCAGCTCCGCTGCGACGATCCACTTGGGTTTTTCCTTGAACAGTCCCGAGCCCGGCCAGATTGAGACCTTCTGGTTACCCGCTGCGGTGTATTCCCGCGGGTCGGTCAGCAGAGCGATGCTCGCCAGAAATCCGGTCAGCAACGCCCGATGGATGGCGTCGAAGTTGTCCTGTCGTTTCGTTGGTTTGAGTCCGACTTCGGCGACCAGTTCACTGAGCTGATGATGAATGTCGACCCACTCGCGCATCCGGTTATACGAAAGAAAATTCTGCTGACACGCTTTGCGAAGCTGGCCGCGGGACGCTCCACTGCGGACCTTGTGGTAGAAGTCCCACAATTTCAGATAACTCATGAAGTCAGAATTCGTGTCCTGAAACTTCGCGTGAGCTTCGTCGGCTGCCTGCTGCTTATCGATCGGTCGGTCGCGAGGATCCTGCAACTCCAGCGCGGCGGCGATAATCAGAACTTCGTGCAGACAGTTCTCTTCGTGGCCGCCCAGGATTAACCGCCCGACTCGCGGATCGACCGGCAATCGACTGAGCTGCCGGCCGACTTCGGTGATCTGATTCTTCTCGTCGATCGCTCCGAGTTCGTACAGGCTGCGATACCCGTCGGTGATCGTCCCGGTGCGAGGCGGTTCGAGAAACGGGAAATTTTCCAGCGGCCCCATTCGCAGCGCGGTCGTTTGAAGAATGACCGCCGCCAGATTCGTGCGTTGAATTTCGGGAGCCGTGTACGCGTCCCGGCCTTTGTAGTCGTCTTCCGAGTAAAGCCGAACGCAGATGCCCGGCCCGATTCGTCCGCAGCGACCGGCTCGCTGATTGGCTGACGCCTGTGAAATCGGCTCGACCGGCAACCGTTGCATGCGCGACCGCGCCGAGTAGCGACTGATTCTGGCTGTGCCCGAATCGATGACGTAATGAATGCCCGGCACGGTAAGCGATGATTCCGCGACGTTCGTGGCAATCACGATGCGCCGGTGCGGCTGCGTTTGAAAGATGCGGCTTTGTTCCTTCGTCGAAAGTCGGGCGTACAGCGGCAGGATGTCTGTCTTCTGGCCATTGGAGATTTTGCCGAGCAGCCGGCCTCGCAGCGACTTTGCTGTTTCGTGGATGTCCCGTTCGGTCGGCATGAAAATCAGAATGTCGCCAGGTCCGTCGAGCATGACTTCGTCGACGGCGTCCAGCACGGCTGTCTGCATGTCGGCTTCGGAGCGACGACGATTGTTTGGTGGACTGCCCTTTTTAGGCGTCTGTTCTTCGTCTTTGGCATCGGGGTCAAACGGCGGGCGGTAACGGATCTCGACCGGGTAAGTTCGTCCCGAAACTTCGATCACCGGTGCAGGCTGGTCGCCTCGTCCAAAATGTTCGGCAAACCGTTTTGCGTCGATCGTCGCCGACGTGATGATCACTTTCAGATCCGGACGTCGCGGCAGAATCTGCTTCAGTCGACCGAGCAGGAAGTCGATGTTGAGCGACCGCTCGTGAGCTTCGTCGATGATGATCGTGTCGTACTGCTCGAAGAATCGATCACCCTGTGATTCGGCCAGCAGAATTCCGTCGGTCATCAGTTTGACGTAAGTGTTCGGGCTGGTTGTGTCGGTGAATCGAATTTTAAATCCGACCGCGTTGCCGATGGGCGAGCCGAGTTCCTCAGAGACTCGTGCCGCGACCGAGCGGGCAGCGATCCGTCGCGGCTGAGTGTGCCCGATCGTTCCCGCGACACCTCGGCCCATTCCCAGGCAGATCAGCGGAAGCTGCGTCGACTTCCCCGAACCGGTTTCACCGCACAGAATGACGACCTGATTTTTTTCGATCGCGTTCGCAATTTCGTCCCGGCGAGCGCTGACGGGAAGGTCAGCGTTCAGTGTTACGGCTGGTAAATCGGCAGCGCGCGTTTCGCGCAGTTCAACCGACTTTGCCAGCGAGTCGGTGAGCCGTTTCAGGCTCCGATCGAACGGCTGTTTGCCTTTCGCCGCTCGCTGTACGGAGTCGAGTGACCGGCGCAGCCGAAACTGATCAGCCAGCATGGCTTGACCAATCTGACGACGAATCTCGGAAAATGGCGGCGGAGACTGAGGCACGTGGATTCTGTGGCGAGAGCTGATCAAAGGGAGAAGGCGAGTTTTAACGGCAACTCAGAAGTCGGAACATGGAACGAAAACGGCAGAAGGCAGAAAATTGTTTTCAGCCTTCAGCCTTTTGACTTCCACCTTTGAAAGGTTGTGATCGACAGGGGGAACCGTTACCAAGCTCGCCTCAAAGGTAAACGGAATCTCAACAGCCGAGGTGGAGAGAGCGATGACGGAAGTGGTCGAGGGAGACCTTTATGACTATCCGGTTTATTACGACCTGATTTTCGGATCCGACTGGCGTGCAGAGTTTGACTTTCTGACAGCGTGCTTCGACCGCTTTGCAGGACGTCCGGTTCGCCGAATCTTCGAGCCGGCGTGCGGCACCGGTCGGCTGCTTTATCGGATGGCCCAGGCGGGTTACGAAGTTTCCGGCAACGATCTGAACTCCAACGCGATCGACTTCTGCAACAAGCGTTTCAAAAAGAAGGGCTTTCCAGAGACCGCCGTCGTCGAGGACATGTCCAACTTCAAGCTGAAACGAAAAGTTGATGCGGCGTTCAACACGATCAACACGTTCCGGCACCTCGCTACGGAAAAGCAGGCGCTGGCTCATCTTCAGTGTATAGCCGATTCTTTGGTGAAAGGCGGGCTGTACATTCTCGGCCTGCATCTGATTCCGTCCAAAGGTGAGCGTCTTGAAGACGAAGCCTGGCACGCTCGACGCGGTAACCTCGCCGTCAACACTTACATGTGGAGCAAAGGGATCGACACGAAAAAACGGATGGAATACCTCGGCCTGAAAATCAACGTCTACACGCCGACGAAGCAGATGGTGATTGAGGATGAGATGCTTTACCGCACCTATTCCGCAAAACAAATGTCGTCTCTGCTGAAAAAAGTACCCGCTTTCGAGTGCGTTGGTGTTTATGATTTTGCCTACGACCTGGATCAGCCGGTGACCATCGGCCCCGACACTGAAGACGTCGTTTACATTCTGAAGAAGAAGTAGGGCGGGAACGCACGGGGGCACTGCCCACCAGGTATTTGACTGGCGGTTTGTAGTGCCTCTGAAATTTGGGATTGGTGGGCGGTGCTCACCCAGCAGCAACCTGCATCGGCAGAACTATGAACGACAACCCCGAATCGACGACTCCTGAATCGAACGATGTCCCCGACGCCAATGCGTCTAAAGACCCCTCCGTCAGTTTTGTGCAGGCTGCCGAAGAAGAGCAGCCGGGATTGCTGCGTGAGTTCGCCGAGTTTCTCGTCGAGAGCAAAGCCTGGTGGCTGACGCCGATCATTATCGTGCTGCTGCTCGTTGGGTTGCTGGTCGTTCTGAGCGGTTCGGTCGTTGCCCCGTTTATCTACCCGATCTTCTGAGTCATCTCGGGTGTAGAGAAACGACCGCCGAACCGGTATCGTCGATAAAAGCGTCATATGAAACGCCATCCCTGACGAAGCGTTGCGACTTGCTCGGTCGGCAGTCTACTGGGCAATCGGCGGCGCGATGACTCGCAGAGTGACCGAACGGCTCGGAAGCGAGACCAGCGTGTTGGGGCGGTCTTTGGCTTCAGCGTCTTTATTGAACGGAACCTGTCCCTGCCCCTGCACGGTCAGCGTGTAGTCGCCGGGCCGGGTGTTATTCTGCACGGTGATCGGAATCGTCAACTCGGTCTGGCCACCTTTGAAGCTGGTGTTCGACATCTTGAAGTTACCGGGAAACGACAACGGCTGCACGGTGACGTCCGCCTTGAAGTCGTTCCAGCGGCGAGTCAAACGCAAGGTCAGCGTGGCTTCTTTGCCGGCCTCAGCTTCAACCTGCTCGGCGGACCAGTCAAGTCGATAAGGGGCACCGTCGCGGATGGCGACGACCAGCTCGCGAGATGGGCGACTGGAATTCATCCCGGAGTTATTCCACACGCGGGAATAGGGTCGGACTTCTCGTCGGAGTGTTTCTTCTCCGCGTTGGCCGGTGGCAATGAGCTTGATCGGGCCGACGAAGTCAGCAGCGTTGTCGTCGGCGGTGATGACCAGCGTGCCTCGCGAGTTGTTATTGATCACGGTCGATGCGACGTGCAGACCTGGTGGCAGGTTCTCGGCCGTGATCGTGATTGGTTCGTTATAGCCCTGCTGCTGATGGATGATCACGTCCATGTAAATCGAGCCGCCGCGCCAGATGGTTGTTCCGCCGGGGCCCGGGTTCTGGCTGTGAATCACGGCGGCGTAAAAGTCCGGCTGTTGTTTCTGAATGACCAGCACATACTGGTAGCGTGCTCCGCCGCGTCGATAGCGATCCTGCACGAGCACTCGGTACTTCCGCTTCTCGGAAAGATTCACCATGCCCGACGGATCACGAAGGTGTCCGTCAAAAGCGTTGATGCGATGCCCGAAGTCGTCCAGCTCGTTGATTCGGTTTCCCTTGTCATCAACGACAACGAGGTACGGATCGGCGCGGCCATTGATTCTTTCGCAGTAGACGTCAAAACCGTACTGCCCGCTTTCCGGTATTTCGAATTCGAACCAGTCGGCGTCCCGAGGCTGATCGAAACGTCCGCTGACAACCAACGGCAGCGTCACCGGTTGAGACTGATCTTCGACGTCGTTTGGTTCAACTTCCCGAGTCACCGGCGAGTCTGTGACGAGCAGTGTCTGCGAGTTAGCCAGTCCGTCGGTCGCGGCCGCAAACTGTGTTCCTGTCAACGTACAGGTCGCAGCTGTCGGCAGCACGCTGTGGTCAGTTGGGTGCACGTCGAATCTATAGAAACCGCCGGTGGCAGTTTCATCCGGAACAGTGAAAGGAAACTTACGCTCCGAGTATGCAGTTCCGGATTCGTTCCATGAAGATTCCGTCGAGCCGTCGCCAAGGTTCCGGCCAATCGCCAACAGTTCGACGTTCTGCCCGGTCTGTACGGCGCGTGGAAAGACGTCTTCGATGTGAGGTTTGTTGGTAATCAGCAGCCGGTACGGAAAGCCGCCTCGGTACGAAAGATCGTAGACTCGCACCAGGTATTCGCCGTCAGCCGGAGCGACGAAATCGATCATCGGATCACGGCCGTTGTGATCGCTGCTGCTCGCCAGAAGTTTTCCTTCCGCAGTCGACAGCGACATCGTCGCATCCATCATGGAATCGAGTTTGCCGGCCTGGCAGTCGATCACGATCCGCTGCTCTTTCGAAGCGGCAAAGCGGAACATGTCAACATTGTTTCCGTCCGACATTCCAGCAACTGCACTATTTACGGCGACGTTCTGCGCTGTTTCGGGTTCGTTGTTTGGCTCTGTGTCGACGACGTCTGTGAGGCCTCCATCGACAGAAAAGAGTCGAGGGTTGCTGACTCCCCAGCGACCGACCAGCCGCACGTCGTAGGTCCCCGATGGGACATCCGCAGCGACTTTGATTCGAAAGTGACGATCTTTGCCGTCGACTGGTTCGGCAGTCAGTCCCGGATGGTCGAACAGCAATGAACTTACTTCTTCAATATCACCGCCAGCGATTTCAGCATCGACGGTCGCTCCGGGCGACGCCCCCAGCGGTGTCAGTCGGTCAAAGCGGATGGATGGCAACTCGGCACGAGCATCGATTGTTGTCAGCAATGCAAAACAAGTTACAGCGAGCACGACATTTCGCCGGTTCAATTTGAAACACAAATACATTGAAATCCCTGACATGAATTCATGTCTCATGAACGCGACTGATGATGAATTAAGGATCCGACGTGTGCCATTGGCTCTGCCGGTGCGGAGGCACTCGCAAACACCGACCCAGGAAGCACTGGCAGAGCCAGTGGCACACGTTTTGATCGGGCTGCTCAGCGTCGCACGGCTACGCAATCAGTTCTTCGATTGGCTGGCCTTCGTTGAGGACCGGCAACGGTCGACGCGCGTGGTCGTGGAAGACGTGCCTGTAATCGACGCCGAGGGCGTAATACATCGTCGAAAGAACACAACCGACTGACGCTGCTTTGCTGGTTGGGTATTCCGCCTTTTCGTTCGTCGAGCCGATGACCTGTCCCATCTTCAGGCCACCGCCCGCGTAGAGGATGCTCATCGCTCCAGGCCAGTGATCTCGTCCGGCTCCTGAATTGATGCGCGGCGTGCGACCAAATTCTCCGCAAGCCATCACCAGGACGTCGTCCTGTCGGCCTCGGTCGTGCAGATCCTTGACGAGCGTTGCGACGGCCCGATCGTATTGTGGCAGCAGTCGGTCCTTAAGCTGCTTGAAGTTGTCGCCGTGCGTGTCCCAGCCGCCTCCGGCTTGAACCGCCACGAAAGACACACCGGCTTCGACCAGTCGTCGAGCCAGCAGGCAGCTTTGCCCCAGATCGTTACGACCGTAGTCTTCCCGCAGTTTTTCGTCTTCCTGCTTGATGTCAAACGCCTGGATGGCTTTGTCGTTGGTGACCATCTGCAGCGCGTCGCGGTAGAAGGTGTCGAGACCTTCGATATCACCTTTCAAATCGATGTCGCGGCGAATCTGGTCGAGTTGTCCGAGCAGTCCCTGGCGACGGTCCAGCCGACTGTTATCGACTCGGCCCGGCAGCTTCAGATTGCGTACCTGGAAGCCGTCGGAGTTTGGATCGCTCTCTGGCGAGAACGGATTGAAAGACGCTCCGAGGTACGCCGCTTTACCCATTCCCAACTGTCGCGGCAGATTGACGTAGGCAGGCAGGCCTGGATCGTTCGCTCCTTGAAGCCGAGCGACCACCGAACCGACCGACGGATAAATGTTGTCGTTTACTTCGATCGATGGCTGATAGCCGGTCAGCATCCATTGCGAACCCATTCCGTGCCCGGCGTTGGTGTGAAAGGCCGAGCGGACGATAGCCAGTTTATCCATGATCTGTGCCTGGAGCGGCAGGTGTTCGCTGATCTGGATATCGTTGACGTTGGTCGGGATTGGTCGAAACTCGCCACGAACTTCGGTCGGTGCATTCGGTTTCAAGTCGTACATGTCGAGATGACTTGGTCCACCGGCCTGCCAGACAAGGATCACGGATTTCTTCCGGACTGACTTGCCCTCTGCCGCTGCCGCATTCTGCATTCGCAGCAGATTGGGAAGAGTCAATCCACCGATGCCGAGCGAGCCGATCTGCAGAAAACTTCGCCGTGATGCCGAGCTGCAAAGTTCAAACATGTTTGCTGCCTTTATGCGTTACTGAGTTTTACGCAGGCCGGGCCAGGCAATTTCGCGGAGCCTGGCCCACCAGAATCAGTTGTCTTTAATGATTGAAGAGAAACTCTTTGCTGTTGATGATTGTCCACAAAACATCTTCCAGTGCCTGCTGTTTGTTTTCCTGAGCCTCGACATAGCCGACCGTCGTATTGCGTTCCTGATCTGAAGGTCGGCGAGCGTAGGCGCTTAAGTAAATTGAATCGATTATCTCTGGTATCGGTTCTTTGTCGGTCATGAGTTTGGCGATTCGCCCTTTGCGGTCGGCGAGTTTGTTTTCAAGTTCGTCGGAATTGGCCAGCAGCAACACCTGAGCCAGCGTTGCGCCGCTGGAGCGTTCACACTCGCAGCCGGATACTCGTTTTGGCCGATCGAACGTGTCCAGGAAGTACGAGCCGAATCCTTCGTGTGGCAGATCGACCGCTCGCGCCGAATCTGAAATGTTGCCGAACTTTGTTTTCGTACCCGTCGCGTCATCAACGGCGTCGAGTAACACTTCGGCAATCAGGCGTCGCGCGTAGAATCTGGCGAAGTTCTGGCGGTCGTCTTTGTTATATTCGGTCGGTTCGGACGAGAGCTGATAAACGCGGCTGTTGACCAGCGTTTGAACGATGTGTCGGACATCGAACTTGTGATCGATGAAGTCCTGAGCCAGCCTGTCGAGCAGTTCAGGATTCGACGGCGGATTACTTTCCCGCATGTCGTCAACTTCGTTGACCAGACCTCGACCCATGAAGTGTCCCCACAGCCGGTTAACGAGCACTCGTGCAAAGAAGGGGTTTTCAGGCTTTGCCATCCAGTCGACGAGCGCGTGTCTCGGGTCGTCTTCCGGAGTGAATTGACCGTACTCACCATCCAGAAATTTCGGTTCGGGTACTTTGCCCGTCAGCGGATTCTTTTCTCCGGTCGTCACCTTTGAAGAGGCGAAGTACGGCGGCGGCTGACCGAAACTCTTGCGACCAAGTCGCGTGAAGAACCCGGCCAGCCCGTAGTAGTCTTCCTGCCCCCATCGCTCGTAAGGATGGTGGTGGCACCTCGCGCACTGCAGACGAATCCCCAGGAAGACTTGAGCTGTATCGGCGGTTACGGAATGCAGCTGATCGTCGCGCGTCTGCCAGTACCAGTTAATCGCTGGTGCGTCCTGCCATTCTCCGGCGGCGGCTACGACTCCGCGTACAAATTCATCGTACGGGCGGTTGCGGGCGATCATATCCTTGATCCAGTTGTGAAACGCGTACGACGCCTGATCTGCTCCGGCCAGCCGCGAGTTGCGCAGGATCGCTCCCCACCGCATCGCGAAGTACGCGGGGTAGTCGGGTGAATCGAGCAGACGGTCGATCACCTCGCGACGTTTGCTGCCTGACTTGTCTTCAACAAACCCGACCGCTTCTTCTGCGGTAGGCAGGCGGCCACACAGGTCGATCGTGACTCGACGCAGAAACGTCGCGTCGTCGCTGTCTGGTGATGGCAGCAGGCCGAGCTTCTTCCACTTCGCGGCAGCGAGTTCGTCGACGTAATTATTCGGTACGAAGTCGGGGATCGATTCAAGGCTCGAACCGTGAGGAACGATCGCGTGGAAAACGGTAACGTGTCCGACATAGCGAGCCATAATCGCCGCTTCACCGCTTTGCCCGGTCGCCGTTACGAATCCGTCCTCATCCACGCCAGCCACTGGATCAAGATTGCTGGAGAACTCCGACTGCCGAGTAACATCACGGCGCGATCCGTCACTGTACTCAGCGGTGACCGCCAGTTGCTGACACCCGTCTCGACGGAGAATCCGCTCGGACGGAGTGACATGTAGCTTGACGACCCGCGGTGATTCCGGCGACGACGCGGGGGCTCCCAGTTCAATCCAGCGCTGAATCAGTTGGGCGGCTTCGCTGTCGAGTCCGAACCTGGCTCCACCGCCGTGCGGACTGCTGCCCGTTGCCTTGGCCAGCAGCATGCTGCGACCGGTCGACGACGTAAAAATGCGTCGCCCGCGTCCCTCTTTGGCAATCGCGTCATGATCGAACGCGTTGTCAAAACCGAACAGCGACAACTGAAAACCGTTCTGTCCGCCGGCCTTGCCGTGACAGCCGCCCGAGTTGCAGCCATGCCGACTGAGGATCGGAACAATATCCGCGACGAAGTCGACGGAGCGTCCGTCGGACATTCCTGAAACCCGGACGTCGACATTAACCGTTCGTCCGTCGGCGTCGATGACGATCGTTGTCGTACCGTTCGCAATCGGCGTCACGTATCCGGAAGCGTCGACCGTCGCGACACTCGGATGCTCGCTTCGGTATGCAGCGTCGCGAGTCAGGTCTCTTCCGGACGTTTCGACCAGAATCTGCTGCCGAGCCATTCCGTTGCTCAACACAATTTCGCGAGGAACCGTTTCCAGGCCATCCCAGGCGTGGACGGTTCTCGCGGTCGGCATTGCCACGGCGATGTTCAAAATGAAAAAAGTCGAGACCAGCAGGGGAACGTTTCCCAGCCTGGCGGTTGATCGGAACAGATCTCGTGCCATCCAGGTTGCTCACATCAAGGGTGGGAAGAAGTAAGGAGGGAATGTCGCAACGAATCAGAGGGCTTTTATACTACCCAGTCGCCACCCGGGTCAGCAATCGCAGACCGGGAGCAGAGGGCTGCGTTTGTTCCAGACGACGCCCCACCATGAATCGACTATCGGGAAGTTGCTCTCGACGCGTTTCCTGGTTTGCCGGGACCAGCATGCTTAACGGTGTTAACCACCGCAGCTGATCGCGTCATGGTGTTACAGTATTTCGGAAACGGTACCGTCGCTGTCGGCGAATTTTTCTGTGCGGATACCGAGTCCCTGGAGCATCGTTACGAACAGGTTTGACAGTGGTTCGTCGATGTGTGTGGCCTTTTTCTGCCACGGTTCCGTCCTGCCGTCCCATGCTCCTCCCTGCGCATTGGTACCGACCTGATTGAGGTACTGACCATGTTTGAATCCCATATTTTTTCCGCCGGTCAGGATCAGGGGGTAGTTGCGTGAGAGGTGAAAAGCGCTGGACGCCGACCCAAACAGAAGCAGTGTGTTGTCGAGCATGCTGCCTTCTCCAGCGGGCTCTGGAGTCTGCTGGAGCTTCATGGCAAAGCGACCGTATTCCTCGTTCAGAAAACGACAGTAGATGCCGAAGTTCTTCCACCCGTTAACGTTCTTCGTTTCGTGTGACAGATGGTGGGCGAGGTTGAAGCCCACGGCTCGAGCCAGATGGTCACTTTTTCCGACGCCGTTTTCCCGACCAATCTGATAGGTGGCGACGCGGGTGGAATCCGTTTTGAAGGCGAGATAGATCAACTCAAACATGGTCTGCACGTAAAGACGGGGTTCGTCGGGGGTCAGTTCGAGATTGAGATGGTCGGCGTCGACTGTTGGCAATGGCGTATTGATCCAGTGTTTCGCCTTGGCGACCTTAATCTCCGCCTCGCGAACTGACGAGAGGTACTCGTCCAGACTCCTCTGGTCCTGGGAAGAGAGTCTCTTCCGCAACCGTCGGGTGTCTGTCAGGAGATCGTCCAGCGCGCTGTCACTCAGTGCGAGTCGGCGAGCCGCATCGTCATCGCTTTTTACAAACAACATATCGAAGATGCGTTTTGGTCGGTGCTCTGCGGGGATCGCTCTGCCGCTTCGGCTGAACGACAGCGTATGAGCGCCGCGAGGTGTCCCCGTTCCACCATCAGTCGACATCACGAGCGACGAGATTCGCGTCTTCTCTCCGACATGCCCTGCGTACAACTGGTCCAGTGAAATCGAGTTCTGGTAAGGGCCGTCATAGCCGGTGGCGGCAGCGGTCAGAAACTGGTCGGCATTCGAATGACCGTGAACGCTGCGGGCTGCCGGATGCGAAAAACCGGACAACACGGTGAGGTCGTTGCGCAACGGCTCAAGCGGTTCAAGAACCTTTGTGAAGGTAAACTCTTCTCCGTTACCGAGCGGAAACCAGGCCCAGTCCCGGTACGCCGGATCTTCCGGAAGTGGCATCGGGACGCCATCGGGGAAATAGAAGCAGGCCAGGCGTCGAGGAGTGGAAGGATCGTCGTCGGCCCGGACCGGTGAGCGCGCAAACGTTTCGAACAGAGGCAGCGCCAACGCCAGTCCGGTACCCCGAAGAAATCGCCGACGATCAAGTGAATTCAGATTGAGGGGCATGTCAGTACCGTTTCTTCAGGCTTGCTGGTTTGGGTTGTCGGTTCTTCCAATTGCTTTCCGTTACTTTGATCGAAACAACTCACTCGTCGCGACAAGTCGAATCATCGTCGCCAGCCCGTCACCCTGTTTGCGAACGTCTGCCGTTATTCTGTCGATACTTGAGTGGTCGGCAAAGGTTAGTGGCCGCCCCAGGGCGTAGGTCGTCATTTTATGAACCATCGCTCGGACAAACTGGTCCTGGCGATTTAACAGCAGAAACCGTTTGAGCCCGTCCATCCCGTCGAGCTTCTGATTGTTGAACAACAGGCTGACCGCATCAACGGGTTTGCCATTAATCTGAGTCCGCCACCGACCGATCGCGTCGTAGTTCTCAAAGGCGATTCCCCACGGGTCGATCTTTGCGTGGCAGGACCGGCATGCAGCGTGATTACGGTGATCTTCGATTCGCTCTTTCAACGTCATCTTTGCAATTTCAGGATCAGCCAGATCAATTTCCGGAACGGCTGGCGGGGGCGGCGGGGGAGGATCGTTGAGAAGGCTTTCCAGCAACCAGACCCCGCGTTTGAGTGGGTGAGAATCTGTTCCGTTTGAGTTCATCGCGAGAAGCCCTGCCTGAGTCAGCAGACCTCCGCGCATTCGACCGGCATCAAGTTTGACTCGACGAAAGTGATTTCCGTGGACGTCAGGCAAACCGTAATGAACGGCAAGCCGTTCGTTCGCCATTGTGTAGTCAGCGTGAATGAAATCCAGCACGCTGGCATCGTTCTGCAGGACTTCGTGAAACAGAGCGATCGGTTCGTTCTGCATGGCTTCTTTCAGCAGTGGATCGAAACCGGGGACATGCTGTTTGATGTCCAGGAAATCGAGCAGTTGCATGTCCAGCCACTGACGGACGAACTGTTCCGAAAATCTCAGAGTGCGTCGATCTGCCAGCATGCGGCTTACCTCGTCGGCCAGCACTTTCGAGTCACTCAGTTCTTCGCTTTCGGCCAGCTTCAGCAGTTGGGCATCCGGCACCGAGCACCACAGAAACAAAGCCAGACGCGTTGCCAGCTCGTGCGCCGAAATTACTTCTGAATTCAGTTGGCCCTGTTGACCTGCATCACCGACCGACTCGCTGGCAGATTCGTCCTGGATGACATAGAGAAAATCGGGTGACGAGAGGACGGTCGCCAGAACTTCAACCATCGCCTCTTCCAGACTGTCACATCGGGGACGCATTGTGTGGAAGAGCTTGAGTTTCTGATCGACTTCGGCAATGGCGATCGGTCGTCGCCAGGCTCGCGACATGAAAGCGGTCAAAACTTCTCGCGCATAGGCCGATTCGTTTTCTTGAGCGGCACTGTCGAAGAAGATCCGCTTGTGAGATTCCGGCGGCCACTGGTCATAAACAGGAGCGGCAACTTCGACATAGTCCAGCCGGATGTCTCCTTTTGTGGCCGAACTGTTGACCAGTCGGATGTACTCCGACGGGCTGGGCAAGGCACCCATCGGTGACGTGTCGCGGACGGAGTTGCGAGGATAGATTTCTCCGAGAGGCACGTCCCATTGATAGATTTCCGGCTTATCCGGACTGGCTTTAATCTGCGTGTCTTCGGCACTGATGCGGAGAATGGCTCGGCCTTCGTTGCTGGCTCGCCAACCAAACTCAAGTTGCAGGCTGGGGATCCGCGACTCTTCCAGGGATGCTCGCGAGGCTCGGACGCGGACTCGCATGGTCCCTTCGTCCGGCACCCGGTTTCCAAGTTCGACAATCAGGCCGTGATTTCGCCCCTGAGGGATGATCGCCACGTGATCCGACGGTGCTGGGATTTCCGGAAGAGAAGCTGCTGGTTTAAAAGCGAATTTTGCGCCGTGGTATTGCCAATTGGCGCGTGCCGTTCGACCAGTCGATGGATCGTGGTAGTAGGTGTTGTTGTGAGGTTTCGTGAAGGTCGCGGTGAGTCGATCGGCCTCTTTTTTTTGCTTGTCCGGATCGTCTTTGAACTTTTCCTTCAGCTTTTCCAGTTGCTCCGCCTGCTTTGGCCATTCGATTTTCGCGGCGTCCTTCATCGTGACACTCCAATACAGAACGGGAGGTCGTTCGCCTTGAACGGTCGCTCGGCTGAGAGCTTTGCGGGCAATCTGTCGATAAGTTTCAAACTGCACGACAGACATGTGCAGCAACTCTGAGCTGTTCTGAAACCCGTCGTCAGAAGCCGGCTCCGGTGGCAGATCCTTTGCAAAGTCGTAGGGCAGTCCGAGGATGTCCTGCAGAGCGTAGTTGTATTCATAGCGAGTCAAACGGCGGAACGATGAATGTCCTCCCGTCGCCCGTCGCACCGACGAGGCCAGCTGGAGTTCGCGAGACAGCCACGCGACCACTGCGCTGCGGTCTTCGTCGGCCAGTTCAACTTCGTCCGGCGGAGGCATCTCACCGTTCGTCAGTACCGCCAGAATCTCAAGCCACCAGGCGACATCCTTTCCCTGCAGCAGGTTGGGATCGAGTGTGTCGATTCGGATGTTGCCTTCGGTGGTTTCGGCGCCGTGACATCGTACGCACGACCGTTGCAGGATTGGCCTGATGGTTTTCTCGAAGGCAGCGAGATCTGCTTTGGGAACTTCTGCATCGACAACGGATGTCAGCTGCTGAAGGTACTTCGAATCTTTCGCACCCGCTTCTTTCAGTTCCTGGAAAGTCAGGCGTGCTACGTTCGATTCCGGGCTGTCCCGATCAGCTGCAAATCCGACAGCCGTGCAGAAAATCAGGCCAGGCCATATTAAAGATCGATACTTCACGTTGTCTGGTCCTCTACTCAACTCAACGAAGGCCTGTTCAAAGCTTGGGGCACCATCGCGGTGAGCTCATCCTTGCCGCTCAGGATGAGGTCACGAGCGACAGGGAAGGGCATCGGTCAGTGTATCGTGACTGGCAGAGGCAGGGCACTGACGAACCTTCACTGGGAATGTGAGGCGTCTTCAGTCTTCGGGGTTCCAGTGCACTTTCAGGATCCATTTTCAGTGTTCTGCAGGATGCCACCAGATGCCACCAAAGGAAACAATTGTTATTCCGGGTGCCAGCTCCTGCAAAGAAGCCATGAAAATGGTCTATCGGAAGGAGATTTGTCGCGAAAGCCGCCAGAAGTTGTTTTGCTTTGCAGGAGTAGCGCGCAAAGAAACGGGCAGAGGGGTTGGAAGCCTCTGCCCGTTTCGTGTCGTACTTCAAACCGAGCCGGGGAAGTCCCGGTGTTCAGTCTCAGAAAGTATCAATTGCGCGATGGATAGATTCCCACCAGTGCGATGATGTAGTTGAGAACCTGCGAGGGTTCGATGTTATTGACCGGCTGACTCCCGCCGGTATTTCCACACGTAACGCCCCCGAGATGGGCACCGGCAGTACCGGCAGTTGCGTAGGCCTCAGCCGGGGCGAGGAAATGGTTCGCCGGGGCTGTCACAGCTGCCGCATCCGTGTTTACCTGAGCAGCGACCGTGTGACTGTGAGACGGAAGCTGCGCCACGTTGAGAGTGTTGGTTTCTCTACCGAGTTTCTGGCCCAGCCTTCGACTGGACAGTCCGGGGCCGCTGCCTTCGCCCATGGCTGCTCGGCCCCGAAGGTCGGGCAGCCCAAAAGTCGTTCTTCCGTCGCCACCGTAAATTGTGCCGATTAAAGAAAACAAAGCCTCGTTTGAGCTAATCGAGAGTAACTGACCGTGGCACAGAGCCCAGCCGCGTGGAGCAAAATTGCCCGCGAACATTTGGATCTGGCCAATAAATGGTTCTGACATTTTATGTCCTTTCTGGTCGATGTCCGATGTCTCACGTGAATCCTTCACGGAATTCATGTGCGGGTACGGAAAGATCATCACGTACCCGGTGCACCTCAACTGCTAACTTCGTGACGGGAAAGTTCCCTGAAGTGCGATGATATAATTAATCACCTGTACGGGCTGAATGTTATCTACCGGCTGGTTTCCGCCGGTATTTCCACACGTAACGCCCCCGAGACTGGCATTGGCGGTACCGTCTGTTGCGTAGGCTTCAGCCGGAGCGAGGAAGTGGCCATTCGGGTCTGTCGTAGCTGCCGCATCCGTATTTACCTGGACGGATGCGGTGTGGTTGTGAGACGGAAGCTGCGTCACGTTGAGAATGTTGGTTTCTTTGCCTGTCTTTGCGCCCAGTGCGCGTGGAGTCAGTCCAGGGCCGTTGCCCTCGCCCATCGGAATACGCCCCCGCAGATCAGGAAGCCCGAACGTGGTCCGTCCGTCGCCGCCGTACGTCGTGCCGAGGATCGAAAACAAAGCCGTGTTCTGAGCGATGGAGAGTAACTGGCCGTCGCAAAATGCCCAGCCACGAGGAGCGAAATTGCCGCCAAACATGATAACCTGACCGAGGAATGGATCTGCCATGAGTAAGTCCTTTTCAAGGATGCTTCAAAATGAGATTCAGTTGGGTAATTCTTTTTGACTTTGACTCTTAATGGCTCAGCAATTGGTGAACTTGTTGCTTTGCCGGAAGCTACTCAGGAAAACACTGCTTCCGCGTAGTGCGTCCCTTGATCTGGACCGTAGGTCTGAGTGATGGCCACGGTTACTTGACCGAGTTGCGGATGGTCGATGGTCATCTGGCTGGAATCGAGTGTTCCTCGATCGGCAATCTCAAACAGCAGAGAAAACGGCTGACGCATTTCTTTCGGACGTGCGTCATGGCGGGGCAGCGCCTGAGCCTGGCATTCCCGCAGCACGAGTCGTGTTTTACCGGCCGGGAACGACTGGCCGATGCGCGACTGAAAATACTTGACCTCTACCTGCTTCGCGTCTGAGTCACCCGCGAACAGTTCGTTCACGGAGGCTCCGATTCCGGTTCCGGCTACCGCCGAAGTTGCGATAAAATCGCGTCTCCTGATTGGCTCTCGTACATCCATCGATGTGCTCCTGAAGAAGAAGTGAATGTGCCTGTCACGTCATACAGGTATGGGAGTATCTGCGGAGTGTGACACTCACTGTACTGATTTTCAAATCAGTCCTCGTTGAATGTGCTGATTGATGTTAGATTGTTATTTCATCTGATCAGTCGTTTTGGTTCTGGCATTCGCGATGCATGGGCAAAGCTTGAGACGACAACCGGTATGGCGGACGAAGGCGAAGGTTCATGGCCCGAAACATTTCTTTGCGTCCGGTTGTTCCACAGGACGACGAGTTCCTGCTACATCTTTACCGCCACACTCACGGACAGACGCTGGCTCGGCTGGGCGAAGACCCTCAGATGCAGATGCTCCTGAAGATGCAGTTCTCAGCTCAGCAGCAGCAGTACGCTGCTTATAAAGATGCCGAGTTGCAGATTGTGTTGTCGGATGGTGAACCGGTTGGATGCTGGTACGTGCAGCGGAAGCCGACCGAATTTCAGATCATTGATGTGGCAATTCTTCCGGAGCATCAGTCAGGGATCGGTCGCGCGCTCGTGCGAGGCTTTCTGGAAGAAGCTGCTGTCAGAAACGTCGCGGTTCGAGCTCACGTTCTGAAAGCCAATCGCGCCTGGTTCCTGTGGCAACGCATGGGATTTCGAATTGTCGGCGATGCGGGAATGCATCACGAGATCCTCTGGTCGCGTTAGGATGGCTGCCGGTCTTTTTCAGGACGTGCCACAGGTGGGCTGCGTGGTCACGACATCGCCCGTCAGATCATTCCGGGGAGCGCGTGGGTCAGCGTCGTCGGTTATGACAAACGGAACTCGCCGTTGACGATGTTGTTCGGTTTTCCGGCCAGAAAATTGCGGATGTTGTCCGCCGTGATCTGCATCATGCGGCGGCGGGCGGCAAGGCTGGACCAGGCCATGTGAGGCGTGATCAGGCAGTTTCTGGCCGTGAGCAGCGGGTTATCGCTGGTGATCGGCTCGACCGAGGCGACGTCGACTGCGGCTCCGGCCAGCGTGCCGGTGTCAAGTGCTTCGGCGAGTGCGGCTTCGTCAATCAGCGGTCCGCGAGACGTGTTCAGCAGGAACGCGGACGGTTTCATCCGTGATAGAAAATCGCGGTTGACCATGCCTCTGGAGTTGTCGTTCAGGCTGCAATGCAGCGAAATAACGTCGGCTTGCGCCGCAATTTCCTCGGTCGTTGCCCACTCAAACGAGTGGTCTTCTGATGAAATCTGACGATGTCGGCTGGCAGCGAGAATCCGCATTCCGAAGGCACTCCCGATTCGCGCCACCTGCTGACCGATTCGCCCAAAACCGATGACTCCCAGAGTTAAACCGTGGAGTTCGATCTGCGGCGTTTTCCAGAAGGAGAACGAACCGCAGCTTTCCCACTCACCAGCCCTCACGGCTTCGTCGTGCAGGGCAACCCGGTGGCAGAGTTCGAGCAGTAATGCAAACGTGAACTGAGCCACCGACGGAGTCCCGTAAGTCGGAACGTTGGCGACGGGAATCCCCTGTTTTGCGGCAGCGGCACTGTCGACGCAGTCATGCCCGGTTGCTGAAACGCTGATGAATTTCAGATGGGGCAACTGCCCGATAATTTCTGCGGTGAGGCGGGCTTTGTTGGTGATTGCGACGTCAGCCTCGCTCAGCCGCGGAACGATTTCGTCGGGCGAGCTGGCTGCGTGCAGAGTGACGTCGCCAAGCTGCTCGATTGCCGTCCAGGGATTGTCCCCCGGATTCAACGTCGCTCCGTCAAGAATCACTATTCGGGGTGTCATGCCATCAACCTTTACATTGCAGTTCCGAATCCGTTTCCGAGCTGGAAGAGTCCGCAACGTCGACACTCAATTCGACGAGTGATTCTTTCAGCTCGCGAATCGCTCCCGCGGTGACCAGGAGCAAAAGCCCGACCATACCGAGAGCGCCACCAGCCAGCACGATTGTCCAGAGAGTCATCCAGGTGGTCATTGGTCTGCTCCTTCGCTGGTCATGGATTGCGGAATATTCGACCGGTCGTCGGGCCACAGCATTGAACCCGCAACGAATCCCAGGAGCGAAATCGCAAACGTCATCAGCATCAGAATGTTGCTGTTGACCGCGATGGTGGTGTCCATCGCGATGAACAGGGAATTCAGAAACTTCACACAGGGGTCAAGCCCAAGCACGCCCGTCAGTCCAGCAAGCAGTGCAATGTACGCACCCGCAGAACTTGACCGTGACCAGTAAAGTCCACCGATGACAACCGGGAAGACTCCCGCCAGATAGACGGTTCCAGTGATGGCCATGTACTGCCAGAGGTTGCTCGAAATTTCATACCACAAGCCCCAGGTCAGCAGCATGATTCCGGTCGCGACGATCGCTACTCGGGTGATCAGGATTCGCTGTTTATTCGTCAGTTGGTTTTTCATCAGCGGAGCGACGACGTCCTGCGTGATCACGCCGCTCCAGCAGAGCAGGTAGCTGTCGTGCGTCGACATGAAGGCTGCGACCATCCCGGCAGTCACCAGTCCGAGCAATCCTGACGGAATGATCTTCGCCAGGAACAGCGGCATCGCGGCTTGAGTGTTGACGTCGCCGCCGGACTGCAACGCGGCCTGGAACTGCTCGTTTAAAACGGGGTGCGAGTGGAAAAAGGCGAACGCGCCGATGCCCCACAACACTGGCAGCGAGCGTCTTGCCAGGAACGGAATCGTGCTGCACAGATAAAGCTGGCGGGCAATTTCGGGAGTCTTCACGGCCAGCGTTCTCGACACGCCGGTCGGCCAGAGCATCAGGGCAACGGACAGAACGACAAACTGAGCCGTCAGCGTGACAGGTCCAATGCCGTCGTCGAGCTTTGCTGTCGATGGGTTGTCCGTGGATGTGGGATCGAAGTATCCGTTCTGTACTGTGACGACTTCAGAGAAACCGTCGAAGCCGATCTCGCTGACAACAAACAGCGTGACGACCACCATCGCCGTCCCAAGAATGACGAACTGAATCAGGTCTGTAATCACGACGGAGATCATCCCGCCCAGAACCGTGTAAAACAGGACGAGTAACAGCAGCGCCGTCATGATCAGTTTCAGGCCGACAGGTTCGTGATAGTCGAACGTGCTCACCATCACCTGCTGCAACCAGTCCGGCTCGGTGAAGCCCGTCACCGAAACCAGAAACAACGCTCCGGCTTTCAGAAACAGGCCCATGTTCAGCACGCCTGACATGACCATCATCACACCGCCGAGAACTCGAACACCTCGCGAGTAGCGTTTCTGGTAGAACTCGGGAATCGTCAGCACTCGGGATTCCCGCAGACGATAGACGACGACTCCGGTCAGGCCGATGAAGAGCAGAATGACCAGTTCGTACAGCGCGAGATACAGCGATGCGTACTGCTGAGTGAAACCCAGTTCGGCCGAGTACATCACGGTGACCAGACCGATTTCGGTGCCGGTCATCGTGGCCAGAGCGAGCCGAATCCGCAGCGTTCGTCCGGCAACCAGATATCCGGCAATGTTGCCGACGTATCGGTTCGCCCAGATCCCGACGAAGATCGAAATCACGAGATAGGCAACGACGATGCCCCAGTCGAGCGACGTGAAGTTGGTCTCGAAAAGTTGCATAGCGACGCTCGGAATGATCACAGGCTGCGGACACAAAGTGTCGCCGCAGGATAGTCCGAGAGCGTTCTGGCGTCAGGCAAGCGAACGAAATCGTGGTGAATCAATTGACTCAGAATGAAATCACAGATCGCAGCCGTTTCTTGTCTTGAGCTACAGCTCGGCCCAGGAAGCGTCCAGTGTGAAGGCGTCGTTGACGTTTTCGCCATCAACAATGTCACCGTCCGACGCGCCGGCGCCCTGACCGCCACCGCTGACGAGATCGTCGCCAGCATGCCCTTTCACGAAGTCGTCGCCATCTTCACCCATCAGCGTGTCGATGTGGCCTCCGCCAAGCAGCGTGTCGTCTCCGTCGCCGCCCAGCAGCATGTCACGGCCGGCATTGCCATTGAGCCAGTCGTTGCCGCTCATGCCCGCCAGCGCGTCGTCGCCGTTTCCGCCGGACAGCGAATCGTTGCCGTTTCCACCGTTGAGCGTGTCATCACCGTCACCACCATCCATCCAGTCGTTGCCGTCTCCTCCAACCAGGCTGTCGTTTCCACCGCCGCCGTCCAGCAAATCGTCACCCGCCCCACCAATTAGCGTGTCATCTGCACTACCGCCACGCAGTGTGACGCTTCCGCTGAACGCACTGGCATCAATGCGCACGCTGAAGTTGCTGCTCGAGTGATCCATCTGAATCATTTCGATGCCGCTGGTCAGCTCGATCTCTCGGTCAAAGTTCACCTCAGTGTCAGTCAGAATTGCCTGATTTTCCATGTTGCCGACCTTGCCAATCAGCAGGTCACGCCCGGCACCTCCGTCAAACGTATCGTTGCCATAGCCGCCGATCAGAGTGTCACCGTTTCCGCCCTGGCCAAACAGCCGGTCATCTCCGCCGAGCCCATCCAACAGGTCGTGTCCCGATCCACCGAACAGCAGATCGTCCCCGTCCCCACTGAGCAGCACATCGTTACCGCCACGGCCATTGAGGACGTCGTTGCCATAGCCTCCGTCAAGCAAATCGTCCTGCATGCCACCGATCAGAGTGTCGAGACCGTCAGTACCGAACAGCTTCAGGGGAGCATTTAGAGCCTCTGCAGTAACGCTGTCATTCCCCAGGAAGGCATCGACGGAAACATTGCCAGTGAATAATGCGTCCATCGCGCTGAGCGTAATCGAGTCGTCGTCGCGCGATCCGTTGATTTTCAGACTTGTCGAAGGGCTGGGAAATTCCAGAACTCGTCCCGCTCCTGAAATCTGACTGATACCATCCGCCTCAGTACCGTTGTCATTCAAAATGACTGCGTCCGTTGTGTCGGTAAAACTGAAATACCGTCGGTCAGCAGAAAGGTTGTCGGTAACTGGTTCCACTCCGGTGTAGGTGAGTAACGCTCCGTTGATGATCACGCTGCCGTCGGAGTGGCTGGAAAAGGTATGGCTGACGGAACTGACTGATCCACCGCCAATAATCAGAGCATCTCCATTCGACTCGTCGCCAGCGTTAAATTCCAGCCCTGAAACTGGGATCGGATTACCACCCGAGAAATTGACGATCAGTCTATCGTCACCATCGGTCCCGTTGATTAGCAGTTGCGGCACGTCGGACTGGGGTTGTCGGAAAAGTTCGGTCACTCCCAGTTCGCGGCGAAGTTCCCGAACAACCAGATCCTCGGCATCAACGATGACTTCAAAGTATGTCTCGAATGGTTCGCCAGGATCCGGTAAGTCAACGACATATTGAATTGACTGATCCTGATTGAGCCAGATTGATTTTCCCTGAGATACAGCCAGCCTGATATCAAGATCCCCGTCGCCATCCAGATCTGCCAGAGTAATCTGGGAAGCAGGTCTGTTTCCCAGAACTTGCCCGCTATCCGTGAAATGGCCAGTTCCATCATTAACAAACACTGTGGGGCCTGCATTGCCATTTCCCAGTGCAGCTACAGCATCTAAATCGCCGTCTCCATCGAGATCTCCCAGCGTGGCAATCAAACCCTCCCGGCTTCCGAGTCGCTGACCGCTATTCGTGAACGTTCCAGTTCCACTGTTCAACCAGACTTCCAGGCCATCGTCGGATCGATTTCCCGTGACCAAGGCATCGAGATCGCCGTCGCCATCGACATCACCAAGCGAAAGTGAGCTCATTGGCACACTACCAATCCGTTGATTTGTCGCGACAAACGAACCATCGCCCTGATTCTTCCAGATTGCTGCAGGCCCGTGGTCAAGGTCCAGAATCGCGTCGAGATCTCCATCACTATCGAGATCATGTAGCTGGACATCGAGGGCGTCGCCGGTGCCAATTGTTAAGGCTGAGCTGGTGAACACGCCAGAGCCATCGTTCATGAGGACGAGGCCTGGCCCGTCAGGATTAACAATCACCGCATCAACATCACCATCGCCGTCAACGTCGCCGAGATCAACGCCCTCAACTTGCCCCACACCAACGTCGACTCTTGCAACAGTGAAGTGCCCCAACCCATCGTTGAACATCACCACGTGAGGAAAGCCGTAATCGTTTGTCTGAAATACGTCGAGATCGCCATCTCCATCCAGATCTGCCACTGCAGTATCTGACGCACTGTGGCCAGCCCCGACAAGCTGCTGCCGTTTCATATTGAAGTTTGAAGCCCCGTCGTTCAACCAGACCGTGCCGCGTTCATGGCCATTAAGCAGATCGATGTCGCCATCACCATCGAAATCGCCCGACGTTAGCCTATTTTGTGGATAACTGACCGCTTCCAATTCCACAAACGTGGCTGTTCCGCCGGTGACTGCCGTCAGCAGGAGTCTGGGATCCAGACGCTGAATCTGTGCCGATGTGCTGGCAGTAGTGTGAGGGTGTCGCTTCTGCGAGCCTCGCCGTCGCCGCGAACCGAAGTGCAGCAACCGTCCTGGTAATTGAACCCGCATTGTTCTGACTCCGTTTCCCTGCCTGAGTCTGGTCCGGCCAGCGACACGTTCCCTCGGTCGCACTCGCCGTCAATCCGCTGTATCAACTTTCATCGGCTTCACACTCGCTCGTGCTTTGAGTATTTCCCTCCCGCATGTTCGGATCAGGTAAAATACACAGTCTTTAATGCTCGGCATTGCGCTCGCCTCTCGGAGCGAAGTCCTTTGTGTTTTGACAGGCGGGAAGCACTTCCCGGTGGTTGTTGCTGGTTTCCCGCCTTCGCGCAAATGACGAACCGACAAACCTCAATTCGGTAGAACGATCAAACGAAAAACCCGATCCCTGCCGAGGCGGGAATCGGGTTTCAGTTTTCGGTGGAGCTTCTCAACTTCGAGCTGCTGTCAGCTGGGTATCAGAAGACGTCCAGGAGAAAGTGGTTGCCTTTATGATACGGACGAGCCGTCGGGTAGAAGTTGTGCCAGTTTTTGTTGTAGACCGGAACCCGCTGCTCGGGCGAGTAGCGATAGTACATGTGGTCGTAACTGCCTCGCTGCTGCTGGAAGTTGTGCGGGTAGTAGACGTACGGGTAATAGTTGAAGCGGTTCCAGTCGGTCGGCTGGCCTCGTCCAGCGGCCTGAGCGTCGCTCGGGTTTCCAAGCATCGTCATCAGGGCGAACAGAACCAGCCCCGTCTGTGTGAGTCGTCGGAGCATTTGCTTCCCCTTCAAAAGTTAGTCTCTTGCTGAACGAAATCGAGTTCAGTCAACACTGCCATTGCGGGCGAAATGCTGGCAGACTGAGTCCGTCTGAACTCGTATGTCTTCTCCAAAGTTCCCAACGTCAACATCCTTGTCGACCTGGGAACCCCTTCCGCAAACCTGAGCCGTCCCTGGCTCACCGTATTCTGCGGCCGCTCCGAAACTCTTCGCAGCAACGTTCGAAACCGTTCCGTCAGCGGTTGTGCTTCATTTTGATCGGCTTAGCCGGGACCGGCACAACAGGAGAATTCAGAAGAATCGGCAAAGTTTCGCACGGCTGATGGCGAGTGCGTGGTCGTCGAAATGGTCGAGGGTTACGATTTCCGCCCGGATTCGAAACAAACAATCCCGCTCAATAATGCTCAACCGGACCGACACCGGAACCACCGCTTCGGTCACCGACGAGTTCGCTTTCTGAGGAGACACCAGATGCTTTGGTCGTATCGAACACTTGTGGCCCTTTGTCTGTTTGCCGTTCTGACAACGGCCACGAGCCACCTGCAGGCGGCAGAGGAAGCGGCTCGGCCGAACATCGTTTACATCCTGCTGGACGACGCCGGGTACGGTGACCTGAGCTGCTACGGGCAGAAACTTTTCAGGACGCCGAACATTGATCAGATGGCGGCGGACGGTCTGAAGTTTACGGACCACTACTCGGGCAGCACTGTTTGCGCTCCGACCCGGTGCTGCCTGATGACCGGACTTCACACGGGGCACGCCGTTGTGCGAGGCAATCGCGAGGTTCAACCGGAAGGCCAGGCTCCCATGCCGGCGGACATTGTGACGCTGCCAAGGTTGCTTCAGAAGGCGGGGTATCAGACGGGAATGTTCGGCAAGTGGGGGTTGGGGTCTCCTGGCTCGGACAGTGATCCGATGGAACATTTCAACGAGTTCTTCGGCTACAACTGCCAGCGGCTGGCTCATACTTACTACCCGGACTACCTCTGGCATAATCGCGAGAAGGTCCAGTACGACGGCAAGGTTTACTCGGGGTACCCGATTCAGGAAGCGACGCTCAACTTCATCCGATCCAACAAGGACAAACCGTTCTTCTGCTACGTACCGATGACGATTCCTCACGCGGCAATGCACGTTCCGGAAGAATACGCCGCTCCGTTCCGTAAGAAGTTTCCGCAGTTCGAAAACAAGATCGGCAAGTACAAAGGGCCGGAAGTCAGGAACCCAGCAGCCTGCTTCGCCGGTATGATGACGCTGATGGACGAACAGGTTGGCGAGATTCTGGCTCTGCTGAGGGAGTTGAAAATCGAAGACAATACGCTGGTCATGCTGACTTCGGACAACGGCCCGCATAAAGAAGGCGGTCACATGCCGGACTTCTTCGACAGCAACGGCCCGCTGCGAGGCCACAAGCGAGACCTTACCGAAGGCGGTATTCGAGCCCCGCTGATCGCTCGCTGGCCGGGAAAAATCGCCGCCGGCACGACGACCGCTCACATCGCCGCGCACTGGGACTTGCTGCCGACGGCCTGTGAACTTGCCAAAGCGTCAATGCCCGACGGAATCGATGGAATCTCGTACGTGCCGACACTACTTGGAAAGTCTGCGGAACAGACGCCGCACGAGTATCTCTACTGGGAGTTTCTTGAACGAGGCGGCAAGCAGGCCGTCCGTATGGGCCAGTGGAAAGGCGTCCGCGAGGGGCTGTTCAAGAACCCGGACGCTCCGCTTCAACTGTACGATCTGAGCAAAGACATCGGCGAAGAAAACAACATCGCGGCGAAGCATCCTGAAAAAGTCGAGCAACTCGGAGACCTGCTCAAAGCAGCCCACGTTGAGTCCGAGACGTTCCCACTGTTTTCTGCCGGGAAGAAACGGTAGAACAGGCTCGTCTCAGACACGGCCCGACAAAGGCATCGTTTCATCACCGGAAGTAAACCGTCATGCAATGGGGAATCGAACAGCTTCTTTACGTGGGGCAGCTGGCGATGCCGGTGATTGGGTTGGGCGTCCTGATCATACTGCTGTTGGCAGTGGCGGACCGGCACCCCCGAAACGATTCTCCTCCTGACGATCCCAAACCGCCCGCCAAGCCGGACGTTTAGGCAATTGCCAGTAAGCAGGTGTTGCCATAGCCGATCAACGCCCCGGAGATGACTATGGAACTTTTCGGCGCGATCATTCTTGTGGTCATTGCAATCATCTGCGGTACTGCCAGCAGGAACCGCAAGCAGCAGAAACCTGACGAGTAGCGTTTGCGGACTCCACCAGCCGTGCAGGACGCATCATTTCCGCTCTGCTGGGCCGGCCATCACTTCGCGGCAGTCTTCACTGGCGGCAGAAGATTTGACAGCGTGGCGTCGAGATCCTTCGGGGCAATCGAAGTGGTGACTGCTTTTCCCTCGGCATCAACCAGCCAGATTTGTGGGATCGTGGTCACTCCATAATGAACGGCGACGGGATGATTCCAGCCTCGCCGTTCGCGGTCAGTGTGGAAGACAGTCCGCCAGCTCGTGCTGAATTTTTCCAGGAAGGCGTCGATCGCCAGTTCGTCGGTATCGAGGTTCACGCCCATGACCTGGAGACCTTGCTTCTCAAACTTTTCAGTGGTCGCAATGATCGATGCGGCCTGCTCAACAAACGGAGTGGCTTGACTCGACCAGAAAACAACCAGCACGGGCGAGCCTTTGAAGTCGGCCACCGAAATGAATCCGCCGTCGAGCGTCGGTCCACCGAGGTCAACCGGTTTTCCGATCAGATTGAGGCGTCGCAGCACGGGAACTGTCTGTTGAGCCTGCGGTGTGTCGGCGTACTTTTGCCGCAGCGTTTCGAAACAGAGGATCGCTTCTTCCCGCATGCCGTAGAAATCGCACGTTGCGCCGGCGTCATTGAGAAGTTCAACCGCTCGTTCCTGTTCACCAGGGAATCGTTCTGCGAATAACCGAGCCTGCCGGGAGAATTCCTGGATGTATCGGACGTCTTCACTTCCCGAATACTGAGCATTCTTATGAACGAATCTCGCGAGGATGTATGCCGATTCTGACGCGGCCCGCGACTTCGGATCGCGGTTGTAAAACGAGTCTGCAAAGCTGAATAACGAATCGATGCTGTCCTGGTCGCCCTGCAGCGACAATGCCAGCAGTGATTCCATCAGCCGATGCACGGCGACGTTGAAGACCGCTTCGAGTTCGGGATCCTGGTGAGTTTTGGCGATTGCTTCTTCGGCGAGTTTGACGATTTCCTGATTGCGTGCCCGGCGAGCTTCCCGCTGTTTTTCGATGTCGTCTGTTTCGGGAAATGGCTGCATCCGAAGTTTGGTCATCTCAAGAACCAGCCAGCGTGGCGAGCCTTTTCCGGGGGGAGCACTCGCTTCCCGCTGATTGGCTGCTGCCGCAGCTTTCGCTTCGTCTGAATCCAGGTCAGGAGTTGCTGGAGAACCTGTCGAAATCGCAGCGGTCGGAAGTGCTCCGGAGCCGGACGTTGAATTCGTCTCGCTTGACGCTGCTCCGCTGCCGGAGTCGACAGACTGCGGAGCCGTCGATTCGCCACCGCATCCGGCAACGAATAAGGCAAAAGCTGTGGCCAGACCAAACAGGCCGTTTCGAGCTATCAGCATCGTTCTCTCCATCCCTTGAGAGTCGCGTTTCAAACGCGATCCATCGTCAACCTGCAACCCGTCTGGTGCTCCCCACACAAAACCAGTCACCGATTTGTCAGCAATCCAGACAGTGGACGCCTTCAGCAATATCCGCAACACCTGTCATCGACATCTCTGGTAGCTCCGGCAGAAGCCGATCCGGTGGCGGGTTGTAGTTCAATTCACGAAAACGGGACAAGACGGAGTCCGTCCGCCGCAACCATTTGCCCGTGCGCATTCAATTGAGCGATGGTGGTCGCTTAGGTCGGTGCGCTTTGATCGTCAGTCCCTCACGGGCGGCAAAAAGCAGCGTGTCAGCGCCCAGACGTTTCAGTCGTCGGGCTGCATCGTCCGACATTTTGCTGATCATCTGGTCGGTACTCTGCGGATCGTGATGGCACATCGCCAGAATGTCCGGCTTCACCTGATCGCACAGGTCCACAACGGTGGCGATCGAGTTGTGTCCCCACCCGACTCTCTGAGGATAAACGCTGTCGGTGTATTGCGTGTCGATGGCGATCAGGTTGGCTCCCGACATGAACTCGATCAGATCGTCCGCGTACTGGCGTCGGGCAAGATGATCGGAAAGCAGTTCTTCTCTGTTGAGAGCGATCTGGTCCAGTTCAGAATCCGTCGCGAGTACAAAGACGGCACCATCTGCTTCGACTCGATAGCCAAGCGAACCACCAGGGTGAGGCAGCCGAAACGGCTGAATCTTCAACTTTCCGACTTCGAACGGTCCGTCGACCGTCTTGAACTTCAGCTTAGCCTGCATGGCAGAAAGTTCGATCGGGAAATAGTCGCCTGTCATCTGCCCGGAAAGAAGTTGTTCGACACCGGTCGATTCCCGTTCCTCGCCCCAGATCGTAAACGAATTCTGAGGCATATATCCGCAGGAGAAAAACGGAAATCCCTGAATGTGATCCCAGTGCAAATGCGTAAACACAATCGCCGCGTCGACTGGCTTGCCAGAGAATTCGTTCAGCCACGACATCCCGAGTTCTCGAATTCCGCTGCCAGCGTCGAACACAAGCAGCGTGTCTTCGTGACGAACCTCGATGCAGGTCGTATTGCCGCCGTACTTCTTCGTCTTGCGGCCTGGAGTCGGAATTGACCCTCGAGTACCCCAGAATCGTACTGTTAAATCGCTCATCCGACGGACCTGTGTTGATTTTTGAGGAGACTTGCCTGCACCGAAAGACGAATACTCAACCGTTGCTGGTGTCATCCCCAACGTGTTCAAGCAAACGATCAAACAGGAACAGCGAATGTCCAATCTGCACGCTGTCCCCACCATGCAGAACACACGAGACGACAGGAACGCCGTCGACGTAGGTTCCGTTGCTGCTGCCGAGATCTTCAATCACAAAGTCCGTGTCCGTTTGATAAACGCGAGCGTGCCGTCGTGAAACGCCATGGTCAGTCAGAACAATGCCCGACTTCGGATCCCGACCGATCACAACTTCCGGGTCGCTGATGACCAGCTTCTCTTTGGTATGACCAGCGATCGGGGTCAACGCGCCGACAATCCGCAGGCGGGCGTCATACCGTTGAAAATCGGAAAGAGCGATATCTCCGACCGTCTGCCGGGCCGGTTCAAATATCGTGAATTCTTCATCTGACATTGCTGTTCCTCCAGACGTTTCAGACGTAATCAAGGCTGCCATTTCGAGATGATGTCGATTTCAGCCGACATTCTCGTCGTATTTCAGCTTCGTCGAGAACCTGTCTGTGTAAATCCATGTCCGAACGGTTCAGCCTTCCGTGCGAACCAGCGTCTGCTTTTTCTAAACGGTTACCCGCGTGAAGGTAACCGTTCATCGCCATCATGCACACGTAAAGCTGTCAATGATTTGTCAATGGCCTGCATCGGAAGTTTCGTCAGAATGGCCTTTCCGTGGAATACGTACTTTCTGAATCCTGCTGAAACGGCGTAAAATCACAGCAAAACAACTGGTACGACTACAACCGGTACGACAACTTTGATGGCGGGCGACGCAGCGTCCGCCAGCATCATGAGAAACCCACTTGAGAGCCCTATGCCCCCCGAAACACTCACATTCTCAGCAGGTCCCGCGTTTCAGAGTCAGGAACAGATCCGAATTCTGTTCGGGTGTCAGGACCAGTACCTGCGCCAGATTCGCGACCGCCTGGGAATTAACGTCGTCATTCGTGGCGATGAACTTCGCCTTAGCGGCGAGCCCGAGCAGGTGAAGATCGGTCAGCGAGTTTTTGCAGATCTGAAACGGATCGTTGAAAAGTACGGCGAACTGGTTCCGTCCGAGATTACGGCGACGCTCGCCCGGCACTGTCCAGACTCGGAGCTGGATTTCACGGCAACGCCGGACAGTTCCGTAAGCCTTGCCGAACCGCCAGGCCATTCCGCTGAGTACTTGCGATCTTCAGAGCCGAACACACCAGCAAACGGGACACGCGGTCGCGATAACTCCGGACCAGCTCAGGGCACCTCGCCCGATCTGGGCGGCATTGACCTGTTCGAAAAAGCTCGAAAAGTCAAACCGCGAACCGAGGGCCAGGCTCGCTACGTCAACTCGATCCGCGAGAACGACCTCGTGATCTGTCTCGGCCCCGCCGGCTGCGGGAAGACCTACCTGGCAGTGGCAATGGCGCTGAATGCCCTCCGAACTGAGCTGGTCCGGAAGATTGTGCTTGTCCGCCCGGCGGTGGAGGCCGGAGAAAAACTGGGATTTCTTCCGGGCGATCTGCTGGCGAAAGTAAACCCTTACCTGAGGCCGCTGCTGGACGCGCTGGCGGACATCGTCAGCTTCGACCAGGTCAAACGGTACATGGAAAACGACATCATCGAGATCGTCCCGCTGGCGTACATGCGAGGTCGAACTCTTAATGATACGTTCATAATTCTCGACGAAGCTCAGAATACCACGTCGACTCAGATGAAGATGTTTCTGACCAGGATGGGCGAAAATTCACGGATCGTTGTGACGGGCGATCCGACTCAGGACGACCTCCCGGACAACGTGACATCGGGACTGCTGGATGCGACTCGGCGACTGAAAGGCATCCCTGGAGTTGAAGCGGTCGAGCTGTCTGGTCAGGATATCGTCCGTCACAGGCTTGTGCGTGACATTGTGCGAGCCTACGACGATTCACCGCAGAAGGGTGGTTCTCGACCGGGCCGGAAAAAGTAAGCCTGCAAATCGGGAAGCCGACCCGGCTGACGGTTACACCAATCACAGAGAAACCATTGAAGCTCACTGCATCACGTCTTTCTCGCCTGTACTTAACCGTAACCGGTCGTTCCGACCGTGCCGGCGTCTGAATCCATGCCGTTTTTAGGGCACAAGCATTCGAGACGTCACCGGGCGTCTCGCCGTTCCATCGGAACATCACACGGGGCCTTTACCCGCGTGACTGCTTCGCTGCGTGATCGTGGAGTTCTCGCACGGTTGTCGCTTTGTCTGCTGGCGATTGTCGTTCTGTCGGGCGTCGTTCAAGCGTGGAAAACGCCTTTCGCGTGGCGTTATGGAGACCGGCCGGCTCAAGGTATTCTGGCGACGGTCGATTTTCAGCGAATCAACACACGTGAAACCGATCGACGACGCGAGCAGACCGCTGAACGAGTCCCGCTCCATTTCCGCCGTGAAGACTTGCAGAAGGACATGCTGACGGATGAATTGCGGGCAGATTTTCTGACCGTCGCCGAGAGCGAGTCTCTCGACACCCTGGCGGATGATGTCAAGGACGTGTTTGGACTCATCCCGGCAGGTACAGACAAACGCGACGATGGCTCGCGTGCCGCTACTTCTGAAGCAAGGTATGAAACTCTTCGTAGATTGGTCCGGGCGGCTGACCAGTCAACGGAAGGTGTGACCGAGCAGGCTCGAATTGAGCGGGTTGCGGGATTGCTGGCCGAGTTTCAGCAGATTCTGCGAGTTATTGACCGTCCCGGAATCATTGATCCTGAAGCGGTGGCTCGGCGACAACTCAGTCCCGGTCAACGCCTGGCCATCGAAGCGGACGAGGGCGATGCCCCGATCGTTGCTGGAGTTGGCGATGTTGACCTGCCAACCATGATGAAACCCGGCGGTAGAATAGCAGCAGCCTGGGAGACCGTTCCGCTGCTCGCCACGATTCGGCCCAGCATTGAAGCGTGGCTGAATGCCAGAGTCGAACACACGCTGACTTACGACCGTCCGCGAACGCTGGAGGCTCTTCGCGCAGCCAGAGACAACGTCGAAGTCGTGTACGAAAAGTGGTATCAGGGACAAATCCTTGTCGGCCCAGGGGAATTGATCGGTGCGGAAGAAATCGAACTGCTCCGTGACGAATACAACCAGGCGGAAAAACAGGTGCCTGCTTATCAGAGGTTAATCCGGTCCGGCACCGTGCTGTTAATGATGATCGTGCTGGCCGTTATCAACGGCGCGTACCTCGTTCGCAACGAACGCGGCCTCACACAGTCTTACTCGCGACTTTCGATTTATCTGGGGTCGATGATTCTTGCGGTCGGGGTTGGTTGCTGGGCAACGCAAACGCCGGTTCTTCGCGCCGAAGTCGTTCCTGTTGTCGTCATGGCGATGATTTTCGCAGTTGCCTACAACCAGATTATGGGCGCTCTGACAGCCATGACGATCAGTCTGCTGCTGACGCTGGCAACCTCGGGCGAGCTGACCGATCTGGTTGTCCTGATCAGTGTTTCTGCCACCGCGGTGATCATGTTGTCGAGCGTGCCATCGAGGTCAACGCTGATCAAAGCCGGATTCGTCACCGGGATCGCGTTCTTCGTTGTTGATTGTGGAATGGGCGTCCTCGACAGCCAGTCTCTGGACATCAACTGGTCGGACGGTCGACTCCTCGCGGAAGCCTGCAAGGGAGCCGCGTGGTGTCTCGGAGCCGGATTTCTGGTGGCTGGCAGTCTGCCTTTCATCGAGCGAGCCTTCGGAGTCGTTACCGACATCAGCCTGCTTGAAATGAGCGACATCTCGCATCCGTTGCTGCAGGAACTCGTCCGCCGCGCCCCCGGCACTTACAACCACTCAATCTCTGTGGCGACGATCGCCGAAACCGCCGCGGAATCCATCGGTGCCAACGGCCTGCTCGTCCGGGTCGGAGCATACTTCCACGACATCGGCAAGATGCTCAAGCCCGAATACTTTGTCGAAAATATGACCGAAGGAATGAAGAGTCGCCACGATGATCTCGCCCCGGCCATGAGCACCCTGATCATCATCGGCCATGTTAAAGACGGAGTTGACCTGGCACTGGAACATCACCTTCCGCAGCCGATTATCGACTTTATCGAGCAGCATCACGGAACGACTCTCGTCCAGTACTTTTATCACGCCGCTAAAAAACAGGCCGAGGGGAATGCCGACCATCGGACCGATGCCGAAGAATCCTCATTCCGTTATCCTGGCCCGAAACCGCAAACCAAAGAAGCGGGCGTCATGATGCTGTCCGACGCGGTTGAAAGTGCCAGCCGAACGCTCAGCGAACCAACTCCGCGCCGAATTGAAACGCTGGTCCATAAAATCACAATGGATAAGCTGCTTGACGGGCAGTTTGAAGAAAGCCCTCTGACGCTGAGTGAAATTCACACGATTGAGGAATCGCTGACGCAGTCGCTGATCGCCATCTACCACGGTCGGATCAAGTATCCCGAGCAACGCAGTGCGTAAGTCTAAGAACCCTTCTGTAATCCCTTCCGGTATGTACGAGATAGACATCGCGGATCATCAGGACTGCCTGACGATTGACGAAGAATTCGTCAGGACGGTCGTCCGTCAGACACTTCAGGCTGAGCAGGTCGCCGCTGCAACAATCAGTGTGGCTATCGTCGATAACGCACAGATTCACGAACTGAACCGGCAATACCTCAATCACGACTACGAAACTGACGTCCTCAGTTTTCTACTGGATGAGTCCAGCGGCCCGTCGGCGCAACAACTGCCAAATGCCCCGCGAGGAAACGGAAAGACGATCGACGGTGAAGTCATCGTCAGCTCAGAAATGGCCATCGACATGGCTGCTGACTACTCGTGGGAGTCGTTGGACGAGCTGACTCTCTACATCGTCCACGGGCTGCTTCACCTGTGCGGCTACGATGATCTGACCGCTGACGAGTTACCCATTATGCGGGCTCGCGAGTGCCACATCTTCGAAGTTCTCGGCAGGCCGAAACCGGTCCGGGATGCGGCGGACCAGGGCCACGTTGATGAACCTCGACCTTTCAATAACGAAACGACAGCCCAACCAGGAGGGCTGTCGTGACCTCAGCCATCGCTCTGCCCCTCTGTGCCGCGTTACTGGCTTTATTGTTTTACGCATCGATCGCGTGCTACAGCCTGCGAGGCTTCTCGCGAGCAGAACTCGACGAACTCTGCAAAGAACGCGGCAAGGAAAACCGGTTCCTTGACATTCTTAAAAACTGGGAAGCAGCACTGGTGGCCTGCGAGACGATTCTGGCAATCGCCTCGCTCGTTTTCGTTTCTATCGTTGTCCTTCATTGGAATCTGTTACTCCAGACGGGGGCTCAGCCCGCGTCGATAGGCGAGTGGTTCGACTACGTCATGCGTTGGGGCGTTCTGCTGGCATCACTCATCGCATTTGGAATTGTCTTCCCCAGATCCGTCGCGCAGGTCGCGGGCGAAAGTTTTCTGTACCGAGGGTGGCCTCTGATTCAGTCGGCAGTCACCGTCCTTGGGCCGATCATTCGGCTCGCCACGCAGATCGACACAATCTTTCACCGGTTGTACGGCGTTGATCAAACGGACCCGAACGACCCGGAATCTCTGACCGACGAGATCAGATCAGTTGTCGACGCCGGGGAAAGAATGGGCGCAATCAATGCCAGCACGGGTTCGATGATCGATCAGGTGATGGACCTGCAGGACGCCGTCGTGGCGTCAGTCATGACTCCGCGAACGGAAATGCGGTTCATTCGTGCCGACATGACCATCGCCGAATCCCGAGCCGAAATTCTCGATTCCAGACACACAAGAATTCCAGTGATTGGCGATTCGACCGACGACATAAAAGGAATTCTTTACGCCAAAGATCTTCTCCAGTACGTCGACTGTCCGCCGGACGAGGTTCCATCCATTTCTGAAATATGCCGGGAAGCGATGTACGTTCCGGAAACGACAGCCGTTGACCGCCTGCTCGAAACCATGAACCGCAAACGCGTCCACATGGCGATCGTTCTGGACGAGTATGGCGGAGTCGCTGGCCTGGTCACGATGGAAGATCTGCTGGAGGAAATCGTCGGCGAGATCGTCGACGAAGATGACGACGAAGAAGTCGACCCCGTCCAGCGGCTCTCACCCACGATCAATGAAGTCGATGGTCGAGTCCATATCGACGACCTGATCGAAGAATTCAACTACGACCTGCCGGATGATCAGGACTTTGACACGATTGGCGGGTTTGTGTTCTCGCAGCTGGGGCGGATTCCAGCTGTTTCAGAAACATTCGAATATGGCACGCTCCGATTCACGATCCTGGAAGCTGACCCTCGGCGAATCCTGAAACTTCGAATCGAATGCGACGACTCGCTTAACCCCGTTGGTCGTGACGAGTAATCGATCCCGGTCTGAGTTCCGGGTCGCCGCTACTTTTTTGCAGGAAGCTGCCAGTTCGAATCGAACAGGTCAGCCCAGACCGTAGTCGCTTTGGTGGGATCATTAACGCTGTCCGGAAATTTCTGCACGGCAATGTCTCCAAGTTTCGGAAACAGCCACGAATTCGATGCGAGAAAATCTTTCTGGTGCATCGTGTGGCCCGAATTGATCACGACGTAGCGGCGAGAATTCAGCGGGTTCGGGTAAATCATCGACAGAAAATGCGTCTTTGAATCGTACGTTTCCCCGTTGACTTCAAAGCCGTTTTTCGTCCAGCGTACCGGAAGTTTCTCGATCACTCGCGCCATGACGGCGTTCGATCCGGGATCGCCAAAGAGAACCAGGTTTGAACTGGCGATGTGGTCGTCAGTGAGCTGGTCGTCCGCAATGACCCGCACTCGACCACGCAGCCATTTATCGAACTCCTTCTCAAACAGCTGCAAAGTCGCTTCAGCTCGTGCCTGAGTTTCCTGCGACCACGCATCGCCAGTCCCGCGGACACAAACAAACGATTCCATGAAGGCATCATCGATTGGTCCTTGAAGATTGTGGCGTTTGGACAGCCTGGGATTCTCAACAAATGCCAGCGAGTCGTCGTACCCGAGCAGGTTCCATCCATCGCTGGACTGCTGATAGTAAACGTCCGGCAGTAGTCCATCAGCAGCAGACCTCAGTGGAAAAGGCTTTCCGTCAAGTTCAACCTCGTCTGCGATTCCGCGTGCGATTCTCAGTGCCGAAATATTTTTCGTTGTCAGACGCAGAACCCCGTCGTCGTCCACGCCACCTTCCGCGAGGGTTTCTTCGTACGGCTTGATCATCTCCTCGATTGTCAGCCATTCGCACTGGTTGTACTTGAGCGTCCATGTCACGAAACGAATTTCTTTGCGACCGGGGAATTGAGGTCGACCTTCTTTCGACTTTGCGGTGTGAAACTCCATGAATTCCTTGTAGCTGTCGGGATGAAACTTGTGCCCCATGCCCGGACCGATCAGCAGCTTTGCATCGACGCCGAGTTCCTCGCCACGCTCCATCATCGTCGTGCTGGCCGCAAGTTGAGCGTCCAGTTCGCCGCCGTAAGTACAGAACGGAACATTGAACATGTTCAAGGCGTAGTCGATTGAATCGTAAATATGCAGACCTCGATGCTGGTGAGTCGGCAACTGTTCCGCCTGGTTCTGATATTTGTAGAAGTCGACGAAGCCCGCTCCTGGACCAACCGACGACCACTTTGACGGATGATGCAGGCCCAGGTGCCACGCTCCCGCCCCGCCCATGGAGAAGCCCCACAACGTGATCCGTTTCGAGTCGATCCGGTATCGACGGCTGACATCGGCGATCGCTTCGAAGACGTCGGTTTCACCGCTCCACCGGTAGGCATTGTCTGTGCGGCCGAAAACGTCGAGCTGAATCCAGTCCTGCCCGTCCTGTGGCTTCCTATCCTGATGCTCGTTGAAGAAGCGAACCTCGTTGCGAGTGCCACCTCGACCATGCAGTTTGACATGCAACGGAAATCGAAAACCGGACTTTGCATCACCAGACTCTGCCGGCAGTGACAGAGCGTACGGCTGAGTTGAGCCATCAACGCTTGAAACGTAGCCGCGAATCGTCGAGCCGACGGTCTTAGACCACGGAGCCTGGCCAGCTTTTAACTCTCCAGCTCGTTTCATCCCGGTGGCGATGGCCGTTTCACAGTATTTTACCCAGGCCGACGGAGCATCGGATTTCTTCTTGTTTGAGTAGAACTCGTCGTGACGCAGGCACCAGTCAACGCCTTTCGCGAAAACTTCAACATCGGCGATGTCACGCGGCTTAGCCTTCGAAGCTTTCAGGCTGGCGATCTCAGCGTTAAGCCGACTGAGTGCCTCACGCAATTCTTTTGCCGCGTCTACCGGCGGAGCCTGAGCAGCAGCGAACTCCGTTTTCGCCATAAAGACCGTCAGCGCCATGATTGTGAGAATCAGATTTCGCATAGTTTACTAAGCCTGTGGAAGAGCTTTGCCGGACAATGCCGTTTACAGAAACAGGCATCACGATGGACTCAGATCGTGGCAGATTCTGCGTCAGCTGTCAGCTGAGCGGAGTTTTCTCAGGTCGTGGTTCTCTGGCACCAAACTCGCTGAGTGTTCGCGATGATAAGCCGTCGTAACAGCTGACCCGGATTGAGGGTGCTTTCAGAGATGAGGTCGATCGAAATTCACCGTCAAGTGCTCAGCATTCTGAACAGTCGCAAGCTTCAGGTGTCAGCAAAAGCTGACAGCGGCCGTACGTCTTTGCTCCCAATCGCCGAAATCGATGTCACGTCATGCTCAATTGACACGTCATCGCTCAAGTCTTGAAGGCGGACAACCCGTACGTTCTGCCCCACACACGGCATCATGCATGATTCACGCTCGGCATCGGGCCGGAAGGTTTCAGACCGGCATACACATTGCGGGAGTTGCGTTCGGCGGATTTCTTCCGTCGCGTTGCATTGTTGCCACATCAAACGATGCGACTCCGCAACCCGGCTTATGCAAAGAGATTCCTCAATGCATTCACAGAGAGCTTCTCATCTGAAACGGCCCTCTGAAACGGCGGCACCGAGATTTCCAACTTCGACTTTCCTTGCAGGTTGATCTCACATCCTCTCACAGAAAACTTCCGTCATGTCCGAATCAAATCGCTCAGGCCGAGCTCTGGTTCTTACTCTGCTGGTTCTTGCCATCGTCGGAGTGATCGGCTGGCACTTCCTCTCGAAACCAGTCGACCCGCTGACCGAACTTAAGCAACGAATCGACCAGACGATCCTTGCGGGAAATCCGCAGGGAGCCATTGTCATGCTTCGCCAGCTGTCAGAAATTCAGCCCGACAGCTACGCGGTGCACAAGGTGATTGCTGACACTTCGCGCGACATCGCCCGGCAATCGAACCCGAACTCCGGCGACACTCCCGAGGGGGTCAAGCATCTCATCGAAGCGTCGCGAATCAGGCCCGACAACATCGAGGTTCTGCGGCGGCTCCACACCGCATTTCTGCTGAAAGGCCAGGAAAGAAACGCCGGTGAAGCAGCCATGCGTCTGGTCAAACTCGGAAACACTGATACCGACATGATCGCGCAGGCTGTGCGTCACGCCATCGAAATTGGCGACCAGGATTTCATCGCTTCTCAGGCGGGCGAAGTTGTCGGTGATTCTTTGCAGGCGGACATTTTGAATCTGGCAGTTAAAATCGAAAAGGAAGGTGAGCAGGCAGAAGACGAGACCTTCTGGGAAGCAGATCGAATCGTTACCCGCATGCTGCAGACGGCAAGCATCCGCCTGCAGGCACTTGATAAGTTCTACTTCCGCTACGTGGGAATCATCTTTGAAACCACAGTCCGACATGCGCACTCCGGAGCCGAAGCGGACCGACGATTGCTCCAGGCATTTTCAGTGATCTCGCGGCTGGCCATCAGTGACGCCGGTCGAGCAAATCGAATCGAAGTTGTGGAGATGGCTGCACGGCCAGTTTCGGCAGCACTGCGATCGCGAGTTCGCGAAGGGCTGGATCAAACAGCTGCCAGCTCGGAACGTTCGGATTTGACTGCACGGCGAAAAGCGCTGCAACAGTTTGTGGACCTTGCCGAGCCGATCTTCAAAATGGGTACGGCTTCGCCATTTGTTTACGAGCAGCTTTCGCGTGTCGCGCTGGAACTCGAAAACGACAAGCTGGCGATTCAGATGCTGAAACGCGGCTTTCAGCTTCACTCCAGGATGGATCCACAACGACAGAACGAGCTGATGTCAGTGCATGCTCAGTCAGCCATGCGTCTGATCGGTCGCGGTCAGTTTGAGCCGCTGCGTGACGACATCGAAGCATTGCGACGCCAGGAGCACACGGCACACCTCGGCGAATTAATGAGCGGTCTGCTCGCCTTCCAACAGGGCCGTTTTGACGATGCTCATGCCAGTCTGGACGCGATCCCTCGCGACTCGCCACATGCCGTGGCAGCCTCCGGGCTGCTTGTCCGCATTCTGCTTCTTCAGAATCGTTGGGAAGAGGCACTGAAACTGATTTCGACGGTCGATGAACTTTGGCCGACGTTACCCGAGGTCACTCGGCACTGGCTGGCCGAGGCCGCTGGCAGCCGTGACCGGCTGAAGCTGCTCAAAGTTTGCTGCATGCTTCGCCTCGGTCAGGTTCAACCCGCGATCGAGGTCTTGTCGTATCTGGATACGAGTTCTCTGCGCGCGAAGTCCCGCCTGATTCGATTGATCGAGCTGATGCGGTCTGGCAATTCAAAACGCAGCTGGGAAGTCTTACGCGAAGCCCGCAAGGACGATCCGCACGACTTCGACCTGCTGCTTGGTGAATTCGGAATGCTGCTCCGCGATGGCGCCTCCGACGGTGCCGCGCGAGCACTGGCCTCGTTCGTTCAGCAGCATCCCGATCAGGCACACGCCGGCCTGGCGTACGTTGAGTGGTTGCGAAGTCAGGAGGAAACAACAGCAGCTTTGACCGCGATGAAAAACGTTCGCACGACCGCTCCTGAAAAACTTATTGTGTGGCTGCTGTCGGCGGACCTGCTGATGACGGAGCGGCGCGCGGCTGAGATTGGTCAGCTTGTTGCGGAAATGCAGCACTACGAAACCGCCGTCACACACATCCCCGTCGTGCATGCTTACTCGGTCTTGCGAAGCGAGGGGCTGGACGATGCGGCATCAGCGATGCTGGAATCGAGTTTCGAAGCGCACCACAGCAATGGTTACACGACCCCGGAAGCAATGGTTTCACTGGCTAAAGGGAACGGCGATATTGCGTACAAACAGTTTGCTTCGGCATTCAACGTTTCCTCAATCGCGGCTCGAGACCGCGAACGACTGCTCGATCAGATCGGCGAAGCTTTTGCCAACATCGATCCAGCGGCAATCTCGACACACATCGATCGAATTCTCGTCGACTTTCCAGCCGAGCCGGCCCTGTTGATTGCGTCGGTTGAACTCGATCTTCGTAAAGGTGCTTATGAATCGGCGACGGAGAAAATCGACCAGTTGCAGGCTGTCGATTCGGTTCCAGGGAGAGCCGGCTTTCTGCGAGCACGTCTGCTGACAGCTTCCGGTCTGCCGAACCGGGCTCTGGAAGAACTCGAAGAAGTTTTCAAGGAAGCTCCGCGACACGGACGAGCCCATCTACTTGCTGCACGACTCGAATATGGCAATCGAGAATACGCACGAGCTTTGATCGAACTGCGACAGGTGCCGTATCCACTTTCAGACACCGAAGAAGCGTCACTGCTGATGGGGCGAACACTTTCTCACCTGAACCGGGCGGAAGAAGCTGCCATCTCGCTGACCGAACGAGTGCAGCGTGATCCGCAACGAGTCGAGCCGTGGCTTGCCTTGTCTCAGGCGTACGCCAGCCAGAACCAGCCGAACAACGCAAAAGCGGTACTCGAACAGGCTCTCCTGTTTCATGGTAATGATCAGCGTGTGCAGGACAGGTTGCTGGCCATACACCTCGAACAGAACGACATCACGACTGCGGACACTCTGTCTCAGAAATTTGGAGGCCCCTCGCCAGACCTGCCGACCAGCATGCGGTTTGCGAAGCTCTTCCTGGAAAGCGGCGAGCCGGAAATCGCTTACAGGTGGATCAGCCGCGCCCATATGGTTCCGAACGCCGAGTCCAGCAATGAACTCGTTTTTCTCGACGCGATGCTGCTCCATGAGCGCGGCATCAAAAATGGGCGTTGGGAAATGCTTCAGGCTGCGCGACGCCGGTACGAAACGCTGCTCCAACGACAGCCCGGCCACATCGCTGCGCTCAATGGTCTGGCACGGCTTCTGATGCGAGACCTGCGGACGGCTGCGGAGGGCGTGGCCGTCGTGGAGCAGATCAGAACGGCCATGCCACTGGATCGTTTGAATCCCGAAGTTCAGGCAACCGTTTCGGAAGCTTATCGCCGAGCTGGTCGGCCGACTGAAGCACTGACCGTCATCAAGCGAAGCATTAACCAGAACCCGGACGCCGCCGTGCTGCGTCTTGAGTTCGCCGCCGCACTGCTTGAAAGTTTCCCGGAAGACCCAGTGAAGGCCCGGCAGGCCAAAGACGAGCTTCAGCGTGCCGCCGAACTCCGCTTGCCCGCAAGTCGCCTCACTGAATTCAACAACCTGTCGGCGAAGCTTGAAAACTCGTAATCGAGTGGTCGGTCGCTGAGAGGCTGCAATGTCTTCGATGGGTTCGAAGCAGATGAAGACAAGCTGACAGCCGCGACGGAGGCGATGTTTCCGATTTCATCGGCGGCAGCAAATTCTCGTGTTGCAACGGTGGTGACTTCCGGCATCACATTCGGCACAGCCAGTGCGTCCGACAGTGTCTCTGCAAAGTCAGTCGTGTGGCGCCAGTCATTCCGACCGATTCCAGTCAGGATGCCGGTTCCTCGGACGAGTCCAACCGTGCAGGCGTTACGGTTGATTCCGCGCACTCTGAGTTTTGTGCTGCTGACAGCACCTCGCGGGACGATAACTCGATCCGAGGTCTTCGTGGCCGCTCAGTACCATCGGCACAGGGCGATTTCCACTCCGCGACGGCCTTCCGCTTCCCATCTCAATTCAACTCACGCTGGTCGACTATGGCAGCATCCAGGTCCGAGTGCTTCGTTGCTCAGGTTTCGCCGGATGTCCAGTCATAACGCCATGTGCGAGGACCCTTCATGACTCAACTTTCCACTCCAACTACAACTCTGCTTCGCATTCCGTTTAGCGGACTGACAGATTTTCAACCGCAGGCACTTGCGCCAGGCCTGCCGATGCTGGACGTCAACAAGTTGACCTACCAGATTCTGCTCGGCTGGTTCGGTGATCTCCTGGCTGAGCCGGAACTCGACGATGAGGGCGTCATGTTCCACGCACAGCGAAGCGGTATTCGGCAAACGATTGTCGAACGAGCACTCGCGACGTCTGGAGACCTGCACGGCTCCCTCCAGCCTCAATACGAAAAACTCAAGAACGCCCTCTTTGACGTTCGACCAGTCAGTCCCAGCGAACGGCTGATCTTCAACCGGCTGCAACCACCGATCGGAAATCACGAAGGTTTCCTCTACCGGGTGCTGACCGAAAATGGAGACGAGCAGCTTGTCTGGTGCTGGGGGTTCCAGCGACGAACACAGTACGGCGACGCGAGGCTCTGCAGTAATGCCGAATGCTCGATGCTGTTTCTGCATGATTCGCTGGCAGACCCGCAGTGCCCACATTGCGGCACACCGTTCACCGCGGCGATCGAGGATGCCCGTGAGGCCTCTTCAAAGTTCCCAATCCGAAAAGCGTCAGCCGCTGCCGCCATCCTGTTGCTGGCAGGCGGAGCTTTCTGGTTCAGTTCTGACCAAACGGACTTGTCTGCCGACACAGTCTCCAACTCAGTCGACGTCGACAACTCTGTCCCCCAAACCAACCTCGCTCCCTACGACGACCTTGCAGCGTCGGAAATGGCCAACACAACCAGGAACAACGAAAACGAGGACATCCTGGAATTCCCGGAAGCCGAACTGGCTGATGCCGGCACTTCAGTTTCCGCTGGCACCGTAGAACTCTCGACCGAGGTCGCTGAACCGTCATCGACCGAGCCGCCGGAACTGTTCGTTGGATTTAACGATCTTCCTGAAGTCGACAATCCAGACACCAACGACGACTCAACCCCGGACGTTGCAGAACCGTTATTCCCCGAGCCAACGCTTCCGTCTGTTGTCTCATTGCCAGACCTGCCTGACAACTTCGAGCCTTTCGACAGCATCCCCGCGAAACCAGAAGATTCAACGGCATCGACGGTCGAAATCGCCGAGCCGATTACCGAGCCAGAGGTGTCGCTTCCGATTGTCAAAGCCGACAGTTTCCCACAGGACAAAGCCGGCGAGGCTCCGGGGTTGCCGGACGTACTGCCCGAACCACTGGTGGCTCAATCCAAACCAGAAGCTCCGACTGAAACTCAGGATCCGACTTCAGAAAATGAAGCAACCCTCACGCAGAACGATTTGCCTCTGACTTCCGACACGGAGCCTGTCGCAAAACCCGAAATTTCCAAACCGGACCTGCCTGATCCTGAAAATTCGATCGTTCAGGATAAGCTCGTCGAGAAAGTTGAGAAACCAGTCTCGGAGGCTCCAGCAGAGTCGCTCTCGTGGCACAATGATTACCTTGCCGCTTACGTCGAAGCGTCCCGGGAGAAACGATTTTTACTGATGCTGTTCCGGGAAAACGCTGTCGGCGGCGAGCCTCTGTCACCAACCGAATCCGTTTTTGATCCGTCACTGCGACCAATGCTCGAACAATTCAGTCGTGTAGAACTGCCGCTGAACGCTGCGATGCCGGACATCTCAAAAAGCAATCAGGATGCAGAACAGAATGGCCTGCCAGATCTGCTGTTGAAACATCGGTCGTTCAGGCATCTTGGAATGCGACCGGGAATCGCTGTCGTGGATCTCACCGACCCGGCGTCCCCCAATCACGCTCGAGTCGTTTCCGCACTGCCTTTGCCGGAAAGTGGCCAGTTCAACAACGCTGACCTCATGCTCGCCTTAAATCTTCCGCAGGGGGCTATCAGTCAGCGCACGCTTCTGTTTGCAATTCGCAGCACCGTTCCTGATTCCAGTCTTTCGATGCGGGACTTCTCGCAGACGTTGATCGAACTGGCACATCGGAACTCGCGATTCATGGCGAACGCTGGCCAGGTCGGCAGTTTTGATCTGGAAAATCGTGCGCAGCAGGTCGAGAAAGAATTCGGATCGCAGGCCGACCTGAGGGAACTTGTCTTCGCCACCGAGACCGAAACCACAATCCACGATGCCGCTCTACAGGCAGTCACCAGCTGGATCAGCAACTCTGAATCGTTCGACATCCTCGATTCACCGGCGAAGGCGATGGGCATGGAGATGTTCCAGAACTCTGAATCCGGGCGCTGGTACGTGACCTGCTTCGTCGTCCGTTGACTCCTGCCTGGCAGATCGACCACCGGAAGCCGCTCGTGACTGACGTCGCGGGCGGCTTTTCGTTCGCGCGGCTTTGCGTCAGACTGCTCTCCCTGAAGCGTGATTATTGACATTTGTAGTCACGTTCAGTCCGCAAGCCCCGAGGATCTGCTTCGATGTCAGAAGAAGAAATATCGCAACGCGAAAAACGTCTCACGATGTCTGTCCTGATGACGCCGGACAAGGCGAACTTTTCAGGCAACGTGCACGGCGGCGAAATGCTGAAAATGCTGGACGAGGTGGCGTACGCTTGCGCGTCCCGATACTGCGGTAACTATGTCGTCACCCTGAGTGTTGATCAGGTTGTCTTCAAGCAACCCGTTCGGATCGGCGAGCTGGTTACATTTCTGGCAACGGTCAATTTCACCGGTCGAACGTCACTGGAAGTTGGCGTAAAAGTCGTCGCCGAAAATATCCGGAAACGAAGTTGTCGACATACCAACTCGTGCTATTTCACGATGGTCGCGATCGACGACAACGGCAAACCGGTCCCCGTCGCCCCGCTCGTGCTGGACAGTCCAGAGGACCGTCGTCGTCACGCAGGAGCCAAACGCCGCCGCGAGTTTCGTCGAGAAATCCAGCAGCGGAACGAGCAGATCCGGGAAGGCCGCGACGGTTGTTGAACCGCCTGTTTTCAACCTGGAATCTGGAACCCCCCAACAGTTAAAGGCTTTGCCGATGAAATGCGTTTTCTGGATACTTATTTTCGCTGCTGTGCTCCTGCCGTCTGACACTTTCGGCCAGAACAGGTCGCCGTTCGATGCGTGGGACAAAGACCGTGACGGCAAGCTGACCAGAGAGGAGCTGCCCCCGAACATCCGACGGAATTTTGAGAAGGCCGACACTGACAAAGACGGATTCATTTCCCGCAAAGAAGATTCAGCGTTCAGACGGCGGAGCGAGAACCGCGAGAATCAATCCCGACGAGGCCCGGCATACGCCAATATTGATATCAAAAATGATCTCGCCTACGCCGGAACCGACAACCCGCGTCAGAAGCTCGATCTGTATCTGCCGAAGAAACGGTCATCCGATAAACCATTGCCACTGATCGCCTTTATTCATGGTGGAGGTTGGAAAAACGGAGACAAACGCGGCGGTCTCAGACGTGTGGCGACGCTCGTCGAATCTGGCGAATTCGTGGGTGCCTCGATCGGGTACCGACTCACGGACGAAGCCATCTGGCCGGCTCAGATTCATGACTGCAAAGCGGCCATTCGCTGGCTGCGAGCTCACGCCGAAGAATTCGGGTTTGATCCCGACCGCATTGCGGTCATGGGCTCATCGGCCGGCGGGCATCTTGTCGCGATGCTTGGAACCAGCGGGGACGTCAAAAAGCTGGACGGCAACCTCGGCGATCACAACGACGTCAGCAGCCGAGTCAACTGCGTGATCGACGAGTATGGCCCGACGAATTTCCTGACGATGAACGACTCTCCCGGCAGGATGGACCACCTTGCTGCTGACTCTCCGGAATCGAAACTGCTCGGCCAGCAGATCACAAAAGTTCCTGAACTGGTCAGTGAGGCATCGCCGGTGACTCACGTTACCAAAGACGATCCTCCGATTCTGATCATCCACGGAACGAACGACCCGCTGGTTCCGTATCAGCAATCAGTTGTCTTTACGGAAACCCTCAACGCTGTCGGCGTGCCGGTCATCCTGCAACGAATCGAGAACGGCGAACACGGCGGCTTCGGCAGCGACGAAGTCAACGCTCGAACTAAAGCGTTTCTCGAAAAGTATCTGCTTGGCCGCGACGTGGTTCTCTCAACGGAACCAATTACCGTCGAACCACGTCGTCGAAACTGAACGGGAATTACCGTACGGTGCGTCCCGACGCTCCGCAGCGTGACGTGAAACAGTTGGGCGTCGAAACGCAACCTGCAACTTCGGAAGGATTCGAGCAATGATGCAACTGATGGGCGACCCAGGGACCACGCAGTACGACCTGCGATTTTCTATTCTGGGGATCCCCGTCCGCGTTCATCCGATGTTCTGGCTGATCGGTCTGCTGTTAGGGTCCGCGACTCCTGAGCTTTCGCTGGTCGTTATCTGGGTGGGATGCCTGTTCGTCTCGATCCTTGTCCACGAACTCGGTCACGCGCTGGCGGCGAGAAGTTACGGCTGGCCGCCTGACATCGTGCTGCATGGTTTTGGCGGCTTCGCCAGATACTCGCCCGGTCACGGCTACACGCGTCGGCGAGCCATTTGGATTGCGGTCGCTGGACCGCTCGCCGGCTTCGGACTGTATGCCGTCGTGCAGTGTGCTCACCTCTGGCTGCTCGCGGGACTCGCGGAAGAGCAACCCTGGGCTGTCAACCTGCTGAAGAGTAACACTGGGGCCGGAATTCTGTTCGCGATTCGTCAGCTCAAATACATCAATCTGTTCTGGGGACTGGTCAACCTGATGCCTGTCTTCCCACTGGACGGAGGCAGAATCTGTTTCGAACTCTGCAATGGTCGAGGCAGCTATTCCGGCCAGGCACGCGCATACCAGATCGGCATAATGGCTGCCGGGTTAATGGCACTCTATTTTGCAAACCTGCGAATGATTCTGGCAGCGTTGATGTTCGGAAGCCTCGCCTATCAGAACTACCAGTTCTACACCCAGGCCAAACGAGGCTACCAGTAGGTCAGGCCCCGTCTGGTGAAGTCCTTCCATCCGGGCCTTACCTGAAATTTCAATCTGCACTCGGACATCGACCATGCTTCTGAACGAAATCCTCAACTTCCTCTCCGACTTCGCACCGGCCGAACTCTCCGAAGAATGGGATAACACTGGCCTGCTGATTGGTCAGCGCGACGATTCTGTCAGCTCAATCATGACGTGCCTGACGCTGACTCCCGACGTTGCGGAAGAGGCCGTTACCAACGGTGCGAGCCTCGTCGTCACTCATCATCCAATTCTCTTCCGAGCGGTGAAGAAGCTGACCGACGACAGCAGCGAAGGCCGCATGCTGCTGTCGTTGATTCGAGCCGGCGTCGCGGTCTACTCGCCACACACCAGCTATGACAGCGCGTACGAAGGCGTGAATCGCCAGTTGGCGGATTCGCTGAACCTGGCCGACGTGCAGCCAATTCGAACGATCGTCGGTGAGGCCAATTCTGAAATCAATAACGAGCCAATCGGTTCCGGACGCTTCGGCGATCTCCCCGAAGCTGTCTCATTGACCGAATTTGTTGACCGGGTGAAGCAGGCTTTGAGAATTCAGAACACATGGTTCGTTGGCGACTCAAAGTCCACGATCCGCCGAGTCGGCATTGCGTGCGGAGCTGCGGCTGAGTTCATGGGCGACGCCGCTCGCCTCGGCTGCGATGTTCTGCTGACCGGTGAAGCAAGGTTCCACGCCTGCCTGGAAGCCAGAACTCGCGGCATCGCTCTGGTCCTGCCTGGACACTATCCGACCGAGCGACCGGCGATGGAAAACCTGGCCGAACGGCTGAGCCAGCGGTTCCCGGCTCTCAACGTCTGGGCAAGCAGTGTCGAAGCTGATCCCGTACAGTGGGCATAACATTGCAACTCGTTTCACTGTCCATGAGATTGCTGATCATTCCTCAGTTGCCGGAGTTTCTCCAATGAACCAGGAGCTTTCAGCACCGCCTCCCGGAGTTGGAATTAAGGTCGTAAAATCGTCGCCCGAACAGCTGGTCATTGCGATTCCTCCAGGCGGAAAAAAAGCACGCAGCATTGGCTGTTTCGGTTTTGCCTGGATGGCCATTGTTCTTCCGATTTCATGCGCATTCATTATTGGCGGCGCAGAAGACGAGAACGGAAACGCCGTTTCACTGCTCGTGCTGATTCCGTTTCTGGGAATCTTCTGGGCGGTCGGGATTGGGATGATCGTTGTCTGGGCTCGCATGAGGTTTACAGAGATCTTTCTGTCCGTCGAGCGAGAACAGTTTGCGATTCAGAAGACTCTGTTCGGGCGAAAGAAGTTAAAAAAGATCGCCCTTGACGATGTTTCGCAGGCCAGACTTGTTGAGTCCTATCAGGAGAACGACGTTCCGGTCTACGCGATTCAGATGGAGGGGATCGGCGAGACCGAGAAGTTCGCGACAGGCTTGAGTTATGAAGAAAAACGCTGGCTGGCGAACGCGATTAATCGGTTTCTTGGCGTCGGCGGAGCCTCGAAAGCTGGGAGTGCGGACTCAGCGACACTGCCCGAATTCTGCGACGACTGCGGCAGCGAGTTGATGATCGGCGAAGGCAAACGTGTCTGCCCCGATTGTGCCCGCGTCTATCTTGAAGACAACGTCAAGGAAGACGAAGAGGACGAAGTTTACGACATTGATCCTGACTCCCGTCGCGGTCGATCGGCGGCGGCTTTTCGCGGCAGCAATGGGAAGATTACAGAACGCCCGCCCGCCTTGACTCCTTACGAGTTGCCGGAAGGCTCACTGGTCCGGATTGACCTCGACGATGGAGAGTCTCTCACCTTCAGCTATCGAGTTCAGTCGCCTCTCATTGTGAACGTTTTCCTGGGAGGGTTCCTCTGTTTCTTTTGCCTTTTCTGGTACGGGGTATCGCTGCCGGCCTTCTTTGCTGCATTGCTCAGCGACGAACCAATTGTCATGAAAATTGTCGGTACACTCTTTGCCAGTGTTTTTCTCGTTGTGGGGCTGATGCCGCTGGGAATGTTGCTGACCCTTTTCTTTGGCAGGGCCCGACTTCAGATGCGCCGCGAGGATGTCACTGGTTCGATTGGCTTCTGGCTCCTGCGGAAAAAGAAGACGATCTCGACCGAGTCGATTACCGACGTTGGACTGGCTGCCCTCCAGGTCAGTCGCAAGGGGGCAGTCCAGACCAGTGGCCAATTTGCCGGGATGCAGGCCTGCATGATCAAGTCGTCCGAATTCAACATGCCACTGACGATGAGTGCCGACGCTCAGTTCAACGCACAGGTAGCAGGTCTTGCCAGGTTCCAGTTCGAACGTCTGGGAGTCAAGCTGGCCAATGACTGAGCCTGACGGAAGCAATATCGTCACCAGGATTTCCGCTTCGTCCGAAGTTCCTTCGCAGAAAAACGCAGACTGCACCGAGCCCCTCGGCAGCAGTCACCAGCTCACGCAGTTCCTCAGCGGCAACCCTCGCACAACCATTCTGTTTCTGGCATTGCCCGTGCTGGCGGAGCAGTTTCTGAACTTTCTGGTCGGATTCGTCGACACGCTCCTTTCCGGTCGGATCAGCATGGCAGCGACGTCGGCCATCGGAACTGCTGCCTACGTCAACTGGCTGGCCGAGCTGATTTTCTCACTCGTCGCCACAGGCACGACAGCTCTTGTCGCGCGACACTGGGGAGCGTTCGAGCGTGACGACGCCGGACGGGTTGCCAGCTCATCCATTTCTCTGGCGCTTGGAATGGGCATCGCCGCAACCGGACTGCTCTACATGATCGCCCCAGTCTTTGGGGATTTTCTACAGCTGGAAGCTGGCAGCAATTTCCTGCTTGTCCGTTATCTGCGTCTGAGCTGTTTTGGCCACGCGTTTTCAAGCGTGTTGCTGATCGGCTCGGCAGCGTTGCGAGGTTCGGGCAACATGCGGGCACCGATGTTTATTCTCGGGCTCGTCAGTATTCTGAACGTTGTCTTCTCAAGCGTGCTGGTCTTCGGTTTTGGTCCGCTGCCGGCTTTCGGGATGGACGGCATCGCTGTGGGAACCGTTGCCGCACGTTTCGCTGGCTTTCTCGTGATGCTCACGATTCTTTTTCAGGGAACTGCTGGCATCATCGCCAGGCCCGATTGGGCATCCGCCACCGACTTCGCAACGATTGGTCGAGTTCTGCGAATTGGGATCCCGGCGGCCACTGATAGCCTGCTGATGTGGGGGGGGCACTTTCTGTTTCTGAAAGTCGTCGCGGGACTCGGTACAGGCGTCGCTGGAGAAGCGATCCTTGCTGCACACATCGTGGGAATCCAGATTGAAGCCATTAATTACCTGCCCGCCTGGGCCTGGGGCACCGCCGCCGCAACTTTGATCGGGCAATGCCTGGGAGCTGGTCGTCCTGAACGGGCGCGTCTCGGCGGTCACGAAGCAATGCTTCAGTCGTGCGTCATGGCCGTCATCGTGATGGTGGGATTTCTCTGCGGAGCCGAATTCATTTACGCCCTGATGCACGAAGACCCAATGGTCGCCAACGTCGGAGTCCCAGCCATCCGACTGCTGGCCCTCTTTGAAATTCCCCTGTCCATCACCATCGTTTACGCCGTCGGCCTGCGAGGCGCCGGAGAATCACTTCGCCCCATGCTGGTGAACGTCTTCGGAGTTTTCGTGATCCGATTGCCGGTCGGCTACTGGCTGGGCATTGAACTGGAGTATGGCCTGCTCGGGGCCTGGGGAGCGATGGGGGCTGACATCACCGCCAGAGCTATCGCTATCGCCCTCTACTTTCGATACGGCAAATGGGACCAGAAAGGAATCTGATTCCTGAGCTTTGAAACTCGGGTGGGTGCATATCACTGATAGCTTTCGCAGGCTTTGCCCAGAACGCAGCGTTTCAAGTTACTCACCCATCAACGTTTGAATTCGTTGTGCAGCGTTCGCGACGCTGACCGAAAAAATGCTTCGTCAACGCCATGTCACGCTGCATGGACTGTATCACTACCTGCTGCACTTCATCATCGTGATCTGCTGCTGAGAGATTGTTTCTCGCCGCTGAATCGCTCCGGCTCAGAATGATCACGGACCGCGGTGAGGTCCCCCGTCTCCAAACGGCGTCGCTCCCTGTGGGCACGATCATTTGGCACGCCTCCGGCAACAGTACCTCGCAACGGCTACGCGTCGAAGAACCCTGGAAACAAACCCAGAATAATCAACGTGGGGAAATACTTACTTTTGAAACGTTCACAATCAGTCGGCAGCGTATCCGGGCAGCCTTTGACACCAGCGAGCCTGCGATACCACGACGCAGTTTTCAGTTTTTCCCGACGGTTCTGAACTATCCAATCTTTTTTTGGAGGAGGCGAAGTTGCACTGTGACGAAAATGCCCATTGAGTCCCAAAAAGACAGGACTCCGGTCAGATCTCACGGTTGAGGATTCGCCGCAATCGATCCGGGGTGATCTTCACCAGGCTGCTCTCTTTGTTCCTCATCGCCGCTCTCTGGCTGCGCATCTTCATTCGCGTTCAGAGCGGTGAGGCCGGTGTCCTGTACAGCCTGTTCGGAGGCGGCACGGTCGTCGATTACGTTTACGCGGAAGGTCTGCACTTTGTCCTGCCGTGGGACATTCTGTACGTCTATGACGTGCGTATCCAGGAACGTGAGCACGATCTGCAATTGCTTACGAGGAATGGGCCGAATGTATCATTCAAACTGTCGATTCGGTATCAGCCCGAGTATGAAACGGTGGGCTACGGCATCAGAAGGTCGGGCTGGACTACGTTGAAAACATTGGCGTACCTCAAGGTCGCATCAGTATTGAGAACCCTGGTGGGCCAGTTCTCTGCCGAGGAAGTTTACACGACGCGACGCACTATCTGGACCGCGCCGGGTTCTGGATCTTGGATTGGTGTAAACTGTGAATTATCTAAGGGTTAGTGGTCTTGATGTCGCCGCAGGATATCCGCGAAGCTGGGTTGTTTGCTCGGGGAGTTTCTGAGCGGTTTTGCCGCTTGTTTTGCTCTCGGGCGTGCAGCGCAAGAATGCTGAAGCCATCGTGCTGGATCAGAAAGTGGCACCGCGGACGCTGCAGCGATCTCTGGAATCCATCGTCTGGGGTGAGGAACAGTTGCGGGACCGCTGTGAGTAGATCGTGGCTGCTGAGCATGCTCATTCTGACGCGATCGGCTGTGTCGACGAAACGGGCACGGCGAAGAGCGGCCAGCACACGACCGGCGTCAAACGGCAGCCGAGCGAAGTTCAGAATCTCGCGACGTTCTCATTGGCGTTTCGAAAACAATCGCCACAGCGGTATCGCATCAAGGACACTCATCGCGGCAGCGAGGTCTGGGAAATTCGTCACGCCCGACGCAACGCTCAGGCATCCCGATCACACCGCAGGACAAGACGCCAACGACTTGCAGCTCTCGGCATCAATCCCGATAAATTCAATTCAGTCCCACTCCGCTAAACAAACCTGGCGCTGTCCAGCTAAAGCTTTGCTTATCAAAACCAGAATTTGCGGATGAGGAGTGTAAGACCTTGACGTTTTTCTGAGTCTTTGGGCTGAGGTCAGGGTGGCATTTCCTGAAATAAAAAACGGCGGGAAGATCGAGTGTCTTCCCACCGTTCTGGTTTTGCTGAACCGCTCGCTCTGTTTACTCTTTTTCCTCAGGTTTGATCTCGAACTTATCGGCTGGAGCTTTGATGTCGCCGAGGTCGGCTTTGGCTCCATCTTTGATGGTGGCTTTCATGGCTTTGTCGAGGTAGCCAGTTCGTTCATGCCAGACGACGAATTCGTAGTCACCGGCCGGCAGTTTCGGAATCGTGAATCGGCCATCCGCATCGGTGACGGTTGCATACGGGTGGTCAATCACCAGCCAGTAAGCCTTCATCCAGGCGTGAATGTCGCACTTCACCTGCATCGGCAGCGGCTCTTTCAAGTTGAACTTCGGCATCTTGACACCAACTCGGTCGTTCGGAGCAACGATGAAATTTTCCCCCTGATTGAAGACAGGGTAGGTGTGTGTGTTGTGAGGCACGTTGTCATCTGACTTCACGACAACCTGTTGATCAGTTCGCACGACCATGGCGTGTGGTTTGAAGACGCATTCCTTCTGGTCGAAAACGACTTCCGGCTCTTTGCTCTTTTCGAGTTCCGGGTGAATGTCACCCTTCGAGATTTTCTTCAAGTAGACAAAGACGTGCTGGATGCCTTTGTTTTTCGGATTGATCACCAACGAGTCGTTGGCGGTATCTTTGATCGCACAGCAGGCCGGCAGCTTACTGGCGGGAGCGTCCTTTTTGACGACTGGCAGCAGCTTCGGAACGTCGCCGTCAAAGACGATTCGTCCGGTAAGATCGCCGTAGCCGTCGGCAGCGATCGCCTGGGAACTCAGGCCAGCAACCACTGCTGCCAGTAGAGCGGCGGTCAGGCGGAAATTCATCGACATATCAATTCTCCTGAAAACTGTTTCGGCGGCGTCATCAGTTGGTTGTCTGCGGCGTGAGGAACATTCCCGACCGGTTGGTCTGATGAAGAAACCACCTGAAAGTGGAAAGGGCACAGTTTTACGCTGTCCGAGGTACGCCTCAGATCAACATTTCGCGATACCATTTTTTAGCTGCGTCACCTGAATTTGCCAGTATTTCGCGAGTTCATTCCAACCGGTTAAGCCATACTTTCCAGAAAATCACGCGGTCAGCCGCTCGGTGAAACCCGCGATCGCAGATTCTGAGGGGCAGGAGTCGTTGCTGAAAAGTTGTGGAGAGTTGCCGACGGGAAAGAAGTCCGAGTGTGACGATCAGGCGGGAACCGCTGACTGTGCAGCGATCTGAAGCCAGCGTACAGTCTGAAACAATCGATTGCGAGCAAACCGGACTCTATACCTGAGCAGTGAAACGACTTACATGGACAGTCTTCGATGCGTTGTGGTTGGCTGTGGCCGCATGGGGCTTGCTCATGCAGAGCGGCTGGCGGCAGATCCACGATCGACGCTGGCCGGTTTCTACGATGCCGACCGGGAAATGGCGACGCGGCTTCGAGACCAGTTTGTCCCAGACGCTCCGGTTTTCGAATCCGCTGAAGATGCCTTTGCTCCGGCGAATGTCGATGCGGCTGTGATTTGCACACCAACGACGGCGCACGTGTCGCAGGTTCGAGCCGCCGCCACGCACGACCTGCATGTGCTGTGTGAAAAACCGCTCGGAGCGACGCGGGACGAAATCATCAGCCTGATCGATCTGTCACAAAGTCTCAGCCACGTTCACTTCATGCTTGGGTATCAGCGTCGCTTCTGGGCGATCTATCAGCGGATGAAGCAAGAGATCGAGTCCGGTCAATGGGGCCGCATCGTTGGCGTGACGGCGGTGAACACCGAACGCTGGCAGCAGACCATCGCCGACACGTGGCGAGACGATCCCGGAATTAACAACGGTGGCTACCTTGGTGATGCCGGCAGTCATCGGCTCGATAACCTGTTCTACGTGACAGGTCTGCAGCGCGGAGATCTGTCAGCACGCAGTACCAAAGCCGGCAGCAATGTCGAGATCATCACGATGGTCAATGGCGAACTCCTGGGCGAGGCCGATCGAGCCGTGCCGTTTTCGCTTTCGTTCGTCGGCAATGCAAACTCGTTTCACGAGGAGTTGTTCATTCACTGCGAAAAAGCTGACCTTATCGTCCGAGACTTTCAGCTCTTCATCGGCTGCGACAACAACGTCAGGCGGATCGAGCTGCCGCCGGAACATAGCGGTCGCGAGTCGACGCAGAATCCCGTCACCGGATTCCTCGACCTGGTCACCGGAGCTGCCGAAAACATTTCGCCCTTCGAGTGCGCACTCCCCGTGTTTGACATGACGACCGCCATCCTGGAGTCTGCTCGCTCACGGAAATGAATCCGCAACTCCGCAGGTCAGGTTCCGCCTGACGAAGTCATGACTAAAATTGAACTACGGAAGGAACGGAAAAAACGGAAGTCGGAAACACTTTTCCGAGTCGTTTTCATGCCTCGGCGTGGTTTTTCTTAACCTGGCTCTTTCCTGGATTTCCTGAAACAGAAGCAGGAGTTTTTTATGCCCATTTATCGATGCAGTTTTGCTGCTGTGATCGCTTTTTCGATGATTGCCAGTCTGTCGGCTGCGGATCTGAGTTCGCAAATCGCCGCCATCAGAAAAGTGTCGCGGGAAGGGCAGGGCAACGAAGCCGCCGCCGCCGCTGTTCGAAATTTGTCGAACGCCGCAGCCAGCGATCTGTTGCAGATTCTCGGTGGTTTCGAAAAGGCGTCGCCGCTTGCCGCCAACTATCTGAGAAACTCTGTCGAGACCATTGCAGACCGACATCTCGCAGCAGGCAAGCCGTTGCCTGTCAAACAGCTCGAAACTTTCGTGCAGGAACGCACCAACGATCCGCGGGCACGGCGGTTGGCCTACGAGGTTCTGGCGAAGGTCGACTCGACCATTGGCGACCGGTTGATTCCAGCCATGCTGCTTGATCCCAGTCCAGAGTTTCGTCGCGATGCCGTTCAGCGGTTGGTCGCCGAAGCGGAGTCTCTTGGCAAAGACTCCGCCGACAAAGCAAAGCAGGTTTATCGCCAGGCGCTGACAGGCGCAACGGATTCGGACCTTGCAAAGAAGATTTCAGAGTCGTTGAAAAAGCTGGGCGACGAAGTTGACCTGGTCAGCCACTTCGGATTCCTGACCGACTGGCGAATTGTGGGCCCGTTCGACAACCACGACTTCGTCGGGTTCGACACGGCCTACGCCCCGGAAGAAGAACTCGACTTTGCGGCGAAACTCAAAGCGAAAGAAGGCGAAGTCTCCTGGGGCGAGATCACCACGTCCGACGAATTCGGCATCGTCGACATTGCGAAGTCAGTCGCTCCTCACAAAGGAGCGGTGATGTACCTCGCGACGTTCTACGAAGCCGCTGCCGATCGCAATGTCGAGTTTCGATTTGGAACTCCGAACGCTTGGAAATTGTGGGTCAACGGAGAATTTCTCTTCGGTCGCGACGAGTATCACCGGGGGATGGCCATCGACCAGTACCGGGTTCCGGCAAAGTTGAAGGCGGGAAAGAACGTCATCCTGTTGAAGCTCTGCCAGAACGAGCAGACCGACGACTGGGCACAGCGATACCAGATCCAGATTCGAGTTTGCGATCCGTCCGGTGTTGCCGTTCTGCCGGTTAAGTCGAAAAGCCGGACGACATCGGACGCGCGACCTCAAAAAAATCAACCACAACGATTGACCGCTCAGGCAGAAGGAGCTTCCGAATGATCAACCTGCAAAACCTTTCAGCACGCCGAATCGTCCCTGTGGTCGCGGCTGTCGTGTCAGCTACCTGTCTGACCGGAGCCGACTGGCTTCAGTTTCGCGGCAACGATGTTTCCGGAGTCTCTGCGTTGTCCGAGATCCCGGCCACCTGGTCAGACACCGAAAATATCGCCTGGAAAGTTGATCTGCCTGGTCGAGGGTTGTCCGGCGCTATCGTCATCGGTGATCAGGTTGTCGTGACGGCCAGCAGTGGCTTTCGTCAGGACCGGCTGCATGTTCTGTCGTTTGATCGGACGAGTGGGAAGAAAGTCTGGGAACGTCAGTTCTGGGCAACCGGTCGGACGATGACACATCCCAAAATGTGCGTGGCGACGCCGACTCCGGCTTCCGACGGCGAACGAATCTTTGCCTTTTATTCAAGCAACGACGTCGTGTGCCTGGACCTCGACGGAAACCTGCTATGGCTGCGCGGCCTGACTCACGACTTTCCGAACGCCAGCAACAGCCTTGGCATGTCATCGTCGCCGATCGTCATCGGCGACACGCTGATCGTGCAGGTTGAAAATGATGCGGAGTCCTTCGCAACCGGCCTGGACACATCGACCGGCAAAGCGCGTTGGAAGAAGGCTCGACCAAAGAAGGCAAACTGGACGTCGCCAACGGTCTGGCAGAATCGTGATTCCGAACCGCTGGCTCTGCTTCAGTCTTCAGCCGGGGTCGAAGCCGTCGATCCTCGAACGGGCGAAACTCAATGGAAGTTTGAAGATGGCGCGTCGACGATTCCGTCGTCCGTCGTTACGACCGATTCGCTGCTCGTCCCGTCAAACGGTCTGACAGCGTTGCGACCTGGTGAAAATAAGGGCGATGACGCAAAGTCTCCGGAAGTCCTCTGGAACGACAACCGACTCGGGCCTGGAACGTCGAGCCCCATCGTCGTCGACGGAAAAGTATTCGTGGTCAACCGTGCCGGAGTGCTCCAGGCCGCGGACGTCACAACTGGCAGCATTCTCTGGAAGGTTCGCCTGAAGGGACCGTTCAGCGCGACTCCCGTTGCTGCGGGAAAGCAGCTGATCTTTTTCAACGAAGAGGGCGGCGCCCAGGTTGTCGACATCAGCGGAGCGGAAGGCGAAATCGTCGGCGAGAACACCGTCGGCGAGACGATCCTCAGCACCCCGGCGATCTCCGACAACGAAATGTTCGTCCGCAGCGACGGCCACCTCTGGAAGATCGCGAAGTAGCTGAAAGGTTAAATCGCAGAGTGTCACAGAGGGCGGGGGCGGAGTTCGGGTTTCTCACTCGGTGCATGGCTCAGATCCGACTGCTTGTTCCAGCTTGCGTCTCTCGATGAATCAACTCTCGGGAAGTCGATCAGCGGTTTGGAATTCTCAAGTGGTCTGCCCTGGCCTTTACTGATGATCTTGCTTCGAGGCTGGTTGAGTTCTCGGCGCCGGAGCTGCTGATTCAGGGTAATCTCTAAATCGTGATCCAGCGGTCGCGGGAGGCGATTTCCCATTGGCCAACGACTTCTCCGCCGGAGACGACGTAGGCCGCTCTGTGGAGTGCGGACGTTGGGCAAATGTGGCGAGGGATTGCGAACAGTTCGTCGCCGGGTTCGAATTCTTCAGCACGCGACGTTTCCAGCACGAGGTGTTCTTCGTTCTGCAGGACGGCCTCGGCATCGGGAAGGTCTGGAAAAGTCAGTCGTTGTCCGGCGGGCGGATCGGACGCAACGGCCTTGTAACCAATGTCGAGCGTGATTCGCGTCGGCGTTGGGCGGCTGACCACCCGAGTCAGCATCATGGCCGCCGGCGGAAAGACCATGTCCGGAAACCGACCGCCGTAGCCGGCGTCGTTGTAGACGCACGTGCCGGGGCTGTACTCGATGCCGGGATCTGACTTCTCCGCATAGATCGGAAACGAAGCTGTGCCTCCACAGACCAGTCGAGGGACTGGCCATCCTTCCGCCTCAAGACTCTTTCGAAATTCGACAACGCGATCCCATTCCTCATTCACAGCGGCTCGTCGTTCGTCGCGATCAGTCTGATGCTGATGCCCGTCGTAAACGTGCAGACCGTTTGGAGTCAGACCGTCGGTTTCGACAATCAGTCGGTACAGGTCTTTGGCTTCCGGGCCGACGGAGATGCCGGTTCGGTGCTGCCCCGTGTCAATGTCCAGCAGGACGCCGATTGCCAGCGACGCGTCGACCATCGCCGCACCAAGCTGCCTGATCGGCTTTTCGTGATCCGCCGTCACGGAAAATTCGACATCCGGATACTTCTGCCGAAAGGCGACCGCTCGACCGATGTTTGGCCCGACCAGGCTGTAAGCAAGGAATACGTCTTTGACACCAGCTTCAGCCAGCATCTCGGCTTCGGCGAACGTCGCACACTTGTGTCGGCTGATCCCGCGAGCCAGCTCCAGTTCGATGATTTCTCGCGTCTTATGAGTCTTACAGTGCGGTCTCAGTCGCGACGCATCGCCAGCGATTTCCACCATGTGATCCAGGTTTTGCTCAACCATGTCTCGAAAGACGACCAGAGCTGGCGTCAGAATTTGACTCGTATCCGAGATGTGGTAGCAATCGTCCATGAGATTTGTCCCGTTGAATTCAGCGTGTTGGCTTCGGCAAGTTTCGACGTTCAGAACAACTGCAGAACGTCTGCCGGAGTCTCAGGAGGGCTCAGCGATTTTGCAACGCAACGCAGATCACTTTTCGAAGCGGCAGCGTTCTGAGCGGCAAGTGTAGAAAAGCACAACCCTGCTCACTACGATTGCTCGTCTCGTTCCGAGCAGGTCGATTGGTTGCGGCCAGCGGGTCATCTGCCCTCAGTTGCTGTCCAGATATGAATCTTCAACATCTCAGAGCGATCGCTGGCGTCGGCATCGTCCTTGGTACTCTGCTGTTTTGCGCGAGCCATGCCTGCGCACAGGAGCCAACCGCTCCTGCTGGAAGTCCTTCTGCTGGCCCTGCTGTTCCTGCCGGAAGCGTCGTTTCCGCTCTTCCCGGAACTACCTGGCCTCCGTCGCCGGTTCCGTTCTTCCGGGGAAACGCCATCCCTGACAGCGCGTCACCGACCGTGCCACTTGCGGGCGGCTATCTCAGCCTGTTTCGACTGATCTTCTACGTTGGGCTGTTGTCGTTCTGGGTCTGGTCGTCGGCGTGGGTCAATGAAGACAGCACCTCGTTGAAAGTCCGCAGCGACTTCTGGAACTCGGTCATGTTTGCTGCCGGAGCGACGGGGCTCCTGCTCGGCATCACGTCGCCATCTTTCTTTCTGGCATTCGTGCTGATCGGAGCTTCGACCGGAACTCCGCTTGGTCTTTACGTGAAAGAACGAAACGCCAAAGTCCCGGAAAAAGCCAAAGTTCTCACGCCCGAACACATCCGTAGGGTCGGCATTCGACTGCTGGCAAGAGTCGGAATCAACATCGGCGGCGACGGTGAAGTCGGTTCGGGCAACGGGCCGGACATTCAGTTTGTGGGCCGGACAGAGACTGGCCGAATCGACACTTCGCGCACGAAGCAGGTCGAGAATTCACGAGGCTTCATGGCAGCCAAAGAGCTGGTTTACGACGCCCTGATTCGTCGCGCGACGGATATCCATCTCGAACCTCGCGAAGACACGATGAACATTCGCATGAGAATCGACGGCGTGATGTATCCGGTCGAGCCGTTTGATCGAGCGCTCGGCGACTCCGTGCTGAACATCTTCAAAGTGCTCGGCGCGATGGACATCACCGAAAAACGTCGGTCACTCGACGGCAGCTTTCGAGCACTGACAGAAGGCCGCGAGATCGACTTCCGAGTCGCCACGCAGGGCATCCGTGGCGGCGAAAAAATGAGTCTGCGTATTCTGGACCAGTCTGGCTCAACGGGCTCTCTGCCCGAACTGGGTTTCCGGAAAGCTCTGGAAGAGAAGCTGCTGCAGATCGTCCACCAGCCTCACGGCCTGCTGGTTGTCTGCGGGCCAACGGGGGCTGGCAAGTCGACAACGTTGTACGCCGCTCTGAAAAGTATCGACGCCTACCAGCACAACATCATCACGATCGAAGACCCGGTCGAATACCAGATGGCGAATATCACCCAGATCGAGGTTAACACAAAGTCCGGCCAGACATTTGGCAGCTCGCTGAGAAGTATCCTGCGTCAGGATCCGGACGTGATTATGGTCGGCGAAATCCGCGACGAGGAAACCGCTCAGATTGCCTGCCAGGCGGCAAACACTGGTCACAACGTTTTTTCGACTGTCCACGCCAACGACTCAATCACTGCCCTGTTCCGACTGCTCGACCTGGGCGTTGAGCCGTTTCTGTTTGCGAGTTCGATTTCCGGGATTCTTGCACAGCGGCTCGCGCGACGACTCTGTCCGAAGTGCAAAGAGGCGTACCGCCCCAAGGCCGAGTTTCTCAAACAGGCGAATCTGCCGGTCGATCGAATCGAAAAATTCTACCGACCGCCGAAGGATCCAAAGGAAGAATGCACCGCGTGCGGCGGCCTCGGTTATCGCGGTCGAATTGGTGTTTTCGAGTTCCTGGAAATCAACGACCGCCTGCGAGACATGATTCGCGAAAAGGCACCACTCTCACAATTAAAATCTGAAGCCCGGAAAAACGGCATGCTTTACATGCAGGAAGAAGGGCTTCGACTGGTCGTCAAAGGTCTGACGTCCATCGAAGAATTGATGCGAGTTGTGAAGTAGCAGCTCGCCAGGCAAAAGAAGCGGCTGTTGTCGTGACAGCCAGACACGGGTTTTCGATCTGACCGAAAGTCACTTATGGGACTCTTCGATTTTTTCTCGAGAGGATCAGGTGGCAAGAGCCAGTCGGGAGTCGACCCGAGATGTGATCACTACTCGTTTGCACATGTCGTGCTTCGAAAAGCTGCCTTTGAAAACCCGACGAAGTGCGTTACGTCGCTGGCCTCACCGAGCGGCAAAGAATACCTGTCCGAACTTTGGAACCAGGTTCTTGAAACCTGCAAACAACATAATCAGCCCATCGAATTGACGCTGGACGACATCCTGATTCACAAGCTTCGAGTCGGTCCGTTTCCGTGTACGATTCTGGAAATGCCGGCTCCGCACTTTGCGACGGAAGCGTTCTTCGTAGCGTTGGTCCTGACGGTTGATATCACCGACCAGTCGCAAAACATGTCCGATGGTTCGGTCCGTTTTTTCACTCTGGAAAACGGCGAACCTAACGAAGAAGAAGTTCAAACGGTCATCGGTGAATGGACCGCCGATGGCAAACACAGCAACCTCGGTCCCGGCACTTACCCGGAACTAAGCGAGTTCGTGACAAAGATCACCGACCTGGTTCTTCAACCAAGTCTGCCGGATCAGCAACCTGTTTAGAAACCAGTTTAGTAGGATCAGGAAGATGCGTTTCGATGCACCTTCGTTTTCGGTTCGAGGCTGGTAGGTCGAGGCACCCCCTGCGACAGTCCTCATTCTCGATCGCTGGCGTTTATCCCAAGGAAGTTCAACCAGAAGCCTCAGCTTCGGAGCTGTTCAATGTTTGATGTGATTCTGCTGGCCGTTTGGGGAGTCGTTACCTGGTGCGTCGCCGGTGAAGGCGCATTCGGCGCCGCAGTCAGTTGCCTGGTGGTCATCGTCTCGGGCCTGCTGGCGATGAACTTCTTCGAGCCGTTTGCAGCGTTTGCACAAAGCAACCTGATGAGCAGCGGCGCGTGGCCTTACCGCTGGGACGTCATAATGCTCGTCGGTCTTTTCGGCGGACTGGTTTTCGGATTGAAGGTGCTGATGGAGAAGCTCTCGCCTCGTTACATTGAGATGAGCAATCTGGCTCACAGTCTCGGACGCTGGAGTTTCGGACTGATCAGCGGTTATGTCACGATGGCCTTCCTGTTGACGGCCCTGCACACCGCCCCGCTGCCTCGCAACTTCATGGAGTTTCGTCCCGAACGAGCCAACCTGTTCGGTATTCTGGCGCCTGACCGCCAGTGGCTTGGCTTCACGCAGTACGCCAGCGAAAGCATATTCGCCTGTGGGAGAATTTTTGACGGTCCGGTTTCTGATTTCATTGATGACCAGGCAGACAACAATCGGAATACAATCTGGCCTTCCTTTCCGATTCGTTACGCCAGTCGCCGTGAGCAGTTTGCATCCGGAGGCCTGATCGCTGCTCCAACCGCCGCCCCGGTCGCTCCTTCAACTCGACAGGGTTCCGGATCAGGAGCTGCGGGCTTCTGATAGGGGTAGTCCGGTTTCCTGACAGCCATTTGAAAACGACGCGCTCAAAAATTCAACGTGTGCCACTGGCTTTGCCAGTGCGGAGTTTTCCGCAACCGTCGATTCCAAACGGCACTGGCAGCGCCAGTGGCACTCTATTTCAGAGGACCGAGGAAATTCCTCGCCATATCTTCACTTTCGAAGTTCGAACTCCACCAGCCGTTACGGAATGATTGCCATGTTTGATCTGGAAAAAATTCAGTCTGCCCTCACTGAGCTGAATGTTGACGCCTGGCTGCTGTGCGATTTCCGAGGGAGCAACGTACTCGCTCGTCGGGTTCTGCAGCTGGCTGACGACCAGATGGGCTCGCGCCGCTGCTTTTACTGCATCCCGCGAGAAGGCACGCCGCACAAACTCGTCCACCGCATCGAGTCCGGCGTGTTCGATCATCTGCCTGGCGACAAGACCATTTATTTGAAGTGGCAGGAACTTGAGGCGGGCATCCAGTCGCTGACGAACGGGCACTCGCGCATTGCGATGGAATACTCGCCGAGGAACGCCAACCCGTACATTTCGAAAGTCGACGCCGGCACAATCGAACTGGTCCGTAGTTTCGGACCCGAAATCGTCCCGTCGGGTGACCTGATTCAGTCGTTCGAAGCAACCTGGGACGACGAGCAGTGGCAGATGCACCTCGAAGCGGCGACTCATACTAATGCTGCTTTCGGAGTCGCGTGGAAGTTCATCGCCGACGAGATTCGCAACAACGGGGCGGTTGAAGAGATGGCCGTCTCAGACGTCATCATGGAGCACTTCGCAACGAACAGGATGACGACCTATCACCCTCCAATCGTTGGCCGAGGACCACACAGCGGGAACCCTCATTACGAAACCGGCACCGGCGAAAACACAAAGATCCGAGAAGGTGATTTCGTTCTGGTTGACCTGTGGGCGAAGATGGATCGGCCTCGAGCTGTCTACAGCGATCTGACTCGGACAGGCTTCGTCGGAACGGAAGTCCCGGAAAAATATACCAGGATCTTCAACATCGTCGCCGCATCTCGCGACGCCGCAATCGCCTGTGTTCGCAGCGCTTACGCCGAGGGGCGACTGCTCCAGGGCTGGGAAGTGGACAACGCTTGCCGCAAGGTGATCGAAGATGCTGGTTACGGCGAATTCTACGTCCACCGCACCGGCCACAGCATCGGCCAGGAAGTCCACGGCAACGGTGCCAACATGGACAACCTGGAAACTCGCGAAGACCGGCTGGTCATGAAGCAAACTTGTTTTTCTGTCGAACCTGGCATCTACCTGCCTGAGTTCGGTGTCCGCAGCGAGGTCGATGTCTTTGTCGATTGTGACGGGCAGGTCCACGTCACCGGCGGAGATCTTCAGACGGAGATCGTCCGCATTCCTGCAAACTTCGCCTGAGCAATTTCCCCGGTCGCAATGTGCCGACCGTGACGGGCGCGATGCGTTGTAACGGCTGTGACCTGGACCTCAAAAATTCGTCCGGTCGCGAAGCAAAGAGAAGCAATTCCGGTTGGTCAATCTGGCGATATCTGGTGGTGTGGGAGCGACAGTCAAGAGCGGCTTTCGAGCTGAACGTTGTCGGTTGTTCCAGTTGATCTGGTCACAGAACGTTGCCCTCTCCGACGTGTCTCGGGTTTGAATTCCGAGCGCCCTGTGCCGAATCAGCCTCCTGGAGTGTGATCGGTCGCGTATTGACCACTCACGCTTGACAGGCACCGGTGATTTTTTCCCCGCGATGACGCAGTCACTAATCATGGCTGCGGACATTACCACCTACCGAGACGTACCTCTTTGTTTCACTGCCGGCGCTACGACAGCCTCGACGCGTAGCCTGGCCAGGCATGACCCTTCCCCCCGGCGTTCCAGACAGCACTGCAATCACCGTGGCACGATGGCCACCAGAAATTGTTGATGCAGCGCCGCTCGGGAAGGCAAACCATCTCCTGATGATTGCCACATTTTCAGCCCTGGAGGAGAAGCCTTGTTAATCTCAGGCCACGACCAATCGTCGGCGACGAACGAGTTTGTCGCCAGTCCCGCGTTTCGATGGAGCATGCTCTTCGTCGGACTCGCCACCGGATTCTTAGGCATGGACATCATGGTGCGACGGCCCATGATGCGGGAACTTGCCTCGGTTCGCACCGAACTCTCGACCGTCGAACGTGATATGGAAGAACTCGTCGGAGTTCGCAATCAGGTCTGGGAAACGAACAACCTGCTGACCAGCCTGAAGTCGCAGTACCGACAACTCGAAGACGCTCGCGTCAGTATGAGTGCTCTGGCTCAGCTTCGCAGCGAAATCGAAGCCGAAGCAGGCCACACAGGTGCTGCGTTCGCCAAACTTGACCGCCTGGTCGGTTTGCAGAATGCTGTGTTGAGAAACTCTGAAAATGTTGAGTCTGCTGAAGTCAGTCTCGACCGCATGGTTGCCATGCAGGGACACCTTGTCGAATCCGGCCAGAACACTACTGATGCCATGTCGGCTATCAATCAACTGGTCAAAGTCCGCGACGCTGCTGAAGTTCAGGTCGCAAAGATCGACAATGCTTACGACGCGGTGCAGAAATTCGGCGAGCTGAAGAATCAGATCATGACCAACGGCGAAGGCCTGGACATCGCTCAGGAACACGTCGCCGCTCTGGCCGCCATCAAGAATGATGTCTTCAACGAAGCGGGCGATGTCGCCGCCGCTCACGAAGCCGCTCGCAACATGATTGCTCTGAAGAACGACATCAACGCGAAATCAGAAGGTCTGGAAACTGCAAAGCTGACGGCTCAGGAACTCTTCACCCTGAAAGATGCAGTTGTCTCAAACGGTGGCAATACCGAAGCCGCCTTTGCCAATACCGAACGACTTTTCACACTTCGTGACGCTTTGATCGCAGAAGCTGATCTCGATTCGGCTGAAGGCAACCTGAATCAGCTCGTTGAAATTCAGGATACGCTGAATCGTCAGACCGCTGAGGTCGCCGACGCTGTCGAAACGCTGGAAGTTCTGACTGACCTCAATGATGAACTTCAGACGCAGGTCACCACGATCGACGGCATGCGAAAAAGCCTGCTGGATGTCGTGCTGATGGAATCGACCGTTCGAAAAGTGGCTGGAATTCTTGAGCCGCTGGCCGAACTCAGCAATCTTCGTCGGTTGAGCAGCGACGATATGCGGGAAGCTGCCCGTGTCATCATGGATCAGCGAACATCGCGAGTTGCCTCTCGACCTGCTGATTCAGCTTCGAAGTCCGCTCCGAAACTGAAACTCAACGACGTCGAACTCTTCACCGATGAGCAGCCCAGGGACATCCTTGTTCCACTGCCGAAAGACCTCGACATCGACTCCGTGATTGACAGCATTGAATAGTTTTCAGAACCCTGTCCGGTCGATCAAAATCTGCTCTTGTGCCACTCGCTTGGATTAACATTCACTTCTGACCGCACATCGAGCAAGCACCTTGATTGACCACGATACTCACACCAGAGATTGACCACCTGAAACGCTGACCTTGATCGACCCACACCGAACGACAGGATCACCGGGCAGGGAACTCTGAAAACAAGAATGAATTGCCTTTGTCTCCAGGCAGGAACCAACGGCGAGTCCCGGGAAACCGCGACTCGCCGTTTTCCGTATTGTGAGTTTTAACCTCTCCGGCCTCCGCGAAAAAAAATCACAACACATTCGCATCTACTGATCCCGCACGAACAAACTCGCGAACGCTGGAGCGATGACCTAAACTGTCGCCCGTCAGCCCCGTGCCCTCTCCTCGGACTCAGTCAGCCCCATGCAAGTCGCACTTTTCGTCCCCTGCTACATTGATCAGCTTTACCCGAACGTCGGCCTGGCCACTGTCGACCTGCTGGAACGCTACGGCTGTGAAGTTGTTGTTCCAACTGAGCAAACCTGCTGCGGGCAGCCGATGGCCAACACAGGATTGACTGAGCAAACCCGCCCGCTCGCCGAACGGTTTCTTGATATCTTCGCCGAGTACGAGTACGTCGTGTGCCCATCGGGAAGCTGTACGGCGATGGTGACTCACCACTACGAAAACTACCTGGAAGGCCGAGACGGTTTCGAAGCCTTGAAGAAGAAGACTTTCGAGCTGACTGAATTTCTCGTCGACATTCTGAAGGTCGGCAAAGTTGAAGGCAGCTTCCCTCACAAAGTTGGCCTGCATCAGAGCTGCCACGGCCTGAGAGAACTTCGTCTGGGCAGCTCGTCAGAACTCGTCGGCCTGACCTTTAACAAGGCTCGCTGGCTGCTGGAATCTCTGGAAGGAATCCAGATCAGCGAACTGACCCGCCCCGATGAATGCTGTGGCTTCGGCGGAACCTTTGCGATCGGCGAAGAAGCCGTTTCCGTGATGATGGGCAAAGACCGGATCGCTGATCACGAATCAGCCGGCACCGAGATACTTACCGCCAACGACATGTCCTGCCTGATGCACATGGACGGTCTGATCCGACGGGAAAAGAAACCGATCCGAGTCATGCACATTGCTGAGATCCTCAGCGAAGCCGGGTGTCGTTCATAGCTCGTCTGGTTCGAGAAAGGCTCAGCCTCTCTCAGGCAAACGGCTTCGGCGCAAGGTCCGTGTGGTGGAAAACAGACTTCAGCGACGATCATTCGCGTAACCGAGTCTCAAAGCGAACTCGCTTCTGGCCGAGAAATTTCAGCTCAGTCAGCTTCCAGAATCCGTCCGCGTCTTTGACGGAGAGCCTGCCAACATATTCGTTCTCACGAGTGTGGATGTGCCCCCAGTGTTCAACTTCTCCTGACACTCTCCAGCAAAGATCGACCTGAAATTCACCGAGCGACGGTGCTCCGGTCACGATGCCTGACACTGGTTGTACTTCCAGGACTCGCGACCGTGAACCACCCTGCTCAGCCATCAGAAGCGAACGTCGAATCTGCAAGTACAACGAACGAAGCAATGGTCCGTCAACGAATGCACTGAGGGCATCGTAAGTCTCCCTCTCACCTTGAAAGTCGAACGCGCGATAGACATTTCGAATCAGCAAGTGAGCTATCTGCTCGGCCCGGTCCGAAGAAGGGGCGGAATCGGTCGAGGATATTGCTTTGACCGCAGGCTCTGACTGCTGATCAGAATTCGTGCCGGCCCAGTCAAAGACCACATCGCCAGGGCGAAAAAAGTGTTCGCGCGATGGGTTATTGAATTCATAGATGACCGACTTCAGAAACGGAGCAAACCTGTTGAATGTCTCCCATTCTGCGTGAATCTTCGACGGGATTTTCTCCGATGGGTAGCTCAGCATGATGCCGACTCTTGCCTGCGCGACGCTCACACGGCGAGGCTCGGCATTCATGGCAAAGTCTCGAATGTCCAGACCGAAGAAATTCACGCGAGCGACAATTGGTTTCACAACCGAACCGTTGATCGAAACCGGATTGCCCTTTCGAAAAAAGTCCGCGACCTGCGATGCTGCCGCTTTCTGCTCGTCAACTTCCAGAAATGCTTCGTCGTTCCGTTTGACAGTGATCCACTCGTCGATTGTCAGCAGCGGGATCAGAATTTCGTGCCGCACTTCGTGAGGCGTGATATAGAAAAACGAGTACAGCCCACTGTAGCTGGCAATGCCCAACTGCTGCTTCAGTCGCTCGCTTCGCTGCTCTTTGAGTTCCCGCCAGTTCTTCGGCGGTGTTGGCGGCTTCGTCCAGTCGAACCTCGTCGTCAGAGACTGACCGCTCAGTAAAGGTTGCGAAATATCCAGCACGACGCCCTGCTGTTTGACCTGGCAATCCATCATCGCGGGCAGGGTTGCCTTCTCGCCGCCGAAAGATTGGGAAACCGTCAGAAAGTCCGGCTTCGCATTTGTTGAATATTGCAGTGAGTAGGTAACGGAAAATTGTTTGATTTCGGTGAGCGCGACTCCTTTATCCACAATGTTTGACGAGTTCACGGAGGTGACTTTGCCAGATAATAGTTTTCCGTTTTCGTCGAGCAGTCTCAGGCCGTCCAGCACAAATTTGTGATGGGACTGTGCTGCGTGGCGGAGAGAATCGGCAGGGTAAATGTCATCCTCGTTGGCACTGACCGGGTAGTACAACACGAGGTCTTCCACGAGAACTTTCAACTCGACATCAACTCGATCCTGCTGAACATCAACCACCGCTTCAGTCAGCGAGATCGGGTGAGCGACAGCGGGCGATTCGGTGACCAGAATGGTGACCAGAATACTGCAGAACAGAAGGGGCAATATCTTCAAGTATTTGAGCCGCGGAACACATGGAATTACATGGAACGAAAGCCCCTGCTTTCGCGTAAGTCCCTGTCTTCTGTGGCTTTCTCTCTTCTGCATGATCCGGGAAGCCTCAGTCTTCGATTCGGATGACAGCGTCAGCCCAGCTGAGAAAGTGCATGCCGTCAGAATCGATGTCAGCTGTCACGACGAACGTCGCTGGCGGGGTGGCTGACCTCTTGACAGAGACCCTGACTGGAACCGATCCAGACTGTCGCGGCTGAAGTGCGATCTCTGTCGGCTTGCTCAGAATGTCGATTCCTCGTGATTCTCGTGGAGTCACTTTGAATGTTCGAGCGATTGGTGAGTGATTCAGAATGCGGACCTGTAAATCGATTGGCGTTCCCGCCTTTGCCGAAGCGCCGCGTGGATAAAAAGTCGCCCACTGTTCGTCGATGCCGTAGTTGATGTCGTCCCAGGGGAGCAGTTCGTCAAGGATTTCTTTGCGTTGCTGAAGATTCGTTTCAAGGTAGTCGAGTTCCTTCTCGGAGAACCGAAAGACGTACGGGATGTGTTCATTGATCAGCCAATAATCCGAGTCCAGCTCGCGAATCTTCTTCAGACAGAATGGATACCCGGTGTCGTCGTGCAGCAGATTTCGGTTGAGCAGGCAGTAGTCGTCCATGCCAGACGGTGAGAACGCATCGCCGACAAAGTAGTAAGGCGTGCCGCCATTTCGTCGGACCAGGATAGCGCCGTGATAAAGTGCCTGACCGGGATAAAACTGGAACTCGATCTCGAACTCTTTCCACTTCATCTTGTGACCGTTTTTAAGTCCGGTCACGTCTTTCATCGCATTGTCAGTCGTCGCCGGCATGTGATATGCGCCGGGGTGTTCGAGGATGTCTTCGTACTCAAGCGTTGCGTAAATCGGGCAGCCAAATTCTTCAGAAGCCGCCTGCACCATGTTCGTGTGATCGTCGTGGTAATGTGTCACAAAGATGCCATCGACCTTCTTGACGAGGCCGTCTTTCATCAGCTGCCTGACCCCGTCAATGACTCGCTGATAACCACAGTCGAGCAGAAATCCGTGCCCGTCGTCCGAGATCAGCAGGCGACTGGTCGAATTCTCCCAAATCCAGTCCGGGGTCTTCTCGTGCACGGATAACGGCATGAGTTTGACTTCAGCATCTTCACCGAGAACACGCCGTCCCTTGGTCGTCATTCGCTCCTCTTTGAAGTACCAGTTAAGGGCGTTTGTTGAGAGGTAGTTACGGTAGTACGCCTCGACGCGACCAATCAGTCGGGCGATGGCTTCCTGCGGATTGCGGATTACCGGTCCGCGAGCAGGAATGATCAGGTCTGGTTTCTGGGCGGCTATTTTTCTGAGGCTGGGAATGAGTAACGCGAGTCGCGACGCATGACCGTGATAGCCGCCAATTTTCGCTTCAGGAATTGCATCCTGAAAGCTGTAGAGGTCGAACAGTTGCCCGTTTCCGTAAATCAGATCTCCGGTGAAGGCGACTCGTTTTCCGTCGATGTCGGCAACATACGATACGGCTCCACGTGTGAATCCCGGAGTGTCCAGTACGCGGAAGCTGGCTCCGCCGGCATTGAATGTGTCGCCTTCTTTCACCCAGCGACCGATGTTGACAGGCTCGGCCAGAATCTTCGTTGACTGCTGAGCGTAGTCATGAAATCGCTTCGTCCAGAATCCATCCCAGAACGCGTTCGGCGTTTCGATCAGTTCTTTTTCAGACTCGGGAGCGACCACGTGAACTCCCGCAGCAACACCACCTGCGGCAGCGGCAACAACATCTCGACGATGATGCGTCAGCAGAATTGCTACGGGCTTGTCGGTTGACGATGCCGGCCGCGAATAAACGGCCACTTGCTTTGAGCCTTCTCCGATCAAAACGCCGTTGACCGGACCTCGTTCGAAGGTCAGACGCGGCAACAATTGCTCGGCTCGAACCGTCCTGGCGTTCAACTGGCACGTAACAAAAACGGCGGCAGCAACGACAACAGCGCGGAAAATTCGCATCTGGCAAACCCTTCAGTTGAGAATCAGCAGGAGCGGCGACAAGCTTTGAGACATCGTTGCGATCATCGTTAAAAGTCCTGCGGAATAGTCAACTCAATGCTCGAAATCGACGACCTCGAATTTCGTTATGAACGTGAAGGTTTCGGGCTGCGCGTTTCGAGCCTTCGCATTGCGTCGGGCGAGTCCGTCGCGTTGGTTGGTCCCAGCGGTTGCGGCAAGACAACGCTGCTCAATCTGGTTGCAGGGATTGTTGTTCCGTCGGACGGCAACGTTCGATTCGAAGGACGCGAACTCACGCGACTCGACGATGCCGGTCGGCGTGCATTCAGAATCTCTTCGGTCGGCATGGTGTTTCAGGAATTCGAACTGCTTGAGTACCTCAATGTTGAAGAGAATATCCTGCTGCCGTTCCTGTTGAACTCGTCTCAGCGATTGAGACCTGAATCGCGAACGGCGGCTGGTGAACTCGCGGAGTCGCTTGGTTTGAATCCGCTCCTGCATCGACGCATCGACCTGCTTTCGCACGGTGAACGTCAGCGTGTCGCAATCGCGCGAGCATTGATCACGAACCCGCAACTCCTGCTTACTGACGAGCCGACAGGGAATCTTGATCCCGCCACACGCGACCGCATTGTTGACCTGTTGTTTAAGCAGGCAGCCACTCGACAGGCGACGTTATTTATGGCAACTCACGATCACAGTCTGGTTCACCGGTTTGACCGGGTGATCGACTTTTCGACGCCCGCCGACTCGGGCATCGAGTTACTGCGGAACAAGCCGGTTGATTTGACAGTGCACGGGGAGAAAGATTCATGAATGGAACTTTTCTTCTTGCCCGTCGCTATCTGTGGCATCACCGGGTGCGATCAGCCGTGCTGGTCGGCTGCCTGACGCTGATGTTTCTATTGCCGATTGGTTTGCAGTTTTTTTCGACTCATTTGGAAGCCCGTCTAACGGAACGAGCCAGCGCAACGCCTCTTGTCGTCGGCTCAGCCGGAAGCGAACTGGAACTGGCGCTGCACGCACTCTACTTCCGCGGTCAGCCGTCACGAGAAACGACGGTGGCTGAATCGAATCGGATCTCGGAAAGTGACCTCGCGAAATCAATTCCGATGCTCGTCCGATTCAAGGCCGAAGGCTGGCCCATTGTCGGTACCAGTTCTGACTACCTTCGTTTTCGGAATCTGAAAGTGGCGAAGGGGCACTCGTGGAACCGTCGTGGAGATTGCCTGCTCGGGGCAACTGTGGCGAAACAATTGAGCCTTGACCTGGACGACGGACTAATGACCGAACCGGAAAATGTCTTTGAGCTGGATGGTTCGTTTCCATTGCGAATGCGAGTCGTCGGCCTTCTGGCAGAAACAGGTTCACCCGACGATAACGCGGTGTTTGTCGAACTGGAAACGGCGTGGATTATTGCTGGAATAGGGCACGGCCATGCGTCATCCCGAAAAAACAGATTGCCGGACGTCTCTTCCAACGGCAAGACATTCGGCAAAACTGACGTTCCTGAGCACGATGCAGCGTTGATCGAGTTCACTGAGATTACGGAAGAGAACGCCAGCTCATTTCATTTTCACGGCGATCGCAACAATTTTCCGCTGACAGCGATCCTGGCAATTCCGCACGACGAAGAATCAGAGACACTCCTGCTGGGACGCTACCTGGCTGACGATGATCCCGCTCAGGTAATTCGACCAGTCGAGGTTATCGGTGAACTTCTCGCCATCGTGATGCGAATCCGACAACTCTTTGAACTGGCCTTTGCCGCAATGGCCATCGTCACCGCCGCGATGCTTATTTTGTTCGTCGTCCTGGCCGTCCAGATTCGGCAGCGGGAATTCGCGACGATGTTTCGAATCGGGTGCGGTCGGTTCATGATCTTTCGACTGGTTGGAGCGGAGTTACTGATCCTTTTTACGATCAGCGGTCTGGTCACCGTGCTGATTACCGGTGCTTTCATCTGCGTTGCTCCACGTCTTAGCCTTTTGGCCTGACCGCAGTTCTCGCTGCGCTGGTTCATTGCCGACCTTGCAGGGATCCGGTAACAAGTTGGATGTCTGATTGTTTCGAACCTGGAGTTTTCGAATGTTCACTCGCTGCATACCGGTTGTCGTTGCGTCGTTGTTCTGTCTGCTGACGTCGTTGGTTTCTGCTGAGAACTGGCCGGGGTGGCGAGGGCCGCGCGGTGACGGAACAAGTCTCGAAAAGAACGTCCCGGTTTCGTGGGACGGTGCTGAAGGGAATAACGTTGCCTGGAAAGTGGAGATTCCTGGCGAAGGCCACGCGTCGCCGACAGTCTGGGGTGATCGCGTTTTTCTCGTCAGTTGCCTGCCCGACTCGAAAGAGCGGGTGCTGATTTCGCTTGACCGACACACCGGCAACCAACTCTGGCAGAAGACGGTGGTCGAAAGTCCGCTTGAGTCGAAACATTCGCTCAACAGTTTCGCGTCGAGCACGCCGACAACCGATGGCAAACTGGTTTATGTGGCGTTCCTGAAAGTTGATGGCCACACCGTCCCCGCGCCGAATGTTGGGAAACCGCGACCGATTACTCCGGGCGAGATGGTCGTAGCCGCGTACGATTTCGAGGGGAATCAGCGTTGGATGACGAAGCCCGGAGAATTCATCAGCGCTCACGGTTTCTGCAGTTGCCCGGTGATCTTTGAAGACCTGCTGATCGTCAACGGCGACCACGATGGCGATTCGTACGTCGTCGCGCTGAATCGAGCAACCGGCGATATGGTGTGGAAGACGCCTCGCCGGCATAAGACCCGCAGCTATGTGACGCCGATCATTCGCGAAATCGACGGCAAGCAGCAGATGGTTTTTTCGGGGAGCAAGTGCATCGTCAGCATGGATCCTTACACCGGCAAGATGCTGTGGAACGTCGAGGGGCCAACCGAGCAGTACGTCGCCTCGATGGTCTACGACAACGAAAAATTTTACATGGCCGCCGGTTTTCCCACTCACCATGTGATGGCCGTTCGACCGGACGGGCAGGGCGACGTCACGGAATCGCACGTCGTCTGGCACACGCAGGAAGTGAAGTGCTACGTCCCGTCTCCGGTTCTGGTCGATAAATATCTGATCGTCGCCGATGATCGTGGAACGGCTAACTGCTTTGAAACGACGAAGGGCGAACGACTCTGGCAGGGACGCATGGGCAGTCACTTCAGCGCGTCGCTGGTGACCGCCGGAGGGCTCGTTTACTTCCAGGCTGACGATGGAACGACTCGAGTTGTCAAACCCGGGCCCGACATGGAGATCGTTTCCGAAAACGAACTCGGCGAACGGTCTTATGCCTCACCTGCAATCTCAAACGGCCAACTTTTCATCCGAGGCGAGAAGCACCTCTTCTGCATCGGTGCTACGCAGACTGCCAGTCGATGAGCTGACCGCCTGACGAATTGCCCAGGTTGCAAAGCAGCTTCGCAAACTTTCGACGGATTCCGCGTTGTACAATTTCTTAAACGGTGCGGCTTCGTGGCGAGTCGATGCAGGCGATGCGGTGGAAGTGGAGTTCGACGACGCGGTCGACGACGCGGCGCAAGCCTTCCACCAGACACGCGGGTTCGTTGTCTTCCTCGCCCATCCGTTTGACCTCTTCGAGAGGCGTGCCGGGATAAACGGTGAACGAACTCTGGTTGATGATCTGATTTCCGGCGTCGAGTTCGGGCACGATGAAGTGAGCCGTCGCTCCGTACGTCAGCATGTGATGGCTGTAAGCGTCTTCGTAGGGGCGAGGGCCGGGGAATGACGGCAGAATTCCGTGGTGCAGATTGATGATTCGCCCGCCCGCGTATCGCCAGCATGTACTCGCCGGAATCATCCGCATGTATCGAGCCAGTACGACGTAATCGACATCGTACTCGTCGAACAGTTCGACCATGCGGTCGTTGTCCGGTGCTCCCTTTTCATCGCCAATGTTGTGCCAGTCGACGCCAAACTGCTCGGCCACGCCTCGGCAGGATGGGCGGTTTCCGATCATCACGGCAGCCTCGGCGTTGAGACGCTTGTCGCGGATCGCTCGCAGAACTGCCAGGGCGGGTTCTGGTCGGTATGTCGTGCAGATGGCGACTCGCGGCAAACGGTCGGACGCGTCGCGCGACCAGGTGCGGATCTCCAGACCGGTTTCCTGGCCGATTCGATTCATCTCGCCGCGCAGTTCGCCGATCGAAGCTTTTTCGCCGGGCCATTCGATGCGGAGCAGCATTGCGAAGACGCGTTCGTAATCGCGGTCGTACATCTGAATTTCGTGAATGTTCGCACCACGCGACGTCACAAAATGAACGATCGGATCGGCGAGACCTCGGTTGTCTGGACCGACGGCCGTGATGGTGACCTGCATTTCTGTTAGCTCCCTGTTCCGCGTTTTCTGCGCGACGTCTGCTCTGGATCCAGCCTGCTGGTTGGCAATCGGAATGAACTCTGACATCCTGGCCTGTTTATCGCGACGTGTCAGGACGGTTCAACCCGTCTTTCACCACTTATCGGAACTTGAATTCCGGCCTTGCCGCCCAGGCGTATCGATTCGGCTGGCAACCGTCATCGGGCCTCTACCGTTTTCAACGGTTAAGCCGTCGGTCTCGCCTCGTCCGAACCTCATTGAACACTGGCAATGACGCGCTTTGTCGTCCGCCTGTCGCAAGCCAGATTCTGATATTGACCGGTTTCCGGGGACCAGGCATAGTCCGGCTCCTCTTCTCAGGGCGTCCTGCCCACTATGCACGACGAGTACGACTCGGTTAACACCGGCAGCAGCTCGTCGGTCCCCCCACTACGACAATTCAAAACCCATTTCAGCTGTCTCCAGCTGCGCACGGATACTCGTTATTCGGACTCCGAGTTCATTTGAAAGGAACTCAATATGAGCGTGCATCGATTCCTGATAACCGTTGTGAGCGGTCTCGCTCTGACATCAGTCGTTGCCTCCTCGAGTCAACTGCTCGGCGCCGAATTGCCGGACAGAATCAGCAGCGGCCAGGTGCCGGTCGCAATTCACAACCTGCCGAGTCATACAACGGCAGAGTGGTTGCGCGGCATGAATCGAAGTCAACTTGCTGGCGACGCGCAGAACATCAGGAACGTCGCGCCTGCGATTTCCGACGTCGCCCTCGACAAACATGGTTACTTGAACGGAACGATCGTGGACAACCTCGGTCTGCCTCAAGCCGGAGTTCTTGTCGTCGCACGGCAAGGGAAGGAAACGCCTCTCACAGCGCGAACTGATGTCAAAGGCGCTTTCAAGCTCGCCAGCATGAAAGGTGGAAACTGGAGTGTGACTGCCGGATCGGAAACGTCGTGGGTAAGAACCTGGAATGCTGATCTGGCTCCACCAGCGGCGAAGTCAAATTTTCTGGTTGTCAGCAAAGCCCCGGTGATTCGAGGGCAGTCCGGTGACGGAGGTCTGTTAGCAGCGTTCGACACGGGCACGCTGTTTTCCGTCGGAGCTGGAATCACGGGAGTTACGCTGGGGGTAATCGGGATCTCAGAAGCGTCCGAAGCCAATGACGAGGCTGATTCAGCTCAAGCCTCGGCAAACCAGGCCAACGATGAAGCCGCTGCTTTGCGGGACCAGTTGAACACTCTCAGTATGACTGTCAGCGACCAGGGGACGCAGTTGAACTCGCTCAGCACGACCGTCAGTAACCAGGCCACTCAATTGAACGCCCTTCAGATACGGGTCGACGAACTCGAAGCGACATTGAACTGAGCGTGGCCTTTCGACCGACGTCACGATAGCGCCAACGTCACTTTGGCAGACCGTGATTACGAGAGTGTGCCTGTGCCGCTTGTATCGACGTTGGCAGATGATTCTGCACGGGCAACGTTAGTGGCTCACGCTGAACCGGTGAGTTTGTCAATTTCAACAGCTTCCTGATGGCTGCTCAAAGCAGGGCTGCGGACTCAACAATCCGAACCCCGAACGCTTCAGGAACGGCGAGAAGCCGCCGAATTTCAGCGAGCAGGAATAGCGAATCGAAACTTGCATCCCGATTGTTGCTTTGGTCGTTATCGTAGACCCGCTGTCATCCCGATTCAGAAATATGGCTACTCGCCCCTGGTGATTTCGAAGGGTTTGTGCGAGCGAGCCGCCAGAGTTGAGGGAGCCAGCAGCGGCGACTTGCAAGCCAGGGGGCACACCGTCCAACATTCACGCAGTATTTTTTGATAGGCTGTTCTCACACGGCAAAGAAGTCGCCCCCCTGAAGAAAGAGGCAACGTGTCCGAGACAAATCCGCTGGTTGAGAAACTTGCAAAGAATATCGAAGCCGCCGTCATCGGAAAGCCGGAGGCCGTGCGGCTGGCTCTGGTCGCGTTGATTGGCGAAGGGCATCTGCTGATTGAAGACGCGCCGGGAGTTGGCAAGACATCGCTGGCTAAGGCGATCGCTAAAAGTCTCAACAGTCGTTTCACGAGGCTGCAGTTCACGCCGGACATGCTGCCCAGCGATATTCTCGGGTCGAGCGTGTTTCTGCCGAATCAGGGCGAGTTCGAATTCCGTCGTGGGCCGATTTTCACCAACGTGCTGCTTGCCGACGAAATTAACCGAACGACGCCGCGAACTCAAAGTGCCCTACTGGAAGCTATGAACGAGGGGCAGGTTTCGATTGAAGGAACAACTCACCAGCTCGCGCCGCCATTCTTTGTGCTGGCGACTCAGAACCCGTTTGAATTCGAAGGGACGTTTCCTCTGCCTGAGAACCAGCTCGACCGATTCATGCTTTGCATTTCGATCGGCTATCCAGAGCTGGGCGTCGAACGCGACATTCTCAAACTGCACCGAAATGGTGAGCCGGTCGACCAGCTTCAGCCGGTGCTGGAACCATCGCAGCTCGAAAGCCTTCAGCAAGCCGCTCGCGACGTGAGCGTTGACGATTCGATCAACGACTACCTGCTCGCCATCGTGACGGCGACGCGAACGCACCCTGAGCTGACGCTCGGAGTCAGTACGCGGGGAGCCCTCACGCTGTACCGAGCCGCTCAGGCTCAGGCGGTGATCGACAACCGGGATTTCGTGACGCCCGACGATGTCAAGCAGTTGGCGATCCCTGTTCTGGCTCATCGAGTCGCCTGCAAAGGTCTGGTCAGAGAAGGGCAGCGCGAACGAGCTCGCAGTGTCATCCGTCAGATTCTCGACAACACCCGCATTCCGTCCTGAATCGAGCCACCAGAATTCCGAATCGGCTGCAACTTCCCGCGACGATGTCGGGTAAGGCTGGCTGAATGCGGGAACGCGGGAATCGTGCCGGGGTGGTCTTTCTTTGGCCGGTGGCGCTACAATCGCCCGCTGGATTTCGAGTAATGGTTCTCGGACTCCGATTTTTGCTTGCAGACACCTGACTCACAAACTCAACCGGTGCCTTTCAGACCGATGACCGATCCGAGAATCGATTTACGAAACCCTGGGCTGGCAGCGCTGCTGGCGTTCCTGTTTCCTGGAGCCGGGCATGCATACCAGCGACGGTATTTTAAAGCCGCGATTTACAGCGTCTGCGTGCTGGGGATCTATTTCTGGGGATGCTCGCTCGGCGAAGCCAAGGCGGTGCATTTCCGGTGGGACGAGCATGCCGAAGATGGACAGTCGCGGCAAAGGACGTTTGGCTATCTGGCTCAGGTGGGAGTGGGGCTTCCTGCTCTGCCAGCGGTTGCTCAACAGCTTCGACACGCGGCACAGTTTGAGGCCGAAAACTCTGACCGGAAACCGGGCGAAGTTCTGGAAGAAATCGATGCCGAGTTCACTGGCCGACTGAACCACGTTGAGCTTGGGCATCCGGAAATCACCGGGCAGATTACTGGAGTTGTCCGCGTTGGCGGCTACGGATTTGACACCGAATTTGAAGGCACTTTTGTCGGGCAGACTGCTGATGGAAACCCCGTCCAGTTTGAACTGCTCGGAACCCGAAAATCCGGGTCGCTGCAACTCGGCGATCGAGTCACCGGTCTCGATGATGTAACGATGAACGAACTGGTGCTCGAAACTCAGGAACTGGACTTTTCGGGCGAACGGCGACGTTTCTTTGTTCGAGTTGTCGACAAGACGGCTGACCTGGGCATGATTGAAGGCACCATTCCCAGACCGTTTTACAATCACTACCTGGCGCCGCTGGACGACGAATCTCTGCAATATCTGAACGGTAAGCTCGGCAAGCGATACGAGCTGGCTCTGGTTTATACGTGGATTGCCGGTCTGTTGAATATTCTCGCCGTCTGGGACGCGTTTCAGGGGCCGGCCTACGGATACGGTGACGAGGAACCGGAGCCCGACGAGAAATCATCCGACGAAACAGCCAGCGAAAGTCAAGACAATTCGAAACCTGTCGCCGCAGAAGCAGGAGCCAGTTCATGACGACGTCCTTCCTGCTGCTGGCCGTCGGGCATAACACAACGTGGTATGTGCTTCCGCTGGCCGGGGCCATCAGCCTTGTCTACAGCGCCAGCCGCTATGAACTGACCGAGCGGATCCTCAGACGAGCTGCCCGACTGTTTCTCACAATTACCGGCTTCATGCTTGCTGTGTTTGTGATGCTGTGGCTGCTGTCGGCGAATCTTTGATTGCAGTCGGTAGACCGTAGGGGCGCCTTGACGCACCAGCACTCACAACGGTGCGTCGAGATGCACCCTGCTTCGATTTCTGCCTGGTCAATGGATTGGTGCTTCATCATGGAAAGCGTGCTTGATCGATTCCTGCGTTACGTCAAAGTCGACACGCAGTCGGACGAAAATTCGGATACTTACCCGAGCACGGCGAAGCAGCTTGACTTGTCTCGCATGCTGGCGGACGAGTGCCGCGCCATCAGTCTTGTCGACGTTTCATTGACCGAATTCGGCATCGTCACGGCGACGATTCCGTCGACGGTTGAGCATGATGCGCCAGCCATTGCGTGGATCGCTCACGTCGATACGTCGCCTGAATTTTCAGGCACCAACGTGAAACCGGTTCTCCACGAAAACTACAAGGGTAACGACATTGTTCTTCCCGGTGATCCTTTGCGGATTATCCGAGTCGAAGAAAACCCCACTCTGAAATCACTGATCGGTGCGACCATTGTGACGACCGACGGAACAACGCTTCTCGGAGCGGACGACAAAGCCGGCGTGGCCGCGATCATGGCAGCTGCCGACTGGCTGATGAATCATCCGGAGATTCCGCACGGACCGATCCGACTGTGCTTTACGTGCGACGAAGAAATCGGTCGCGGCATTGACAAGCTGGACATCGCCGGGCTGAACTCCGTTTGCGGATACACGCTCGACGGGGAAGGCCGAGGGATGATCGACTTCGAAACATTCTCAGCCGACGGAGCGACGATCACCGTCGAAGGAGTCAACACTCACCCTTCCGAAGGCAAAGGGAAGATGGTCAACTCGCTGCGGATCCTTTCGCATTTTCTGGCGAGACTTCCCGAAGACCGTCTCAGCCCGGAAACCACCGACGGTCGTGACGGATTCATTCATCCGTACGTTCTGGAAGGTGGCGTCGCGAAGGCTCACGCGAAGATCATTCTGCGAGACTTCGACACTTCAAAGCTCTCAGAACAGGCGGCTCTGCTGGAGTCGATCGCCGAAGAACTGCGAGCTGCTTATCCCAAAGCGACGATCACGGTCGACGTTCGGCAGCAGTACCGAAACCTGGCCGACGGCCTGAAGTCTGAACCGCGAGCGCTGCCCAAGGCCGAACAGGCCATGACAGCCGCCGGGCTGGAGCCAAAGCTGACAATCATCCGTGGCGGTACCGATGGGTCAATCCTCACCGAGCGAGGACTTCCCACTCCCAACCTCTCGACCGGCGAACACAACCCTCATTCGCCCCTCGAATGGACGAGCAAAGAAGAACTTGAAACTGCCGTCAACGTCCTGATCGAACTGGCAAAAGCCTGGGGTAGCGAAAACGCTTAAGGCTGCAGGGGGCGTCTCGACGCACCGCATCGATCAGGCGGGCATTGGTGCGTCAAGACGCACCCTGCAACTGCTGTTGAAAGAACAAAACGCCGTGGCCGTGGATTCTCGCTGAGGTTACAGAGAACTCTTCGCGGTCTCTGCGTTTTTTCCTTTCCGGTCTGAAGAGTAACTCGGCGGATCACTGCTGAACCTTTCGAAACTCATTTCGTTTTCAACCGGTTAATCAGTCGAATTGTACGTTCTTTCGCGGCGGCTCGGGCTTTCTTCTTCGCCTCTTCATACTCGGTAATTGGACCGCCGAAGGATTTTTCGAACTGGATGCCGAGTTCGGTGACGTCCCAGGCGGTCTGCACGCACTTATCCATGTCCCACGAGCCGATCCAGATGATGTACTGGCCGTTGTCTTTCTGGCGTTCGCGGCTGGCGTATTCTCCCTGGACGTAATTCAGCAGGCCGGTTGTGTGCGAGACAAAAGTTTTTCGGGAATCGGCGACCAGGTCTCGTAGTTTTTCCGGATATCGCTTTTCGACAAGTTCCAGTGCACGGGTTCTGGTGAAGTCGTCTTTCGGGAGTGACGAGCCTGCCGATCGAATGGCGGACAGATCTTTCCGCCATTGCACAACGGCTGCTGAGTACTCGCGAACGAATCGAGGAATCGCCTCGCTGAGCGTCTTCAGCGATTCTGTTGTCAGCGGACCGCTCTTTGCCTGAATGGCCTTCGGAAGTTTGTCGTACCGGTTACCAATCTCGACATAGAGAGCCCCTAACTTCTGCGACGCCGATCGAGACGATGAATCTGAACGGTTCGTCGAGATGCCGGAAAATGGCGAACGACTTCGCGAGCTTGACGACCTTGGTCGAATGGTCGACGAGCTGGACCTCAATGACGAGAGTTTTGACGACGTGCTTGAACGAGTTGTCGAACGCGGTTTTGCTGGCGAACCACCGGTTTGGGTTGTCCTGCTGCGGATTTCTGAACTGATCGTTGCCAGTCGTTTCGAAACATCTCGACGTTGCTCCGTCGTCGCGTCGCCAGCCTTCAGGAATCGACTGCGAAAGTCGCTGACTTTCCGCGCGTAACTATCAGCTCCCGTCGGCCCCATCGCGGATACGGAATTGACTTCTTTTTCCAACGCTGACAACTCGGCAAGCATCGAACTCGCCGTCGCGGCGGTCGCCACGTTTGAGCTCAGCACGGAAATCGTTAGCGCAAGAAAAGTGGAGGCAGATCGAGTCCGAAATCTCATGGCTAACATCCCGTGATTTCATCGTTTTGGCGAGAGTGGCGGAGTCCGCGATGGGCAGACTCCTCAGTTGACTCTAACCTGGTCAGTTGATTCGACCGGGATCGGCGGAAAAGTCGCTCGATTTGTCCTGAAATCTCGTCGGTTTCGGTGAGGTTGTCACTTCTGACAGAACGTCCGAGCAGGGCCTGGGTCAAGACTCCTGACTGATCTTGCAGGACATGGTTGCACTTTGCGGGACAACCTGGAGTGAGGTTTCCCATACTCGGGAACCGGTTTTCGGCGAAGGTAGCATCGCTACCAATTCCATTCAGCCTCGATAAACTTCGCGCCGAACATGGTGTTCAATGCGTTGTCGTGATTACTTTTGCAGGGATCTTTGGCTGCTATGAAGCGGATCAATAAAGGGCTCGACGTCCCGATCGCTAATCCGCCGGAGCAAAAGATTTACGACGGGCCGGAGATCCGAACCGTCGCCGTGGTCGGCACGGATTATATTGGCCTGAAGCCGACGATGGCTGTCGCAGAAGGCGACACGGTCAAACGCGGAACGCTCCTGTTTACCGATAAGAAGAATCCCGGCGTTAAGTTTACATCTCCGGCTGCGGGCACGATCCAGTCGGTTAATCGAGGCGACAAACGAGCCTTCCAGTCGATCATTATTGATGTGGAAGGCGACGACGCTGAGCGGTTTAAAACCGCAGGCAAAACAGACGTTTCGGCGCTCAGTCGCGAAGAAGTCGTTGAAAACCTTGTCGACTCAGGTCTGTGGGCATCGCTGCGGCAACGACCGTACAGCAAGGTTCCCGCCGTCGATTCGAAGCCGAATTCGATCTTCATCACGGCGACCGACACAAATCCGCTTTGTGCAAAGCCAGAAGTAATCATCGCCGAGCGTGAGCAGGACTTCCGATTCGGCGTTCAGATCATCCGCCGCCTGACTGATGGGAAAGTTTTCCTTGTCAGTTGTCCAGGGGTCACTCTCCCTGGTGAAGAGTTGGCCGACGTCGACGACGTGGAATTTGAAGGGCCGCACCCGGCTGGCCTTGTTGGAACTCACATTCACTTTCTCGACCCGGTCAATCGGAACAAGAAAGTCTGGCATATCAACTACCAGGATGTCATGGCGATTGGCCACCTCTTCCTGACGGGCGAACTTGATGTGCGGCGAGTTGTCTCGCTGGCGGGTCCGGCTGTTTACAAGCCTCGGCTGGTACGGACTCGCCTCGGCGCCTGTATCAAAGAACTGACTCGCGGTGAGCTTTCGGATGGAGACGTGCGAGTTGTTTCCGGCTCGGTCCTTTCAGGCCGTGCGGTCACCGACGGCCCATTCGGGTTTCTCTCGCGGTATCATTTGCAGGTTTCGGCGCTGCTCGAAGGTCGTGAACGGGAGTTTCTCGGCTGGCAGAAGCCGGGGCTTGATAAGTTCTCGCTTCGAAAGATCTTCGCTTCTGCGTTTCTGCGACCGAATCAAAAATTCAAATTTACGACAGCAACCGGCGGCAGCAAACGAGCGATGGTTCCAATCGGCATGTACGAAGACGTCGTGCCTCTGGACATCATTCCAACCTTCCTGCTCCGTTCTTTGATTATTGGCGACACTGACCAGGCAACCGCTTTGGGGGCTCTGGAACTTGATGAGGAAGACCTGGCCCTTTGCACTTTTGTGTGTCCGGGCAAGTACGAATACGGAACGATGTTGCGGAAAAGCCTTTCGCTCATCGAACGAGAAGGATAGTCCTTCAGCAGGGAACGCCACGAGTCAGCGTTGACAGTTTACCGTCGTCGCTGCCAGCGTTCTGAAAGACACGGCTGGAAATCAACGCTGGCCAGTCTGACCAACGACGTTTGTATTGTGAAAGACAGACATGAAGCCGCTCAGACGGTTACTCGACGCCGTTGAACCGCACTTCTCGAAAGAGGGGAAACTGCGGATGGCGTACCCGTTGTACGAAGCGTTAGACACGTTTCTGTACACGCCGGGGCAGGTCACGTCGGGACCTTCACACATTCGCGACGGCATCGACCTGAAGCGGATGATGTCGACAGTCGTCGTCGCTCTGCTGCCCTGCATTGTCATGGCCATGTGGAATACTGGCTACCAGGCAAATCAGGCCATCGCCGCTCTTGGCATCACGCCTGATGCTGCCGCTAACTGGCGATACGGAGTGATTAATTCGCTGGACATCGGCTACGACTCAGCCAGCCTGATCGCCAATCTTCTCCACGGGGCGCTCTATTTTGTTCCGGCTTACCTGGTCACCAACATCGTCGGCGGAACATGGGAAGTCATCTTCTCGACCATCCGCAAGCACGAGGTTAACGAAGGTTTTCTGGTGACCGGTTTTCTGTTCCCGCTTACGCTTCCGCCGAGTATTCCTTTGTGGCAGGTTGCGGTTGGCATCAGTTTTGGAGTTGTCATCGGCAAAGAAGTCTTCGGTGGGACCGGGCGGAACTTCCTGAACCCGGCACTGACCGCGCGAGCGTTTCTCTACTTCGCCTACCCGACGGCGATTGTGGGTGACGCCGTCTGGACGGCTTGCGATGGATTCACCGGTGCGACCCCTCTGGGAGCACTTGCCACTGCCGATATGGCTGTTGGCATGGGAGCGATTTCCGAAACCCTTGAGCAAGCGTTCCTCGGGACGATGCAGGGGTCTATGGGGGAGACGTCGACACTGGCCTGTTTGATCGGAGCCTTTATTCTGATCGCTACTCGAATTGGTTCCTGGCGGATCATGGCGGGAGTTGTCTTCGGAGCCGTCGCCTTTTCGATCTTCCTGACGTCCATCGGTAGCGAAACCAACCCGATGTTCGCGATGCCGTGGTACTGGCACCTGAGCGTTGGTGGCTTCGCGTTTGGAACCGTCTTCATGGCGACTGACCCGGTTTCAGCAGCCATGACCGAACGCGGCAAATGGGTCTACGGAGCGTTGATTGGTGCTTTGACTATCCTGATTCGAGTCATCAATCCGGCGTATCCGGAAGGCATCATGCTGGCAATTCTGTTTGGCAACGTCTTTGCTCCGGTGATCGACTATGTCGTCGTTCAGGGCAACATCAAACGGAGGCTCGCCCGCAAATGACCGCTGAATCTCCTAAACAGACAATGGTCGTCGCAACCTGCCTGTGCCTTGTGTGCTCGGTGCTGGTCTCGACAGCGGCTGTCGTCCTCAGACCAACTCAGCAGATTCAAAAGACGCTCGACATTCAGAAGAACATTCTGAAAGTTGCCGGCATCTACGATGGAACCCGCTCTGTCGATTCTCAATTCAAAGTTGTTGAACCGGTGCTGATCGAACTTGCCGGCAAGCGACCTCGGATCAGCGATCCAGCCGAAGAGGGCATCGATCTCAAGACTTACGACCCGAAGAAAGCAGCGAAAAAAGAACACGACAGTGTTGATGTTTCTCCGCCGGGGGCTCTGCCTCAGATTGCTCGACGAGAGATTTACACGATCGCCTACGAAATCCGAAAAGACGATGGTCATCTCGATCAGGTGATCCTGCCGATTTATGGCAAAGGTTTGTGGTCGACACTTTATGGATTCATAGCAGTCGATGCCGACGGGCAAACGATCCGAGGCATTACGTTCTACGAGCATGGCGAGACTCCCGGACTGGGCGGCGAGGTCGAAAACCCTGCGTGGAAGGCTCTCTGGCCAGGGAAGAGTGCTTTTTCAGCCGAGGAAATCAAAGGCTCATCGCTGGATCACTTACCAACTCCGATCATTCAGGTCGCGAAAGGTCAGGTGACTTCCGAGACTGTTCAAGCCGAGCACAAAGTCGATGGACTGAGCGGCGCAACTATCACCTCGAACGGTGTCACGGCTCTGGTCCGATACTGGCTTGGTCCAGACGGATTCGGCTCTTACCTGCATCAGCTTCGCTCCGAACGTGCGGCGTCCATCCCAACGTCCGCTGCGGCTGAGGGAGAAACCAATGGCTGAACCGACAACCAAAGACGTTCTGCTTGACCCGGTCATCAAGAATAACCCAATCGCTTTGCAGATTCTTGGGATCTGTTCGGCGCTGGCTGTCACGACAAAACTGGAAACTGCGATCGCGATGTCTGTTGCTGTGACGCTGGTCACCGGTTGCTCAAGCGCTGCGATTTCGATGATTCGTACCTACATCCCGAACAGCATCAGAATCATCGTCCAGATGACGATCATCGCGATGCTGGTCATCCTGGTGGACCAGTTTCTGAAGGCATACTTCTTTGGGATCAGCAAGCAGATGTCGGTCTTCGTTGGGCTGATTATTACAAACTGCATTGTGATGGGGCGTGCCGAAGCCTACGCCATGAAGAATACTCCCTCGATGAGTTTCTTTGACGGTGTCGGCAATGGGCTTGGTTACAGCTTCATCCTGATTGTCGTTGCCACCTTCCGGGAACTACTTGGCAAAGGTGAGCTTCTTGGATACTCAATTCTCGGTCCGGACGGTTTGATTGCTCCTGGCTATGTTTCAAACGGATTGATGTTGCTGCCACCGAGCGCCTTCTTCCTGATTGGCCTGATCATCTGGACGATTCGGACATTCAAGAAAGACCAGGTCGAGCCGGCCTGATTCATCAGACTTTCGACCTGCCGAATTCAAAATTTCACGCGATTTCCACTCACTGTTTTTCGAGGACAATCAGATGGAACACTATCTGAGCCTCTTTATGAAAGCCTGCTTTGTCGAGAATCTGGCGCTGGCCTTTTTCCTCGGCATGTGCACCTTTCTGGCGGTTTCCAAGAACGTCAAAACGGCGTTCATGCTCGGCATTGCGGTGATCGTCATTCAGACAATCACCGTCCCGATGAACAATCTCATCTTCCAGAAACTGCTCAAAGAAGGTGGACTGGCCTGGGTGTCGACAAGCCTTGGCGGAGTCGACCTGACCTTCGTTGGCCTGATCAGCTACATCGGTACCATCGCGGCGATGGTGCAGATTCTTGAGATGACACTCGATCGTTACTTCCCTGCACTTTACAACTCGCTTGGGATTTTCCTGCCGCTGATCACCGTGAACTGTGCCATCCTTGGAGGCACCCTGTTCATGGTCGAACGCGACTACAACTTCCCGGAAAGCGTTGTGTTCGGTGTCGGTTCTGGAGTTGGCTGGGCATTGGCCATCACAGCACTCGCCGGTATTCGCGAGAAAATGAAATACAGCGACGTCCCCGAAGGCCTGCGTGGGCTGGGGATTACATTCATTACTGTCGGATTGATGGCGATGGCCTTTATGGCTCTCGGCGGAATCCAACTCTGATTTCGAACAGCTTCTGAATGTTCCGTCAAGTTGATTGATTGGTAGCAGCGGAAGTTGAGCCTTTACTGAAAAGCACGCGGACGAACGATGGAAATCTTTCTCGGCGTTTTCATGTTTACCGGAATTGTCCTGGCACTCGTTTGGGTGATCCTGCAGGCACGCAGTATTCTTGTGCCCAGCGGTAATGTGAAGATTATCGTCAACGACCAGAAAACTCTGGAAGTTCCTGCGGGAGGAAAACTGCTGACGGCCCTGTCGTCGCAGGGTATTTTCGTGTCCTCTGCCTGCGGTGGAGGCGGAACCTGCGCTCAGTGCAAAGTCAATGTCCTTGAAGGCGGCGGTGAAATTCTGGCGACCGAAACCGGTCACATCAGCAAGAAGGATGCTCGCGAGGGCTGTCGACTGTCCTGCCAGGTCGCTATCAAGCAGGACATGAAGATCGAAGTGCCTCCGGAAGTCTTCGAAACGAAAAAGTGGCGTTGCAAAGTCAAATCGAACAGAAACGTCGCAACCTTCATTAAAGAGTTCGTTCTTGAACTTCCTGAAGGCGAACAGGTTGACTTCAAGGCTGGAGGCTACATCCAGATCGAAGCACCTCCGCACGAGATTCACTACAAAGACTTCGCGATCGAAGAGAAGTACCACGAAGACTGGGACCGGTTCAACATCTGGCAGTACGTTTCGAAAGTCGACGAGCCGGTCGTTCGAGCTTACTCGATGGCCAACTACCCCGGTGAAAAGGGCATCATCATGCTCAATGTCCGGGTCGCTTCGCCTCCGCCCCGATCTCCGGAAGGAACTCCACCAGGAAAGATGTCATCGTACATCTTCAGCCTGAAGCCTGGTGACGAAGTCACAATCTCGGGCCCTTACGGTGAGTTCTTCATTAATGACAGCGACGCCGAGATGATCTACATCGGTGGTGGTGCCGGCATGGCTCCGTTGCGTAGTCACATTTTCGAACTGTTCAAGAATCTCAAAACCGATCGAAAAGTCACTTACTGGTACGGTGGTCGCAGTTTGCGTGAGTTGTTCTACGTTGACCACTTCCGCGAGATCGAGAAAGAGTTCCCGAACTTCAAGTTCAACATCGCTCTTTCCGACCCGCTGCCGGAAGACAACTGGACGGGCTACACGGGTTTCATTCATCAGGTTGTCTACGAAAACGCTTTGAAGAATCACCCGGCCCCCGAGGACATCGAGTATTACCTCTGTGGCCCTCCGATGATGAATTCAGCCGTCTTCAAAATGCTGGATGATCTGGGCGTCGAGCCTGAGAACATTCGCTTCGACGACTTCGGCGGCTGATTTATCGTCTCGTCTTTCATCCTCGTCTCGTGACGTCAGGGTGCCTACACTGCACGCTCGCTGGACCTCTGCAGAAGGCTGAGGTTTCTTACCTGAGCAGGGCTACAGGCCTTCCGCAGTGACGAGTCTCCCATGCAGGATCAAACATCAAGTCCGCTGTCGTCTGAAGATGCAGACCAGTTGCTGCTTAAAGATCTGAACGAGCAGCAGAAGGTAGCGGCATCGCATGGATCTGGTCCGTTGCTCATTGTTGCCGGAGCTGGCACTGGCAAAACAACGACACTCACGCACCGGGTCGCCTGGCTGATCCACAAAGGTACGGATCCACGGCGAATTCTCCTGCTGACTTTTACTCGGCGATCAGCGGCTGAGATGTTGTCCCGTGTTTCGAGCTGCCTGCAACGAATGAAGCGTCAGGCGACGGCATCCGGCTCGCAGGGCGGCGGAGCATTTTCTAATGCGATCTGGGGCGGAACGTTCCATGCGATGGCGGCGAGACTCTTGCGTCAGCATGGGAAGCTGATTGGTCTGGAACCTGACTTTACCGTGCTCGACAGAAGCGACTCCGAAGACCTGCTCGACGTTGTGCGCGCAGAGTTGAAGCTTTCGACCGAGCGTCGACGATTTCCGCTGAAGCAGACTTGCCTGAGCATTTACAGCCGCTGCATCAACTCGCGAGCGAAACTACAGATCGTTCTCGAAGAAGTCTTTCCTTGGTGTGTCGACTTTGAAGAAGAACTGAAGCAGCTCTTCAAAGGCTATGTTGAGCGCAAAGATCGCTTGAACTGCCTGGACTATGACGATCTGCTGATGTTCTGGAATGCTCTGGTTTCTGACGAATCCGGGGCACGGGCGATCCGGAAACAGTTCGACTGCGTCCTCGTCGACGAATATCAGGACACCAATCTGCTGCAGTCTGAGATCCTTGAACACCTCTGTCCTGATGGAACAGGTCTGACAGTCGTCGGTGACGACGCGCAGTCTATCTACTCATTCCGGGCGGCGACGGTTCGTAATATCCTGGATTTTCCAAAACAGTTTCCTGGCACGAAGACCGTGCTGCTGGAAGAAAATTACCGTAGCACTCAGCCGGTTCTCGACGCTGCCAATTCAGTTATCGACGAAGCCAAAGAGCGGCACCACAAAGAACTCTGGACGGCTCGTTCCACCGGAACGCGGCCACAGGTGGTGAGCTGTCGCGACGAAGACGAGCAGTCTGATTTTGTGATTCGCGAGCTGCTTCACCATCGCGATAAGGGGATTCCGCTGAAGCATCAGGCGGTGCTGTTTCGAGCGTCGCATCACAGTTTAAACCTCGAATTGCTGCTGGCTGAGCAGAACATTCCGTTTCACAAATTCGGCGGGTTGAAGTTCGTCGAAGCGGCACACATCAAAGACTTCCTGGCATTTCTACGGCTGGCTGATAACCCGTTCGACATGGTATCGGCTCTGCGAATTCTGATGCTCCTGCCAGGGATTGGTCGCAAGCGAGCGATGGATCTGACTGATGGTCTTTATGAAGCGGACGGTAACTTTGAAAAGTGGGCCTCGTGGTCAACGCCGTCAGCGACTAAAGAAGTCTGGCCGCAATTCGTCGGATTGCTCAGACACCTGGCCACGCTGAAGGTCAGCCGAAAAGGTGAGTCGTCGGTCCCAACCGAACTCGACGCAGTCCGCAAGTTCTTCGCGCCGATCGTGGAAGAAAAATATCCCAACGCGAGGGAACGCCTGCTCGATCTGGAGCAGGTTGTTCACATTTCAGCGAGGTATCCCAATCGGACAGACTTCCTGACAGCCATCACGCTCGATCCGCCGTCATCAACGCAGGATCTCGCGGCTGATCCGGTAATCGATGAGGACTATCTGATTCTCAGCACGATCCATTCGGCCAAGGGGCTGGAGTGGGATTCGGTTTTCGTGCTGCACGCTGCTGACGGTAACATCCCGTCCGACCTGTCGACAAAAGATGAACAACAGATCGAAGAAGAACGTCGGCTGTTTTACGTGGCGTTGTCGCGAGCAAAAGAGCATCTTTATGTTTGTCATCCTCAGCGATCCTACCGAACCGAACGACAATCTTACCGCGACGACTACAGCTTCTCGCAGCTCACTCGGTTTCTGACGCCCAAAGCGAGAGCGTGTTTTGACTGGCGACTTCCGGACAGCGACGACGTGATTTCAACGTTGCCGGCAGAAGGCCCCGTCCGGCCGCAGGTCAAGCCTCTGTTCAACGCTCGCGATCAGGCGAAGTCAATGTGGGACTGATCCAGATTGCCGTCACAGTCGCAGAGTGGGCTGTGTCCGCCAAAGATTCAAACGCTTGATTTCGTAAGTGTCGCTGCTGTGAATCCCGTAACTGGTAGCGAGCGTAGTTTTCCCGCAGGCCGGAACAAATCACTGGAGCATGGCCCTGGCGTCGAGCGGGGCATCGCGACCGACAATCGCTTCGTCCGGGTTCCAGTTCAGAGTGTCGAAAGAGTCATTACCGGGCAATTCCTCGAAGGGGATCCCCTGCTCATCGAGTCGGTCTGCGATCCCGTCAAACGGGTTTCGGGTTAGCTCTCCGGGAAACAGCCTGATCAGATCTTCCGAGTGCTCCAGCACCAGCTGGACGTTTTTTTCGGGGACTGAAAGCAGCCGGCGTGCACGATCAAGCCGGGTGATCCAGGCGGCTTCGTGTAGAACATTGTGCATGGCTTCGGGCGAAAGTGAGTTGAAGGGTTCGCGCCTCGCACGCAACTTCGACACGACATTCTCACCTTTCGCAACGATGCTGGCGAGGTCCTGATTTTCACGCACTGTGCTCTTCGAAAGTGCGGCACCGATGGCAAGTGTCAGACCGACAAACTGCTCGCGAGTCATTCGTTTGCGAAGCAGCCATCGATCCAGTGTCCGACTGTGAGGAATTGCGTCGATCAGCTGATCGGTGCCCCATCTTTCAGCGAGAGATAACTGTTCGGCGTCGACCAGATCACTGATCGGCAGAGTTCGTTCGGCGTTCCAGTTCGGCAGCGGCAGATAGAGTTCCGGAAATGCCGGAAGCCTTTGTTCTGGCAGGTGATCGACAATTTCAAAGAAGGCTCGCAGTTCGCTCGGTGTGACTTCTTCGCTGACGCGTTTGACTTCGGTGAACGTAACCGTGGGATCTTCACACCCCGATAGAATGGTGACCATTGTCAGTACGGCCACCAGCACAATTCTTGATGTCGAGGATTCTGCTATCACGTCAGACTTTCGGAAACGCACCGCAAACTGAATTTCTGACACTCTACTTCACAGCGTTGAAATGCTTCCGCAAATTGCAGCGTCGCGGCGGCGAGACGGAGCGATTTTCAACACTTTCTTCGTCCACATGGCGGAATTCGCGCCACCGTGCGTCATCGTCGGAGGGAAAACCTCCAGACGTGGAGAGATCTACCGCCTGAGCCAGAATATGAGCCAGTCGATTCAACTGAACATGACTCGGACAGATCAGCAAACACGTGATCCGGGATGAATCATGAATTACATGAAACATGCGAAATGAGCAGGCTTGAATGAATCGCCAGGTTTCCGAGTCCAGTCGTTTCGTCCGTGGTTCAGAGTCGCGTCTCACAGAGCGTACGTCACCCGATCTCGCCGCTATGGTGATGGCTCTGGCGCAAACGTCAGCCTGATCGACCGACGAGCCATCCGGATTGAGAATCGATTCTGATCGGCGTGAGGCTCGAACGTGAAATCGAACGCCGAGCTGGCTCCGCGCCGAGTCAGTATGTCTTCGCCTGTTGCGCGGTTGATGATGTGAAGCACTGAATCCGTTGCCTCGTCGTCTGGACTTCTCGACCGGCGATAGCTGAGGACGAGGCAGGGAGCGTTCTTTGGCTGATCGAGCTGAAACTGAATCCGGTCGACAGGACGTTGCCACTTGAGCCGGGCTGTCGCCGAGTCGATCGCTACCAGTTGCCCAGTGACGGACGGATTTCTCTCTCGACTGCCTGCCGAGCGCCCGTTGAGAAATCCGGATTCTGCCATGTTTGAAACGGCGATCACCTGCGTCGATGGACCTGAAGAAACATGGATGGCTTTAATCTGCTCGGGCCGTTTCACGGTCATCGTCGACGTTTCTTCGCCGGTGCTGGCATTGATGATCTGCAACTGGCCGTTCACATGCAGAATTCCGACGCGGTCAGAACCAGCGGCAAAAACGGTCGACTCAGGATCGACGTTGGAGTTCCACTCGACTTTTGCCAACGACAGACTGACAGAGGCCAGCCTGGAAATACTCAGCGCGTCGGGGTGGTTGGCTGAGTCTCTTGATCGTTCCGCCACAAGTATGCGACTACCAGATGCCTGCAGAATAGTTCCAGCAAACCCGACCGCGTCCGACAATCGAAACTTCGAGACCGTTGCTCCGTCCACAACTCGCAGGACAGTTACCTGATCTTCGTCAGGCTGAATCAGATAAACGCTCTGACCGTCGCCGGTGCAGGTTGCCTGCCTGGGCAGCTCATACCGTTGCCATAATCGCTGCCCGCTGGAAGTGTCGATGCAGACGAGCTTGCCTCGAGTCTGGAAGCAAAGATAACCCGCTCGAACCGGGCCGACCTTAACGATCGGTCGACCGAAGGCGTCGAGCATCGTCAGTCGTTCCTCAGCAAAGCCGGGCATTGCGGGGGTGTATTCGTGATCTTCCTGTCGATTTTCGTTGGCCATGTCCAACGACCAAAGCCGTTGCACGCGAGGCTCGCCGCTGCCGTCGAAGGGAGAAATACCGAACAGCTCGGCCCCCAGCTGAAGTACCAGGACGTGGGCGATTCCCCATCCACGATACAAGCGACCGACAGACTTCAGGGGAGAGTCTGAAGTTGACAGCACGGTTTGCCACGAGCCTGAAAATCCGTCGCCATAGAATCGAAGAATCGTGTCGTTGCGCGACGATCGAGGATTGATCGCCACGTTGAGCCGATCAAACAGGCTTCCGGGAGAACACTCCACGGGAACAGGGATGAAGGTGGTGTCGAGGTTCTGCTCGGCGTGTTCAGAGATCGTTACCGGTCCGCTGTTCCAGGGGGAGCCTGCCGATTTTATTTCTGCAATTGAGTCAGCATCAAAGCCCTGCCGCTGGAGTGTGAGTCGGACGGCCTCTGCATCGCGATCGTAACTCCGCGATTTGTAAAGCTCGATCAGCTTGCGTGACGCATTTAACGAAACATCTCGCACAGACGATTCCTGCAGAGCCAGCAGGGCGAGCTGATTCTGAACATACCTCATGCCGATTCGGGATCGATCATCAAGGTGAAACGGCTCGACAATCGGCAGGGACATCCATTGGTGCGTGAAACGCTGCAACGCAAACGGGTCACGACTGGCGGAAGCGGCGTCTGCAAGTACAAGCAGCTCGTGCGTCAGTTGCCTGACAATTTCGTCGTTCTGGCTGTTGAACAGGTCGAGAACTTCGCCCTGTATCAGCCGGTCGTGGCGAACGCTGCGCAAGGGTTCGGGTTTCAGGAATCGCGGTTCGCCAGATGGATTGAGCGATTGCAGATTGGCATAAAACTTCAACGAGGCCACCGGATCACCGACCTGTGCCGCCACTTGAGCTGCCGCATGCCGAAGCTCGATCAGGTCCGCCACCGAAGAATCTCCAACGAGCGTTTCCGCTTCCGTGACCACTTCAGAAATTCTTTCCGGCGAAAGCGTTCCCGACCTGATCCATGCAAGCAGCGACTTTCCGAGTTCGCGTTTCGCCTGTGACGAGTCATTCAGTTTTCGCAGCCGAGTTGTCGCTTCCGCAAACGATCCACATGCCCGTTCGAAGACTGCCTGCTCGATGGCACGGTCAATGCCAGCGTCGATGAGATCTACTTCTCCGGCAGTCTTCGATGGCGCATCGTCGATTGAACGTCGGTCCGGAATGGTCGACAACATTGGCCATGTGCTGAGCCGATCCGCATTCAACGAGACGATGCGATCTCCCGCAGCGATCAGACAACCGGATAGAGCCCCCAGCGAGTCGACACTTTCAAGCATCGAACCGTCGACGCAATTCACGGCGACCAGTGATCCGCCCCGCACGGGGAAAACGTGAAACGTTGCGGTCGTGGCCTTTTCCGCAAGATCAGGAATGTTGAGTGTGTAACCCGTTCCGACCGGTTCGCGGCACGGAACTTTCCAGAGCACGTTGCCGGACCTCGCTTCCAAAGCCGAAACGGAATGTCGACCAATGATGACGATACGGCGCTGATCCGTAATCACATCTACCGGAGACTCGACGTTCAGTGACCACAGCCGGTCTCCCGTTCGCGGGTCGAACGCGTTCACACCTTCGGCGTCCGGGCCGGTGACAATCAGGATGGAATTGTCGATGGACGATGAGTTGTTCTGATTAGCTCTGGTCGATCGATCTGCCGGAACACTGAGCAGCTTGTTGTCTCGCCAGCCTTGCCACCACGGTCGCTGCGGACGCGCTGGCGCGAAGGGCAGTCTGGTTACTTCCAGCGGCGAGTCGGCTCGCGAATATCGACGACTCCAGATCGCCGTGCGGGTTCCAAGGTCGACTCCGATCAGCAGTCCAGCTCCGGTCGGGCAAACAAGCACCCCGTCGATCAGCGAGACTCGGCAATCCAGAGATCGCCAATCGGCATCTGCTGGCGACAGACGCGGTACCTCGGCAATGTCGAGAGTCCAGTCGAGTTGGCCGGTCAGGCGGTGTGCCGCATAAAGACGCAGTGTATCGTCGACCTGAACGAGACCAACAACATTCTGGTCAACCGGAACGGGCAAACCGCAGAAGTAGACGTCCTTGATGTTGCCATTATTCGCAGCGCGGTGAGCGGCCTTGGGCTGCGTGGCGGAGATTGACCCTGCCGTCAGGCTCCACTCAACTTTTCCCGACTGAAGATGGCGGGCTACGATTCGGTTCTGTGTGTGATTCTGAAAGTTTGAACCACGCAGCACTCCGGATCGAGACAGGAGTGGATCGGGCATCGCCGCTGATCCAGACTCGATGGTGAAGACGCGTTCGCCATCACTCGACAACCGCGATTGCAACGAATCGACCTGCAATCCTCGCGTCAACTTTTGAGCCATCAACTCCTGCAGCGACAGATTCATGGACAATCGCGAAGCACTTTGCCCAGCTTCAGAGACGGACTCGTTCGACCAGAGAAGTCGTCCTGTGGCAAGTTCGTGAGCCGCTACCTGAGTCAGCGATCGCTGGACAACAACGCCATTATTCACCAGCGGCTGAGCACGTGGCAGAATCGGAATCGACTGTTCGAAGTGCTCGTGCAGGGCGTGTCGAGTGAGCATTGCAGTTTCGTCATCCAGCCCGGAATCGACCTGCCAGTCAGGATGGGTCATGGACGGAAACAGGTTCGCCCGGATCGGCAATCCAGACGCGGCGTTTCGTGGAGCCGTGTTCTGAATCGACCCCTGCACCTTGACTGTGTTTTCGACAGCCTGCTCGCCGAACGCCTCATCATTGCGACGCTTTCGAGAATTGGTCGCACACAATTCGATGATGCGATTTGCCACTTCGAGGTCCGACGGCGAAAGATCGGGCATTCCAGCCAAACGTCTGGCTATCGCATCAGCCGCCTCGAATTCCTGCCGATCAAGATGCCAGGCCGCGAGAATCCGCAACGCATGGCGAGCTGTCCCTGTCATCGGAAAGTGGGAGGGCAACGTGCGGAGCGTTTGGAAATCCGAGTCGCGCTGCGCTCTGAGAAATTGACTTCGAGCCAGCGGCTCGGTTTGACGACGGTACGAGTTCAAAGCGTCGGCGGGGAGCGATTGCAGAAGGGATTCGATGATCGAATTGCCGTCACGAAACGCCTGCCAGTGGCCGAAGACCTCGTCGACCAGAATCTGCAAACCTGCTTCGCTCGCAGAAGCTGCCCGAATTTCCGCGATTGCTGAAGCAAATTCCCGGCGCGCGATCATGGCCTCGGCACGCCGCAAACGGTCTTGAAGAATACGGTCGCGTCGCGGGGCGGCGGAGTGACTCAACATCGAGTCGTCGGTGTTTGATTTTTCCAATTCTTCAGTGGAATCACCATCCGGGACAGGCTGCCAGGCAAAACATGACGAGGTCATCGTCGCGGCAAACACGCCTGTGGCGACAATGCAAAGTGTCGTCACTCGAAAGGAGAGCCAGCAACGAGAGTCATTGATTAGGTTTTCTGGTTGCTTCGGCATTAACTTCAGCCAGAGTTTGCAGTGAATCATCATGTTGCAACCGGCCAGGCATTATGGTCAGTGTTGCCTTGAATCGGACAAGCTAATTTATCGAGACTGGCCCGCGAGGCACAGGTACGAGCCGGTTGAAGAGCTGACAGGGAAGGGCAATTCACACCGTTGACTTCGTCAGGCGGAGTCTGGTCTACCACGGAGAATTCAGTTCAAAACGGATCTGATCTTCCCGGACGCATCATTCTTGCGGTACGTTTTGTCGAGAATTTCTCCGGAATTGTTCAGCCTCCGACGGCGATGATTTGATCCGATTCTGGACTCCTGCACGGCACGGATGCTCATGCCACTCGACTTACACATTCGACAGCGACTGTTTCAACGTGCGGCGTCCGCCGGAGAAAATCACGCTGGCGTGACGCCAGTACCGGTAGAGATTCATCTCGTTGGTGCGGGCGGAGCAGGGATGACTGCGCTTTCCGAATTTCTGCTGGACATGGGGTGTGCGCTGACCGGTTCTGACCTGAGCGTTGACCAGACGTCGCTGCGTCAAGCTCAGCCGTCAGTATTGCCCGATCGCATTCTTCGGATTCATCAGGGGCATGATTCGGCACATCTGCCGACGACGGCTGATCTGGTCGTTTTCAGCCCGGCGATTTCAGAGGACAACCCGGAACGAGTTGCCGCGCAACGTCTGGGGATTCCCGCCGTTTCGTACGTTGAATTTCTTGGCGAACTGCTGGCTCAAAATACGGGGGTTTGCATCGCTGGTACGCACGGAAAAACGACGACCTCGGCGATGACGGCATCGATTCTGCGTGAAGCGGGCGTTGCCGGATCCGCAGTGATCGGTGGCGAAGTTATTCAGTACGGACGCAGCGGCTGGGGACGCGTGAATGATTCTGCTGTTGCCGACGCGGATGCCAGATCATTGTTTGTGATCGAGGCCTGCGAATACCGGCGACACTTTCTGCAATTCCATCCTCAGATTGCAGCCATCCTGAACATCGAAGCCGACCACTTTGATTGCTACAGAACGCTTGATGACGTTTACCAGGTATTCGCCGAATTCGCGGCTCAGATTCAGGCAGCTGGCAAACTCATCATTCGCGCCGACTGCCCGCTGCTGTCACGACTTAAGGATGGATGTGCGGCTGATGTTGAAACGTTCCTTCCCGTCAGCAATGTGTCCGGGCTGGGGCGTAGCGCCGCTGCTCATGCCGACTGGGCGATCTCAAGCCTGCGGGAAGAAACGAGTCAGACTGCGTTTGACGTCATGCGGCAGGGACGCACGTTTGGAACTGTCGAGTTGTCACTCCCCGGTCGGCATAACGTCGAAAACGCGCTGGCGGCGATCGCGTTGGCGCACGCTGCTGGAGTTTCTCCCGAGTTGGCCTGTGAATCGGTGAGCCGGTTTCGGGGCGTTCGGCGACGTTTCGAAGAAATCGGTACCTGGAACGGCGTTACGCTGGTCGACGATTACGCGCATCATCCCACCGCTGTGCGGGCGACGTTGGCTGCGGCTCGCAGAAAGTATCCGGGACGGCGGCTTGTCGTCGCTTTTCAGCCTCACCAGGTTTCACGGACACTGCAACTGATGAAAGAGTTTGCGGCCTCATTTGGCGATGCGGACAGAGTTCTGCTCGTCCCGATTTTTGCCGCCCGAGAAAACATGGAACTGGCCGAGACGACACTGGCCAGACTTGCCGAATGCATGAATCTGGCGGGAAGTTCCGTCAGCGTGCTGGCCTCGCTTGACCAGCTTCGAGCAACTTTGGAGGATTCGGCTCAACCGGGGGACGTCTGGCTGACCCTGGGCGCTGGAAATATCAATCGGATCCCACATGAGTTTGCTCGAACAGTTCAGCGAAATTACTGAGGTCGACCAGCCTCTCGCTCCACTAACGTGGATGAAAACCGGTGGCGTGGCGCAGTACATCGTCACGCCGCGAAATCGGGACGAGCTGCTGGCTGTCGTCATCTGGTGCCACGAAAATGAGACCCCCATTCATGTTCTGGGTGGTGGCTCAAACGTGCTGGTTCGCGACGATGGCGTCAGCGGGGTCGTCCTTCGCCTGGCGGACTCGGCATTTGGAAGTGTCGAGGTGGACGGCACGATCGTACGAGCCGGAGCGACCGCCCTTCTTTCGCACGTGATTTCCGAATCCGTAATGGCCGGGTTGGCCGGACTGGAATCTCTGGTCGGAATTCCAGGCACAATCGGTGGAGCATTGCGGGGCAATGCTGGTGGCAAGAACGGAGACATCGGGCAGTTCGTTTCTGCGGTGACGGTTTTGACCGCCAAGGGCGAACTGTTCACGCGACGCGAAGACGAGCTTTCCTTCACCTACCGAAACAGCAGCCTCAACGAACTGGTCATCCTCGAAGGCGAGTTTCAGCTGCACGAGGATTCGGCGGAAGAAATCACTCGTCGAATGAAAAAACTGTGGATCATGAAAAAGGCCACACAGCCGCTGGCGTCACAATCGGCCGGCTGTATTTTTCGAAATCCACGAGGGCTCAGCTCGGGAGCATTGATCGAACAGGCCGGGCTGAAGGGAACGCGAGTTGGCGGTGCAGAAGTCAGCGACCGACATGCCAACTTTATCGTCACCCATCCAGAGGCAACTTCCGCAGACGTGCTGAGGCTGATCGATCTGATTCAGTCAAAAGTTTCAGAGCAGTTCGGTGTGGAGCTGGAACTGGAGATCCAAGTCTGGTAATTAGTCACTTCCTCTGAAACATCCGGGCGAGCGATGTTCACGGCTGAACGACGCCCCGTTTCGAACAATGGATTGGAAGTCCGCCATGGACGGCATTCTTCATTCTCCGCTGGCCCCGCTGCGTGTCGCCGTTCTTGCTGGCGGCGATTCTGCCGAGCGGTCGATCAGCGTGAAAAGCGGTTCCGCTGTCGCAACCGCTTTGACTGAACGAGGCCACAAGGTCACCGTCATCGACCCTGCCGAGATATCGCTCGACACTTACGACTGGAGCAGCGTTGATATTGTCTTCCTCGCGCTGCACGGTACGTTCGGCGAAGACGGCGGTGTTCAGCAGATTCTTGAAGCTCGCAACGTGCTCTTTACCGGCAGCGATTCGGAAGCCTCAAGACTCGCGTTCAGCAAGTCGGCCGCGAAAGAACGATTCACTCTTTCGGGGATAAAAACGCCGGAATACGCCCTCGTTCACAGAAACGACTCCCTGGACCGCATCACCAGGCAGGCGGCAGAAATTGGTTATCCGCTGGTCGTTAAGCCGGACTGCCAGGGATCAAGTCTTGGAGTGGTCATCGTCAATGATCAGTCAGCGCTGGCCGACGCCGTCGCGCAGAGTTTTGTGCTCGACAACTTCTGTCTGCTGGAACGGACGATCGTCGGAGCCGAGTGGACGCTGGGAGCAATCGACGATGATCCGCTGCCACTGATCAGAATCGGCACAGATCACCAGTTCTTCGACTTCGAAGCTAAATACAACGACGATGGCACCGAGTACCACTTTGACGAATCGATTCCGGACGATTTTCGAAAGCAACTGACCGAAATCGGCGTCGCCGCGTGCCGAACGCTCGGTACAAAAGGTGTTGCACGAGTCGACATCATGGTCGATCGCGCCGGGCAGCCATGGGTTCTGGAAGTTAACACAATCCCCGGCCTGACCGATCACAGCCTGGTCCCCAAAGCCGCCGCGCGAATCGGCCTGGACATGGGTCAGTTCTGCGAAGTTGTGATCAAGCGAGCGTTGCAGGTCGGCAAGAAAAAACTCCGCCACGCGTCCTGAATCCGTTGCGAGGGACTCACTCGGCGCTGGCGAAACGCCGTCCGTCACCTCACTCCTGCCCGCACGACTGAGTAGCCGCATGAATCATGCGTCAGATGGTGCCGGGCGAACGCGCTTACTGCCGCATTCTCACAGCATGTCGAGAAACGCTCGCATTTCGGCTTCGGCGTGAGAGTTGCCGACTCGTTGCGCGGCGGCGATTCCCGTTAACAGGGCTTCGCGAGCTTCGTCAGTTTCATCGAGTCGGTTCAAAATCTGCCCGCGCTGGAACCAGGCGGAAACGTGATCCGGGTTTGCACTGCAAAGTGCCTTCAGACGTTCAGCTGCCTCTTCCTCGTTCCCCTCGCTCGCGCAGGCCATCGCGACGGAATACTGCAGGAACTCGTCCGAGGGGCTGGCATCAAGCATCGTCTGGAGTTGTTCGCGAGTGGGCATCCAGGCAACTTCTACCGGTTATCCGGGGTGGCTTTCGAAAACTTGCTGCTTCAGTCGAATTTCGGTCGCGTCGAAAAAAGACGGACGCCGTTCGAGACGTCCCCGGATTTTGACGGCAACCTGAACCAGTGCAAGCGCATCAGGCACTTGAATGTCACGGCGAGACCGGCCACTCACTGACTTCTTGAATGGAGTCGGTCGGTTGTTCTGAAAATCTCACAGTCCGCATCGCCTGACCGTTACAGACCGTCTCGAACCGAGCGAGGGTCCGCTCAGGCCGGTTGTACGCATCAGCTTGCGAGGCTTCAAGCATCAGCACGTGAATGGCCGATCCAGGAGATCGCTGAGGAGGAAACGGAGATCGCGGCTGGCCCCGGTGAAGGATCACCATTTCCGGGTCGGAGTCCGAGCATCGCCCTGCAACCGATACGCCATCATATGATCAACCGCATTTTTCAACTCGGTCTCTGTGCCATTGTCCTTACGCTTTCGACCGTACCCGCCCAGGCGGAGTCGGTACGCGAAACGGCGGTGGTTAAAGCGATTCGTCGCGCTCAGTCCGCCGTGGCCAACATCCACAGCGAGAAAACTGCCGACGATTCTGGCTCTCTGTTCTCATCGAGTCAGGGACGCAAGATTAACGGAATGGGCACGGGAGTCATTATTGACGAACGAGGCTACATCGTCACCAACCATCATGTCGTCGAAGGTGTTGACTCATTGCGGGTCACCACGTTTGATGGCTCGGCCTATACCGCTCAGGTTGTTTCTTTCGATCGGAAGCACGACCTGGCGATTATCAAGATCAACCCAACCCGTTCACTGAACGTGATGCCGCTGGGAACGTCTTCCGATCTGATGCTGGGTGAGTCGGTGATCGCCGTCGGCAACGCTTATGGATACGAGAACACAATGACGACGGGCATCATCAGCCAGTTGTCACGTGATGTCGAAGTCAATGAGAAACAGTCTTACCGAAATCTCATCCAGACGGATGCCAGCATCAATCCGGGAAACAGTGGCGGACCGCTGATCAATCTCGACGGCGAAGTCATTGGTATTAACGTTGCCATTCGGGCTGGTGCTCAACGAATCGGATTTGCGATTCCAATCGACGACGCTCGAAAGATTATCGCCGAGTTGCTCAATGTCGAAAAGCTGAGCCAGACATGGCACGGCCTGGTGGGCACCGACATTAAGTCAGCCAGCGACCAGAAGCTGATTGTTGAAAACCTCATTCCCGACAGCCCCGCTGCCAAAGCTGGTCTGAAGCCCGGTGATGTCATCGTGGCAGCGGGTTCGACCAAAGTGGCGGATGCCGCTGACTTTGAACGAGCGTGCCTGGGTAAAAAACCAGGTGAGTCGTTGAAACTCTCTGTTCAGCGAGCCGGCAAGAAGCAGGAACTGGCGCTCAATGTCGGAAGTGCAGCTGACCGCCCGGCTTCTGCCTACGGAACGATCGTCCGGGCCAACAACAGCTCTGACGACGGAACCAACGATACTCTTTACCGAATGTTCGGCATCCGTCTGAGCCAGCTTGCTTCGAACGAGCGATCGCTTGTCGGTCCTCGTTATCGAGGCGGCATGCGAGTGATTCAGGTTCGCGATGGCGGACCAGCCGCTCTGAACGGCATCCAGCAGGGTGACATCCTGGTCGGTCTGCACCTTTGGGAATCGATCACTTTTGAAAACGTGAAATACGTGATCGAGCATCCGCAATTGAACACGTTCTCGCCACTGAAGTTTTACGTGCTGCGAGGTGAAGAAACGCTGTGGGGACATCTACCTGTCGGAAGCTTCCGATAAATGCTCGGCGTCAGCAGGCAATTTGAAGAACAAATATCCAACAAGGAATGTCGAGAGCCGAAGTCTTCCCGACTTCGAGTTTCGACATTCCTTGTTGCATGTTCGACATTCCAGCTTCCGAATTCGACCGGCCTACTCAGTAGCAATGCTCAACCGACATTCAACCGGCAGGTGATCGGAGTATCCGTTGCCGAAAAATCGCGGGCCGAGATAACTCCGCGATGGCTTTGGGATAGTGCCTGGTGACTTCGAGACGAACATCTGATAGTCAGCTTTGACTCGGCGCGTCGAATCCGTCACCCAGTTGACGTCTTGCCCGTCCAGCATGCCGGGTGAAAGAATGATGTGGTCGAGCACGTCCCACTTGTTCTGATAGACGTAGGTGCCAGCGTTGCCCTGCTGATGAAACTTCCACATCGAGTTGAACAGGACTCCCGGTCGCAGTTCTTCCGCGTTTCCCCATGTCCGAAGCGACTTGCTGACCGACGGGTCAGCGGGGGTGTCATTCAGGTCGCCAATGACCGCGAAGTCGACCGCTGGATTACTCATCAGAAGCTGGTCGATCCGTCGCCGCAGGACCGACGCCACTTCGATCCGGTTGGCGTCCGGATTTCTCCGGGAAGGCCAGTGATTCACAAAGACGAAAAACGGCTTTCCGCCGCTGGTGAAGCGTGCTTCCAGAATGTCGCGAGTCGGAAATTTTTCGATGCGATGAGTCCGTGACCGATCGAGCTTTGTTGTCTTTGCATCGTAAAGCAGCGCACAGTCAATCCCTCGGTAACTCGGCGAATCTTCATGCACGATTCTGTAGTCGCGGCCGGTCTTCTTTAAAGCGTCAACCAGCATTTCCATCACGGCTCGGTTTTCGATTTCGCACAGGCCCAGCACGTCCGGTCCGCGTCCTGAATTCATGTCGCCAATCACGCGAGCCAGATTCGTCAACTTCAGTTCGAGCCGAGTCGCTGTCCATCCTTTGGGGTCGCCAGGTGTAAACTCCTCATCGCCTTCGGTCTTCGGGTCGTCGACCGTGTCGAAGAGGTTCTCGACATTCCAGAACGCGAGGCCAAGTTCTTCAGCATCGACCGGCCCAGGCTCGTACAGCAGACTGACCAGTGCGAATGAAAGAGCCGTTTTGAGAAGCAGAGAGCGCATCAGGTGAACCTTAGAGGTTGGCGTTGAGAGAATGCTTGACCCATGAAACGCCCCGGACACCGAATCCGGGGCGAAGATCGCAACCACAGAAACGCAGCCAACTACTTGAAGACCTTGTGTTCAGGGTTACCTTTTGCATCGATGTAGGCAATCAGGTCGAGAACCTCTTCCAGCGTCATGGTGTTAAGCAGTTTGGCTGGCATCAGTGAAATTGGCGATGGTTGTATGATGTCGATTTCGTCCTTGCTGATGACGATGGGTTCGCAGTTTTCGATACCCAGCGGATTCGGCATCAAGGTGACGGACTTGTCGTCTTCGGAAACTTTCATCCCCGTGAACTGTTTTCCTGCGTCGGTTACGACAACCCATCCCTGGAACTTCTTGTCGATCTCTTTCGACGGATCGATGATCGACTGCAGAACGTGCAGCCGATCTTTTTTCGCTTCGAGCTTTGCCAGGTCGGGGCCAACTCGGCCGCCCACTTCCTTCATCTGGTGGCAGGCGAAACAGGCAACCGTCGTGAAGAGTTTCTTTCCGTTGGAAAACGACCGGCCTTTCATGCTGGCGACCTGCTCGGAGAGTTCTTCAAATTTCCAGTCGCGTACGAACGGTCGAACTTCACCGATTTCGGTTGGTTCTGCAATCGGGTTCTTTGCGAGGTAAGCATCGACGTCGGCGACAACGTGCATGACGCCAGCCATCGTTCGCCAGTGGCCGGGGAATGTGCAGACGTACGGATAATCGCCAGCCTGACTTGGAGCGACGATCACCAGACGTTCTGTCTCTCCAGATTGCAGAAGCTTTGTTGTATGAAGAATCTCTTTGGAATCGGGTACGAAGCCCTTCGCGAACGCGTCCGGCGACGTGGCCATTCGCTCGGCTGCCTGAGCGACTTCCATCATCCTGCCCGGCGTCGTGATCAGCAGGTTGTGCGGCATGATGTCGGTATTTTCGAGCACCAGCTCAAACGGCTTACCCGCCTGAACCACGATTTCGGGGCGGTCGTACCTCATGCGATGTGGAACTGTCCGAATCGTGATCATGCGGACGCCAAGGTCTCCGATTTCAGCTTTGATCATCTTTGCCCTGTCTGCCGGCAGCAGAACAGCGAGGTCATTGGCCAGTTGCAGAGACGTCCTGACGACAATGGTTGCTCGTTCTGTGGCGTCGACGCTTTTGACGTAAGTCACCAGCGAATCAACCAGCGGTGCGACGACGTCTTCATCCTTTACCCATCGCGACCGAGGAATCCGCTGAATCCCTCGCGCGGCGGCGACTCTTGATACGCCCTTCTGGAGAAATCCAGCGAGAGTTCTGAATGTTTCAGAATCGTGACCCGGCACATAGGTAATCGCGTTAATCGCCGCCCGCTGTATAAGCTCTGCCGAGTTCGCCCCCAGCTCGAATGTGGCGACCTCTTTCGGCGCAGGATTGTCTCTGGATTGAAAAACGGGATTCCTTGAGGAGTCCAAAGCTGTCAACCAGAAGCCGCTTAGTCGGTCAACGAAGCTTCCGTTATTCTCGCTCCGAGTCCAGACACGAATGGTCTCGACGGAAACTTCTCGCCCCAGGTCGACTTCCCACCATGGATCGCGGGAGTTGCCTTTGGTGTGAGTCTGCCCGCCCTTTGCAAAGGCACCATCCATATTTCCATCAATGGCTCGCTGAGCAACTCCACCGAAGTCGGTGCTGGACTGCTTCGCCTTGCCGCGGCGAGCGACGTTTTGCCCACCGCTGAATACCTCAACTTCAGCCAGCGTGAGAACGCGTCCCGACCCAGGTAAGGCAATTCGAATATACCGAGCGGTGGTGCCTTTCTCTTTCTCAGCCGCCGTGGCAAGACTTTCCGGCAGACCGTGAAGCAGCGGCTCGATTCGGGAATACAACGAGGCGCGAAGCTGTGAATCAGGAATAATCTGCACCGCATCCAGGAAGTCTCGCAGCGACCGAGTCGATTGTTCTGCAAGTGCCCACGCCTGATCAACCGACTGGTCAGCCGCGACAAGGGCGACATAGCCAATCCGTCTGGTGATCGGTCGTTTGGCCGAACGGGTCCACCTTTCAAATCTGGCACGTTCGCGGACCAGTTCTGAAGGTTCACGACGACTGAGCATCAGCACCAGGTCAAAGATCACCTGATTTGCTCCGGCAATATCGTTGGCGTCGACGTACTCGATTGCGCCGGTCAGCTCTGCCAGTTCGTTCGAGTTCTTTGTTGCTGCCAGTCCAGCGAGGGCTTCTGCACGCTTCTGCTCACGAATTCCGGGCCGAGTGAGCATGGCCATATAAACGGGAGCAGACTTTGGCAGCTTGCTGAGATCTTCAGTCGGAATGCTGCCGAGGATGTAGTCGATCCCTGCGGGATTGCCCGCCGCGAATGTTTCACCAGCGTTAATCGCCGACTTCCAGACAGGCTCCAGACCTCGGATTACCTCTTCCAGCGCGTAATTAATGTAGTAATCACGTTCGTGTTTGACGGCCTGTAACGCGACTTCGGCTGCCGCTGCAGTGTTCACCCACGAAGCGGCTCGGACGGCTTCCAGGCGAACGCGGGGATGCTCATCGTTCGCGGCTTTGTGCAACCAAGCGATGACTTCTTCCTGCGGGAAAAGATCGCGCCAGTGTGAGAGCACCCGGACGGCGGCGGCGCGAGCACGCCCGTCTTCTGAAGAAAGGACGCCTTCGAGGAGTGACCGGCTGAACTCGCGAATCTGCCCATCGTTACTGGCCGGCGTGTTATGGTGCTGGCAGATCCAAAGTGCTTCCAGCAGGTTGTGTGCGTAGTCTTTGCTGGCTGAATTCAGTCCCTTAACCCATGTCACCAAAGCTGCGGCGACTTTGTTTGCAGGGAATTCCCGCAGTTGAATACGAGTTCGATGTCGAACTCGATCTTCCGGAGACTTCAGTTGTTCCAGCAGCTCCGGGATCGACAGCTTCGTCAGATCCTGATTCTTCAGCAGCGGACGACCGGGGTACGTGATTCTCCAGATGCGACCGTGAGTGTGGTCGCGGTTGGGATCTCGAAGGTTGTGCTGCATGTGGCCGACCAGAGGGTTAAACCAGTCGACGATGTAAAGCGCGCCGTCGGGGCCGAACTGGAGGTCGGTCGGTCGGAAGTTGCGGTCTGACGAGAACAGGATCGGGTCGATTTCTTTCCCTTCGAAACCCGAGCCCGCTTCATTGACAGTGTGCTGAAGAACGCCCTGGAAACCGATGCAGTTATTGAGCAGGTAGTTGCCCTGAGCTTCCGGTGGGAAGTGTCGGCTGGAAACGATTTCGCAGCCGGCGGTCGGTCGCACTCGTTTTTTGAAGAACTGTTCCATCTGCTTGCGATAGACGAACTTGAACGGTCCAAAGTCATCCTGGCCGGCGTAGTTCTGAGTTCGCATCGAGAACGCTGTACCGAAGTAGTTGGCTCCACCCGACGCATCCGCCACAAAGTTCTGGCCCCACGCGTCCCAGCAGTGTCCCCAGGGATTGGCGAAGTTGTACGACACGAATGTTTCGAGCTTCTGCCGGGTCGGATCGAAACGGTAGACCGCTCCGTGAGCATTGCGGGTCGGGCCGTAGGGAGTTTCCACCTGAGTAACGTGGAACGTTCCTTCGTGCATGTAAACGCCGCCGCCCGGTCCCCAGACGAATGCTCCAATCGCGTGATGGCTGTCGCCCGAGTCGAAGCCGCCCATGACGATCTTTTTCTGGTCAGCTTTGCCATCGCCGTTGGTATCAATCAGGTGAACGAGGTTCGGTTCCTGAGCAACGTACGCGCCGCCGTCGCCGACTTCGAATCCGGTCGGCAGGTGAAGCCCGTCTGCGAAGACAGTCTGCTTATCCGCTTTGCCGTCTCCGTCGGTGTCTTCGAAGATGAGCAGCTTGTCGTTCGGTTTGTTCGGCGGTTGATACTGCGGATAGCTCGGCATCGTCGCGACCCACAACCGTCCCTGCGGATCGAACGTGAAGTTGACCGGGTTTTCCAGCTCGGGAAAGTCCACTTCCGAGGCGAACAGGTTGATCTCGTAGCCATCCGCCACGGTGAACTTCTTAATCGCTTCTTCAGGCGGCAGGATGTTGACCGGCTCTTTGAAATTCGTCGGAACATCGTAAAGCTGACGAGTCCCGCTGTAGTCGACCGGGCCGGTCATCGGTTTGCCCTGAGCAGCCGCCCAGATCCGCTTATCAACGACGGCACACATTTCATCGAGCTTGCCGCGTTCATTTTCAAGCACGTACTTGTCCGTGAACGGCGGATTGCCGTTGTCGCGTTCCGAACGTCCGCCATAAATGTAGAAGCCGTTCACCGCGCGGTAGCGATGGAAATATTGGAAATCCTTCTCAGCAATCTCGGCCATCATCGCGTCCGAGATCGACGATGGAGCAGCTGACTTCCCGAACACTGCTTTCGCAAACGCAGGAGCGAAGACTTTGTAGCCGTCCTCGCTCAAGTGAATTCCGTTGAAAGTCAGCGGAGCATCGTTCGCTGCGTAAAGCTCCAGGCTGAGCGAAAAGAGATCGACGAACGGAGTCTTCGTCTCTGCAGCCACTTTTCTCATTGTCTTTGTGTAAAGCTCGATGTTCGGATTCGAAGCCGAACCGTCCGGCAGGTTTGGGTTCTTCAAATTTTCATGAGCGATCGGCGAGCAGAGCACTACCTGCGGAGCACCGTCGCCTGAATAGTTCTGCTTTGCGGTGTGAGCAATGAAGTCTCGCAGTTCCTGTTCGAATATCGCCAGTCCGGCTTCGCCGTTGAACGATTCGGCAAACCCGAAGAACGCAAAGATGACGTCAGCTCGAACGAGAGTGAGATGCTCGTCCGGGGGGCCGAAGTCCAGCGACCGAGGTCGGAAGCGAACTTCGTCAGCGGTGAAACCCTGGTTTCGCACGCTTAGATTCAGTTCGGGATGCAGCGTGTGAATCTGAGCTTCGATGTGGCCGAAGTATTGTTCACGCTCAGCCAGCGTTCCGCCAATGAAGACGACGTTGTCGCCCTTCTTCAGTTGAACAATTCCGGCAGCATCAGCGGCAGTTGGTGTTCCGTGAAAAATCATCGCCGCAAAAGCGATACTCGGCATCAATGATCGGGCGATGAGTCTGGTCATCACAATAACCTTCCTGTTTGTATCGAGCAGAAAATCGCGGCTGTAGAATCCAGCCGGACTGATCGGTGGAGGGAGTCCGGGGGGAACCCGAAAAATGGGGAGCGGGCCATGCTAACGCCCCCAACCCACTCGAGACAATCAATGCTGTCGCCCCTCGCCGGTCGCATGAACGCTGGCTTATCTCAAGCGATTTGGTCACGACGGGAAACCGGCTGATGCAGAGTCGCGACGGCGTAACGGTCGCCGCCGATCTGTGCGTCTTCGCGTCCAGGCGTGAAGTTCGAAAAGTCGCGCCTGCCTGGCGACGGAAGAGTGCCGGATTCCGGCCGGCCATTTTCGTTAGCCCCACGTCGACGCTTCGTTGTCGAGTTTGCCCGTCCGTGACCAGCGAGACATTCGGAACAACCGTCACGCGCGAACCGTCGCGGAGTCTGACCGAATGGCCCGGCACTTGAGCTGACTTCAACTGTCTATCGGCTTTTCGAAAGTACCGTCGCGGTCACAACTGCAGTTGCGTCGTTGCCAATGTTGGCCGCCCCGGATCGTCGACACTGAGTGACGTATCTCCGGCTTCTTCCGCTGAAGCCGGACATCGGCAGTGGACTATCTGACGGCAATGTCATGCCCCCTTGTGCAACCACTACAACTCGCGCTGGTCGAACACGAGTTGCTCGCAGCCGCGCATTGGTGACGGACATTCTCCGTCTTCATCAGCGTAATCCGACGTTTGCTCATAACCGTGACATGCCGCTGGCCGAGTTGGCCGAAGCTCGCGACCGCGCCGCCGTTCGCATTTCCTGGTCGGCTTTGTTCATCAAGGCGTGGGGCGACGTCAGCAGCAGACATCCGATTCTTCGACAGACCTGGCGAACGTTTCCCTGGCCGCACATTTTCCAGCATCAGACTTCCGTAGCGAATCTCGCCGTCAGTCGCGTTCATGATGGAGTCGACTGGCTCTGCTGGGGACTGATTCGATCGCCCGAGCAGCGATCACTCGCAGAAATCCAGGCGACCATCGACGCCTTCAACAACGAGCCCGTTGACCGGAAATTTGCTCGACAACTGAAATTCAGCGGGCTGCCGACAATCGCCCGTCGCGCGATCTGGTGGTGGAACCTGAACATCGCGGGTGAGAAACGAGCCACTCGGCTGGGGACATTTTCTCTGACCACCGTTGCCGGTCGTGGAGTTGCCATCGAGCACCCACCGACTGTCATGACGACCGGTCTGACGTTCGCCCCGCTCGATCACAACGGACGGATGAAAGTCACACTGGTCTACGACCACCGCCTGATGGATGGAGCCATTGTCGCGGATCGACTGATCAATCTGGAGCAGCAACTCAACGGCGCAGTGCTTATTGAACTGCGTGAGCTTTCTCGCCCGGCGCAGTCTCCGACGAGTGCTGAGGAATGTTTGAGTGCCGTACCGGAGCCTGCCCATCGACGAGACGCTGCGTGATGGAATGCAGACGTTCCGCCACGCCAGATTCTTACTGGATAAGAAATCAAGTCACAGAGATCACAGAGGCCACTGAGAAAATTTCTGTCAGAACAACTCGGTGGCCTCTGTGATCTCCGTGGCAAAACTCCTTCAATTCAAACGCCCGGTCTTCCATGTCCGCTTTCGAGCCAACAACTCAGACACTCCCGACGATCACCGGGCGACTGCGTGATTTCTCGGACGACCCGATAGCCTGCATGCGTCGAGTCCAGAGTGAAGCCGGGGATCTCGTTGCGTTGCAGGAAGGTGACCAGCAGCTTGTCTTTGCGTTCGGGGCCGGACTCAATCGACAGATCCTGAGCCGGGCAGACCGGTTTCATTCTCAATTCTTTGCCATTCGAGGCCCAAAGAATTCTGCTCAACGCCGTCTGACGTCCGGCCTGCTCAGCATGAATGGGAAAGAGCATTCACAGCAGCGGCGAACGATGAAGGCGGGTTTTGAAAAGCGGGCGATCCCAGGCTACTCCAGCATGATCGCCCATCATGCGCAGGAGATGCTCAACGACTGGCGGCCTGGCCAGACTCGCGATATTTCCTGCGAGATGACCGGACTGATGCTGCGAATTTCCAGCTCAATGCTGTTTGGCATGGAAGAACCCGAACTGGCCTTTGAAATCGGTCGAATGATGGAACGCTGGGTGGAGCTGAATCAGGAACTGGGGATTGCGGCTCTGATCGCTACCGACGATTTTTATCCTCGCTATCAGCAGATGCTGACCTTTGCCGAGGAACTGGAAGGCCGCATTCGAGAACTGATCAGCAGCCGCGCCGCCGACAGGTCAGCATCCGGCCACGACATCATCTCGATGCTTCTGCGTGCTCGGCAGGCCGGTGCTCCGATGACGGATTCGCAGCTCGTCGGTCAGACGGCGCTCGTGTTCGCCGCTTCGCAAATGACGACGGCCCACACGCTGACCTGGACGCTGTTTCTGCTCGCTCAACATCCGGAAGTCATGCGAGAACTGCTCGACGAAATCTCCGAAAATGCCGACGCCAGTTTTCGTATCGGCCCGCCGGACTCGGCCACCGGAATCATGCCGACCGGTTCAACGAGCGTGCTGGACCGGGTGATCCGCGAAAGCATGCGAGTCCTCCCGGCGTCGGCCTATTCGCAACGCGTCACCAACGGCTCGACCGAGTTGAACGGTGCGCCACTGAAGCCGAACTCGCTGGTCATCTTCAGCCAGTTCATGACGCATCGCAACGAGCAGTTGTTTGAGTCAGCCAGCGAGTTCCGCCCTGGCCGCTGGAACACCATCCGCCCGACTGGTTACGAATACCTGCCGTTCGGAGGCGGAGCAAAACTGTGCCTGGGTGCGTCGCTGGCGATGTCGATTCTGAACATCGTCCTGCCGATGACTCTTCGCAAAGCCGGCCTGCAGATTGTCCCGCACACGGAAGTGAACGGTCGAGTCATCTCGACCATGTTCTCTCCCGAGTTCCCCGTTCCCACAATCCTGCTGGCACCAGACACCATCGCCGATACCTCGCCCCTGACCGGCAACATCCACAACCTGGTCACCCTGCCAACCACCCGCGCAGACCGCGCCGCCGCCTGACGTCGACACCTCGATGTGTGCCACTGGCTCTGCCAGTGTGGAATTATCGGTAGACGCCGAGTTCGGAAAGGTACTGGCAAAGCCAGTGGCAGACCTTTTCGATTGAGAGTTGTAGAGACTCTTCACGGCCTGCCACTGATGGAAAACGACCGTCGTAAGCTCACTTGAGATGGGCGATCAGAAACGTGGCGGTGCGTGAGGTTGTTCGGTGGAAAATCGAGGCGGAGTCAGGGAACCTGTGTCGACACCCGTTCCGACGCACACCGTCTCCTCAGGATACCGCCCATGCCGGCACCACAGTTTGAATCCAAAGAAGCCGAAGTCGCCTACCGGAAAGCCGAACAACGCATCGCCGAAGCGGCCCGCGAGAAGGAAGCTATTCTTGCTCTGAGTGGCCTCGGCCTGACGAGCGTTCCGCCGGAGATCGGCCAGCTCACCAGCCTCACCGTGCTGTACCTTCACGACAACCAACTGACTAGCGTTCCGCCGGAGATCGGCCAGCTTGTCAGCCTCGCCTCGCTGCGTCTTGACAGCAACAAGCTGACGAGCGTTCCGCCGGAGATCGGCCAGCTCACCAGCCTCACCACGCTGCGCCTCGACCACAACCAGCTGACGTCACTGCCGCCGAAGATCGGTCAGCTTGCCAGCCTTACCATGCTGCACTTTCAGTACAACCAATTGACGAGCGTGCCGGCGGAGATTGGCCAGCTTGCCAGCCTCACCACGCTGTTCCTCGACAACAACCAGCTGACGAGCGTTCCGGCGGAGATCGGCCAGCTCACCAGCCTCACCACGCTGAGCCTTTACAACAACCAACTGACGAGCGTGCCGCCAGCGATCGGCCAGCTCACGAGTCTCACCGCACTGCGTCTTGACAGCAACAAGCTGACGAGCGTGCCGGTGGAGATTGGCCAGCTTGCCAGCGTCGCCATGCTGAGTCTCGACAACAACCAACTGACGAGCGTGCCGCTGGAGATCGGCCAGCTCACCAGTCTCACCACGCTGTACCTCGACGATAACCAACTGCAAACGCTGCCCGAGGAACTGCGTCGGCTATCGAAGCTCAAGGTATTATTTCTCCACGGCAACCCGCGCCTGAAACTGCCGGCCTCCTTGCTGGGCGTCGAATATGGCGATTGGGACCGCAAAGTCGAGACAGCGCCCAAGGCGGGGCCGATTCTGGATTATTACTTCGGCACGGTCCTCGCCAATGAACGGCGACCGTTGAATGAAGCCAAGCTGATTCTGGTCGGACGAGGCGAAGCGGGAAAAACGTCGCTTGTGAAGCGGCTGGTTGAGAACAGGTTCTCGCGTCGGGAAGACACGACGCAGGGGATCCGCATTCAACAGTGGCCGATCACCGTCGGGCGGAAGAAGGACGAAGTCCGACTGAATGTCTGGGACTTTGGCGGGCAGGAAATCATGCACGCCACGCATCAGTTCTTCCTGACCGACCGCAGTCTGTACCTGCTGGTGCTCGACGGTCGCGCCGGACAGCAGGAGGCCGAAGCCGATTACTGGCTGCGACTGATTTCCGGCTTCGCGCCCGAGTCGCCGGTGCTGGTCGTGCTGAACAAAATCAAAAAAGACCACTTCACGCTCAACCGAGACGCTTTGCGGCAGAAGTACCCGCAGATTCAGGATTTTATCGAAACCGACTGCGACAACCCCGGCTCGAACAAGAAGCCCGGCCAGAACGGTCATGGCATCGACAAACTTCGCAAAGCCATTGCGAAACACGTCAACAAACTGCCCGACGTGCGAATGGCATTTCCGAAGAGCTGGTTCGCCGTCAAGGAGAAACTGTCGAAAAGCCAGACGTCACGCCGAACGTCGGCATCGCGACAGAAGAACTTTCTGACGCTCGACGAGTTCCGCGACGAATGCGAAGAGCTCGGCGAAACTGATCCCGGTAAACAGGAAAGTCTGAGCGCCATTCTGCACCGCTTGGGGATCGCGCTGAATTTCAGCGACGACCGGCGGCTGAACGATCGCCACGTGCTGAATCCTCACTGGCTGACGACCGGCATCTACACGCTGCTGAATTCCAAGACGCTTGCTTCCCGCAAGGGAGAGCTGCGTCCGAAAGATCTCACCAAAGAACTCGACGTACGCCACTACCCCGCCGACATGCACCCGTTCCTGATCCACCTGATGGAGAAGTTCGAGCTGTGCTTTGGCTTCAACGATGCGTCGGAGACAGGGAAGAGTCGAAGGAAGTCAAAATCGAAAGGTGCTGAGCAACTGCTCGATCGATACCTCATTCCCGAACTGCTCGACCCCGAACAGCCTTCCGCCGCACGATCCTTCGACGAGCAGAAGTGCCTCAACTTCCAGTACGACTACCCGGTTTTGCCACCGGGCCTGCTGCCACGTTTCATCGTCCGAACTCACGTACTGAGCGAGACGCATCGCTGGAAGACGGGTGTAATTCTCTCGTTCGAGGGCAACACGGCTCTGGTCAAAGCGGACCCGCAGGAGCAAATCATCCGCGTCCTGATCAACGGCCCTGCCGCCGGACGCCCGCGCATGCTGGCCGTCATTCGCGAAGACTTCGACGTCATTCACCGCGACATCCCACACATGAAGCCGCAGGAACTGATCTCGTTCCCGGACCATCCTTCGATCACCGTGCCGTATCAGGAAATTGAAGTGCTGTACGACGCCAGCCCCGAGACCCCGGTTGTTCGCGTCAAGGATGGCGAGGTCGTGTCTCACACCGCTGGTGAACTGCTGCTCGGTGTCGAGTTCGGCATGACGGCTGAAACCGGACGGCGGCGAGCTGTTCGCCCGGGTGTCCGAAAGTCCGATCGCCAGTCTCGACAACCGGATGCGTTCGTCGCTTTGTCGGGCGACCAACCGTTGCGGGTTTTCTACAGCTACTCACGGCTCGATGCCAAACAGCGGCTGAAGCTTGCCAAACACCTGTCCCCGCTGGAGCGGATTGGCCTGATTCACACCTGGCACGACAACGAGATTCTGCCGGGCGCCGAGTTCAACCCGGAAATTGCCGAAAAGCTGAATGAGTCCGACATCATCCTGCTGCTGATCAGCCCGAACTTCACAGCGTCGGATTACTGCATGACCATCGAGCTGTCGCGCGCGATGCGGCGCCACCAGTCGGGAGCGGACAACGTCGCGGTGCTGCCGGTGATCGTCAGTCCGACGACCGGCTGGAAGAAGCAGAAAGCGGAAGGCGTGAAGCTCGGCGATCTGAACGCTCTTCCGGAGGCCGGCAAAGAGATTCCAAAGTGGAAACCGCAGGACAACGGCTGGGCAAACGTCGCCGCCGGAGTAGAACGCGCTGCGGAAGCCCTGCGGAAGAAACGTGGATTGTGACCGCCAACTGTCGTAGTTGAAGTCGTGGGGCCGGTTCCCAACGACCGGTAGGAACCGGCCCTACGATAATTGCTGGCGATTACTTGCGGATGTCGTAGCAGAGCAGGGCGTTCTGGTCGCGGGCGTAGAGGAGTCCGTCGACGATGACGGGGTGTGGCCAGCTTTTGCCATTCTTCGTCGCGAGCTTGAACGAGCTTTTCAGGCGGTACTCTTCCGGCGTTGCTTCGATCAGGGCCATCGTGCCGTCTTCGTAGCGAAAGTAGAGATGTCCGTCCGCCAGAAGAATTGCCGCTGAACCGCTGCCGGGACCACGACCGCCGGACCAGACTTCTTTGCCGGTTGAAAAATTAATACACAACGGGAAACCGTTGTTGTGACCATGTCCGCAGTAGATGTGGTCGCCGTAGACAATCATTCCACCGTGGTGGTTCTGCATGTCTTTGGCGTCGAGAAAGTACTTTTCTTCTGCCACCAGGCGATTGCCTTCTTTTCTGATCTGAAGGAGGGCGGCTCCAGTTCCGTAACCGGTTGAGCAGAAGACGAAGTCGCCTTTGACAAGCGGTGTGGGAATGTTAGCCGTGCCGTTGGCGATGCGGTTGTAAGACCAAAGCTGTTTGCCATTTTCTGCGTCAATCGAGATGACTCCGCGACCGGTCAACTGAACGTACTGTTTCACTCCAGCGGCGTGGCTGATCACGATTGATGAGTATCCGGCTCCGTCTTTGCCTCGACCGCCGATGTCGTCCGGCATGGTTGACTTCCAGATTGTCTCGCCGGTCTTCTTGTTGAGTGCCACCACGACGGCGTCTTTCGCGCCGGGTGTGCAGACCAGTCGGTCGCCATCGAGCAGAGGCGATTCACTGTAGCCCCAGCCGGACATCATGCTTCCACCGAAGTCCTTCGGGAAATCTTTCTGCCAGGCAATTTTCCCGGTCACGACATCAGCGGCGACCAGGTGTCCGTCCCGCCCCAGTGCATAAACCAGCCCGCCGTCGACAGTCGGCGTGCAGTTGGGATTCCCACCTTTGGTGGGAGTCGCCCATAACTCATGCCCACCATCAAGTTCGAGAGCGATCAGTTCGCAGCCATTCTTACGGCTGCCCATCGTGAAGATGCGACCGTCTGAAATAGCGATTGATGAGTAGCCACGTCCGATGCCATCAATCTGCCACTTGAGTTTCGGGCCGTCGTCTGCCCATTCAGGCTGAAGTCCGGTTTCGTCCACAGCAATGCCGTCGCGATGTGGGCCCCGCCAGGACGGCCAGTCATTGGCCGATGCCGTTTGCAATTGCTGAGCGAATATGAGCAACCCAATACCGAAGAGCATTAATGAGCGGAATTCTGCCTGGAGCATTGGTTCGAAACCTGTGGTCAAGAGGCGGGAAGAACTGCCGAATCCGGCAGCAGGGAATGTGGGAGCAAAGTGAAAGAAGTCGATCGAACTGCCGAAGAGTCGACTGATCGCGCGCGGCCTGAATATAGTCTGACTCGCCGTCGCCAACAATTCGTATCGAGTCCGTCGTTGCCGCCGGTTTGTGCAGGGCAGGTTCTGCCGGACGAACTTCAACGTGTGCAATGCCGATATTCAGTACCGAACTCCGTCAGGCAGAACCTGACCTGTGACAACTCAATCAATTCTGAGAACCCCTTCGCCGCCATCATTCAGATTCACCAGAGGTCGCCGAACATGTTCAGATCGGACGCGTCAGTCAACCTGAGATTTAAAGCAACGTCACCGTCCCCCGGTATCGCGACCGCGATGACGGTTGGGGCGTTATTGGTCTTACTGACCATGCCCTGTCAAACCGCCGTTGCGGAAACTCTGCTGGCAGGCGTGGCCAAAGTTGACATCACCGATCGCGATGCCGGTCCGGTCAACGATCCTCTGTATGTGAAAGCGCTCGTTCTGAAGTCCGGCTCGACGACGACGGCCATCGTTACGGTTGATGCGGTTGCCATCGGCGGAATCGGGCATATCAAAGACGACTACCTGGGCAAGGTACGCGGCACCGTTGAAAAGGAACTCGGCATCCCGCCGACAAACGTGATTGCGAACGCCAGCCACTGCCACGGCATCGTCTGCAAAGATGTTGACGACCGGACGGTCCAAGCGATCAGACAGGCGGCTGGCAATCTGGTGCCGGTCAAAGTCGGAGTCGGGATTGGCCACGAAGACCGCATTATGGAAAACCGTCGTCTGAAGATGAAAGACGGTCGCACGATCGACGTCCGACACGCTTATTCCATCCCGCCTGACGAAGAGATCGCTTCCGTCGGGCCGGTCGATACCGAGATCGGCGTCCTCCGACTCGATCGTCTCGACGGCACCACGCTGGCTGTTGTTTACAACTTCGCCTGCCACCCCATTCAGAACGTACCCAGCCGTGGCAACAGTGCAGACATTACCGGCTTCGCGTCGCAGGTCATTGAAGACAATCTCAGCGAAGGGACCGTTGCGCTGTTCGTGCAGGGCTGCGGCGGCGACATCAACCCGATTCGTTACAAAGACGTTGACTATCCGCGAGACGCCGAACCGCTCGGCAATATGCTTGGACTGAGCACGCTGAAGGCCGTCCGTAAAATCGAGACGACAAAAGACGATCGATTGATCGTGCTGAGCGAAGTCATCGCGCTCCCGCGAGCCAACACGGCTGAACGCATGGCCGAAATGGAGTCCGAGCAAACCAGGCTGATGCAGTCACTGGGCGGAACATCGCTCAATTTCAAGACGTTCATCCCACTTTTCGTCAAGTACAACGCGTCGGAAGAATTTCCTGCCAACTACCCGTACCGGTATCTGCACGACCGGGCGATGGGGCGAAAAGATCTCGACATCCTTGATGCGGAAAACCGAGCGAACATGGAGCGGTACATTCGCAACATCCACACGATGGAAAAACTGACCCGTCTCAATACAAACCTTAGACTGCTGAAAAAACATCATGCGGAAGGGATCGTGGCCGGCAAGAGGACCATCGACGTCGAGCTGACCGGACTGCGCATCGGCGACTTTGTCCTGACGACATTTCCTGGCGAACTGACGGTGCAGATTGGCCTGAACCTGAAAGGGAAGTCGCCTCACAAGCCAACGTTCGTTGCTGGTTACACCAACGGCTACATCTACTACGCCCCGACGACCGAGCAGTTGCTCAACGTCGGTGGCGCTCAGGAAGACAGCGACTGCGTCCTCGGCCCAGACTGGCAGAAAATCTACGAAGACAAAGCTGTCGAAATTCTCAACAAGCTTTGACTGGCTACGCTTCAAACTGTTTCCACTGCATGACACCCGCAAACGCACGCCACTTTCAAACCGGATAACGATCCAGAGAAGGTATCATGGCCGAAACAGACGAACTCAAACCCAACACTTTCTTTATTGAAGTGTCCGGAGCCGGGCTTCCTGAAGTTGACGGACTCTTCGTTCCTTCAGTAGCACCGCCGACCGAATCGGAATCGGGAACCGTATCAAGTCTTGGCTATTGGAACGGCAGGATGGCGTGGGACCGTGCCGACGGAAAATCAGCCAGAAGCCCGGCGCTGTCCTACTCGAACAGCTACAAGTCCTGGAGAATCTGTCGTCTCGATGGTCATCTCGCTTACGATGCGACATGCGACGATAAGCTGCCGCCGACTGACAGAGAGTGGCACGTTTATAAAAAGGGAGTCGCCCCTGCACCAAAGGTCGTGCTCCATCACTGCGATCCGAGACTGCCGTGTCCCGCTCCCAACGTCGTCTTCGTGATCGGTGGCCCCGGCAGCGGAAAAGGAACGATGTGCGAGCTGGCTGAGTCTCAACTTGGCTGGACTCACTTATCGACTGGCGATCTTCTTCGCGCCGAGCGCGAAACCGGCGGTCCGACTGCCGCGACCATCGAAGAATTCATCACGGCTGGCAGGCTGGTCCCCAATGAAATCGTGGTGACTCTGCTCAGGAACGCGATGGAGACAGTTACCAGAACGACAGGCAGGACCAACTTTCTGCTGGATGGATTTCCCCGCTCGATGTCGAACCTCGACGTGTGGAACGAAGTTTCTGGCGAGGAAGTCGAACTCCCGAAAATGCTCTACTTCGAGTGTCCGTACGAGGTACTTGAAAAACGCATCCTGGGACGAGCAAAGTACACCGGCAGAAGTGATGACAATGTCGAGAGCGTGAAACTGAGATTCGACACGTTCAAGGCGGAGACGCTGCCCATCGTGGAATTCTTCAAGAGCAAAAATAAATGCGTCGACGTCGACACCAGCCAGACGCGACAGGCCGTTTACGATGTCGTCGCCAGGAACCTCTCGGAATACACCGACAAATATCTTGCGGCCAGGCCGCTTACTGAAAGAGCAGAAATGCTCCTTGGCCTGAGGCCGTACCCCGACCAGAAGAAGAACACATAGAGTGATGGCTGTTGCGCGGGGTGCCGACTTCATCAAATTCACGAGATTCATCAGGCGAAAAAAGAGCCTTCCAGCGAGTAATCGCCGGAAGGCTCTTTGAGTTTTCAGTGTTGATTCTCATCAGCGGTCAGCCGATGAGGTGATCAATTAAATGCCTTTGTCGAGGACGAGTTTCAGCAGGTTGCCGACTCGGTTCGAGTAGCCCCACTCGTTGTCGTACCAGCTGATCAGCTTGAAGAACTTGCTGTTCAGTTCGAGGCCCGATCCGATGTCCAGGATCGAAGAGGCCGGGCTGTGGATGAAGTCGCTTGACACAACTTCGTCGCTTGTCGTTTCCAGGATTCCCTTGAGGTAGGTTTCGCTGGCTCGCGTCATCGCGTCGCAGATTTCTTTGTAGCTGGTTTCTTTGACGGTCTTAACTGTCAGGTCAACTGCAGAAACGGTCGGTGTTGGAACCCGGAACGCCATGCCGGTGATCTTGCCTTGAACTTCTGGAAGAACCAGGCCAACAGCTTTGGCAGCACCCGTTCCCGAAGGAATGATGTTGATGGCTGCGCTGCGGCCACCTTTCCAGTCCTTGCGACTTGGACCGTCGACCGTCTTCTGAGTCGCAGTGTAAGAGTGAACGGTCGTCATCAGACCTTCGTCGATACCGAAGCCTTCTTTGAGCAGAACGTGCACGACGGGGGCAAGGCAGTTCGTCGTGCAGGAAGCGTTCGACATGACGTGGTGCTTGGCAGGATCGTACTCGTGATCGTTGACGCCCATCACAAACGTCTTGAGATCACCCTTGGCTGGTGCTGAGATGATGACTTTCTTCGCACCGGCCGTGATATGTCCGCCAGCCTTTTCGGCGTCACAGAAGAGGCCGGTTGATTCGATGACGACGTCGACTCCGAGTTCCTTCCACGGCAGGCCGTCAGGAGTTCGGGCGGAAACGACTTTAATTTCTTCGCCGTTGACGATCAGTAGATCCGGTTCGTCCTTGCCAGCGCTTGTTCCGTGGCTGACTTCGCCCTGGAAACGTCCCTGGATCGAATCGTACTTCAGCAGGTAGGCGAGGTTGTCAGCGGGAACGATGTCTCCGACAGCAACGATGTTGACTTCAGTTCCGACGAGACCCTGTTCGTGCAGAGCGCGGAAAACCAGACGACCAATTCGCCCGAAACCGTTGATTGCAATGTTAACTGCCATTCTTCTTTCTCTTTCTGTCTTGATGAAAAACTGTCTCGCTCGCTGCCTGCTGACCGATGGTCGACACGCTCGACTCTCACCGGCAATGCCGACACACGTCAGGCAGCTTTGTGGCAGCGGGGTTGCCGCGTATTTTCCAACAGAAGTTCTGCCAGAAAACCAAAGCTGCTTTTGAGCAGGAGAGCGTATTCCTGCTCGTTGATCGCCATTCATTCGGCGTGATCATCCGCCGAAATTCCACTCGCAAATACGGCGTTGCCGTGTTGTTCTTTTTCCAGTCGCGAGATTTGAGCCGGCTGGTTACAAGCCATTACCGACTCAAGGGTTGCGAAGTTTATCCGCTGCTGGATGCTTTTCAACTCGCCTCGTCCAGCCGCAGCAGCTTTGCTGGGTTGCCGTGGCTTAAGTGACGACATTGCAATCAGTTACGCAATGTCTGGGAAAACGTAAAGCATCCGCAAACCGGGCCCGTACGCATCCGCGACTCCGCTACCGGGTGCTGGCCAGAGTGGTGCCGGCAGTGTTCAGGCGGCGAGGCTTCTGGAAGAACCACCATTCGACCAGCAGAAAGCCGAACGCCAGAAACGTTAGTGTCGACCAGAGCGGTTGATCACTCGCCAGTATTTCATCAGACGAGGCGATCGTCTGCTCGTCGAATTCGATCGAGTCGACCGATGCCAGCGTCGTTTCTGTGGAGCTCAGCAGGTTGGCTGACACGATCAGCGATTCTTCGCTTCCGCCGCTGATGCGGTACTGACCGGCGAGATTAGCAGTAGCCCCTCGCAGTTGGCCAGCCTTGTCAGCAACGACTTGCTGTGTCGAACCATTTGGTCCGTGAATCGCGTACGCGCCTCCGGGGCTGAGTTCGATCGCTGGTAGTACGCCTGTCTGAACAGCAGTGACGTTGCCGACGGACGCTTCCTGACGGGCCAGCTGAACGAGGTTGGCGACAAGGACAGGAAACGCAACTCGGTACTCAAGCGTCGAGCGGCCAGTGTGGAACAACGTGTGAAAGGTGAGTCGAGAAGCTGATCGACGGCGCAGGATCAGCGGACCATCTGTGCCGGAAGCAAGAACCGAATAGCCAGCGTCTTCGAAACTGCCGACGTCAACGCCGGCGACTGTCTGAACGGCATCCGCGATCTCGACATCGCGCAACTGCGTGTGACGAAGTAGCGGCGTCGTGCGGTCCCAATCGAGAAACTTTGACAACGCCGCAGTCGGTTCGACGAGTGACTTCACATCGTCGGGCGTTACTCCAACGAGCAGGCAGACGGCGGCAATCAGTTCTTCGTCATCTTCCCGGTCGCTGACGACCAGGTCGTACGGAACAGATCGCTGTTCCGGTTGTCCGGGCTTTGGAAAGAGGTCGACTCCCGGAGTTGATTCCAGCGCCCGCCGAAAGCTGTTGAGATCAGGCGACGCATAAACCCGCAGCGGTCGTGCCGGCGGAAGGTCGAGCCGTGCGACGTTGTCAGCGGCCAGCGAGTCGAATTCCGCGACCCCTGAAATGAGGCGAGCTTCCAGCTTCGTTGAGCCTTGCGAGCTGATTTGAAAGGCGAGCCGTTGAGACTCGCCTTTTCCCAGGACGAACGGCTGCTCGCCGATTGGCTGGCCGTCCTGCTGAAGAACGACATGACCGGATGAGTCAGCGGACGCTTCCACTCGCAGGAAGATGTCCCAGTCCTGCGACGATGACAGCCGAGCGTTGAACGCAGTAATGCCGACATTCGGACCGCCGGTTGGAAGTTGCTGATAGTTGACGCTGAAAGGCAATGCGAAGCGGATTTTCCTGGGAATGTTTCCGTCGGAAATAAAAACAGCTGATTCGACGGGGACGGTTTTTGCCTGCGCCTGAGTCAGTCGGAAGGCGTCTTCAAGCCGGCTCGGAACATCTCGGACTTCAAGACTTGCCAGAACGCCGTGCAGAATTCTGCGGTTGCCGGTGAACTCCGTCAGACGATCTGCCGACGAGTGGACCGCGATCAACGAAATTTGCTGCTCTGAACTCAGGTTGTCGATGATTGTCGTGACTCGCTCTTTGGCGATGTCGATTCGGGATTTTCCCGTGACCGGATCCGTGGCCGCCATACTCGCCGAGCAGTCGATCAGTACCGGCAGATACGCCGCCGGCTCGGCAGTGCCTCGAACGAACGGCTGCATCGCGGCCAGAACCAGCAGAATCAGAACGGCGATCTGCAACCACAGCAGAATGTGACGACGAAACTTCTGGAATGGCGAATTGACTCGTTGATCGTTGACGACAGACTGCCAGAGTACGATCGAGGGAATTTCGATTCGTGGCCGCTTGAGCTTCAGAAAGTAGAAAACGAGCAACGGAACAAGCAGAAGCAGCCACCAGGCGTTAGCGATGGCCGAGAACCCTGGCCAGTTCATCGGATCCATCCTCGCCGCAGAAGTTTCTCAAAGAGGACAGCCTCGATCGTTTCGGCAGAACTGATAGATTCAAAGCGGCCGTTGCGGCGTCGGCATTGGGATGCCAGGTACGCCTGCTGCGCGACGCGATGCTCGTGGTAAAGATCGAGTAAATCACGCGCTGAAGTCACATCGAGCGAGCCACCGGTTTCGCAGTCGACCAGTCGAACGTCACCGGTGAGATCCGGTTCGACTTCGCTGGGGCCGAGAATCTGCACGGCAAAAATTTCCAGGCCGGCACTGTGAAGCAAATTGAAACTGCGCGAGATGTCGCCAGCAGTCAGAAAGTCAGACAGGATAATGGCGACGCCTCGACCGCGGTGAATGCGAATTGCCGATGCGATCAGGTCGTCGACCGTTGCGCTGCCATGTATTTCGCAGGCTTTCAGAAACTCAAAGACCTTGTGGGTGGCTGGTCGGCCCGAGCAGTTTTGCAGGATCGCCGGGTTGCCTGAAGAATCGCCGCCAGCAAACAGACTAACTCGCTCGGTACCGCGAAGAGCCATCGTGGAGAACGCCGCCGCCAGTTGTCGCGCGCGTTCGAATTTTTCTTCCGACTGCATCGACAGTGACGAGTCGAGCAGGACCGCGACGTGCAGCTCTTCCTCGTGCGAGTACAACTTAAGATATGGTCTTTGCAGGCGAGCAAAGATGTTCCAGTCGACGTAACGAATGTCGTCGCCGGCGACGTAATCCCGGTAGTCAGCGAAGTCGATGCTCGCTCCTCCGGTTCCGACTGAATGTTCGCCCCGAGTTCGGTTGGTGAGTCGTCGATTCGGACGAAGCCTCATCCGTTCTACTCGAGCGAGGGTTTCGTTCGAGAGGAGCGGTGTAAGTTGCGGCTTTGTGACGACGTCGGGCATGTAATGCAGCCAGCGAGTGTTTCGTGAAAGGACCGGATTTCCTGGAAGTTCTGGCGTCGGGGGATTTTCTCGCATCGCTACAGATCGGAAAGTGCCTTATTTATTTGAGCACCTGATCGATCCACGAACGGATTCGGGGATGACTGAGATACTCATCGTCGTTCGCCTGGCCGTAGGCGAGCAGTCGTTCGGTCATCCAGCGAGACTTCTCTTTGTGCGCAGGCTGTCCGAAAAGATTCGTCAGCTCGTTGGGATCGTTCTTCAGGTCGATCAGCCACGGCTCTTCGTTCGTCGAGTAGACCAGTTTGAATTGCTCGGTGATGGCTGAGATCCAGGCGTCTCCAGACCGACCAGGTCGCCCTGTGCTTCGCACAAAAGCGATGTCTTCCCAGTCTTTCACGGAGGCTTCCGTAAACAGTGCGGCAGCGTTTCGCCCGTCGACTTTGTGCGGCACTGGTGAATCCATCAGGCTCAGGACCGTCGGGAGGAAGTCGACCGTCCCTAACGCCGCGTTGACGACAGTGTTGCCTTCGATTTTTCCCGGGCAGTGAATCAGGAACGGAATACGAGCCGATCCCTCATAGGGGACGCCTTTGTTGAGACGGCCATGTTCGCCGCAGAGGTCTCCGTGATCAGACGTGAAGACGATGATCGTTCGGTTGAGCAATTTTCTTTCTCGCAGTGTGTCGAGCATCTGTCCGACGTTGTCGTCGATGCACTTCACCATTCCGTAGTAGCTGCGCATCAGGTTCTGAAGTTGAGCCGGTTTTACTCCCGCCGGTTTGCCCCAGGCGGGAATCTGCTCGGGCTTCCTCACCAGTGACACGGGAATCGGAACGGCGGCGTCCTTGTACATGGTGTCGTAAGGAGCCCGCACGGTGTTTGGCCCGTGGGGGTCGGGCAGGCTCACCATGTAGCAGAAGGGCCGGTCAGCATTCTCGCTGATAAAGTCCATCGCCCGGTCGCAAAGCCAGTCGGTCGAGAATGTTTTCTCATCAGCTCCGTCGACGCCGTAACCTGGGTTCCCTTTCTTGTCGACGGCTCCGACCTTCGGCCCGTCGTCGGTCAGGATAAGCTTCTTCCAATGGCCACGGTTGAACATGTAGCGGTTGTCTTCGAATCCGAATTTGCGTTCGGGAGCCCACTGCGGTTTTCCGGTTCCGTCAAGATGCCACTTGCCTGCATAGCCCGTCGCGTACCCTCGCCGCCGCAGAATCTCGGCGAAGGTGACGATCGAATCGTCGAGCGGGACGTCATTGGTCGTGACCGGAGTTTTCTGTGGATACAGCCCCGAAACCAGCGAGGCTCTGGACGGAGAGCACACCGGCGTCGTCGCATAAAAACTCGTGCAGCGCGCGCCGTTCTTCGCGATCCAGTCAATGTTGGGAGTCTCGACTGCCGTGCCGCCATAACAGCCCAGCGTGTTGAAGTGGTGCTCGTCCGTCGAAATTATCAGCAGGTTCATCGGAGTATCAGCGGCCAGGACGACGTCGATATGCCGAGTGGCAATGGCCAGAAACAGGGCCATCAACGGAAGCCGACGAACGAAATCAGCAGGCATCATGTTTCTCCGGTGCTGAAAGCTGCAGCGTGAACGACGGCACGACGCTCACTGTTTTGTTAGCCAGAATTGTCATCCAGAATGAAGTCAGGAGACGATAACGTCATCAGACCTGTCACGCACCAATTCGAGAGTTTCAGGAGAAACTCAGGAAACGTTGCCACAGAATGTCGCGACGGGGTAAGGAGCGATCCGCAGAAAACTTGCTGATGGAATTCAGGAGTCTACGTCCTGCACTCGACGGAGGTTTCGTGATTGCAGCCCTGTCTCGACGATTCGTATCATCTTCGAACTGACGCTCTCCGTTCCTGGCTCTCCCGGGAACATCCATCCCGCCATCTCCTTCCTGTTTGAAGTGAGCCTGCCATGTTCCGAATTAACGCCGGAAAAACGTCGCCCTATTGTGATGGTCACAGCCGCCGAAGCTTTCTGCAGGTCGGCATGGCGGGCCTTGGAAGCCTCAGCGTGCCAGCCTTGCTTCAGGCGAAGGAGGCAACTGCCGCTGTCGATCGAAAAGACACTTCGGTAATTCTGATCTGGCTGGATGGGGGGCCGAGCCAGCACGACACGTACGATCCAAAACCTGAGGCTCCGCCGGAGTATTCCGGTTTCTGGAGTCCCATTCACACCAGTGTGCCGGGCATGGACATCACCGAGATGTTCCCGTTGCAGGCAAAGCTGGCCGATCGTTTTTCGTTGATTCGATCGATGCATCACAATACGGGCGACCATTTCACGGGCGGCCACTGGATGCTGACTGGTTATGGCGGAGTCAGCGGCGCGATGAATGCAGGGAAGTCTCCGTTCTTCGGAGCCATCGCGACTTGCATGACCGGTCCGCGACACCCGGGCATGCCGGCAAACGTTGGAATTCCTTACCCCATGAGCATCGGACTGCGTCCGGGGTATTTCGGCGCGAACTATGTCGGCAAGCAATACGACCCGTTCGATGTTGGCAGCGATCCAAACTCTGCCGCGTACAAGGTGCAGAACCTGAACCTCGCGAAGGATCTGACAATCAACCGACTGGACGATCGTCGCAGCCTGCTTGAGCAGTTCGACAAGCTGCGTCGGGAAGCGGATCAGTCGGGCATGATCGACGCGATGGACCGCTTTGAACGACAGGCGTACGACCTGGTGGCGGGATCCCGTGCAAGGGCGGCGTTCGATATTTCAACAGAAGAACCGCGACTGAGAGACCGTTACGGCCGCAACACCTGGGGACAAAGCACGTTGCTGGCTCGCCGTCTGGTTGAGGCCGGTTCGACGTTCGTCACCTGTCACTTCGGCGGTTGGGACAGCCACTGGAATCATCAGGGGACAATGGAACGGCACCTGCCACGCGTCGACATGGCAGTCAGCTCGCTTTTCGAGGACCTCGAAAACCGGGGCATGCTCGACACGACTCTGGTCATGGTGATGGGTGAGTTTGGTCGCACGCCGCGAATCAACGACGGAGGAAATGGCGGACCTCCACTCAGTAAAGGCACGCCCGGTCGCGACCACTGGGGCAATGTCATGTCCGTGCTGATCGGTGGTGGCGGAGTCAAAGGCGGACAGGTCGTTGGCTCAAGCAATCGCCTGGGTGAAGTCCCGCAGGATCGGCCGCTTCGCCCCGGCGATCTGCACCACACTGTCTTCAAGGTGCTCGGAGTCGACCCGAACATCTCGTTCAACAACCACGCCGGTCGCCCGATTCCTGCCATCGATCACGGCGCCGTCATCAGTGAGCTGATCTGACATTCAGATTCTGTGAGAACCTGCCTGAAGTTGCGGCGCTGATCATCATGAATGCTCAACCAGAGAAAAACGAACCGCCGGAACCTGAATGTGACTTCATGAAAATCGACGAGACCGATTTCTCCACGATGAGTCGGCCCGAGCAGATTCGATATTTCGAGGTCGAAGGCTACGTGGTTCTACCGAGTATTCTGACTCCGGAAGTCATTGCGAAACTGAAAGAGGAACTGGCCGGCGCGGAGATGTCGCACACGAGTTACAGTACCGCTCAGACACGGGCCAACATTCAGCCGCAGTGGATCAGCCGAACCGCCGCCAAACTGATTGGCTACCCGCCGATGATCGAATTCCTCAGCGATCTGCTCGGGCCGGACATCGTCTTTACGCGAGGTTTCTTTCAGCGGACGCTGCATGGTTCGCCGGGAATTTCGCTGCACACCGACGGGCAGCCGCATGGCTCGAACCTGTTTGGGTACGAAGGCAGTTGCCCTCGGCTGTTGCGGGTTCTCTACTACCTGGACGACCTGACGCCCGAACGCGCTCCGTTCCGACTGATTCCGCGTTCGCACCTTTCCTTCCACGCTGATGCGAGCCCGTATGCGAGGTACAAATCTCATCCCGAAGAGATCACGCTGGTCGTCCCGGCTGGTTCGGCCGTGGTGATTCCGTCGCTGACGTTGCACGGCAGCCATCCCAATCTCGACGAACGCCCGCGCGAACTTCTCCAAATGGGATATCGTCCTGCGTGGGCGGGTCCCATCCAGCCGGTCGAAGAATGGGAGGCAGAACACGTCGCGAACGCGCCGTCGATCGCCCGGCCATTCCTGCAAAGCCTCAACACCACCGGCGCCGAGTGGGAACAGGAACACAAACCCGCCGGCATGAAAACCGCAGCCCCCGGCATCAACCCCAGCCGCTGGGGCGACTGCTGATGCGCTGGTTGCTGCTGGACGCGGTCAGTTGCCTCGCCGTTTACAGCCTGGTGAATAGCACCCAGCAGCCTGTCGAATAACATCGCCCCCTCAGTTCAACGTGTGCTGCTGGCCCTGCCTGTGCGGAATGTCCTGCAAACGCCGAACACAAACAGCACTGGCCGAGCCAGTGGCACACTTTTTCAACAGGCCGTTCAGCCATCATTACAGGACACGACTGGATTGTAAGTTCCTATGGAGCGACTCTCGGCCAGCTTTTATACAGGAGCCTTTCGCTGATCATGACTCAACAAAAATCGGTCTGCCTGATTCTTCTGCTTTCCATTTGCCTGGCAACAAAACTGGTCCGAGGTGCAGGGCCGAAAGATGACGCGGCTGCAACGAAGGCCTTTCACCAGTTGCTCGACAACGAGTGGCAGTGGACTCTGCATGATGATCCGGAGTTTGCGTCGTGGCTGGGGGATCATCGGTACGACAACCGATGGCAGAATGTCAGCCTGGAGGCTATCGGCAGGCGGCATGAATACCGGCAGTCGGTGCTGGATGATCTGGCGAAGATCGACTTGACGCTGTTGTCGAAGCAGGATCGCATCAGCTACGAGCTGTTTCGTGGTCAATATCAGAACGAGATTGACGCCTTCAGGTTTGGCTGGCATCTGGTGCCGCTGACTCAGCGCGGCGGCATTCAGGATTCCAGTTCGCTGGCCTCGTCGCTGCGGTTTGAGACGGTCGAGGATTACGAGGCGTGGAATCAGCGGCTCTTCAGTTTTCCAGAATTCATGGATCAGACGCTGGCTCTGATGCAGGAAGGTGTTGACCGGAAGATTGTTCACTCGCGAGCTGTGATGACTCGTTTGCCGGCTCAGATTCGGCAGCAGATTGTCGAGGATCCGACGAGAAGCCTGTTCTACAAACCGTTTCGCCATATACCGAAGTCGATTCCGGTCGAGAAGCAGGATGAGCTGAAGTCTGGTGCCGAGCTGTTTATTAAAACTCGCGTCGTGCCTGCTTATGAAAAAATGCTTCGGTTCTTCGAAGACGTTTATCTTCCGGCGTGTTTCGAACAAGAAGGTGTGTGGCAGATTCCGAATGGCAAAGAGTTTTACGCCTTGCGGGCTCGGCAGTTCACGACGACGGATTTGACGCCGCAGCAGATTCACGACATCGGGCAGCGCGAGGTGAAGCGAATCCGCGGCGAGATGGAAGGCGTCATGCGGGAAGTCGGCTTCGAAGGGACGTTTCCGGAGTTTCTGGAGCATCTCCGCAGCGACCCGAAGTTTTACTACAACGATCCGAACAAGCTTCTCGCCGAGTACAAAGCGATCTGCCGCCGCATTGATCCCAAGTTGCCGAAAATGTTCGGTCGGCTTCCGCGACGACCGTATCAGCTGGAGCCGATTCCGGAACACCTCGCCCCCGACACGACAACCGCTTACTACCGCCCGCCTTCGGCCGATGGGGGCCGCGACGGAACGTACTTTGTGAATCTCTACCGCCCGGAAACGCGACCGAAGTACGAGATGGAGGTTCTGTCAGTTCACGAGGCCGTGCCGGGGCATCATCTTCAGATCGCGATTGCTCAGGAGCTGGAAGGAATCCCGGAGTTTCGCCGGTACGGTGGCTACACCGCCTTTATCGAAGGCTGGGGACTTTATTCCGAGAGGCTTGGTTACGAGCTGGGCCTTTACAAGGATCCGTACTCACGATTCGGGCAATTGACGTACGACATGTGGCGAGCGGTTCGCCTGGTCGTTGATACCGGAATTCATGACCAGGGCTGGTCCCGGCAACAGGCGATCGACTTCTTCGCCGCCAACGCTGCGAAATCGATGCACGACATCGAGAACGAAATCGATCGCTACATCGCGTGGCCGGGTCAGGCACTGGCTTACAAAATCGGCCAGTTAAGAATCCTGGAGCTTCGTCGGAAAGCGGAAGCAGAACTCGGCGACAAATTCAAACTGCAAGACTTCCACGACACGATTCTCGGCCAGGGAGCCGTCACGTTGAACGTGCTGGATGGCATCGTTAAGGATTGGATCACCGAGCGAAAAGTGGCAAAGTGAATCCAACGAGCATTTTCGGCGACTGGAACTGGCGGAACGACGTTCCGGAAGTGGTGTCGAGAATCCTGAGTTTGCCGCAACGGCGCGAAGGTTGTTTCCGCCGCCGGTCGCGCGCACCTCACCGTTCAGCAGATTCTGGCTCGAAACCGGGCGATTCGGCGAAGTCTGGCTCGTCAGAAACAACGTCCTTCAGCGGCGGGGGCGGGACGGAATAGTAGACGGAGCTGCCGGATGCCATTGGGGGAGAGTGTCGGTTAAGTCGCCACAGGCGGTGGGGTTTCAGGTTGTGCAGCAGGCTTTCGCAACCTGTCGCGGATCCCAGAGCCAGGCCGGCAAGAACGAGCGGAATTAAACGGGAGGCGGGCATGGTGTGACTCCGATAGAGTCTCTGAGGATGGGATATGGCGTGCAGAATGCGGGAATTGCGGATCACGCCAGGATGGGAGTCACAGTCTAAGGCCCATCCGAAAATGCGTGAAGATGAGCTTCCGACCGTCAACTTTGCCCGGAGTTCGATGGTTTCGAATTCTCGAAAAAAGCTACCAAATCTTCTGATAATCCTTCAGAAACCCACTATCTCTGGGTAGATGGATTGATTCAGGCGATGGTATAGTCCTCGGCTCGTCCAAGTGACGAAAGCGGCGTTTGCCCTGCGGTTTTCGGAACGTGCGTTCCGGACAGGGTAGACACTAACCCTTAGCAACTGACGATGGTGCCTGCATGACGTGTGTCGACCGACAGCTCTGCTGATCTGGTGACATGCGTTTTTTTGTTGGGTGCCTGCCAGTCCGCGGGATTCAGACAAGGATCTGAGTCGGCCGCAAGGAATCGTCTGCCAGACAAGACTGATTCGCCCCTCACACTGCACGTTTCATTGCCCGAAACAGTGTTGAGCAACGAGGTGCAACGTCTTCCTGACTACGACGAACTGACTGATGCATGCTCCACAGCAGCCACACTGACTGCTCTTTCCGGACGGATTTCGTACCCCCAAAGAAGAAGTAGAGTTGCTGACTAAAACGATGAGTGAGAGTCTAGATGGTTGACCGTAACCTGCTGCGTGAGTTCCACATTCCCGACGAAGTGCTTGATGCGGAATTCCGCCAGGCCATGGATGCTGCCGGCGTTGGCGACGACGATGTTGATGATCTCGAAGCTTATTATGACCTGGCGCCGATGGCTTTTGACCCCGGCAAGATTGTTCCGGGAAAAGTGATCCGACTCGAAGGCGACGACGTGCTCGTCGATGTCGGCTACAAGAGTGAAGGCGTGGTTTCCCTTGACGAGTGGAATGACCAGGCCGTCAAGCCAAAGCCAGGCGACGAAATCGAAGTTCTGCTCGAAGACTTCGAAGACGAATTCGGTCTGGTCATGCTTTCGAAGCGGAAAGCCGACCGGATTCGCGAGTGGGAAAAAATCATCAATACCCACGCCGAAGGCGATGTCGTCAAAGGCAACGTTGTTCGCAAAATCAAGGGCGGATTGCTGGTCAATATCGGCGTCAACGTCTTTCTGCCAGCCAGCCAGGTTGACATTCGTCGTCCGCCGGATATCGGACTTTACATCGATCGCGAGATCGAGTGCGTGATTCTGAAGATCGACGAAGCTCGACGAAACATCGTTGTTTCACGTCGTAAGCTGATCGAAGAGCAACGCGAAAACCTCAAGAGAGACCTGCTGGACCAGCTGGTCGAAGGCGATACTCGCAAGGGGACCGTCAAGAACATCGCCGATTTCGGTGCGTTCGTGGATCTTGGTGGAATCGACGGCCTGCTCCATATCACCGATATGAGCTGGGGCCGAATCAGCCACCCGACGGACATGGTCAAGATCGACGACGAAATCGAAGTCAAGGTGCTGAACATCGATCGTGAACGCGAAAAGATCGCTCTCGGTCTGAAGCAACTGACTGCAAGTCCATGGGACGGCGTCGAAGCCAAATACCCGGTCAGCGAGCGGGTTAAGGGCGAAGTGGTCAACGTCATGACTTACGGTGCTTTCGTGAAACTGGAAGACGGCATCGAAGGTCTTGTCCACATTTCCGAAATGTCCTGGACCAAGCGAATCAATCACCCGACAGAGCTCGTTCAGATTGGCGACGAAGTCGAAGTGGTTGTGCTTGGCATCAACAAGGACAAGCAGGAAATCTCGCTTGGCATGAAGCAGACTCAGCCGAACCCGTGGGACAACGTCACCGAGAAGTATCCGGAAGGCGCGAAAGTCACTGGTACCGTTCGAAACCTCACCAACTACGGTGCGTTCATCGAACTGGAAGAAGGCGTCGACGGGTTGCTTCACGTCAGCGACATGTCGTGGACGCGAAAGATTTCGCACGCCAACGAAATGCTGAAAAAGGGCACGGAAATCGAATGTCGCGTGCTTTCGGTCGACGAAGACCGCAAGCGTATCGCTCTTGGCCTGAAGCAGCTTTCTGAAGACCCTTGGGAAAACGATATCCCCAGCCGCTACCAGATCGACTCGATCGTCAAAGGGACGGTCACCAAGATCACCAACTTTGGTGTCTTTGTCGAACTGGAATCGGAACTCGAAGGTCTGCTGCACGTTTCTGAACTGGCCGATCACAAGGTCGAAAATCCAGAGACGCTGGTCAATGTTGGCGAAGAACTCGAAGTTCGAGTTCTCCGAGTCGACATCAGCGATCGTAAGATCGGCCTCAGTCGCAAACTGGATGCCATTTCGGCGGGAACTGAAGCAGGTGGAAGTGGCGGAGAAGGCGGTGGCGGCGGTACTGCTCAGATGGCATCCAATCAGCCGCTCAAGGGGGGGATCGGTGGCTCATCCGGCGGTCTGCTGATCAGCATGCCGGAAGCGGCTGCTGCCGAGGCACCAGCGGATGAAGAGCCAGTCGCCAGCGAAGAAGCACCAGCTGAAGAAGTCGCCAGCAAAGAAGTTGTTGCTGACGAGGTGGCACCTGAGGAGCCCGCAGCAGAGGATGCTTCGGAAGAAGCTGCCGAAGAGTCCAAAGACGAGTAATCTGAATTCCGCCAACGGTCCACTGCTTTCTTCCGAAAGGGAGCAGTGGGCGAGGCGGGATTGACGAAAGCAAGTCCTGGTTCTGCAGAACAAAGGGGAAGTATCGATTACGCCAGTCAGGCCTGCTTCCTCAAGATCGACATAAACGGCCCGTCGGAACAATTCCGACGGGCCGTTACTTTTGCGCCAGCCGCAAGGTACCCGTGGTCTTCCTGAATTCGCTCGCCGTTCAGGTCCAGCTCATCGAACCACGCGACCGATAAATCCTCTCAGTCTTCTCTGAAACTTCGACTCCAGCCACACAATACGAAGTCCATCCGTATTGGATGCTGGCAAAGACGTTGTTGTGCCGACTGAACACTGGTCCGCACGACAATCGGTCGACTTCATCTCAAGACTTCCGCAGACGGACGATTGCGGATTGCCGATCGAGTTTTCCCTTCACGTTTGACCCACTGAGTTACTTCAGCAGACCAGTCATCACTCGCAAGGATCGAACTGACTACTGTTGTGTGAACTCTGGTTCGGAACTCGCTTCTCTCCAGCTTCCCGAGCGACTCCAGACGAATCAGAAGGACATCCATGTCGACTACAACCACAACGCGTCGTACTTCAGCCCGCTCTCGTGTCCAGAACCCTCTGGAGACCTATCTCAAGGAAATCAACGAAACAGCTTTACTTTCTGCTGACGAAGAAAAGATGCTCTCACGTCGAATTTCTGCCGGCGACGGAGCCGCTCGGGACCGCATGGTTCGAGCCAACCTGCGACTCGTCGTTAATATCGCCCGTGCCTACACCGGTAAGGGACTGCCGCTTCAGGATCTGATCGAAGAAGGCAACCTCGGGCTGCTGCGTGCAGTGGAAGGTTTTGATCCCGACATGGGGACTCGCTTCAGTACCTACGCCAGTTACTGGATCAAGCAGTCAATCAAGCGAGCTTTGGTCAACTCGGCCAAGACAATCCGAATTCCCGCTTACATGGTCGAGCTGCTTTCGAAATGGCGACGAGCCACCGCGAAGCTCAGCGACCAGCTGGGACGCACACCGACTCCAGAAGAAGTCGCGCTGGAGCTGGAGATCCCGAAGAAGAAGCTGAAGATCGTCAAGAAGGCCATTGAACTCTACAACACAAATCCGCAAACCGATCATCCGGACGGAACGTGGACACTCGGAGAAGTGCTGCCGGACGAGAAGAATAAAAGTCCTGACGACGAGCTGATGGAAAACGACAACCTGAAGCATGTCTTCAAGATGCTCGACAAGATGGACCCACGGGAAGCGACGATCCTCAGAATGCGATTTGGTCTCGACGACTCCGAGCCTAAAACTCTGAAAGAAATTGGCGAAGCACTCGGTCTGACCCGAGAACGAGTCCGCCAGATCGAAGGCGACGCCCTGAACAGGTTGAATCGCAGCCTCAATGGCGACTGAGTGAGTCGTTCGAACATCTGCAATAAAGAACAAAAACAGCCCGGCGATCATTGATCACCGGGCTGTTTTCTTTTTTCCACATGCCTGTTGCTGCTGCTTTTACCGTTGTTACTTTCCGCCCGGAACGGCGTCCTGAAGAGCACCGGTTGTTTTCTTGATTTGGCCACGTACGCCGTTCAGAGTATCAAGAGTGTTCTGCTGATCCTGACGGACGCCAGCTTCGAAATCTTCCGGAGCGGCATTTGGTGGTAGCCCCTCCTGAGTTGTCTCTGCCGTTGCCGGTGGATTCAGCGACTCGGCGTTCGTGGTCGTTTCGCCAGAACCAGCTGCTGCCTGATGTTTGAACTGCTGCGTCATGCCCTGAAGCATCATTGCGGCGAGCGGGTTGGCAGCGATTGCTTCCTGCACGGCGGTCGTGATTCGGCCAGGAATCTGCATTGCCAGGTCGACCTCGTCGCCGCTTTTCTTTGCGCTCAACGAATCAATCGTCTCCTTACCGATTGCCGCGAAATCCGCAAACTGCGGAGGTATCTGACCGGTCGACGATTCAAACTGTGTTTTAACCTCGGCTAACGCTGTGTCGAGGTCGGTTTTCAGTGCGTCGGCCTCAGACGACGAGAAGCACTGCATTTGTACTTCCATTTTGATATCTGAGGTCAGACTCAAGCCAAACGCGAACGCTTTCGTGTTTTCGTCCAGTGACTTCTGAACTTTCTGCAAAGCCGGACTTGCTGATGGAGTTGAGGATTGAACCTGACTTCGAGCTTCCGCATCCAGCAGTTTTGGCGGCGCGACGACGAACAGGAGCTGGTGTCCGGGGTTCACAAAGTCAATCCGGCGAACACGTGGCTCCGTCGACCCTCGGTCCATCGCCGCGGTCACTTGCCCTTCCTGCCCGACAAGCATTGTTCGAGCGTCAGCCAGGTAGATGGCCTGACCGTCCGGCGCCGAGTAGTAGCTCTTTCCACCGTGGTCTTTTTTTCGACTCTCGGCATTGTCACCCAGATCTGCGACCGTCACGTCTCTTTTGAATCGCACAACGCCGATCATTTTGGCGTCTGCTTTCTTCGCGATGGTCGGTCTGCCGGTGCGATTACCGAGAAAGCCGACTCGTTGCTGGTAGGTGTCCGACATATCCAGCCCGGCCATCGTGACGGAGTCGATGTCCGCCAAACCAATCTTCACGCCGCCCTGCTGAGTGGCCTGCTCCATCATCAGCTTGACAGTTTCATTGTCTCGAACATCGGCGAGCATCGGAGCATTCCACAGTTCGTCCGGTTCGACTTTCACAAAAAGGTCGGCGTCTTCAGGCAGCCAGGCGAGATTGATGACGTTACTTCCGCCGCTCCCGATGGCCGTCACCACAACTCCCACCAGGCCACCAAGAACCAGTACGCCTGCCAGTCCAAAAGCCACATACATCAGCCACGGTGGAAGCCCTGCAGATTTCTTCTTTTTCTTCTTCGACGATTTCGTTGAGGATTTTGTCGACGACGACCTCTTCGGAGCTGGCTCGTAGTCTTCGTACTGCCCATCGTCGCCGTAATCGTCGTACGCCTGGTCATCGTATTCGTCGTAGGAGCCGTAGTCCGGATCGTCGCCGTACTCGTCTTCCGGTTCTTCGACGACAGGTTTCGCCTTCTTCTTATAAGGCTTCACCGTGAACGGCTGGCGGCACTGGGGGCACGCCGTCTTTTTGCCGAATGCCGCTTCGGATTTCAGTTTCAACGTCTTGCCGCAGTTGGGGCACTTCGTCATCGCAGGCATGGATCACTCCGGACGGGAAAAGAGATGCCACAAACGTAACATCGCTGACAAGCACCGTCTACGGCGTGACCCACACCATTGATTAACCTTCGATTTCACAAACCGTGTCAAGAATCACGTTCGAGCACTAATCTGCTAAAACGCACCGACCAGTTCGTCGCCTGCTCGAGTTGCCAGAGCTTTCCACACGCCCTCGTCAAGCGTTGACCCCACAAAATGAACAGCCCCATCTGCGGCCAACATATGACATCCGCCAATGTGTGGGCTGCTGAAATCGTCGAGGTGACCATTTTCATGATTCGGAGTATGGTCAGCGATACCCAGAGTTCTGGCTAATGCCTCTTCTCCGTCAGCGGGTGCTCCGACCCATGTCGAGTTGAAATCGCCAGGATCCCCTGAGCGACGCTCTCCGGCCATGAACGTGCTGCTTTGCCCGTCTGTGAAATCACGAAATCGAGTGGCACTGTTGTGGTATAAGGCTCCGTCTCCGATGCACTGTTGATTGGGAGTCAGTTCGCAGTCTTCGAGTTCAAGCGTCCCGAAGTGCCCGACGTAATTGGAACTCGAAAGTTTGATCAGAAAGTTCCCCATTTCGTCGTCCAGATCCCACGTATCCTGAGCCGTGTCGGAAGGGCAACGATAGACCTGAAGTATCTTCTGCGTTGGTGCATCATTCGCGGGATTGTTCGCCGGATCGAGTAGCGAAACTTTCGTGTTGAACTCCTGATAAAGCGGAGCCTGGTCAACCATCGGCAGAATAAAAGTACCCCAGCCAAACGAGTTCATTCCGCTGATGTGTTGAGTTCTGGTTGCCAGATCGACTCCGACAAAGCCAGGCGGCAATGTCTGATGCACATCGTGGTAATTATGCAGACCAATGCCGATCTGTTTCAGATTGCTTTTGCACTGAGCCCGTCGAGCGGCCTCCCTTGCCTGCTGCACAGCCGGCAGCAGCAGTGCTACCAGGATGGCAATGATCGCGATGACGACCAGCAGTTCGATTAATGTAAAACCTTTTCGTGACTTCGAGCCGCTCGGTGCGGCAATGACTGACTGACTCACAGAATTCTCCCAATGAAAAACGAGACAAAAACAGATAGTGGAAAATGAAATAGAATTTCCGGAGCAAGCTCCGGAAAAGTGATCACTGTTCGTGGACTGCGCATCGACCCCTGCAAGCGCATCGGCATCTGCAAAATGGAGCCGTCTTCGCGTAAGGCACCTCTCAGCCTGAGTGGCTAAGAAAACCTTCCAGTCGCTTTCGCAGACGCTGCCGCAGGATGATCGTCAAGAATATCCGCGAACGAGCTCACGAGAATCAGCGGCGCAAGCTGGCAACAATCGGAGCGTCCCTGTCGGATCAAACGACTTGCATACAAAGCAAGCTTGACAGGTACTCATGACTGCGCAGCACGGCTGCAAAAGCGAATCAGTCCAGAATCTGCTCGTCAGACAGGGGGAGCGCGACCGCGAAGTGCATAACGTGCGGCGCTCTCTGGGGCCGCAGTGGGAGGCAGCTGTGCCTCGGCGATCAAAACGTCGGAAGGAGCTACTTGAACAAGCGGAGTCGCCGCAAGCTCTAAAGCAATCAGATTACAAAGCGGGCAATCGCCCGAGACCGACGGCAGGTTGTCAGAACTCGTTTTATCGACTGGCTCTGAAGATTCCGAATGCTGGTGATCCGTGTGCCCGTGAACATGCCTATGAACATGACCGTGCGCATGGGTGTGCGTGGTGCTCGAATGAGAATGCCACGTTGTTCCGGCATCTGAATGAGCGACGCCATGATGACAATCATGCCCCGGATGGTGGATATGCACCGACGCCGAGAACCACGCGAACGACCAGCTCGCAAGGATCATCAGAATGGAAAGTCGGCGAAGCATGCAGTTTTCCGTGGGAAAGAACATCTCGTTTCGAAACGCGTCAAGAATCTAACGCGAATACGCTACTCAATTCAACACGTTGGATGCATAACTCATAAATCCTTCACAATCGGACGATTTTCATTCAGCTTCGTCATTGATCGTCCCCAGACTGTATAAATTGCCGTTGGCAACGCTCGGAATTATCTGAATCCGTTCGGGGGCAGATCCCGGTGTGGCGGTTTCAACGGAAACTTTCGCAACTACAATGGCTGACTCTCCGCTGGAAATTGACCATCAGCCAACCGCCCCGCCTCAGCCGACCAGGAAGAATGACATGTACCTTCGGATGGCCAAACGCGTCCTGCTCGAAACTGACAAACGTCTCGTTTGGAAGTTCTTCCGAAACATGGGCATTCGTGGGACGATGTCCGTCCTTAAGTTCAAACGACGACTCAAACGCGGTGAATACTTCCCGCCGTTTCTGTACGTCTCGGTGATCAACAGCTGCAACTTGAGATGTCAGGGCTGCTGGGTCGACGTCGCAGCGAAACAGCAGACGATCGATCTACAGGCCATGTCCAAGCTCATCACCGAAGCGAAAGAGATGGGCAACGCGTTCTTTGGCATCGTGGGCGGCGAGCCGTTCATGCACCCGGAGCTGCTCGAAATCTTCGAGGCTCACCCGGACTGCTACTTCCAGGTCTTCACCAACGGGCACTTCATCACCGACGACGTTGCCAAACGGCTGCGTAAAGCCGGCAACGTCACGCCACTGATCAGCGTGGAAGGAACTGAGATCGTCAGCGACGAGCGTCGCGGTCGCGAGGGCGTGCTTAGTAAGACGATGCAGGGAGTGCAGGCCTGCATCGACAATCGGCTGCTGACCGGAGTCTGCACCAGCGTCTGCAAAACAAACATCGACGAACTGGTCACCGAACAATGGACTGACCGGTTGATCGAAATGGGCGTTTTCTACACCTGGTTCCATATCTATCGACCGATGGGCCCAGACGCGTCTCCGGAATTGTGCCTTACTCCCGAACAGCAACTGCGAGTTCGCGAGTTCGTCGTCGAGATGCGAGCTAAGAAACCAATCGCCATCGTCGACGCCTACTACGACGGCGAAGGCAAAGCACTCTGTCCGGCGGCCACCGGCATCAGCCACCACATCAACCCGTGGGGCGATATCGAACCGTGCCCGATCATCCAGTTTGCCACCGACAGTATCCATGACGAATCGAAAACGCTGCGTGAAAAATTTGCGTCGAAATATCTTTCCGACTTCCGCAAGCTGGCGTCATCGACGACTCGGGGATGCATCGTCCTGGAACGTCCCGACCTGCTCGAGGAACTCGTCGTGCTGCACGATGCCAAAGACGCGACGGTTCGTAAAACGGCAATCGCCGAATTGCAGAACATGGAAGTGCGAACGTCGCAGTTCAACCCTGAAAAACAGATTCCCGAAAAGAGCTGGGTGTACCGCCTGGTGAAGCGTTTTCTGTTTAACGACTTCGGAGCGTACGACGGCCACGACCATACTGATTCAGCCGCTCCGTTCCTGCTGCAGGCTCGTAAGCAGGATGGTCCGCTGCAGAAGGATGGTCGTCCGGCGGCATCCGCAAGCCAGCATCCCTGATCAAGAAACGATCCTGAAAAAAATCGCTGTACGAGGCCGGGCACCAGCAGGACAGCCAGTACGGGAAAGCAGTTGATTTCGCCAAATCCAGGAAACACTGATCACCGCTAATTACTCTGGAAGTCAGTGTCATTCAGTGTTCATTCTTCTGGACTGATCGGACTGTGGCCGACTTACCGAGAAGTCTTTATCCTGACATCGGCGGAGAAAATCGGTCGATGATCCGAAGCTTATCGGAAGCGTTGTTCGCCGCCTGTCGAAATTCAATCCCGCGTTCACAATACGTTGCCCTTTTTCAATCACATCCCAGCAGACAGGAACCAGCATGTCTGAAGAGAATGCCGCGACACCACCTGACGTTTCCTCCCCGAGCAGCAAAAGTCCTGCCGAAGCTTTGGAAGACAAGCATCCTGCGCACGCGAAAACGATCTACCTGATCTCGTATCCGAAGATCGTCTTTCTTTATCCGACGTTCTTCACGGCGTTGCTGGCCGGACTGATCATCTGGTGGGGCGGTGAAGTTAATGAGAAGACCAATGTAGCCGCCGCTGCGGAAACGAGTGTCGATAAGAATGCTGATGCGGAATCGAAAACGTCGGACGTTCCAGCCAGTCACCTGCAGGTTACTCACAGTCGAACCCAGGAAGTCGCAACGCTGCTCTTTCTTGGAGTTTTAACTTTGAATCTGTGCGTGGTCACGTTCGACTTTCCTCGTACCACATCGCTGACGCTCTTCTTCTTCATCGCGATGCTGGTCATGGGCTGCTTCCTGACTTTTACTTACAAACCGGATCTGGTGCCGGCAATTGGCGAATTCTTCCAGCACCTCAAGCCCTGGGCGAATGCGCAATTCTTCTTCCTGATTGCCGCGATACTGTTCTGTTTCTATCTGGCTGTGCTCGTGGCCGTCCGGTACGACTACTGGGAAGTTCGGCCGAACGAGCTGCTTCACCATCACGGCTTTCTTTCAGACTTGAAGCGTTATCCTGCTCCCAATCTGCGGATCGACAAAGAGATCAACGACGTGTTCGAATACATGCTGCTTCGTTCCGGGCGATTGATTCTGCACGCTCGCCACGAAACGAGAGCCATCGTTCTGGACAATGTTCTCTTTATTAATCACAAGGAACAGCTTCTGACCAAGATGCTCGGCGCGTTGCAGGTATCAGTCCGTGACGACGAATAACGAATAAGTCGAAACTCTGATGACCATCATCGATTTCGCCCTGTCTGAATCGGCAGCATTGCCAGTTACAGACAGGGCGTTTCTTTGTGGCTGAGGCAGAATATGCGTGGTCTGTTTGTCACCGGAACCGACACCGATGTCGGAAAGACGTACGTTTCGTCGATCATCCTGAGGGAACTGATTGATGCCGGTTTCAGAGTGGGGGGGGCGAAGCCTGCCTGCAGCGGAGCCGTCCTCGTAAATGGCGAGTCGCGGTGGGCGGACCTCGACCAGCTGGCAGAGGCAGCCCGGATCTCGGACGTCGGCCTGATCTGCACTCAGAAGTTTAAGGCCCCGCTTGCTCCACCGGTTGCTGCTCGGCTTGAAGGCAGGCAGCCGGATCTGCTGGCCATGCAGGAAAATTTTCTGGCGTGGGACAGTCGTGCGGACATCGTCGTTGTCGAAGGCGTCGGCGGACTGCTTTGTCCGCTAACCGATCAGCAGTCAGTTGCCGACTTCGCGGCGTGGGTCGGTTTTCCACTGTTGATTGTCGCCCGGCTCGGCCTGGGCACGATCAATCACACGCTGCTGACGATCGAGGCAGCCACACGTCGCGACATCCCCATTGCTGGCATCATTCTGAACGATGGAGAAGGTCTGGCGGATACTCCCGCCGGGCAGACGAACTTCGACGAACTGACGAACCGGACCGATGTGCCGGTACTCGGAATCGTTGGTCATGCCACGCGATCTATCAGCTTGCGGGATGGAGAAACGCCCGCCAGAATAGCCTGGCCAGGGTTGGCAGGTTTTCGTAGAAACGACGGAGCAATTTCGCAATAGCTGGCCCCAGTAGATTAATGAGCAGTGTGCGTCTTGACGCACCAGCGATTCTCTTTTCGGACGGTCATGTTCAGGCCGTTTCCGAAACCCACCCGATAAATTTCTCTGGATCATCCCTCGCGCTCCGCCATCTTCGTTGAGAAGTGAATTGGCATCGGCGAGCCTGAGTTTCAGACTTCTAAGAGTTCTCAATTATGGCGTTTGAAGTTGCGTGCAGCGAGTGCGAAGGTCGACTGATGGTCGAAGAGGCTGGAGTTATCGTCGCCTGTCCTCACTGCGGAGCCCATCTCAACATTGAAGCTCCGGCAGGCTCGGAAACAGTATCGACGGACGGCACAGCCGGCCCCCTGGATGAGCGATCGACTAACAGTTCGAACGAGATTCCCGAGACAGTTGCCGGTCAGTCAGCCGAACCATTGCCGGCCACCGAGTCATTAGCCACAGTGGCGGCAACTGTCGAAACCGTCGATCAGGAAACTCCGGCGGCGACGACTCCAAATGAAGACGGCAATGCGCTGCTGGCTGAAGATTCGGCGACAGTTGAAGAGTCCGGCAGCGTCTCAGCTAACGAAACAACTCCGGCAGAAGAAGCCCTCACGCCGCTGTTCGCAGGAGTTCCCGACGAGGTTCAACAGCCAGAGACAGAATTCACAGCCTCGGCTGCTCAAACCGAACATCCGACAACCGCCGAACCGCAAACAGCTGCCGACTCAGCAAATTCAGCCGAAGCACCAATCATCACCAGCGTGGCTGCTGGCCGAGGCGTTTCCCGGCACACGTTCACGCTGGTTCGCAACTACGCAATCGCCATGACGATCGCGGTTATCTTTCTTGTCTACAAACTGCTGAATCCGAACATGTCAGCTCTGGAAAGTTTGCCGGATGTAAAACCGCAGAAGAAGGACGACAAGATCGTTTACAAGCTGGTTCCGGAAGCTACCCAAATGCCGCCGGGGCATCTGTTATCGCTCGGGCGATCGCAACGGTTCGGCAACCTGCTGGTGACGCCCGTTCGGGTAACCAAAGAGCCGATCGAATTCGTCCATCATCTCGGCGATACCGGTGTCTCGCGAGAAGCGGGCCCGGAAGTGGTGAAGCTTTGGTTTGAGTTCGAAAACCTCTCGACCGATCAGCACATCGCACCGCTCGACGGGCTTGTCTTCAAACGAGACGACAACGACTTCGAAAATGTACGATCGAACAACTTCGCCTGTCGCCTGTCGCAAAAGAAGAAAGGCGGAGAACTTGCGTTTGTTTACGATCTCAACGAATTCGACATCTGGAACCTGCGCGACCAGAACGTCGAGCAGGAAATCGCTCCCGGCGAGAAACTGACAACGTACATCCCAACTACCGAAGAAGGCGTCGCTCAACTGATGGACTCAGGCGAGCCGCTCGTCTGGCGAGTCCACTTCCGCAAAGGCTACAGCCCGAAGAACTACGGAGTAACCACCGTCATCGAAGTCGCGTTCGAAAGCTCCGATATCGGAGCCGCTCCAAAATCCGACGAACCAGCAAACAAAAACGCGGCATAGCCGAACGGCTGGTGTAGGGTGGGCACTGCCTGTCGGCAAAGAATACGGACGTGCTTTCTTCCGAGTGATTGTCAGTGCCCACCTTACTGACTGTGACGGAAGTGGCGATGCTGCGGGCTTCAGTGCCAGGCTCTGGCGAGTCCGGCTAAGTTTCAAGAAGCTCCCGGCTCACCGAATCAATTGACTTCATCCGTCGAGTTTTCTTCATCATCCGTAGCAGGATTCTTTGGAAGCTGCCAGATGATGACGTTCGTGGTACCGAACTGCTGCGGCCCCTTGATCTGGAATTCAAGATGGGCGATTTCTTCTGGCGACTCTTCAGTGGCTTTCGGAATTCGATTGCTGGCCTCTTCAATAGGAGCCGGGGTTGAGTCGGCTTGTTCGCGCCCCAGAAGCGCTGCGTTCTCCGAATCGTCAGATTTAGGATCGACAGGGGCAACACTGGAGAAGCCTGAACTTCCCACCGTACCTGCAACCATTGGCGTGTCATTTGGATTATCCTGATTCTCGACTCGACCAATGTTTGCCTGCGAGAGCCGAAACGTCATCAGAAACGGGGTGTTCGCCTCAACAAGAACGACGTCTCTTTCCTTGAGATCGCCGGGCAGCCCCTCTGGGTACCAGATGAAGGGGAGCCCCGTCCAGGGATCGTTCAGCGAAGCGTCAACATCATCCAGTGTGGTTGGCAGTTCCCCTGATGCTCTTTGCTTTTGAAGAAGCTGAAGCAGAAGCTTCGTAGCTCGAATCCGACATTCCGTATCGGTGTTCTGAACGCAGAGGTGATCTTGTGCTGGCGCACTGGCAATCATGGCGAACAGCGGTGTGGTCTGTACGGCATGCCGTAGAACATTGTTGGACTCACTGTGTGCGGTCGACGACGCGAGAAACCAGTCAGCCATGCTGCTTCCGTTCCCGTTATCAGAGATCGCCTGTTGACTTCGGTAAGAAGCCATACTCTCGACGTCGTAGGACTCAAGCGTGTTCAATAGTCGTTGGCTGCGAGCCTGTTCGCCAGGAAACTTTGAAGCCAGCAGGATTGGCAGTCGCCCTGAGTTGTCTGTCAGTTCTGCAATCGTGAATGCGTCCGCGTCGAGCGTGTTTCTGATCATTACTGCCGTCGCATAGTTTGAAATCTCAACCGGCATCATCTGCTCGCGATGCTCGTCGAGTATCTTCGTTGCTTGCTCAATCAGTTCGGCGTCGACAGCGGGATGTTGTGCCCATTCCTGAATTGCGGCGAGTGTCTGCCTTGTCAATTCGTGACTCGACCACCAGTTTACTTCTGCACCCCGACCACCTGCATGACGGCTGAGAGCGAGCGCCGAGCGATAACGATCCAGGGCATTTTCGAGGTTTCCTTTTTCGATCTCTCGTCGCGCGTCGAACAGGACCAGGTTTAACGCCGATTGCATTGTCCCAGCGATTGTTGACGTAACTGTTTCGGCAATGTTTGTCGTCGCGGGGCTGACGTCGGCACATGCTGGCAACGCCGAAGCATCCAGGGTCAGGCGGATGGCTTCTTCGATCACTGGTCGATTTTCCTCAGCAACAGCCTGCCAGATTTCTTCGATCGTGTTCTCACCCGGTCGCTGATCCAATCGGTTCTTGCCCAGCAGGTCAGCGGCTCGCTGATAAAGTTGAAAGGTGTTTCGTTCTTCTTCAGAAACTGGAGCCAGCACAAACGCTCGCTGCTCGGCGGTCATGCCATCGTTGAATTCGGCAGACGTTCCATCACTGAAGAACGGCTTTGACCAAGGGATTTCGTAGACGCGGAACAAGCCCGTTCCAACATAAACAAAAGCCAGAGCGATAGTGATCGATGCTGTTGGCCAGAGCCAGGTCCGCCCTCGATTGTCGTCAATCATCCAGGACTTTGTGCGGCACCACGTGACCAGCAGGCAGCCAATTGGCAACGGCAGGACGGACAGAATGAACGGAACGTTGAACCAGTAGCAGACTCCAGCCCAGCCGAATGCTGTCAGTCCCAGAATAAACGAGACGAACAGCGACACGATTGTTGAGCGAATTAACTGAGAACAGACCTGCCCGATGCCGTACATCATCAAGGTCAGAATGACGGCTCGTCCGAACAGGCGGATGCCGGTGTCGGAGTTAGGCAGTGCATTTGGCAGTTGGGTGTTCAGCCAGGCTTTTTGCGTGAACGACTCGAAACATCCAGCAGAACGTGAAGTGCCAAAGAGTTCAATGACGATGAGTGCAAAAGTCAGAATCGCGAAAATGCTGATGACTGCTCGTACGAGCCACACAAGATGCTTACTGAACCAAACGGTCGCCGGTCGAAGTCCCATATCTGCAAGTCGTTGAACTTTTCGCTCGTCCTGTTCGGCTCGAAAAGACATCGCTCCGCAGGCGACGCACGCGGCATGAATGAAGAAGCCAGCTACTCCGTGCCATCCAATGCTGTTCACATTTCCGAAAGTGACCCAGACGGTGATTAACATCGTCGCCAGTAGAAAGCCGACGAACAGCTTTCGAGTTTCGATAGCTTCCTTCCAGCGGAGAAAACGCAAATGTCGAAACAGATCTGGCCACCACATCTCGTAGAGCATGCGCAGGCCGAAACGCGGCGGTGGCTGATGAACGGCGACTTCCGGGCTGACGACTTCGAAGGCCGTGCGGTCTTCGACGCCGATTTCAACAACCATGCTCCCGTCGAGCCCTGATCGACGGAATCTCCAGCGTTTGAAGAACGATGGTGACTTCGCAGACGTTTGGTCAAAGAACGCGCGAGTCAGCCAGCGGTGAGTCAGCAGGTAATTCACGGCAAGCAGCAATGCAGACAGCAAACACGGAAGCAGTGCTCCAACCAAAAGTTGCGGGCCAGTAATTTGATGAGGCAGTTGTCGTTGCCCGCTTTCCATCATCACGGCTGATGTTGTGCCGACAACAACGTACGAACCAATCATGGCAACAGCCGCCAGACCGAGTGCGACGATCACTTTCCGAGTCAGCAGCGAAAAGAACATCGACCAGAGCAAACAGCCCAGGTACGGCAACGCCACAAACAGCAGCGCCAGTGGGACGATCAATCTCTGCGTGTCGGGTGGGAATGTGTTTTCGGGTAAAGTCAAACTGCCACGAGAAAATAGAAGCCCCGAGCAAATTGTGGTTCCCAATAAAAGTGCCGTCGCCACGATGCCGAAAATTGTTTTCACCGAGAGCGTCAACCCTGGCGGACAGCCGAGCATGACAGGTCTCAACTGTGTCCCATCTTCCCGCTCGATCGCAAACGTGATTGCCCCGGATCCGATTGCGTAAAAGCCTGTCAACATGAAGGCCACCGGCACGATTCCCTGGAATCTTTCCGGGCTGCTGGGCATCAGGAAGGCGATCAATGCCTGCAGCATGACGCTGCCAACAGCCATCGCCAGCCAGAGTCCACGCTGCATGCGGTACTCTTTCCAGAGAAGTCTCAGAGCGATTGATGAATGCATTGTTTTGCCCTGCTTGATCACCAGACTTCCTCTCAGGCAGTGTGTGACAGGAGAAAAAGTCTGATGGTGATTACTTCTTGCGGCTTCGCCGCACAGGTTGCAGGCAACCTGTGCCACTCACCGAACACATTGAAAATGTCCGCCTGGAAACACTCGCAACAACCTGAAAAAGCCGGACGCGGAAAAAGGCGAATGCTGCCGGCGTTCCACCACCGCGTCCGGCCCCGCACGCTCATGACCTCAGTTGAGATCCCGTTCTACTTCACCCTGCATGTAGCCGACATAAATGTCTTCCAGCGATGGCTGCCTGACTTCAACGGTCCCAACATTTGCCCCCTGCTGAAACTCGGCCATTTCAGAATTTCTGGCGTGCCGCACCAGCAACCGCCACTGACGATCCTGTTGCACCTTGTGAATTAACTCGCCCGGCGGTTTGGGAATGTCCGTCGCTCCGTTCCGTAAAGTGACCGTCAGCTCGCTGAGACTGGTCTTCAACTCGTCCAGCTTTTCGACAATCTCAATCTTCCCGTGCTTGACGATGCAGACGACGTCGGCGACTCGTTCGACTTCGGGAATCTGATGACTCGACAACAGAACCGTGCGGTCGGTCGCGGCTACGTCCACCATGCTTTCCAGAAATTCGCGACGGACGATTGGATCGAGGCCCGACGTCGGCTCGTCAAGAATCAGCAATTCCGGATCGTGCGAGATCGACAACGCCAGCCCGACCTTTGCCTTCATTCCTTTAGACATCGTGCTGATGCGTTTTTTGAGCGGCAGGCCGAATTCACAAATCATCCGCCGGTAATTCTCGACGAACGACTTGTCGTAAAAGCCGCCGCAGTACCAGCCGATTTCGTCAACGGTCATCCATTCATAGAGCGTTGGTTTGTCGGGGACGTAGCCGATGCGACGTCGAATTTCCTGACCATGAATCCAACTGTCGAGGCCAAAGATTCGACCGGAACCACCGTCCGGCTCCAGCAGCCCGAGCAGGATTCGAAGGGCGGTTGTTTTACCCGCGCCGTTTTCGCCCAGCAGAGCGACAACGGTCCCTCTCTCGCCAGCAAGCGACACATTATCGAGCGCCACCTGGCGGCCGAACTGCTTCGTCACATTTTTCAGTTCAAAGACAGCGCTCATTCTGCGGTCCCCTTTCCGTTCAGCCGAGCCAGCTCGGAATCAATCAGCTGGCGGATTTCGTCAACTTGAAGCTGGCTTTGCTGAGCTTCTTTCAGCACGGCTCGCAGACGCTCCTGGATCAACCCCTGGCGATCCTTCCGACATTTTTTGACCGCAGCAGTCGTAACCTGAAGCCCGGTCCCTCGGACGATGTCCAGAATTCCTTCGGATTGAAGCTCGCGATAAGCCCGGGAAACAGTATTTGGATTGACCGCCGTCTGTTTCGCCATCTCGCGGACCGAAGGAATCAACTCGCCCGGCAGAACGACTTCGCTGGCAATCGCGAACTTGATCTGCCGTACGATCTGATCGTAAATCGCCAGCCCATTTGCAGCGTCGATCGAAATGATCATGACTAACTCCAACAGTGTTCTAGATGGGTAGTACAGTAGGTTGGCGTCGGCAGGATGTCAATTACAATTCTGAAATTCCAGAGAAACTCTTTTCTCAACTGAGGCAGGAGCGTTGGTTGCTGAATCACAATGGCCGATTCCACGAGACGAGAAGTCAAGGTGGGCTCCGGCACCGCTTCACGCCCGAAGCTGCAAATCCGCGTTGGGAGAGCAGCAGTGCCGGAGCAGGCGACACTGTTACTCTTCCTGCAGCACTATTCCTGACCAGTGGGCAAAGTGGCATTTCTGCGAGTTCGCCGAATTTGTTGTCAGGCAGGCTTGATATGGGGCGGTGATTGGCGGACTCCGAGCATCTTGACCGCAATCAGCAATCAATGACGTGGTGATCGAAGTCGGATGCATGCTGGGGGACTATCGAGCCAACGCGGGCAGGTGACAGTCAGATTGGTAACTGCGATCGCATGTCTCCCGAACAGCGAGGTGATCTGCTGGTTCCCCAATCGACGCTCGAACCAACATCGATGACTTCAGAGTGACGGCTTGCCGACGACTGACGGGAAAACTTTCCGTCGGTTTTGCAGCACTGCTCGGTAAAGCTGTCGAGCTATTGGCGCTAAATGGGATGCAGTGTTTGCCAGATGCCTGTCGCACGAACAGAGTGACCGATGTTTCCAGGCTGAGGAATTGCTGAGCGACCTGCAGGTGATTACGAAGGACGGAATTAAAGAGGTCTTCTGATTTAGAGCTCAGTCTGCCACCACGTGATCAAGCGTCGTCTCCATCCGATTCTGAGATCTCAACAGAACCAGCTCACAAAGCAAATACCGGCCCAGTTGAGGCGAGGGCATCGGACATAGCCGGCAGCAATGACGGACGGCTTGTCGCTACCTCGCCCTTGTTTGAGTAGCAGTGAGCAGATCGGATTCCGTATTCGATGAGTTCCGAATTTTTATGGCTCCTTAATGCGCATTTCGAATGAGAAAGCGGACGCCACGCGCCGTTGCCGGGCCAACAGCAACAGCGAGTCCCACGGACTCATCGCGGCGCCCGCCACTCCTCCATTCACCCCTCAAGCAGGTCATTCTGGAAGCCCGCCTTTGTTCAGACAGGATTCCAGCCTGATGGTAAGCTCTCAACGGCGAGCACGATCGCGATGGCCACGGATGGTTTCGTTACTGCCGCGTCCGCCTTGCAAGTCGTCGCGGACTTCGTCGTCTGTCGTCGCGCCCAGACTGAGCAAGGCTGTCGACAAATCACCGTTTATCCAGGCTGACAGAGCAGTATCGAGCGCAGCCGGATCAGACTCGTTGGCTACCGAACCACCAATCAGCAGGTCGTCGCCATGATCCCCTCGGATGCGGTCGCGGCCGGAACCGCCGGTGAGGATGTCGTCGCCGCGCCCGCCGCTCAGGTAATCGTTGCCGGCTCCACCGTCGATGAAGTCGTCACCCAGGCTGCCGATCAGGTGATCGTTACCCTCGCCGCCGAAGATCGAAGCGCTGATGTTCGTCCCGCCGAAGAATCCGCCGACGTGGGCGTGGTCGTTGCCACCGCGAGCGTGAATGACGATCCGGTCGATGCCCGACGCGTCAAACACCTGGTGGATGTGCTGTCGGTCCCGGCTGCGGACGTTGAGGTGAGCATGAACGTGGAGTTGATCCAGCCACCAGTGTTTGTGAACGTGGATCACGTCTTTGCCGTCCGTTCCGATGACATACAGCGTGCCATCGACAACGCCACTTCCCTGGACGACCGCCGTCGTCGAGGCAACGCTGGTGCCGCCGTTGCCGTCATCGATTGTGACGGCAATCGTGTAAACACCGCCGTTGGCATAACTGTGGTTGCCTGCGAGCGTATCGGCAAGCTGGTCGACAGATAGAGACTCGACAGTGCCATCACCCCAGTCGACCGTCGCCGTGTGAATATCCGCCAGATCGACGTCGCTGAACGAGCCACTGATCGTTACCTGGCCATTAGCGGATGCCGTCGAGACGTCGGTGTGGTCTGAAGACAGGCTGCCGATTGCTGGAGTATCGTTCTCGCCAAGGATCGTGATGGTCGCTGTGGCGCTGGCGGTTTCTCCGTTCGCGTCTTCGATCTGATAGTCGAAACTGACCTCAGCCGATTGTCCCGCTGACAGCGATTCGAACGCTCCATTCGGATCGTACGTGAATGATCCGTTGCCATTGTCGGTCAGCGTGCCTGCCGACGGGCTGATCAGAGCTACTGTGTTTTCGGCAACGATATTGTCTTCGGAGTCTGTGTCGTTGGTCAGCACGTTGATGGTGACCGGGTTGCCTTCGCTCGTTGAGCCGCTGTCATCATTGGCGACGGGCGGCGTGTTGGTGACAAAAATCGTGCTGATATCGTCCAGAACCATGGTGGACGAGGCACTGGCCGTGAAGGATTCGATGCCTTCCCAGTCCGCTCCGGAAATGGAATGAGTGCCGTCGCCCGAAATGGACGCTGTCCCGCCTTTGGAAGAAACAAGTGTCAGGACCGATCCGTCCTTTGAAGAAGAGATATTCAGGCCGGTTAATGTGAATCGGCCGCCATCGTCCCGCGTGAATTCGACCGGCGACAGGGATGAGTTAAATCGGAAGGACTGGTCCTTTGAATCGCTTCCTGAACTGCCGCCTCCGTCACCGTCTTTGCCGCCTCCGCTGTCACCACCGCCAGAGTCTTTACCACCTCCGGAATCTTTCCCACCTCCGGAATCTTTCCCTCCGCCGGAAGTACCTCCGCCGTCCTTGCCGCCGTTTTCGGATTCCTGGTCTCCGCTGTCGCCGCCACCGCCTCCGTCTTTACCACCGCCACCGCCACCGCCACCGCCACCGCCACCGCCACCGGTGTCCTGTTCCCAGACCTGAATCTGTTCACCGATGTCGTCCGCCTCGTTCGTCCGGGACATGGTCAAGCCGGCTTCCGAGTGGCCTTCCGCACTGGTTGTTCCCAAATCAAACGTCATCGTTACGGATGACAGGAGTGCGCGTTGTTCCAGTTTGTCAATCTGGTGCGTTTGAAAGAGGCCGGAACGATTGCGTCTTCTGTTGACTCGACGAGCGTTTCCCTGCCGGCAGCGATTAGTCAGGTTCTGAATCCAGTTGGTCGTTTTCACGGTGAGTTCCCCTTAGTATCTGGTGGCCTTCAGCACTCAACCGCAGGTCTGGCGACACGCCAAACGGGTTGCGAGGCCCGCAATGCGGCAGGTGGTCAATAAGGGAATGCACAACCAGTTCAGAACGGGGCCACAATTCTGAACGATTCTCCAGAATTGTTTCCAAAGCCGTGGCGACGTTTGCCCCGCAGGCGCAGACCGAATCGCAGGCGGCTTTCATCAGCATCGCCGCTGCCTGCAAGGACGCGAACCACAGCGCCTTTGGTTGCGGGTCAAACAGGTGGGGCGCTTCGTATCACTCGCCTACAAGCAGATGCACCTCACCGCGGGCATCGCCGGCGGCGAGAGTCTTGCCGTCGGGGCTCCAGGCGATTGATGTGAAGCGGTCGCCGATCGGGTGGTTGAGCATGGCGGTGGCTTCGCCGGTGGCCGGATCCCACAGGCCGATGATGCCTTCACCTTCCGTCAGTGATGCCAGGCGGCGACCGTCCGGGGACCAGACGATCCGGCCAACCTTCGCCGTGTGGCCGATCAGCGTGTGCTGCAGTTCGAACTTCTCGGTGTCCCGCAGTTCGATCAGGTTCTCGCCAGCCAGAGCCAGCAGACGATTCTGTGGATCGAGGGCGATGTCGAAGATCCTGTCGGTGGTGGTGGTCAGTGTTTCGACCGGGCTTCCGTCAAGTGGTTTTCGCAGCAATCTCTTTTGAGCCTCAATGACAAGCAGACTTTGTCCATCCGCGTTCCAGCAGTAGGTGCCCGCAGTGGTGGCCCTGTTTCCATTGAGAGCCTGAACCTCTGTCAGCCCAGCGTCGCAGACCCAGACAGTGCCATTGAATTTTCGGGCAACAGCGATTCGCGATCCGTCTGGGGACCATTTCAGACCCTCGACGATATTTCCGCCAGTTCTACGGGGAAGTTCCATTGAATGCAGTTCACGGCCATCGTTTCCGTCGAAGATCTTCAGTTCGTCGAGAGTTGCCGTCGCGATGTGGCCCTTAACCGGACTGTGACTCACGGCTAAGCTACGGCATTTCTGCTTCCAGACCACTGGTCTGTCGGCAGAGGCCAGATCGAGATGCACGCAGTCATACTCACTCTGGGCAGTGAGCGTGTGACCGTCCTTCGACCAGACCACGGCGTGAATCGGGCGGTTGGCGATCGAAAGTGGCGAAGTGTGCTGATCGACATCCCAGACGCGAAGGGAATTGTCCAGGGATGTGGAAAACAGCTTCGTCCCATCGGGCGTCCAGGCCAGTCGGTGGATTTGCCGTGTATGACCGCGGAGCAGGGCAACCAGTCTTCCATCGGTTGCGTCATGAATGCGGATAGCGCGGTCACCGCCGGCCGTCGCCAGCCAGCGACCATCCAGACTCCACCGTACAGTTGTAATCTGGGCAGTGCTTTCGGTCCGCTTCCATGCGAAATCCTGTTTGTCGGTATTCCAGACGGCGACGCTGCCGTGCGGCTCATCGGCGATTGCGATGAGCCGTCCGTCGGGATGCCAGTCTGCTTCTCTGCGGATTCCGCTCCCCACGTATTTCGCTGCGACGAGGGTATCGCGTTGTCCGTCGTCGGTCAGTGAACCCAGCAGCCACTGTCCCCGCGCGGCGATGACGAATCGCCTCGAATCGGTGGGATGGCAGTCCACCCAGGCGGAGTACCACTCGTGCTGAGAATCAGAAAGAACGTGACCGTCAGCGCTCCTGTAAACAATCTGCCCGAAGTGTCCGTGGTGGATCAGCCACTTGCCGTCGGCTGACCAGTCGACACTGTCGGTGCCGACGATCCGTTTCAGGCCATAGAGTCTTTCACCGGTCTCCACTGAGTACACTGCGCCCGGCTCGCCCATTGACGCAGCGACGGCAAGCATTGTTCCGTCCCGGGAAAACCGGAGGCAACTGGGTTGCAATTGGCTGGAGTTCTTCAGTTCCCGGGCGACCTCCCCCGTTTCGAGATTCACGAATGAGATCGGTACGTCGCCGTCCGGCTTACGAACAACCGTCGTCCCATCCGGGCTGACAGCAATGGCCGCTCCATGCCCGAGCCCATAGACTGACGTGAGGACCCGACTCTGAGGTTTCAGTTGCCGCTTCAGGTAGCGGTATTCCCAGCCGATCAGATCATCCGCGTCGGCCCATTTGGAAGTGATTCTCTCGATGGTGCTCAGCCCGCCGGCTTCGTGGACCGCGTTCGATGCGACCCGCATTTCGGCGTTGTAAAGATGCCGCCGCATTTCGGTTTCGCTCTTTTCAGCTCGGCTGCGAGCTTCGTCGGCTTCGTTTCGTCGACGTTCCGCTTCGTCGGCATTTGTCATTGCGACTTGAGCGTTGGCTCTTGCTTCCTCAGCATTTGTCTGAGCTTCGGCTCTCTTTTCGGCCAGCGCGTTGACTGTCTCGGTGAGTGCCGCGTTGGACTGATTCAAATTGCCGATGGTTGCTGTCAGCTTTGTGTTGGCCGTTGCCAGCCGACCAACGTAGTAACTCGATAGACCAACGATCGCGCACAACGCGAGCAACACAGTCAGCGTCATCGCTTTGTTGCGGCGATAAAACAGCCACGCTCGGCGTGCCGAACTGATCGGTCGCGCCAGAACCGGCTCGTGATTGAGGAACCGGCTGAGATCGTCGGCCAGTTCTGCGGCGGACTGGTATCTCCGGCCCTGTTCTTTCTCCAGACACTTCAGGCAGATCGTCGACAGATCGGCGGGCAGACCTGGCAGCAATGCAGTCGGAGCGACGGGGGCGGCTTCCGTCACCATGCGGATTGTTTCCAGCGGCGTCGCTCCATGAAACGGCGTCCGGCCGGTCAGCAACCGATATAGAATCACGCCGACCGAATAAACGTCGCTCGTCGGCCCGATGTCGCTGTCCCCGCGAGCCTGCTCGGGAGACATGTACTGAGGCGTTCCCAGGATCTCGCCCGTCCCGGTGACTCCGCTGTCGTTGCCAATCGTTCGAGCCAGGCCAAAGTCGGTGATCTTGGGTAACCAGCCATTCGAGATTCCCGCACCATGCCGGTTCGCACTACTGCCCGACCCACTGACAGATCCGAACCGCGAAATCAGCGAATCCTTCGTAGTCGGTCCGCTCTGGCTTTGAAGTCTCTGCGTTGCATCGATTCTTTTGGCAACGTCGGTGGTCGATTCAGCTCCGACAAGTATTGTCGGTTCTGCGGCGGTGATTGCTGCGCTCTCGCTGGACCGGTCCGGCTGCTGCTGAATCAGAATGTTCGCCGGCTTGAGATCCCGGTGAATCACTCCGTTCTGATGCGCATACTCAACCGCTCGAGCAACCGCGACACACAACTCCGCGGCGATCTGTGCATTCAAGGGCTCGTCGTCGATCAGGCCAGCAAGGCTGCTCCCCTCGACCAGTTCCATCGCGATGTACGGAGAACCGCCGTGACTTCCCAGTGCGAACACCTGAACGATGTTTGGGTGCTGAAGTCTCGCCGCCGCTTCCGCCTCAACTTCAAAGCGCTTCAGCACGGAAGAACCAGCATGATCACCGGCCAGCACCATCTTCAGCGCCACGGCCCGCTTCAGCTTTGGATCATGCGCCCGATAAACGACCCCCATCCCGCCTCGCCCAAGGACATCATCGATCTCATAACCATCGATCGAACGTGGTATTCCAACTGCTGACTTTCGCTCGTTTTCCGGGGGCTTTGAGTCTGACTGAGATTTGTAGACGGTTTGTGCTGTCGATATGTCGCAAACGGCGTCCGCGTACTCACTAAACCGCTCTCGATAGTCGTTAATATCGATTGTGCGATTCTGTTCACGCAGGACTTCCAGCTCGATTTCCAGCAGCTCGCGAAAAGCGACTGGCCTTAACTCATCAGCAAAAGCGGCCAGTACATCCTCAATCTGCGGACTGTGACCGTCACGCAACTCTGCTTCGAACTGCGTCGCAGCCTGGTCAATTGCTCTGACCTGCTCGACACTCAGATCGGAAATACTGTCACCGGTCAACGGAATCGCCTTTCACATGGTCTTGTGTTCAAATCGACGGTTCTAACAACACAGTGGAAGAGCTTCACTGAGCAGACTTGTTTATTCCACCATGAGGACACGCCATCGGCGAAGCGACCTTACCAGGAAATGCCCATTCGATTCAGGTCGGGGACACATTTCGCGATGTGTTTCTGAATTTTTCCAGAATTGCGAATTCATCATCATTCATTGAACACTTCTTCGGTGAGTTCCTGCTCCCAACGTTTTCGGATCAACACCGATCTCCGTTTAATTGTCCTTTCCGACATGTCGAGTTTCTGAGAGATCTCCTGGTTCGTCAGACCGTCAAGTTTAAGCAGGGCAATCTCGCGGAGATTGTCGTCGTCCAGCTTCTTCAGCAATCGCTGACATTCGTCTTCGACAGTTGCCGAAAAATCCGGAGCGGGCCCCACATCCGGTAGCTGATCCGGTTCGACGGCTGCCTGACGGGCATCGCTACCACCGCGTTTCTGACGATGATTGTATTGTGCCCGCTTACCCATTTTCCGCTGAGCAATCACCAGCATCAGAGCCCAGAGTTCGTCCCGCCCTCCGAGTTCCGGATACCGATTCTCGCGAGCAAGCTGGACCATCGCGTCGAAGACGCTCACGGCGAGGTCTTCTTCATCGTACGTCGGATCGTGTCCCATTCGGCCCCGTGCAAGTTTCGCGATCTGCCGAAAATAGCGGTCCCACAGACGCTCTGCGGCATTGTCATCGCCCGACTGTAAAGCAACGAACCAACCGGTTATCGATTGTGAGTCACCCATCAAAACGGTTCGTCCTTGTGTGATCGTAAGAATTCAATCGCGCGCTGACTTAACGAGTCATCGTAGTCTGCCAACGCCGACAACGAAATGTTCGTCCGCACCGACGGTCATCTCTGGAAGATCGCCAGAATAGGAAGAAACAAAAAATGCAGAGCCCTCTCTGGAATCTGCGTTGTCCTCTGCTCAGACCGCTCGGTCAAACTGTCACCAGCGATTATCGATCTGGCATTTGTGTACGACACCAGTCACCACTTTGAGTCTCCGAATTCGACATTGGCCTCAATTCCCGATGCCCTCAAACCTGGCGGAATGTTGGTCGTCGCTGACTTCAAACGCATCCCGGGCGAGTCGCGCGAGTTTCTTCTCAATCACGTACGAGCGGGCAAAGAAGTCTTCCGCAGCGAGATTGAATCGGCCGGATTTGAAGTGGTCAAAGAAGCCGACATTGCCGGGTTCGAGGAAAATTACTTTCTGAAGTTCCGGAAGGTCGCGGCGAAATCGCTTTGAGGCAAGGTGTCAGTAGACGAAAGGGATAAATCGTCGAGTTTTCTTGCAGTACTTTTCGTAATCCGGAAACTGCTTCAGCAGCAAACATTCTTCGTATCCGGCCTTGAGTCGCAAGGTACCGATCAGAAGACACCACACGACCAGCTTCCAGACGCTGAAGGGCGTCAGGACGAAACCGCCGGTAAACAGAATTAAACCGGAGTACATCGGATGGCGTATCCGGCGGAACGGTCCGCTGGTCACAAGTTGGCAATCGACATTCACTTCCGGCATCACGGATAGTTGACGGAGTCGAATCGCTGCGATGGCCCGGCCTCCGAGGATCATTCCGGCTGCCGTCACAGTAATGCTCAGCGGTCCAACCGACTCCCAGTCCATCGACAGGACCAGCGCAGCGGAACAGACAAACTGCAAAGCAACATAAATGACGGAACGATGGACCACGGCAGGACACCAGCGTGACGAGGGGACAGTCACCTTTTCCAGTATCTTACCGAAACAAAAGATTATTGAGTCTGAACTTCACGACAAAGCGGGCAAGCTGTTGGCATTGCTTCACCGGATTTCAGACCTGTGGCCCCGCGGAGGATGGTCACGCTGCCCATCACGATGACGCAGAACGCGGCGGCCTTGACGAGTCGCTTGCGGCCTTCGAGTCCGATCAGTGAACCACCAAGTCCTGCCCCCACCATTAGTGGTACAGTTCCCAGGCCGAAGGCAAGCATGATTAACGCTCCGGTATGCATGTGACCGGAACTGAGGGCGAGTGCCAGGAAAGCGTACACAAGCCCGCACGGTAAGAACCCGGTCGCGAGGCCTGCGAGAAACACGTGACCAGGACGACCGGATTTCAACAGGCTGCGAAAGTGCGTGGCCGCTGCGCACGAGGAAGCCTGTTTGAGCCACTTTTCAGAGGATGGAATCAACCCGCCAGAAACAAGTCCCGTTGCGACGAGAGCAACGCCCGCCATGACGGACAACACGCCCTGCACATTCGCGACCGTTACCAGATCGTGCTGAAGCTGTTGTCCTCCAAAGCCGGCCGTCGCACCAAGAAACGCATAAGTAAAGCATCGCCCCAACGAGTAGACCGATTGCCGGGTGAGATTCTGTCGAGGCGTGCTGGTGTCCCAGCCAATCGCCACCGCGAAAGCGCCGCACATTCCGATGCAGTGTCCGCTGCCGAGGAGCCCGCCGAGGAATATCAGAGGCCAGTCGATCATACTCCAACCGCCTCGCTGACTGATTCGGCGTTTGTTGTGAGTGCTGGCGTCGGTGACGGAGTTTCTGTCGTTTGCCCAAGAGTATCCTTCAGCTCGAAGTCGCTCAGTCTTCGCGAATTCCAAAGGACAAACGCGCTGCTTCCGAACATCAGACCTGCTGCCACGACAGGATTCAACATGCCGGTCGCCGCCAGAACCATGCCAGCCGTGTTATAACCAAAGGCCCAGAAAAGATTCTGACGGATCACTCGTCGCGTTCGACGGGCCAGGCCGATCATCCACGGTACGCAACTCAGGTCATCTCGCAACAGGCAGACTCCACCCGCGTCGCGCGAAAGGTCTGTTCCACTACCCAGCGAAGCGGCAACGTCTGCACCGGCCATTGCAGGACCGTCGTTGATTCCGTCGCCAACCATCAGCACTGGGCCGATGCTTCGCTGCACGGTGTTGAGCGTGGTGAGTTTGTCTTCGGGCAGAAGTTCGCCCGACGCCGGAATTCCCAGAGCAGCACCCAGACGCTTTGCGTGAACGGCAAGGTCACCAGAAAGAATCCCGAGGTCCAACCCCAGTTCGCTACATGCCTGAACTGTCGCAGCCACCTCTTTGCGCACGTCCTCTTTCAGTGTGAACACACCTCGCACTGAATTGTCCCAGCCAATCAGTACAGTCGATCGTCCTTCGTTTCGCGCTGACTCAATCATTTCATGCAGTACTGAGCCCAGCTCGCACTTGTTTGTTTCGAGGAACCGCTGGCTTCCCAACCAGACGATGGTTTCGTCAGACGCGTCTGCTGTGTTTGCGAAGGACGCCTCAAGTCCGAATCCGGAGACCGTCCGAACGTCGTGCACGACGAGTCCCTGGCCGTCGCTTTGCGTCAGTGAGTTTTCAAGCGAGGTTTCTGAGAGGTAACCGGCGATTGCCTTTGAGAATCCGTGAGTTGACTCTCGGCAAACTAACTCGGCGATTGTGGCAACTCGCAGGTGATCGGTTTCATCTTCGCAAACGAACGACGAAACACGCGGCAGACCGGTTGTCAGTGTGCCTGTCTTGTCGAAGCGAACGGCTTTAACCTCGCTCAGTCTTTCCAGGATCTCGCCGCTGCGAAACAGAACGCCTCGATCTGCCGCGCGTCGCATGGCCGTCCAGACGGCGACCGAAGTCGCCAGCCCAAGAGCACACGGGCAGGCGATCAAAGTCACGGCCAATGAGGTCAACACTCCATCTGCGAGGCTTCCCGAAGCCGTATTGCCTGCAAAAGTCGCAACGGCTGCGAGAGCGACAAAGGGAACGAACCAGGAAGTCGTTCGGTCCGCTGCTTTCTGGAATTGCCCGCGTTGAGCTCGGGCCCGGCGGACGGCATCGAGAATCTGGGACACCGCACCTTCGTGAGCTGGTCGAGTTACTCTCACCACGATGCTTGCATCAATCGGTACCGCGCCGGATACAATTTCTTCACCGGGCCGCCGCATCGCGGGATCGCTTTCGCCGGTCAGAATCTGCTGATCGATTGCGACGCAGAGTGAGGGCTGGCTGACTTCATCGTCAGGTGATATCGAGGTTCCTCGTTCGAGCACTCCATCGGCGGGAACGCGTTCCCCGGCCAGGACACGTACCCGGTCGCCGGGTTTCAGGTTCAAGGTCGGCGTTTCGATTTCACCGGACGAGAGCAGCAATCGCGATGTCGGCGGAATCAGCTGATCCAGTGATTCCAGCACCTCGCCGGTCTGGAGTTTGCCGCTTGCTTCCAGCCAACGGCCCACCGTAACGAGGACCAGGACCATGCTGGCCACTTCAAAGTAGACGTGCCCGCTTCCCTGAAGCAGTGATACGACGGAGTAGACAAACGCGGCGACGACGCCCAGAACGACAAGCAGATCGGTGGTGACTCGTCCGCGCGACAGTTCCGCCCCCGCAGCAACGGTGATGGGAATTCCCAGTAGAAAGAGCACCGGCGTTGCCGACACAAAGCACAGCCAGCGGAAGAGTTCGCTTAACGAGGCGACAAATGGCTGTGAGCGATCAACGTCATAAACGTCCTGGCTCCACAAAGCCATGGTGAACACCATCACGTTCATGCTGCAGAAAATGGCGATACCGAGCCGCGTCAACGTCCACTGAACCTGCCCGGACTCTCCTCGATCCTGAGTGACCTGCGAGGCAAATCGGCATCCGAAACAGCAGAACTCGTCATCGGCTGTCCGCCACTCGGCTGTCTGACTCGCATCGACCGCTTTCTCTGAACGTGAAGTAGCAGCCGCAGTCGGACGCCGAGACCAGAACCAACTGCTGGCAACTGGCAAGCCGCACCACGAGCAGGTTCCGGGTTCGTGTTCGACCATCATGGAGGGGACACCATCTCCGTTTGAATGGCGGGCAGAAGGTACGTCACGGTGTAGTAAATGACGAACGCCCAGAACAGCAGCCATAACATGCGAACGTACCACGGGATGGCGTTGCTCGTGTAGTTATGAAACTTCTGTTCGGCTTTGGCTGATGATTGATCGGTCTCATGCATGAACTGTCTCAGTTGTCCGAGGGAGTTGCTTGGGTGCTGGCTTCGTCGAGCTTTGCTTCCTGCTCAAGCATGTGGTATTTCGGTTCTTCGATGTCGCGAAACATGCCGTTGAGCGTCGCCCACAACAGCAGGCAGAAGAATCCAAGACTTGCCAGCAGGTAATTGGCAACGGGCGAAATGGCGAATATTCCATCCACGTCGCCACGGACCAGCGCGATGAATTCTGTCAGCTTCATGCCAAACCCCCACAGGCTCGGCACAAGAATCAGAACAGCCAGAATCGCCGTGACGATGATGGTGGCTTTGCTTTCGCGATGTGATGACATATTTACTCGTCCTCAGATTCTGAGTTTTCCTCAGGTTGCTCAAACGGGGCCGGCTGATAGTTTTCGTAGTCCGGATAGCTTTCCAGCCACGAACCGAGCCACTGCACGTAGGTAATCAGAGCAAGGCCTCTTCGGTTCGGCTTGTCAGGTGTACCATCGAAGAGCCACGGGTACTCCGGCATCGGCGACTTCGTGGATGTCATCTCGGGTTTGAAGAGATGAACCGCGTGCCAGTCGTTAGAACGCCGACCGCCTTCACGACTCAGATCCGGCCCGATACGACGCGTGCCGAAAAGCACTGGTCGCTGGAGTTCGTTCTGATATTCCCATGACGCAGACACTGGCCCCCAGCGTTTATCTTCATTTGAAACGGGGCGCACGAACTGGCTGTGACAATGCCAGCAGCCTTCTCCGACGTAAATGTCGCGGCCTTCACGAAGCGAATCAGCGACGTTCTGGTTCCACCAGTCGGCTCCGGTTTCGGGATCGACCGGTGGCTCGCCGTACGCCTTCACGAAGGATTCGGGATAGCGTCGAGAAAGATCCTCGAACTGGAACCGCACATTTCCGTTAACAAGTTCTTCAGCCGTCTGCTCGGGAATGTTCCGGTACATCAGGTACGGGACGGCCGCGTTCGATAGAAAGGCGAATCCGAAGAATGCCAGCCCGGCGACTAACAGGATGCCGGATTTACTTTCAAACATTTTGACTCGATCCTTGCTTCAGGCTGGATGTGACTTTGACCAGCCGATTCAGAAACTCGGGGCTATAGAATTACTTTCTGACCGAATCAGGCTGGGGCCGCGGCGACATTCATCGCTGGTTCCGGCTCGCTTCGCCAGGTCATGTAAAAGTTGTAGAGAAACACCATCAAGCCGCCGAACATGGACAGTCCAGCCCAGATGCGGATCATCCAGAACGGGAAGGAAACATCGACCGAGCGATCCCAGGGCTGGAGACTCGACCAGCTCCAGCCCTGAAACAGACCGCCGAGGATCAGGTCCGCAGCCATAACGGCCAGACCGGCGGCCGACAGCCAGTAGTGATATTCACACAGCTTGTTGCTGTACCAGTCTCGTTTCAGGATCAGCGGGATCAGATAAGTCATCATGCCGAAGATCCACATGCTGAAGACGCCGAACATCACCAGATGGGCGTGTCCGACAACCCAGTCGGTGAAATGAATCAGTGCCTGGAACGTCAGCGTGGTCTGCATTGCACACTGCAGACACGTCAGGAAGTAAAAGACCATGCCCGTGTAGAAGTAGCGGATCGGGAGATTCGTCAGAACCTCGCGGCCACGTCCCCAGATCGTCCCGAAGAAGTTGATCACCACCGTCGTGACGACCAGTTCGACGGCGATCGTCGAGATGATCGCTCCGTACTGCAGGAACATCGGAATCGGTGTGTAGAGAAAGTGGTGGATTCCATTGAGCGGGTAAAAGAACGCCAGCCCCCAGAAGCCAACCAGCGACAGCCCGTGACTCCAGATTGGCTTCTTCAGCAGAATCGGGACGAAGTAATACATCAGCCCCCAGCCGAGGGGCGTCACAAACAGCCCAACCAGGTCGTGAATGAACAACCCGCCGACGGCACCAGCAGCGGTTCCCGAGACAAAGTATTCGGGGACAAAATTGCCCATCGCATAGGTGAGGAACGTCCAGACGAAAGCCGCCAGAAAATACCACAGCGTGACGTACATCGGGCCTTTGACCTGAACGATCGGCGTCATGAAATTGATCGCGACCAGCAGCAACCCGAGCTGCGCCAACGGGTCAATCCACGTCGGCGTCTCACCCCATTCCAGTCCCTGAGCCTGGCCCAGCAGAATTCCGACAGCTGTCGCGAGCACAACAATCTGCCACGCCGTGAAGATCAGCCACGACAGACGCCGATCAAGTACCGGCCTTAACGTCAGGCGAGGAATCACCCAGTGCAGCAACCCCAGAAATCCGTTGGCCAGAAATCCATAGGCGATGGCATTTGTATGAAGCATTCGCCAGCGGCCGGGCGAGAAAATCTCAACCCCACTCAGCGGGTTATGACGCAGTAGTTGAGCTGCCATCAGGAACCCACCGAGCATCGAAATCGAGATGAACGTCAGCGCCGCGATGAAATACGCCAGCACAATCTTCTCGTCGACCAGCGAGGCATGCGTTGTCGGTGTGGATAGAGAATTGTCAGGTTGCAGAGCTTCGTCAGTCATGATGAAAGTTGTCTGAGTTGGGGACGATTAAAATTTCAGGAACGTTGCAGAGTTGTTTCGAAAGCAGTCTGCCAAACAGTCCATGGTGAAACTGTTTGTGCCAGGGTTCCGAAATAGTCATTCTTCGGAAGCAGGTTTCGATGGCGTTCGGTAGGGAACGAACTGACCGAATGGAAAAACAAAGACCATCGTCACTCCGAAGACAACATGCGTGGCCGCAGCAACCCACCAGGGAAGGTATTCGCCGCTGGTAATCCAGTTGCCACCGCAGACGATCGGTTGCAACCAGACCAGCACTCCGTAGAACAGAAACAACCATGCAAAGATTCCCAGAGTCGCAGCAAACAGCACTCGCTGCATGGTCGTGGCTCTGGGCGTAAATCGAGCCAGCAGCACGTGAAACGGAACACCAAGAAACATTCCCGTGCCGAGATAAAGACAGACCCCACACGCCAGGATGACTCCGTTATCAAGGGCATAAACCTGAGTCGCTGAATTGGTCAGTGCGAGAGCCCGCTCACCAAGGGGGAACGTCAGGTAAACCCGAATCAGTTCCAGAGGCTCCTTGCCGGCAATCGGAGCGCCGATCACGTTAAAGACGAGACTGACGGACGCCGCGATGAGCCCCAGCAGGAACCCGTTCGTTGCGTAGTACATGGTGTAAAAGCCAGTCAGCCGCCACGGAATCGCTGCGGATTCTTCGAGAATCTCCGCTTCGAGTTCATTAGCCTTCTGACGCATCGCCAGCAGTTCAAGCTGCTTTGATTCAAGTTCGGGATCAGTCAACGACATACCGTTGCCTCAGAATGGTGTCCGTCTTTAATTGCCCAGTAACCGACGATTTGACGAATGAAGTGTCTATTCGGCAGACGCAGTTGCCGCTTCCGGCTTGTCGCTTTCAGGTGTTGTCATGCTGAACATTCCCGGTGTTGGAATCTCTCCATCACGCCGCTGACCCGAAACGTGCAACACATACGCCACCAGGTTCCAGATCGTTTCCGGTTCTTTTTCGAGCGAACTCTTGAATCCTGGCATTGGCGTGCCATTGATGCCGGACACGATTCGCCGATAGATATCGAGTGGCTCGCTACCACCGTGCAGCAACCCGGATGTCAGATCCGCAGCCTTTGTCGTGAACCCCCACCCATCCTTGCCGATATTGTCTTTAGTCATGCCTCGGCCATCGTCGCCATGACATTTCGAACAACCCTTGGAGAGAAATGCCTCGCGCCCCGCAGCTACATGATCTGCCGTGAGAAAAGGAGGCCGATTCGTCAGCGGATGAACTTCCGCCTTCTCGGCGGCGTCCCATCGTGACAGTACTTCTTCCACAATGCCGGGCACGTTTTCCGGATCGATCTCTTCTTCAAACTCCGCTTCGAGTGCGAGCCGCGTTTCCAGTTCGCCTCGATGACTCAGTAGCAGCACGTAGTCGACAAGAGCTTCCAGCTCACGGTCCGGGTGCAGATTGAACGACGGCATCGAAGTGCCGGGGATTCCGCGGCGAAGTGTTCGCATCAAATCTTCCCGCCGAGGCCGGTTGCCGTATGGCGTCGACGTGAACTTGAAGATGCCCTTGCGATAGTCTCGAGGCCGCGGGTAAAGAAACTTCGCTGCGACTCCTTTGCCGTCACCGGAGATTCCGTGGCACTGCTGGCAGTATCGGTTGTAAAGATCTCGACCAAACTTCACGTTGTGTTTTGGCGTTTCCGGATCTGCGAGTGGTTTGGGGACGGTCGGGGTACCGGACCGTTCGAGCACGATCACGGTGACCGCCTGTCGCAGCTCTTCATCGAGAGCGGCGACAGCCTCGCCAGTTACAAACTGTGTCTCAACTGCCGGTCGGCAACCACTGGCCAGTACCAGGCAAAGCCCGAAAAAAACAGGCAGACGGGCTCGAAAGACAGATTTCAAACGCGGCACTCTTTGAGTCTCCGAAAAAGTAATTCAACACCGAATGGACGGTCGTTATCCGTGCCAGTTCGACGCTCGCATCTGACGCAAGCAGTGTGCCGAACTCTCAGGCAGGTCCGTTCCCGGTGCCGCCACGCAATTCTCGGCTGGCATTTGCCACAGAAACGTCATTGCTACCAAATCTGGAAATCCAGATTCCTGATAGGCAACGCCCGACTGGCTGTGCGGCCGGTGCGCACCTGGCGAAGCGTAGTCGCGCTCCATCGCACACTTTTGATTCGTAAGACTCTTAAGCGACGTGGTAAGTCGCCCGGAGCCTGACGTTCCACTTGCGGATGTGCTTATGGTCAACAGCTTTCGATTCAGAACGGAAATTCGCCCTTCGAGTGCGATTCGCCGGCGTTCAATCTCATCGTCAGTATTGACGCCTGCTGCTCCAGAACCGCGCCTTCGAAATGCCGTGCCGCTTCGGGAATGTCCTTCAGGAAACGTCCTTCAGGAAACGTCCTTCAGGAAACGAGCGGAGATCGCCAGGCGACCACGAATGTCGCAGCGTTTCGACTCGACGTAAGGATTTTCGCACTCCCGCAATGCGTAGCCGTAGGTTGCGTTCTCTGAGAATGCCCAAATAACTGCTGATCATGACTCACGGGAAGATGTACAGACCGAGCGTCGATGTGGTTGAAACATGGAGAAAAACACCCATGCCCAGGATTAGAATTCTCGCCCAGGGACACCGGCAGACGAATTCGAGAATCTGAATCTCGACGATGGTTTGTCAACGAGTTGCGACGTCTACGTCAGTACGGCTCATGGCGACGACGGGGAATTGCGGCATCGTCAATCGTTCCAGCCTTGGGTTATCCAGCAACGCAGCGCGAGCCTGTCTGGCCAGCCAGGCTCCACGGTATTCGACAGATGTCCCGTCAGGCGGAAAGATGTCGCGAATGTGGATGTAGGATTGCTTGTCGGTTGGTGTCGGTGTCAGCTTCCCGACAAGGTGATCAGGCAGGTTGTATTTCTTCGCCCACGACTCCTCGACCACCAGAATTCTTAGGATCGGCTCGTGCGATGTTCTGGCCAGTGAGTTTTGAGCCTGCCGCAGCATGTGCTCAGCAAACGGGTTGTAGTGTTGCCGGCTGAGGTTCTCCGAGTACGCGGAGAATGAACCCCAGGGGCTAGGAGCGAGCTCGTAGAGCTCGCCGCTTTCGTCTTCACCCAGGATGTGTGCGCTGGTCCCAGGCGGAGCACCCGCAGAACATGTCTCAGATCACGAAGTATTTCAACGGGTGGGAATACTCACGAAAAAGCACCGCGTGAACGGCGGCCTCATCGTCAGGATGCCGAGATAAATCGCGATAGCTGAGTAAGTGCTTCATCGTTTCATGGCGTCCTCCCTGGCGTGCGGGCACAAAAAAAACTTCGTCGTAGTTCTGGCTGCATCGAAGAGCAATCATCGCCTGATCTGAGTCATCGTCTCGTAAGACTCGATCGCTCAGACGCGCGGACCGTATCTCTGCCTCAGCGTAAAGGTAAACGCGAAATCGAGACAGAATCCAGGGTGCATGGTTTGGATTGTGCGGACGGGAAATCCTGCACTCAAACAGCGTGCTCGACTGTCGCACTGTCTGTGCACTTACGCACTGTTGAAGGTTCAGTCAAAGCTGCCGTGCTGAGAGAATCGCACCTCCGAATATCTGGAAACCTCGCCACGTTGCGTCAGTAGTGAGTTCCGCACCGTAGTTGAGAGCCGCTGCGAAGCAATTCGCCGAACAGCCAGACGCGACCAGCAACCTGCTGAATACAGTGAGCACACACTGGCACGCTATTCGCGATCTCCCGGCGGCGTACCATGCCTGCCGTCTCACGCAGGTCTTCTGTCCGGTACGTTCATTCAACCAGCAGATTTACTTGAGGGAGCAGAAGTCGCCATGAGGCCCGTTAGTTACTCACCGCAGAAATTGATTGCCGTGGCTGCCGCCGCCAGTTTGTCATTCTTCATCGCCGGTTGCGGAGGCGGTGATGGTGGCGCGTCGCCGTCATCGGGAGCCTCCGCGCAGACTTCGACAGCTCCTGCCGAAACGGCCCCAGCTGAACCTTCAGGTAAATCTGCCGAAACTGCGTCAACCTCGGTCGTCACGAAGGATGATTCCACTACCACGGAAAGCGGCACCGCGCCAGCTGCGGATTCAGGAGCGACCGGGACGCTGGTCGGTTCGGTCGTCTTCAGTGGCGACTACAAGCCGCTGCCATTGATTCACAAAGCCGGTGCCGAAGGTGTCAAAGATGGCTCGGTCTGCGCCAAACATGACGTCCCCAACGAGTCGTTGCTCGTCAATCTGGAAGAAGGGAAGGGCGTTGCCAACGCGTTTATCTACCTTTCGAAAGCTCCAAAAGGTTACACAAAAAGTGACTTGCCGTTGGAGCCTTTGGTGATGGACCAGAAGGGCTGTGTCTTTCTTCCGCGAGCCATGGTTGTTCAAACAGGACAGACCGTCTTGATTAAGAGTGACGATGAGGTGCCACACAACGTCCACACGTTTCCGACCTTTCAGGAATCTTTCAATCAGATTTGCCAGCCGAAAGAGCGAGACGGCTTGAAGCTGGTTTACGAAAAGGTTGAGCGGCAACCTGTCGAAGTGAAGTGTGACATTCATCCGTGGATGAAGGCGTGGCATCTGCCTGTCGATCACCCATTCGCCGCCGCTTCTGATGCCGGCGGTAAATTCCGCATCGAAGGGCTGCCAGTCGGTGTTCACAAATTCCGAGTCTGGCACGAAAAAGCTGGCCAGGTTGAAAAGTCTCTTGAGGTGACAATCTCAGCAGGCTCGGAAACGGAAATCACCGTCACGATCAATCAGGATCAACTGGCACAAAATGCTGACCCGGTTCGCACGATCCTGCTGTCGTCTCTGAAGAAGTAACGTTGTTTGTTGAGTCGTCAGATTGAAATCTGACTGCGCGAAACGCGTCCCGGGGAATTGGTGAATTCACCGGGACGCTTCTTCCTGTTTGAAACTCCTGCCGGAAACCGCGTGAAGGGATGATCGGATGCTGATGCCGATTCCAGAAACAGCGAAACACTGCGGCGAAGTTACGGGAGCTGTCGTGACCTGTAAGAGCGATGCTGCCGGCCTGGATAAATTAACGAGGGCTGACTCACAACGGCGGCGCCCCGCCTCTCGATCGAAGCTCAACTTCATACTCGACATCGCGCTGACCGTATCATTTGTTCTTCTCTGTACCGTCGCTGCCATTGTTCAACTGGTGTTTCCTCCGCCGACTGCCGCGGCTGGCTGGATGGTGTTTGGAGCCACGATCGACCAGTGGATCACGCTTCAGTTCGGCTGTTTATGCGTGCTGGCGGGTGGAATTATTCTGCATGTCATGCTGCACTGGAACTGGGTTTGCGGGATGCTCACGCGAGGCCGCCCGGATTCGGCGCTACGAACTGATGACGGAGTGCGAACGATCGTCGGCGTCGGATTTCTGATCGCGATTCTTCATGTGATCGGGTTTGCTGTTCTTGTTGCTCTGCTGACGGTCCATTCGCCATAACGCCATTCTTTCACCAGGCCACTTCATTCCTGACCCGAAGGCTGCCAGCCATTGCGGGAAACGGGAACCGATCGAAGCAGTCATGACAGGCACCCTGCGAATCGTCGTCGCGGGTGATGAGCCCGACATGCTCGGTTTTTACCAGACCATGCTGAGCGGTCTGGGACACGATGTTGTTGCCATGGCCCGAAATGGCCAGCAACTGGTTGACCTGACGCTTCGGCACAGTCGCGATCTGATTATCACCGACATTCGGATGCCCGAACGCGACGGGCTGAACGCCGTTCGAGAAATCACACTGCAGAAGCCTGTTGCCGCGATCGTTGTCTCGGCGCACACGGACAACGAATACATTGAACAGGCGGCGCACAATTGCATTCTGGCATATCTTGTTAAACCAATTCGTGCAGCCGACCTCGGCCCGGCAATCATCCTCGCTCGGCAACGGTTTCGAGAATTTCAGGCCTTGCAGCAACAGGCCGACAACCTCCGGCAGACACTTGAAGATCGGGAGATCATTGAGCGAGCCAAAGGCATTCTCATGGACCGCAGCAGGGTTTCTGAGAAAGACGCGTTCCTGCGACTGAGGAAGTTGTCGAACGATCGCAATGAGAAACTGGTCGACATCGCTCGAACGATTGTCACTGCCGAAGCCGCTTTCGTGAGAGAGTCAGTCGTCAGTTGACACGCGTTCGGTTTTGTCCGGTTTGGCCTGACGGGTTTTCTCAACGAGGTCGCGACGATCCGTGACTCGGATCGTTGCCACACCCGCGCAGGTCTGAGATTCAGTTCGAAGTTCGCCTTCGTATCAGTGGGTGTATAAACGATCGAGCGAACACTTCCGCCGTGAGAAATGAGAAGCACGGCCAGTCACCGCGCGACAATTCACTCATAGCGCGCATTTTCGCACACTTTAGAGTGCCGGCAGTGCGATTTCGGCAGTGTCCGCTGGCCAGAATCGCGGGACGAAGGTTTGGCACGCGATCTGCCAATGATCGGTGGAAACTCATCTGGATGACTGAAAACATTCGATGCTGGTATCTGAGTCGAGGTTGACTTCTGCTGGCCGGACGAATTGTCAGACAAGCCATTTGTGAAGATCGAAAGCAACACCAATGCCTCGGGCTGAAAAGATCTCGTCAGCGCCACAAACCTCACAGGACCGGCTATCTGCACTCATTGAAGACGTCGTTCGTCCGAGCTTCGTTCGTTGCTGTGCGGACTCTTCCGAGTTCTTCGACTCCTTTTACTTCAGGCTCGGGGTGCGATTGCCTCAGGTCGGAACGATGTTTGCCCGGGTTGATATGCAGAAGCAGAATGATCTCATGAAAGACGGCATTAAAAAATTGATTGAATATGCCAATGGGAACTCGAAGGCTGAGGCTGAGCTGAAACGAGTTGCAGAAAGTCATTCGCGGTCCCGCCTGGGCGTTCTTCCAGAGTACTACCCCCACTGGATCGACTCTCTGATGGAGACGATTCGGGAGCACGATCCCGCGACGACTGACGAAGCCGAAACGGCGTGGAGGCAGGTTCTGGCTGGTGGAATTGCTCTGATGATTGCCGGTTTCTGATGTCTATTCGAAATCGCAGAAGTTGAAATGACAGATGCTGGCAGGCGTGATGGTGCGATGGTTTGCCGGATCAGTTTTCTGAAGTCTTAACAGGGAAGTATTGGCGAACGTGCGATTTTTCAGGCATCAACCCGACGATACATCCGCCGAAAGGCAGAAGTCCGCTTTGCCACGCTGGTCGTTGGGGGCTGCTCTGTGCAGCCTCGCGATTGCTGGCGTCGGGGCCGCAATGACTGCGGAATATTCTGACGACAACGAATCCGGGATCGACGTTCCCGGCAAATCGGTTCAAGCTGACTCTCAACCAGGTAGTGACGATTCCGGTTCAGACACCGGCACTTCCACATCCAACTTTGCCATCGAAATCCGCAAGCCTCCCGGCCCACCACGAGTTGGCACCGGGCTGAAGAATGTCGATGGAACTGAAGTGACGGTTGCCTGCTCAACATGCCATACAACTCGAGTTCCGAATCACCACAACAAAACCGTCAAAGAACTCGACGAATTTCACGGCGGCATGGCGTTCTCACACGGCACGGTCAGTTGCCTGTCGTGTCATAACGAACGCGACTACGACACGCTGCGATTGGCAGATGGAAGTCGAGTTGAGTTTCCCGACGTCATGAAGCTCTGTGCTCAATGTCACGGCCCTCAGATGAAGGCTTACGAGCATGGAGCGCACGGCGGAATGAACGGGTATTGGGACTTAACTCGAGGACCACAGACGAAGAACAACTGCATTGATTGCCACGACCCCCATGCTCCGCAGTTTCCAAAGATGCGACCGACGTTTAAGCCGAAGGATCGATTTCTCGAACAGCCGAGGACCAGGCATTGATTGCAGATGACAACTCCTCGCCAGAGAGACAGGCCGAGACAAATGAGGGATGGCACCTGCCAGTTGTAGATCAGCCGTCGACTCGACGAACCGCGATGAAGACTGCCGGAGCAGCACTTGGTCTGGCGGCGTTCGGCAAAGCGATTTCGCCGTTGTGGAGCATTCCTGAGAACGTTTCGGTCGATGAGTTTCTGCAGCAGCACTACAAGGAACTTTCAGACAAGGACAAGCAGAAAGTCTTTCAGAGACTGGAAGCTGAATCCAGGGAAACCTACGGCGCGGAAGTCACGATTTCCGATCCGAAGCCTGTTCCTGGAGTGCGGTTTGGTTACGCCATCAACCTCAGCAAGTGCAATGGCAACGGTGCCTGCATGGAAGCCTGCAACAAGGAAAACAACCACCACCGAGGAATCGACCAGTCGTATATCCGTGTGCTGGAAATGTCCAAGGGGTCGATGGACATGGAACACGGCACAACAACCTACGACCACACCGTTCCACAGGACGACAAGTTCTACATGCCGGTGCAGTGTCAGCAGTGTGAAAACCCGCCGTGCGTGTCGGCGTGCCCGATCGAAGCGACATGGCAGGAAGACGATGGCATTGTCGTGGTCGACTACAACTGGTGTATCGGGTGTCGCTATTGCGAGGCAGCCTGCCCGTATCATGCGAGGCGATTTAACTGGGAACAGCCCGAGATTCCGGCGGGCGAGATCAACCCTGATCAGGGTTACCTGTCGAACCGCATTCGCCCTCAAGGCGTGATGGAAAAGTGTCACTTCTGTCTGCATCGAACGCGTGAAGGTCGAGCCCCTGCCTGTCTGGAAGCCTGCTCGACCGGGGCGCGAGTCTTTGGTGATTTGAACGATCCCGATTCGGATATCAACTGGGTTCTCAAGAACAAACGCGTTTTCGTGCTGAAAGAAGAACTCGGTACCCAACCCAATTTCTTTTACTTTTTCGATTCGTAAATCATGTCGTCGATCACCGCTCAGAATCATACAAGCACTGACTCTGCCGACTCAGTGCGCAGCTACCCGCGATTTCTCTGGTGGGGATTGGGGGAAGCCACAAATGGTGGGCTGCGATTCTACGTCTGGATGTTCGTGCTGACCGCGATCTCACTTGTCGGCGCAAATGCGTGGGCGAATCAGGTGGCGGAAGGAATGATCATTACCAACATGACCGACCACGTCAGTTGGGGCCTTTACATTGCAAACTTCACTTTCTGCGTCGGCCTTGCTGCTGGCGGCGTGATGATGGTCATTCCTGCCTATCTCTACGACGACGAAGAAATGCACAGGATTGTGATCGTTGGCGAAGCTGTCGCCGTCGCTGCAATTGTAATGTCGACGTTGAGTGTTGTTGTCGATCTTGGTCGACCGGATCGTTTCTGGCATCTGATCCCGGTAATTGGTCGCTTGAACTGGCCCGTCTCCATGTTGACATGGGACGTGATCGTGCTGAACGGCTACCTGCTGATCAATCTGCATATCGTCGGCTATCTGCTTTACATGAGGTACCTTGGTCGCAAGCCAAACCCGAAGTGGTATGTCCCGTTTGTTTTCCTTTCGATCATCTGGGCCATCAGCATCCACACCGTTACAGCATTTCTCTATTGCGGACTCGGAGGCCGCCCCTTCTGGAATACTGCTTTACTTGCGCCGAGGTTTCTGGCGTCCGCATTTGTCAGTGGCCCGGCATTTATCATCCTTGTAATGAGGATTCTTCGAATCACTGCCGGGTACTCGGCCCCTCCCGGACCGGCCCGCACGCTGATTCAAATCATTCGTGTCGCGATGACCATTAACCTCGTAATGCTTGCCAGTGAAATCTTTACACTGTTTTACACCGGTGGATCGCACGGCGCATCGGCCAGATATCTGTTCTTCGGAAGTCACGGTCACTACGGACTTGTCCCGTGGATCTGGACGGCGATCGTCTTCAATCTGGTCGGCACGATCCTGTTCTTTATGCCCGCAGCTCTTGATCGCAGTACTGTCCGAATCGCTGCTTGTGTGTTGTGCATCGTTGGCATCTGGATTGAGAAGGGCATGGGGCTGATCGTTCCGGGGTTCATCCCGTCAACGCTTCACGAGATTGTTGAGTACACACCAAGCCTTGTGGAATGGAAAGTCACCGCCGGAATCTGGGCATTCGGATTTCTGTTGCTGACCGTACTGCTGAAGCTCATCGCGACAGTCTTTTCCGGTGAACAGAATGCGGGCAAGGCCATCGCTTCTTCCGGCTGAAAGTCCGTGCCTTGCCTGCCACGACGTCCCGTTCAACTCAATCGATTCATTGAGACCAGAAAATGATTGCCAGCGTAGTTGCCACACTCGACGGTTTCGACGGTGATGTTCAGCACATCGTCGACGAATTCTGCAAGGAGTCGGGTATCGAAATCGGAGTTGTCGGCAAGGGAGTCCGCCGTGTTCCGATCACCATCGATTCGCCCGTTCCAGATGCCCTTGAGGAAACAACGAAACGGCTGCAGGAGTGCCGCGGCGTGGCATTTGTCGATGTCGTGTTCGTCCACTTCGAAGACGAGTCAGAGAGTCCTGCGACGACACATTCAGGAAAGATCAACCACTCATGAACGGTGAATTGCAACCAGCAACCGAGGCCATTCGGCGTCGGCAGTTTATCAAGGCTGCGGCCATGGCAGCGGCTTCTTCCGTTGTCGGCGGGTCGGATTACACGCTTCCGGTTCTCGCGGATGAATCCTCGCAAGGAGTTCAGTGGGCGAAGGCTCCGTGTCGGTTTTGCGGAACCGGATGCCATGTGCAGGTGGGTGTCCAGGGCGGTAAGGTCGTCGCCGTTGCGGGCGACAGAAACGCGGAAGTGAATAAGGGGCTGCTCTGCGTTAAGGGGTACCACGTTGGCTCGGCACTCTACGGCAAGGACCGTCTCACTCGACCACTGCTTCGTGACGGGGATCGCTATCGTGAGATCTCCTGGGAAGAGGCAATCCGAACAATTGCTGATCGAATCGAGGTGGCTCCGGAACGGTTCGCGTTCTACGGTTCCGGCCAATGGACCATTCCAGAGGGGTACGCGGCTCAGAAGTTCATGAAGGGTGGCTTGTCGAACAACCACATTGACCCCAACGCCCGGTTGTGCATGGCTTCAGCCGTGACAGGTTTTCTGGCGACGTACGGCGTGGATGAACCAGCGGGCTGCTACGACGACCTCGATGAATGCGACGTACTCATCATGTGGGGCAACAACCCGGCGGAGATGCATCCGGTGCTGTTTTCCCGAGTGGTTGACCGCCGCAGTCGCGGAGAAAAAGTCACGCTCATCGACATTGGAACGCGACGTACCCGGACAACAGAAGCCTGTCAGCACTATCTCGAAATGAAGGGGCACGGTGATCTGGCAATCGCCAATGGTATCGCTCACCTGCTGATAAAGAACGGGACGTACGACCGCCGGTTTGTGGAATCATTCTGCAACTTCAAAGCGTCAGACGACGAGAATCCCAACCTGCACGGTAAACCGATCTCGTTTGATGACTACAGGAAGTTTCTTGAACCCTACACACCAGAACACGTCGAGGAACTGTCTGGCGTTCCTGCTGAGCAGATCCGGATGCTGGGCGATCTGTTTGGCAACCCTGATCTGAAGATCACTTCGTTGTGGTGCATGGGGATGAATCAGCACACGCGAGGCACTGCTGTTAATGCGCTCGTCCACGGAATTCATCTCCTTAGCGGACACTTCGGCACGCCAGGCAACGCACCAACGAGTCTTACTGGGCAACCGTCCGCCTGCGGAACGGTGCGGGAAGTTGGCACTCTGGCTCACGCCCTTCCTGGCGGTCGCGTTGTCGCCAACGAGGACCATAGGAAGCAGTCTGAGGAATTCTGGAATATCCCTGCCGGTCGCATCAATGCGACTCCCGGCTACCACACCGTTAAAATGTGGGAAAGCTTCTGCACACCAACAGATCAGGGAGGCGACATCGGCACCATCTGGGTGCAGGTGACAAATCCGGGGCAGACACTGCCAAATCTCAACAAGCTGTTTAATCCCAAAGGTGACAACAAAGCCGGACTTGAGGACAAGTTCCTCATCGTCAGCGACGTCTATCCGACAGCAACGACTCGGCTGGCTGACTTGATCCTGCCGTCAGCAATGTGGGTGGAAAAGAACGGAGTGTTCGGCAATTCAGAACGTCGCACTCAACAGTGGTTCAAGATGGTCGATCCTCCGGGAGATGCTCGCGACGATTGCTGGCAGACGATCGCGGTCGCTCACGAGTTGTTCAGTCGGGGCATGGCTGGCATGAAAGATCGGGACGATCGATTTCTGTTCGAAATAAAAGACAAAAACGACATGCCCGTGCCCGTCTGGGAATGGGAGCGTTATTACGACGTGAATGTCGACGAGTATTTGTTCGAGGAATACCGGCAGTTCACTCGGCTCAAGCACAAAGACCTCGCTCCGTACAGCGAGTATGTCAACGCACGTGGCCTTCGCTGGCCGGTCGTCGAAACGGACGGACATTGGCGGGAAACGCATTTACGATTCTCGGAGCACTTCGATCCGTACGTTGAAGCCGGCAGAGAAGTTCAGTTTTACCATTCTTCGACGCAGGATGACCGCGCACAGATCTGGTTCCATCCGTGGATTGCCCCCGCCGAAGTTCCTGATGATGACTACCCGTTCATGCTCTGCACCGGACGAGTCCTGGAACACTGGCATTCCGGTTCGATGACCCGTCGCATTCCGGAGTTGAACCGGGCCATGCCCGGCGGCTATCTGGAGATTCATGCCAAAGATGCGGCGGCACTCGACATTCGCAACGGTGACCAGGTCGAGGTTGAATCCCGTCGCGGCTCGCTGGTAGTTCCAGTGTGGATTGATGGTCGCGGTCAGCCACCTCGGGGAACGGTCTTCATCCCGTTCTTTGACGAAACGTTGCTGGTCAACGATCTCACGCTGGATGCTCTCGATCCGTTTTCAAAGCAGCCAGACTATAAAAAGTCGGCTGTGCGGATCAGAAAGGTCTGACGATGAACCGGGAAAAAAACACAAAGCAAACGACTCTCTTTGCGTTCGTTGTGCTTTCAATCGCCATCGCTGGATATTTTACGGGACTGCAGGCACCGATGGTTGCTTCAACGACAAGCCGATCGAGCCCGGTGGAGCATCTTAAAACGGAGTCGTCATCCAGACTGGAAGTCGGCGTGATTCCTGCGACGCCTTACGCTGACATTGCTGAGGCGACAACGAAACACCGTCACCATACTCGATTGGCCAGTCTCAAGTCAGAGTTTGACCCGTTTGAGGAAATCAGGATTGCACCGGGAGAGAAGTCAGCAGCACTCGATCAGCGCAGCAGGAATCGAGCGTTCAATGGATCCCCACCGACAATACCGCACCCGATTGAGCAACGGTCGGACAAGTCGTGTGTCGCGTGCCATAGCCAGGGCGTCAGAACGGAGTCGCTAAGAATTCCGCGAATGTCGCATCAGTTTCTGGCCAACTGCACGCAGTGTCATATTGAGAGTAACCCGCGACACATGGTCGCCGTTGAATTTCGCGAAAATGGCTTTGCCGGACTGGCTGCTCCCACTGGAGGTCCGCGAGCGTTCGAAGGTGCGCCGCCGCAGATTCCTCACACAACCTGGATGCGAGTCGACTGTCTGAGCTGCCACGGTGATGGAGGGCAACGAGGAATTCGCACCACGCATCCGTGGAGAATGAACTGCCAGCAGTGTCACACCCCATCGGCTTTGTTCGATCAAACCTTGCTGGCTGTTGAACCTCAGTTTCTTCCTGGCCCGCAAATTAAACAGTAAGGCAATCATGGCAGACGGCAACAGGATGTCACGACGGGATTGGTTTCGCCTGCGCCCTCGTCAAAAAGAACAAAACGTCGAAGCGTCGCGCAACATGCCGAACAGCGTCGGCGGTGCTGCAATGGGTGAAGCACCCGACGTTCTTCAGGCGGTCGCCCATCCCGTTAACCACGACGGGATGGACCTTTCTGAATTGCCGCCGATGCGCGAAGCGCTACTGACGGAAGAGCAGGTTCGACAGTTGTTTTCCGACATTGAATCGCTCGCCTCGGAAATTCTGCTGATGCAACGCTCGGCTCGCTCTCAACAAGCCACAGCATCCAGAGCGACAACCGCTGAGCAACTCCGCACGGCGCAGGAGTCTCTCCTGTCCGGCAACGTTCCTCGTGTGCAGATCCGCTATCACTGGCAGGATTCAAACTGGATCGACACGCTGGAAGCTCGCGACCGGGGCATAAGGCTGGTACGCATCGCCCACAACCTGCCGGCGTCAGCACGCAACAGCTGATACATCATCAGCACGAGCGCTTGCAAGTTGTCTGAAGACGCCCGTTGACCGGCGCAGGAATCGTCCGGTGCGGGAATCGTTTGGCGAGGAAAGCATGGCTCATCGAGCATCGCGGTCATGCGAGTCCACTTGCATTCTTTGTCCACATCCTGACTCTTCAGGAAGGATTACCAGCGGGCGGTCGCGCACATCATGCCGAACGAGAACCTGCGGTTGAGAATGGATTGCCGTGAAATTGGCTGTCGAGTGTTGTCTCATCCATTTAAGCCTGCATGGTCAATACGACGAATTTATCCACCGATCTCTTTCCTGAATGTAAACAAGGACCGTAACCTCTGGCATCAACTGGCCTGGCCGGAATTTCTTTCTTAAGTCAACGAGGATATTTCATGTTTCAACAGAGGATGGCGGTTTCCGTCGCACTCGTCGTGTGTTCGTTTCTGGCGATTGACTCGGTTTACGCGCAGCCGCCCAAACGGATGCCGCCGCCGACTCGGAAGTTTGATGCTCCGGGGGCACCGAAGTTCGTTCGGCTGGATGCGAAAACGGGTCTGAATCCTCCGCTGGACGTAGACGGTGATTTTCTGATCGGGCCTGAGTACTCGTCCGCTCCCGAGAACAACGTGGTCGATGGTGTCCCGCAGGGGAAGGTGCAGCAATTCAGCATCGATTCGACGGAAACCAAACTTTTGAATCCTGGGATTGCCCGAAAGGTTTTCGGGACGGTCGATCCCAATAACCCGAAGACGCTGATCGTCGAAACGCACGAGATTGACTACAAACGGCAGATCACCGTTTACATACCGGCTCAGTACAAGCCAGGCAGCGAAGCCCCGTTCATGGTCATTCATGATGGTCCGAAGGGTAAGCCGAATCTGGGGGTGCCACGGATTCTCGACAATCTGATCGCTCAGAAGCGTGTTCCCGCGATGATTCTGATCATGGTGGCCAACGGCGGCGGCGACGCTCAGGGGCACGAGCGAGGTAAAGAATACGACACGATGTCGGGGCTCTATGCAGAATACATCGAAACCGAAGTGTTGCCGCGGGTCGAGAAAAACTGCAACGTAAAGCTGACGAAAGATCCTGAGGGGCGCGCGGCAATGGGCAGTAGTTCCGGCGGCTCGGCCGCACTGGCCATCGCCTGGTACCGTACGGATCTTTATCACCGCGTTCTGACGACGTCAGGCACCTTTGTGAATCAACAATGGCCATTTAATCCGGAGACTCCCGGTGGAGCCTGGGACTTTCACGACAAGCTGATTCCTGAGAGCCCGAAAAAGCCTCTTCGTATCTTTCTGGCCGTTGGCGACCGGGACAATTTCAACCCAAACGTCATGCGTGACGGCATGCACGACTGGGTCGAGGCTAACCACCGCATGGCTAAAGTGCTGAAAGCCAAAGGCTACCCGTACCAATATCTGTTCTGCCAGAATTCGGGCCACGGAGTGGGTAACGCCAAGGCTCAGTTTCTGCCGCACGCCATTGAGTGGGTCTGGCAAGGCTACGCTGCGACGCCAGAGTAGTAACGTCGACGGATGATTTCAGCGTGCGAAGAAGTCTGTACTTCAAGAACTCGCAATCTTCATTTCCCCCTTCTCAAAGAAGTCATGATGCGTTTTCTTCTTGTCATTACTGTATGCGTTTCCGTTTCAGTGTCGGCTTCCGCCGCTGAATCGTTTGAGGCGTTTCTGACGAAGCACTGTCTGCGCTGTCACGGGCCTGAAAAGGTTGAGCGTGACTTGCGTGTCGATCAGTTGTCGCGCGATTTCAGAACTGGATCAGACTCGCATCTCTGGGCTGAGATCGTCGAACGGATCAACGCTGGAGAGATGCCGCCGGAAGATGAACCTCAGCCGACGGAAGATGAGATCGCGTCAGTTGTTGGACAGCTCGATTCACGAATTCGTGAAGGGCGGGCGGCACGCATGGCGGTGCGGCCTTCGGTAGCCCACTATCGGCTCAGCAGGAAGGAGTACCAGAACACGGTCTACGATCTGCTCGGAGTGCGCTACGATCCGGCGAAACCGGGCGAGCTGAATGCAGACACCTTGTGGCAGGGTTTCGAACGAATTGGATCGCAGCTTTCGCTGTCACCCTCACACGTCGAACGCTACTACCGAGCTGCCGAAACCGTGCTGGATCGTGCCTTTCCGACAGAGCCACTCGAGACGCGTCAAGTCCGCATGACCGCCGCCGACATCCGTTACGGCGGTGGTAAGACTCAGCAGGCATATCTGGAACGCTTCGGAATCAAGCGACCGCTACGTGCATTAATTTTTCCAGGGCGAATGCAGCAGGCGTTCCGGCCAAACTGGTTCGGGGCAGCCGGATCGAAGGCCAGTGGGCTATACCGTGCGCGGATGCAGGTCAGCGGCCTTCGCCCGCCGGGAGGACAGATTCCGCACTTGCGCATCGGTACACAACTCACTGAAGAGGCCAATGAAGGGCTGGTCGAGCTGGATATTCTTGCGGCGGAGGATGAACCCGAGATCATCGAATTCGAAGTGTTTCTCGAAATGCCCGCGAGCCTCAACTTCAACGTCATCGCGACCGACATCATCGATCGCCAGAAGGGCGGTCACTATCGCAACGCACTTTCCAGTCCTCTTTATATTTTTACCCATACCAGCGAAACTCGACTGCTTAATCCCACGGCACCCAGGATGTTCGATGACGAGGGCAACGGGATTTTCTCGTCCGTACTGCTGGACTGGATCGAGTGGGAAGGTCCGCTTGAAAGCGACACCGAACTCGCCACGCGTGAAGGTCTGCTGCCGCCTGACGACGCGACACTCGAAGTCGTCGCGAAGCATTTGCAGCGTTTTGCCGAACGTGCCTGGCGTCGCCCCGTCGGTCAATCAGAACTGAGTCACTATCTGAGTGCCTATGAGACGGAACGTGCGGCTGGCGAGAATGTATTCGCTGCGTACCAGGTGGCGCTGCTCGGAGTGCTGACGTCGCGAAACTTTACCTACATCGTGGAAGGCGACACCGAACCTCGTGAATACTTGAATGACTGGGAACTGGCTTCGCGGCTCTCGTATTTTCTGTGGAGCTCGATGCCCGACCAGAAACTTATTGAAGCCGCCCGCAACGGCAGGCTGACCACTGACAGTCTGGTCGCTGAAGTCGACCGCATGCTCAGTGATGAAAGGATCAATCGATTTATTGACGACTTCCCTCGTCAGTGGTTGCAGTTGCATCGGCTGGGAATGTTCCCTCCCGATTCGAAGCTCTATCCCAGCTATGATGTCTGGCTGGAAGCCAGCATGCGCGAAGAGGTCGTGAAATATTTTCGCGAGGTCTTCGCGAATGACCTGACTATTGATGCGTTTCTTACTTCGGACTGGACTGTCGCCAATCCCCGACTCTGCGACTTTTACGGTCTGCCCGAACCAGCATCGAGCGGCTTTCAGCGAGTTTCGCTGCGGCCTGAAGATCATCGTGGGGGGCTGTTGACGATGGGCGCGATTCTTGGCCTCACGTCAGATGGCACACGGCATCGCCCCGTCCACCGCGGGGTCTGGGTCAGTGAAGCCATCTTTGGTAAAACGCCGCCCCCGCCGCCAGCGAACGTCGATCCCATTGAACCCAATCCTCCGGACAGTCCCAAGGCGACCATTCGTCAGAAAATCGAGGCTCACGCACAGAACGCGAACTGCGCAGCGTGCCATCGCAACATCGATCCGCTGGGGCTGGCATTCGACCAGTTCGATGCCATCGGACAATGGCGAACCCATGAACGAGTCGAAAAAGGTACAGGCGACGATCCAATGGTTGATCCCAGCGGCAGGATGCCTGATGGTCGACAGTTCGCCGACGCGGGTGAGTTCAAGCAACTGCTGCTCGAAGATCGCGACCGTTTTCTTGAGGCATTCGTTGAGCAGCTTTGCACCTACGGTTTGCGACGTGTGCTCACGGTCGATGATCAGGAAGACATCCAGGCAATCGTGAGCCAGGCAAAGAAAGACAACTACCGTTTGAAGGACATCGTGCGTTCGGTGGCCTTGTCCAGTCTGATGCGGAGCCGCTAACCGCTAATGACTAACCGCTATTCGCTTAAGGCTTCCTCATGACTCAATCCTGGCTGATCGATCGTCGTCATGCCCTCCGTGGGCTTGGCAGTTTTATTGCGCTGCCATTACTGGACTGCATGTGCTCTGCATCACCCTCCGAGGCATCCAGTCCAAAACGCAGCGCCTTCATCTACATTCCCAATGGCGTCAACACGCTCGACTATCAGATCACTACGCCCGGTGAAAACTACGACTTTTCGCGCACGCTCAAGCCGCTTGAGAAATACCGCCGCGTGGTGACACCGATCAGCGGGCTGCATCATCCCGGCGGCCTGGGGCACCATCACAACTGTCAGAAGATCTGGTTGACAGGAGGGAAGCTCGGCTCTTCGGATCGCAATACCATTTCTGTCGATCAGCGGATGGCCGAAGTGACCTCGCCACACACACGTTTTCATTCGCTGGAGATTGCCAACAAAGGTGAGTCACTGGCGTGGACGGCTGACGGGATCCGGCTGCCAGGGATAAGCCGCTGCAGCGAGATCTTCGCCTGGCTGTTCGAGGAACCGAAAAGTGGCACTGCCGCTCAGCGTCGCGCGCTGCGACGAAAAGGCAGCGTACTGGATGCGAATCTCGAAGAAGTTCGCTCGCTGGAAAGAAAGCTGGGCGTCGAAGACAAAGGACGACTGAATCAGTATCTGACAGCCGTCCGGGGAACCGAAATTCGAACGCGTCGTGCTGATGCGTGGCTCGATGTCCCTCGACCTGCAGTCTCTGACTCAGCACGTCAGCGCACAAACCGTGATGTTCCACAGACCCAGGCTGGCGAATACTTCCGCACCATTTACGACCTGATCGTGCTGGCTTTTCAAATCGATGCGACGCGAGTTGTCACCTTCAGCAGCGGCCTGGAAGGTCAGGGGCTGGCAATTCCCGAACTGGGCATTTCGCAGTCTCGCCACGAACTCAGCCATCACAACGGCGATCCTGGTCACATGGAGAAGCTCACTCAAAGCGATACGTTTGCGGTTGAGCAGTTTGCCTATTTCCTGAGGCGGCTCAGTGAGACGAACGATCTCGACGGGCGACCGCTGCTCGATACAACGATGGCCCTGTTCGGCAGCGGCATGGCCTACGGACACAGCCACGGCAATGCAAATCTTCCGCTCGTACTGGCCGGCGGCACGGGGCTGGGCCTCAAGCATGGCCACCACCTTGATTTCAATCAGGGACACTTCGACGGCTACCAGCTCGACAACCCGGGCCATCATTATCGCCTGTGTGGTCGCCCGGCTAATTCGGATGCTCACATGAGCAACCTGCTCCTGAGCATGGCGCAGAGAATGGGAGTGGAGACGGAAACGTTCGGAGACAGCAATAGCGAACTGGAGTTGGGATGAATCGATCCGATATTTTTCGAGACAGGCACGAAGCGTCGATAAGCGAGCACACAAGTCGAATCAGCTTACATCGTCTTCACGTGTTTGCGCTTCGCACTGGCGTGTTGCTGCTCACGTTCGTGGGGATCATGGCAACCGTCTACGCCGATGAACCATTCCGCCCGGAGCGAGGAAAATTTCCGCCGATCGCAGAGGCAAAATCTTATCGCGGCGAACTTGTTTTTGTGGATCACATTAATCGCCGAGGAAGTCTGCGTCTGCATGTGGATGGACACTTCCACGAAGGCCGCTTACACCATTTCGCGATGCTGCCGTACGGCATGATTCGTTATCGTGGTGCTCCGGCTGCTTTGCGGGATGTTCCGATCGGCACGGTATTGTACGGTCGGTTTTACCTGCCGCCTGACCCGACGATTTCTGTGGTCCCCGTTGTGAACAGAAAGGACGTGACCGCACCGCCTGAAAACTACGCGATCCTGCTTGAGGACGGTCCGAGTCTCTGCCTGCGAGAAGGCAAGACCTGGCATCTCAAGAAAGTTGAGATCAAAAATGCAGAAGGCTTGCTCGTGGCCAGTCTGGATCGCAAAGAGGGAGGAGAGGGGCTCGGCGGCGAGCACTCGCTGACTATTGATGGCTCGACACGCATCTGGCGCGGTCGCGAACTGCTTCGTCTCGACGATCTGGTATCGGAAGGTGTCTGGCCGGAAGATGGAGCGAAACAGTTTGCCGACGATGAGGTGCAGCTCGGTCTCACGTGGCACCCACGGTATCTCTATCAGCAGTTTCATATCGCCGATCTCTGGCTCGATGAAGCAGCGATGCAGCACGCCGCCGAGCGACAACGAGGGCAACACATTCGTCACATTCGCCTGCGGTGGATGCCGGCACGCATCGACGAAGTGAAGCAGGAGAACTTCGGACCGGCCACAGTCACGGCGACACTTTTCGGCGGCATGGACGAGTCGCTCTACGCAGACTTCAAGCCGAACACAGGCGCCCAGATGGCCGCGGCCGAAGACACGCTGCGCACCTGGTGGCCCGATCATGACGGTATGGATGGCCGAATCACGGCCGTGGACCAAACCGGGAAAAACTCTGAGTTCGGCAGCAGTGGGATCCAGGTGAAATTTCAGGTGCCGCTCGCGTTGGAAGGTTTCCGCCCAGGCAGCACCGTTCGCATCCGCCCGCATAGCTGGCCCAGGGTAAAACCACCAGTCGAAGAACTGATCAAAAGCCTGGAAGACCGCTGGCCGAGCCCGGACGTTTTCAAAAAGTAAGAAAAGTAAGAAACGAAGCGACCGCGATAAACTGACAGTACTCCTGACGGAAACGACCGGCTGATTCCAGGAGCAGGCTGACCTTTAAGCGTGGGAGACGCAGAGGAAAAAAGCAGAGCTACAGGAGACACTTTCCTTATTTTCAGCGACTGTCGCTCGCGGTCCTCTACGATTAAAAGTACCAGTCAAAATCTGACAATCGCTTTATTCACATCGAGACTCCGCCGAGATGTCCGATCTTATCGACGCTCAAATCACTCACTCACGTCGTGAACTGCTTGACCTGACAGCTCGCAATCGACTGATCAATACGCCGCTGACGCGAAGTCGTTCGTCGCGGCTCGACATCACCGATGAGCTTTCGTCGGAAGTCTTCCGGATCATTGTTCAGGAACGCCGCGAGATGGCTTTTCTGTCTGACGAGAATTCTCACACAGACGAACAGTCCGACACTGAAGAACAGACCAGCGACCACGACGTAGAGCAGGAAGGGGTTCAAGCCGCTTCGGCAGACGACTCCGAACTTTCCGCGTCAGAGAATGTCGTTCATTTTGCGCAGCCGATTGAGGACGACGATGACGAGATCGCCGATCGGCACCTCGATCAGAATCTGCAAACGCCCTTCGACGATGAGAAACTTCAGAAAAGATTGCTGCGGCTATATTACGACGCGCGAGGTTTTTACGAAGAGCAGGGGGTTAACAGTCTCTACCTGGCGATGGGGTTCCTCGAATGGTACGAATCGCCAGCTTCTGACAAACCTCGATTTGCACCGCTGCTGCTGATTCCGGTCGAGCTTCATCGCCGAACCGTCAATGCCCGATTTCGACTTCGGATGCTGGACGAAGACCTGACGACGAATCTTTCATTGCAGGAAAAACTCAAAGCGGAATTCGGCTTGCAGCTTCCAGACGTGCCGGAAGTGGACGATCTGTCGCCAGTAGAATACTTCGACGCCGTGCAGAAAGTTGTTGAAGGTCAGCCGCGGTGGCAACTGCATCGAGACCGGATGACTTTGTGGTTTTTCTCCTTCGCGAAGTTTCTGATGTTTCGCGATCTGAATCCCGACGTATGGCCTGAGGGTAAAGGTCCGACCAAACATACGGGACTGCGTGGGTTGCTGGGGGGAGAAACTGAGTTCCTGTCGCCTTTAATTGGCGAGTCTGAAAAACTCGACGACCGCATCGCCGCGCGAGACATCACGCACATTATGGATGCGGACAGTTCTCAGGCGGCGGCCATCGAAGAAGTGCGACATGGTCGCAACCTGGTGATTCAGGGGCCGCCGGGAACTGGCAAATCACAGACGATTACGAACCTCATCGCGGCGGCGGTGAAAGATGGCAAAAAAGTTCTGTTCGTCGCTGAAAAGATGGCAGCACTGGAAGTCGTCAAATCCCGGCTGGATCGAATCGGACTGGGTGACCTGTGCCTCGAACTGCACAGCCACAAAGCGAATCGTCGTGCCGTGCTGGACGAACTTGACAGAACGCTTCAACTGGGACGCCCGGCAAGCAGGGACGTTGAAAAATCGTCAGCCGATCTTGAGCGAGTGCGCGGTCGACTTAACACTTACGCGCAGCAGCTTCACGCGCCGGTGAGTCCATCCCGGCAGACACCGTTTCAATTAATTGGGACACTTTCGCGACTCCAGGCAAATGGCACGCGCCGCTATGAAACGGTTCCTGCCGGGATCGGAGACTGGTCGACATCGACACTCAAAGAGAAACAGGCAATCCTCAACGACATTCTTGAACACATCACCGAACTCGGCCCACCAACGACTCACGCCTGGCGAGGTGTGCAGCGGCAGATGCCGTTTCTGCCTGCCGATGTTCAACAGATCGAACGCGACGTTCAGGAACTCAGTTCTGCTCTGAGCGCGATCCAGCAGCACGGTAAGGCTCTTGCTGACTCGTTGAAAATATCGTGGAAGGACGAGGCGGCATCGTTCAGCTCGACGCAGCAACTGGCGTTGTTCGCGTCGAAACTTCAGAGCATTCCGCCGATGGACCGAAACGCGTTCGCCAATCCGGTCTGGGAATCAAAGCAGAACGAAATCAGCAGAATCGCAACGCTGGGCAAAGAGTGGAAAGGCTGTCAGGACCTATTGGAAGATGTCCTGGCTCCGACCGCCTGGCAGATCGATGTCGCGCAAACGCGAACGGACCTCGCTGCAACGGGTGATTCCTTCTTTCGCTGGTTCAGTGGACGGTGGAGGACGGCAAGTCGAAATCTGAAAGGACTGCTTCGCGACCCGCCTCCGAAACTTCTGAAAGATCAACTGCAGATTCTGGACTCACTGTTCCGCTGGCAGCAACTTGCTCAGCAACTCGGTAACGACGGCACGCTTCGCGCCGTTGCCGCCGAGGCGTTTGGTGAATTCTGGAAAGATGGCGATTCGGACTGGGACCAGTTGCAGTCCATCATCGACTGGAATCAGGATTGTTCGCAGAACGATTTGCCAAAGGTTTTTCGCAACGTAATTGGCAGGTGGTCTGACCCCGCTCAAACGAAGTCGATCTTTCTTTTGCTGCGCGACGTTTTTCAGGACGCCTTTAACGAGCTGAAGAGACTGCGTGATCTTCTGGAGCTATCTGCGTCCGGCGCGTTTGGACTGAGCAGACTTTCGGATGTGCCACTGACGGTTCTGAATTCACGAATTACCGAATGGCTCGGTGCCATTGAACAGCTCAATCGATGGATCATCCTGCAGCGTCGACGGGCGGACCTGATCGATGCCGGCCTGGAATCGCTGCTTCCGGAAATTGATTCCGGCTCGATCGGCTCTGACGCGCTGGATCGGCTGACGCTGGTCTTCAGCGAAGCCGCGATGAAGCAGGCCTACACGCAGTATGAAACAATTGCCGAGTTTGATGGAGTCACTCATTCGCGAATCGTTGACGAGTTCCGCGAACTGGACCAGCGGCGCATTGAACTGGCTCGACATGAAACAGCCTGTGCCCACTTTGAAAGAATGCCTGCCGGAGGAGATTACGGTTCTGTTGGTATCATTCGAGGAGAGATTCGAAAGAAGCGACGTCACAAGCCGATTCGACGACTGCTGACCGATGCCGGACACGCCGTTCAGGCAATCAAACCTGTTTTCATGATGAGCCCGATTTCTATCGCTCAGTTCATCGAACCGGGTGTCCTGGAATTCGACCTGCTTGTGATCGATGAGGCCAGTCAGGTTCGTCCCGTCGAAGCCTTTGGAGCCGTGATGCGATCCCGACAGGCGGTCGTCGTTGGCGATAATCGTCAGTTGCCACCGACCTCGTTCTTCGATCGAATGTCCGGCAGCGACGATGTGGAACCTGGCGAAGACGATGACACGACATCAGCGGCGGATGTCGAAAGTATTCTTGATCTTTGTGTGGCGAGAAACTTTCCGCAACGAATGTTGCAGTGGCATTACCGAAGTCGCCATCACTCTTTGATTGCCGTGTCGAATCGCGAGTTCTATCAGGACCGGCTGTTTGTTATTCCCAGCGCCGAGCGGGACGGCGGTACTCGCGGACTTCAGTTTCGGCATGTTGCCAACGGAGTCTTCGATCGAGGCAAGTCGCGGACAAATCGTCAGGAAGCCAGAGCGGTTGCGGCAGCCATGATCGAGCACGCTCGCCACTCGCCTCGGCTTTCCCTGGGGGTCGGTACCTTCTCTGTCGCACAGCGCGACGCGATCCTTGACGAACTTGAATTGCTCCGCAGAAATCACCCGGAGACGGAAGATTTCTTCTCATTGACGTCTGCCGAACCGTGGTTTGTCAAAAATCTGGAGAACATCCAGGGCGATGAACGGGATGTAATTTTCATTTCGGTCGGCTATGGCTTTGATGCCTCCGGGTATTTCTCGATGAACTTCGGCCCTCTGAATCGGGAAGGCGGCGAGCGACGGCTGAACGTGCTGATTTCTCGCGCTCGCGAGCGTTGCGTCGTCTTCAGCTCAATCAAAGCTGATAACGTGGATCTGCGACGGACTTCAGCGATCGGCGTCAAGTCGCTGAAAACTTTTCTGCACTTCGCCGAGACGGGAAAACTGGAGACTGCCGAAATCACCGGTCGCGATTTTGATTCCGATTTTGAAATCGACGTGGCCAATGCAATCCGTTCATTGGGCTATGAAGTGGATCAGCAGGTTGGCATGGCCGGTTTCTTCATTGATCTGGCTGTTGTTGATCCGGATTGTCCTGGTCGATACATCCTCGGCGTCGAGTGCGACGGGGCGACTTATCATTCCGCAAGGTGGGCGAGGGACCGGGACAGGTTGCGACAGGCAGTGCTTGAGAACCACGGATGGTCGCTGCACCGAATCTGGAGTTCCGACTGGTTTCAAAGTCGGAACGACCAGGTCAAAAAGCTGGCTGCAGCGATTGAGGATCAGCGACTGAACAATCGTGTCGACGCAGCAGCGACCAGCGAGTCGCTAACAGAAGAAGACTCAAACGACGGCGAGATCGTTGTCGACTCGCCAGAAAACGGCATCGAGCGAGAATCGCTGTCTGATGCTGAAGGCCTCGAGAACGGTACCGCTTGCCCCGACTACAAAGAGGCCGGCTTCCACAATCAGATGATGTCTGAAGAGATTCACACGTTGTCTGCGGAAGAACTCAGCCAGATCGTTACCCAGGTCGTCCGCGTGGAAGGACCGGTTCATGAGAACGAGATTGTTCGAAGAATCACAACCTTGTGGGGACTCTCGCGGGCTGGCCGGCGCATTGCCGATGCCGTTCATGCGGCCATTAAATTTGCAGAGTACTCAGGCACGATCAATTCCGAAGAGGATTTCTACTGGCACTCTGAACAAACAGAGTTTCCTCTGCGCAATCGCGACCAGGTGGAATCTACCGGATTGAAAAAGCCGGAAATGCTGCCGCCTCGCGAGCTGCATTCGGGCATCTGCGAATTCGTCGAGAAACATGTGTCGGCAACGCCAGAAGAAACTGCGAGGGCGATCAGTCGCCTGCTCGGATTCCGCACAACCAGCCGACAGCTTCGCGAAAGGATCGAAGACGAGATCGACGTTTTGATTGCTCGAAGCGAACTCGTCCAGGAAAACGGTTTGCTCCGACGCAGTCGTCAGCAGGAAGGGTGACTCACACTTTGAATTACGGATTGGGAAGTTGAGTCGGCAGGAACGCATCCCGGCTTTGTTGGCCCGCTAGGTCGAGACCCAACCTACAGCTGTTTAACGTGAGCTTTCAGGGCCGTCGCGGTGTGTCCGTCATTGGGGAGCGCAATCAGATCCTGCGGCGTGCCGGTGGCAACAGTCTGGCCGCCGGCTTCTCCGCCTTCCGGGCCGAGGTCAATGATCCAGTCGGAAGCAGCGATGACGTCGAGGTGATGCTCGACGACCAGCACGCTGTTGCCGTGTTCGAGCAACCGTCTGAAGAGAGCGATCAGACGGGCGACGTCGGCAGGGTGTAGTCCGGTTGTTGGTTCATCGAGGACGTATAGAACTTTCTGCTCGCCACCTTTGCCGAGTTCCGCGGCCAGTTTAATTCGCTGAGCTTCTCCGCCAGAAAGTGTCAACGCGGACTGGCCGAGTTCCAGGTATCCGAGCCCGACGTCGCACAAAACCTCAAGCGTTGACTTTAACTTTGGAAAGTCCTTGAAGAACTCGCGAGCTTCGTCGATGCGCATGCTCAAAACATCGCCGACGCTGTGACCTCGATACTTCACGGCCAGTGTCTGAGTGTTAAATCGGGAGCCGCGACAGTCCGGACATTCGATGTGCACATCCGGGAGAAAGTTCATTTCGATGCGTTGAGTCCCTCGCCCTTCGCACTTCGGGCAGCGGCCATCTTTTGCGTTGAAGCTGAAACGCTTCGCCTTGAAGCCTCGTACGCGAGCGTCACGAGTCTTCGCAAAGACCTTGCGGATTTCATCCCACATACCTGTATGAGTTGCCGGGTTTGAACGACCGGATCGACCGATTGGCGACTGATCGACGACGACCAGGCGATCTATATGCTCGGTCCCGGAAATACGACGGCAGGCAATGTCGAGCTGCGTCAAATCGGTTGCCAGTGGTGTCTCGTCTTTTGATGTTTTCGGTGAGCCACGCCACGATTCGTTGATCGCGTGCCGGGCTGCGGGAATCAGCGAGTGAGTAATCAGCGACGACTTTCCACAGCCGCTGACACCCGTCACCGCTGTTAAAACTCCAAGTGGAATTTCGACGGAAACATCTTTGAGGTTGTGGCGACATGCTCCTTCGAGTCGAAGACTTCGCTCGAAGCTACCAGTTTCAGATTCCGCCTGCCGCTTTGAATCGCGGGTGTTGCCGGCAGTGGCACCCAGTGCCAACGCGGTGGGGGAATCGCCCGTGATTTCATCAGACGGCCCGGACCAGATGATCGATCCACCTTCCTTTCCGGCTCCTGGACCAAGATCGACCAGCCACTCGGATGCTCGCATCAGGTCGACGTCGTGCTCGACGACAAGGACGCTGTTGCCACGATCCCGCAGATCTTTCAGGACGTCGATCATACGACTCGTATCGCGGGAATGCAGCCCGATGGTCGGTTCGTCCAGCACGTAGCAGATGCCGATCAGACCGGAACCCAGACTGCTGGCCAGACGCGCTCGCTGAAACTCTCCGCCGGAAAGAGTCGGTGTCGGTCGATCGAGCGTTAAATAGTCAACGCCGACTCGGAGCAGGAATTCCAGCCGGGATGCCACTTCCGGGAGGATACTCTGTGCGGCCTGAGCCGCCTCGGGAGCGATATCTAATCTGATTTTCCGAACAAACTCGTCGGCTTCAGCAACGCTCATCGCCGTCAGTTCATGCAGCGTTGTTTCGGCGAACGTGACTGCGCGTGAGACGGGGGCGAGTCTTGCTCCGTGACACGAATCGCAAAGTGGCTGCCGTGTCAGCTCAACTCGCAATCGGTTCGGCTTCGCCTGAACTTCCGGAGAAACTTTGCGACCGAGACCTCGGCACGCCGAACACGCACCGTACGGACTGTTGAAACTGAATGAGCGGGGTTCCAGCGGAGGGAAGCTCGTGCCGCAGTCTGGACAGCAGTATCGACTGCTGAAGAGTTGATCGTGCCACCCTTCATCGGTCTGTTCGCAAACGAGGCAGGAGCCATCGCCATGTTTCAACGAGAGTTCGACAGACTCGCGCAGACGCTCTTCGATGCCTTCCTTCACGATGATTCGATCGACGACGGCTTCGATCGTGTGAGACTCTCCGCGAGAAAGGTCCGGCGGATCGCCTGCGTCGACAATTTCACCATCGACTCGGGCACGGACAAATCCCGCCTTGCAGATTTTCTCGAAAACGTCGCGGTGAGCCCCTTTTCGACCAACAACCAGCGGGGCGAGAATCATCACTTTGCGGCGTTCGCCGAGTGCCAGAATTCGCTCAACAATTGTGGCGACACTCTGTTGAGAAACCGGCACGTTGCAGTCAGGGCAGTGTGCCTGTCCGGCGCGTGCATAGAGCAGTCTTAAGTAGTCATAGATTTCGGTCGTCGTGGCCAGCGTGCTGCGAATTCGCGCCGAGCCAACTCGCTGGTCAACACAGATCGTCGGCGGCAGGCCGGTCACCGAATCGACATCCGGGCGTTCGAGTTGCGTGAGGTGCTGGCGAGTTCTGGCGGAAAGGCATTCCAGGTAGCGACGCTGACCTTCGGCGAAGAGTGTGTCGAAAGCGAGCGAACTTTTTCCGCTGCCGCTGACACCGGTGATCACGACCAGTTTGTCGCGTGGGATGTCGACGTCGATGTTCTGCAGGTTGTGGACCCGCGCGCCGCGAACACGAATCCAGTCGCCGGTGGCCGGATTTGCGACGACTTCTGAAGAGGTCGGCACGGGTTGCGAAAGACTATTCGACATGCGACTCGTGAATCTGCTCAAGGGACGTATTTAGAGTACGCTCTGGATGACGCCTCAAAATCTGAGCCATAGAGAGCACAGAGAAAAGTTCTTACCGAACAACTCCGTGTTCTCTGCGGCAAAAACTCCACGAGCCCGAGATTGATTTCCGCCCGACGGATTCCTATCCGTCGCTGGCTGATTCGGAATGCTGGATTTTTGTGCCAACTTCCAGCAGTTCCTCCAGTTCTCTCACGCAAATCTGAGTCGACCGGATGGCCATCATGAAATTGGTGTGGACTGAAACCTGTCTGGCGTCCCGTTCAAATTCCACCGATGCTTTTTTCAATCGCCCGATTTTCTTGCGAAGCATGTGCAGGTACTTCACGGGGGTGTCGACCTGGGTTTCTAAAGCCCGGCACGCATCGAAGATCGTCCGAGCGACTCCCATCAGGCCGTCGAGTTCGGGGTAGTCTTCGACCTCTTCGCTGTGTTTGACAAACGTTCGTACCATCCACGCATGCGACATGATTTCGTCGCAACGATTGACGACTTCCTGGAGCGTTGTGAGATCTTTCATAGTGGTAGGTCAGGCTGTGTCTGACGGAGTTTCCGGTAAATGGCGGGAGCATCCTGTCATGCAGAATGAGTTCTTTCGTGGTTGTTTACTGTGAAGACTTCATCAGGCAGAGTCTGGCCTGCGGAAGTGCTATCGGGGGCCGGGGGCGTTGGTTTGTGAGGCGTTGCGGTCTTCGCCGGGCGTGGTGCGACGGTAGTCCTTTGTTTTCAACGGCAGCCCGGTTTCACGGTCGAATGAATCGTGCGAGATTTCTTTCGGGACGCTGTCGTGGGTTTCGTCGATCCACGTCTCCAGGACGCTGCTTAGCTCTTTCTGCCGGGCCGCGAATTCCGGATTGCCAGCCAGATTGTTGAGCTGATGGGGATCGGTTTTCAGATTGTAAAGTTCAACAGATGGGCGAGGCACGAGAAACACGTCCGCTTGAGCAGCGGTCAGTTGGTTGGCGTCTCGTTTTTCCTGGAGAGCTACGAACGACGGCGATCTCACCGAGTCCGCTGGCCCTTGCAGAGCCAGCTCCGGGCGGGAGTTTTTCAACAGGAGAAAACCGTTGCCCCGGATGCCTCGACCGTGCGCTTCGTAGTCGTGCCAGTTGTGTTCTGAAAAGGCGAACTGGCGAATCGCCGCTGCCGGATTCTGAAACAGTGGCTGCATACTGACTCCCTGCATTGTTGGTGCCGGCTTCAGCCCAGCCGCAGCCAGAATGGTCGGTGCGAGATCGATGACACTGACCAGGCTGTCGCTCGTGGATCCGGCTTTCTTAATTCCCGTCGGCCAGTGCGCCACAAGAGCCGTCTTCATACCGGAGTCGTGGAGCCGGGTCTTCGCCCGTGGGAACGGTCGACCGTTGTCGGCGAGGACGAAGATCAGCGTGTTGTCGAGTTCGGCCTGCTCTTTCAGTTCGGCTACGACTGCCCCGATGTAGTAGTCGAACCGGGTGATCTCGTTGTAGTACGACGCGAGGTCTTCGCGGGTTTGCTGATCGTCAATCAGGAACGGCGGCACGATGACGTCTTCATCTTTGTGCATCGGGCCGTAGCGATCGGCGTCCCATTGCTTGTCGGCATCCCAGCCTCGATGAGCATCGTACGAAGCGAACCAGAAGAAGAATGGTTGATCCTTCGGTCGCTCCTGCGTGGTCTTCACCCAGTTGGCGTGCCCGCCGCTGTTCTCTTTCGACCTGCCGCCGTCAACAAGGTCGAAGGGCCTGGGACGAGTTTCGCCGTTGGGGCCTTTCGTCGAGGTCATGTGATGCTTGCCGCTGATTGCGGTGTAGTAACCGGCGTCGCGGAGCAGTTCCGGAAACCACGGCAGGTTCCATGAGATCGGCTGGTGAAGCTCCGCGGCCTTCCCATTGTTGTGCGGATAGCGGCCCGTGATGATGCTCGACCGGCTCGGGCTGCAACTGCTGGCCGTGAGGTAGGCCTGGTCGAAACGAATTCCGTTCTTCGCCAGAGCGTCGATGTTTGGCGTGCGAGCGGCCGGGTTTCCGTAACAGCCATGATCGTTCCAGCTGACGTCGTCGGCGATGAAAATGACGACATTCGGGCGTTCGGCAGCGTCCGCAACGAAGCATGGAAGGGCCAGGCCGAATGCAAACAGCCAGCCGAAAGCCAGTTTCAGTCGTGTCATGAGATTTCTTCCTGAGTTGAGAAGCCGGGCAGGCTGGAGGTTAGCTCACGACTCGCTGGCCGTGAAGTTTCCATTGGTTGTATTGGCGGCTTTGGCCCATTCGGGTGGAATGTCTTATCGGATCTGTTCAAGACGTGTCCGAATTTGGGGTTATTTGCCGGTTGAAGAACGTCTCGACATGGATTCAGGGATGCTCCTATAAAACCGCCACTCATCACTTCGGGAAGATTCTATCTCCGGCTGGCGTCCTGCCTGTCGACTTCCTGCCTCAACCACGGATGGTTGCCCTCATGCGCAAACTCCCACCATTTATTGCCCTCGGCGCGAGCCTGCTTCTTGCCGGGTGCCAGACGCCGCTGTTCAGTGACGGACTTTTCAGCTCGCTCAGCCCGAACAGGACACTGACTGCTCAAAAACCGTTGCTCGACAAAGACCAATCGGTTAGCGCGACAAAGCCACGTGTGACCGGACGCGGCTGGCGAAACGCGACGACTCGCGAAGCGGAAAAACAGGCACAGAAGCCCGCCATCGGACTCAACAACGTCAGCCAATTGCGGGAATTCCTCGCGAAGGGCAGCGATGCGATGCAGAAGGGCCTCTACGATGACGCCCGAATTCAGTATGAAACGGTGCTGAGCCTCGAGCCGCACCACGCGACGGCTCACCACATGCTCGGTCGAATCAGCGACATGTCGAAGCGGTTCGACGAAGCCGAGCGGCATTACCTGGAAGCTCTCAGTGCCAATCGCGAAGACGGTTACCTGCTCAGTGACCTGGGCTACTCATACCTTCAGCAGGGACGTCTGGACGAAGCGCGACAGTACCTCACTCAGGCGATTACGCGCGAGCCGGAGCTGGCAATCGCCAAGGTCAACCTGGCCGCTGTTTACGCTTACGGCGGCGATGAACGTGGAGCGCTGGCCTGGCTTCGTCAGGTTGGCAGCGAACAGCAGGCTCAGGAAACGCTGGCTGGTCTCAAGTCGAAGCCTGCTCCGTGGGTCATGAACGGGTCAGCAGAAGCCTTTGCAAGCAATCAGGAAAACTACTCGCTTAACAAGAACGGTCAGGTTCTGGACGCGAACGGAAATCCTCTCACGACTTTTGAGGAAGTTCAAAAGGCAATGGAGATCATCCGAAATCAGCAGGCACGGGCCCGACTGGCCAAAGAGCAGCGCGACCAGTATCTCGAAGGCCAGCGAATCAAACAGGCGATGGGGCAAAGCAATGGTTTCAATCCTCGCGGAGCAGCCTCGAACAATGACGCGAATCTGAACTCGCAGATGCAGGCCATTGAGCAGGCGGCGGGAACGAATCCACGACAGCTTAATTCGCGACCAATCTATGTCGGCCCTGCAGGACAGAACGGCAGTCAGGAACAAGGCAACGTTCAGGGGCAGTTCCAGCGGCCGAACAATGGAAATGCAAACCCACAGTCTGCCTGGAATCCGCAAGGGCAGACGCAGCAATTCCAACCTGGCAGCCAGACAGGCCAGTTCGCGACGCAGAAGGATCCGTACTCAAACCTGCTGAACCCGGCAGGCCCAACGGGATTCCCGCAGCGGGGGTATCCGAACCAGCAGATGCTGCAAGGTCAGTCGGGGCCTCAAGGGGCAAATGTTCCTCAACAGTTTCCGGGTCTGTCCTCCGGACAGTTCCAGCAGCCGAACGGTCTGACCGTTTCTCAGCAGCTTCCACAGCAACAGTATCCAGGTGAAATTCCCGGTGCGGAGAACAGGATGCCACCTGGGCAGCAACAGTGGGCTGGGCAGCCAGCATTTGGCGAACCGTCGGTGCCGTACTTGTCGCAAGGCCAGAATTCTTCACGCCAACAGTTTTCAGAACAGCCAGCACACGGTGGTCAGGCGAGTTGGGGGACGGACCAGGCATTGATCCAGTCGACTTTTCAGGACTCGGGCAGGAATCAGGCCGCGCCACCTCAGCAGATGCCCCAACAGTTTCCATCTGATTCCATGCCGCGAGATCAATACGGCAACCCGATCCAGAATTCGTCTCCGACGAATCCCGCCTGGAACGGGCAGCCTGGAAACGTCCCGCCAACTCGAGGCAGTTCGGCACCGAATCCAAACTTCTTCGGGCAAAGCAGCAACTTTGGCCAGCGCAGCAATCAGTTGAATTCCGGACCAGCCGAGCAACCTGTGCCCTATCAGAACGGAAATGCTTACTACTCGTCAGCCCAGCCAGCACCGACGAATCAGGTTCAGTCGGCGAACGGCTGGAACGTTCCTCAGCAGCAGCCGATTCAGCAGCTTGGATTCGATGAGCAGCGACCGATGGCCCGCATCGATCGGGGGCAGCGAATTCAGCAGTACTCGGCTGCCGACCGACAGGCCATGCAGTTGGGAATGGCCGCCGGCTTCGGAGCTCTCGCCCCCATCGACACTGCATCTGAGCAGTCAGGTCAGCAATACGGAAACAGCTCGCCGCAGAACAGCACGTACCTCAACGCCGGTGCTCAATCCCCGACCGCCATCTCGCCAGCAAACGCCGGCTTCAACGATGATCAGGTACGACAGGCTTCGCAGCCGGGACAGTTTTCACCGCAGAGTCAGAGCCTGCCCGACCGAGGGTATCCGGGAGCCGTTCCCGCGAATTCCGGTCAGCTTCCAGGGCAGACGAATTTCCAGGCTCCCACACGACAGATTCACGGTCAGTCGATTGCCGATCAGACCGGGCAGGATCCTCAGACTTCGCAGGCCTGGTTGAGAATGCCGATGTCGCAGGCCGATGTGACCATGCCTGCGGCATTCAGCAATTCCACTCAGCCGACTCAGCAGCAGAGTCCCAACTGGCAGCGTCCTGACACGGTCAATTCCGCCTGGCAGAATGATGCCTTCACCTCACCGACGACTCAGCCGGGATTCGGTCAACCTCACATGACCAACCCGTATTTGAGGTCACCAGACGCTCAAACCGGACAGCAGCAAACCGGCCAGGAAGTTCAAGCAATCTCCTGGGGCAACCGGTGAGTAACGGCCGGAATTGATCGAATCGAGCTGACCACTGCCACATCGAGCTGCCATCGTTTACAACCCGCTCCTGCGACCGGTTGAAAAACGACAACTCCAGCCTGTGGCACGCACTTTTATGGGCCGCTGGCGGCATCTCAGAATCAACATCCACGAAAGATCGATAATGGCCAAAGACAAAAAAGCCAAACAGAAAGAACGCGAACGTCGTGTTGCGAAACAGAAACTCGCGGAACGAAAAGCTGCCCGGGACAAGGCCGCTGAGGAATCGCAGAAACCCAAGTCTCAGTTCGCAAAGTTCGTCAAAGAAGCCATCGGAACCGACGAAAAGGAAGCCGACAAACTTCCAGGTTTCGGACCGGGAAAGTAATCTGACTGCCAGTCGGCAGGACATCAGAAATCCGTCCGTGGATTATGTTTAAGAGTCTGAGAATATAGCCTGTCGTGGCTTTCGGCCTGGAAAGTATTGCGTATGTCCGCTCAGGAAGTTCCGCTCGAAATTGATTGCTCATCCGTGAAAGCAAAGTTGGACGCGGGCGACACGTTTCTGTTCATCGATTGCCGGGAAACGTCCGAGTATGAAGCGGTCAAAATCGAAAGCGCAACGCTGCTGCCAATGAGCGAGCTGGCTGATCGCGTCGGGGAGCTGGAAGAACATCGCGAGTCAGAAATCATCATCCATTGCCATCACGGTGGACGAAGTCTGCGAGTTGCCAACTGGCTAAGGCAGCAGGGATTCTCCACAGCTCAAAGCATGGCGGGCGGAATCGATGTCTGGGCGGTTGAGATTGAGCCCGGGATGTTGAGATATTAGCTGGGGATGTTGAGATATTAATCGGAGAGGCTGGAGCCGCAGGCGGTGGTGCCTATAATCCGCGACTCAATTTCGGATGGTCGATCTGACTAGGTTCGAGCGCCCATTCGACAATTCATCTCCGACGACCATTTCAACACCATAACTCCGGAAACTCCCGTTTGATCGCCGGCCCGATATTCAGTCGCGAAGTGCTGACACTGCCGCGACAGTTTCGTCACTACCTGATCCGTTCAGGCTACATCGGACTGCTGTTCGTCCTGCTGTGGACGGCTGGGCAGGTCACGTTTGGATTTCAGGATGTACGCGGCATTTCGGCAATGGCCGGCTTTGGCCAGCAGGTCTTTCAGATCCTCGCCTTCGTGCAGCTTTCCCTGGTGCTGTTTTTCTCGCTGCTGTTTACGGCGGGAAATATCGCTCAGGAAAAGGACCGACAGACGCTCATCCTGCTGCTGATGACGGACCTTTCCAATCACGAAATCGTACTGGGAAAACTCTTCGCCAGCGTGCTGCAGGTTGGAACTCTGATTCTTATTTCGGCTCCGGTGTTCTTCTTCCTGCAACTGCTGGGCGGCATTGCCGTTCATCAGATTTTCTGGCTGATTGCGATTTGCTTTGCGACGGCCTTGCTGGCCGGCAGCTGGGCTGCGGTGATTGCCTTTCTGAAGGAAAAAACTTTCCAGACGCTGGCAACCAGCGTGCTTGGTCTGGTCGTTTATCTGGGAGCGATCGAAGCCATCGTGGCACTCTCGCCGGCTCATTCGATCATCGCAGAATGGGCGACGGTGTTCAGTCCGTTTCGGGCCGTCCTCGAAATCACATCTCCGCTGGCCAACCCGCTGATCGCGACACCTGGCTCTCTGCCGGCGATGGACTCGGTGATCGCGTTGTCTCTCTTGTCCGGAGCCTTGTCGGCGATTTCGATCAACCGTCTGCGAGTCTGGAATCCTTCGCGAAAGCTGTTCGTTCAGCCTGAAACCGAAACGGGCGCGGATGAATCCGGAGTGGCCACAACAGCCGTTCGCCACCGCCGGATCTGGTCGAACCCGGTTATCTGGCGGGAGATGAGAACCCGCGCGTACGGTCGGCGAGTCGTCTTCATCAAACTGGCTTACCTGCTGATGGCTGCGACCGTTTTCTACAGCGCGATTCTGACTGGCGAGTCGGATGAATTAATTCTCGGGATGGTTTCCCGGCCGGTTTTTGCGTTTGTCAGTCTTGGAATTCTCGGGCTGATGCTGATCAACGCGCAGGCCGCCACTTCGATCACCAGCGAACGTGATGGTCAAACGCTCGACCTGCTCGTCGCCACCGATATCTCTGCGAAAGAGTTCGTCTACGGAAAGCTCGGCGGCGTCTTCTATAACACGAAGGAGCTGGCCTTGGTGCCGCTGGCCATCGCCGCGTGGTTCGTCGCGGAAGGATCCATGTCGCTCGAAAATGGCATTTATCTGGGCATCGGATTTTTGTCGCTCGTTGCTTTTGCGGCGATGCTCGGCCTGCATTCGGGACTCGTCTTCTGGAGTTCCCGCCAGGCCATCGCGAACAGCATGGGGACGATCTTCTTCCTTTTCATCGGAATCTTCATTCTGATGATTCTGCTGGTCGAAACTCGCGGCTCGTTCGGAAACCAGATTGGTGCCTTCATCCTGTTCATCGGAGTCGGGAGTCTGGGACTCGGTCAGTCACTGACCTTTCGAAATCCATCGCCCGCCTTGTGGATGGCTGGCGGCCTGCTGCCGGTTCTGACGTTTTATGCGATCACCACGTTCCTGCTGGGCGGCACGCTGGGAGTCTCACTGGCCATTGCTGCGGCCTACGGATTCACAACGCTGGCGATGCTCGTTCCGGCCGTCAGCGAATTCGACGTCGCACTGGGCCGAAGCACTTCCGACAAGGGCTGACGTAATCACCAACAATGCAGGCACTGCTTCAGAATCCCGATACATTTTTGCTGATGCCGACGATGCTGTGCCTGCTGATCGGGTCGGGCTTCTTCTCTGCCAGCGAAACAGCTTTGTTCTTTCTCTCAACGGAAGAGGTTCAGTCCTTCCAGCGAAGCAATCGTCCGAGTGAGCGAATCGTCGTTGCGCTGCTTAAACAACCGGACCGACTTCTGACCGCAGTCCTGTTCTGGAACCTGCTGATCAACCTGACGTTCTTTGCCGTCGGAGTCGTGATTTCCGGGAAGCTGGTGGCTGCTGGTGAAAATGCAGCCGCCGGCGCGTTTGGACTTCTGAATCTCGGCCTGATGATCGTCTTCGGCGAAGTCGTCCCCAAAAGCAGTGCGGTGATGTTTCGTCAGCCGCTCGCTCGCCTGGTCAGTTACCCACTGGCATTCGCCGTGCAGCTTTTCGACCCGCTTGCCCCGGCGTTCGACAGGATCACGCGATCGCTGAGACGCGCCTTCTGGCCTGACATCCGGCGCGAGCAGTACCTGCATCCAGAGGATCTCGAACAGGCGATTGAGAATTCGGCCGGTAATCAGTCTGTGCTGAAGCAGGAACGTCAGGTGCTTCACAACATTCTGAACCTGTCCGAAATTCAGGCCGAAGAAGTCATGCGTCCTCGCGGTACCTACCGAGCCGTGGCTGCCCCGGTGCATCTCGAAGACCTGGCCGACACGCCAATCCCCGCCGACTATCTGGTCATTCTTGCCGAACAAGGCGACGACGTGATCGGAGCCGTGCCGCTGGCCAGCTTTACGGTCCTCGCCAGGAAAAATCTTGAGGATGCAGCTGAAGACGTGATCCACGTTCCGTGGTGCGCTCCCGTCGCGCAGATTCTGCAACGTCTGGAAGACGCCCGCCTGTCGCTGGCGTCAGTCGTCAACGAATACGGCGAGACCATCGGCGTCGTCACTTATGAGGATATTGTCGACTCGATTCTCTCCGCCGAACCAAGCCGGGCTCGGCGAGTGCTCCAGCGCGACCCGGTTCTCAATGTCGCACCAGAACGCTGGCACGTCGACGGAATGACTTCGCTGAGATATCTGAGTCGACGACTGGGGATCGATTTCGAACCGGAAGTCGACGGCCAGGTCACCGTCGCTGGAATTTTTCACGAACAACTTCAGCGCATGCCGGAGTCCGGCGATCGATGTCGGTGGCAGGGCTTTCAGTTCACGATTCTTGAAATGACGTCCCGGCAGCATTTTCAGGTTCTGGTTGTCCCGCAGTCATCAACCGGCGGAAAGGGGGACAGGTAACCATGAATTTCTGGCTGGTGCTGGCAATTGCGGGGACGCTTTTTGTCGCGGGAGTGCGTTTATCGGCATTCTTCAGCGGCTCAGAAACCGGTTTTTACCGTGTCAGTTTTCTGCGGCTGAGCATCGACGCTCACACCGGTGACACGGTCGCTCAACGACTGCTCTGGTTCGTCCAGCATCCTGAACTGTTTGTCGCGACAACGCTCGTCGGCAACAACATTGCCAACTACGTGACGACGATCGCGATCGGGCTGGGAACGGGCCTTGTTACAGAAGCCAGCAGCACTGCTGTCGAAGTCGGAGCAACGCTACTCATCGCTCCGGTGATTTTTGTCTTTGGCGAGCTGATGCCCAAGAACCTCTATTTCCGAGCCCCCACGACGCTGCTTCGCAGAAACGTTGGGCTGTTTCAGTTTTTCTATCGGTCCCTTCTTCCTGCTTCGATGCCGCTGGTCTGGATCACGAGAACGATCGAAAAACTCAGCTCGTCATCTTCCAGCAACGCCGACTTCCTGCTCGGTCGACATCGGCTGATTCAGGTTCTCAGCAAGGGACACGAACACGGAGTACTGACGAATCAGCAGGGGATCCTCGTGCACGGCCTGCTGCATGATGCCACACGCCCGATTTCTGAGATCATGATCCCAACAACCCGAATTCTGGGTGAAGACGAAAATGCCTCTCGGACAACGCTGCTTGAATATGCACGTACCAACCACCTGACTCACATTCCCGTCAAACGTCACAACTCCCCTGACGACTGGTTCGGGTATGTTCGGGTACTCGATCTGGAACTTGGTTCACGCGCGGACGAAGAAATGATCCGCGAGATGCCCCGCATTCCATTCGACGCGACACGACTCATGGCCTTACTGGCGATTCGAGATTCTGGCGAGAGCGTCGGCGTGATTACCGACGGCGATGAAGTCCTGGGACTCATCATGGAGAATGTGCTCATCGATCATCTGATGCACCCGCTCGGCGCACCGGGAACTCGATCGGCGATACCTCAGGCGAAAACGACATCAGTGGCGTCCGCAGAATCGTCGTTGTGACACACCGTCGTCTGACGGAGGGATGATCACCGGACAGGTGTTGTTAAAAAATCCGGTAACCTGAATTCAACCGTCGCTGTCCGACAGGTTCGGATATCCCGGTTCCAGCGAACTGTCGTACCGACTGATCAGCTCGCAACTTTTCACGCTGGTATGGGATCTGGAAGTAATTCCCGGACTCTTCATTTACCGACCAACCCAGCAGCCTTTGAATCATGATCATTATCGACGGTTCACAGGGCGAAGGCGGGGGACAGATTGTTCGCTCGTCGCTCGCTCTTTCTCTGGTCACCGGCAAACCGGTCACGATCGACAGGATTCGTGCCAGGCGGTCTCGGCCTGGACTCATGCGCCAACACCTGACGGCGTTTCAGGCGGCTGCGCAGATCGGCAATGCCGACGTCGAGGGAGACTCGATCGGCTCAAGCAAAGTCACCTTTCAGCCACACGATCTGCTTCCCGGCGACTATTCATTCAACATCGGCACTGCCGGCAGCACGATGCTCGTTCTGCAAACCGTTCTGCCAGCGCTGATGGTGGCTGACGGTCCGTCGACGATTGTTCTTGAAGGAGGCACTCACAACCCGCTTGCACCGCCGTTCGACTTCTTAGCGCGGGCGTACGCTCCTCTGGTGGAACGACTTGGCCCGCGAATCAGGATGCGGCTGGAACGTCCCGGCTTCTATCCGGCAGGCGGCGGGCGGGCTGTCGTCACCATTGAACCAGCCAGGCAACTCGTTCCGCTGAACCTGATGGAACGTGGAGACCTGACCCGCCGCAGCGTTCGAGCCATCGTCAGCAATCTGCCTGGGCACATCGGCGAACGGGAATGCCGTCGAGTGATCAACCGTCTTGACTGGGACGACGATTGTGGATGTGTCGACGAATTTCAGAAAGCTCGCGGCCCCGGCAATGCCTTGATCGTCGAAGTCGAAAGCCAGCACGTCACCGAAGTTTTCACGAGTTTTGGCGAGAAAGGCCGCCCCGCTGAAGCCGTTGCTGAAAAATGCGTGAAGCAGGTTCAGCGTTACCTGAAAGGCGACGCCCCGGTCGGTGAATATCTGGCCGATCAGTTGATCCTTCCGCTCGCGATCGGAGCCGCCCAGGGCACCGGAGGAGGCCGGTTCCGAACGCTGAGTCTGTCGCAGCACTCAATAACGCATCTGGAAGTCGTCCAGCGGTTTCTTGACATTCAAGTCGAAGTCGAAGAGAAGGACGGTGACGAAGCAATCGTCTTGATCTCTCCCCGGGAAGAATCGTAGCCTGGAACAAGCTCCGCAAAGTTCCGGCCGGGAAACTGTTGAAAATACCGGGACTGTGTGGAGCCTGTTCCTGCCTGCTTTTTCAGAATACGACATGAACCACATCATCGGACTGGACATTGGCGGCGCGAATCTGAAAGCAGCTCACAGTGATGGAGCGTGTCGGTCGAAAACGTTTCCGCTGTGGAAGTCGCCCGAATTCCTGGCCGAAAAATTATCAGCGATGATCAACGACTGGCTGCCCTGTGCCGGCATCGCCGTGACCATGACTGGCGAACTGGCCGACTGCTTTGAAACAAAGGCCGTAGGGGTGGATCGCATCCTCACTGCCGTCGAACAGGCTGTCGGTAAGTCACCGATCGCTGTCTGGCAGACGGTCGGAGAATTCGTTGACACGGCGACTGCTCGCGAGTTCTGGCAATTGACCGCCGCATCCAACTGGCACGCCCTGGCAACGTTCGTCGGACGCGTCGCGCCGGAAGAAAATCTGCTGCTGATCGACATCGGCTCGACGACGACCGACATCATTCCCGTGCAGAACGGCCTGCCTAATCCAACCGGTCGAACCGATTCCGAACGTCTCATTTCGGCGGAGCTGGTCTACTCAGGAGTCCGTCGTACGCCGGTTTGCGCCGTTGCGTATTCTGTCCCGATCGAACGCGAAGTTGCCGGAAATGGTTACTCGCAACTCGCTGCCGAATTCTTCGCGACCACTCAGGACGTCTATCTTCTGCAAGGCGACCTGGTCGAGAATCCGGAGGACATCGACACCGCAAATGGTCGACCGGCAACCGTCGTCGGTGCGCACGATCGACTGGCAAGACAGCTCTGCTGCGACACTTCTGAACTTTCACTCGACGAAGCTAAATCCGTCGCCGACTTTCTGGCGAATGTCCAAAGGCAACGAATCAGCGGAGCTATCGACCGCGTTCTCGCGACCCTCGACTCCCCCTGCACAACCGTCGTTGTCTCCGGTGAAGGCTGTTTTCTGGCAAATCAGATTCTGGATAACCACTCCCGGCTGAAGGACGTCCCGCGACACTCGCTGACGAAAATGTTTTCCGCTGAAACATCAACAGCCGCCTGTGCCTTCGCCCTCGCACGCCTCGCGGCGGAACGTCCTGGAACCTTCATGGACGACCAGTTGTCGACGCTACTGTCACCGTAACGAAGACTTCGAACGAGCCTGTGTCATCGGATGAGGCAAACATCTGTCAGTTGTTTCCAGGGTGATCCTCCGACGCATAGCGAGCGGCAGTTTCTGCCGGCAGATTGTCCCAATCCTGGCGGACCCGGTTCAGACCGAAGCGAACCAGGTCGTAGTCCTGGCTGAGTCGGCGCAGCACCGGAGCTTCTTCGCCGTACGGGTCTTCTTTAAACTTGCTGGCAATGAAGTAGGACTCACGGCCCTGCTGTTCGTAGTCGATCAGATGATCTTTATGATCGACCGCCTGGAGGCGATTGAGGGCTTCAGGAAAAACTCCGGTCCAGAACAGAGTGTAGTCGCCGATGTGGCGGTGCAGTTCTCGCTGCGGTTTTGATTCACGCTGCCCGGCTTCGCTGACCATGTCGACAACTTCGACCAGCCGGCGACCTTCGACGTCTCGAAAGCGGTACATCTCGGCGGACCGAGTGAAACGTACGAGCATTTCGACCAGATAGTCGGTCAGCACCGGGTCGGCGACGCCCAGGTCGACCTGAAAGGTGTGCTCGGTCAGGGCTGAAAAGAGTTTTCTGAGCGAATCTTCGCTGGTGACAAGCGGGATCATCGGCTGCTCCTCCGTACCAGTCTGCTTTTGCCGGTCGGCGAGGAATGTCAGATCGGCCAGTCAGGCCGCTGAACGATTCGCCTCGGGGCAGAAACAGCGAACTCCGGTTGAGCCGCGACAGCCAGAACGTTCAGAGTCCGGGTGGAGAAACTCCCTGTCGCCGGGCTGAGTTCAGCTCGACTTTGCCGGATCGACAATGCCCTCTTCAGGAAGAGAGTGAGGTGAACCGGCGACTCATCGCAGACGGTTCTCTGCCCGGGTTTTCGTACGTTGAAGGAAACAGTCCCGGACTCAGAGGCAGTATCTCCGATGAAATCTGTTGAGGAAGTACTCCGCCACGAACGTCCGCGAGATCGAGGTTGTCCGTCAGCCGGAGATCAGGGAAACACGAATTGAAGAAGTGACTTAAGGTTTCTATCGGCAGTTGCCGATAGGGGGGATTGAGTCAATTCTACGGAGAGATTTATTTCGGTGACAATGCGATCTTCAGCCTCCGCAAGAACCTTGCCCGGTGATCGCAAAGTGCCTTGAGCGGCAGGAGAGCGGTCACTAGCATGCCCGCTCAATTCCCCCAATCGGAAGATTTTGACAGTGGTTTGACTGTTGATCGGGGGGCGAATCTGCCGAGTATGTCTTTGTAGTCATTCGACTGTTCGACACACCTGACGACATGAGCAAACCAAACTGAACGGCGCCGTAGCCAAGTGGCTAAGGCAGTGGATTGCAAATCCACCATCCCCGGTTCGAATCCGGGCGGCGCCTCTCGGAAAACCCCGCAATTTGCGGGGTTTTTTGTTGCGCGGAGGCCATCCAACTTCTGCGCAGTTGTTGGTTATGCTTGGGCGAGTGCAACCTTTGCGCAACAAGGTCTGGTGTAACCACGTCTCGTCTGCTTTGCAGCGAGTTCACGCGTCTGCCCATTTCGTCCAACTCGAAATGGGCGCACCAGTACATCATGAGGCAAAATAAAAAACGCAGAGACCATTTCGGCCTCTGCGTTCTTGCTTTGTGTACTCTGCAATTTTTCTGAATTACCGACTTGCTGTCTGCAGTCGGGCCAGACTCTCAGCGAAGTGGCGTGGGTCTTCGGCAAAGGTGCCTCTGTGGTTCAGCGAGCGGAACAGGACGATCTTCCCTCGGTAAACGGCGGCGGTGGAGGCGGCTCCGAGGGTTTCTTTTTCGCCTCGGACAGAAGCAACCGGGCAATGGCCGTCGGCGAGCGGCCAGTACTTTGCTGGTTGGGCTCGGAATGTCTGCTGGTGTTTTTCTGAGGCAAAGTGCAGTTTCACACCGCGATATTCTTCGGTGATCGTCGAGCTGCCTCGGACCAGGTCGCGATCGTCGAGCATCGACACCAGGCACATGCCAGAGAACGCCGTTTCAGGGGCTGGCATGCGAGCGGCCACTGGCTGAGTGATTGGTTTTTCTGGCGTCTTCTTAACCACGGCCTGCTGAAGTTGCGGCTGCGGTGTTTTGCAGAATGGAGCCAGATTCTGCACCATCTGCGGGGCCGGGAGGAAGCCTTGAACTCTACCGAGCACGTTCAATTCGGGAGAAATCACCACGGTTGACGGAAAGGCTTCGATGCCGAGGAGTTCCACCGCTCGCTCATTTTCGTCGGCGTCGAGGACGACCGGAACGAAGTACTCATTGACTCGAGCGATCACTTGCGGATCGGTGAAGGTTTCGTCCAGCAGTTTATGGCAATAGTGGCACCACGAGGCGGTGAACGTAATCAGAATCGGCTTGCCCGTTGCCTGAGACTCGGCCGCAGCCTTCTTCAGGTCGTTGCCCCACTTCAGCTCCGCCGCGATGCCGGCGTTGTGAAACATGACGACGATGACAAGGGCTGTCAGAATCGTGATTGCTTTTTGCCCGAACTTCATATCGCACCTGGCATTAGCGAGTGATCAAATGACGGCAGGATCCGGCAATCACCGGCTTTTCCGTCTTCCAACATTCACTATCGGCACAATCGGGGGGGCAGACTGTAACTCAGCAGACAGTCAAACTGTGGGATTCTCAACAACTCTGATTTCTGAACGGCGAATGGACACTAATTGACACCGATCTTTTCAGTTTTTGAGACTGAGCCCACTATCTGGCTCAAGATTGAACCATCCTCATTCTGACGTAAAGCCGAGAAGACGCAGCGGACGGCGAAAAATGACTTTGTGAGTCTTTGCGTTTCAGCGTCGTTGCATCAGCTCAACAATAAATCGACTCGCGCACGAAAAAAGCTGCTTCGTCGGAACGAAGCAGCCTTTAAGAGAACTCAGTGAATGACCTTGTCACTACTCGGTGATGATGTCACGGACTGTGCCGCCACCGGGGATCATCGGCAGGACGTGTTCCTGGTACGGGCAGATCATTTCGAGCAGGTACGGGCCGTCGTATTTGATCATTTCTTCGATTGCGGCTGGCAGGTCTGCTTTCTTATCGATTTGTCGAGCACCGACGCCCATGCTTTCGGCCATTTTTACGAAGTTCGGGAACGTCTCGCCAAAGGTTCCGTCGCCTTGTCCGACCGCCATTTTGTCGTCGATCGGGCCGAGGTACGTGTGAGCCCGGTTGCCTTCCATGAAGCGATCTTCCCATTGCATCACCATGCCCAGGTGCTGGTTGTTGAGCAGGAAGACTTTGACATTCAGCTTCTCGCAGAACAGCGTGGCGAGCTCCTGAATGTTCATCATGACGGAACCGTCGCCATCGATATCGATGACCAGAGCGTCCGGGTGAGCCGCCGCAACACCCATCGCTGCTGGCAGGCCGAAGCCCATCGTTCCCAGACCTGAGCTGCTGAGCCACCGCTTTGGCTTGCTGAACTTGTAGTACTGAGCCGCCCACATCTGATGCTGACCGACGCCGACCGCGACGTACGTGTCGAGGTCTTTCGTCTGCCGCCACAATTCCTGGATAGCTTCCTGCGGATAGATGAACTCGTCCGATTGCGTGTGCTTGAGCGGGAACTTTTCTTTCCAGTCGGCACACTGAGTGCGCCAATCGTCGATCTGCGGGCAGTCGTCTTCGGACAATGCAGCGTTCAGAGCGACGAGGAAATCTTTCACGTCGGCGACGATCGGAATGTGAGCTTCCTTGTTTTTGTGAATTTCCGAAGCGTCGATATCAACGTGGATGATCTTGCCGTGCAGAGCGAACTCGTCCAGCTTGCCGGTCACTCGGTCGTCGAACCGGACGCCCAGAGCCAGCAGCAGGTCGGCTTCGTCAATGGCTTTGTTGGCGTAGACAGTCCCGTGCATGCCGAGCATGTGCAAAGACTGCTCGTGATCGCCAGGAAACGCTCCAATACCCATGACGGTCGTCGTGACTGGGATACCTGTTTTCAGTGCGAAGGCGGTTAGTTCTTCGGAAGCGTCCGCGTTGATGACTCCACCGCCGACGTAGAGGATCGGCTTTTTCGCTCGACGAATAGCCGCGATCGATTGGCGAATCTGCTCGGGAGCCACCTTCCGTTGCATCGGTCGATAACCTGGCAGCTTCATGGCCGGGTCGTAGTCGATTTCGTCTTCCGGCATGGATGCAAGCTGGATGTTCTTCGGAAAATCGATCAGAACCGGGCCGGGTCGACCGCTTTTGGCGACGTAGTACGCTTCCTTCACGATGCGAGGAATTGACTCAAGCGCCTCTCGAACAGATGCCGGATCCGTGTGATCTTCAGCGGTGATCATGTAGTAGTGCTTGGTGACCGCCCGGCAGATCTCGACGATCGGCGTTTCCTGAAAGGCGTCGGTGCCGATGACTGCCTGCGGAACCTGCCCGGTGATTGCGATCAGCGGAACACTGTCCATCTTCGCGTCGGCGATCGAGGTCACAAGGTTGGTCGCTCCCGGACCACTTGTCGCCATGCACAGACCGACGTTGTCAGTCGTTCGCGAATGCCCCTGAGCTGCAAAACCGCCGCCCTGTTCATGTCGTGGCAGGATTGTTCGAATTCGGTCTTTTCGACGGGTCAACGCCTGATGAAGCGGCATGCTGGCTCCACCTGGGTAGGCAAAGATCATATCGCCACCGTTGCGTACCAGAGCTTCGATCAGAATATCGGCGCCGGTGATTGTTTTGGTACTCGTTGAACTTTGCTGAGCGGTCGACACTGTGCTGCTTCCTGAAATAACGGGGTGAGAACGAGCCGAGAAGTGTACCGCGACTACTGGACGGTCGCGAGTGTTGATTTCGGTCTGTGACGCCGGAAAGACGGCCCCGCGACCGGAGTTGGCCTCGACAAACGACTGACACGGTGGAAGTCTGTCAGGTTATGTCGATTTTCCCGGCGGATCTTATGGCTGAGTAATGGCGGCGGCTCTCGCGAAGGCACTATTCCCAAGCTTCGCGCTCTTGCGTGAATCTTCGCGTAAAATTTACTCTGAGAACAATTGGCGAACCTTGACCACCATACCGATTGTCCTGGACGGTTGCTGGTTCGCGGAGTTTCGACGAATTGCCGCTTGTTGTGGCGGCGTGGTGGCGACCGTAGACTACTGGCTCTGTCGGCGGAAGCCGTCATCCTCGGACACCACAAGACCTGCCCTACGGCAGCCCGTCCCGCCCCTATGCACACCCCATGACGAGAAGCAGCATGGATTCCAGCGATAACGAACAGATTTCATTTGAGACTCGGTGCGTTCATACCGGTGTGAACAAAGACTCGTCTTATAACAGCGTGATCACGCCGATTTATCCCAGCTCGACGTTCTACTGGGACGACCTCAACACGACGAAAGGGTACGACTACACGCGTAGTGGTAATCCGACTCGAACTGGCCTTGAAGAAAACATCGCGGCGCTGGAAGGTGGCATCCAATGCCGAGCGACCAGCACCGGCATGTCAGCCATCACGACCGTGCTGCATCTCTTTCAGCCAGGTGACCACATCATCGCCGGAGACGACATTTACGGTGGGACGTACCGCCTGTTTGCTGATGTCTTTACGAAGATGGGCATCGAATTCTCGTTCGTCAAAATGGGCGACGTGGCCAACGTGAAAGCAGCCGTTAAGCCAAACACAAAGTGTGTCTGGATCGAGACGCCCAGTAATCCGCTGTTGAATCTGGTCGACATCGAAGCCGTCGTCGCTGCCGCCAAAGAAGCAGGCGCGATAACCGTTGCTGATAACACGTTCCTTTCGCCATACCTGCAACGTCCGCTGGAAATGGGCGTCGATATCGTCGTTCACTCGACGACGAAGTACCTCAACGGGCATTCGGACGTTGTCGGTGGCTGTGTCGTTTCAAAATCAAAAGAGCACGCCGAGCGAGTTGCATACATCGTCAACGCGTTGGGGCTTGCCTGCTCGCCGTTCGATGCCTGGCTTGTCCTGCGAGGAGTCAAAACGCTTGGCCCTCGAATGGAAGCTCACCAGCGCGGGGCAATGGCTCTGGCTGAAATGCTGGACGCTCACGACGCTGTCGAACACGTTTACTTTCCCGGCCTGTCGTCGCATCCTCAGCACGAACTCGCGAAGAAACAGCAACGCGGTTTTGGGGCGATGATGAGTTTCGACGTCAAAGGGGGACGACCGGCTGCCGAGCACGTCTTCAAAACGGCGAAGCTGTTCTCACTGGCCGAGTCGCTTGGTGGAGTCGAGTCGCTCTTTGAATATCCGGAATCAATGAGTCACGCGTCGATGTCTCTGGAAGCGCGTCGTGAAGCGGGTATTACCGAAAAGACGATCCGTATCTCGGTCGGAATCGAAAGTCCGGAAGACATCGTCGCTGACATGAAGCACGCTCTGGATACAATCGGCTAGGCCGGCTCCTGGCTGAAAGTTGGAATTCTTCGTCATTTAGAAGGAATCGTCACTGTGAAACCTCGAGTGCTCACTGCATTGCCTGTTTACAACGAGGCGAAACATGTGGCTCATGTGCTGCGCGAGGTTCAGAAGTTCGCGGACAACGTCCTGGTCGTGAACGATGGATCCAGCGACGGGACTGATGACGTACTGATCAGTATTCCCGGGATCCGAGTGGTCACTCACGGAACGAATCAAGGTTACGGAGCCGCTCTAAGAACTGCTTTCTGCTACGCCGTTCGCAACGACTACGATGTCGTGGTGACGATTGACTGTGACGGGCAGCACGAACCGAGTCTCATTCCCGAGATGGCTGCAGCGGTTTATCCGGATGAAGGCGAACCGGTGGATATCGTGTCAGGCAGTCGGTATCTCAAATCGTTCGACGGTGACTCACCACCGCCTGAAGATCGACGACGCGTGAACGTCGAGGTGACTCGCTTTCTCAACGAAAAACTTAATCTGAATCTGACGGACACGTTCTGCGGTTTTAAAGCGTACCGCACGCACGCCCTGGAAAATCTTAAGATCACGGAACTCGGCTACGCGATGCCGCTCCAGCTTTGGGTGCAGGCCGTGCAACTGGGCATGCGGATTGTCGAGTTCCCCGTTCCGCTGATTTATCTCGACGAGGAACGCTCGTTCGGCGGTTCGCTCGATGATTCAGAACGGCGGCTCCAATACTATTACGAAGTAATGAACCGCGAGTTGCACGCTCCGAAGGGCGAGAAGGTTACGATCCACTCTGGCCCCACACTTTGCGATGAAACTGGCCATTATGAATAAGGGTTGCCAAACGCCGCGCCGGAATACCACTTGATCTAGTACTGTCGCGCCGACGCTTCTCTGTCTACATACCCCGTCGTTCAACGCTTCTTCAAATCTTCGACTGACCGATGGAACTTCTGGAACGCTCAGCCACGATGACCGGTCACGAAGAACCAGCCTGGGAACGAACCCGCATTCGCGTACCGCGTGAGAGCGGTACGTTCCTTATCCGACCGGAACCGGCGGTGATCGTCAGATGTGTCGATAAGCTTCGCGACAATTCTGAGTTGCCGGACGCGTCGGAGTGCCGCATCCTTGATTCAGCTCTGTCAGGTTTTCGAGCATCCGCTCGCAGCGAAGTCATTGCTGCTGCGTCTCGATGGACGTCGGAATTGCTCGGTCGAAGCATCAAAATTCCTGAGGCTGTTTCGCTGATCATGACTGGGCACCAGCCGGAACTGTTTCATCCGGGCGTCTTTGCCAAGAACTTTGCAACGTCTCAGCTGGCATCACGCAGTGGAAGCGTTGGTCTGAACCTGGTCGTTGACAACGACCTGATGGCGAGCACTCGAATTCGCGTCCCGGTTGGAGATCGCAAACGCCCGAGTTTTTCGACGATCGAGTTCGATACTTCAAGGGCACCGATCCCCTGGGAAGAAGCCTGTGTTGCCGATGTGAGTCTGCTCGAATCTTTTGCCGATCGAATTACTGAAACGATGGGATTCTGGAATGTCGAGCCTCTGATTTCAGACTTCTGGCCGAGCGTCGTCACCAAAGCACGAGAGAGTTTCCATAAAACTCAGAACGCTTCACTGACCGAATGTTTGACGGCTGGCCGAGCGTCGCTTGAACGCAAGTTGGGGCTTGGGAATCTGGAACTGCCGATCAGCCGACTGTGCGAAACCAACGCGTTTCGATCATTCGCCGTTCACATTCTGCTTCGAGCTGAAAGGTTTCGCCAGGCCTACAACCAGGTGCTCGGCGAGTATCGTCGCGTTAATCGAATTCGGAGTTCGTCACACCCGGTTCCGGAACTCGTTCTTCAAAACGGCTGGTGCGAAACGCCGTTCTGGATCTGGGGAGCCGATAACCCTCGCCGTGGCCGACTTTTTGTCAGGCTGGACGGCGAGGCTCTTAAGCTGGCGACCTCGCCCGATTCGTCGTCGATTGTGCACTCCTTAAACCTGCGTTCGAATGCTTCGTCAGATGCCGCCGCAGCAGCTTTGCAGCAGTTATCCGAAGCCGGCTTGCGGTTACGAACTCGAGCTTTGACGACAACGCTGTTCACGCGGCTTTGCCTGTGCGATCTCTTTGTGCATGGGATCGGCGGGGCAAAGTACGACGCCATGACTGACCGCATCGCGTCACGATTCTTTGGTGTGAAACTGCCTGACTACCTGACACTTTCCGCGACCACATGGTTGCCGATCGGCGAGCCACATTCGGTAACACCCGCTGATGTCTCACGGCTTCGACAAATGTTGCGAGAACTGCAACAGAACCCGCAGCGATATCTGGGGCCGGACTTGCCTGACGACGCTCAGCTGCTCGTTACGGAAAAAATCAATCTGATTGCTCAGCAGCATGCGGATGCCGGTTTGGCTTCGTCTGGTCAAAAGGCTTTCCGAGGTCAGAAACGATATCGCCGGTTTCCCGAAATCAATCGTCAGCTGGCACAGAGAACTGTGCCCCAGCGAAAGCTCATCCTGGAAGAACTCACGCAAATTGAGCAAAGTCTGGCTGCAAATAAGGTGCTGACCAGCCGCGAGTTTTCCTTCTGCCTTTATCCCGTAGAGTCGATCCAGACGATGATCAGCGGTCTTAAAGATCGATTGGCAAGGTGAGGGCTTTTTCCTTTGGTTGTGGTGTATACGCCCTTGCACACGCCTCTTAATGATTGTTGCGTGGGAGGCATTTCTCTGCATCGTAGATAAACTCTGAGCGTGGGAGGCGAATGTGAGATAAGTTTCAGCGTGGGCATTGACCCCCGATGAGCCGCTGAACTCTATGAAGCATAGCAAGGATTTCCATGGCTGGACTTTGGGAATTGATGGGTGGGGCAGGTTACACAGCGGCGGTCTTCGCCCTGGGACGCCTCTCTTCTGGCGTCAGTTGGTCGACGTTGTTCGAGTCTGAATCAAAGACTTTATGCACCTCGGCTTTGACCGACAGTTCTGGTCTCATTCGTGAGGGGCTCCTGTCAGAAATTCGGCAGGAATTGAGTACGCATTCCGCGTCAACTCAGCGGCTCACGGAAAAGCTGAACTCAGCCGACCATGACGTGATCAGCGATCAGGCGAGGGCGACTCGCACGGACAATTCGCAGTTCCAGAAATTTCTGGACGATCGATGTGCTGAGTTGGAGAAACTGTCCGGCAATCGCGGAAGTGCCGTGAAGAAACTGCTCGGAAATCTGGCCGGGCATCGAGAACGTGCCAGCGAGCTGGACAGCGTGCTGGAGAAATTCGAAGACCCCTCGCAGATTGAGTCAGCAATCCTGCCGCTGCGGGACTGCATCCGGGATCTTGAGGATCATAACAAACGTTTGCAGAGTGAACTCGAAAAAACTCGACAGGCAGTTGCGCAACAGTCCGAGAAACTGGAGCAGGCGAAAGAAGAAGCTCGCGTTGACGCGTTGACCGGCCTTGCGAATCGACGAGCGTTCGACGAACGAATCGAGCAGGCACATGCAGCCTTCACCGAAGAAGGTACATCATACGTCGTCGCGTTGCTTGACGTTGACCATTTCAAAAAGTTCAACGATGTGCATGGCCACGCGATTGGCGACAAAGTTCTGGAAGTTGTTGGAGAAGTGCTGCGTAGAACTCAGCGTGGTACCGACCATGTGGCTCGATACGGTGGAGAAGAGTTCGTTGTTTTGCTTGAGCGAATTCCTGGCCATCAGGCTAAATCTGTCGTGGACCGCCAACGCGGGCGAATCGGCAAATCAACACTGCGAGTCGATGGCAACGATCTGAGCATCACAGTCAGTGCTGGCGTGGCTGAAGTTCAGCCGGGAGAATCCATCAAATCTGTGTTGGAACGTGCTGACCAGGCACTTTATTCAGCGAAGGAAGCCGGTCGAAATCAAACCTGCTTCAATGATGGGGCAAAGGTTGTCGACATGGACAATCAGAATCTGCAAATAGAAGCATCTCTGGTCTGAGCTGCCAGGCGACATCGAACGAATCGGCGTGATTCCAACGAACGCTGGGAAGAATTTTTCTGAGTCAATCCGCGATTGCCGTTCCGTACAGATGACGTGAACTAAGTTGAGCAGAGAAATATTTGGTTGACGCAGCTCCGTGTCAACGCGTGGCTATGTTGACTTGCGTAAGGGATGCTGTGTCTGACTTCTGGGAATTTATCATCCGCGCCAGTGAGTCGGTGTTGCCGATTGAAAGCAATCGTGCATGGGGCGCGGTGTTGAGCCGCTTCGTTGGTCTGGGCAGCTTTACAGCGGCTGTCTTTTTTCTGGGATATATGACTGCTCGAGCTCGATTTGGCTCGCGGACGGAATCTCACGCTGACTCAGCGTCTGAAGAAATTGAGTCAGCGAAGGCGGCTCTGGCATGCGACAGGATCCTTGTCGAGATCAGACAGGAAATCGATTCCCATTCCGATTCGACTCGCCGCCTGGAAGAGCAACTCGACTCGACGGACCGTGACTTTATCTGTGATCAGGTGAAAGCGACGCGTGCTGAGAACGTTGAGTTTCAGCAATTTCTCGATGATCGATGCACACGACTTAAACGGCATTCAAAGATTCGTGGCGGCACTCTGAAAAAGTTTTTGAAAAGAGTGGCAGGCCACCGTCGGCGAGCCAGTGATCTGGACGTTGTCCTTGAAAGATTTGAGGACCGGGATCAGTTTGAATCAGCGATCTCTCCGCTGCGTAATTGCATTCGAGATTTGCAGGAGCATAACCGGCAGTTGCAGGAAGAACTCGATCAGACTCGCAAGGCCGTCGCTCAGCAGTCGCAGAAACTGGAGCAGGCTCAGGAAGAAGCCCGCGTTGACGCCTTGACGGGGCTGCCCAATCGTCGCGCATTCGACGAGAAGATCAAGGACCTGCACTCACTGTTTGAGCGAGGGAATTCGTCCTACGTTGTCGCCTTACTGGATATCGACCATTTCAAAAGTTTCAACGACAGGCACGGTCACGTTGTCGGCGACATGGTTCTCGGGTTCGTCGCGGACGTTCTGCGAGGCACACAACGCTGGACTGATCACGTTGCCCGTTATGGTGGCGAGGAATTCGTTGTCCTGCTTCCACGGATAACCGGTCACAAAGCGAAGTTCGTCATCGATCGTCATCGGGAAAAAATTGAACGCGCCTCACTGATGGTTGATCGGCAAAGTTTAAGCGTCACCGTGAGTGCTGGCGTCGCCGAAGTTCTACCGGGCGACACAATTCCAAAAGTACTCGCGCGAGCCGACGAAGCCCTCTATGCCGCGAAAGCTGCCGGTCGGAATCAGACGTGCCTTGAAGACGACGGCACCATCGTCGAAGTCAGCCAGCTTCGTCCGATGGATGTGGAGGCGGAACCTGGAGTTCCTGTCGCCTGATCGTCGCTCAGCAAAGCGGATGTTCTGGAAATCGGATCGAGTCGGCCTTTCGGTCAGGCGAGTTCGGGGATGTGATCGCCGTAGGAAATGTGAATCGGCCGGCCGGCCTGGTCGTTGAAGGTCTGGCGGTAGTCGATTCCCAGGTGGTGCAGAATCATCGAGCGGAAGTTCTGTGGAGTCAGTTCCCGCTTGATGGGATGCTCGCCTTTTGAGTTGGTCGCTCCAATGACCTGGCCCGTGCGCGTACCGCCGCCGGAGACCAGAATCGACATGGCGTGCGGCCAGTGGTCGCGTCCCCAGTTGATTTTTCCATCCCGGCTGCCGGGACGTTCGTTGCCTCGCGGCGTGCGACCGAACTCGCCGGTCACGACGACCATGACATCCTTGTCGAGCCCGCGTTCGTAGATGTCTTCGATCAGTGCCGTCACTCCCTGATCGACGCCGGGCAGACGTTCGCGCATCGCGGTGGGCAGGTCACCGTTCACAGCGTGGTCGTCCCAGTTGTAGACTTCTTTGCCACCGGGGATGCTGACGGTGACGAGGTTCACACCAGCTTCGACAAGTCTCCGAGCCAGCAACGCCTGCTGGGCCCAGCCCTTCCCGTAGCGTTCGCGGGTCGACTCTTTCTCAAGAGACAAATCAAAGGCGATGCGTGCTCGGTCGGTCGTCAGGATCTCGAACGCCTGCTGGTTAAAGCCGTCGAGCGATTCCATCACGCCGCGGTCGAGGTCGCCGCGAAGTCGATCGACGGTCGTCAGTAGTTCTTTGCGATTGCTCAGTCGCTGCCCGTCGATCGTTGCTTTAGCATTCTTGAGGCCTGCTTCACTGACGGTCGGCGGGCGGAAAACGTCGCTCCAGTACCCGGTGGCGGTTGTCGGCACGTAGCTGTAATGCGTTGCTCCCATTCCGCAGGCGACGGGCATGCCCCCGTGGCACTGGCCAAAGACTCGACTGACGACGGCTCCGAGTTCGGGGTGTACCGATTCGTGCTTCGACTCGTCCCAGTCCGGGTAGCCGCTCATCATGACGGGAATGCCATCGTTGTGGCCGGCGTAGTTATGCGAGCAGGATCGAATCAGCGAGAACCTGTCGGCGATCTTCGCGTGCATCGGCAGCAGTTCGCAGATATCCATGCCGGGGACATTGGTGTGTATCGGCGAAAACGGACCACGAATTTCTCGCGTCGCATTCGGTTTCAGATCGTACGTTTCGAGATGACTTGGTCCTCCATTCTGCCAGAGCAGGATTACAGATTTCGGCGACGGCGACGCTCGGTATTCAGATTCCGGTGCGGCCTGAGTCCGAAGACGCAGGTAGTCGGCCAGACTCAGCCCTCCGATGCCCAGAAATCCGGCACGCATGAAGTGACGACGATCGACTCCGTCGCATAGCCGATGACGATTGGTCAGCAATTCGAGCACGTTATTTATCCGAGGTCATAAGGTTGGAGCACGGAGTGGGCATTGCCCACCACTGTCATGATTGGTGGGCTGTGCCCACCTACGGATCTCGACCCGTCAGCTCAGTTCCGCAATCGGTTTACCAAACGGCAGGATCGGCAGCGGTCGACCGGCTGCATCGATGAATTCCGCTCGGTAGTCGATGCCGAGATGCTGATACATCGTCGCCAGTAGATCGTTAGGATCGAGCTTGTTGTCTTTGGCGTAGGCTCCGTTGGATGTTGTGGAGCCGATGACCTGTCCCATCCTCATGCCGCCACCCGAGACAAGTACGGACATTGATCCTGGCCAGTGGTCACGGCCCGGCTGAACAACTCCTGACCGAGTTCCCTTTTGAGGATTGATACGAGGCGTACGACCAAATTCGCCAGTGACCACGAGCATGACCTTCCTGTCGAGACCTCGCTGGTAAAGGTCGTCGATCAGTGCAGCGATGGCTCTGTCGAAAATCGGCAGTCGTGCTCGTGTATCGTCGAAAAGGTGTCCGTTGACGGCGTGTATGTCCCAGTTTCCGATGGCGTTTGGAACTTGCGGGTTCTGCATCTGCATCGTGACAAAGGTGACTCCGGCTTCGACCAGTCGACGAGCCAGCAATGCTCGCTGCCCCCACTTGTGACGACCGTACTTCTCGCGAGTCTTCGGATCTTCGCTGGAAATATCGAAGGCCTGTTTCGCGCGGTCGCTGGTGAGCAGGCTGATCGCTCGGTCGTTAAATTCGTCGATCGATGCCAGGGATCCGGAGCGGTCGATGTTGCGCTGCATGGCGTCGAAAGATTTCAGCAGCGCGACGCGATCATCCAATCGATCCTTCAGGCTGCCGGACATGCCGAGGTTAGGCACCGAAAAATTGTCATCGTTGGGATCTCGAGCGACGACAAATGGCAGTTCTGATTCACCCAGGTACGAGCTGCCACCGCCATAAACTCGGTTCGCGCTGCCGACATAGTTAGGAATGCCAACGTCGCGAGATTTTTTCATTCGGCTGACAATGGTACCGATTGTCGGAAACTGCGAGATCGGGTCGAGTGGTCGCAGCGGATCGCGTCCGGAAAGAAACCGTCCCGCTCCGCCAGCGTGATTGGCAAAGCCGTGTGAGATTGACCGGATGATTGTGAACTTGTCGGCGACCTTCGCGTGCTGAGGCAGCAACTCGCAGACGTCCATTCCGGGAACGTTCGATTTGATCGGAAGCATTTCTCCTCGATAATCGAGCGGAGCCTCTGGTTTTAAATCGTAGGTCTCCATGTGGCTGGGACCGCCCTGCAGCCAGATCAGGATTATCGAAGTGTCCTGTCCGGTTTCGTTCTTTGCCGCCGCTCGCAGACGAAGTACGTCGCTGAGTCCCAGTCCGCCAAGTGCCAGAAACCCGGCCTGGAGGAAACTGCGGCGTGATTGCGGACCGGGGCAGTATGTTTTTTGATGCGGCATGAATCTGATCCTGAACGCGGCGGGAAGGCGGGGATCGCTTTGTGATCGGAGGGATACTTCTGGGCGGGAATGAGGATGCATTGTCGCAAAGTTGACTCAGCGAATTCAACATCGGCATGCAGGTTGAAGTGTGGTGACAGAATCCAGCGGCAGCGATCTCTGTTCGCTTGAGCTGGCAAGTCGTGCTAATCTGGCCGCCTGAAAGAACCAGTTGACGGCGAGCAATTAGAAATTGCAGCAAGGTAATAGCCGATGTTTCGAGTGAGCGGAGAGAAAGCTTCTGGCGGCCACGATTTAACGAGACGCAGCTTTGTTGAGGCTGGCGTGCTGGGAGTTGGTGGTCTCTCACTTTCGCAGATGATGGCTCTGAAAAGCCAGGCTGCAAAGCTGAATGCAACCCGGCAATCATCAGTTGACACCAGCGTTATCCTGATCTGGATGAGTGGTGGGCCAGGGCATCATGAGACGTGGGATCCAAAACCGAACGCCGTCAGTCAATACCGTGGTCCGTTCGGAGCCATCTCGACCAGCGTCGGCGGAATTCAGTTCAGCGAGATGCTGCCCGAGCAGGCGAAGATTGCTGATCGGATTTCTGTGTTGAGAACCGTTCGGCATCGGTCTGGCGATCACACAAAGGGCAATCACTGGATGCTGACTGGTTTCGAAGGCCCTGACTTCAACAAGCCTGACAATAAAGTTCAGCGACGTCCCTCAATGGGATCGGTGGCGTCTGCACTGTGCGGTGCTCGGCAACCCGGATTGCCGGCGTACTCGGCGGCTCCTCATTTGAAGGGCGGCACCGACAACCTCTTTCATTATGCGACGTACCTTGGCGGCGCCCACAACCCGCTCGTCACGAATTCGGATCCGAACGGCGAAGTCTTCGGCGTGGCCGATCTGTCGTTGCAGTCCGGGTTGACCTTCGATCGGCTGAACGATCGGCGGTCACTGCTGAATTCGATCGACCAGTATCGTCGCCGAGCTGACGGCGGCATGATCGATATGAGCGATCAGCAGCAGTCGGCTTTCAACCTGCTGACCGGCTCGGTCGTCCGAGAAGCCTACGACATGACTCAGGAGCCGGACGGGCTTCGTGACGACTATGGTCGGCACACTTTCGGGCAAAGCGCGCTGCTTGCACGGCGTCTTGTCGAGCGTGGCGTTACTTTTGTGACAGTCAACACTCAGCCATGGGATCATCACGGCACGGCAAATCGACTCCCGACGGAGAAGGGAGCGAAGCAGCTCATTCCACCTGTCGACCGAGCGATCGCCGCTTTGATTCGAGACCTCGTCGACCGCGGTCTCTTCGAAAAGACCCTCGTCGTGGCGATGGGCGAATTCGGTCGCACTCCGAAGATGAATGATGCCGGCGGTCGCGATCACTGGGGGCACACCTTCAGCGTCATGATAAGCGGCGGCGCATTCCGAATGGGACAATCAATTGGCGTTTCCGACGCTCAAGGCGCCTACGTTGCCGAGCGGCCACTGAGTCCCGAAGACGTCGCCGCGACGGTTTATCATCACCTCGGTATCGACGCCCGTAACACCGCCATCCCTGACCGAGCCGGTCGGCCCCGCTATCTCGTCGAACACGGCGAACCCATCCGCGAACTTCTGTAGTCCTTCACCAGGATTCGGAAGCGATCCTATTCGGTTTCTGGTGACGCTCTACACTGAGCACACGATGGGCCATTCCAGTGAGTCAACCGACACTGTCTGCTCGACTTGTCAATCTGGTGAGATCGATCAATTGTCTTTGAGTTCGAATCTGATTTCTTTGTTTCCGGCAGTCGTGATTTCGGCACCAAGTTGTGAGCTGTCTGTTTTCGTATACTTCTCTGGAATGTGATGTTTAATTTTTCCGCGAGCCGATAGCGGTGGTTCCTTTCCGTAGTTTGGTGATTCGGTGTCGGCGTACGAGGTGTCTTCACCTTCAACGGTTACTTTCGCAACGGAAGCGACAAACTTTGCAGCAATAGCTCCATCGCCGGCCTTGTAAGTTGACAGAGTGAATTTCCCTTTCGCATCTGTTCTGGCAGTGGCTCCCGGTTTTCCTGGCGTCAGGCATTCGAAGATGACAATCGCGCCTTCGACCGGCTGGTCGTTGTAAAGCACGACGCCTGACGCAGGATAGGTGCTCTCACGATTGGCAGCACCAGCCCCGTCTCCACCGCCACAACCGGACAATGCAAATGCGGCGAGCATACTCGCGCCGAAAAGACTGAAATACGGCGAATGGCGAATCATCTGCGAACTCCTTGTACTCCGTTGTGATTGAAGTCTGTCACTCTGAACGAGATCACAACGGCTGTTTCAATTGCAACTGGCCCGATTGGGGCAACGTGAGTCGGAAAATGGAAATGACAATCGCCTCGGTTGAACCCGGAAATTCGACCGAGGCTCTGTTGTCTACGGCAGGTTAGAAGTCATTGAGAGACTCTGAGGAAGATCGCGTTCCAAGTGCTCCCCAGATTCCATAAGGACTGGGAGTCATGACGCGGCCTGGCGTGATGGTTGTCAGGCTGCCCGTATCGATATTCTGGCTGATGAATCGGACGCTTCCGTCCAGCAGCAAGCCATGCGCACCACCGGTGTGAGCACTTGATGCCGAGTAGATCGCATTGTTGGGATCTTCAGCGTTGGTACCACTGACACAACTTGGTGAATTCGGTGGAAGAATCGTCTGGAATCCAGTGAAGGCAGGCCGCCCGTCGAGCCATCGGTCCCCTCTCATTCGGTCTCCATCGGAGCCTGTAACAAATCGCTCTGGATCCGATGGATCGACGCTTGCCAGACAGACAGACGGAATAATGTTTGGATCGACACCAATCCCTGAGCTCTTCAGAACCTGGCCAGGAACTTCGAGGTTGTCTCCGCCGTAGGCGAGGGACTTTCTGATTTCTGCCATCGCGATCGTGTTGCTTGTTCCGTCTGTGATGTCCTTTTCTGAGAAGGCGGTCGTTCCGCAGAAAACTCCTCGACAGCGTTCAATTTCCCGGTTTTCAAGTTCAGTACCGCGATCGCCATGATTAAAGGCGTAGCTGGTCTTGCCGCGGTCACGGTTGTGAAGAACATCAGATGGACAATTCACAGCAGGCAGGTCCACGTCGTGCCACGTTCTGGCCGTCCATGGGGTCGCCCCCTGGTTATCGCCAGGGCCCGAAACGATCTCGTCAAAAAGCGGCGTCTGATCGATATACGGCAGCATTCCAAAATACGGACTCAATCGACCGCCGTTATTGTTTGTCCCCGTTGTTGTTCCGGTAAGTCCGGGAGGGTAAACGCTGAAAACATCGTGATAGTTCTGCATTCCAAGTCCCAGCTGTTTTAACTGGTTCTTGCAGGTTGATCGACGTGCCGCTTCTCGTGCCTGCTGGACAGCAGGCAGCAACAGAGCCACAAGAATGGCGATAATGGCGATGACGACCAGAAGTTCAATCAGGGTGAATCCACGTTTTGAGGTCGGTAGTTGAGTTTTCATTTGCGGAGGAACTCCAGGGAAACGGGGGCGGAAGCTGAAACGGATCAGGATGAAACAGAACGGGAGCGTATAAACTCCACTCAAGGGCGAAAAAGAAGGGGCGGATGTCGCACGCCCAGTAGTTCTGGTCGATTTCCTGCTGGAAATACGACAGCAGCGGCAATTCAAATCGCCAGCAAGCGTGTGCGGAAATACGCCTCTGGATTTATTACTCCATCAGTTCGCCTCTGAGCCGGGAATGCTCAACAATTGAGGGTAAGAACTGACTTGCCACTTTAGGTTGGCACGCCTGGCGACTCATGAAAGCCACATTGCTGCCTGTCAACATCTCCTTGGTCTGAACCTGTGGTAGTCAGTACCACAGCAACAGATCAGGAACTGAAAACTAAAATAAAATTCCACCAGACATAGTTCGAAATTTCGACAGATTAGTTTTGACGACCGAATGACGGTCTCCGAAGCCTGGTTGATGGCAATTCGAGCAACCTGTGCCATCCGGCAGAGCCTGCAGGAATCTGCCATTGTCCGAGCGACGGACTGCCGAACTGAACGGCAATTTTTAAAACGTCCGGGGCGTCGATGAGTTTCTCAGTAGTGGTTGATCGTCTGGCGGTATCGGGTTGCCGCATCTTCCGGGGTGGTGATGTTGATCCACGACCCGGTCGAGATTTCAAAGCCAGCAATGCCGGTCAGTCGAGGGGTGATGGTCAGGTGCCAGTGGCAGGCAGGGCTTCGCGCGTCGCGCGGCGGGGCGGTGTGCAGCTCCAGGTTGAAAGGAGCTGCAGGGAAGACTTCGTTGAGTGATTGCAGCGACTTTCTCAGGAGTTGGGCGAGAGCTGTCAGTTCCGAGCCAGTTGCTGATTCGAAGCCAGAGGCAGAGGCTCTGGGGGAAATCTCCATCTGACCGGAGAATCGGCTCGCGAACGGGCAGTGCAGAATGAACTGGTCGGTAGTGGCGACGATTCGTGATCCGTCAGCCAGTTCTTGGTCGAGCATTTCGGCCCGGATGCTGTTGCCCGTTTCTTCGAAATATTTCTGCCCGGCGGCGAGTTCGGCTTCCATCCTCGGGGGGACGAACGACGTTGCGAGCAGTTGCGAATGGACGTGTTCGAGTGATGCTCCAGCGGCGGCGCCTTCATTTTTGAAGATCATCGTGTGGGCGACGTGCTTGTCCGCGCTGACAATCGTGAGGCGGTCCCGCCAGGCTCGCAGAACTCGGGAGATTTGATCGACAGGCAGGTCGCGCATCGCCCGCTCGTGGGAGGGGCTTTCGACGATGACTTCGTGGTAGCCGACGGCGGCGGTTTGCTCGAAGAACTTTGAAGCTGGGACGACCTGCATTGCCAGGCCGACCGCCGGGTAACGGTTGGGGATGATGCGGACGGCCCAGTCTTCGGAGTCGTCGGGGCCTGCAATTGTCAGAACGGAGTCCGGAGTTTCAGACTCGTTGCCCAGACAGAACGGGCAGACATCCAGCGAGGTAACGTGTGTGTTTTCTTCGCGACCGTTTTCTTTGTGGTCGAACGGCCGTGCCGCCCGGTCGGGAGCGATGATTACCCACTCGCCAGTAATCGGATCCTTCCGAAGTTCTGCCATGAGCTACGTCTGTTTCGTTTTAGGATGAGCGTTGATCGCGAACCTGGAGATGTCAGCGTTGAGGCTTCAGGTAGCCGAGTGATTCCAGAAACGAATCCATTTGCACGAGCGTTTTGTGATAGTTGCGGTTTGCTTTCGCGCGAGCTTCGCCTTTGCCGCGACCAGCGTTGAAGAAACCGTGAATTTGATCTTTGTAAGGAACCAGTTCGCAACGATTTCCCGCGGTGGTCATTCGTCTGGCGAATTCTTCGACGCTGGCAAACAGAACGGTTGGATCAGCCGTGCCGTGAAAAATGATCGATGGTGGCAGGTCTTTCCGGACGTGATTGATTGGTGCGATTTCTTCCGGGCGGCCCTGCGTTCGCTCTCTGATGTCGTCGAGCTTTTCTTCGGGGACGAGCTTCAGACCATCGACTTGACTCAGTGCGACGGCCGGGTTGAACAGGACCATCGCGTTTGGTGCGGAGCTAATGGAAGCATCTTCGGAATCTTGTTCGAAGCCGTTGATGAGGGCTGTGGCGGCGGCGAGATGCCCGCCGGCTGACCCTCCACCGGCGGCGATTCTGTCCGGATCGATGCCCAGGCGTTTCGCGTTTTGTCGGACCCAGCGAATCGCTGACTTGGCATCTTCAACACAGTCCTGAGGCCAGGCGTCCTGTCGACTCTTGACTCGGTAGTCGACAGAAATCGCCACCATACCTCGTTCGGCGAGGTGCCGGCAGTGGGGCAGAAATTGCCCCGGAGTGCCGCTTTTCCAGCCGCCGCCGAAGAAGAAAACAATCGCCGGACTCTGGTCTGAACGGTCGTGCCCTTTCGGTTCGAAGATGTACGCGTTGAGCGAAACGTCGCCCACGCGTTTGTAGATTTCGATCCGCGAACCAGGCATGTCCGGTGGATACTTCCAGCTTGTCACAGGCTCCACTGGATCGTCTGGCTCGGCTGCGAAAGCAACGTCAGACGGCATCAACAGCCAGGCCACAGACAGGATTAGAACTGAAAGCAATGCTCGGCGATCGTATGAAGACATTGTAATTCTCCCGACTCGTCATGAGTGCGTGTCGAGGGTCGACTCGCGTGATGGGAGAATGTAGCGGCAGCGGCAGCTGGCTTGAAACTCAGTTCGTCATGTCAGTTAGCCATGACTGAGAGCAGGTTGCTGAAGTTGTCCGTCCAGAGAATTGTCCTGTCGTCGAGTGGCGACGTTGTAGTCTGGCCGAAATTGATTTTTCGCAGTGCTTCTTCAGAACGTGACAGCAATACCCAGTGAGCGACGCTGGTTCCCATGTCGGAATTGTTTGTCGAGATGGCGGATACGGCGGCGAGGCTGAGTGCTCCAGCGAGCCCGTTGCAGACCGGTTGCAGGTCGACATGTCGATTCGTGATATGGATCGCCAGGATCCCGTCCTGGTTGAGATGCTTCATGTAGAGGTCGCCGCACTCTTTGGTGAGCAGGTGAGTGGGAATGGCGTCGCCGGAAAATGCGTCGAGGACCAGCACGTCGAAACGCTGCGGTTCTTCCCGCTCCAATGCGATGCGGCCATCGGCGATGACCGTTTCCAGTGCTCCTTCAGCTTCGGTCAGGTAGGTAAAGAATTCTCTGGCCATGTCGACGACCGTCGGATTGATTTCGTACATCCGGTAGTAATCGCCCGGCCTTGAATACGCGGCGAGCGTACCCGTTCCCAGGCCGATCAATCCGACTCGCATCGGCTTGTCAGGCATATGCTGTTTCAGGACCAGCCCACAGCCGGATTCATACCCGTAGTACGACGTCGGCAGCTTCCGTCTTTCGGCGTCGCGGAACTGGTGCCCGTGCCGAATCTGTCCGTGCTTCAGAATGTACGAATCACGAAAACCTTCGACTCGCAATGAACCGTAGAAATTGCGTGCCACGGAGATTGAGTTTTTCGTGATACGGTTTGCGTGAGCGTTCAGAGTCCAGCCAAGGATGACAACTCCGGCGATCATGGTTGCCCACGCGGCAGGTCGGCGGCCTCGATAGAGCGGCGACGATTCATCTCGATAAATCACGGCGAGCAACAACAGACAGCCGGTCACTATGCCGATATGCAACTCAAGCAGAGTGTCGAACACGATCGGGGCAATCATTCCGACGAAGAGTCCGCCCAACGCTCCACCGGCAGAAATTGAGAGATAGAAGACGGTCAGATATTTCGGGTCCGGTTTGAGTCGAACGAGTTCGCCATGACAGACCATGCAGCTGCAGAACAGCATGCCGAAAAAGATCGCTGCCTGGACGGCGATCCACGGAATCGTGTGCCACGCCATGACCGCGTCCCACAGCAGAAAACACGACGCGGCTGCGAAAATGCCGAGCGAAATTCCAAACGTCTGGCGGTTGTACCAGTCGTCGCTTTCAAAGCACAGGATGAAACTCAGCAGGTAAAGCGACAGCGGCAGCACCCAGAGAAAGGGCACCGATGCGATGTCGGCGCAGACCTGGTTCGTTGTGGCAAGCAGCAATGTCGACGGTACAGCGGCCAGCGCGAACCACAGTGAAATCTGTAAGCCGGTCGGACGTCGTGATCCATTGATGTTGCCTGACGCAGAATCAGGATCGTTGTCGCCAGAGAAAACTTTGAGCTCTGCGACCGAACTGCGTCTTGCCATCACGACTGCGCACGCCGCGCAGATTGCCGCAAATACGACAAACGTGCCGGACCACAGGTGCGCCTGAATCTGTGTGGTGAAGCCCGGCTCGAAGACGAAAGGGTAAGTCAGTAACGCGAGCAGTGAGCCGAAGTTCGACAGCGCATAGAGTCGGTAAGGGGATTGCCCAGGGACTGCTTGCAGAAACCAGCCCTGCAGCAACGGCCCCGTTGCGGAGAGGATGAAATAGGGCAGCCCCACCGTTGCGGCCAGCAGTGTCATGATGCGGATGGCTGGGTTTGTCGCGCCGTCGGGTTTCCAGGATTCGTCCGGTGCGATGGGCAGGAACACCAGCGCCGCAGCGAGCAATGCGATGTGCGTGATCGCCTGCCATTTCGGAGACAGTCGGGCGACAAGCAAATGCGCGTAAACGTAGCCACCAAAGAGCGTGATCTGGAAAAACAGCATGCAGGTGGTCCAGACGGCCGGTGAGCCTCCAAACCACGGCAGGATGTACTTACTGATAAGTGGTTGAACCTGGAAAAGCAGGAAGGCGCTCGTAAAAACGGTCAGAAGAAACAGAACGAAAACTGCGGGACGTTTCTGTTTATTCATAGCAGCGGATCCTCAATCACACATTCGACGCTTTCGGAAGCCTGTCGAACAATCCTCAGAATGAGGACGATCTGCAGGACGAAATCTGCGCACAGACTGGTGTTCCTGACCTCGTAGCGATCCTTGTGCCAGATCGCTTCGAACGAGGCTGATCGACACCGAAACACCTACGCTCAACAGGACGAGGCTGTGATTTTCCACTGGCATGACAACTCACAGCCTTGGCGGGATGATCGGTCTGCTGAACGAGGTCTCACAACCGTTACGAGGTGTCAAACACGGTTGCCGCTGTCACGATGGGGTGCGCTGGCAGCGCGTCTTTAGTCCAATGACTGCAACAGTAGTGTTCAGCATTCTCGACAGCCGGTTGACTGCAAGGACAACTCGTCGTGCCGGACTGGTCGTTCAACATCATGGTGCGATTTCAAACGTCATTGTCGAAAATTTCGAATGTGCAGATCAGTACCGCTGCGGAGGCCTGACACGTCAGGCATTTGCCGCCAAACAGACGACGGATATGGACGGAGTTTGACCGCCACTTTCCGTGAGCTATATGCCATGCAGGTGGATCCTCGACTGCACGACGTGGCTGCGTTCGTCGTGCATGCGGACGTTGTCGATTTGGAAGTCCGCTGCCAGAACGTGGCGGCTTCTCAGGAGTTTTCTTCCATGTTTGCTTCTCCAGTCAATCAGTCGACCGAGGTTTCGGCAACCGTTGATGACGAACAGGCTCCAACAGCGGAGATGCTGACTGTTGAGTTTTCAGGGACTGAACACGAGCCGATTCTATTGTCGCCAGGCAAGTGGAATGTCGGTTCAGGAATTGCCAATCAAATTGTGCTGGATCATGACGATATCGCTGCTCGCCAGTTCCTGATCGTTGTGACGGAACACCGCTCGGTGATTCGAGATTGGTCGGCGAAGGCATTTTTGAATGGCAAAATGTTCGACAATGCCGTGCTGAATGATGGTGACGCTGTTGAAATTGCGAATGTCCGAATGTCGTTTCGGCTGGCGAAATCGCAGGATCTGATCTCTCAACTCCCATATGTCGCTGCCGCTCGTTGTCATGAAGAAGCTGGCATGACAGCTGATACTGATAATGAAACTGCCCGTTCAGAAACGCAGAATTCTGCACTCGTTACCGCTGATGGGATGCTCGCGTTTGACGACGGTGCCGATCGGTTAGACGAGTTAATCAGCAGGGTTGAGTCGTCCTGGGATCCTGATTCACCGGAAACTGCGAGCATCGACCATGATGCCGGCGATCTGCAAATCGAATCGCTGAATGCTCTGTCAAAGATTCAACTTGAGGCACCCCAATCAAATACTGCTGCAAATACCGTGGCTCTTCAGACTGTTGGTCAGTCTCTGGAGTTGCAGGCATCCGGTGTGGATGAAGAGTTGCGCCAGTTAGAAGAGTTGCGAGCGGCTGTGCAGATTGAACGTGAGCAACTTCTTGCGAAACGCGAGTTGTTCATTCGAGAGACGCAGCAGATCGAATCTCAGCTTGCAGAAGCCCGGCGGAGAAACGAATTCCATTCGGCGGTTGACCACGGGGTGGGATTCGATGATGACGGAGTCGAGGACTCGGCACTGTATTCAGGTGAATTCGGGGTGTGCACAAACGGAGAGGCGATAACTCTTGCGGCCGAGCGAGAGAAGCTTCGTCACTATCTGGACGAGTTTGAATCGGTCGACGCGGAGTGTGGGCAACTTGAGGAAGTGGAAGTCGCCATTGGGGCTGCTCGGGCTGTGACCGATTACAGTGTGATGAACGCGCTGAGGTCGCGCGAAGATGCTGTGAAGCAAATGGATGACCTGGTTCTTGCGGCGACAGGAGAACGTTCGAACCAGTCGGCACTGGCGTTGAACTCGTCGTTTGGCTCCGTCACGAATGACAGAACAAGCGAAAACTCAGGATGCTCTGGAAACTCAGCGTCGCTGGTGGGGGGCGAACCTGAATTTGCGGGGGACAGTGGCGAACAAGGTCGCGTAGAAGTGTCGGTCGAGTGTGATGATGTCCTGAAACTTGAAGTCTGCGATTTTGAAACCTCGATAGATCAACTAGGCGCATTGATCAACGAAGTCGAGCCGGAAACGGTTCTGGCAGGTGAACAAAATGGCGAGTCGGACACGTACGAACCAGAATCGTTGAGCGACGACTCTGCCGCAGAAGTTACGCAGGAGCTGGACGAGTCAGAGTGGGAAGACTCACCAGTGCCTGAAGATGCCGGGACGGATGAGTCTACGGACGAATTTGACTTATCCGCGCTGACATCGAGAATCAAGGAAGAGTCTGACGGCCTGCTGGCGGAGCCAGGGCGAATACCGCAAGTTGAGTTTGAAAACTTTGACAGCAGTGCTCCGTCCTTCGAATTCGATCGCGTCGAAGCTGAAGCTGGCACGCACGGAATTATTGAGTCGGACTTGCCCGAGTCGGACGACGACGAGTCGTTCACTCTGCAAAGTTCGGCTGTTGGCGGGATCAATGAATTCGAGCGGGAGCCGGTTGCTGAACCCGCGGACGAAGCTTCCTTTGCAGATCATTCCTTTGTGGCTGAGCCGGAAGTGAGTGAGAGCCTGTTGCCAAATCTCGATGCCAGTAGCGGCAACACGGAATTCGATAACGAAGTTACTGCTCCGGAATTCTGCCAGCTGGATGAAGAACGCCCATCCTGGTTCGACTCGAAGCTTATGACCGAAGCTGATTCAGTCGTCGAGGACAAAGCCGACGATGTTGAATTGACGGTCGACGACGCTGCGACGGAAGACGGAGCAAACGCCAGTGTCGACGCGTCCGCCACTGATCTGCGAAAGAAACTTGCAGAGATGTTTGATCTGCCAACGCTGTCCTCGCCGGTGAGCTTCGGCCCGTCAGACAGATCGTTTGAGGCGAGCATCCAGCAGAGTCCAGAAGAAGTCCCGGTTGACGAGTCGGCGGAAGTCCGTAGCGATGCAGCTGAAATGTCCTGGCCGGAGAAAGTCCACACCGCCGAGTGTTCGGAATCAGACTCGATTATGAGTCTTGATCCGACGACTGCCGCCGATACCGATTCGGGGGCGAAATTTGGATCTGAGACTCTGGACGAACATCCTTCGATAGTGCCTGACGAAGAAGAGCCTGCAAAGGCGACTGCATCGTCGTTTGAGCCGGCAGAGCAGGACGACGCGGAAGATTCGATCAGTGCTTACATGGAAAGGCTGCTGGCGAGGAATCGACAGGTTACGGGTGGCAACTCAGTATCGACCGGAACCGGCAATAAGGTTCCGGCCGCACCAGCGACTGCCGTTTCGAAGAAGGACTCGGCCTCACCTGAGATCCGTGTCGAAGCAGCCGCTGTTCCCGGCAGCAAGTCCGAAAGATGGCTCGAAGAATCGCCACGACACCGTCAGAATCGTGACCAGGTACGGGCGGAGGTCCAGGTGCTCCGCCAGATTGCCAATCAGTCGGCCAGGTCGGCAGTGGCGACGGCAAGTCGACGTGATGTCAGGCGACAGATCATGGTCAAGACGACCGCTTCGATCCTGGCGTTAGGCTCTGGCGTGGCAGCATTGCTGCTTGACGTGTCGATGTTGTTCGGACTGGTTGTCCTTGGAATCGGATTGCTCTTCTCGCTCGATCTGACTCTGACAATCTTCCGAAACTGGAGGCAGCTACGAGACCTCAAGAAAGCTGCGGCGACACTGAAAGGCGAAGATTGCCGGAGTAACGTTGAGTCTTCGGCTGAGTCGGCGTAGCGCGGCTGCTGCTTAAAATCCCCAACCGGCGATGCCGGGTTACCGGCTGGCGATGGCGGCTTTGAGCTGGTCCAGGCTGGCACTCATTGAAGACAGTTCGGTGACGGTCAGCGACTGATTTCCGTACCGCACTCGATAAAACGTCGTCGCAATGTTGCTGGGTAGTTGAGCTAACTCAGCCGGCGACAATCTGCTGGCGAGTTGATTCTGCACGTCCGTGGCAAACTCAAGTGCCGTCTGCGAGGGACGCTTCACCAGGCCATGCTTCGCGAGGATTGATAGAAAGCGTTCGTAGAATTCGATACGAATTCGGTCCTCGCTGACGAACAGTCTGAGCAGCACGATTCGAATCTGCCGAATCAACCAGCGGATCAATCCGGCATCCTGCGGTCCGTACCTGCGCCAGAGGATTCTGAAGCCGAAAATCAGGATCATCAGGATCGCGGTCCCGATAAACGTTTCGATACTGAACCATTTTTTGGGGTCGGACAGGAACTCGGTCAACTTACTGCCTTTATCGCCGAGCGGTGACGATGCTGTCCTGGTTATGGCCTTCAGAGCGTCTCCAAGTGGCGCGTAGATCATGCTTTTCTGTTCGTCGATTGTGAGGCGAACGATTCGTTGCTCCCAGAAGCCCGCGAGTAATCCCTGAAGATTGGCAAGGATGCTTTGTTCCGCTCCAATCTCGGCGACGCTTTCGGCACGTTCGAATGGTGTCGGGTCGAACGTCTTCCATCGCCCGTCAACCCACGCTTCAACCCATGCGTGCGCGTGCCGTCCTTCTACAACGAACGCGCCCGAGAACCCGCTCAGTTGACCACCTTTAAAGCCACTGACCAGTCGCGACGGGATGTCGACGGCTCGAAGCATCAAAGCCATTGCGGTAGCGGAATATTCGCAATGCCCCTGTTTTCGATTAAAGAGAAAATCTTCAACCGGATCGATCGCGGGATCGATGATCTCATTGTTGAGCGAGTACTTGTACCCGCCAGCGCTTTGCAGATGCTGCTCGATCTTCTGAGCGATGCGAACGTCCGGTGCGACCGACGACGTCTCAAACGGACTGACTGTCTCGGCGATCTGTCTGGAAAGTTGAATCAGTCGATCCAGTCCAGCAGGCAGTTTCAACAGCTCGGGCATCACCGTCTGGCGGGCACGGTATGCCGGTCCGCTGCGAGGTTCGTAAATGTAGGGGCGGTTTGATTTCTCTCGTGGCGTCCCGGCAAAGAGTATGTACTCGAGTTTTTTTCTTTGGCTCGTGTCTTCGTCGCGGCGGAAGAGAATCGATGTGACGACGTCTATTGCTGGCTGAATGTGTTCTTCATTGCCGAACTCGGTTGCAAAGACCGGATGCATACCAAATAGAGTTTTGCTTGAACCGTCATGCACGATGTAGTGCTGGCGGATAAGTCGATCGTTGATTCGCCTTGGCGGAACGAGTTCTGTCACATCCTGGCTTGCATCCAGAACATGCCATCGACCGTTTTCGTAACGCCCCATGACCGAACCACGGAACAGCGGCTCTTCGTAACCCAGTTCGCGTGCGACTTCTTCGACATCCAGCGACTTCATCGATTTCGCATTGAAGAATCGGACCTCAAGCACTCGTTCGTTGCTTTCGAGAATCTGGCCGATTTCGCCGAGTTGGACCTCGTTGGTAAACCCTGTGACTTTCCGAAAGCCTGGAGCTACTCGGTCGTCGAAGTCGTATTCTTTGCCCACCCACAAACGCGGTATCAGAACAAAGAAGACCACGCCGACGCTGATCGACAGGATGGATGTCGCGACAACGCCGAGCACGAAACGGCGGTTAACCCATTGCTCGTCAGGATCCAGTTGAATGGCGCCACGGACTTCGTCTGGCTGTCGGAACTGGAAACTGTTGCCAGCGGAGTGGCTTTGCGATGGCGGGGCAGAAAGCGCGGCTGTCGATGCCTGCCCTGCCACTTCAAAGCCGTAGTGTGCCTGGTAGAGCGAAAAAACGGACAACGTCCACAGCGACAGAAACACGTAAAACAGCAGCATGACTCCGAAGAACGGATCGTGAGAAAGAATCGCGCCGACAGCGACCTGCATGACTCCCAGCGCCATCAGCCACCAGTACTGGCGACCGTGTTTGTCCTGAAAGAGAGCGATCCATACCAGGTAGGACAGCAGGTGCGCTCCAGATAGCAGTCGACCTTCCGCCGCAAATCCAGCCTCGCTGAAACCGGCGACAAGTAATTCTGTCGCGGCGACCAGAAACGCGACGACCCCGAGGATGTTCGCCCAGAATGTCCTGATCCGAATCCGTTGTTCACGCTCGTTAAAGAAGTACGCCAGAATGGCCAGTGGCAGAGTCAGACCGCTGGGAAACGGAATCTCTTCCGCGAATGCAATCATTCCGCCAGACAAGGCCGTCAGTGCGTAGATGCTGATCAGGAAAGGCCGATTCATACTGAGGCGACCTCCGCATTTGTGGATGATATCGACTCGTTATGGGGCGGTGGCTTCGTGCTGGAGTCTGCCAGTGTGAACCACTGGCTGAGTTCTTCCTGGTTGGCCCGGACGATTTCCAGGTTCGGCAGGCCATCGTTCCCCAACAGTTTCGTGAGGTCTGTATCGTCGTCTCGAGTGGTGACAAGCACGCAGCGAACGAGCGAATTCATGGATTGAGCTGCTTCTGTCACGGCTTGGGCAAGTCCATCGGCCGGTCCGCCTTCTGCCAGAGCGAGTGTGTCCAGCAGCGATTCAACGGCCTGACCAACCGTCGTGTACCGGAGGGTCGTCGACTTTTGACCGCAGATCGACAGCACCTGTTCGACGCCACGGGTCTGCCGCAGATGGTCCAGACAGATAGTTGCAGTGAAGCTGACCGCGAGTTCGACCCGTTCCGTGTCGGTTTCGGAAGGGCGCGGGGGTTGCCACAGATCAAGCAGTATGATCAGCCCTTGATCGCGGCTCTGGTGGAATTCCTGAACCATTAGCTCGTTCATTCTCGCGGAAGTTCTCCAGTGAACTTCACGAGGGCTGTCGCCAGGACGGAAGTTCCGTAAATGATGAAACTCGTCATCGAACATTCCCTTCCGGGTCTGTTGCCGCTCGATCATCTCGGCAGCCAGTTGAGACTCTCGATACCAGCGCGAGCTGAGTGTGCCAATTGGCGGATAGACGAGCATCTCGCCGTGTTTGTCCGTGATAAAGCCGCGTTCTACCAGTCCGAGAGGAAACCGTGTTGAGACTTCGAGCGGGCCAAACAGATACCGGCCGCGGCGGTTTAACCGAAGCTGGTAGCAGGCTGTTCGTTCGGCGCCGGGCTTCACGCTGGCAAACAGAACAGTCGGCTCCAGACCGACCTCGGTGGACGAGCCCAGCAATCCTCCGTCACTGGAACGACCGACGCGATCGCGAATGACCATCAACCAGGATGAGAACCAGAGTTTTCGATTCTGAAGCGTCACCTCAACCGAAATTGTTTCTCCAGACATCGCACGAGGGGGAACGATGCGGCCCACGTAATTTCGCCGGAGCAGCGAGAACGTGACCCACCCATTTACGATGAACGGTCCGGCCATGATCGAAAAGACGAGCATCAGCATGTTCGACCGACCGATCAGCGATGCGACAAAGGCGACGATCATGATCAACAGGTACATCATGCCCTCACGGGGAAGCATGACTCGGTTGCGGTTGAGTCGGCTGACTTTCGATCCGGCACGAGCAAACCGGCCAGCCACAAGACGGATGCCCCACAGAATCAGGATGATGCCGATCAGGCGACCGATCACCCAGACGTAGAGGCTCCATTCGGCGGCGCGTTCGGCGAGTTGTGCAGTCGTGTAGAACATTCCTGCGCCCGCGAACAGGCTGAGAATGCCCAGCAACGGCATTGGCCGCGAGTGCGAAGAAGGATGTTTTGGGGACATGCAGAGACGCGCTGTCTGAAGTGATCGAAGTCCGACGGGAACCGCCGAAGCTGTTGAGGATCACCACAGAATGATGCCTGAGTCAGGCATCCGCAAGCTCTCTCCTGAGCCAGCACCGGCAGTTACTGGTTGAGACGCCACAGGCGTTATTGCGAAGCGAAAGCTTATCTGTTGTTCTCGCCACCGTTCTGATTGTTGTTGTCGCCGTTTTGCGGCTGACCTTTGGCGTTCTGATTCTTCGGCTGTTGAGGCGGCCTGGGCGCGAGCATGCCCTGCAATTTTTTCTGCAGTTCCCGCAGGTTAACCCGAGTGTTGACCTGTACGACCTTGAATGACGAGTTGGGTTGAGCGGCGTCATCGAGCTGCTCAACAATCTGAGCAACGTTCGCCAGTAGTCCCTCCGTCGCTGAGATGATCAGAATATTTGCTGTCTCGTCGACTCCGATTGAAAGCAGGCCCTTGAAGCGAATGGGCTGTTCCTGATCTTCTCCGTCGCTGCCGCCTCCACCTCCGTAGATATAGGTGTAACTTCTTTCGGAAGGTCGATCTTCTTTTTTCTTGCCCTGTGCTTCCTGCAGAGCCTTGTCATTTTCGCTAAGCAGGTCGCGGTAGACTTCTTTGATCGCGTCCGCGATCACATTCGCTTTCGAGTAGCGAATCTTGAAGATCTGGGTCTTACGAATCGAGCGGGCTTCCGTTGACTGAGGCTTGTCGTAAATTTCGATCAGCTCTTCGATCATCCGTAACTGCTCATCGGACGCACCCTGCACGAGAATTGTGTGCGAGTCGCGATCGGAAATAATCTTCAGCGGCTTGCGTGCCGAAAGTCGGCGAGGACCACTGTCGTTCGAACTGCCTGGGTAAAAACCGTAGAACGGGCTGTACCGCATGCCCCCCTCATTTTTCTCTGAGGCGTCAATCTCTTCTTTAAAAATGTCTTTCAGGATGACCTCGATGCCGTACGCCCAGGTTTGCGGATACTTCAGCTCGATGACCTTCCAGTCACGTTTTGGGGGGGCATATTCATCGAGCACTTCTTCGAGCAGATCCAGTGCGGCGGTATCGTCCGATTCGACGTACAACTCGCCCTTCGTACCAATTCGAATCTGAATGGGTGCCGGACCTGAAGTCGTTGAGGCAGTTTCGCCGCTTTCTGTTGAGGCTGGTCGACGATTGGCTTCCTGCTGCTTCGCGCGAATTCGCTCGACGAGTTTCCGCAACGCTTCATCCGCAGTGCTCGTGTCTGCTTCCGCACCGCTGGCCGTTGCTGGTGCTGTTTCTTCATCGGAAGAAGTCGCAGAGTCTTCAGAGTCGACGACTTGCGACTGGCTGGCCGTCACAAAGAGCGGCTGACTGCTGGTGCGAAACGGGTTTGGTTCGGGGCGGTGTGACCGTTGAGCGGTCGTGACCGGTTTGTCATTAACTGGTTTCTGAGCATCGTTTTTCTTCGGGGCCGGCTTGATCGGCTCCAGCACATCTGGCGAGATTGGACCGGTTGGAACGACCGTCTCTTTTTTAGGCTCGACAACAGGGGGAATAATTTTCAATTCGTTTGCACCGCGTGATGGCCAGACTTTCTGAAGCCGCTCGATGAGTAACATCGAGTCTTCAAGATCGCCGGTTTCGAAGATTCGCCGACGAGACGGATTACCGCCGGGCTGTGGCAGTTCTCCGAGTTTGATCAGCAGGTCCTGCACCTGCTCCAGTTCAAATTCCGAGCATCGCAACAGCAGCCGGTTATATTCAACGTCGGCGTCGATCGTGAACTTATCACTCGATTTCTTATCGTCGGATCGACTCGACCCGTACGGATTGAAGTAGTAGCTCCGTCGCGTGTCTTCTTTCTTTTCTTCCTCTTCGCCCATCATCAGTTTGATTGAGCCGGCCACGTATTCCGCGTCCAGTTTTCGAAGCGGAATGACGTGGAACTCTCGGCTGGTGCCGTCGATCTTTTCGAGCAACTGCTCGAGGATCAGGTGATCAATTTTTGAACCACTGACAATCACTGCTCCGCGCGTCTTGTCGGCTCGGATCTGAGTTAGCGGGGACAGACCTCCAAGTTCCTGAACTGTCTCGATGAAGGCATCAGGATCAAAGTTTTCCAGGCGATAGACTTCGGTTCGCTGAATTGAATCGAGAATCGACTGTGAACGAAGCGACTTTTGATCAAGCAACTCGATTGCGTCCGAGATTGTGGCAATCTTGTCAGCCGGACCGGTTACCAGCAGAACGTTTTCACGCGGCACGGGGACGATTTGAATCTTCTTTTCGTCTGCTCCGCCCCCGCCTTTTCCAGCGGCCTGTTGCATTTGTTTCTGCATCTGCTGCATCTGCTGTTGAATCTGCTGCATCTGTGACGACGACATCGGGGCACCTCCACTGGAAGGTGGTGGCTGTTCACCGAGCAGAGCGTAAAGCGGTCCGACGATGTCTTCTGCGCGAACATGCTGTAGAGCAAATTGCCAGACTCGCCGTTCGATTCCGTCGCCAGACTGTTCTTCGGTGAGGAGTTCCCGGATCTCCCGCAAGTTGATGACCGAGTCAATCGCTTCCAGCCGATTTGTTTGAGTCAGCGGTAACAGTTTGCCGTTTGGGCTAAGCATCGGCTTCAGCTCTTCAGCGGCTTGTGCGGCGACAAGGGCGGTGAGTGTGAATGAAACTTTCACAAACTCGTAGTCACCACGTTGATCGAGTTCGGCGGCCGTGACCCGAGGTACCATCGCCGGGTTGAGCTTTTCGATTTTTTCGACAGTCATCAATTCATCACGAATCAGAATTGTGTAGCCGCGAGCGAGCAGGTGCCGATTGATGATGTTGCGAGCTTCTTCAACGGTGTACTCACGATGGGTCGAAAGGTTGAGGTAGCCACCTGGCAATTCCTGCCAGTCGAGACTCTTGCCGGAAACTTTTTTCAGCCAGCTGATCACGCCGGGCCACGGCTGCCCCTGAAAGTTCAGCCTCAGCATCCCCGCTTCGTTCGGCGTCGCATCCAGCTCGTCAGGATTTGCCGGTGTATCAGGTGTCATGGGCCGCGTGACGACGTCAGAGGTTTTGGCTTCGCCGTCTTTCTTTCCATCCTTTGAGTCACCCTTTTTGTCATCGGGCTTCGAGTTGCTCGACGAGGATGCTGGCTTAGCCGGTGACGAATTCGGCGGTGTCTGACTTGTGCTGACATTCGGGGTAGCGTTTCGCGACCGAATAATGACCTGCGTCGGTGCCGCTTCTGTATCGGCGGCCTCTACAGCCTCAGCGAACTGGGCATCAGCCACCGCCACGTCGACGAATAGTGCCGAAAGGGCGAGCAACCCGAACGTCAGGCGGGTTCGCCGACATATCGCGTGGAGTCGGGAGATCGGTCTGGTCGAACCCTGAATTGACCTGGCCGGATTCTGGTCAACATCAAGCAGCGTCTTAATTCGCATAGCTGGTCCCGCAGGCTGTTTGAGAGTCGCAAAGTCTTCCACGCCGGCAGGCTGGTCGCTCATTATGCGGGGATCACGCAGGAATTCGCAACGACGTTTGCGATTCCGGACCATTTATGACCGAGCCAATCCTGACTGATCGGTCTTTCAGGACATCGACTCACGAAACGACAGTGCCTCACGGGATAGAGCGTGAGGCACTACGGGGAATCAGGATATTTGAGAGCTTCAGAGAAAACGTCTGCTCTCTGCACAGGCCATTCACGATCGTGCGAATGCCTGGAATTTCTCCAGCAGTTCCAAGGTGATCGGGCCGGGAGTTCCTTCGCCGATGTCGCGTCCATCCAGGCTGACGACGGGGACAACTTCCGCGGCGCTGCCGGTCAGAAAACATTCGTCAGCGATGTAAATGTCGTGGCGAAGCAGGACACACTCTTTAACTTCATACCCGCTTTCCCGAGCGATCCGCATCACCGCGTTGCGAGTCAGGCCTTCGAGAATTCCAGCGTCAGGGCCGGGAGTCTTCAGCACTCCGTCTTTTACGATGAAGATATTGTCTCCCGAGCATTCGGCGACTTCACCCTTGTGGTTCAGCATCAAAGCCTCGGGCGAGCCGGCGTCGGTGCCTTCGATCTTGGCCAGAATATTGTTGAGGTAGTTGAGCGACTTGATGCGAGCGCTCAACGCTCCGGGGTGATTTCTGATCGTGCTGGCCGTGATCAGCTTCATCCCGTTCTTATAGATTTCTTCCGGGTACAGCGTGATCGTGTCGGCGATGATGATGACCTGAGGGTTGGACGTTTTGCGAATGTCCAGCCCCAGGCTTCCGCTGCCTCGGGTAACAATCAGACGCACGTAGCCGTCGACAATTCCGTTTTCCTTCACCGTCATGTTGACGGCGTCGATCATTTCAGAAGTCGACATCGGAATCGGCAGACGGATCGCCTGCGCGCTTTCATAGAGTCGGGCGATGTGTTCTTCGTGCAGAAAAACTTTGCCGCCGTAAACTCGAATTCCCTCGAAGACGCCGTCGCCGTACAGCAGCCCGTGATCGTAGACGTTGATGGTTGCCTCATCCTTAGAGACGAGCTTGCCAGTGATGTAAACCTTCTGCGACATGCAGGTAACTCCGGGCGTGTGGCGACTGCGGCGAACGCGATCGACGAGGAAAATGGATACGGGCGGGCATTGAAGCAGGCTTCATGCCGAACGGTCAACCGTTGCCAGGGCTGTCGGCGAACGATTTCCGCAGCAGACACGGAATCGACACAAAAGGCTCACCGTTCGACCAGACCGGCAGTGGCTTCCCGGCAGTCTGCTCGGTCTACGCGGCCTTTTCGAGACGCTCCACATTGCCGTTTGCCAGTCGGACGATCCGGTGTGACTGCCTGGCGATGGCGTCGTCGTGAGTGACCATCACGATGGTCAGGCCGTGTTCTTCGTTCAGCGAACACAGCAGGTCCATAATTCCTCGACCGGTCTGAGCGTCAAGATTTCCGGTTGGCTCATCAGCCAGCAGAATTTCCGGGCGGGCGACGAGTGCTCGAGCAATTGCCGCTCGCTGCATTTCTCCGCCGGACAGTTCGGATGGCCGATGCTTCAGGCGGTGCGACAATCCGACTTTTTCGATGATTGCGTTGGCCTGGTCGCGATATTCGCGGCGATTCTTCCAGTATTTCATCGCCGAGTCGCGGATCATCAGCGGAGCCAGCACGTTCTCCAGAACGTTCAGCTCGGGCAGCAGGTGGTAGAACTGAAAGATGAATCCGAAGACTCGATTCCTGATGACGTCGCGCGTGGCCGGCGGAAGATTGTCGACACGGAGTGTTTCCGTAGGCTTGCCATCGGCACCTTCGCATTGCAGCCGAACTTCGCCGACGGATGGCTGATCGAGTAGTCCCATCAGGTGAAGCAGGGTACTTTTGCCGCTGCCCGACTGCCCGACAATCGACAGGAACTCGCCCCGGTGAGCGTGCATTTCGACGCCGCGCAGCACCGGAATCCGGTGCTGACCTTTCAAGTAGACCTTCTCGATCGCGACTGCCGACAGATGCCGTGTGGATGCGTCGTTTTTCGAGAGTTGAGGAAAGGCAGGCATGAGTGGTCCCTGTTTACAACAGTTGTTCGTTCGCTGAAAATCGTGAGCACAGCTGGTTGACTCGGCAGATACTGCTTCCGAGTGACCGACTGAATCGTCGATAGAATTATTCGTACCGCAAGGCCTGAACCGGGTGCAGCCTGGAAGCTCGTCGAGCCGGCAGAACGCTTGCCAGCACCGCAATGACGATGGCTCCAAACGCGACGGAAACAACCATGAACGCGTTGACCTGCGTCGGAATGCTGGGGAAGTAGTAGATTCGTTCGTCAAACACTTTCCGCCCCATGATGATGGCCAGCAACCCTTCGATTTCGTTGATGTACCGAACGAAGAGTAAGCCCAGTACCGCACCGACTCCGCTTCCGACCAGACCGAGTGCCAGGCCGTACGAAAGGAAGATCGACATCACACCTCGCGAGCTGGCTCCCAAGGCTTTCAGAATGCCGATGTCGCGAGTTTTCTCGACAACGATCATGTAGAAAATTGCGAGGATGCCGAACCCGGCAACGGCGATAATCAGAAACAGCAGAACGTTCAGGATTGCCGCTTCGATGTCGACTGCCGCCAGCAGTGGGCCTTGCTTCTGTTCCCAGGTGCGAACGGTGAAGAGGTGTGGAGGGAAAGCGTTCTGGAGTTTTCGAACGACGTCCGGAGCGTCTTCGTAATCCTTCAGCCGAATCTTGAGTGTTGTGACCGCTCCTTTGCCTGACTGAGGGTCGATCATCCCTCGCATTTCCTGGAGATATTCCAGGTTGCAGAACACGAGGTTGGCGTCGTACTCACTCATGCCGCTTTTGTAGACGTCGACGACCGTTGCAAAGAAATGACGAGGTTCCGGCGGACTGCCCGCGCTGACTGTGCTGATTTTCACGTCGTCGCCGGGGTGGACCATTCGTTCAAGCTGGACGCCGCCGGTGCGAGGATCTTCCCGCAGGATTTCGATCAGACCGGCGCCGATGTAAAGTCGTCCGTGAAGCGGCGCGTCGACATCGGCTGCTGCGTTGTTGCCCGCGACCTTGGCTTCAATCAGTTCTTCTGGAACCAGCAGATCTTTGAACGGGTCGTCAGAACCTCGGCCAGATTCCGCAGCTCCGGCGTCTTCTGTCGCCGATGTCTGAATGATTTTCTGAGCCGGTTGAATCTGGCGTTCCCGTTGAAACTCTGCATTCGCCGCAGTTGCCGGTCCAACGGCAGGGCCTTGAGCTTTCGCTGGAATCGCTTCCGCCGTTGCCAGGGTGCCGAGCTGTTGAGGTTCGCTGGTGGTCTCTTCGAATTTCGGAGTGCCGGCAGGTTGACCGGAATCGAACCTTGGTTCTTCCGGCATCAGTTGTTCAACCGGTTCCTCTTCGAACGGATCGATCTCGTTGGCTGCTGGCTGAAAGAAGAGCCGCTGTCGCTCTTTCCAGGCTGTTCTGTAAGCGAGCGCGTCGGGAGTCAGATCCCAGTTCGGTGTCGCTCCGTCCGGTCGAAGTTTCTTTCGAGTGACAACGCCGTCTTCCACGATGTCGCGAAAACTGTCGAGGTGTGTCTGGAGCGGGCTGACTGCGGATTCAGCCTCTGGATCAATCCCGACCAGCGTGACCGGTCGAGGAATCCACTGCCCGCCTCGACGAAAATGAAGCAGCCCGAAAACTTCAACAGTCGCGGAGATGGCTTCAATCCGGTCGCCCGTGACGGCACGAGCTCGGGCCATCAATTCCTGAGCGTCCGCTTCGCCGTTAAGACTGTTTGTTTCGACGTCGACGTCGGCAAGGATGCCGTTAATGCGGGTTCTCATCTCGTAAGAGAAACCGGACATCACGCTGTTCACGACGATCATCGTCGCCACGCCGAGCATCACGCTGATAATGCTGGCCAGCGCGATAAACCGCGTTCGCAGATACCGCGTACACAAAAGCAGCCTGTACATGAGCCATTCCCTTGGCAGTCACCGTCCCGACGGGCCTCGCGCAAAGCTCATCCCTGCACGACCATCGGACTGTCCCTCTGTTCCTCCGCCGAACCCTCCAGTCCGACTACGAAGAGTGGAAGCATCACCGAGTCCGCAAATCGCGTCAATCCGGGATTTGGCAGC